>ERZ857785.51-NODE-51-length-155777-cov-100.670965_pt1 | contig 155777 bp, 165 predicted proteins | sample MGYA00519763_ERZ857785 | MGnify/ENA primary metagenome ERZ857785 (study PRJEB31778, sample SAMEA3449365) | human gut metagenome | biome: human gut; feature: human-associated habitat; material: faeces | place: United Kingdom | collected 2010/2012 ...
GAATAAAAGAAGGGATAAAAGAAGGAATAAAAGAAAATAAACTTTCAGTTGCAAAAAAACTATCCGAGGAAGGTATTTCATTGGATATTATAAAAAAAGTTACTAATTTATCAGATGATGATATAAAAGCATTAAAATAATAAGAGACAGGACTAATTTAGTCCTGTTTTTCTATGTTAATTTATAGTATAATTTTACTTGGTGATGTGTATGAAAAAAGTAGAGTTGCTTGCTCCAGCAGGTAATATGGATTCTTTAAAGGCAGCTGTTATGGCAGGATGCGATGCGGTTTATCTAGGTGGGGTTTTATTTGGTGCAAGAGCGTTCGCCGGTAATTTTACAAATGAAGAAATCGTTGATGCAATTAATTATGCACACTTATATGGTGTTAAGGTGTATGTTACAATTAATACGATAATATATGATAGTGAAGTAGAAAGATTTTTAGACTATGTAAGATTTTTACATAAAAATAACGTTGATGCAGTAATAATTCAAGATATTGGTATGTTTGATTTATTAAGAAAAAAGTTTCCTAACCTTGAACTTCACGCATCAACCCAAATGAACATTCATAATTATGATGGTGCTTTGTTAGCTAAAAAACTAGGATTTAAAAGAGTTGTTATGGCGCGTGAAACACCAATAGATGTTATTAAAAAAATTAAAGAAGAAATAGATATAGAAATAGAAGTATTTATTCACGGAGCATTATGCGTAAGTTATTCTGGTGAGTGTCTATTAAGTGCGTTAGTTGGAAAAAGAAGTGGAAACAGAGGTACTTGTGCACAAATATGCCGAAAAAAGTATGATTTTTATGACGATGATAAAAATAAATTAAATACAAATAATTATCTTTTAAGTACAAAGGATCTATGCACGTTAAAATACATTGATAAATTAATAGAAATAGGTGTTGATAGTCTTAAGATAGAAGGAAGAATGAAAAGAAGCCCTTATGTTTATCTAGTTACAAAAACGTATAGAAAAGTAATAGATAATTATTATAATACAGGTAAACTAAAAATAGATGAAAATGACATAATAGAACTTAAGAAAATGTTTAATAGAAATTTTACCAAGGGATTTATGTTAAACGAGGATAATAATAACTTTACATATGATAAAAGACCTAATAACATTGGAATAGAAGTAGGACAGGTTATATCAAAGGTAAAAAATGATTTAAAAATAAAGTTAACTTATGATGTATTAGTTCATGACGGCCTTAGAATACTTGATGATAAGGAAGATAAAGGACTTGTCATAAACAAGATGTTTATGAATAATAAAAGCGTTTTAGAAGCTAAAAAAGGGGATGTAATAACACTTAAGTATGACAAGTACGTAGAAAAAAATAGTAAGGTATTATTAACTTCAAGTAAAAAGCAATTGGATTCTATTTCTGAGGCAATAAAAAATCAAGAAAGATTTATTTATATAGATTTAAATTTTACCGCAAAAGAAAATGAAAATCTTAAACTAACCATAACAGATGGCTTAAATACTGTAACAGAGGTGTTAGATAAAACACCAATGCGCGCTATAAATAAAGAAACAAGCTTTGATGTAATTAAAAAGCAATTATCTAAGTTAGGTAATACAGTATATAAAGCGCGAAGCATAACTCTTAATTTAGATGATAACTTATTCATAAATATAAAAGACATTAATGAAATAAGAAGACGAGCTATAAGGAAACTAAATGAAAAAAGACTATATAAAATAGATTTTGTAGAAAAAGATTATACAATTGGCGTACCAGACTTTCCTTCTATAAAACAAACAGCTGTTTTGGTGAACAAAGAAAATGAGAGTTTAAAGGATAAATATGACCTAATTTATACGGAAGATGAAAAAACGAAAGATGAAGATTCTATTATAGTACTTCCTAGAATAATAAATGAGCATCCTTTTATTAAAAATACCGTTATGATAGGAGATTTTGGAGGATTACTCAAGTATGATAATTTTCAAACTAACTTTTCATTTAACGTGGTAAACTCATATTCAGTAGCGTTTTTGCATAGCTTAGGTGCAAAATTAGTTACGTTATCTTATGAATTATCACTAAGTCAAATAAAAAACATGATAGAAATTTACAAAAAAAGATATAATAAAAATCCAAATACTTCATTAATTATAAATTCATATCCGGAGTGTTTTGTATCAAAATTTAATTTAAATAAAAAATATAACGTTAAATCTGGCTATTTAAAAGATTCTTACGGCAATTTCTTAAGGGTCAAAACAAAAGGTGATATAATGGTCGTTTATCACTTTAAAAAGGTTAATTTGTATGATATAAAGGAAGTATTTGAAACTGGCGTTAACTTATGTCTAGAAATTAAATCATATTAATCATAAATACTGGTTTTGAGCTAGTATTTTTTTTTAAAATATAGTACAATTATTAAAGAATAGATTAGAAGGTAGGGATAATAATGGATAAAATAGAATTTTTAAGAAGTATGAACGTGGATGTAGATCAAGGAATACAAAACATGATGGACGTTCAAACATATGATGAAATGCTAGGAGATTTTTACGATAGTATTCCAGAAGAACTAAGCAAAATAGATAATTTTAAAAACGCAGGTGATATGCCTAATTATGCTATTTTAGTTCACGCGATGAAAAGTAATGCTAGAAGTTTTGGATTTATGAAATTTGGTGATATTTGTTATGCACACGAACTTGCTGGAAAAGCTGGTGACGTAAACTATGTTAATCTACACTATAACGAATTATTACAAGCTGCAAAAGAAACTATTAGCATAATTGAAAAATATAAAACTATGTAAAAAAGGGGATGAAGCTAGTGGATACAAATTTATTAGAAAGCACACTAAAAAACGTTTTAGTAGATGATACGTTAGAAGTTTGTACGTTTGATGTATTTAATGATAAAGTAACAAAATATGCCTTGGTAAGTGGTAAATTTACCATATCTAGTGAAGATACATTAACAAATTATTTAGAAAGCATAAAAACCAAGATAGATTCATCTTACATACCAGGCTTTATGAATCTTGTTTCCATTCCAAAAATTAAAGAACAACAAAAAAATGGAAATGACAAGGTTTCATTTAAATTTCAGGCATTAAGCAGAAAATGGTATAAAATGACATCTTGTATAATTAATGATGGACAAAACGAAATTATATTTTCTGTTATACAAAAACTAGAAGATGAAACTAAAACTAAAGAGTCAAATGATTCAAAGTATAACGGATTAGTAGCAAGACTTGCTGATTCGATTTTGAAAATAGATAACGTATTTAACTTAGATGAAGCAAAAACTAATATAAAGTCAGTAGAAGAATACATTAACTCGGTTTTAAATGGTCTTACAAGTTCTTACCCTGAACTTAAAAGAAGTTTAAATAAAAACGCTGCAAACGTAAGTGGCAGGGTAGATGATTGCATCTTAATAGTAGATGATGATAAGCTTATGCGTAATATGATAAAGAAGATATTTGCTGATGAATATAAAATTATTATGGCTGAAAATGGTAAGGAAGCAATAGAATATTTAGAGGCTAACAGTAGCAAGGGAATTACTGAATCTTCTGATAACATACTTGGTATATTCCTTGATCTTACCATGCCAGTTATGGATGGTTTTGCAGTGTTAGAATACCTAAGTAAAAATAATTATTTATATAGAATTCCAGTTATTATAATAAGCGGTGATTATGAAAAAGAAACGAAGGCTAGGGTATATAATTATGGTGTTGCAGATATGCTTGAAAAACCATTTGATTTTGAGGTTGTAAAACACAGAATAGGAAACTTTATTAATCTTTATAAATCTAGCAATTCATTAAATGACTTAATAAGTGATCAAGCAAGAGATTTAAAAGATCTTATTAATCCTTTTGTAGAAAGCTATAGATATGATTATAGTGAAAATATTGTAGCTCTAAAAAAATATATGAAAGTATTATCACGTCAAGTTAAAGAAGATTATCCTGAATTTGGTTTGGATGATGAGATGACTGATAAAATGTCTGATGCCATAGAGTATTATGATATTGGTTTTTACTCTGTTCCAAGAAGTATTTTAACTAAAAAAGAAGGATTTACTAAAGACGAGTTAGACAAAATAAAAAGCTATCCATTATTTGGAACAAAAATGTTAGATTATGTTCTTTCACTAAAGTCAGATACTTTATATAAAAAATACGCATCTAACATAACTAGATATTATCATGAAAACTATAACGGAACAGGATATCCAGAAAAATTAGATGGTAATAAAATACCAGTAGAAGCAAGAATTGCATCTGTTTGCATCAATTATTATAGTTTAAAGAAAAAGTATGGTAATCAAGCAAAAGCTGTTATTGAAAGTAAATCTGGCACTTTCTTTGATCCTAAAATAGTTGATAGTATGATTAAAGTAATAGATAAATTAGATTAGAAGGTGATGGTATGAAATATACTTTATTTCCAAGTATAGGTTTTTCTATTTGTGCGCTAGTGTTCTTATCTTTAGTTGGAATAATGTATTTAAGTAAGAAAAAATACAAGAACTTAGAAAATAACATATTTGCTTTTATGCTGGTGTTTACGATAGTTCTTCTTATTCTAGAAATAGTTTGTGTGTACACGATGAGTATAAGAGATGAGATTCCAAAGCTAAATGAAGTGTTATGTAGAGAATACATTCTAGGCACTATAATATGGACCACTTCCTTTATAGCATACATATGGTCTTTAGGAACAAGAAATAAAAAGGTAAAAAACAAAAGAAAAAGAAACGTTATTTTAACTATTTTATTATTTGCTATAATATCTATTTTGTTTGTAATATCTTGTTTTAGTCCAATTACTTATTCTGGTGGTTCTGGAGAATTGTACGTAATAGGAGGAGATGCTGTATCAGTTGTTTATGTTGCAGGCTTTGCAATGGTAACGGCACTATTATTCTTCCTTTTGAAAAACAATCTAAAATTACCATGGGCTCAGAGGGCACCAATATATTTTGTTGTTGTATTTTTTGCAGTAGTAACCGCTTTTCAAGTTTTAAGTGGTTATGACTTTAATGACTTAACTTACATATTTGCTTTTTGTGTAACGGCGCTTTACTTTACGATTGAAAGCCAGGATAATAAACTTATTAGTGAACTTGAAAAATCAAAAGAAGAGGCGATAGAAGCAGATAAGGCTAAAACTGAGTTCTTATCTAATATGTCTCATGAAATTAGAACACCACTTAATACAATAATGGGATTTAGTGAGTCACTTTTAGGAGAAGATAAACTAACTGAAGAAGTGGTAAAAAGAGATACTAAAAGTATTCATAGCGCAAGCGTAAGCTTACTTGATTTAGTAAATAACATACTAGATATTTCTAGAATAGAATCAGGTAAGGAAGAGAAGGAAGAAAAAGAATATGCACTAGAAAACTTGATATTTGACATAAATAGCGTTATATCATCAAAGATAAATAAAGAATCTTTAGAATTTAAAATAGATATTAATCAAAATATTCCGAGTAAGTATTATGGTGATTCATCAAAGATTTATAAAATAATTATATGTGTTCTTCAAAATGCTATAAAATACACAAATTATGGTAGTGTTACTTTAAAGGTAGGAGGAACAAAAGATAACGATATGTTTAACTTTGATTTTGCAGTCTTAAATACCGGGCACGCAATGAAGATGGAAGACTTTGAAAAAGATTTTAATGATTTTGTAAAACTAGGTAACAGTACCCAAAACAACATTGATAGTACAACGCTTGGTCTTATTATTGCTAAAAGACTTGTTAATATGCTAGGTGGAGAAATAAAATTTGTTAATGAACCTGGTAAAGGAACTCAGTACCATGTTATTATTTCTCAAAAAATAATAAGTGAAGAAAAAATCGGAAACATATTCGAAGGAAAAGATGATAACGAAACAAGCAGTTCTTCCTTACTTAATCTTAAAGGTAAAAAAATTCTAATAGTAGATGATAATAAAATAAACATAAAATTAGCTACTAGACTACTTGAGTCATATAATTTTGAAATTGATTCTGCACTAAGTGGAAAAGAGTGCTTAGAAAAAGTAAAAAACGCTAAATATGACTTAATATTTTTAGATCATATGATGCCAGAATTAGATGGTGTTACAACTATGAAATTATTAAAAGAATCAGGTTATAACATACCACCAGTAGTAGCTTTAACCGCTAACTCATATACCGGATTAAAAGGAAAATATTTAGAAGCTGGTTTTAGCGATTATTTATCAAAGCCAATTAGCTTTAGAGAGTTAAATAAGCTTATAAATAAATTCTTTAGTGAAAAATAAAAAGGAGTGAAATTATGATAACAGGATTAATGTTAACAATGGGAAGTTTGTTATTTATTACCTTATTATTACTTGTATATTTTTCAAAACAAAGATTCTTATCAATAAGAAATAAAATATACAGATATATGTTAATAGTTGAAGTTATTTTAATTGTATCAGAAATAGTTGCAACTTTATTAGTAGGATATTGTAATAACGACTTCATAAACCTTTTAATATATCGTATTCACTGGTCAACTGGTATCGTTTGGTTTTCACTTCTTTACTATTACAGTATGGTTTTTATTAGTGACATAAAAAAAGATAACTTATGGCAAGTTATGACTTACAATAAAAAAACTAAAGTCATAAGTATAATATTTATTATACTTTTCTTAGGATACTTTATTGTTCCTTTTGAAAAACTTGATCCGTCTGCTATCTCGTACATACCAGGTCCAGCAGCATACTACGTATTTTCTTTTTGTGCACTATCCGTTTTCCTTATAATAATATACATATTTAAACATGGAAAAGGCGCAAGCTTTAGAACAAAGTTATCAGTTTGGTTAATGATAATAGAATTATTTATTGTATTTGGGTTACAAATTGCTTTTCCATATGTTGCTATATCAGCGATAGGAGCAGCAGTTCAAATGTTCTTCTTATACTTTAACATTGAAAATCCAGATTTAAAGATAATAAAAGAATTAGAAACAGTTAAAGATGATATAGAAAGATCAAACAGAGCTAAATCAGACTTTTTATCAAATATGTCTCATGAGATAAGGTCTCCTATGAATGCTATTGTAGGTTTTAGTGAAACATTACTTAATAATCCGAATTTCGATGAAAAGTCAGCAAGAACTGACATATCACATATAGCATCAGCGGGTAACAACTTACTTGATATAGTAAATAACATATTAGATATATCAAAGATAGAGTCAGGTAAAGAGGTTTTAGAGAAAAAAGAATACTCGTTAAGTAGTGTTGTAATGGAACTATCAAGCATTATAGAGGCAAGATTAGGAAATAAACCAATTAAATTAATAATTGACGTTGATAAAAATATTCCATCTAAAATGTATGGAGATTCTACTAAATTATTTCAGATTTTACTAAATATATTAACCAACTCGGTTAAGTATACCGAGGTAGGTAAGATAAAGTTAACTGTCACAGGAGAAAAAAACGGGGACTTTGAAGACTTGAAATTTAAAGTATCAGATACTGGTTATGGTATAAAAAAAGAAGATTATGATAAGCTATTTGAAAAGTTCTCAAGACTAGATGAAGCAACTTCTAAAGAGATTGAAGGAACTGGTCTTGGACTTGTAATAACTAAAAAATACGTTGATTTAATGAAGGGTAAAATTTGGTTTGAAAGCGAATATGAGGTTGGAACAACATTTTACGTAACACTATCTCAAAAAATAATTAATGATAGTGCAATAGGTGAAATAACGGAACCTGTAAAAACTCAAACTGAAATAAAGAGAATAGATTGTTCTTCTTATAAAGTGCTTATAGTAGACGATAATAAGTTAAACATAAAAGTAGCTAGTAGATTACTTGGTAAATATAATTTCCAAATAGATACTGCAATAAGTGGTAAGGAGTGCATTTATAAGGTAAAAGAAGAAAATAATTATGATATGATATTCTTAGATCATATGATGCCAGAAATGGACGGAATAGAGACCATGCATATTTTAAGAAAGTTAGATGGTTATAATATGCCTCCTATTGTAGCATTAACCGCTAATGCTATAACTGGTATGAAGGAAATGTATTTAAAAGAAGGCTTTGATGAATACTTATCAAAACCAATAAATATTGCTGAATTAGATAAACTAATTAATAAATACTTTAAGAAATAAGGAGATAAAAATGAAGAAAACGTTAACTATAATAATGCTTTTAGCTTGCATCTTTACTTTAACCGCTTGTGGTAAAAATATGAACGTAAAAGAATCTGATATGACAAATGAACTAACAAAAATGGGCTTTGATGTAAATGATATAACTGATAGTATAGAAGATACTGATATAAAAATGGTAAAGACTGCTAATAATAGAAAATATCAGTTTGAATACTATGTATTTAAAACAGAAGAAACTGCTAAAAAAGCATATAAAAATAATGCAAATGTTTTTAAGGCAAGAAAAAAATATAAAGGTAAAGAAAAAAGTAGTGCTGGCTATGATTGTTATATACAAACAACTGATGCTTATTATAACAGGGTAGAACGTATTAAAAATAAGTTAGTATACGTATCAGTAAGTCTAAATTATAAAGGTGATGTAAAAAAGACACTTAGTAGAATAGGGTTTTAGAAAAAATAAAATAATAAAATCTAATGTGAAGTAAAAATTTCTTGATTTATTATAATATAAGGAAAAAAAGTATGGTTTTATACTCTTAACTTTTAAACATACTTTTTTCCTTATTTTTTTATCTTTTTTCTGTTTCATTAAAAATGAAGGTTTGAGTAAAATTTTAATCTGTTATTTTTCAATTTGAAATCATTTTTGTTTCTGACTGAACCTTTAATTTTATCACCAAATATATATAATATTCTCCCTTTGACAAATAAATCATCCGAGCAAGTATTATATACCACTACAAAACTAAATGCACTTATTTGTGTACTTTAGATTTTATATTACGAAAACACAATTTACGTAAGGGGACTACTTATTTAATTGTTTAAGATGAGAGAATATGGTATAATTAATACGTTAATAATAAGGAGGAGGGTATTATGGAAAAAGAAAGGAAAATAAAATCGTTAATTTTAATAGTTTTAATAGTAGCGGTGTTAGGATTAGGCATTGCGTTTGCAGCTTTATCAAGTAGTCTTACGATAAATGGTAGTGCAAAAGCACAAGGAGGTTCATGGAACATCCATTTTGCAAAGACTTTAGATATGCCAACACAAACAACAGGAGATGCATCTTTTACAGAACCAACATTATCTGATACATCTATTTTAGGATTTAAGGCTATTGTAACAAAACCAGGTGACAGCGTGACATATTATTTTGATATAGTTAATAGTGGTACCGTTGATGCTTTAGTTGATGATTATGTATTTAGAAGTGGATATCAAGATTGCTCTGGAAGTAGAGTTAGTGATCATCCAGAATGTAAGATATATGATTTTAATAGTGATGGGAATGTTACTGCAATTGATTACAATGTTTGGAGAACAAGTATAAAATATGGATTATATTACACTGATAATAATAAAGAAATAAAATCAGGAGATACGATAAGTGCAGGTGAGACAAAACACGCAAAATTAGTGGTTGAGTATTTAAGTGGATCAAAATTCTTACTTCCAGATGGAATGCAAATAACAAGTATTAAAAATACACCTATAACAATTAACTACGTACAAAGTAATTATTATGATTTAGAACAATAGTGTTATTTCATATAAAAAGATTTAATTGCTTATAAACTAAAAAGAACTGACTTAACCAGTCGGTTCTTTTTAGTTCCTAAATTTATTTTTAAATTCATTAAATAGTTTTATTCCATTATTATAAGTTTCATCTGATACTTTTCCCTTTAATTTGCTAAATGCTTTATTGCTATCTCCTTTATAAACTTCCATCCAGTTATTCATTATAAAGTTATATAAAACTTTATCTTCACCAGGTTTCAATGAAACGTTATTTTTATTTGCAAAATCATTAATATCTTTTAAGGATAGTCTTTTTAAATACTCTTTAATTATAACTTCATACATATAAATCCTCCTTATTTATTATATGAATATGAACACATAAAAATTAACATAATAAAATAGAGGAGATAATTATGAATAATACTAATAAAGACGTTACATCTAAAAAAAGAATGTTATTTTTACTTATATTTATGTTTTTAATGTTTTTAATTATCATCATAAAATTATCATTTATGCAGACTCATAACTTAAAAGCTTCTTTAGGTAATCTTAAAAAATTATCTACCAAAATAGTATATGGTCCTTCTATGCCAAGAGGAAGAATATTAGATAGAAATTATAATGTAATAGTAGATAACGTTGGTACAAACATAATAAGTTATAAAAAGGAAGCTAACGTAAGCGTAAAAGATGAAATTGATTATGCTTATTTATTAGCAAGTAAGATAGATATTAATTATGCAAAGCTAACTAAAAATAGTCTTAAAGATTTTTGGATTGTAAATAATAAAGAAAAAGCAAATAAAAAAATAACTGATAAAGAATACGAACTATATAAAAGAAGAAAACTAAAAGCTAAGGATTTAGAGGCTTTAAAAAAGATGAGAATAACAGACGAAGACCTTAGTATTTATTCTGACATAGATAAAAAAAGCGCGTACATCTATTACTTAATGAATCATGGATACTCATATGACGATAAAGTAATTAAAGAAGACATAACTCCTTTAGAATATGCTTTTGTAGCGCAAAATAAAAATAATTTAAAAGGTTTTAGTGTTTCATCATCTTGGAAGAGAACATATCCATATGGTGATACTTTAAGACAAATACTAGGTAATGTATCAACTAGTGAGCAGGGCATTTTAAAAAGTGATGCTGCAAGTTACTTAAATAAAGGTTACTCTTTAAATGATAGAGTAGGAATTAGTTATCTAGAAAAAATGTATGAAGATGAACTTAAGGGTAAAAAAGATAAATACCAAATAATAAATGGTAAAAAGACTTTAATAGAAAAGGGAAGACGTGGTAATGACATAGTCTTATCAATTGATATTAATATTCAGCAAAGTCTTGAAGAGATAATAAAAGAAGAACTTATAAATGCTAAAAAAGAGCCTAATACTAAGTATTATGATCACACGTCAGTTATAATAACTGATCCTAAAACAGGTGGAGTACTTGCAATGGCATCAAAGCAGATAAGTGAAAACGCTGAAGGATATAAAATAAGTGATTATACAACTAATTTATTAACTGGAAGTCTTGCTCCGGGTTCTATAGTTAAGGGAGCATCTATGTTAACTGGGTATTCATCTGGTAATTTAAAAATAGGAGAGGTATTATATGATAAATGTATTAAGTTTAAAAATACACCTAGAAAATGTTCTTGGAAAACATCACTTGGGGCTTTAAATGATTTAAAAGCACTAGAACTTTCTTCTAATTCATATCAATTTCAAGTAGCACTTAAGGTAGCTAATGTAAAGTATTATGATAATATGCCGGTAAAAATAGATGAAGCTCCATTTAAAGTTTATAGAAACGTCTTTAACTCCTTAGGCTTAGGTGTTAAATCAGGTATTGACTTACCATTTGAAACAGAAGGATATAAAGGAAAAGAATATAACGCAGGTCTTTTGCTTAACTACTCAATAGGTCAGTATGATACGTATTCTGTTATGCAGCTTGCAAGTTACGTAAATACTATTATAAATGAGGGTGAAAGATTAAAGTTAAACTTAGTAAAGGAAGTAAAATATGCAACAAAAGATAATAGCATAGGTAAAACAAAAAGTACGTATCAAAAAACGGTACTTAATAATAGCAACATAGATAACATATACTTTAAAAGGGTAAAAGAAGGATTTGCTAGCGTTATGAAAGGAATGCTAGGTCGTGGTTATATGGGTGGTAGTCCAGATCCAGCTGGAAAGACAGGAACTTCAGAAACTTTTTATGACAGCGATTTGGACGGAAAAGTAGATACAGAAACGTATAGCAAGTCATTTATTGGGTATGCTCCAAAAGATGATCCGGTAATGAGTATTGTTGCAATTTCTCCTCACGTAAGGTATAAAAATACAAATTCTACGTATGCAAGTAACGTAAATAAGAGAATTGTATCAAGAATTTGCAATATTTTCTTTGAAAATTACAAATAATTTGGTATAATACCTGTAGTTATCCGAAAAGGAGGGGAATTTAATATGGCAAAAAAGAATGAAAACAGAGCTAACATAACTTTAAAATGCCCTAAATGTGGTGAGTTAAATTACCGTGTAGAAAAGAACAAAGTAAATAGTCCTGAACGTATGGAAATAAATAAATTCTGCCCAAGATGTAGAACTCATACTGCACACAAAGAAACTAAAAACTAATAAGATTTAATCTTATTTTTTAATTATGTAGAAAGGAGTTTTAGTATGGTAAACGTAAATGATATTAAAAACGGTATGACGGTAGAAGATGAAGGAAACTTATATCAAGTTTTAGATTTTTCTCACGTTAAACCAGGTAAAGGTGCCGCATTCGTTAAAATGAAACTTAAGAACTTAAGAACTGGTGCAATAGTTGAAAAAACTTATAATAGTAGTGTAAAACTAGCTAAAGCAATGGTACAAAGAAAACCAATGCAATATTTATATCAAGCTGGTGATTCTTATAGTTTTATGGATATGAATACTTATGAACAAGTTGAATTAAATGCAAATCAAATAGGTGATGACTTAAAGTATTTAAAAGAAAATTTAGAAGTTAGTTTAATTTATTATGGAGAAGAATTAATTGGACTTAACTTACCTGAAAAAATTGATTATGTAATAACTGCAACAGAACAAGCTGTTAAAGGTAATACTTCACAAGGTGCACAAAAAGATGCAACATTAGAAAACGGAATGACTATAAAAGTTCCATTATTTATTGGTGAAGGGGAATCAGTTTTAGTATCTACTAAAGATGGTAAGTATGTATCTAGAGCATAAGTAAATGCTCTTTTTTTATTGACATTTTATAAAATAATATTATAATATCTGTTACAAAGAGAAATATTATGGGGTGATGTTATGAAAATGTTAGAAAAGATAAAACAAAGAATATATGAAATCATGACAGAAGAAGATGATTACGAAGATGAAGAACCTTTGACAGAGGAAGATGAAAAGTTAAAAATGTTTATTGAAAATCCGATAGGAACAATAGCGCGTATTATAGGATTAGGTTCTTTAGAGGATGATTACGATTTAGACTATGGCGATGATGAAAATGATTTATTAGATCCATCAAACTTTGATAGTGATTATATAACAAAGCAAGAACTTATCAATCGTAATAATAATAATTCTAAAATTATAAAATATGATTTTAAAAACAAAAGAGAATTGTAAAAATTTCTCTTTTTTTGTATTAGCTATTTAAAAATATAAATAAATGTGATAAAATACTCTTATAGATAGTAGTAGAATATTTGGAGGGATAAAAATGGCATTTAATTTAAAGAAATTTTTAGGTGGAAGTGACGTATCTAGTGAAGATGAATACTATACTTTAAGTGTTGAAGAGGCAACAAGAGAAGAAACTCAGGAAGGTTCTAAGATGATTTTACTTGAGCCTAGAGCTTATTCTGAATCACAACAAATTGCAGATTACCTAAAAAAGAGAAACACGGTTGTAGTTAATTTAAAAAGAGTAACCCCAGATCAAGGTAAAAGAATAATAGACTTTGTATCAGGATGTTTATATGCAATTGGTGGAACTATGCAAAAATTAGGTGATGGTATATTTTTATGTGCTCCAAAAAACATAAATGTTCAAGGTAAAATGACAGAGGAAGAAGAACCTAAAAGAGGGAGAACAAAAAATATTTCTGAAGACTTTTAGGTCTTGATTATTTTATAAATTATGATAAAATATAAGTCATAGAGCAAAAGACGAAGACGTTATAATGTGAAATTATAAGAGATTCTACTAATTGGTGAGATGTAGATTAAGGAAACATTATAAGAATCACTTCTGATGTATGTATCTGAAATAATAGTAAGATATATCGCTTGTAAGCGTTAAAACTACTTAAGTGTATATCATTATGATGTAAATTAAGGTGGTACCGCGGTTATTAGTTATTAAATCGTCCTTTAGTAAAGGATGATTTTTTTATTGGAGGTAATTTTATTGATAAAAAGTAAAGATGAGTATAAAAAATATATTAAATATGAAAAAGAAAGATATTATAAATCTTATGCTGATATAACATTTGAACATAAAAAATTGATTAAGTTTTTAAAGTTATATAGAAAAAATGAATATTTCCATAATTGTAAAAAGTCTAAAATACTTTTAAATTATATTGATAAAAAATATAATAATTTATGTTTGAAATATAATATGTATTTACCAATTAATACGATAGATATGGGTTTATTAATTGTTCATATTGGACCTATACATATAAATAAAAATGCTAAAATAGGAAAAGATTTACGTTTGCATCCTATGACTACAATAGCATCATCATTAGGAGAAAAGTTAGCACCTAATATAAAAGATGGTGTTTGGATAGGTCCTGGCGCTAAATTATATGGTAATATAACTATAGGAAGTAATGTTGTTATAGGAGCAAATAGTGTTGTTAATAAATCTTTTAGTGATAATATTACAGTAGCAGGTGTTCCGGCTAAGAAAATAAATAATAAAAAATATAAAGATTATTTTAAAAAGGAGAAATAAAGATGAGTAAACAATTTAAAGAATTATCAAAGAAAAGTGTATTCGATAATGAGCAAGATATTTTAAAAAAATGGAAAGAAGAAGATATTTTAAATAAAACCATAAAAAATAGAGATAATAAAGAAAACTGGGTATTTTATGATGGACCTGCAACTGCTAATGGTAAGCCAGGTATTCATCATATGGTAGCAAAATTCTTAAAAGATGCGTTTTGTAAGTACAAAACAATGCAAGGAAAAAGAGTATTACGTAAAATAGGATGGGATACTCACGGACTTCCAGTTGAAGTACAAGTAGAAAAAGAATTAGGATTTAATGGTAAAAAAGACATTGAAAAATTTGGTATTGAAGCATTTAACAAAAAATGCCGTGAAGCAGTATGGGAAAATGAGGAAGCATTTACCGAACTTACTGATCAAATGGGACAATTTATTGATACTAAAAACAGATATATTACATACGATAATAACTACATAGAAACAGAATGGTGGATACTAAAGAAATTCTTTGATGAAGGATTATTCTATGAAGGTGTTAAAATAACTCCATATTGTCCTAGATGTGGTACTTCTCTTGCATCTCATGAAGTTGCACAAGGTTATAAAGAAGTATCAGTAGATACTGTTATTGTTCCAATGAAGAAAAAGGATGAAGATGCATATTTCCTTGTTTGGACAACAACTCCTTGGACGCTTTTATCTAACGTTGCTTTATGCGTAAACCCTAACGAAACATACGTTAAAGTAGAATCTATGGGATATAAGTTTATTTTAGCTAAAGCATTAGTAAGCAAGGTTTTAGGTGATGATGTTAAAGTACTTGAGGAATATAAAGGTAAGGACTTAGAATATACTGAGTATGAACAATTATTACCATTCTTAAGCGTTGATAAAAAAGCTTTCTTCGTAACTTGTGATACTTACGTTACAATGGAAGATGGAACGGGCGTAGTTCATATTGCACCAGCTTTTGGTGAAGACGATGCCGCAGTTGGTAAAAAATATAACTTACCATACTTAAATCCAGTAGGAGAAGATGGATGTTATAATGCGGGTCCTTGGAAAGGTATGAAAGTATTTGATGCTGATATAGAAGTAATTAAATGGTTAAAAGCTAATGACAAATTATTTAAAAAGCAAAGAATAATGCATAATTATCCTCACTGCTGGAGATGTAAGTCACCACTTTTATACTATTCAAAACCATCATATTATCTAGAAGTAACTAAGTTTAAAGACAAGATAATAGAAGAAAATAAAAAGGTTAACTGGTATCCAGCTTACGTTGGTGAAAAACGTTTTGGAAACTGGCTTGAAGAGTTAAAAGACTGGGCTATTTCAAGACAAAGATACTGGGGTACACCACTTCCTTATTGGACCTGTTCATGCGGACACTCAGTTATGATAGGTTCTAGAAAAGAATTAGTAGAAAACGCGATAGAAGATATTGATGAAAACATAGAATTACATAGACCATACGTTGATGATGTACACTTAAAATGCCCTAAATGCGGTGGCGTTATGACAAGATGTAGTGACGTAATAGACTGCTGGTTTGATTCTGGTGCAATGCCTTTTGCACAATATCATTATCCATTTGAAAACAAAGAATTATGGAAAGAACAATTTCCAGCAGACTTTATTTGTGAAGGTATCGACCAAACCCGTGGATGGTTTTATTCACTACTTGTAATATCTACTTTTGTAACTGGTAAAAGTCCATATAAAAATGTATTGGTAAATGATTTACTACTAGATAAAGATGGCCAAAAGATGCATAAATCAAGAGGTAACGTAGTAGAACCATTTACAACTATGAAAAAGTATGGTGCAGATACAATAAGATGGTATTTACCTTATGTATCTCCTGTTTGGACTCCTGTTAAGTTTGATGAGGAAGGCTTAAAGGAAGTATACTCAAAATTCTTCTCAACTTTAAAAAATACTTATTCATTCTTTGCACTTTATGCAAATACTGATAACGTTGATCCATTAAGTTTTGAAGTTGATTATGAAAAAAGAGAAGAAATAGATAAATGGTTAATTTCTAAATATAATAAATTGCTTGATTATGTAACAAAAGCATATGATGAATATGACTTAACTAAGGTAGTTAGAAGTGTTACTAACTTTGTATCAGAAGATTTATCTAACTGGTATATAAGAAGAAATAGACGTAGATTCTGGTCAAGCACTTTAGATGATTCTAAGAAGTCTGTTTATAAAACAACTTATGAAGTTTTAGTTGGACTATGTAAGATAATCGCTCCAATTGCACCTTATACAGCTGAAGAAATATATAAAGATTTAACAAACGAAGAGTCCGTTCACTTAAGCGATTTTCCAAAATGTGATTTATCACTTGTAAATGATAGAATAGAAAACAAGATGGACTTAGTTAGAAACTTAATTTCACTTGGTAGAAATGCTCGTGAAGAAGTTAAAATAAAGGTTAGACAACCAATTAGTGAAGCTTTAATTGATGGTAAAGATAAAGAATTAATTGGCGATTTAGAAGAACTTATAAAAGAAGAGTTAAACGTTAAGAAAATAACTTATATAAATGATTTATCTACTTATATGAACTTTGAAGTTAAACCTAACTTTAAGATAGTAGGTAAGATATTTGGACCTAAAATAAAATTATACCAAGAAGAACTTAAAAAACTAACTAATGAAGATATTAAGTTTATTCAAAATGGTGAAGCTGTAACAATAACTGTTGACGGAGAATTATTTGATATAACAGAAGAGATGGTTGATATTAGAGTTTCTGCTAAAGAAGGATATGACGCTCAAAAAGATGCTAATAACTTCATAATCTTAAATACTACGTTAACTAGTGATTTAGTAAATGAAGGTATTGCAAGAGAATTAATATCTAAGGTTCAAAACTTAAGAAAACAAAAAGATTTTGATGTTGCAGATAGAATAAAATTATATTATGAAGCAGATGATACTTTTGATAAGGTAATTGATTCTTTTGAAGATATGATCAAGAAGGAAACTTTAAGTGTAGAATTAATTAAGAAAAATGATTTAACACTAGAGTTTGATTTAAACGGATTAAATGTTAAATTAGATGTAGAAAGAGCCTAGATTTAGGTTCTTTTTTCTTTACGTTTATGTTTCCACAATATGACAAAAATTCTTGACCGGGGGGGGGTATATGATATTATTAACACGTAATAATAAAAATAGAAGGAGAATAAAATGGAAAAGACAAGACAAATAAAAATAATAAGTTTATGTGCTTTATTAGTAGCAGTATTAGGTCTAACTGTTGCCTTTGCAGCTTTATCACAAACACTTACAATTAATGGTAGTGCAGCAGTTAATGCGGCCTCATGGGATATTCACTTTGAAAAGACAAGTGGCAAAGAAACGGAAGTAAAAGGCACTGCAACATTTACAGAACCAACACTTAGTGGAACAAAAATAGAAAACTTTAGTGCGACTTTAACAAAACCAGGAGATAGTGTTACATATTATTTTGACATAGTAAATAATGGAACGGTTGATGCAGTTATATTAAGCTATAATTTTCCTACGGCCATGAAAGAATGTTTGAATAAGAGTTTAAGTAGTAATCCTGAATGTGAACCATTCGATTTAGTAAAAAATGATGAAGTTAATAGTTATGACAAAGTTAAGTATTTACAACTTTTTGATTACAACATATACTATGTTGATGGTGGAAAAAAGCTTGCTTCAAAAGATACATTAAATGCTGGAGAAACAAAACACATGAAACTTGTTATAGAATATAAAGATACTGCAACGGAGTTACCAGAAAATAATATAACTTTAACTTCATCTGATCCGATAACAATTACTTATGAACAAAAAGATTAAGAACCAATAAAGGTTCTTTTTATGTTATACTATTATTATAGGAGGCTTATATGAAGGGTAAATTAATTGTAATAGAAGGTGCTTGTGACGGAATAGGTAAAACAACCCAGTACAAATTATTGAAAAAATATTTAGAAGATAAAGGATATAATGTGTGTAGTCACCACTTTCCAACGTATGATTCAAAACAAGGAAAATTAACAGAGTATTATTTAAACGGAGATTTTGGAAATCCAAATGATTTATCACCATACTTAGTAAATAGTATATATGCAGTAGATAGAGCAATTACATGGAAAGATAAGTTAAAAGATGCTTATGAAAAGGGAAATATTATTTTACTTGATAGGTATACAACATCTAGTTTAATTTATCAATCATCATTAATGGATGACTATTATGAAAAAAAAGATTTCATAGATTATGTTGCTGACTATGAATATAATAAGCTTGGTATAAAAAAGCCTGATAAAGTAATATTTTTAACTGCAGACTTTAATTTGGTAACTGATATGAGAAATAAAAGAAAGAGTAATGATGGGGTTAAAAAAGACGTTTATGAGCGTGATATAAAGTTAATGAAAAAAGTGTATGATAATTCAATGTTTGTTGCAGGGTATCTTGATTTTGATGTTGTAAAATGTGATTTAAATGGAAACTTAAGAAGTATAGAAGATATACAAAACGAGATAAAAAACATTATAGATAATATGTAAATATGGATAAGTTGAAATTGACTTATCTTTTTATTTATATTAAAATTATATTTAGAATAACGAGGTGTTTATATATGAAAAAGTTTTTAAAATTAGCATTAATAATAATGATAGCTTCTACCTTTAAAATTATAGATGTTAAAGCAGTAAGTTCTAAGATGGAACCAGTAAAAGGAAAATTATATAAATATAGTTGGAGTGAAATAAATGACTATAATAGTTCTAATTATTCATATTATATTAATTGTAAAAATGTAACGTTTAAAAATTTTTCTGGATTAAGTTCAAAAAAAATTAGTGCTTCAAGTGGTTACGTACTTTTGGGGGCTACTATATCTAATGGAGAAATATCTTGTGAGATATACAAAGACGATTCCGGTAAACCTACGTTAACTTCTGCAAAAATTAGTATCGGCACAACACAAGCTCCATCTACAACACAAACTCCTAAAACAACTACAACACAAACTCTTAAATCTAATAACGCTAATATAAAATCTTTAACGATTAAAGGAAACGATGATAGTGATGTTGTTTTATCTCCAGTATTTAATCCGGGGGTATATGATTACGAAACTACGGTAGCAAGCTTTGTTAAAACTGTTTCGATAACACCAATACTTGAGGATGCTAAAGCAAATGCGGTTATAAGTAATAATGCTAATGAAGAATTAAAAGCAGGAGAAGATAATAAAATAACTATTACAGTAACGGCGGAAGATGGTTCTAAAAAAGCATATAACATAAATATAAAAAGAGAAGCATTAACTTCTGATGCAACTTTAAAAAATTTAGAAATAGAAGAAATAGAAAAATTTAAATTTGATAAAGATAAGTTTACTTATAACGTTAAGATAGGTAAGAATATTAAAAATTTAACAATTAAGTACGAATTATCAGACGAAAACTCAACCGTTGATATAGAAGGTAATTCAAAATTGAAAAATGGTTCTGTAGTAAAAGTAATAGTTACTGCACAGGATGGTACAAAGAAGGTTTATACCTTAAATATTCAAAAAGAAATAAATTCAAAGAAAAAAGTAGCAAATGTTGCTGCAGAAAAAAATCCTCTTATAATACTTGGACTTTCAATGACAGCATTTGCACTTGTTGGTGGAATTATATATGTAATTAAAAAATAATATAGTGGACATGAATGTTCGCTTTTTATGATTTACGTTTATGTTTCCACAATATGACAAAAATTCTTGACCGGGGGGGGGTATATGATATTATTAACACGTAATAATAAAAATAGAAGGAGAATAAAATGGAAAAGACAAGACAAATAAAAATAATAAGTTTATGTGCTTTATTAGTAGCAGTTTTAGGTCTAACTGTTGCCTTTGCATCCCTTTCACAAACACTTACGATTAATGGTAGTGCAGCAGTTAATGCGGCATCTTGGGATATTCACTTTGAAAAGACAAGTGGCAAAGAAACGGAAGTAAAAGGCGCTGCAACATTTACAGAACCAACACTTAGTGGAACAACGATAGAAAACTTTAGCGCAACTTTAACAAAACCAGGGGATAGTGTTACATATTATTTTGACATAGTAAATAAAGGAACTGTTGATGCAGTTGTGTCAAGTTATAATTTTAGTTATGGTTATACCAAATGTGCCAGTTTTAGAGAAGGTAATGATGGATGGGATGATTGCAAGGTTTGGGATTTAGATAACAATGGTATTATAAATACAACTGATAAAGTAAAATATATGAGACTTTTTGATTACAACATATATTATGTTGATAGCGGAAATAAACTTGCTAGAAAAGATACGTTAAATGCAGGAGAAACAAAACATATGAAACTTGTTATAAAATATAACTATGATGCTACAGAGTTACCAGAAAATAATATAACTTTAACTTCATCTGATCCGATAACAATTACTTATGAGCAAAAAGATTAAAAAAATAAATACCAGATCTAATCATCTTGGTATTTTTTATTTCTTATAAATTCTCTTAGTATTTTAGTTAAAGCTCTTTTTTCTATTCTAGATACATAGCTTCTTGATATTCCAAATTCTTTTGCAATTTCTTTTTGAGTTTTTTCTTTCGTGTTAAATAGACCATATCTTTTGATTATTATATCTTTTTCTCTATCCGTTAAAATGTTTATGTACTTATATAATAATTTTATATTATCTTGAAGATCAATATCTTTTATATAATCTGGATTAGGTGTTTTTAAAATATCCAAAAATGATATTTCGTTTCCATCTTTATCAAAACCTACTGATTCATTTATACTTATGTTTTTTTGATTTTTTTTATCGCTTCTAAAATACATTAATATTTCGTTTTCTATGCATCTTGCAGCATAAGTTGTAAGCCTTGTTCCGTTTTTATTAGAAAATGTATCTATTCCTTTTATTAATCCAATGGTTCCAATACTTATTAAATCATCAATGTCATTTTTACCATTGTCATACTTTTTTACAATGTGTGCAACTAACCTTAAATTGTGTTCAACTAATTTATTTCTTGCGTTTTTATCTTTATTTAACATTTGCTTTATTAATTTTTCTTCTTCTTCCTTTTTTAATGGGTCCGGAAAAGTCTTGCTTCCGTAGCTACCCATTCCAATTATTAATCCCTTAATAATTTCTGTTATAATGCTTAAAAACAAATTTATCACTCCTGATAAATTATATGAAAAAATATTAATCAAATATGTTATAATAAAAAAGATAAATGAACATATAAATATTCTAAATAAAGCATAAATAACTAATTATTTAAAAATAATAGAAGGGAAGGCGTATTAATGTTTAATATAAGTTTTAATTTTGATTTGTTTAATAACTACTATTATTTTTATGAAAGATTAGTTGTTTTAGCATTTTCGTTAATACCAACTTTAATACTAGTAGGTTTTGTTTTATATAGTGATAGAAGAAATAAAGAACCAGTAAGAAACATCGTAATATGTTTATTATCAGGTATTTTGTCGGTAGCACTTTCTGGGTATTTAGAACAACTTGTAATGCCTTATATAGGAAATAATATTATTCTTACATATATATTTGCATTTATAGAAGAAATATCTAAAATGGCTATATTTTTCTTGTTTGTGTTTGATAATAAATATTATGATGATATGTATGATGGTCTAGTTTATATGATGCTTATAGCACTTTCTTTCGCTGGTTTAGAAAACGTTATGTACGCTTTTTCAGAAAGTACTATTCAAGAGAGCATAAGTTTATCTATTATGAGAGATATTACAACTATTCCATTACACGTAATATGTGGAATTATAATAGGATATTTCTTAAGTTTATCAAGCTTTTCTAAAAATAAGGAAAGAAAATACATTAATATTTTATTAGCATTATTACTTTCTGCTGCACTTCATGGTACGTTTAATAGTTTAATGAACTTATTAGGAAGTTTAAATATTAATTATGATAGTTCAGTACAAGTAATTTTATTTGAAGCATTACCACTTATATTAATAATGGTAGCGTTATTTGTAGTTGCAGTTAAATTTATAAAGAAAAACATAAAACTTAATGAAGTATATATGGAAAATAAAGAGTATGACACAAAACATAAATATTTAATGACGTATGACGAATATATGAATAGTAATGATAGAAGGCGCAGAGTAGATACGTATAATAAAATAAGTATCAAAGAAAAAATAACAAAGGAGGAAAATTAATGTTAAAAAGATTTTTACCTGATATGTATCAAGAAAACATATTTAAAATTAATTATAAAAAGTTAAAAAAACAAGGTATAAAGTGCTTATTATTTGATCTTGATAATACTATTTCTCCTGCTAAAGAAGTGGTTTTGGAAAATAAGACTAAAAAGCTTTTTGATTCTCTTAAGAAGGACTTTAAGATAATTTTATTCTCAAATAATTTTCCTAAGAGGGTAAGTAAGTTTGGATCATTTTATGATGTTGATATAGCATGTATTTCACTTAAACCATTCTCATTTAAATATAGATATATATTAAATAAATATAAACTTAAAAAAAGTGAGGTAGCATCCATTGGGGATCAATTATTAACAGATATAAATGGAGGTAATAAAATGGGTATTACAACAATACTTGTTAATCCTGTAAGCGAAATAGATGAAACAGAAACATGGCTTAATAGACAAATTGAAAAAGCTATTTTTAAAAAGTTTGAAGCTAAAAATCTCTTAATCAGAGGTAAGTATTATGACTAAGAAGTGTTTAGGATGTGGTGCGTTATTTCAAATGGAAGATCCTAAAAAAGCAGGCTTTATTGAAAAGGAAAACTTTGATAAAGCGGTAATATGTAAAAGATGCTTTAGAATTAAGAACTATGGGGATTATGAAGTTATAAATAAAGATATAAAAGATTACCAAAAAATATTTGATGAAATATCAAAAAAACGTGATTTAATACTTTTTTTATGTGATATATTCACGCTTGATGAAAGTTTAAATTACATTAATAAGTTAAACGGAAAAGTAATTTTAGTTATAACAAAAAAAGATTTACTTCCTAAGTCTGTTAAGGAATATAAACTAATTAATTACATTAAAAAGAATTATAATCTAAATATTGTAGATATAATATTTGTAAGTAGCAATAAAAATTATAATATCGATCTTTTATACAATTTAGTTAACAAGCGTAAAGTAAGCAGTAACGTTTATTTGGTTGGCAATACAAATGCAGGTAAATCAACTCTTATAAATGCTTTAATTAAATCATATGGAAAAAATGATTCTTTTATAACGACAAGTAGTCTTCCTGCTACCACAATAGATTTAATAGAAGTTAAGTTAAATGATGGTTTAACTTTAGTTGATACTCCGGGATTAGTAAGTCCCAATAATTATTTGACTAATTTAAGTTTAAAAGAAGTTAAAAAAATTCTTCCTAAGGTGGAGATAAAACCAAGGACATATCAAATGAAACCTAATCAGTCTTTGTTAATAGGGGACTATGCAAGGATAGATTATTTATCAGATGAAAAAAATAGTTTTACCATTTACCTATCGAATAATATAAAAGTTGATAGAATAAATTTAAATACAAACGATATATTAAGAGATTTAAAATTAACAAGTTTTAACTTAAAAAGAAACAAAGACATAGTTATAAATGGTTTATTATTTTGCAAGATAACAAATGATGCTAAAGTTAATGTTTATGTAAAAGATAATGTAAAGGTATTTGAAAGAGACAATTTAATTTAATTGTCTTTTTTTAAAAAGTATGATGTGTAAATGTCTCGTGAATTTTTGAAAGCATAAACTTGACGTTTAAATGTTGAAATGTTACTATTAACGTAGATAAGGTAGTGTAAAAGGTCTATAAAAAACAACCTTATGTAAGGAGAATAACAAAATGGAAAAAGAAAGAAGTGTAAAGATTTTAATAATTTCAATTTTATTTATGTTAATTGCAGGCTTAACAGTTGCGTTTTCAGCGCTTAGTACAACACTAAACATAAATGGTACGGCATATTTAGATGCTGCAAAATGGGGTATTAAGTTTGAAAACTTGTCAGAACCAGTAAAGGTTGGAAATGCTAGCGTGATAGGAACATCAAAAATAGAGGAGACTAAGTCTGCCGAAATAATAGGAATAAACGTTAGTTTATCAATACCAGGAGATAAAGTTACGTATACAGTAGACTTAGTAAATAAAGGAACTATTAATGCAAAAATAGATAATATAGAAAAGACTGTGTTAACAAGTGAACAACAAAAATATTTAACCTTTAAAGTAACTGATAGAGATGGAAGGGAAGTAAGTGAAGGAGATATCTTGTCTAAAGGAGAAACGAGAAACCTTACAATAACAATAGAATTTATAAAAGATTTAACAAAAGAAGATTTACCTAAACAAACAAGTACAATATCATTATCATACAAGTTAAACTTTGCGCAGACAGATGAAAAGGCTACTACTACTTCAGATTCTTCTAAGCAAGCCTGCACGACATTTGAGAAAAAAGATACATATAACGTAGGAGACGTAATAGCATTATGCAATACATCAACAAATAAATCAGAAGATTTTTATGTGATGAAAGATAATGGAACTACGGTAACAGCACTTGCTAAATATAATTTATTAATTGGAAATGCATTAAGATTTAATGATGACTTTTCTAGTGCAACTCCAGAGGTGTTATCAAGCAGCGATAACGAATATGGTCTTCAAAGCTCAAAAACTTTAATTGATTTTTATTGGAAAGATGGAAAAATGTCAGCTAATGGTAGTAACATCATCTATGGGTTAATACCATTCTATGGAGATAGTGATGACACTAAATATAGTTATTGGGAAGATCAATCTAGTTATAAAAAACCACTTGCAAAGTATGGTTCAAGTTATCCAGCTGAAGTATTTGATAGTAATTCACTGTTATATAAACCATTAAAAACATACGAAACATATATCAAAAAAAACATTGGAAAAAATACGGTAACTTTAGATATATTATCTCTTGAACAGGCTAAGAATTTGGGAATTTTATCATATTCCAATATTGATTCTGATAAACTTACTTTATATCCAACTTGGTATAATAATACTTTTTATTGGCTTAGTACTGCTGAGGATGATGGATGGATGTACATTGTTAATTCAGGGACAATTACAACTGATAACTTTTATAGATGGTCAAATGGTAGTTATACAACTAATGGCATACGACCAGTAATTACAATATCAAAATCAGAATTATAATTAAAAAATAATAAAAGAACCAATTTGGTTCTTTTTTTCGACAGAATATTTAATTAATTTATCTTATTATGTATGTGGGTGATGAAATTATGAAAAAAACTATTATATGGGTTTTATTTGCACTTTTATCAGGTGCATTACTTGGTAAGATAACGTTTGATAAGTATGAAAAAATTGATACTAAAAACGTGATTAGTTACAACAATTATGTTTATATGCTTAAGTATGGTTCTTATAAAACAGTAGATGATATGACAAGTAATATAACTAATATAGATAGGTATATTTACATAACTGATGAAAATAAAACTACCGCTTATATTTCTATTTCAAAAACTAAAGAAAACTTAAACAAAATAAAGAAAATTTATGATGCTAAAAAAATTAAAACCACAATTACAAAAGTAAAAATAGATAATGATGAATTTATTCAAAATTTAAATGAATATGAAAAACTACTTAGTGCAACGGATGATGAGGCATCCCTTCTTATAATAGAAAGACAAATTTTATCTTGTTATGAAAGTGTGGTTCAAAATGATTAATAAAACTTTAATAAAAGATGTTCCAGAAGAAGAAAGACCAAGAGAAAGATTAGTTAAATATGGTGCTAAAAACTTATCTACTAGTGAACTTATTGCAATTATTTTAAAAACTGGAACAAAAGATTATTCATCAAAGTATTTAGCAGGTGAAGTATTAAAACTAGTAAATGATGTATCAGACTTAAAAAAACTTACTCTAAGTAAGTTAATTAACATAAACGGAATAGGAGCTGTTAAAGCAATTGAGTTTTTAGCGGCCTTAGAACTTGGAAGAAGAGTTTATGATGAAAAACCTCTTGATAATAATTTAAAGTGCAATAGCGCAGAAAAAATTTATAGACACTTTAGATCACTTTTAATGGATTCTAATCAAGAATATTTTTATTGCCTATATTTAAATCAGCAGAAGAAGTTAATTGATAAAAAGCTGTTATTTAAAGGTACGTTAAACAAAAGTTTAGTTCATCCAAGAGAGATATTTAAAGGTGCTTATTTATCTTCTGCAGCATATATAATATGTATTCATAACCATCCATCAGGAAATGTTATTCCGTCTAATGAAGATATCATAATAACAGAAAATTTAGTTAAAATAGGAAAAATGCAAGGAATTCCAGTTATAGATCACATTATAATAGGAGATAATAATTACTATAGTTTTTATGAAAATGATTTAATAGGAAAGGAGTAGAAGATGAACGTAAACTTAAAAAACGTAAAAAGAAAGGTAATATTTATAATTGTTATATCCATTTTTGTTATTTATTTTTCACTTGCATGTGCCCTTTCTGACAGAAGGTATTTATATATAGAAAGTGCCTTTAAAACGGTAGTATCAAAGATAAATGAATTTTTTATTAATAATTCTTATAGTCTTAATAATTATAGCAGTAACATAACTAATTCTAAGGTAAAGTATTTGGAAAAAGAAAATGATAATTTAAGAAAAATAGTAGGATTAAAAGAAAAGGAAGAAAACTATATTTTTTCAGAAGTTACAAGTCACGTTGCATTAGAAAGTGCTAGATTAACAATTAATAATGGATATAAGTCTGGTATTAAAAATGATCTTCCGGTAATTAATGAAGAGGGATTAGTTGGCTTTATTTCAAAGACAGGTAAATACGTAAGTGAAATAACTTTAATAACTAGCATTAACAAAGATAATATGATTCCTGTATTTATTAATTCAAATGGAAATGAATTATTTGGAATGTTAAGTAGTTATGATGTTAAAAAAGGCTTATTTAAAGTAACTGGAATAACTAATAAAGATAGTGTGAATAATGGGGATAGCGTAACTTTATCAGGATATGATAATAATTTATATAAAGGTATATATGTTGGACGTGTCGTAAAAGAAGAGTTAAGTAATTATGGGATATCTAAAACAATCTGGGTTAAATCGGGAGTAAACTTTGATGATATTTTGTTTGTAGGAGTAATAAGAGGTGATTTAAAATGATGGTTTTCATGATAATATTTTTTATTATATCTGTTATATTAGAATCACTAGTATCTAACTTGATAGTTAATTTTATTCCTTTTTTTATACCTTGTTTTATAGTTGTTTTTGCTTCTTTAAAAATAAATAGAGACTATTTTTATAAAACTCTTATAGTAGCGGGAATAATATATGATCTTATGTATACAAACCAAGTTGTTTTAAATGCTTTATTATTTTGTTTTTATGGTTTTTTAGTAAGCCTTATACTTAAAACTTCCAAAAACTTTATGTTATGTTTTTTATCATATACTGTAATTTGCTTAATAAATGTTTTTGTAAATTCTATTATTCCTGTTATACAAAATAATGTTACGATAAATAATTTAGTTCATAAAATATCTTTTAGTATTCCCATAAATATCTCATATTTTGTTATTACATACTTATTATTTATTGGCATAAATTGTCTAATTAGTAATAGAAAAAATAAAATGCGCATACCTATAAATTAGGTGATTGGTATGGATAATTCTTTTGATATGTATAATAAAAAATTAAAGAAAGAAAAAAAAGATGATGATAATAAAAGCACGTTATCAAAGTTTTTATTTACCATCTTAATTAAAAGTTTAATAGTTGTATTACTTTTTTTATCAAGCATGATATTTATAAGACAAAATGATAAAAATAAAAATATATTTAAAGAAAAAGTATATAATAACTCTCTTTCTTTCGCTAAAATTTATAATTTATATAGCAAGTATTTAGGAGACGCACTTCCTTTTAAAGACACTATTAAAGATGATACTAAAAAGGTATCTAATGAAAAAATTACATATTCTTCTATAAAAAAAGAAGGAGATGACTACTTACTTGTTGTGCCTAGTAATTATACTTTACAGTCTATTAAAAGTGGGATAGTAATAGAAGTTAAGAAAGATAATAAGTATAAAAACATAGTAAAAATTCAGGATAAGTCTGGCGTTAACATAACTTATAAAAACTTAAGCGAGGTAGAAGTTAAGCTATATGATTACGTGGAAAAAGGTGAAATATTAGGTAGTACATCGGATAAATTATATATAAATTTTGAAAAGGATGGTAAGTACTTATCTTATGAAAAGTATTTATAAAAAGATAAAACTATCTCCTTTTTTTCTGTTAATTATTTTTATTTCACTAATATCTGGTTTGTTTAAAGATGTTATTACATTATTTATGATAATAATTATTCACGAATTAGGACATATAATTTTATCATACCTTTTTAAATGGAATATAAAAAGTGTAGAAATAGGCGTTTTTGGCGGTTTTATAACTTATGATGATGTTATTGATAAACCATTTATAGAAGAGATAATAATTTCTTTAGGTGGCTTTTTAATGCAGGGATTAATTTTTTTAGTTACTTACATTTTAAGTAAAAATGGTCTGTTTTCCATTAAGGAAACCTCATTAATAAACCGATATAACTTATCCATTTTCTTATTTAACGTAATTCCAGTATATCCGCTTGATGGTTCTAAAATTTTACTTGTTATATTAAACATGTTTATTCCGTATAAAAAGTCTTTAAAGATATCGTGTTTTATATCTGTTTTACTTATTTTTTTAATTTTTCTAGTGCTGATTAGTCTTGATGTCAAAGTTAATTCTAGTTATATCATAATAGGATTTTTTATAATGGGAAAAGTTATAAGTTTAATTAAAGATATTCCTTATTTATTTAATAAGCTTTTATTTGAAAGGTATTTATATAAACCAGTAAATTTTAAAATCACGTATGTTAATGGTTTAAATTTATCTAAGTTTAAAAGAAGAAGAAAACATTATTTTATAAAGGATGGACACTTTATTTCTGAAATGAAAATTTTAAAAGAAAGATTTGACTAATATATGTTTATATGGTAAAATTGTAACGTTTGAATGAACTTCTTGTTCTTCAACCACACAGAAAAGGTTATAAACATGAAATATGTACCTTAATGGTGAGTCTAAGTTTTAAAGTAAGGAGGCAAAAATATGAAAGCAGTTATCGAAACTGGTGGTAAACAATACCTAGTTGAAGAAGGTTCTGTAATCTATGTTGAAAAATTAGATTGCGAAGCTGGAAAAAAATACACTTTTGATAAAGTAGTTATGGCTGGTTCAAAAGTTGGTACACCTTATGTTAATGGTGCTAGCGTAGAAGCTAAAGTTGAAAAACATGGTAAACAAAAAAAGGTTGTTATCTTTAAGTATTTACCAAAGAAAAGTTCTCATAAGAAACAAGGTCATCGTCAACCATATACTAAGCTTACAATCACAAAAATTAATGCTTAATTAGTTGGTGAGGAAAGATGATTAAAATAAATGTAAATTATGACGATAATTATGTATCTAAATTTAAGGTATCAGGTCACGCAGGTTATGATGTAAGTGGTAAGGATATCGTTTGTGCATCAGTATCAAGCCTTGTTATATCAAGTATTAATCTTGCTTTAAGATTAAATGAAAAATCAGTTGTTGTAACACAAAAAGAAGGCTTAATAGATGCAAAAGTTCTAGTGCATGATAAAGTCATTAACGAGGTATTTCTAAACATGATTAATATGTTAGAAGAATTACAAAAAAGTTATAAAAACAATATAAAATTTATATAGAATGGAGGCCCTACAATGCTAAAGTTACAAATTCAATTATTTGCACACGTTAAGGCGCAAGGTTCAACCCATAACGGCCGTGATAGTGAAGGTAGAAGATTAGGTGCTAAAGCAGCTGATGGTGAATTAATTAGTGCTGGTTCAATTATCTATCGTCAAAGAGGAACTAAGATTTATCCAGGCGTAAACGTTGGTATGGGTAAAGATCATACATTATTTGCAAAGATTACTGGATACGTTAGATATGAACGTAAAGGTAGAGATAAAAAACAAGTTAGTGTATATGAAACAAAGTAATATCATCTTTATGATGGTATTTTTTAATTTTATATGATAAAATTATTGCGAGGTGAATTTTTATGCGTTATAACATAGTAAAAGATGCAGATGAAATATTAAAAAATAGTAAGTATTTAATTAAGAATCCAAGTAATTATAAAAATAAATGGAAAACTGTATTTAACAATAATAATCCTATATGTTTAGAATTGGGTATGGGGCGTGGTAGTTTTATTACTAATATGGCTATTTTAAATCCTAATGTCAATTATATAGGTCTTGAAATAGATAAGTCTCAGACTGCAACTGCAATTAATAAAATCGGAGGAAGAGTAATTCCTAACCTTAGAATTATTTGTGCGGATGCTAAGGATATTATTAATTTCTTTGGTAAGGAAATAGATACAATTTACTTAACTTTTTCAGAACCGTGGCCAAAGAAGCAGGATGCTAATAAAAGATTTACTAACATATCATATCTAAAGCTATATGACAGAATATTTAAGAAAAATAAACACATTATTTTAAAGACTGATAATAAAGTTTTATTTCAATCAGCACTTGAGAGTCTAAGTGATTACTGGTACGTGTTTGATAAGGTAAGCTTAGATTTGCATAATGATGAAAGAAAAATAGATAACGTTATGACTGATTTTGAAAAGCAATATTACAAGGAACATCGCGCTATATATTACGTTGATGCATCATTTAAGGGATAAAAGGTCCAAAAATAATGGACTTTTTTAAATTAAAATTATATAATAGTCTGGCTTAAAGGAAGGGATTAATTATGGATAAGAAAACTAAAAAGATAATTTGTGCTATTGGAATTGTAACTATTATGACTGGAACTTTCGCAGCAATTACACCAACTGTTATTAAAAATGACGAACGATATACTGATGCAGATAGTTATTCTGATTATTATACTTATGACGATATATCACCAGTTAATCAATTAACATTTAATGATGAGTTTAATAGACGTACATTTTATGTTCAAAAAAAAGATGATTCTACGATTTTATCTTTAAATAAAGAAGTTGAAGGATATAACCTTATTGGTATATATTCTTCTAAGAGTTCTTCAGATAAAGTTTTATACATCTTTAATAGCAATACTAAAAAAGTGATGGCAGTAGATTATGATTACTTAGAAGAACATAAGCTAGAAGATGGGGATAATGTTTATGTTATAACAGAATATGCCCCAGAAAGTGTAAAAAAAGATGCTTTTATTCCAGAATGTAGCATAGATGAAACTGGCTATGAAAAAACATTAAAATAAATATAAGAAAGGAATGATATTATGAGCTTAATTTTGACTTATGAAGGTGAATTATATAAAGAGCCGGATAATAGTTATATTAAAGATGATATCAAAATAATACCAAAATATAATTATAAAGATAAAGATATAAGTGAATTTAAATTTGGTGATATAGTAAAGCTTGATACTGATGAAAAATTAATTTTTATTTGCGAAACAAAAAGATTTGCTCATTTATGTAGTTTTGATGCTATAGATGAATTTAATGGTACGGTAAGAGTTCCTTTGGATATTATTGAAAAAAATGGAGAAATTTTAAGTGATTTCTATGCTAAAAAATTAATTTGTAACATAAAAGAAGCACAAGCAAATAAAAAACATATAGCTAGAGAAATAAAAGCTAAAATTAAAACTTTGGTTATGTAAATAAAATTATGTTATACTAATAATGATGGGGTGATTAATATGTTTGTTGATGAGGTTATAATAAAGGTTAAAGCTGGTAATGGTGGTGATGGATGTACTGCTTTTAGAAGGGAAAAATATATTCCTGATGGTGGACCTTTTGGAGGTAATGGAGGACGTGGAGCAAACATTATCTTTGAAACTGATTTAGGCCTTAGAACGCTTCTTGATTTAAGATATCAAAAATTAATTAAGGCACCTAAAGGAGCAAACGGAGAAGGTAAAAATAAAAACGGTAAGGGTGCATCAGACGTTATAATAAAAGTACCTTTAGGAACTACTGTTAAAGATATGGATACTGGTCTTATAATAGCAGATTTAACCAAGAAAGGTGATAGTGTTATAGTAGCTAAAGGCGGAAGAGGCGGACGTGGTAACACAGCTTTTGCAACTGCAACAAATCCTGCTCCTAACTTTTCAGAACATGGTGAGCCTGGAGAAGAAAAAACTTTAAAGGTAGAACTTAGATTACTTGCAGACGTTGGTTTTGTTGGAATGCCATCGGTTGGTAAATCTACTATTTTATCCAAAATTTCCGCATCAAAGCCTAAGATTGCAGCATATCATTTTACTACCTTAAATCCTAATTTAGGCGTTGTTAAAACGATGGATGGAAGAACTTTTGTTGCGGCTGATTTACCTGGATTAATTAAGGGTGCTTCTTTAGGTGAAGGCCTTGGAGATAAGTTTTTAAAACACATACAAAGAACACGTGTTATAGCGCACATTATAGACATGTCTGGTCTTGAAGGAAGAGATCCTTTAGAAGATTATGAAACAATTAATAAAGAGCTTAAGGACTTTGACGAAAAACTTATTTTAAAGCCTCAAGTTGTAATAGCAAACAAGATGGATCTTGAAGGTGCAAAAGAAAATTTAGAAAGATTTAAAGAAAAGTATAATGTGCCGGTATATGAGGTTAGTGCAATAACAAATAAAGGACTTGATAAGGTACTTGTTAAAATAGCAGATGAACTAGATAATATAAAAGAAGAACCATTATTTTCCGATGAGGCGTTTGAATCTCACGTATTATACAAGTTTAAGAAGGAGCAACCATTTACAATTACAAGAGATAATGATATTTACGTTGTAAAGGGAAAAGAAATAGAAAAACTATTTCATATGACTAAGTTTACTGATGAAGGAGCCATTCGTTTTGCAAGAAAACTAAGAAAAATGGGAATAGATGATAAACTTCTAGAAATGGGAGCTAAGTACGGAGATAAGGTACAAATAGAAGATCTAATATTTGAATTTAAAGAGTAATTATTTTACTCTTTTTTCTTTACATTATGTTAATAATAATCTTGCACTTTATACATATTTATTATAAAATTATGGTATAGGTAAAGGAGGATTGTTATGAAGAAAAAAGATGAAGAAATAGAAACTCTTGATTTTGAAGATAATAAGCCTTCTTTAGATGATACTGTTGAAATGCTTGATTTTGAAATGGATAAAAAAGTGTCTAATGAAATAGATGAAATGCTTGATTTTTTAGATGTTTCAACTAATGATAATAAAGAAAATGAAGAAAATGAAGTAAATGAATTAATTGAAAAAATAACAGAAGACAAAGAAAAAACGAAAATAGAGTTAGATGCAGATAAAGAAAAATTAGAAGAATATAAACCATCTATTAAAGATTTTAATATAAAGAGTGCAAGGACAAGAAAATATGTTAAAAAAGGAATGTTATACGTAATAATAGTAATGCTTTTAGGGTTTGAGTTTTTCATAAATAAGACTGGTGATGCCCTAAATGATTTAGTTGTTTATGCAAGCGATAACGAACCTATTAAAATAGAACAAAACGCTAAATATGGATACATTGATTATACTGGAGATAAAATTGTTAATCCTAAGTATTTATATGGTGAAGACTTTATAAAAGGTTATGCTATTGTTAAAAACGGATCAGACCTCCCTTTAATAATTAATAAAGGAGGCAAGGAAGTTATAAAAGCAGGTGAGTATTTTTCTCTTTACCGTGCAAATTCTGATATAATAGCATCTAAGATAACGAAAGATGGCCTTAAGTATGGTATTTTAGACTCTAATTTAAAAGAGAAAACTCCTTTTAAGTATGACGTTATTTCTTATAAGAATGGTGTTTATTCATATGTATTAGATAATGATGTGGGGTTAATAAATGAAGATGGTAAAAAGATATATACATACAAATTAACCGACAGAGATGATAAAGGAATAGATGTTACACCATCTAGTGTTACCAGTGATAATTATCAAAGATATGGAGTTGTAAAGGTTAATAAAACATCATTAATTGTTAATTTAAAAGATGGAAAAGTAGTATCTTCTCCTACACTAAACGAAATTGTTCCAGAAGAAAATAACGTGTTTTATGAAGTTATAGCAAGTGGTTCTAAAAGATATATGTATGTAGAAGACAATAAGATAATACTTGAATCAGAAACTTATAACAGCGTATCTATTCCATTTATAAAAACTGGCATATTAAAAGCAATTAATAACTCATTTAAGTATGAGTATATTAGTACAAAAACGCAAAATGAAATAAAAAAAGACTTATCCGATAATAACTCGTTTTATGGGGATAATGTATTTATTTATACGGATTACGACACAAGAAAAAGAACAAGTACAATAAATTTGGTAAGAAATGGTGAAGTTTATAAAACTATAACGAATGATTTTGAAGTATATAAACCTTATAAAAATGGCTTTGCAATAATTAAGTATAAAGATGGAACATACGGATATTTAAATGAAAATGGAGATCTTTTAAATGATACTCACTATGTAGAGGTAGGAGAGTTTGATTCTTATGGGGATGCGATTGCTAAAACAGAAAATGGTTATGGTGTAATAAATAAAGATGGTAAAACCATAATTAATTTTGAAAATAGTGAAATAAAGATGGCACAATCAAATGTAAAATTAAAATCTCTAGCTAACAGAAATAACGTGTTTTATGCAGTTAGAAAAGAAAGCGGATATAGGTTATATAATAACAAAGGTAAAAGGTTTAATAATACTATATATAATGATATTGCGTTTGATGAAAATTATCCTATACTAAAATTATCTACTGAAGAAAAGGATGCATTAATTACTACAGAAGATAAGTATGAAATAGGGTTAACATCATTTAATACTGATTATGAAGCACATGAAAATTATATTATCATAAAAAATGAGTATTATAATTATAAGGGAAAGTTAATATATACTAAGGAAGAAAGTAAAGGTGATTAAAAGTGAATGATATGGAAATGATTGATGTATCTGAATCTACAAATAAAGATGTTAAGAAAAAAGATAAATTTATGACTTATATATACATATCTTTAGTTATATTAGTAGTTCTTGGACTTTTAACTTACTTTTTTGGATATGACTTATTAAAGCCTTTTATAGAGGTGTAGTATGAAAATTAAAGAAAAAATATTAAACTTTCTTATAATACTTATTGTAGTTGCGCTTTATGTAGCAGTATTTATGTTTATATACTCAAACTTTAGAGAAAGAAAAAGACAGGAATTAGCAGGTGGCATAATAGATAAAATTGATAAGGTGATAAAAGAAAATGATGGGGAAGTTATGCCTGAGGCTAAGGTAAGTTATGGTGGCTTTAAATATACCGTCTTAGGAAAACTTACAATTAAGAAGATAAATATATATCAGCCAATACTAAAAGAAAATACGGCAGGAGCTTATAATACGGCACTTGTTAAAATGGCTGGTCCAAACCTTAATGAAAATGGAAATGTTTCTATTGGTGGACATAACTTTATGAGAGGTAACTACTTTATAAAAATCAATAGACTAGTTAAAAATGATGTTGTAACGGTAACAGACTTATCAGGAAGAAAAGTAAACTATTACGTTTATGAATATGGCGTTGTAGATAAAAATTCAGCTAGTTATTTGGCACAACCAGATAATAAAAATGAGAAAATAGTTACGCTTGTAACGTGCACTAAAGGCGGTAAGGAAAGATATTACGTAAAAGCAAGAGCAAAATAAAAAAGGCACTAATTTATGGTGCCTTTTGGTAATTCATATATCATTTTAGTGCCACGAGGAGCAATTATCACTTTCCAAGGTTTAACGTTTTTATATGTTTTTATAACATTATTATGATTATCGGCCGCAACAACGTCAATTTTATCTAGCATAAAAAACGTATGAATACTTCTGCAATGTTTAAATAAAAGACCATAATTTATGTTTTTCTTAAACATAAGACCAATTAATCTATCTTTAAAACTTTTGGCTGTTTTAATTTTTAGGTTATCAAACTTTAACATAATTATCACCATAAAAATGATAACATTAAAATCTATTTATGTAAATCGCTTTATAAATATCATTGACAAATGATGGTATAAAATGTTAAACTAATGTTAGTTAAAATATGAGGTGTTGAAGATGAAAAAAATGAATAAAAAAGGTCAAGCATTAGTAGAATATGTTTTAATTATAGCGTTAGTAACTGTTATTGCGGTTAGTTTAATAAAGGTATTTGGTGGATACTTAAAAGATTCAATCACCAAGACTTCTTGTGAACTTGTTGGTGAAACTTATGTTAAGGGCGCTAAAGCTGGAGAAGGAACTTGTAAATAGACCGATTAGGTCTTTTTTTGTATATGTTTGACGGTTTATTTATTGATAAAAATGATTGACAAACATTAAATTAATATTTATAATTTTAAAACATAATTGTTAAGAAGGTGATTATATGTCTAATATATTAAAACGAAATGAAAAGGGAAGTTTAATAGTTATATCTGGTCCATCGGGTTCTGGTAAGGATACTATATGTGAAAGATTAAAAGAGTATAAAGAAGATTTTTGGGTATCTGTTTCTTGTACGACTAGAAAACCAAGAAAGGGCGAGGAAGACGGTATTAATTATTTCTTTTTGACAGAAGAAGAATTTGAAAAGAAAATTAAGGAAGATAAATTTATTGAATATGCTAAATATAATGGTAATTATTACGGAACTCCAAAAGATAAGGTAAATGAATATTTGTCTAAAGGAATAGACGTTATATTAGTAATAGAAGTTCAAGGTGCACTTGAAATAAAACATAAAATTCCGGAGGCTATATTTATATTTATTATGCCTCCTACAATGAAGGATTTAATTATAAGATTAAAGAAAAGAAATACTGAAAACAACGACAAAATAATAGAAAGATTTAAAAAGGCATACAAAGAAATAAACGAACTTAACAAGTATAATTACGTAGTTGTAAATGATGAAATAGATAAAGCAACAAGAAAGGTTAATGCCATATTAGAAGCACAAAAATGTATGGTAGAAAGAATTGAGGAAGTATATTTAAATAATCCAGAAGAAGAGATTCACGAACTTCTAATTGATAATAAAGATTTTAAAAATAGTGAATTAAATGTCTAAAAATGTCTTGTAATAAATACTAAGATATGTTATTATTTAATTGTCAGCTGGGAAGTATTGGCTGATAGAAGTATAAGCAGTAACCAGCTTATGCAGTATCTAGCTGGAAGTAGTACAAGCAATCCTGAGGTTTGGGGATTGCTTTTTTTATGCTTGACATTTTTATTTCTACATCAAATTAAAAACATATACCCCAGGTGGGGTATATGTTATTATCAACAAGTAAAGTAACCTTACATAGGAGGTTATAAATAAATTATTTTAGTATGATAAAATAATAAAAGTTAATAATAGAAGTAGGAGATGGGTAATAATGGAAAAAACAAGAAAAGTGAAAATAATAAGCTTAATAGTATTAGTGGTCATGATTTTATGCTTAACAGTAGCCTTTGCAGCTCTTTCACAAACACTTACAATTAATGGTAGTGCAGCAGTTAATACGGCCTCATGGGACATACATTTTGAAAATTTAACTTTATCTGAAAAAACTGGAACAGCTGAGGTTAGTGGTACTCCGCAATTAACTGGAACTGCAATTTCCGGAATAGATGTTAGTTTAAATAAACCTGGAGATAAAATTGTATATGAATTTGACTTGGTAAATAACGGAAGCATAGAGGCAAAGCTAACTAATATCAACGTAAATAATTTGATTTCTAAGTCGTCATACATTCAAAAATATATGATTGCCTTGGAAATATCACCACCGAGTGCATTAATAAGTATGATTTTAATAAAGATGGTGGACTCTCGTCACAAGATGTTTTTACTGTTTATGGTGCGTTTGATATTAATCTTTATGATGGAAGTACTAGGGTACAAGCATATAGAAAAGATAACAGAGGGGAAAGTGGTTTGTGGTTAGAAGCACATGAAACTAGATATTTAAAACTCGTAATAGCATTTAGAGATACTGCAAGTTTCGTCGTAGATGAAAAAATTACCATTTTTGATCCTACTAAGCCTGCTGTAACGTTAACGTTTGAACAAAAATAATAGAACCGTTTTGGTTCTTTTTTTGTAATTAAAAGATATTTTGGGCATATAGTTAAGTAGAAAAGATTTGGAGGATAATATGATTAACAAACAAAAATTATGGTTTTTAACTTTATTTAGTTTAATATTAGTATTAAGTGTCTATTATATTACAATGCCAAGTGAACTACTTACAACGGCAAAGACTAGTGATAAAAATGCAGTAACTGAAAAGAAAACAAGTAAAACAAAGGTAAAGGCTAAAGTAAGTAGCACTGATAGTTTAACCGCACTTCAAGTTGAATTAGATGAAGAAAGGCAAGCTCTTGCAGCAGAATATAATGAAGTACTTACTAATAAAGATACATCTACAGAAGAGAAAAATAACGCTTATAATGGGCTTAAAGAAATAGATGAGGTAAAGGCAAAGGAAGATGATTTAGAAAATAAGGTAAAAAAAGAACTTAAATTAGATTCATTTATAAAAATAGATGGTAGTAACGTAAGTGTAACAATTAAAAAGAAAGATCATGATTATTCTCTTGCTAACAACGTAATGAGATTAATTAGTAAAGAGTTTAAAACAAAGGTATATGTTTCGGTTAAATTCCAAAAGTAAGTACCTTTTTTTCTTTTTATCATAAAATAATATAGAAAAAATATTAAAACCTCTTATCATAAGAAAGTGGGGAAATCATGGTAAAAAGAGTACTTACTAAAAGAGAAAAAGAAATATTTGATTTATTAATAACTAATAAGACAACTAAGGAAATAGCTAAAAAACTTGGAATAAGTGAAAAAACAGTTAGAAATCACATTTCAAACGTAATGCAGAAATTAGGGGTTAAGGGAAGAGCTTGCGCGGTAATCGAACTTATAAAACTAAACGAAATTACGTTATAAAATCGCATATATCATGCGATTTTTTCATACTATTAATAGGAGGATTATTATGCTAAGAAAGTTTGCCTATAATAAGATTTTTAGAACAACAGGAATGCTTGTGCTTCTGTTATTACTTCTTTTGTTTCCAGCATCCAAGGAGTATAAGCTTGAAGATGAAAAACTTGCGAAAACAAGCGTTTCATATTCTGCTAGAGAAGCTTATTTAATTGATAAGGATGGCTTTGTAGCAAGATGTAAAGTAAAGCTTAATAGCACAAGTGATAAAGATATGGCTATTAAACTTACGGAATTATTAATAAATGGAGGAAAGTATGAGAGCTTGGTGCCTAATGGGTTTAAAGCAATTTTGCCAAGTGACACAAAGATTAATGATGTATTAATAAAAGATGATACATTAACAATTGATTTATCAAATGATATATTAGAACTTGATAACAAAAGCTTTAAAAAGGCTTTAGAAGCACTTACGTATAATTTGACCAGCATTAATAATATTAAGTATGTTTATCTTAAAATAGATGGTACTATGCAAGATAAATATCCAGATGGTAAAAATGTAATAAAACAGCCACTAGAAAGAAAAGATGGAGTAAATACCAATTATGATGCTTTTGATTATAAAAATGCTAGTATAACTACTATTTATTATGTAAATAAAAGTAGTAGTGGTTATTATTATGTTCCGGTATCTAAGGTTTCTAACGATAATAGAGATAAGATAAAAATAATAGTAGATGAACTTACTTCTTCTAATACTTATGAAACTAATTTAATGAGTTTTTTAAATTATAATACTAAGCTCACTGGATATGACATAAAAGATGATGTATTAACGGTAGATTTTAATGAGTATTTATTCGATGATGCTAATTCAAAAAGTATTTTAGAAGAGGTCATATACTCAATTTCACTATCAGTTAGGGATAATTACGACGTAAAAGAAGTTATATTTACAGTAAATGGTAAGGAAATTACAAAAAGTGTGTTAAAAAATATTGAATAATTATTATTTTTGAGTTATAATTGATTTGTTCTTAAACGAACAAGTCATTGTCCTGCTAGCTCAGCTGGATAGAGCAACGGCCTTCTAAGCCGTGGGTCAAAGGTTCGAATCCTTTGCAGGACGCCACTTTGATTATTAAATACTTATGCTTTTGCGGCATAAGTTTTTTTTATAGATAAAAAGTACAAGAAGGTTATTTAATCTTGTACTTTTCTTTTTAATATCTTTATTTTTTTAGCCGGTTTATAAATGACGGTATCATTACCATAGGTAATTATTTCATTTGATTTTTCTCCGTCGTTATCAAATGCAAATTTTGGATAAGTTTCTTTAAAGGTAAGTCTTATGTTACTTGATGAGTCCATAATTAAATAATTTTTATATTTATTTAAATCAATTGTGTTTGATATATAATCACTTACTAAACTAGCAATTAGTTTTGGATTAGCATTTCTAACAAGCAATAATTCTAATTTTTCGTCATTTAAAGAAACATTTTTATATAAATCTATTCCACCGAAACCTTTAGAATTAGTTATGGCACCTAATATGCAATTCGTTTGTCCAATAATATTATCTGTTTCGTATTCTATAAGATAATGTTCTGGCCTTTTTATAATATATGGAAAAGCACTTAATACATATCCTGCGTGTCCTAGGCGTTTTTTCATATTTTTATTAGTAACATAAGGTACATGTGCCAAATAACCAAAAACGGAAGTGTAAGAGACTATTTCATCGTTCATTTTATACGAGTCAAAAAGCTCTACGTCCCCATTTAGTATGTCTTTTACTATTTTATCAGCGTCTTTATATCTTACGTCAAAGTTTTTTGCCATATCGTTAGTTGTTCCGGTTGGAACGTGTGCGTATAGTCCTTTTTGATCTATTTTGTTATATGCTTTATAAGCTTCACCAACGGTACCATCTCCACCTAATGTAATAACTAATGTATCATTATCATCAGATTCTTTAACTAGTTCTATTAAATGGCCCTCATACATACTTTTTTTGAAGTTGGGTATTATGTTATTTTCCTTCATTGTTTTTGCAATTAGGTTAATGTCATTTTCTTTGAAACCAGTAGAGACCGGATTATATATTATTTCGCATTTTTTAATGTTATGTTTTGTCATAAATACTCCTTTTTTAGCCTTATAATATCATATTTTTATGAAAAATTTAAATTTTTTTCTAAATTTTTAGTTTTTTTGGAGATTTTTAGGGGGTTTTTCAAAAAAGTGTCTAACTATAGATATGAGAGGACCTAATAGTTTGGGTAGTTATGCTTTCTGCTTTTTATTTTTTCTAAATAGAAAGTGGGGTGATAATTATGAAAAAAGAAAATAAATTTCTTAAAATAATTATTATTCTTTTAATTTTTCTATTAGTATTACTAATACTTAAAATATAAAAGAAACAGCATATGCCCAAATAGTTAAGGGGGTATGCTGTTTCCATAAACTCAATTGTGGAAAGCTAACTAACCTTTATTGTTAGGTTCTTTCACTAATTAAATTATACAAAATAAATCTTTTTATGTAAAGATTATTACGTAAATTATTTGTTTTGGATAATTACTTTTGTTGGGAGATGATTAAAATAGAAAAAGAAATGGTTGTACAAAAGTCAGTTAATGATTGTGGAGTTGCTTGTCTTTTATATGTTTTAAAATATTTTGGTAAAAACGTAACATATAAAAAACTAGAAGAAAAAATAATTAAGGAAAAAGATGGTATTAGTGCTTATGAAATTATTAAAGTATCAAAAGAGTTTGGTATTTCATCTTGTGGGTATAAAAATTTAAAGGTTAATAAAAACCTCACTTTCCCTTTAATTGCACATACGATTAATAATAATGTCCAACACTTTGTAGTAGTTTTAAAAGTAAGTAATAATAATGTCTACATAATGGATCCTTCATATGGACTTATAACCAAGCCAAAAGATGAGTTTAATAAATCATATACAGGTGTGGCAATTTTATTTAAAAATTATAATCCATATTTGCTAAATAATGTTATTAATGGAAGAAACATTTTTTTAATAACAATATTAATTTTACTTTTTACTTTACTTAGTTTATTTTACTCTTATCTATTGTCATATTTAGTAGAAAGCATAAGTACTAAAAACAACTTAATTATTTTATTTTTATCTTTTATATTGTTAGGTGTTATAAAAGAAATGTTTTCTTATGTTAAGGATTTAAGTTTATTAAAATACCAATTAAAAACTGATGAAACACTTACAATACCATTTTTAAAAAAACTATTTAATCTCCCTTACTTGTTTTATCATGATAAGCCAGTTGGAGAATTAATATCGAAGATAAATGATTTATCTTATGTAAAAGAAGCTTTATTATCTATCGTAGAAGTATTGTTTGTAAACGTAGTTATAATTCTAATCTCCTTTATATTCTTACTATTTTTAAACGTTCATATATTTTACTTTAACTTTATTTTATGTTTAATACTAATATTATATAATATGCGTTTTTGGAAAAAGAACTCATATAAAAATTACGATTTACAAGCGAAAAATGAATATTTAAACGCTCGCATTTCTAAAACAATAGAAAATATTTATGATATTAAAAATTTAAGAAAGGAATCATATGTTTCTAATAAAATTACTAATTTATATAATGATTTATTAGCGTGCTTTAAAGATATAAAGAGCAAATGTGTAAAAAAAGACTTCATTAATAAATTACTTATTTTAATTGGAATATCTATATCACTTCTTATATCCTTATTAGAAAAAGTAGATGTAAAAAACACACTTTTTATAACTTATGTTTTATCTTTTATATATGATTCAAGCCAGAATATATGTACTCTTTTTTTCTTACATTCTAACTATAAGGCATCTAGCGTAAGGATAAGTGAATTATATAAAATAAAAGAAATAAATTTTGGATATAAGATAATGGTTAAAGATGTAGAATTTAATAATTTTTATTATAAATATAAAGATAAAATTACTTTAAACGATATTCATTTTAGGCTATCCATGGGGGATTTTGTTTTAATAAAAGGCCCAACTGGCAGTGGTAAAACAACACTATTTAAAGCATTAACAAAGAAAATACGTTTTGATGAAAGGACGATACTTATAAATGGAAAAACTATCAGTAAATATAACTTTGATACTTTAAGAAGGAGCATTATATACGTAGAACAAGATATAAAATTATTTGACGATACTATTTTAGAAAATATAACTCTTGGACGCAAACTTAATCTAAGACACAATTTTAAGATGGTATTAGAAGAAGAATTTAAAAAGAAAGGCATTGATTACAACATTTTAGTTGATAGTGCAAATTCTAATTTATCGGGTGGAGAGATAGCCTTAATTAAAATAGCACAAGTATTAAATAATGATTTTGATATGGTTATTTTTGATGAAACGACAAGTAGCCTAGATACCCGCTTAGAAAAAAAAGTGCTTAGTGCTATAAAAGAAGACTATAAAGATAAGATAGTAGTTTTTATAAGTCATAGAAATTACAATACGTATTTATTTAACAAGATAATAAAAATAAAAGATAAAAAAGGAAGGGCGATATATGATAAAACTAAAACAAAGAGAGTTAAAAAAATTAAAGGCAGGCGCTTTAAGTGGTTGGGCAATCGCTGGTATTATAGCAGGCGTAACTTTTGTCGTAGGAATATTTGACGGAATTGCAAGACCATTTAAGTGCAGGTAGGAGGGATGATATTTTGAAAAAATTAAATATAAGTGAATTAAAAAAAATAAAAGCAGGTGCTACTTTTAGTGCATCATTAATTAATGCGTTAGTTAGAGGCATAAACTCATTTTTAGATGTAGGCAGGTATTTTGGAAGTAGTATAAGAAGATTTATTGGAGGAAACTCATGTCCTCTAAAATAAAAAAGGTATCTAAAATATTACTTATTATATGCCTTTTACCACTTGTTTTAACTTGCATAAGCTACTCTTTAGAATTTTTAATGCAATTAGGTAGAATAATTGGCACACTAATCAGAATAATAATGAATTTAGAGTAAATATGGCATAATTTTTGCAAAAACTGTCCTTTTTTGTTACAAAAGGTGAAAAAATCATTGTAATAACTTTTTTAAGGTGTTATAATTACTATTAGAAAAAAAGGAGAGGGGGGAAAGAAAAATGATAACTGTTCAAGTTAAAAACGGAAACGTTGATGGAGCGTTAAAGAAATTCAAGCAAAGAGTAGCTAAAAGCGGTCTCCCTTCAGAAGTAAAAAAGAAACAAGCTTTTGATAAACCAGGAGTTCAAAGAAGAAACGCTAAGAAAGAAGCTATCAAAAATAGCCGTAAGGCAGCTAGACGTGAAAGACGCGATTCTTAATTTTTCTTTACTCGGTATTTAGAAAAGACTTACTATGACTTCATAGTAAGCTTTTTTTTGCATACAATTATGTAGGTGATGTGCATTTGAAATTGAAAAAGATAATTGATGATTATGTAGAATGTAATAACTTTGAAATAAAAATAATAGATAGAAAGGTTAAAATATATTATTATGATAATATAGAACGTTTTACATCAAACTTAATAGAGGTATCAAGTAAAAATGACAGGTTTATTATACGTGGTAAAAACCTTGTTATAGAAACTATGTTTGTAGAATATATGGTAATATCTGGTGACATAAAAATGATAGAGTTAGGATATCATAATGAATAGTTATGTAAATATAAGTATTGTTGGTAAGAATCCTAAACTATTTATTAAAAGATATGTCTTAAACCAGATTTCGTTTGAAGATTTTAAAGAAGTTAGTCATAAGCATGTTACGATAAAAATATCCTATGATGATTATTTAGAACTTTTATCTAAAAATAAAACGTATGAAATATATATAAACCGAAAGTATGGAATAGTTAAATATACATCTTATATTAAAGAAAATTATACTTTTGTTATATCACTTATTATAGGATTCTTATTTTTGTTTTTAATAAGTAACACCATACTTGAAATAGATGTTGTTCATAATAATAGTAATTTGAGAAACTTAATTTATGATGAATTAAATGATAATAATATTTCTTGTTTTCATTTTGTGCCATCATTTAAAAAAAGAAAGAAAATAATTAATAAAATAGTTAGTGATAACAAAGATAAAATAGAGTGGCTTGAAATAGAAAGATATGGTAGTAAACTTACTATAAAGGTAACTGAACGCAAGTTAAATAAAGAAAAAGAAGATGATAAGCCTCGTCACATAGTAGCTAAAAAAGATGGTGTAATTATGAAAATAGAAGCATCTAATGGGGTAATCTTAAAAAAGAAAAATGATTATGTATCAAAAGGAGAGACAATAGTATCAGGTGATATTATTAAAGATGAAACAGTAAAAGGACAGGTTCGAGCGGTGGGGTGCGTATACGCTGAAGTATGGTACTTAGTAACGATAGAATACCCACTTTATTATGAAGAGGTTATATATTTAAATGACGTTAAACAAAATATTATAGTATCTTTTATGAAAAGGGAAGCTTCTCTTAGAAAAAATTATGCTACTAATTATTTAGAACATAAAAACGTACTTATAAAAGAAAAAATATTTCCTTTTAGTGTAAGAATGGAAAAACAAAGAAAAACAAAGGTTAAAAAAGAGAAATTAGGAACTAAAGAAGCGATTAAAAAAGCTACAAAACTAGCAGAAAATAAAATAAGTGTAAACCTTAAGGATGATGAATATATAATAAGTAAAAAAACTTTGAACTTTAAACAAAATAAGAGTAAAATAGAAATAGGTGTTTTCTTTAAAGTGTATGAAAATATTACTGATTTTAAAGATGCAGATACTTCACTATTAAACAAAGAAAATACAAATGAAAATTAAAGAGGTATAAATAATGTTTACAAGTATTTTTATGAAGACCATTCATAACGTATGGCCGATGATCTTTATTTTTGCAGTTATCTTAATATCAATTAGAATAACATATCTTTTATGTAATAAAAAGCAATTTGTTTTTTATAAAGAACTTTTAATGTTATGCTTTATTATTTACATACTTCTTTTATATTACATTGTAACGTTTCAAGATAACAATTATGGAACTAATAATTTTATTCCGTTTAGAGAGATATTTAGATATAACGTATCATCTAGACTTTTTATAAGAAACGTACTTGGAAACATACTTTTATTTGTACCATTTGGTCTTTTTGTAAGCCACTACATTAAAAATAAGAAAATGTATCCTATATTATTAATATCGGTTTTAGTTTCTTGTTCAATTGAGTTTGCTCAAACAAAAATAGGAAGAACCGCAGACATTGATGATGTCATATTAAATACTTTAGGAGGTGTTATAGGATACTTTATTTATAAGTTTAGTGATAAATTAATAAAAAAACTTCCAAATTTTATGAAGAATCAAATTTTCTTAGACATCTTGTGTTTAGTTATAATTTTAATTATAATATATTTATCGTTTAAGTTTAATTTTTGGAGGTTGTTATCATGAATTATGTAGAATTTTTTAACGAGTATAAAAAACCAGTAGAAGAGCTAGATTTACTAAAGGATTTCATTAATTATGCTTTGGAAAAGTTACAATTGAAAAACGTTATGTTTAATGTTATAATTGTAGACAATGAAAGTATTCATAAGATAAATAAAGAGTATAGAAACATTGATAGGGAAACGGATGTTATTACGTTTGCACTAGAAGATAACAAGCAAATTGATGTGCCAGGTCTTAGGGTTTTAGGAGATGTATATATATCTTACGACAGGGTAATAAGTCAAGCTAAAGATTATGGACATTCCACTAAAAGAGAAATATGCTTCTTAGGGGTTCATGGCTTACTACATTTATTAGGATACGATCATATGACAAAAGAAGACGAAATAAAAATGTTTGGATTACAAAAGGAGTTGTTAGATAGTTATGGCATCAAAAAAGAAAGTTAAGGTAGAAATATCACGAGGAAAATACGTAGAAGAACAAGGATTTAAGAAAATAGGATTAAAAAGAATTTTTATGAGCTTTAAATATTCTTTTGATGGACTTAAATATGCATATTTACATGAACAGAGCTTACTTCTTCACGTTATTGTAATGACTATTATAATAGCTTGTGGTTTTGGATTTCATATAACACCAATTCAGTGGGTTATAACACTTGTTATGGGAGCTTTAATACTTGTTACAGAGCTTTTTAATACGTCAATAGAAGCAGTTGTTGACATGGTAACAGAAGAGTTTCATCCACTTGCTAAAGTTGCAAAAGACACGGCATCAGCAGCCTGTTTTATAGCAGACATGATGGCAGCAGGTATGTGGCTTGTTGTGTTTGTGCCAAAGATAATTGCAATGTTTAGGTAAGTTATATGAAAAAGATAAAAAAGTTTTTTGATAGAGAACAAAACCTACTCATTCATATTATTGCAACGATTTTAGTTACTATATTTGGAATTATTTTTAATCTGAAAGTATATGAATGGTTACTTGTTTATTCGATGGTTACACTTGTTATTACATCAGAGCTTATTAATTCAGCAATAGAACTTACTGTTGATTTATATACAAGCCATTTTAATCCACTTGCAATGGTTGCTAAAGACGTTGCAGCAGCAGCTGTTGTAATATCTGCTTTTACTGCTTTTTGTGTTGGATTATATGTATTTTTACCAAAGTTTATAAATTTATTTGCAAATTAAAAGAGATTTAATTTAAATCTCTTTTTTAAAACCATCTTCTTGGTGGATATGGATTATATGGCATATATGGGTAAGGTGCATAGTAAATAGGTCTGTTATTATAACCATTATTCCAGAAAGCAGGAGCAACAGCAGCACCTGTTACACCACCAAGTAGAAATGGAAATACAAAACCGCCTGCTAATCTTTCGTCACTTTTATTATTTGTGTAGCCATATGGTACGTAGTAACCATAATCGGTACTATTTTGAGCATTCTGTCTTGAACTAAATCCTTGATTCATTATAAATCTCCTTCCTTATAACTTATTATATGATATAAAACCATTTTGGTTATTAGCTAGAAATATGATATAATCTAATTATAGAAGGTGAAGTAAAATTGAGTAAAATAAAAGTAATGGATGATATTTTAGCTAACAAAATAGCAGCAGGAGAAGTTGTTGAAAAATGTGTATCAGTAGTTAAGGAGTTAACTGAAAACAGTGTGGATGCAGGTTCTGATGAAATAAAAATTGAGGTAAAAGAAGCTGGAACAAAACTAATTAGGGTAATTGATAATGGATGCGGGATGGATCATGATGATGCCCTCTTAGCATTTCAAAGACACGCAACTAGTAAACTTTTAGATGAAATAGGTCTTTTTAGAATTTCTTCTTTAGGCTTTAGAGGTGAGGCTCTTCCTTCTATTGCATCAGTTTCAGAAGTTACACTTAAAACATCAACTGGTGATGTTGGCACTAAAATAGAAATAAAAGGTGGTAAATTAGTAAGTGATGAAGCAAGCGATGCAAGACGTGGTACAGAAATAACTGTAAAAAATTTATTTTATAATACGCCTGCAAGATTAAAATATTTAAATAGTATATATAGTGAGCTTGCTAATATTTGTGAGTATGTTAATAAAATGGCACTATCATATCCTGATAAGAAATTTACTTTAATAAGTGATGATAAAGTACTTTTAAATACTGATGGTTCTGGAAATTTGCTTAAGGTAATTAAAGAAATATATGGTAGTGAAGTAGCTAGAAAAATGAGAAAAATCTCCGTTTTTAATGATGATTATGACGTTGATGGATTTATTTCTTTACCAGAAGTTACAAGGTCTTCTAGAAATCATATGGTAACACTTGTAAATAATAGGGTTGTTAGAAATACTGAGTTAAACCGTGCAATAAATGATGGGTATCATACATATAAACCAGAGACAAGGTATCCAATCGTTGTTTTAAATATTAATACTGATCCATCTTTAATTGATGTTAACGTTCATCCATCTAAATTAGACATTAAATTTAGCAACTTTGAAGATTTAAAGGAATTAGTTAGAAAGGGAATTAAAGACGTTTTAGATAAGGCCTTATTAATTCCTAAGATAGAAAAGAAAAACGAAGTAGAAAAAGAAGAAAAACCTAAAGTAGTACTTCAACAACTTAACCTAGAAAGAGAAAAGGTAATAGAAGAAAATACGATTGATTATTCTATTTTTGATGAGCCAGTAATGAAAGTTAATGAAGATATTACTGATTATAATGAAAACGTAAAAGATGATATAGAAAATTATAACGAAGAAAAAAAGAAAGTTATTATGCCTGAGATGTATCCCGTAGGGCTTGCTAAAGGAACTTACATAATTTGTCATAACGAACTGGGTATTTATATGATAGATCAGCATGCTGCAAAAGAAAGAATTAACTATGAGGGATATTTAAAAGCCTTTGGTAATCCATTAAAGGGAAGCATTAAAATGCTTATTCCTTTAACACTTGAATTCCCATCTAATGAGTTTATCATAATAAAACAAAACATAGATGTCTTAAAAGATATGCATTTTGATATAGAAGAATCAGGAATAAATTCATTTACCATAAAAGAACATCCAACCTGGATAAAAGAGGGATATGAGGTTGAAAGTATTAAAAAAGTATTAGAGGTATTAATTAGTGAGGAAAAACATTTTTCAATTGAAAAATTCAGGGAAAAAGCTGCTATTATGTTAAGCTGTAAAATGGCAATTAAAGCTAATATGAATATTTCAATGGAAGAGATGGAAGCACTAATTAACGATTTAAGAAAATGTGATAATCCATATACTTGCCCGCATGGTAGGCCAACTACAATATTTTACAGTAATTATGAACTTGAAAAAATGTTTAAAAGAGCTATGTAATTTGACATGGCTCTTAATTTATGTATAATATACGAAGTTAATAATTAATTATAAATCGTTTTTATAATTTTTAAAGTTTAGTTATTAGTTATTGGTGGGGATATTATGGCAAGTGAAAGTGTTATTAGATTAACAAAAGAAGAGTATTTGAAATTAAAGAAAAACTTATCTAAATATGATAAAAAAAGCGGAGGATATTCAGACGTTTATTTCTCTCGTGATAAGGCATACAAGGTATATAACAAAGCACCTTACTTACAAGATAATTATGGAAACATAATATTTAGTGAAAAAGATGTACTTGAAAATCTTTTATATTTTAAGAAAAATAGGTTTGATGGTATATCAAATGTAAATAATATTTATTTGTTAGATGGATTTCTTGTTATGTATGAAATGGAAAATATAAATAATATGCAAAACATGAAAGAAATAAAAGAAGAAACATTAGATGTTTCGTTAAAAAAACTTTTATCATCTTGGAAGAGTGCTTTAAATCTAGCGGAAAAATTATCAAATAAAGGCATCGTTATGTATGACTTAAAAGAAGATAATGCATTTATTGGTAATGGTAATTTTAAAGTTTGTGATGTTGATTTCTATAAAAAAGAAAGTTTAGATAACTTACTTAATGTTAATTACATGCTAGTTAATACTATATTTATAGAATTTATAGAAAGATATTTATTCTTTGAAAACTATGAATGTAGGAAAGATGATTATTTAATTGAAACGAAAAATTATGCTGATTGTGCAATTGAAGACTTACTTTTAGCAAGTGGTTATTCTTCTAAAACATTAAAAGAAGTGGCCAAAAGTTTATAAATCAAGGAGACTATGATGGATGATATATATTTAAGTGGTGTAAGAATGAAAACCTTAAAGCCAGTGTCTAATAAACCCAGTGGAGTAAATGGATGCTGTTATAAATATAAGAATGGTGTTATAAAACTTTTTAATTATAATCTTACTAATTATGATAAGGAAAATATATTGAGCCATTTAAATAAAGAATCTAAAATAATTTTATGGCCAGAGTCTTTAGTTTTTAAAAAAGGTTTTTTTAAGGATAAATTAAAGGGCTATTATATGCCTATGGCTAAAGGAGATAATCTTATTGCACTAAGAAATAAGGTTTTAACTGGAAAGAAAGACGTATCATTTGATGAAATTTTAAGCATATATTATGATAAATTTTTACCTGAATTAAAGAAAGAAGAAGTGTTACTTGGTGATGTTAAAATGGCACATGTATTTTTAAGTGATAATCTTTCTTTAACTGATACTGATACGTATGACATTCGTGATGATTATTGCGAAAAAATATATAAATGTAATTTAAGTCAGGTTAATTATTCTATAAAGATGTTATTTGACTATATTATATCTTCTGAGTTAAGATTTAATACTTCCAAAAGTGTGCTAAGTAAAGAAACGTTTTTAGATGATATGATTAAAGATATAAGTAAAGTGACAGATAGTAGCGTAAACTCACTACTAACATTAAACAATTATAAAAGGAGCATAAAATGAGACTAGATATAAGTTCTTGCGACATAGATAATTTAAAACCAATTACTAATGGTAGACATAAAGGGAATTTTGGAGCATGTTATCTATTTTATGGTGATGCAATAAAAATTATTGATGTTGATAAAGACGCTATAAAGAAAATAGACGTAGAAAAAAGATTAAAAGAAATATCTAAATTTAAGGTAGAAGGTGTTTCTTTACCTAAGAGGTTAGTATACGTAAATAATAAATTTACTGGTTATACTATGCCTTATTATAATGCTCCTAATTTAAAAGTTATATTAATGAAATACAAACAAGGAAAACTGAGTATTACTTCTAATGATATAAATAACGCTTATACATCTATATTAAATAAAATAGATGTATTATCTTATAATAAGATAATTGTAAATGACATAAAGCCAGATAATATAATTTATTTAGATGGTGACTTTAAACTGGTAGACTGTGATTTTTATAGGGTAGATACTAGTTTGACTTACTCTGATTCTTTAAAGAAAAATAAGGAAATACTTAATCATGCATACGAAAAAATAATTAATGAATATTTTGAGTGTAAAACTTATAATGATAATGATATAATTAATACTAGTTTAAGGATGTGATTTTTATGATAATTGCAATAGTGGGACCAACTGGTGTTGGTAAAACAAGATTATCTGTTTCTTTAGCTAAACGTTATAATGCAGAAATAATATCTTGCGATAGTATGCAAATATATAAAAAGATGGATATTGGTACTGCAAAGGTAACTTCTCTTGAAAAAGAAGGTATACCACATCACATGATTGATATAAAAGATGTAAATGAAGATTATTCGGTATATGATTATCAAAAAGATGCTAGAAGAATAATGGATAATTTAATTAAAAACGGCAAAAACATAATTATAGTAGGGGGTACTGGTCTTTATCTAAAGGCTTTGCTATATAACTATGAATTTAAAGAAAATGATGGCATAAGAAATGATTATTCATCTTATACTAATAAAGAATTATATGATATGGTTAAAAAGTTAGATAATGATACAAAAATACATGTTAATAATAGACAAAGATTAGAAAGCTACTTAAATAATCATAGTGATGGTAACTTTAATAAGGCGTCAAATAAAATGATTTATGACGCTAAAATAATAGGCCTTACAAGACCTAGAGATGAACTTTATGATGTAATTAATAAAAGGGTAGATGAAATGATGGAAGAAGGCTTAGAAGAAGAGGCCAGATACTTCTATGACAGAAAAATATTTAGTAAAGCAATTAAAACTGCAATTGCGTATAAAGAATTATATATGTATTTTGATAAAAAAATAAGCAGGGAAGATGCAGTAAACCTAATAAAACAAAGATCAAGAAATTATGCTAAAAGACAATATACCTTCTTTAATCATCAACTTGATGTAAAGTGGTTTGATTGTGATGTAAATAACTTTGACAATACGATAAAAGAAGTAGTTAATTATATTGAAAATAATTGATTATTTTAGTATCATATTAATGATAGGAGATGTGTTAAAATGGCAAAAGGCAAAGTTGGAAGACCTTCAAAATTAGATAAGGATACCATGAAGGAGGCTAACATAAGTTTTATAATTATAATAATTATTTTATTAATACTTTTATCTGTTGCAACACTTACTGTTATTAATCCAGAAATTTATAACGCTCTTAAGGCTTCTATTATAAATTTATTTAACTAAAAAAGGACTTTTATTGTCCTTTTTATTTTGCCTCAATATATATTGAAGAATCAAAGTTATGCTCTCCATCATCTTTAGATAATAGTGTGTTTGTATCAATTAAAAAGTAATCTTCTTTTAAAGCATCAGAACCATCACTCATAATAGGATCATCCCAGGTTAAATCTAAATGACGCCAATCACCTTCCACATAGACTAAGTTCCATTCGTGAGTGCTAGATGATATACGATAGTTTTTAACGTTCATTTTTTCAAGAAATAGTTGCATTGCATCACTGTAACCACTACATATTCCGATGCCATCTATTAAAACTCCATAAGCAGAACTTGAACTTACGTTAGATAACCCGGTTGTATTACTTTGGTCATACTTAGTATGATTTACTATGTAATCATGAAATATCTTAATGTTTTCTGAAACGTTTTTACTAGAGTCATAATTTTCTTTGTATATTTCATCTATCTTTTTATTTAAAGTATCTATTTGACTATCACTATATCTAGGTTCCTTTTTAAGTTTTACTTTGCCACTAGCTGCAAATGTTGTGTTAATCTTGTCAAACGTGTTAAAAGGATGAACAAAGTTTGAAAGATCGGTTAAATAAGTATTATTTTGAACAATTTCTTTTATGTCGTTAGTGCAGTCTAGATAATCAGCATCACACTTAACGGTATACTCATCCCAACCAGCATCTAGATATGTGTATATCATATTTTTAACGTCATCTTTGTTTTTTAAAGTAGTATTTTCATTTATCTTTACATAATCATAATTTTCTTTTTTGCGGTATTTATTATCGGTTAAGTTCTGTCTTATATCTCCTTGAAGATACTTTGTGTATACGTATTCTATTTTATTTGTTAATAGATAATAATTATCTTTTATTAAAAATCCTAATATAACTATTATTATAACCGTAACTGCTACTTTAACTAGTTTTTTTATATTCATATCATCACCATAATTATTATACCAATAAAGCATAAAAAAAAGAAGTATAATTACTTCGTTTCATTTACTTTTTTAGCTAATCTTGATTTTAAGCGAGATGCTTTATTGTCAGTAATAATTCCTTTGTTACGTGCTTTATCAATTCTCTTGTTAGCAATCTTAAGATTTTCTACAGAAGCATCTTTTTCTACCTTTTTAACTGCAGTTTTCATACTACCTTTAACTGGAATGTTAGATTCGTGTTTAGTAGATGTAACTTTAACTCTTTTCTTAGCACTTTTAATATTTGGCATTTTTTCACCTCCTGGCGTCATTAACTTCTTATAGTTTATCAAAAAAATAATAAAAAATCAATAATAATTACTGTTTTTGGTAAAAATATAAAAGGGTGAGAAAAAAATGCATAAAATAGATTTAAGTAAATACGAAGTAAGAACTGATATGATAGTTGATTTATTAGATGAAGAAACTAGTAAGTTAAGTAATGAAACATTAGAAGATGGTGTTAAAATATCTTGGATGAAGCTTGATGAAGATAATCCATTTAATAAAAAGCCAGGCAATTATCTAACTATTTTATTTGATGATGTAACGGATAGTGATGCTAGAAATTTAGTTAGTAATATATTTAAAAGGGAATTTAAGAAGATGCTTAAAAAGATAGGATATAACAAAGATTATAAAACCCTTGTAATAGGACTTGGAAACGAAAAGTCTACTCCGGACGCATTAGGACCACTTGTTGTTTGTAAATTAATTGTTACAAATCATTTTTTCGATATGAACATAAATGTTGATGATAAATTATCTAAAATGGCAGCTATAGCACCGGGTGTTACAGGTCAAACTGGAATAGAAACAAGTGATTATGTAAAAGGAGTGGTAGGTGTATTAAAACCTGATTTGGTAATATTAGTAGATGCTCTTTGTTCATCATCGATAGAAAATGTTAATAAAAGTATTCAAGTTACAGATAACGGAATTTCTCCAGGCAGTGGTATTGGAAACAAAAGAAAGGAAATATCAAAAGAAACACTTAACACCAAGGTAATATCGGTCGGAATTCCAACTGTTATAGATGCAAGTACAATAGTTTCAGACACTATTAATTATATGGTTAAAAATTATGCTTATAATAAAAACCATATAAATGATAAATCAAATAAGTTTATAAAAGGACCAATTAATTATCTAAATAAAGAAACTAAAATAACGCCTGCCGATAGAAAAAACTTTCTAGGGCTTGTAGGAGCACTTAGTGATAACGAAATAAAAAATCTATTATATGAGGTTTTAACACCTATCGGATATAATCTTATGGTAACTCCAAAAGAAGTTGATTTTATACTTTCAAAATTAAGTGACGTAATAAGCTACGGAATAAATCATAGTATTCATAACATATAACCTAAAACCGACAAATAAGATGCACCATCTATGATATTTTATAGATGGTGGGTGATACTATGAAAGAATTTAAATCAAGGAAAATTATAAGAAAAAGGAAATCTAAATTTAAAGTTATTATTTTTACTTTCTTTTTCTTTTTTTCATACATTTTTATATTAAAATATTTAAAGGATAACCAGTTAAAAAATAAGATATTAAATGAAGATGTTAACTATATAAAATTTAATGTGGCGCGTGAAAGCGAGGAAGTGTTAGATAATATAATTAATAATCCGGTAAGCCTTTTAAATGATAATATTAAAAAGGTGGGTAACGTAACTAAATCAGATAATAAAAAAAGTAACAATAGCGATGTAAAAACAAATACTGTTTCATCATCCGCGCTTGATAGTCCTCCTATAATATACGTATATAACACTCATCAAACAGAAGGTTATAACGGATATGACGTTTATTCTGCTGCAAATTATTTAACTAGTAAATTAAATAATTCCGAGTATAAGGCTTCGTTAGAAGAAAAGAGTATGAAAGTTTTTTTAGAAAATAATAATTTAAAATACTATAAATCATATACGGCGTCAAAAACTTACTTAAATGAGGAGATGATGCAAAATCCTAATTTAAAATATTTTTTTGATATTCATAGGGATTCTGCCGGAAAAAGCATAACAACAACTTCTTATCAAAATAAAAGTTATGCTAAAATCTTGTTTGTTGTTGGAACTGATAATCCTAATTATGAGAAAAATAAGGTAAATACGGAAAGGTTAAATAACATAGTTAAAGAAATTATTCCAACTATATCAAGAAATGTAGCATATCACGGTGGTAAGGGATATAATGGCGTTTATAATCAGGATTTATCAGAAAACGTATTCTTAGTTGAAGTAGGAGGAAAAGATAATACAAAAGAAGAAGTAGAAAACACGATAGAAGTACTTAATAATGCAATAATAAAGTACATAAGGGAAACTATATGATAAGTTATAAAAAGATATTTCATGGGTTTATTTGGCTATTATTCTTTTCCTTTTTAGTTTTGTATTTTGCACAAGCAGGCGGGTACTATGAAGATTTAAATAATAAAAAAGCATCACTTACCGAGGAGAAGGTAAAACAATTCGAAAAGGATGTTAAAGAAGGCAAGGAAATAAAGGTAGAAAATTACGTGGTTAATATGAAAAAAAATTATTCAAACAAGGTATCTAATTTTGGACTTTTTACTTCTAAAAGTTTTGCTAAAGGATTTAAATGGGGCATGAATAATTTATTTAACGGCATAGATAAAATGGTTAATGAATAGAATTTATGATATACTTTATATGGTGATTATTATGCTAGGAATTAGTTTTGAAATTGAAAATAAATATGATAATTATTTATGTAAAATACTAGATGGTATTACTTCTTCTTTTGATAACATAATGGTAAGTGGAGAAGTGTTTGATAAAAATGGCAACTTTTTATTTAAAAAGAATGTATATACAAAAGATGAGTTTGAAAGCATTACAAAAAAAGGAGATTATTACATAGTGTTTTTATCACTTGCGATTTATGATAAAACATCTAATATGAATTATATTTCAGACCTTAGTTGTTATAAGAAATGTAAACCAAAGCTTTACTTACAGGTGTGTGATTCCGTTTTTGTATCATTATATTCCTTTAATGATGATGTAATTTGTAAGGCAAAGAGTAATGCTATTAAAAATCATTTTGATAAAATAGAGGATGCTACTTACGAAAAAATGTATTTTATATGATGTTGACAAAATAGCACTATTTCTATATAATTTAGTTATATTTATATTTAAATCGCTTTAGCAAGAGTAGTAGCTAAAATCTGATTATTTTTAAGAGAGTAGCTGTTTGGTGAGATGCTATATAATCTTTTTAGTAAATGGACTTGCAAGATGATGCCGGAAAATTATAGTATGGCATTACGGAAGTTACCCGTTATCTTATAACATATGTATGATAGTACGTATTAGGTGGCATTAAACTTAAGAATTATAACTCTTATCCTATGGTTGGATTAGAGTTTTTTTAATATATAGGAGGGACTTTTTATTATGTTTACAAAACGATGGTGTATTAACAATTTAAATAAACATAAAAATATAAATAGAAGGAAGGAAAAGTTATAATGGGAAATATTATATTAACAGGAGAAAGACCAACAGGACCATTACACATAGGACATTATGTTGGCTCACTTAAAAACAGAGTAAAAATTCAAAACGAAGGAAATTATGATGAAATGTATTTGTTTGCAGCAGATGCGCAAGCACTAACGGATAACTTTGATAATCCAAAAAAGGTAAGGGATAACGTAATAGAAGTTGCACTTGATAATTTAGCATGCGGTATTGACCCAGAAAAGGTTAATTACTTTATTCAATCTGAGGTTCCAGAGCTTACTGAGCTTACCTTTTACTATATGAATTTAGTTAGTGTAGCTCGCTTGCACAGAAATCCAACCGTTAAGCAAGAAATAGAATTAAGAGGATTTGAAGAAAGTATTCCAGCAGGTTTCTTTACTTATCCAGTAAGCCAAACAGCGGATATAACTGCCTTTAAGGCAAATATCGTTCCAGTTGGAGATGACCAGTTACCAATGCTAGAACAAGCAAGAGAAATAGTTAGAAAGTTTAATTCTATTTATGGTGATACACTAGTTGAAGCAGAAGCGCTTCTTCCAGAAAATGTAAACGAAAGAAGACTAGTTGGAATAGATGGTAATGCTAAAATGAGTAAGTCTTTAAATAATTGTATTTACCTAAAAGATAGCGCTGAAGAAATAAAAAGAAAAGTATTTAGTATGTATACTGATCCAAACCATATAAGGATAGAAGATCCTGGTAAGGTAGAAGGTAACGTTGTATTTACTTACTTAGATGTTTTCTGCAAAGATGATTCGTTTGAAAAATTTATGCCTGAGTATAAAAACTTAGATGAGTTAAAAGATCATTACCGAAAAGGTGGTCTTGGAGATATGAAAATAAAAAGATTTTTAAATGATATCATGCAAGAAGAGTTAGCACCTATTAGAAAAAGAAGAGAAGAACTTGCTAAAGATCCAGAAAAAATATATGAGATACTAAGAAAAGGTACAGAAAAAGCAAGACAAAAAGCAAGGGAAACATTAAAAGAAGTTAAAAAAGCTATGATGCTAGATTATTTTGAATAAGAATCCTTAAATTTAAGGATTTTTTTAAAATGCCTAAATTTGTCGAACGATTTATAAAAAAGTACAAAAAATAAAAAACAGGTAAGAAAAGATGTGACTACATAGAAAGTAATGATCCAATAATATATCACGTAAATCTTTCAAAAATAAAAGATATGTATTATAATAAAGATAAGTTAAATACATTTGAAATGGAACTTGCTTTAATGATATTAGATAATAAAAAAGAATTAAAGAAAGTATCAGAAGGTGATGATGTAATGGATAAAGTAAACGAAAAGATATGCAAGTTATCTGATGATGAGATATTACAAGGGATATATGTAAAAGAAGAGATGGACTCTTGGATGAAGAAGCTTGACTTAAAGTATGCTAAAGAAGAAGGCAAGAAAGAAGCCAACATGGAAACTGCTAGAAAATTACTTAAAAAAGGTATGGAAATTAAAGATATAATAGATATCACAGGTATTACTGAAAAACAAATTGAAATTTTACGAAAAAGCCTTTAATAAAGGGCTTTTTCCTTTTTAATCAATGTGGTAAAATAAGTTAGTAGGTGAAAATTATGGAAAAAGAAAACATAAGAAATTTTAGTATAATAGCGCATATAGATCATGGTAAATCAACTCTTGCTGATAGAATAATGGAAAAAACAGGAGCTATAACAAAAAGAGAATCTAAAGATCAAATGCTAGATAATATGGATCTTGAAAGAGAACGTGGTATTACAATAAAGCTAAATGCAGTAGAACTTACTTATAAAAAAAATGATAAAGATTATATGTTTCATTTAATAGATACCCCGGGACACGTGGATTTTTCATATGAGGTATCACGTTCTTTAGCAGCTTGTGAAGGAGCTATTTTAGTGGTTGATGCAGCTCAAGGAATAGAAGCACAAACACTTGCAAACCTTTATCTCGCACTTGAAAATAATCTTACTATAATACCAATTATTAATAAGATAGATCTTCCAAATGCTGATATAGATAAAGTTAAACAGGAGATAATAGAAACGTTTGGTTTTAAAGAAGAAGATATTATTTTAACTAGTGCTAAAACTGGGTATGGAATAGATGAGCTTTTAGATGCTATAGTAGATAGAATTCCTGCACCTAGTGGTAATAAAAATGAAAAATTACAAGGCTTAATATTTGATAGTTTTTATGAATCTTATAGAGGTGCAATAATATGGACTAGAATAGTTAATGGAAAAGTATCTGTTGGAGATAAAATAAAGATGATATCAACAAATACAGAATATGAAGTAGTAGAGCTTGGTAAGCATAATCCATATGAAATAAAAGTTAACAGTTTAAGCGCAGGAGAAGTAGGTTATTTATGTGCATCAATTAAAAGTGTTAGTGATATTAAAGTTGGAGATACAATTACATTATCAAATAATCCAGGCAAGTTATTAGATGGTTATAAGCCTATGAAACCAATGGTTTTTTGTGGCCTTTATCCAACTGAATCTAATAAATATACTGACCTTAGAATAGCTCTTGAAAAATTAAAACTAAATGATGCAGCACTATCTTTTGAACCTGAAACATCTGTTGCATTAGGTTTTGGTTTTAGATGTGGATTTTTAGGAATGCTTCATATGGATGTTACGGAAGAGAGAATTGAAAGAGAGTTTGGTATAAATATAATTGCAACAAGTCCTTCTGTTGTGTATGAAGTAACACTTACAAGTGGGGAAGAAATTTTAGTAGATAATCCAAATGAAATGCCTGATAGAACTAAAATAAAGGAAATTAAAGAACCTTATATAAAAACAAATATTTTTGTTCCTAGTGAATATATAGGCTCTGTTATGGAACTTTGCCAAGATAAAAGAGGAGAGTACATAAACATGGATTATATTACAAAAACTAGGGTAAATATGCATTATGAAATGCCTTTATCTGAAGTTGTTTATGATTTCTTTGATAAATTAAAATCTTTTACAAAAGGATATGCTTCATTTGATTATGAATTAATCGGATATAAGATAAGTAATTTAGTTAAAATGGATATCTTAATTAACAAAGAAGAGGTTGATGCATTATCTATTATTACACACAAAGACTTTGCATATACTCGTGGTAAAGCAGTAGTAGAAAACTTAAGAAAATTAATTCCAAGGCAATTATTTGAAGTCCCTATACAAGCTGTTATTGGAACTAAAGCAATTGCAAGAAGTGATATTAAGGCTCTTAAGAAAAACGTGCTTGCTAAATGCTATGGTGGTGACATATCAAGAAAAAGAAAACTATTAGAAAAACAAAAAGAGGGTAAAAAAAGAATGAAAAGAGTAGGAAATGTTGAAATCCCACAAGAAGCATTCTTATCAGTTTTAAAAGTAGATAGTGATTAGGAGGATATTATGATAGATGTTGAAAATATAAGAAAGGCAGCATTATATTACGTTAATAATGATGTTACGCTAGAAGATGCGGCATTATATGTAGGAATAAAATCAAAAAAGACACTAAATAGTTATTTTGCTAGATTATGTGATTCAGAATATGAAAAAGATAAATTACTTTATAAAAAAATAGTATTAAAAAAATATGAAAATGAACAAAAGGGAAAAGTAAAAGGTGGGCAAACAGGTGTTAGAAAGTCAAGTTATACAAGAGATGAAGCACTAAAAATATATGATTATATAATTAAAAATAGTGCAACATATAGACAAACTGCAGAAGAATTTCAAATGCCTCGTTCAACTATTTATGAAATCGTTCACTCTGATTTATTAACCGATGATGAAAAAAAGAAAATAGAATTAGTATCAGAATCTAATGTTCCATCTTCTATTGATAATGGACATATAAAATGAAATTAAAAAAAATAATTGAAATAAAATATCAAGATAATATAATAAACGTTGATTTAGATAATGCTACTATAATAGATGGTTATATTCCTATTTTATATACAAATAAAATAGGTGAAGATAAATATATTGTTATAACATCAGTTATAAAAGAAGATGGTACGGTTTTGGTTCCTTTTAGAAAAAGTATTTCAACAAAAGATGAAGTAGATAACTATTTATTTGATAATGATATATCAGTATATAAAAATAACAAAGCAATATATAAAGTTTCTGATGATTTATTTTATGTAATTGATTTAGAAAAAACAGAGTTTATAAAGAAAGATAATAAGATAATTCCAGTTAATCCTTTACTTAAAATGGTATGCTATTATGGTATAGATGATAAGAAAATAATAGTATATGAAAAAGATTGTGCTTATTTATATGATGTTATAAATAATAAAAGAATTACTCCTAAATATGATTTTATAAATCCTTGTGAAGAATATGATAATGAATATTTAGCTTATTATGTATCAAATAATAATAAATATTCAAAGCCACTTATTTTATCTTTTGGTATGACAGAAGATGGCGGTATATATAATCAGGCAATATTAAATCATGAACTAACCGTTATTCTTCCAATTAATATATTAGGTGATAAAGAAAAGATAATTAATTACTGTGATAGTTGTTATGATGATTATATTGAAAACGAAGAATTTTATGATGGAAGCGTGATACTCCAATGATAAAAAGTTGTTACATACACATTCCTTTTTGTAAAAAAATATGTTCTTATTGTGATTTTTGTAAAAATTATTATAATGAACTAGTGGTAGATAATTATCTTGATAATTTAAAAAAAGAAATAAGCAAAAATTATAAAAACGAAGTATTAGATACATTGTATATAGGTGGTGGAACACCTAGTTCGTTATCTTCTAAAAATTTAAATAAGTTAATTTATATTCTTAAAACATTTAAATTAAACCAAGATTATGAATATACGTTTGAGTGTAACTATGAAGATATAAATGAAGAACTATTAGATCTTTTAAAAAATAATAAGGTAAATAGAATAAGTATAGGTATTCAAACCTTTAATGATAAATTTTCTAAAGTTTTAAATAGAGATATTAATAAAAAAGAAATGATAGAAAAGATAAACCTAACAAAAAAGTATTTTTCTAATATAAATATAGATTTAATGTATGCACTTCCTGGTGAAAGCATAAATGATTTAAAAATGGATTTAGAAATAATAAAAAAGCTAGATGTTACGCATATTAGTACGTATGCACTCATCATAGAAGATCATACTAATCTTAAGTTACAAAATATTAAAGAAACAGAAGATGACATTCAAAATAAAATGTATTATCTAATAGTAGATTACTTAAAAAATAATGGCTATAATCATTATGAATTAAGTAATTTTGCAAAAGAAAATTATGAGTCAAGACATAATTTGACTTATTGGAATAATGATAATTACTATGGTTTTGGAGCGGGCGCTTCAGGTTTTATCGATAACATTAGATATGACAATACTAAAAGCGTATTTAAATATAATTATGGTAAAACCGGGGTCTATGAAGAAAAATTAAGTTTAAATGAACTAATGAAGGATGAAGTTATGCTTTCATTAAGGAAAATAAATGGAATTAATAAAAATGCCTTTTACAAAAAATATAATGTTTTATTAGAAGATGCATTTGATTATAAAAAACTAATTAGAAATAATTTTCTTACTGAGACTAGCAAAAACGTGTATATAAATGAAAATGAGTTATTCGTTTCAAATGAAATAATTATAATGTTTCTTAATTCATATTTACTTGAACAAAAAAGATAAATAATGTATAATTATCTTATATTACGGAGGTATTTTTTATGGAAGATAAAAAAGAGGAAAAAGTGGATGTGAAAAATAATGAAGATGTATTAGATGATATAGAAGAAATAGAGGAAATAGAAGAACCATCTAAAGAAGATGATAAATCATCTGAAGTAAAGGATGCACCTAATGAAAATGCATCTATTAGTGACGATGTTATTTCAGGAGATACCACTAAGGATGATAGTGGCAAAGTAATTAGTGATACTGCCAAGTCAGAAACTAAAGCAGCTGAAGATGATTCTACTTTAACTGCTGGTGAAAAGAATAATAAGAAGGTTTTAATAATAGTATTATTATCAATATTACTAATAATTGATCTTGCGGCACTAATTATATATTTAATTGGAATAGAAAAAGTTATAAGTTTTATAAAATGATAGTTTAAAAACTATCTTTTTTTAATAAATTTTAATAAATATTTAGCACTCTGGTATTGACATTGCTAAAGATGCATATTATAATACTGTTAGACTACAAAAAAGAAGGTGATAAACTTGCTAAGTGAAAGAAGGAAGGAACTTCTTAAGCTGATTGTAGAAGAGTACATTAAAACTGCTAATCCGGTTGGTTCTTCTTTATTGTGTGATAAACTTAATTGTTCATCTGCAACCATTAGAAACGAGATGGCATCTTTAGAAGATATGGGTTATCTTGAAAAAACTCATACATCATCTGGTCGTGTGCCTAGTGAAATGGGATACCGTTATTACGTTGATAATTTGATGGAACCAAAAAAAATGACAGGTGAGGAAGTTTTGAAACTTCAAACTATATTTGATAATAAAGGACTTGTTTTATCAGATGTAATTACAAGAAGCATGGAAATTATATCAGAGATAACTAATTGTACTTCTCTTGTTTTAGGAGCATCTAGTGCAGAAAACAAACTAAAGGAAGTTGAGACGATACCTTTTAATGAAAATAAGGTAATAGCAATTGTTATAACGGATAAAGGTCATGTTGAGCATAAAGAACTTAACGTAGGCAAAGTATCACCTAATGAAGTTAAAAAGGTAGTTGAATTAATTAATAAACTTCTTGTTGGAACACCACTTGATGAGGTTTCTGCTAAACTTGAATTTGAGATTAAGCCAATAATTGGTAATTATGTTAAATCTCATGAAGCTTTATATCAAGCCTTTTATAATGCGTTTAATGAGTTTTCTTATAAGAGTCATATGCATATGGCAGGTAGAACAAAATTGCTTGATTATAGGGAATTTGATAGCGTAGCAAAAGTAAAAGAAATACTTAATAAATTTGATGATGAAAATATGGTTAAGAAAATAGAAGCCGATTGTAATGATATAAACGTATATATTGGTCATGAAAATAATTTTGATGATGATGTGTCAGTTATTAAGACTAAGTATGATATAAATGGTGAAGAAGGCACAATTGCGATAGTAGGACCTAAGAGAATGGATTATGAAAAGGTTGTATCACTACTTAACTATATAAAGCAAAACATAGAAAGGTAAAAATATGACAGAAGAAAAAAAGAATAATGAAGAAATAAATAAAGATATGAATATAAAAGAAGAAAAAGACCATAAAGATAAAAAGCATAATAAAAATAAAGAAACAGAAGATGTTATAAAGCTTACTAAGGAAGAAGTAGAAGCAATAAATAAAAAGGCTTCTGATGCTGAAGAGCGTGCGTTAAGACATCAAGCAGAGTTAATTAATTATCGTAAAAGAAAAGATGAAGAAACAGAGAAAATGTTAAAGTACGCAAACGAAGATTTAATTCTTGAAATATTGCCTGTTTTAGATAATTTTGAAAGAGCAGTTAGCATGAATGAAAACGTGGGTGAAGAAGCTAAAAAGTTTATAGATGGAATGAAAATGGTTCATCAAGGATTAATTTCTGCATTAAATAAGCATGGTGTTAGTGAAATAGAATGTTTAGGTAAGAAGTTTGATCCTTCTTTAGAGCAAGCCGTTATGACTGCTGAAGAGAAGGATAAAGAAAGTGACATAATTTTAGAGGTATATCAAAAAGGATATATGCTAAAAGATAAATTAATTAGACCAGCGATGGTTAAAGTAAATAAATAAAAGAGAGGAATGATAAATATGAGTAAAATAATAGGTATAGATTTAGGTACAACAAATTCGTGCGTTGCTGTCTTAGAAGGTGGCGAAGCAAAGGTTATTGCTAATGCTGAAGGTGAAAGAACAACTCCATCAGTAGTAGCATTTAAAGATGGAAAGATTATTGTTGGTGGCGCAGCTAAAAGACAGATGGTAATCAATCCTGATACAATAAGATCAATAAAAAGATTAATGGGTACTGATAAAAAGGTAAAAGCAAATGGTAAAGAATACACTCCAGAAGAAGTATCTGCAATGATCTTAGGAGATTTAAAGAAAACTGCAGAAAGCTATTTAGGAGAAAAAGTAGATAGAGCGGTAATTACTGTTCCAGCATACTTTAATGATGCGCAAAGACAAGCTACTAAAAACGCAGGTAAAATTGCAGGACTTACAGTTGAAAGAATCATAAACGAACCTACTGCAGCATCACTTGCATATGGTCTTGATAAACAAGAACAAACACAAACTATCTTAGTTTATGACTTAGGTGGTGGAACATTTGACGTATCAATCCTTGAATTAGGTGATGGTGTATTCGAAGTTAAATCAACATCTGGTAATAACCACTTAGGTGGAGATGACTATGACCAAAGAATAGTTGATTTCTTAGTGGAAGAAATTAAAAATGAACATGGCGTTGATTTATCAAGTGATAAAATGGCTATGCAAAGATTACAAGATGCAGCAGAAAAAGCTAAGAAAGACTTATCTGGTATGACTATGACACAAATTTCATTACCATTCTTAGCACAAGGAAAAGATGGTGTTATTAACTTCGAAACATCACTTTCAAGAGCTAAATTTGAGTCTTTAACTGATGATTTAACAGAATCTACTCTAGAACCTGTAAGAAAGGCTTTAAAGGATGCTAAATTATCTGCTAGTGACATTGATAAAGTATTATTAGTAGGTGGTTCAACACGTATTTTAAAGGTTCAAGAATTAATTAAGAAAGAATTAGGTAAAGAACCATCTAAAGGTGTTAACCCTGATGAAGTAGTTGCTATGGGAGCTGCTATTCAAGGTGGTGTGTTAACCGGAGATGTTAACGACATAGTATTACTTGACGTTACACCACTTTCACTAGGTATTGAAACAATGGGTAATGTTATGACTCCGTTAATCGAAAGAAACACTACAATACCAACTTCAAAATCTCAAGTATTCTCAACTGCAGCAGATAATCAACCAGCAGTTGACATACACGTACTTCAAGGTGAAAGACCAATGGCAAGTGATAACAAAACACTTGGTAGATTCCAATTAACAAACATTCCACCAGCACCAAGAGGAGTTCCACAAATTGAAGTTACATTTGATATCGATGCTAATGGTATCGTAAACGTTAAAGCAAAAGATTTAGGAACTGGTAAAGAGCAGGCTATTACAATTACTGCATCAACAAACCTATCAGATGAAGAAATAGAAAAGATGCGTAAAGAAGCAGAAGAAAACAAAGATGCTGATGAAAAGAAGAAAGCTTTAGCAGATGCTAGAAACGAAGCTGACCAAATGATCTTTACAACTGAAAAAGCTATTAAGGATTTAGGTGATAAAGTAGATGCTAAGGATAAAGATGCTGCAGAAAAATTAGTTTCTGATCTAAAGAAGGAACTTGAAAGTGAAGATGTAGATAAGATTAAAGATGCAACATCTAAACTTCAAGAAGAAGCAATGAAATTAGGAGCTAAAGTATACGAAGAAGCTAATAAAAAAGCTCAAGAAGAGGCAAGTACAAAAAGCGATAAATCAAACGAAGACGAAGTAGTAGACGCAGAATTTGAAGAGAAAAAATAATAAATAATAGTAGTAAAGTTCTAGCATTTAAAGCTAGAACTTTATGCTTAAATAAAAAGGAGAGTCTATGGCTAAAGAAGAAAAATTAAGATGTGAGATTGAAGATAAGTATAAATGGGATTTAACAAAGATATATAAAGATGAAAAAGAGTGGCAAAAAGATTTTGATGATGTAAAAGAGAAAATATTAAAAGTTTTGGAGTATAAAGATAGTTTTTTGAGTAATGGTAAAAAGCTTTATGAATATTTAAAATATGATGAAGAAGTATCAAGAAAATTAGAAAAAATATATTACTATGCACATCTAAATTATGATGCTGATACTTTAGATGAAAAATATAAAGTAATGACAAATAAAGTTTCTGATTTATTTACTAAATATAATGAATTATCATCTTTTGTTGTTCCTGAAATATTAAAACTAGATGAAGAAAAATTAAATACATTTTATAAGGATGAAGAAAGATTAGAAGATTATAGATTTAGTATTGAAAATATATATAGGTTTAAAAATCACACGTTAGATGAAGAAAAAGAAAAGATGTTATCAAATTTATCAAAGTGTCTATCTAACCCAGAAGAGACTTATGAAGCATTAACTGATTCTGATTTTGAATATGATTATATCACTGATGAAAAAGGTAATAAAGTTAAGTTCAACGAAAGTAATTACTCATTATTCATAAAATCAAAAGATAGAAGTGTACGAAAAAAAGCTTTTGAGATGCTTCATAATAAGTATAAGAAATATATAAGAACTATAACATCTACTTATAAGGGTGAGGTAGAAAATAACGTTGTATTAGCTAAAATAAGAAATTATGATAGTGCAATTAGTGCCTCTTTATATTCTGATAACGTACCAGTAGATATTTATAACAACTTAATAAAAGTTGTTAATGATAATATGAATGTATTATATGATTATTATGATTTAAAAAAGGAAATACTTTCTCTTGATTGCCTTCACATGTATGATACTTATGTTGAAATAATAAATAAGATAGATAAAAAATATTCATTTGATGAAGCAAAAGAAATAGTAATAGATGCTTTAAGCGTTTTAGGAGATAAATACGTAAAAAACTTAAAGAAAGCCTTTGATGAAAAATGGATAGATATTTATCATAGTAAAGGTAAGAGGTCAGGCGCATATTCATCAGGTAATTTTGATGTTAATCCATACGTTTTATTAAACTTTGAAGGAACGTTAAATGATGTATCAACGCTAGCTCATGAACTTGGACACTCTATGCATACATACTTATCTTGCAAAAATAACCCATATCAATATTCGTCATATGAGATATTTGTAGCAGAAGTTGCATCAACTGTTAACGAACTTTTACTTGCAAATTATATGCTTAAAAACTCTAAGAATAAAGAAGAAAAATTAGCTGTTATAAATCATATTTTAGATTTATATAAGGCAACTTTATACAGGCAAACAATGTTTGCAGAATTTGAAAAAGAAACTCATAAATTAAGAGAAAAAGGCGAGGTTTTAACTAGTGATTTATTATCAAATACATATTATAACCTAGTTAAAAAATACTTTGGACCTAATGTTTTATGTGACGATTTAATTAAGTATGAATGGGCAAGAATACCACATTTTTACTATAACTTCTACGTATATAAATATGCAACTGGAATATCAGCAGCAAGTTATATTGTAGATGGTATTTTAAATAATAAAGAAGGCGCACTAGAAAACTATATAAACTTCTTAAAAACAGGTGGTTCTATGTATCCTTTAGATGAGTTAAAAATAGCAGGCGTTAATTTAAATAGCAAGTCCGTTGTTTTATCAGCCATTAAGACTTTTGAGAAATATTTAAAGGAATTTAAAGACATATATAATAGTTAGGAGGTATTTTAGAAGGATGAAGAAAGACTATTATGAAGTACTTGGTGTTTCTAAAACTGCAACTGATGCCGAAATTAAAAGCGCGTTTAGAAAGTTAGCTAAGAAATATCATCCAGATGTTTCTAAGGAAAAAGACGCAGCAGAAAAATTTAAGGAAGTACAAGAAGCATACTCAGTATTATCAGATAAAGAAAAAAGGGATAAATATGATAGATTTGGTCATGCAGCATTTGATCAAAACGGAGGCTTTGGAGGAGCTGCTGGAGGATTCTCTGGATTCGAAGACTTTGATGCATCAGATATATTTAAAGATATATTTGGAGCAGGCTTTGGCTTTGGAGGAGATTCATCGTTCTTTGGAGGCGGAAGAACATCAAATGCCGCAAGAAAAACAAAGGGTCCAGATATTAATGTAATATTTGAGATGGATTTTGAAGAGGCAGCATTTGGAACTAAAACAACGGTTTCATTAAACATTGATGATAAATGTCCAGACTGTGATGGAAAAGGCGGAACTGGCATTAAGACTTGTCCTGATTGTAAAGGAACTGGATATATAAAAGAACAACAAAGAAGTATTTTAGGAGCATTTATTACACAAAGACCTTGTCCTACTTGTGGCGGAACGGGTGAAACATATACAAAAAAATGTACAACTTGCCGTGGAACCGGTAAAAAACGTGTTAAGAAAAACATCATAGTAAACGTTCCAGCAGGAGTTGATACTGGTGACCACTTAAGAGTAGCAGGTAAAGGTCCAGCAGGAGAAAACGGTGGTCCAAATGGAGATGTTTATATCGAAATAAAAGTAAAAGAACACCCATTATTTAGAAGAGATGATAATAATTTATTCGTAACTTTACCACTTACCATTACAGAAGCTGCACTAGGATGTAAAAAAGAAGTTCCAACACTTGATGGTAACGTAATATTAACGGTTCCTCAAGGCAGTCAAACAGGTGATAGACATAGACTTAAAGGTAAGGGCTTAAAGAGTCCAGCAAAACGTGGTACTGGTGATATGTTTGTTGTTATAAAAGTTATAACTCCAACTAAACTAGATAAAAAACAAAAGAAACTATTAGAAGAGCTTGCTTTAACAAACTTAAAAACTAGTGATTTTAGTACGTTTGAAAAATATTTATCAAAAAATAAATAAAAGTTTACCAAAGGTAAGCTTTTTTTTGATATAATAAAAATAATTTAATTGACGTTGCAGTTAGGAGATGAAATAATGAAAAAAGTTGAATCTTCTTTAACAAGAGAAGATACTCCAGTTACGTTTGTTAATGATGAAAATCTTTGGAAACTAAAAGAGTTTTATGAATGTCAAGATGAAAATAAATTTGATTATAGTAGAATAAGACCAAAGTTTAGTGATGGCGCTTATATGGGCGTATGGTTTAGTTATAATGCTGTTAAAATTCTAAAAGATAGTAATGAGATATGTAAGGGTATAGCAAAACAATATGAAGAATATAATTCATCAAAAGAAACTAAGGCGGTATCTAAATCCATGCCACAAGAAGAAAGTGTTAAAACTAAAGTGTACACTAAACTAATCAAAGAAAAAAGTGAAAGTAATGAAAAAAAGTCTGAAACAAAGGGAGATGATAATATGAGTAGAAAAAGAAATTTTTATTCTGAATTTAATGCATCAAAAGAAGAAATTGACGAAATAATAAATTCTAAGTTAGATATTGCAGATAGTGAGGTAATAATTAGTGCTTGGAAGGGTTATTTAAATGGTTCTCACCCAAAACGTGATATCATTAATACTCCAGAGTATAAAAATGCTTGTGACAAGATAAGTAAATTACTTGAAGAAAAGAAGAATAATAGCAATCAAAAAGAAAGTAGTGCTTTTTATGATATGTTTAATGGCTATAGTCCGTATGATATAGATAAAGCCTTTGAAAAGTTAACTGATAAACAAAAAAATATTATATTAAAGAAGTGGAATGGTGATATTAAAAAAGGTATTAAAAAGCGTGGTGAATTTACCAAAGGAGAAAATACTTCTTATAGTTTAGCTAAAAAGGCCCTTATCAATATTTTATCTGGAAAAGAAAAAAATAGTAATGATAAGGATGTTAAAAAAGAACGTTCTAAAAACGTTTTAAATGAGAAGCAATTAGAAATAAAATTAGACGCTAAAAATGAAGTTAATATGAGTGAAGATACTAAAACAATTCAAGAACAAGAAAAAATAGAAAGTAAAATTACAAAAGAATGCAAAAAAGATACTAAGGAACATAAAGTAGATGAAAATGAAATATATTTAAAATTGTTTGAGTTGGTTAGTGATCCATACTTTATGGATGTAATTAAGAAACTTAATAAAAACGACTATAACATTTTATTTTTAAAGCTTAATTATCCGGGAAAAAGCATTGAAGAATTATCTAATTTTACAGGTATGAAGATGGATGATATTAAAGTGTCATTATCAAAAGGTGTAGATATGATAATAGATGAGTTTAACAGTATAATTAGAGAAATGTTTAATATAAGTGATTTTAATAAAACTGAAGATAATTCATATAAACTAAGATAATATATTTAAAATATATTGTCTTTTTTCTTTAAAGTTATATAAAAAATGGTATAATAATTTATGTAACAATAGAAAGAAGATGAATATACTATGAATTTAACTGGACTTACTAAAGAAGAAGTAAAACAAAGAATAAGACAAGGAAAAGTAAATTATGATACAACTACTCCTAGTAAGAGTGTTAAACAGATTTTATTAGAAAATACTTGTACTTTGTTTAACTTTATTAACTTAGTTTTAGGTATTGCAATAATAGTTGTTGGTTCATACAAAAATCTGCTTTTTTTAGGTGTTGTTGTATGTAATACGTTAATTAGTACGATTCAGGAAATTAGGGCTAAAAAAATAGTAGATAAATTATCAGTAATATCATCTTCTAAAGCCAAGGTAATTCGTGACTCTAAAATGCGCGAAATACATATAAATGATATCGTATTAGATGATTTAATAATTTATGAATTAGGAAATCAAGTTGTTGTAGACTCTAAAGTAGTTGATGGAATGTGCGAGGTTAACGAATCTTTTATAACTGGTGAGTCTAAAACGATATATAAAAAGAAGGGTGATGAAATACTGTCAGGTAGTTTCGTAGTAAGTGGTAATGTAAAGGCAAAAGTAATTCATGTTGGACTAGATAACTACACGTCTGTTATATCACGTGACGCTAAAAAGCTTAAAAAAGAGATAAATTCTGAGATAATGCGCTCTTTAAATAAAATAGTAAAATACGTATCAATTGCGTTAATACCAATTGGAGTACTTCTTTTATTAAAGCAGTTATCAATTCCTGATAATACCACTCAAAACGCGGTTGTAACGGTAGTTGCGGCAGTAGTTGGTATGATACCAGAAGGATTAATATTACTTGTTTCAACAGTACTTGCAATAAGCGTTTTAAAACTATCTAAATATAACGTATTAGTTCAAGATTTATATGCGATAGAAACTCTTGCTAGAGTAGATACGTTATGCTTAGATAAAACAGGAACAATAACAGAAGGAAAGATGGAAGTAAGTGATATAATTTCTCTTAACAATAACAAAATAAGTGACATAGACTACGCAATGGAAGCGCTATCTACTAACCTTAATGATAAGAATCCAACGTTTTTAGCAATAAATGATAAATATAAAAATAATTCAAACGAAAAGGCTATAAAAAAAATACCTTTTTCATCAGAAAGAAAGTATTCAGGAATAATTTTAAAAGATTGTTCATATATTATGGGAGCTCCTGAGTTTGTTTTAGAAGATGATTTAAAAACTTATGAAAAAGAAATAGAAAAATTTTCATCTTCAAATAGAGTTTTAGTATTAGTTAAAACAGACGCAATAAAGGATTATAAATTACCCAGAAAAAAAGATGTTTTAGCACTTATTTTAATAAGGGATAAAGTGAGAAAAGAAGCAGAAATAACTCTTAATTACTTTAAGGAAAATGATGTTAATATAAAAGTAATATCAGGAGATAGTGTATCTACTGTCAAAAATGTTGCTAAAACAGTTGGAATAGAGGCAAGTGGCGCTGTAGATTTAAGAAACATAAAAGAAGATACGGACATTAATAATTTAGTAGAAGAAAATACTATTTTTGCTCGTGTTAAGCCAGATCAAAAAAAGATGCTTATATCAGCACTTAGAAAAAATGGACATGTAGTTGCTATGACGGGCGATGGAGTAAATGATGTTTTAGCGCTTAAAGAAGCGGATTGTGGTGTTGCAATGAGTGATGGTGCAGATGCCGCAAGAAACGTATCTGAATTAGTACTTCTTGATTCTAATTTTGATTCAATGCCAAAAATAGTTAAAGAAGGAAGAAGAACAATTAATAACGTAGAGCGCTCTGCAACGTTATTTTTATCTAAGACTATTTATGCATCTTTACTAGCACTATTATTTTTGTTCATCAACTATACATATCCTTTTATCCCAATTCAAATGACGTTAATTAACAGTTTAACAATCGGAATTCCAGCGTTTATATTAGCGTTAGAGCCAAATAAATCAAGAGTTAAAGGTAAGTTTTTCACAAACGTTGTATCAAAGGCAATACCAAGTGGTATAACAACCGTTGTGAACATATTAATACTTGTTTTAGTAGCAAGCCTACTTAAAATTCCAGGCACACAAACTTCAACATGCGCTGTTATAATAACTGCATATACAGCACTTTTACTAATATATAGAATAAGTAAACCACTTAATTTGCTTAGAAAATCACTTCTTTTAATACTTAGTATAATATTTCTTCTAGCACTAGTAACACCAATTGGTAGAAGTATATTTTCTCTTGAAATATTAACGCCAAACTCACTTTTAATTTTACTTCCACTTATGTATATATCAACTAGGTTATTTAAGTTATTATCTAACTTACTTAACATGGTTATTGAAAGAAAAAAATCTTGGTTTATGTAAGGAGGCATTATGAAAAAGATAGTATTTTCTGACATAGATAGAACGCTTGCAATAGAGGGCGTAATATCAAGAAAAAACATTGATTTAATAGAACGTTACATAAAGCTTGGTGGAACATTTATTTTGACAAGCGGAAGAAGTGTATCTTATACAAAACTAATTGCAAAACAAATAAAAGGTGTAAGATATATTGTATGTACTAATGGTTCAATCATATATGATCTTGAAAAAGAAAAGGTTTTATATGCTAATAAAATAGAATATGAACATTTAAAGAAATTATATGAAATTTGTAGCATAAATGATTTTAAGTTTATTATTACTTCAACTTCTAAAGACTTAGTAAATAAAGATGCATTAATTAACCAAACTATATTTACGTCTTTAGATAAAACACTATATGATAATATAGATGCAACTCAGGTAGTTATATATGGACCAGATAAAGAAAAAATACTTGATATAGAAAAGATTATAAGCGAGATGAAAGATTTATCAGTTATTAATAAGAGTAGAGCTTTATATGATAATAACTTTATTAATAATAAAAATTACTGGCTCGATATAGTTCCTTTAGGTTCTAATAAGGGTGATGGTGTACTTAAAATGTGTAAATATTTAAACGTACCATTAAAAGATACCGTAAGAGTTGGTGACGATTTAAATGATCTTCCTATGTTTTTTGATGAAGGTCTAAATGTTTGCGTTGATAATGCTATGTTTGAATTAAAGCAAAAGGCAGGTTTTATAACTAAGTCATGTGCAGAAGATGGTATAGCTTATTTACTTGAGAATATTATAGAAGAAAAATTATAATATTTATATATTTGAAATATAATAAATAATGTGTTATAATTTACTTGTTTTAAAGGCAATGAAGGAAAGAAAAAGGTAAAACTATTAATAAGAGAGCGCATAAATGGTGAAAGTGCGTAATAGATAATAACTATATAAATGGTTCTGGAGCTTTTTGACTGAATAATTAGGTTGAAACGGTAGCTACGTTATAGCACAAGAGCATATATATTTATATATGAATTAAGGTGGTACCGCGGTTATAATCGTCCTTTAACAAGGATGATTTTTTTTATTTTGAAAGGAGACTTTTGATGGAAAAATTTAAAATGCCTGGCGTAGGTATCGGTGTTATGGTGCTTGATAGTGATGGAAAAGTTCTTCTTATTTTAAGAAATAGTAATCCAGATCTTGCTAAAAGTGATATGCATCTAGAAGGTACTTGGACTCTTCCAGCCGGTAAGGTAGGTTATGGAAATACCATAATAGATGCTGCAAAAAGAAAGGTTAAAGAAGAAGTTAATTTGACAATAGAAAATGTAAAAGTTATATCTGTTAGTGATGATATTAACCAGTATAATCATTTCTTAACGATAGGTCTTTTAGCAGATAGCTATAAAGGCATTATAGACTTAGGCAAAACTTTAGAACACGTGGATTATAGATTCTGTGATTTAGATGATTTGCCAGATAAATTATGTGAGCCTAGTAAAACAATAATTAATAATTATAAAAATAATAGAATGTATAAAGGAGAGTAGAAATTATGGAAAAGAAAAAATATTATATATCAACTGCAATAGCATATACATCAGGTAAACCTCATATTGGAAATACATATGAAATTGTTTTAGCAGATGCTATTGCAAGATACAAAAGACAAAAAGGTTTTGATGTATACTTTCAAACTGGAACTGATGAACATGGTGAAAAAATAGAGTTAAAGGCTAAGGAAAGAGGTATTAGCCCAAAAGAGTTTGTAGATGAAGTATCTACTGAAATTAAAAGAATATGGGATATTATGAATACATCTTATGATAAATTTGTTAGGACAACTGATCCTCATCACGAAAAAATAGTTCAAAAAATATTTGATAAGATGTATGATAAAGGTGATATTTATAAGGGAGAGTATTCTGGGCTTTACTGTACACCTTGTGAATCGTTTTGGACAGAAAGCCAGTTAGTAGACGGTAAATGTCCTGACTGCGGAAGAGAAGTTGAAGAAAAAAAAGAAGAAGCATACTTCTTTAAACTATCTAAGTATCAAGATAGATTAGTAAAATACATAGAAGAGCATCCAAACTTTATACAACCAGAGTCAAGAAAAAATGAAATGCTTAATAATTTTATCAAACCAGGTCTTCAAGATTTATGTGTATCTAGAACTTCATTTGATTGGGGAATACCAGTTGACATAGATCCTAAACACGTTGTGTACGTTTGGCTTGATGCTTTAACAAACTATATAACAAACATTGGATATGATCCAGATGGTTCATCTAGTGAGTTTAATAAGTGGTGGCCTGCTGATTTACACTTAATTGGTAAAGATATAATAAGATTTCACACTATATACTGGCCTTGCTTTTTATGGAGCTTAGATTTAGAGCTTCCAAAACAAGTATTTGGTCATCCTTGGTTACTTACTAATAATGATAAAATAGGTAAATCAAGAGGAAATGCAATATATGCAGATAACTTAGTAGATTTATTTGGAGTAGATGCTGTTAGATATTATGTTTTACATGAAATTCCATTTGCAAATGATGGTAACTTAACTTACGAACTATTAATAGAAAGAACCAATACTGATTTAGCAAATACACTAGGTAATTTAGTTAACAGAACAATATCAATGGCTAACAAATACTTTGATGGACAAGTTGCTAATAAAAAAGTATGTGATGATTTAGATAAAGAATTAATAGATATGATAAATGGTTTAGATGGTAAAGTAGAAAAGAGAATGGACAAGTTAGAAATTGGTTTTGCATTAGATGAAATATTTGAAGTTTTAAGAAGATCAAATAAATACATTGATGAAACTATGCCTTGGTCTTTAGCTAAAGAAGAAGATAAAAAAGATAGATTAGAAACAGTTTTATATAATTTACTTGAATCTATTAGAGTATGTGCAAACCATCTTACACCTTTCTTAACTAATACTTCTAAAGAAATATTAAAACAATTAAATACTACTGATACATCATTAGAATTTAAAGAAAATAACTCTTATAATAATATGAAACCAGAAGTGTTATTCCAAAGAATAGATAAAGAAAAGAAACTAAAGGAAATAGAAGAAAATAAATAATAATATATATTATTATTTAATCACATAAGAAATTATGTTTTAAAAAGCGGTGAACCCAGCCATTAAATTGGGACTTAAAAAAAGTCAGCTAGCAGTAATTAATTTTACGCTAGCTTTTTTAATTTGTTATAATATTTAGATATTTTTATTGTAAAAAAGTGTAAAAATATTATATGGTTTTTGCTTTGATGAACTATAATTTGTTATACTATATTTGGTGATTATAAATGAGCGAATTAACAATAATGCATAAATATGGAATATCAGCGACATACTATGATAATAAATTTGAGGCTGTTCAAAAAGATGACTTGAATAAAATGTTAGATGAGTTTAATAAAAGGAATATTAACGTTCATAATATTTATTTTAATGGTGATGATTTGGAGTGTTTTATTGGTGGATTAAAAGTCATTTTAAAAGATTATTATTACTTTCAAAATGATTCAAGATTTGATTTTATTTTTAATAAATTGAAATCATATAAACTTTGTGATAAAACAAAAAAGGCAGCCAAAGTAGTAGCGGGCATTCTTGCTATTTCAAGTATCATAAGTGTTGCGGCATATAAGGTTAATAATAAGAATCATGAAAGTTATGAATCATATGTAGAGCCTAGCTATAGCACTATTTACGTTGATAGTAATCCAGCATCTTTGGATAATGATATAAATAAAAAAATTGATTCTGGCACAATAAATGTTGATAAAAAAGATTATGAAGAAGCCCAAAATAATAATGTTCTTAAAGTGGGCGTGATATCTAATCTTCAAATAGAAGATGAAACTGAAAGTGAAAAAGCAAATAAAACTAAGGAATTATATTATGACATAATAGAAAAGTATGCTAATATGTATGGCGTTTTGCCTTCGGTTATTTTAGCTATCGCAACGCAAGAAAGAGGAGTTCATTCTGATACTATAGACCAAGGTGGTGCAATAGGTCTTATGCAAGTGCAGGTATCAGTATGGGATGGTAAAGATTTAGAAGTATATAATTATGATACTAATAGTAAAGAAAAAATACATATAACACTAGACAATTTAAGAGATGTTTCTTTTAACATAAAAGTAGGTTGTGCGATATTTCAAAATTACTTAAAAAAAATGAAAGATAATTATCCGTTAGCAATCCAATCCTATAACATGGGACCTTCTAGCGTAAATAAAATACTTAATGCTTACTGCTTATCATGTGGCAAAACTTATGATGAAGTAATAAATTCGGATGATTTAGGCTGGCTTTCCTTTAGGAATTCTTCTTATCCGGGTGACTCATTTTACCTAGAACACGTATTAAGATATGATAGCAACGTAAAAAATTCCAAATCCAGATAAAGAATAAAATTAATTATTCTTTTTTTGTTGCATATTTCTTTATTTTACATAAATAACTATAGGGGTGATTAGTTTTAATGATATGGACTAATTCTAAATATGTAGGTGATGGAGATGTATTTTTAGCAACTAGTAAAAATTATAAATACATAGATTTAAATTTACTTAAGAAAGTATCAGAAATAGTGTTTGTAAGTGATGAAAATAAATTCATATATGATAATTATTATAACAAAATAAAAGATCTTAAATTAATTGGGATAACTGGTACTAATGGTAAGACTACAACTTGTTATTTAATATATCAAATGCTTAATTTAATTGGAATTAAAACAGCTTATATAGGAACCATTGGTTTTTATATAGATGATATGGTATTTAAATTAGATAATACAACGCCAGAAATTAGTCTTTTATATAATATGCTTTATTATGCTAAAAAAAGAAAATGTAAGGTAGTTGTTATGGAAGTTTCATCACATGCTTTAAAACAAGATAGAATATATGGGTTATTATTTGATTCAGTGCTAGTTACAAACATAACAAGAGATCATTTGGATTATCATAAAACTTTAAAAGATTATATAAAAAGTAAACAAAAATTAATTTACCAAACCCGTGGTAAAAAGATTTGTATTTTAAATAAAAAAGATAAATACTATAAAAAATTTAAAATAAAAGATAATAATAATTTAATAATAGGTAAAGACGTTAAGATAACACTTGTTTTGATGAATAGTTCAAATACTTATGTAGTAGTTAAAGATACAGTTAAAAGATGTTTTATACTTCCTTTCATGGGCCTATTTAACGTATATAACTTCTTGTATGCATATTACGCGATAAAATGTTTAGGATATAATTTGAACCCTTTAAAAGATAAATATTACCTTTTAAAAGAACCACCTGGTAGGATGGAGAAAGTAAAATATAAATCGAATAATATTTTTATTGATTATGCCCATACTCCTGATGCGGTTTTAAATGTATTAAAAACTGTAAGTAAAGTAAAAAATAACGGAATCATAACTATAATAGGATGCGGAGGAGAAAGAGACAAAGAAAAAAGACCAATGATGGCAAAGGCTGCTTGTAAATACTCATCGCTTGTAATATTTACAAATGATAATCCAAGATGGGAAGATGAAAAAGAAATTATGAAAGATATATTAAAGGGAGCGTCTAAAAATTATGAGGTTATATATGATAGGTATGATGCAATAAGAAAAGGTGTTAGAATGTTAAAGGATAACATGATATTAATGATTTTAGGAAAAGGCCATGAAGATTATCAAATAATAAAGGGTGAAAAACTTTATTTTAGTGATAAAGATGCAGCTTATAAAGTGATAAAAGAACTAGAAGAAACAAATTAAATTTGCTATAATGAATATAGAATAAACATGATGGAGAGTATATGGAGGTTTTATGTCAAGTTGGGATAAAAAATATTTAAATTTATGTAAGAAAATATTAAATGAAGGAACAGAGGTGCAAAATAGAACGGGTATAAATTCTATAAAAGTACCATCACATCATTTTCACTTTGATTTAGAAGAAGAGTTTCCTATTCTTACTACCAAACAGTTATTTTTAAGGCAAGCGGTTCTTGAAATGCTTTGGATATATCAAGCTAAAAGTAATGATGTAAGGTGGCTTAAAGAACGTGATGTTCATATATGGGATGAATGGGAAATAGGTGAAGATGGTATTTGGAAGGCTACTCAAAATGTTTTAGGCAAAGATGGAAAATTAGAGAAAAAAGAAATAGAAAAAGACTTTGGAAAACAGTGGGCTCATACAATAGGTACTGCATATGGATACATCGTAAACAAATTTGGGCTAACGGATGAACTTATTGATAAAATAAAAAACAATCCAGAAGATAGACGTATGGTTATGAGTTTATGGCAAAATGATTATTTGGATACCGCGGTTTTACCATCTTGTGTATGGTCTAGTGAGTGGGATGTAACAGATGGAAAGTTAAATGCTTGGGTTCATCAAAGAAGTTGTGACGTACCACTTGGACTTCCATTTAACGTAACACAGTATGCAGTGCTTTTAAATATGCTAGCTAAAACGTGTAATTTAAAACCAGGTACGTTAGATTGGAGTATAAAGGATGCTCATATTTATGTTAATCAAATTGATGGTATCAAAGAACAAATAAGAAGGATGGATGAACTTGGAGATTATAATGCGCCAGAGTTATGGCTTAATCCAGATGTTAAAAATTTTTATGATTATGATAATTCAAGAGATTGTAAAGATGTTAAGGTATTAAATTATAAACATCATGGAAAAATTAAATTTCCAATTTCTAAATAGGTGAAAATTATGGGAAGATTAATATTAATTGCGGCTGTAGGAAAAAATGGAGAATTAGGAAAGAATAATGATCTTATTTGGCATATAAAAGGAGATATGAAATTCTTTAAAGAAAAAACCATTAATCACCATGTATTAATGGGTAAAAATACGTTTTTATCACTTCCTTCTATGTTAAAGGATAGAACACATATTGTTTTAACAACGAATAAAGATGTTACTTATGAAAATGTAATAGTACTTCATTCGTTAAATGAAGCTTTAAAGTACATAAGTTCTATAGATGATGATGTTTACGTAATTGGTGGATCTAAAATATATGAAGAGTTTATAGATTACTGTGATATGATGTATTTAACTGAAATTGATGATGAGTGTTTAGATGCGGATTGTTATTTTCCAAGTTTTAGAGACGCGGATTGGCAGAAAAATGTATTAGAGGAACATTTGGAAAATGAACCACCATATAAACATATCATGTATAAAAAATGTAATACCTAAGATAAAAATGTTTTAGTTATGTAGAAAAAAAGAAAGACCGATATCGGTCTTTTAATAATCATTTAAATCAACGTTTTCTTTTTCTAAGAAGTCTTTAAACTGTTCTTTAAATGCTACTATCTCTTTTTTAACAACGTCAGAATAAACACTTTGACAGTTAGCAATTGCTTTATAAAAATGCTTAAATGTAACAAACTCACTATTATCAAATTTTGCATAACTAAATGCTTTAGATAAAAGAGCTAGTGCGTTATCAGGATATCTTGAACCTAGTTCGTAAACTCTCTTGTATTCGCTTGTCATGTTAACTATGAATTTCATGATGTTTTCTATAACAAATTTAGAGTAGGCTAATTTTACTCCGGTTTTCTTTTCTATTCTAGGATATGAACCCATTAAGATTTTAACGGTTGTTTCTGCATCTGGTTCTGCAACATCGATTTTTTCAAAACGTCTTAAAAAGGCCTTATCTCTTATTAAATACTGATTATATTCATCAAGTGTTGTTGCACCAACTACTTTTATATCACCACGAGAAAGAGCGGGTTTCATAGCATTAACAAAATCAATACCACTGTTTCTAGATTCGATAACAAGGGTGTGTATTTCATCTATGAAAAGAATTGTGTTAGATGCTTTTTCAACTTCCTTTAATAAAACATTAATTCTAAGTTCTTCTGTTCCATCATCTGTTATGTATTTACCTAAAAGCTGAGAAGTATTAACCTTTATTATGTCGTATCCCTTAATTGCGTTTGGAACGGTATTATTTTGAATTTTATATGCTATACCTTCTACAATGGCTGTTTTACCAATACCTGCTTTACCAACTAAAATAGCAGATTTATCAGGAGTCAAAAGGGTAAGAATTGTTTTTTCTATTTCATCATCTCTTGCAATAGCAGGATTTGTAACATATAACTTTGTTGTTAAATTCTCACCATATTTTTCTAAAATGCTTTCTTTTTTTGCTGGTTCATCTTTAATTTCAGTTTTCTTTTTGATGTCATTTTCATTTTTATCATCATCAAAAGATAAAGTTTCATCTTCCACTATGTCAAATAAATCATCCATAAAATATCCCACCTTTAGTTTTATAAGTTCTTTTATATTATACCAGAAAAACATGATATTTACTAACATTTGTTTACTTAATTTACATTCTTTGTTATAGTATTAATTGCTATAGGGAGGTTTTATTTATGAAAAAAGAAGAAAATAATAATTTTTTTACGTTTGGTATGATTAAGCCAGACGGAGTAGAACACAGAGAAGAAATAATTAAAATGATTTATGCAAAAGGGTTAAAAGTATATTATGCAAAGGCATGTTATCTAACTGATAATTTAATAGAAGAAAATTATTCGCATTGTATAGGTCGTGATTTTTATCTTGAAATGAAAGAAAATTTAAAAAGTGGACCTGTAATACTTATGCTAATTTATGATAGAGAAGGTAATGCTTGTAAGAAGTATAGAGAAGTACTTGGTGCAACAAAGTCTTGGGAGGCAGATAAAGACACGATAAGAGGAATGTTTGGAAATAAAAAGGTAGCCTGTAAAAACGCTGCTCACGGCTCTGGTAATCCTAAGGAAGCAGATGAAGAAATTCAAAGATTCTTCAAAGATGATATGGTAGAAATCATAAAAAGTGTTGATAATGAAAAGAAAAAAGAGTATGAGCAAAGTATGTTAGGAAAAAAGCTTAGCACTAATAAATGTGTTTATACAGACTCTTACTTTGAACGTGAAAAAATAGAGGAAATAGAAAAAGAATATAAAAGTTTTACATATAAAAAGGAGATATAATGCAACAATATTTTGCTAAAAACATAAACCTAGATTTAGAAGATGGTGATTATCATCACATAAAAAACGTTATGAAAATGAAATGTGGGGACTTAATAAAAGTTGTGTATGATAATGTTATATATACGTGCAAGCTTAATAACATTTCTAATAAAAGTACTTTTGATATTATAAATAAAGAAGAAAAAACGGATAAAAAACTTAGTGTTTCGGTTGCTTTTTCATTAATAAAAGAGCAAAAGTTAAATTATTTGCTTCAAAAAACAACAGAACTTGGAGTAAATAAGTTAATTCCAATTGAAACTAAAAGAAGTGTAGTTAAAATAGAAGGTAATAAAGAAAAGACCAAAATAGATAGATGGAAAAAGATTTGTAAAGAAGCATCCGAGCAGTCTTTTAGAGCTGATATTCCAGAAATAAGTGACATTTTAACTTTGAAAAACTTAGTAAATTTGGATTATGATTTAAAACTTGTATGTTCACTAAATAAAAATACAAAAAATATAAAAAAAATACTAGAAAAAAATAATAAGTGTGTTAAAATATTATTAGTCGTTGGTCCTGAAGGTGGTTTTGATCCTTTAGAGGAAGAATATTTATTAGAAAATGGATTTAAAAGTGTATCATTAGGTGAAAATGTTCTACGAGCTGAAACAGCACCTGTTGTAGCACTTTCTATGATAAATTATGAATTTATGAGGTGAGTAGTATGAAAAATTTATTTGCAGCTGCGTCTTATTCTTTTAACAATTTTTATAATAATTTAAATACGCAAGGGCAAATGATTTTTTCTATTATTATGCTTTTAATAATAGTCTTATGTGCTATCTTACTTGTAACCTATATAGTTCAAAGTGTGCAAGCTAAAAAGAAACTAAAACAAATTAAAGAAGAAAATAAAATAAGGAATATAAAAAAAGAAGAAATTACCGCTTTAAAAGAAGATAAAGAACCGTTATATACAAATGAGAAAACCGAAATAGAAGATATTGCAAGCGCGATAAATGATGCTTTAAAAGAAGAACCTATTACTCTTACTAATTTTGAAGAAGATCAAGAAAAAACTGCTATTATATCAATAGATGAACTAATGAAGAAAGCTAAGGATTTAGAATTAATTAGCGAAGAAGATGAAGATACCGGAGTTAATTTTCTTGAAAAATATAATTTAGAGCCGGCAGAAGTAGACATTTCATCTAACGTTAAAAGTAGTACAGAAGAAAAGCAAGTTAAGGCTTTTAAGGTATCACAAGTAATATCTCCAATATATGGTGTTAAAAAAGAAGTAATTAATGATAATGATAGAAAAGCTTAAAATTAAGCTTTTTATTTTTGAAGGTAGGTGTATTTATGAAAGTTGCAGTATATACTTTGGGATGTAAGGTTAATACATATGAAAGTGAATACGTTATAAAAGAGTTTTTAAAGAGAGGTTACACATTAACTGATTTTTCTGATCCTAATTCTGACGTTTATTTAATAAATACTTGTACGGTTACTAATACTAGTGATCAAAAATCAAGAAAAATGATAAGACAGGCAAGAGCAAAAAATAAAGATGCTATAGTAGTTGCAATGGGATGCTTTACCCAAATAAGAAACAATGATAACCAAATTATGGATTTTGTTGATGTAGTAATTGGTAATAAAGATAAAAGTAAAGTTGTTGATTTAACAGAAGATTATATTAAAAATAAACAAAAAATAGCTAAAATAGAGGATATTAATGAAGCAGATTTTGATGATATGGAAATCAGTTATTTTAATACCAGAACAAGAGCTTTGGTAAAGATAGAAGATGGTTGCGAAAATTTTTGTTCATATTGCATTATTCCTTATGTAAGAGGTCGAGTTAGAAGCAAAAAGCCTGAAAGAGTAATAGAAGAAGCTAAAAGATTAGTTAATAATGGATATAAAGAAATAGTTTTAACTGGAATTCATACCGGACACTATGGAGCAGATTTAAAAGATTATGACTTTAGTGATTTACTACTTGAACTAGAAAAGATAGATGGCCTTGATAGAATTAGAATATCATCTATAGAGATAACAGAATTAAACGATAAGTTCTTAAGTGTTTTAAGAAAATCTAAAAAAATAGTTAATCATATCCATATACCACTTCAAGCTGGAAGCGATCATATTCTAAAACTTATGAACCGTAAATATGATAAGAAATACTACTTAGATAAGATAAATAAAATAAGAGAAATAAGACCGGATATGGCATTTACAACCGATGTAATAGTAGGATTTCCTTTAGAAAGTGATTGTGATTTTAATGAGACTATATCTTTCGTAAAAGAAGTTTCTTTTGCAGGAGGACATGTTTTTCCTTATTCAAGAAGAAATGGAACACCTGCTGCTAAAATGACAGGCCAAATAACAAAGGAAGAAAAGCATAGAAGATGTAAAGAATTAATAAGCGTATTTGATAGTTTAGAAGAGGTATACTATAAAAAACATATTGGATGCACTTTAACCATAATTGCAGAAACCTATGAAGATGGTTTCTTAACAGGTCATTCTGATAACTATTTAAAAGTTAGATTCAAGGGCTCAGAAGATTTATTAGGAAAAGAAATTATAGTTAAGATAAATAAATATGAGAATAAAATGCTATTTGGTAGTATGATTTAAATAATAAATATATAAGCACATGTTTAATAAAAAAATAGCCTTTTTATATTGGCTATTTTCTTTTTTTAGAAAAGTCACATAAAGCACACAATATTGCTAATGCTATTAATAAAATTGTTCCCATTTTGTTATATCCTTTCTTGAATTATTAAATATATGAAAAACTAAAAAGGTGATATTAGAATATGTAAGAGATCTTAATATATTTATTACAACATATAGACTAAATGGCAAAATAAAGATGGTTAATGCATAAAAAATGTGATAAAATAAATTAGCAAGGTTAGGAGGTAAAATATGGAAACGTATATAAAAGGAACATATAAAAGATGCATATTTTCTTCTAATGATGGATATACTATTGGACTTATAAAAATAAAGGAGACAGATGATCAAGATTTATTAGATTATGTTGGAAAACAATTTACTTTTACTGGTTTATTTGCGGATTTAAACGTGGACGAAAACTATACGCTTTATGGTAACACGGTAGATAATCCAAAATATGGTATTCAGTATAAAGTAAATAGATATGAAAAATTAATGCCAGAGGACAAGGACGGTCTTATTATATTTTTATCTAGTGATATATTTCCTAAAGTAGGTGAAAAAACAGCAGAAAAAATAGTGGATACGCTTGGTAATGATTGTTTAAGTATGATATCTAATGATTATGAGTGCTTACTTAAAGTACCTAAAATGACAGAACAAAAGGCAATTGATATACAAAGGAATTTAAATAAATATAATGAGAGTTATGAAACGGTTGTTTATCTAACTAATTTTGGTTTTAATATGAAAGATGCTCTTAAAATATATAATCATTATCTAGAAGATACGATAAGGGTAATTGAAAATAATCCGTACGAACTAATTGATACAATCGATACTATTACTTTTAATAAGATAGATTCTTTAAGAAATAAAACTGATGTTAAAGAAGATGATGAAAGAAGACTGCTTGCACTTATTATTAACACGATGAAAAATGCTTGTTTTGAAACTGGTGATACATATTTAGAGTTAAGTACAATTTATAATGCTGTTAGAATGGTTTATGAAGAAATAACAGAAGAAAAATTAAATTATTTTTTAGTAGAACTTAATAGCTTGGGAAAGGTTGTAATAGAAGATAATAAATTTATGCTTTCTGAGTATTATAAAAATGAGCATTATGTTGCGTCTATTATCTATGATTTATCAAATAAAAAAGATACTGATATAAAAGATATCGATATAAAAATAGAAAGACTAGAAAACTTTTTTGATATAACTTATAACGAAGAGCAGAAAAAAGCTATAAAACAAGCTTTAATTAAAAACTTTTCAATCATAACTGGAGGTCCTGGAACAGGGAAAACAACCATAATAAAAGGTATAACTCAAGGATATAAAATGATAAGCGGTTATTCATTTGACAAACTAAAAGAAAGAATGGTTCTTTTAGCACCAACCGGACGTGCTGCTAAAAGAATGAGTGAGTCTTGTCTTTATCCAGCATCTACCATTCATAGGTATTTAAAGTGGAATAAAGAAACAGGAGAGTTTGGATATAACGAAAGAAATAAAAGCCCAGCTGAGTTTATAATAGTAGATGAAACAAGTATGATTGATATAGATTTAATGGCTAACTTTTTTAAAGCAATGAAAAATGATGTTAAGATAGTTTTTATTGGTGATTATAATCAGCTAGAAAGTGTAGGGCCAGGAAAGGTTTTAAAAGACTTAATAGAATCAGAAATGATTAATACTATATTTTTAAAAGAAATATATAGACAAGATCAAAATTCATACATAACTGAGTTGGCATATGAAGTAAATAGTGGCGAGTTAACTGAAAGTTTTTTAGAGAAAAAAGATGACTATAACTTTATAAAATGTGATAGCACAGATGCGTTAAAAGCAACTACCGATGTGTGTAAATTAGCGATTAAAAAAGGATATGATTTAAAAAACATTCAGGTTTTAGCGCCTATGTATAAGGGATATAATGGAATAGATAATTTAAATAAAGTTCTTCAAAAGGTGTTTAATCCTCCAAGTGATGAAAAAGAAGAAACATATGATATGGATGTTGTTTATAGAGAAGGAGATAAAGTGCTTCAACTTGAAAACATGCCTGATGTAAACGTATTTAACGGAGATATCGGTTTTATTGAAAGAATAAATGGTAATGAAATAACCGTTGATTTTGATGGTAATAAGGTAAAATATAAACCAAAGGATTATAAAGCCATAAAGCATGGTTATGCAATAAGCGTTCATAAATCACAAGGTAGTGAGTTTGAAATAGTTGTTATGCCAGTTATAAATGAATATAGAATAATGCTTTATAAAAAACTTGTTTATACAGCAATAACAAGAGCTAAAAGATCACTTATCTTGCTTGGGGATCCTCTATCATTTTCAAAGGCAGTTTATAATAAAGGAAATAAAGAACGTAATACTAACCTAAAAAATATTTTAACATCTAATATTTTATAGTATAAAAAATATTATTTAGTTCATAATACTAATGGCATGATTTAATATGCCAATTTCATATTTTTTATACGGAAGGTGATTAATAATGAAAGCACTAAATAATCTTGGATGGATGCTTTTAGGTGTAGTTGCAGGATCTGGAGCATTATATTGTTATAATGAATGTTCCTGCAATGGTGGCATAAAGCAAACTATAAATAAGGTTAAGAAAAACGCAAGTAAAAAGTTAGAAAATATGATGGATGAGTAGTTTACATATAAACTACATATTTATTTAGCAGCAAACATTTGCTGCTTCTTTTTTTTTATAGTTAGTGTTATAATATACTTGGAGGTTATTATGGAAAATATAGAAAAGAAAATTAAGAAAACTTTTAATTTATCACTTGTATCATCAATTATATTTGTTATAGTAGGTTTGTTTTTATTTATTAAACCAGGAACAACAATATCAATAATATCTTATGTAACAGGAGGAGTGTTACTTCTTATGGGTCTTATAAGTGTTTATAAGTATTTTACTTCTTATTCTGCTATTAATTTATTTGGTTTTGAGTTAGCATACGGAGTACTACTTATAATTGCAGGTTTATTTTTAGTTATTGATACATCTATTTTTGCTAAAGTAATTAACGTTATTTTAGGAATATGGATAATTGTTAATAGCATAACTAAGTTTCAGTATGGATTCGTACTTAAAAGAGCTAAAAATAGTGACTGGCTATATACTATATTAGTTTCTTTATTATCGTTTATTTGGGGTATAGTACTTTTAATTAATCCATTTTCTAGTGCTCTTACAATTACTCAAATAATAGGCATTTTTATAATCGTTTATGCAGTTTTAGATATAATTGATAACTTTATAATAAGAAGAAACATAAAAGATATATTAAACATTTTTAAGCAATAGTTAATCTATTGCTTTTAAATTGAAAAAATTAATTTAATATGATAAAATTAAATTACACTAGGAGGCACATATGAGAAATAAAAAGGGTTTCACGTTAATAGAATTACTGGTCGTAATAGCACTTATGTTATCAATACTAGGAATAGCGATAGTAAGCTTGGTTAGTACTAGTAATAAAAAGAAGGAAGAGGCTTGGAGGCAAGTAAAATCCCAAATAGAAACTGCTGCAGAAGAGTATGTTAATACTAATAGTTATATGTTTGAGAGCTTTGAAAGTGATGTAACTGGTAAAATATCAGTGGGAACTTTGGTTAATGAGGATTTTCTAAATAAGATAACTAATCCAAAAACAGGAAAATCAATTTCTTATTGCACGATAATTAATATAGGAAAGAGTGGTAATAAATATACTGCTAAACTAGATGAAAACACAATATATAACTCAGATACTGCCAGTTGTGAAAAAAGAAGTTTAATTACTGTATCAGAGCCTGGAGCCCCAACTGGAACAGTAAAATATTATGACTCAAATAATCAGCAAACTAGTAATAATGGATGGTTTAATCTTGAAAAGTTACATGGTACGATGTTGCGGGCTTGTATAGATGCTAATACAAATAAAAATGGGCCAATCTTAAATGCTATGATAAATGGTAATGATGCTATTAAAGATGGAAATAGTTATTGTATCAATATAAATGATGGTAAATATTCTAAATTAAAGTTTACTTTAACTAATAGTTCTGGTAAAAGCTGGATTTCCTATGATAGTGTATATAAGGATACTATAAGGCCTGTTGGTAGCATTGCTATAAGGCAAAAAGATTCGTGGGCTTCAAAAGATGTTTTGCTAGATTTAACTGCTGGTGATGATGTTAGTGGAATTAGTACGTTTAAAATAGGAAGTGAATACTTTAACGGTGTAAGTGGAACAACTTCGTGGACCAGAACAGGCGCACCTTATCAATTTCAAAATGTCTCGTATGATGGTTCTACTAAAAGTTTAACAGGAATTATATATGATGTTGCAGGAAATACTTATAATACTAATGCTGCAACATATACGTTATATAAAAGCTGCATGCCTAGTAACATAGTAGATAATGGAAGTTGGTATAACAGTGGTAGTTGTACAACAAAATGTGGTGGTAACGGGCAGAGGCAATTAAAGAATACAAAGGATGTCAACTCTAATGATTCTTGTGCGCAGCAAGAACAATATGCTTATTGTGGTGGTACAAAAGTAGGAACTGAAGCAAAAGCATATAAGTGGGAAGCTGTAACCGGTGATACAAAGCACTGCAAAAAGGATAACTCAATAACTTTAACAGGAGTACATGGAGACAGTCACACATATAAGGGACCATATAGAAAATATAGATTTACGGAAATTATTTGTAGTTGTAACGTTGATGTTATAGATAATAAGAATTGTGGTTACAGTGGTTATACAGACATAACAAGTACAACTCATAGAAATGAAAATGGATATTATTCTTATATCATATATAACAATAACAAAGCCGGTTTAAGTTCATGCAATAGTGAGAAACAAAGCAAAAATACAAACGTACAACGTATATGTATAAATGGTGGTGTTTCTAATTCAAGTGAATATCATGGCTGGTATTGGTACTCTAGTAATAATCCTACAAGATATAAAGGAGATACAAAAACTTTCAAATCAGGGTGGTTTGTAAATGGTAGTCAAAAGGATATATATCCTGTAACAGATTCGGTAGAAAGTGTTTGCACTAATGCATGTGAAAGTAAATATTAATTGCATAACATTTTAATATTTGATATAATATAAATGTATTTAAATTGATGAAGAAAAATAAGTAGATAATATTGCTTTTAAAGAGAGTCATTGCTTGGTGTGAAATGATACTGTAAATTATTCGAAGCTCTTTTCTGAATGTAGTTAATAGCTACCGGTTAACAGCCGTTATCTAAATTAAGTTAATAATTAGGATGGTACCACGGATTTTCGTTCCTAGCGATAATCTTGGTACCTCTTTTATTTTAAGGAGGGAAATATGGAATTTATAAAAAGAGATCCAGTTATTTTTTTAATCGCTGGAAAAGCAAACTCAGGAAAGGATACTTCAGCAGAGTTTATCGATAACTACGTTAAATTAAAAGGTTTAAAAGTAGTTAACTTACAACTTAGTTCTTACATAAAAATGTATGCTAAAAAAATATCCGGATGGAATGGGGAAGAAGATTCCAAACCTAGAAGCTTACTTCAAGAACTTGGTACAGATATAATAAGAAATAAAATAGATAATTACTTATTTATTAATCGTATTATAGAAGATATAAAAGTATATTCTTATTATTTTGATGTCATAACTATATCAGATGGTAGGATGCCTGAAGAACTTGATATGATAAAAAATGCTTTTGATAAAGTGTATAGATTAAGAGTAGAAAGACCATCTTTTAAAAGCTCTCTTAATAAAGAAGAACTAAAACATAAAACAGAAACAGCATTAGATAATTATACTAATTATGAATACACCATTATAAATGATGGATCTTTAGAAGATTTAAATAATAATGTAAAACAAATAGTTGATGAGGTGATATAAATGAGAAAACTAAATAGTAAAGAACTTAGGGAAGAATGGATAAAATTCTACGAAGAACGTGGACATAAAAACATAGGTGCGGTATCACTAGTTGGAGATGGAACAACTGGAGTATTATTTAACGTAGCGGGAATGCAACCTTTAATGCCATATCTTTTAGGAGAAAAACATCCTTTAGGTAAAAGATTATGTAACGTACAAGGATGTGTTAGAACTAATGATATAGAATCTGTTGGAGACTCATCTCACGCAACATTCTTTGAAATGATGGGAAGCTGGAGCCTTGGTGATTATTTTAAAGAAGAAAGATGTAAATGGAGCTACGACTTATTTACAAAGGTTCTTGAAATTCCACGTGATAGACTTGCGACAACTTGCTTTTGTGGAGATGAAAATGCTCCAAGGGATACTGAGGCTGCTATTATAAAAGAAAAGGTTGGCTTCAAAAAAGAAAACATCTATTTTTTACCTAAAAGTGAAAACTGGTGGGAAATAGAATCTGGTCCTTGTGGCCCTGATAGTGAGTATTTCTACATAACAGACATACCTAAATGCAGCAAGGATTGTAATCCTTCATGTGATTGTGGGCACTTTATTGAAATAGGTAATGACGTGTTTATGCAATATGAAAAGGTAGATAAAGATAAATACGTTCCTTTAAAACATAAAAACGTAGATACTGGTTGGGGATTTGAAAGAATACTTGCATTTTTAAATACGACAGATGGAGATATTTATAAAACTGACCTTTATGCTGGTGGAATAAAGATTTTAGAAGAAAAATTAGGTATTTCATATAACACTAATAAAGATGTAGATAGATCGGTTAGAATCATATTAGATCATACTAGAACGTCTACTATGCTTTTAGGAGATGAAAAGCATCTAGTACCATCTAATGTTGGCGCAGGCTATATTTTAAGAAGATTAATTAGAAGATGTATAAGACATATTAAAAAACTTAATTTAGATCCAACTATAATGACTGATATTTCTAAATATTTTATTGAAGAAATTTATAATGAAAGTTATCCAAATCTTTTAAAGTCTGAAGAATTTATATTAAATGAAATAAAAAAAGAAACTGATAACTTCTTAAAAACATTATCAAAAGGGTTAAATGAGCTTGAAAAGATGATTAAGAAAAACATAACTGAAAAAAACAGGAAGTTGGATTCATCACTATGTTTTAAATTATATGATACATATGGTTTTCCTTTTGAACTTACAAATGAAATATTAAAAGAAAGAAACATAATCGCATCTAAAGAAGAATTCGATAAATACATGGAATCTCAAAGAGCTTTAGCAAGACAAAATGCTAAAAAAATAGATAATTTAAAAGTGTTAGGGGATGTTTCAAACTTTAAAGAAGAGAGTGTGTTTACTGGATATGATAGTCTAGAAGAAAAAGCTAAAGTAATCTTTGTAGGAGATTTATCTGGTAACATAAGTGACATATATAGTGAAGGCATTATTATTACTGATAAAACACCTTTTTATGCTACCATGGGAGGTCAAGCAGGTGATATTGGTGTAATTACTGGTAATGATTTAAAAGCAGACGTTATAAGATGTGAAAAAGCTCCAAATGGACAGACTATGCATTTTGTAAGGATAATAAAAGGTGATATAAATAAAGGTGATTATGTTACGCTAACAGTTGATAAAGAAAACAGGTTTACAACATGTCAGAATCATACTGCAACTCACTTACTTCAAAGAGCGTTAAAAGATGTTTTAGGTGAAGAAGTAAGCCAGGCCGGAAGTTATTTAGATGCTAAAACATTAAGATTTGACTTTAAGTATACTGGCAAAATAACGGATGAAGATGTAATAAAAACAGAAGAAAGGGTAAATGAATTAATAAAAGAAAACTTACCTAATGAAACTGAAATCATGGATGCAGATGCTGCTAAAAAGACTGGTGCTATGGCATTATTTGGTGAAAAATATGGTAAAACTGTTCGTGTTGTAAAATTTGGTCCATCTAAAGAGTTATGCGGCGGAACTCACGTAACAAACACTGGAAACATTAGAAGCTTTGCAATTAAAACAATTGAATCAAAAGGTCTTAACGTATACAGAATAGAAGCTGTGTGTGACACTAACTTAGAAATAGAATTATTTAAAATTATAAAACCATACAATGATGAAATGATCTTGCTTTTAAAGAAAGCTAAAAAAATAGTTAGTGATGCTAAAGAAGATGGTATAGATTTGAATTTAGATGTTAATATATCTAATGAAAGACCTAAATGCTATAAAGATATATTAGAAAATAAAGAAGAAGTTAAAACACTTAGAAAACAAATAGCTAATTTAGAAAAAGAATACAAAGATAAGTTAGCTTCCCTTGCTTTATCTAAAACAGATTCTTACCTTGAAGAGAAAACTTCTGGTATTTATGGTGATGTTATAATTAAAGTGTTTGATGATAGTGATATAAATACTTTAAAACAATTAGCGGGTTCTCTTGTAAATAAAATGGATAAAGGAATTGTTTTACTTATAAATAAAAAAGATAACTCACTTAACTTTGTTGCAAAAGAATCTTTAGAATTGAAAGAAGTATTTAACGTAGGCGACCTTATTAAAAACATATCTAAAATAGCAGATGGAAACGGTGGTGGAAGTGCCTTCTTTGCTCAAGGCGGCGGAACTAACGTAGATAAACTTGACATGATTTTAACATATGCTAAAGGAAAAATTGAAAAAGAATAAAAGAGGTAATTTATGGAGAAGATAGAAACTTTAGAAATAGATGATAAACCAAAGAAGAAAAGAAGACTTAAAAAATGGGTAAAAGTAACATTTAGTATTTTTACCGGACTAATAATTGTAATTGCCATTATCGCTATTGTTTTAAGTTTTCTTTTATCTGGCGCAAGTACCAAATCAGAAGTCATAGACTTTACGGTAGATAACGGTTCTTCTGTTTATAGTGTTGGTAAAAAGCTAGAAAAAGAAGGTGTTATAAGAAGTTACATAGCATATAAAACATATGTTAAAGTAAAGAATATAAAATCTTATAAAGCAGGAGTATACAGGCTTGATAAAAGCCTTAAAGTTAAAGATATAGTGTCCATATTAACTGGTAATTATTATAAAGAAAATGGCATTAAAATAACATTTAAGGAAGGAAATACAATTACTTCTATTGCAAAGGAAATAGCTAAAAATACAAAAGTTAAAGAATCAGAGTTTTATGATAAAATAAATGATAAAACTTATATAGATGAATTAATAAATAAATATTGGTTTTTAACTGACGATATAAAAAATGATAATATTTATTATGCTCTTGAAGGATATTTATTTCCAGATACGTATACGTTTACCTATGATGTTACGGCAGAAAAAATAATTGAAACAATGCTTAATCAAACAAACAGGGTATTTAATAAGTATAGATCGGAATTTTCATCGTCAAGCTATAGCATTAATGAGATTGTAGCATTATCTTCTGTGGTAGAAAAAGAAGGAATATATGATAAAGATAGAAAGATGATTGCAGGAGTTTTTTATAACAGATTAAATGCTAATATGCCACTTGGAAGTGATGTTACAACATATTATGCTAATAAAATAGAACTTGGAGAGCGTGATTTAACATCATCAGAATTAAACACTTATAATCCCTATAATACAAGAGGACCAGGTATGAATGGTAAACTTCCGGTAGGTGCAATAAGTAATTTTGGAGAGTCATCGCTAAAAGCAGTATTAAATCCAGATGATAATGATTATTATTACTTTGTTGCAGATAAGTCTGGTAAAACACATTTTACTAAAACTTATGAAGAACATCAAAAAATAATTAAAGAACTTAAAGAAGCGAATAACTGGATTGAATGGTAAGAACTTATAACTTAAGTTCTTTTCTTTTTAAGAAAAGTATGATATAGTATTAAACCGAAACAAATTGGTTAATTGAAAGGCTTAAGATACTATGTTTATTAATAAGAAAAATCGTAGTGATTTAAAAGATTTTTATATTCCTTATAGAAAAACACTTGGTTTGCCATCTTACGCTACTTTTGGACTTGAAATAGAAACTAAAATGAAAGGCTATAATTCTAATTATATAAAAAAGGCATGCGACAATAATTCAGCTAGTAAGTTTTTAAATAAGAAAAAAGCACCTAAAATCTGGCGTGCAACAGAAGAGATAAATAATACAATTGAGATAGTATCTGATGTTTTAACAGATAATGAAGGCTCGTGGAATGATTTAGATAAAACACTTACATTTTTAAATAAAAATGGAGCTTATAATGATGGTGGATGTGCATCTCACATACATGCCGGATTAGGAATAATAGGAAATGATGCTGATAAATGGAAACTATTTTTAAAACTATGGGCTACATATGAAGATGAGATTATAAGATTTACAAACGGAGAATATTATTTTGATAGAAAGGAAATGGATCGTTATTCAAACAGGGTAAAAGAATATTTATTAAATTCTTTAAAGAGCAATGAGCTTCTTAATAAAAACTTGTTTCCATCATATCTTTGCATGAAAGATACCTCAATTTCGTTTACAATTGAAAAAATCTTAAGATTAGATTTGTCAAAAGAAGATAAGTGTTTCAATAAATATAAAACTATTGAATTTAGGTGTCCAGCATATACGATAAACAAAATTATATGGCAAGAAAATGTTAATTTTTTACTAAAAATGATGCTTGCGGTTGCAGATGATAATTTTGATAGTGATCTATTAGATTATAGGTTGGATAAAGAATTTGAGGGACATATAACAACGTTTACTGATGATAAAGCATTTGAATTATGCGATTTGGTATTTAATGATGATTACGATAAAATATGTTTTTTAAGACAGTATTATAAGGATTTTAAAGAACCTAAAACAAAGAGGACAAGTGCTATTTCATCACCATTTTGGAGGGGATAATAATGAAAGAAAACTTAGAAGATTTTTATATTCCATATAGAAAAACACTTGATTTACCAAAGAATGTTACATTTGGGCTAGAAGTGGAATTTAAGATGGATCCGTTTAATGATTCATACAAATCAAATTTTATAGATGAAGATAATGCTGCTAGAGTATTTATGAAAGACATTGGTTATGGTTATAATTATGATGTAGAATGTGAAATAAATGATCATATAGAACTTGTAAGTCCAGTGTTAACTGATAATGATAAAACATGGGAAGAATTAGATAATATATTAACTTTTATAAAAAATAATGATGGATATTATTCTGGTAAGTGTGGAGCTCACATACATGTTGGTAAACATATAATAAACGATATTGATTCTTGGCTTAATTTTTTCAAATTATGGTATATTTTTGAAGATGACATCTTTAGATTTACTAATGGAGAAAACTATAAGTTAAGACAAAATGCTCAATTTAATTCAAGAAAAATAGATAATATATGTAGGATAATAATAAATGATTATAAATTGTTAAAAGAAATAGATGTTTCATACTTGACTAAAAATAAATATAATTGCATTAATTTTCCAGCTTCATTAGATTGTAAAAATACTGATGAACTATTAATGATTAAAGGAAATTTTAAGGATAATAATATATTAAATACGGTAGAATTTAGAAGTCCAAACGGAACTATTAATCCAGTTATATGGCAGGAAAATGTTAATTTTTTTACAAAACTTATGCTTTCTTGCGTTAATAAAAATTTAGATAAAGAAAGGTTAGACTATTTATATAATAATAAATCTTTAGCAAACGTAGATGATTTGGTAAGTTTTGTTTTTGAAGATGAATTTGATAAAAAATGTTTTCTAAGACAATATTATAAAGATTTTAGTAATCCTGATTTTAAATTTTCTGATGAAAGGTCTATGCCATTTTGGAAGTAGACTTATTGCTATTTTGATAAAAAAATGATAGAATATAACTAAATTAATAAAGATGGGAGTGATAATATGTCATCAACAACTTATTTGTTTAATATTGAAAATATTAACGAAGCATTAGTTAAAGAAACAATTAAAGAAGTTTGTGAAGCTTTAGAGGAAAGAGGATATAATCCTGTAAATCAGCTTGTTGGATACTTAATGAGTGGTGATCCCGGATATATTTCTAATCATAAAGAAGCTAGAAACAAAATACTTAAGATAGATAGAGCTAAAATTCTTGAAATACTATTAAAGGAATACTTAAATTAATGAGATACATTGGTTTAGATTTGGGTACTAAAACGTTGGGTGTTGCGGTAAGTGACATGACAGGTACGATTGCAAGTGCTATAACAACTCTTAGGTTTAGTGAAAATAATCCAATCGAAATAATGGATGATTTAACTAAAATAATAGATGAATACAAGGTGGGAGCAATAGTAATTGGTCTTCCAAAAAACATGAATAATTCTCTAGGATTTGCAGCAGAAAGAACGAAGAGTTTTGTTAAAATTCTAAATGATACTTATGATATTCCTGTTTATGAGCAAGATGAAAGATTATCATCTGTTAGTGCTAATAATGTTTTACTACAAGCAGATATTTCAAGAAAAAAAAGAAAGTCCAAAGTAGATACGGTTGCGGCAACTATAATTTTGCAAAATTATTTAGATATAAGAAAGGGAAATAATAATGGAAAATAAAGAAATTACACAAGATAATACATTTACTATAGTAAATGATGAAGGAAAAGAAATTAAATGTGAAGTATTATTTACTTATGAAGATGAAAAAACTAAGAAAAATTATATAGCATATACAGATAATACATTAGATGAAGAAGGAAATACAAAAGTATATGCATCTATATTTAATCCAGAAGAAGAAAATCCAGTGCTTCTTCCAATTGAAACTGATGAAGAATGGAAACTTATAGAAGGCATTTTAACTTCTTTAACTAATTCAGAAGACGACAAAGAAGCAGAGTAATTTGCTTTTTTTTATGTCCTTTTACACAAATTTATAGACTTGACACCCGGGGGGGGGTATATGTTATTATAAACAAGGAAGATAATAGTAGTAAGGAGAAAGTAAGGATGGAAAAAGAAAGAAGAACAAAAGCACTAGTTGTAGTAGTATTGTTAATAGTAGTTGCAGGCTTAACAGTTGCGTTTGCAGCGCTTAGTGCAACGCTAAATATAAATGGAACGGCATACTTAGATGCTGCAAAATGGGGGATTAGATTTGAAAACTTATCTAGTCCAACAAAAATAGGTAGTGCAACAACTACTGGAACAGCAAAAATAGAAGAGTCAAAAGCAGCTGAAATAACAGGAATGAACGTTAGTTTATCAATACCAGGAGATAAAGTAGTATATACAGTAGACCTAGTAAATAAAGGAACTATAAATGCTAAAATAGATAATATAGAAAAAACTGTATTAACACAAGAACAGCAAAGATATTTAACATTTAAAGTAACAGATCAAAATGGATATGAAATAAAACAAGGTGATATCCTAGAAAAAGGTGAAACTAAAAAAATAACAATAACAATAGAATTTATAAAAGATTTAACAAAAGAAGATTTACCTAAACAAACAAGCACAATATCATTATCATACAAACTAAATTTTGTACAGACAGATGAAAAAGTAACTAGTGGAAGTCAAGGCGGCAATGAAAAAACATACGCAGTAGGAGAAGAATTCTGCTTAGAAAATGAATGCTTTTATGTAATAAAAGATAATGGAACTACGGTAGATGCTTTAGCAAAACAAAATGTTAATACTGAAACAAACAGGCAAGATGTAAATGCTAATTTATTATCGTTTTCTCCTGTTGATGAGTCAAAGAAAATGGATTCTTGTACTTTTGTTTCTGGTGAGTGTTACTATGGATACTGGACAGATAATACTTCTAATCATAACTTATTAAGTAAGTATGGGACAGATTATCCAGCAAATGTATTTGATAGTAACTCGAATTTTTACGAACCACTTCAAAATTATAAAACATATTTAAAAAGTACACTTGGAAAGACAAGTGTTGAGGCAAGATTAATTACATTTGAAGAATTAACGAACTTAGGATGTGTCGGAGATGATTTTTCTTGTGAATCTGCACCATCGTGGGTATATAGTGTTGATTATTGTACAGCAACTGCCATGGATTCCGGTGATATGTGGGATGTGGTATCGGGTATTTTTGGTGCCTTTATGGGTACTACTAATACTGAAAATTATGGTCTTCGCCCGGTTATAACAATCTCAAAGTCTGATATCTAAATCATTCGTAAGAATGATTTATAGGTGCTAATTTCTGGAAGAAATAAGCACCAAAAGAGTCATGCTTTTAAAAAAGCGTGACATAAAGCGAAAAATGGTATTATTAATTTTAATAATATAGGGCAATGTTAAAATAAGACGCTTGGTTTTCTTGTTCGTTTTCTATTTCTTGTGCGTCCGCGAATAACAATAACAACGTTTGGAATGTGAACTCGAATGAAAACTTTGACAGCAACAACTTTGATAATTCTGGTAACTATGGTCTTCACCCAGTAATCACAATAAAGAAATCAGAAATATAAAAAATATGCAAGTCTAAAAAGACTTGCTTTTTTCTTGTCATTTAACTTTACACTACGTATATAATTTTATTTACTGGGAATATTTTTAATGATAATATTTTAATAGAGAATAATATATGGAGTGAGAAATATGAAGAAGGATATAGTAGAATATTTAGGTTTTGAAGATAATAGTAAAAATCCTGTTGGAAGACCAAAGCTTGCTGATAAAAAAACAAAAAGAAAATCACTAATAATTGCGGGCGTATCTTTTACTTTTGTTATTTTACTATTAATCTTTGGATATGGAACTTTATTTGGATTTAGAAACTTAAATTTAAAGGGCGCTGTTGTACAAAATAATACAAATAAAAATGTTTTAGTAGAAGAAATAAGCCCACTTGTAAAAGATATTACAATAAAGTCTGGAACGGCAAGAAAAGTATACTTGACTGTATTACCTGCAAATGCTTATAATAAAGATATTTCTTATACTTCATCTGATGAAAAAGTAGCACAGGTAGACTCTTCTGGAAAAGTAACAGCTCTAAAAGAAGGCAATGCAATTATAACGGCAACAACTAAAGATGGTAGTAATTTAAGTACTTTCTTTAACATAAAAGTAATAAAAAATGCTGAAGGCAAGTGTTCGTTCACATCACTTTCCAAAACAAGTGATGGTATAGATTACAACATAAAATGTAATAATGCTAAAATAAAAGAAATACAGTATAAAGTTGGAGAAGAAAACTATGAAAAACTACTTACTAAAAAAAGTAGTGATGAGATTAAGTTTTCAAATGAACAAATAAAAAAAGAAATAACTTTTAAGGTTGTATACTATGCTAATAATAGTAAAGTGTCTAAATATTCTACTAAAACATATAAAACTTCTACTGTCAAAAAAACTGAACCTACAGGAAGTTGCACACTTAATTTAAAAGATGTTAAATCAAATCAAGCTAAATATGACATAACTTGTAATAATGCAAGCGTTACAAATATAGCATATAAAATAGGAAATGGAAGTTATGTAGGACTTGATGCTAGTAGTTTAGCAGATACCGTTTTGTTTGAAGAAAGTGATGTAACAAGAGTAATTTACTTTAACGTAGAGTATAAAATAGATGGTACTAATAGACTAAAGACAATAACTAAAAGTACTATAATTGAAAAAGGAATAGTATCAACAACTAGTAGTGAGGAGGAATGATTTAAATGCAAAAGAAAGAAGAAAAAAATCCTGTTGGAAGACCTAAACTTGCAAATTCAAAAACAAAAAAAGAATCACTTTTAGTTGGGTTATTTGTACTTGTTGTAATAGCAATAGTAGGTGTAATTGGTTATAATATAATTATGATGGAATTTAATCCAAAATATAATGTTGGAACAATTTATAATGATCACATTAAATCTTGTGTTGTTAAAAATAAAAAAATTGATTGCGGACCTTTGGTTACAAATATGAAATACAAGTTAGATGATAATAGTTATGTTGAACTTACAAAGGAAGATAAAAGTATAAAAGTAGACGTAAAAAATTATAAAAGTATAGATGTATGTTATAAAACTAAAGATACTGATTATAAATGTTTAAAGTAAGAGCTTAAGGCTCTTTTTTGTATATTACATTATTTTTTGTTAACCATATAAATAGGTGAGGCATATGATAAAAGATATAATAAATACTAATTGGAATGAAATAATGTTAGTATCAGAAAGAGCTATTGTCTCTTTAGTATTTTTGTTTTTTATGACCAAACTTATTGGCAAGAAACAGGTTTCAGAACTTAGTTTATTTGATTACGTAATAAGTATTTCTATTGGTAATTTTGCGGCGGAAATGACGACTAGTACAGACACGCAAGTATTAAATGGGCTTTTTGGCGTGTTAATATTTGGTTTTGTTGCGGTATTGGTTTCTATTCTTACTATGAAAAGTATAATTCTTAGAAGACTTTTTATGGGAAGTCCAACGATACTAATGGAAAATGGTAGATTTGTATATAAAAACTTAAAAAGAGTAAAAATGGATATTAATGACTTTTTAGAAACTGCTAGAATAGCTGGATATTTCGACGTGAGTAAAATAAAGTATGCGCTTATGGAAGCCAACGGAAAAATAAGTTTTATGTTAAAGGAAGAAAATAATCCAGTAACTGTTAAAGATATGAATTTAAAGGCTTCTAAAGATGGCTTGGTAGCAAACGTTATAATTGATGGCAAGATAATGAAAAAGAATTTATCTAACATAAATAAAGATAGAGTATGGCTATTAAAACAGTTAAAGGCATCTGGTAAAAATATTAAAGACATATTACTTGCAACGGTAGATGTAAATGAAAAGCTAGCAATTTATGAAAAGAGGGATAGCGTAATAAAAAATGTGCTAGAATAATCTTTCTAAATTTGGTAAATTATGTTATCATTTTTATGGTGATGATATGAAAGATAAACTTTTAAAATTTATAAATAGTAATAAATGGACCATTTTAACGGGTCTTATTTCACTTGTTTGCGTATCAATTATATACACGGTAAATAAGATAGCACCATTTGGTAATAACTCGATGTTAGACGTTGATTTTTATCATCAATATGGTCCTTTATTAAACGAGTTATATGACAGGGTAAAAGAGGGAAGTTCTCTTTTATATTCTTTTAATACGGCAGGAGGTCTTCCTTTTTACAGGAACTTTTTAAATTATTTATCAAGTCCGTTTAACATTATTTTATTTTTATTTAAAAAGGAAAACATAGTTATGGCGTTTTCCATAATAATAGGTTTAAAGGCTGTTTTTGCATCAGTTTCTATGAGTTATTATCTTAAAAAAACATTTAAAAAAGATGGCTTATTAACTTGTTTATTCGGCGTTTTATATGCTTTTTCAGGATATTTCTGTGCGTATTACTGGAATATAATGTGGCTTGATGGAATGGTGTTTTTACCGCTTATAATGCTTGGTATAAATAAAATAATAGATGAAGATAATCCGGTAGTCTACATAGTATTTCTTGCTATTATGCTTTTTGCTAATTACTTTATATCTTATATGATATGTATATTTAGTGTTATTTATTTTATAGGCTTATTTATATATAGAGGAAACTTTAAAATAAAAAACATATTAAAAAAGATTTTAATGTTTGCGCTATCATCCGCTTTAGCAGCGGGATTAGTTTCGTTTATGCTAATTCCATTAGCACACTCACTTTCATCTATTTCTGCAACTGGTGATACTTTTCCAGAACTTTCTTCTTCGTTTAAAATATCAGACTTTATGTTTAATCATTTTACTGGCGTTAACAGAACCGTTTTTGCAAGTGATACGCTGCCGCTTCCAAACGTATACCCAGGAATGCTTACGTTAGTTTTAATACTACTTATATTCATGAATAAAAAGATTAATTTAAAATTTAAGATAATGTCTTTAATAATAATTCTTTTCTTTTTCTTTTCGTTTAACGTAACAACATTGGACTTTGTATGGCATGCTTTTCACGTTCCAAATGACCTTCCTTATAGGTATTCATTCATTTATGTATTTGTTTTAATTACACTTGGATATTATTCTATTTTAAGAATAAAAGATATAAATATATTTATACTTAGTATCTCATTCGGAATAATATTTATATTGGTTTTAGTCTCTAATAAACTTGGTTTTGAAAACATAAATGATGCAAAAACAATAATCTGTCTTATTCTTCTTGTTTTGTATTATTTAATAATTATCTTGTTTAAGATAAAGGGTAATAAAAGATTGATATACTCTATATTTACCATAACGGTTATGTTTGAGGCTATATATGGTATATGTATAAACTGGGATATTAATCATGACATTAAAAACTTTATGAGTGATAAAAAGCCATATCAAAGCTTAATTAGTAAAATAAAAAAGAATGATAACGACTTATATAGAATAGAGAAAACTGATTATTTAACGCTTAATGATGGGGCTTGGTATAATTATAGTGGTATATCAACATTTACTTCAATGGCTTATGAAAGTACTGCTAAAGCTCAAAGAAATTTAGGACTTGCAGGAAATAACATCAACAGCTATTATTATAAGGATTATAATACGCCAGTTTATAATACCATGTTTAATATAAAATATTTATTGGGAGATTATATAGAAAATGAATATTACGTTCCTATTTACTCTAAGGATTCTTATAATGCTATAGGTTATAACTATTCATCACAGATAGCGTACGCAGTAAGTAATGATATAAAAAGCCTTGATTTAATTTCGTATAATCCGTTCTTAAACCAAAGCAATTTTGTATCTAGTGCGTATGGTGTAAATGATATTTTTGAAAAAATTAAAGTAGATAGCGTATCAGGTGGCAAGGTCCATAACTTATCTGGATCATACGCAAATGGTGAGTATAATTATAAATTAGATAGTGGCTCAAAAGAACTTACCGTAACACTTGATAATGCAAAAAAAGATAATATTTATTTATATGTTGGTGGAAGTAATATGACCAGTTTTACCGTAAATGATAAGTATCACTCAATAACTTCTGATGAATATTACGTTTTAGACTTAGGTAATTTAATGGATGATAAGGTAAATGTTAGAATGACTTTTGACAAGGAAGATGATGGTTTTATATACTTTTATGCATACTATTTAAATAAAGATTCATTTGAAAAATTCTATAGTAAAATAAAGGATGACATGCTTACGGTAACAAGCTATAACGATACAAAAATAAATGGAACAATAACTGTAAGTGAAGATAAAACATTATTTACAACTATTTCTTATGATGATGGATGGAGTATTTACGTAGATGGTAAAAAAGTAAAAACTTATAAGACTTTAACAGCGTTTTTATCTTGTGATATAAAGCGTGGGACTCATGATATTAAGATGATTTATTATCCAAAGAAAATGAAGGAAGGCCTTATTGTATCTATGATTTCCTTAGTAATATTTATTATGTATAACATTTTGCTTAAAAAAGGTAAAAATAAAAATATGAGAAAAGATGAATTTATTGTTTAAATTTATCTTTTTTTGTGATAGAATGTTAATAGTTATAATATGAGAGAGTAAATAACTTATATCTTTCATATTAAAAGGGGTTTAAGAATAGGAGGTTAGTTGTGATAGGTACAATTGAGAAAATAAAAAATAGTGTTTTGCTAAAATGTAGTACGCTAAACGATGAAATTATCTCTAAGACCTTGGTAGACGTAATAAATACCAGAATATATCGTTTTTCTGAGGAAATGGTAAGTTTGGTAGGAGGCGCCTTAGAGGAAGACGCTTTGCGAGATAAAACTGCTGAAATAATTAAAACACCAATAATAAAGAAGATAAAAAGAAAGTTGTTCATTGATTCATTAGCACTTCAAATAACAAATGATGCTTTTATAGAAGATTATGCAAACAAAAAGATAAAAATGGATAAACTTAAGAAAACATATATTAAAGAATTAGAAAATAATAAAAGTTCTAATCAACTTAACATGACGGAGGATTTGAATTTATCTGAAATTATAAATGATTTAAGGATATATGTAGATAAAGAAATAATTCCTAAAATAGAAGAAAATAAGTTTATGTCGGATGCTGCTAAAAAGTTAGTAAGTGATCTTAAAGATAACTTAGAAAAAGACTTAAAACAAATGATTAGTGATGCCGATAATAATTATTTAAATATTTTAGTAATTGAATTAGAAAAAGAAATAAAAGAAGAATCTAATTACGAAGAAATAGAAGAATATAAAGGGGAAGATAATATGTTTGAAAACGTAAGTAATATAGAAGAAGTAAATAATAATGTTAACATTCAAGATAATTCATCTAAATTTGAAAAGTATGATGATATGACTTTATTTAATAAAATGATATTAAGCTTAAATACAGCTGAAGAAAAGTTATCTAGAAAAGAAAGTAAGTTAGAAAAAAATAAAGAAGAAGTTGAAAGAAGACTATCTGATACAAATAAAAACATAGAAGCTAATATAGAAAGAGAAAATAAATTATCTCAAAGAAAGCTAGAATTAAATAATAGAGAAGTAGAACTTAATTCTAAATTATCAGAAGCAGAAGTTATTTTCCTTAATATGAAACCATTAATTAAGGGTCTAAACAAAATTAAGGATGCAAATGATATGGGAGGTAATGAAAATGAGTAAGTTATTAAATAGCGTATTAGATAGGGTAAGTGAAAATAATAATGAATATAGATCTATTTTAAGAGCATTAAATAGTACTATAGATGAAGTTACAACGTCTTTAGTAGGAGATGTTGTAACGCTATCTTCTTATACTGCTGATTTTTCAAATACTTTATCAGAATCAAAGGAAAAGTTAGTTAATCCTATATCAAGAATAATAGAATCTTATGTTATTAAGGATTTAAGAAGTGTTGAAACGGTTAATGAACAATTTGTTGAAAAGATAAATGATAAATTAGAAAATGCTGATATTAAGTCAAAGGAAGAAAAAGATTCGTTTGCAAATAGTTTAAATAATCTTTTAAATGATAAGTATTTAGAAATAGTTAAAATTAAAAGAATAGATTTCTTTAATCCAGCAGGAGTTAATGAAAACATAGAAGAAGCTATTGATGGTTTTGTTAGCTATTTAAACGGAGTTGCAACATTTAATCAAGAAAGTTTAAATACTTTAATAAATGATTATAAATCAAAAATATACAGGCAAGTTAAGAGTGCTTTAGAAAAAATAAGTAATTTATACTTAAATAACTTTGTAAGTGAAGTGTCTTCATCTTTAAATGCTGCAATTGATTATGATAATGATAGTGTAAAAGAAGAAGTTAAAGATGATTTTAAACCATTTATTCCAGATATAAATCCTATTCCAGAGGCAGTAGTTCCGGAAGCTCCTGTTATTCCAGAAATACCAGAGGTTCCAGTTATGCCTGAAGTTAAAGAACAAAGCGATAATATACCTGAAATAAATACCAAAGATGAAGAAAAGAAAGATGATAATTTTTCACTTGACATTCCAACCATTCCTGAAGTTACTGATGTTAAGCCTGTAACTCCTGTAGAAATAAAAGAAGAACCATCTAAACGTCCTTACGATGTTGAGGAAATTCTAAAAATAGCAAAATCTCCAATTGTTTCTATGCCAGAGATGAAAAAAGAAGAGCCTATTTCTACTAAAGATGAATATGTTCCAGTATCTCCAATTACTGAAGAAAAAGAAACTGAAACTATGGAATCTGAATTTAACGAAAAAGAAATAGTTGAAGAGATGATAAGAAGATTAACTAATAGATTAAATGACATAAATGAGCGTACTTCTAAATATGAATCTGAAAAGGAAAAATTAGAAGAAGATGAATCGTTTGTTAATGATTTAATTAAAAGTTCTAATGATAAAAAAGAAGAACTTGATAAGTTTGAATCTGAATTAGATGCTAAAGAAAAAGAATTAGATGAGAGACAAAAAGAATTAGATAAGAAAATAAACGATGTTATGCCTTTTGCAAACGCAGTATTAAAAACAGAAGAATAAGAATCCATGTGGGTTCTTTTTTCTTTACATTTGAGTTTTCATATAAGATTTAAAACTTTGACCGGAAAGTGGGGTATATGTTATTATTAATAATACGGATTTTATGACTTATCTAACAATGTTTAATTTCGGACTTAGAGATGTTGATACAGATGAAAGTGTAACACAAGGTGATACTATAAACGCTGGTGAAACAAAACATATGAAATTATTTTTTGAATATAAAGATACTGCAACAGAGTTACCAAAGAATAATTTGACATTAACTTCAAAAAATCCGATAACAATTACTTATGAACAAAAAGATTAAGAACCTTAGGCAGGGTCTTTTTTAATAATTTTTAATTTTACCTTATTAAATAAAATGTTATAATTATATACAGGAAGTGATTTGATGGAAAAGATACTTATTGTTGATGATGAAAATGATATTGCAGAATTAATATCGGACATATTAGAAGATGAAGGGTATGAAACGGTAATTGCAAATGACGGCAAAACAGCAATTAAATTGGTAAAGGAAGAAAACTTTGATTTGGTCTTATTAGATGTTATGATGCCAGATATTTCAGGTACAGAAGTTTGCGCAAGTATTAGAAATGAAACTTCTTGCCCAATTATTTTTGTAACTGCTAAAACTAACTTAACTTCAAAACTAGTAGGTTTTGAAGTAGGTGCAGACGATTACATTACAAAGCCATTTGTAAATGAAGAGTTAGTTGCAAGAGTAAAGGCACACTTAAGAAGAGAAGGAAGATTAAATACTAAAAAAGCTAACGTAATAAAAATAGGTGAAATAAAACTTAATAAGGAAAGTTTTGAGGTATTTAAAAATGATGAGCTTATTATGCTTTCTACTAAAGAATTCGAATTATTAAGATACCTAATGGAAAATGCTGGTATAGTGTTATCTAAAGAACAAATTTATCAAAGTGTTTGGAAGAATAATTATGGTGATATAGGTACTGTTGCGGTTAATATTAAAAGCCTAAGAAACAAACTTGATACTGATGAAAAATACATTAAAACTATATGGGGTATGGGCTATAAGTTCGTAAAAGATGTACAATGAAAAAGTGGTCAAATAAAACATTAACTTTACTTGTTTCAATAGTATTATTAGCGGTAAATGGTGGACTTTTGTTTTCTTATTATAACTTTTATTTATCTGATAAGATGGCAAATGATTTATCTAGTGCAAGAACGGAAAACCATAACAGTATATACGTTATAACTAGGAGCATTGAAGGGAAAACAAAGGATGAAGCACTTGATTTAATAAGGCTTTATGTAAAAAATAATGGTGGTTATATAACAATTAAAGATTCTTCTGGAAATATAATATATACAAATAGTAAAGATACATCGAAAATATTTTCTACAACAACAATGATAAGCATAGATGGAGATAATTATGAACTTACATATTCTAAGATTTCTGTTGCACCAGGCATTAAAATATTTAGAAATTTTATGATTTATGAAATAATAATAGTATCTGGTGTAATAATTATTTTGTTTTTTATAAGTTCAAAACAGTTAATAGATCCAATTGAAACCATTACTAAGGATATAAATGATTATAGATTTGGAAAAAGACCATTTAAAAGGAAAATGCCTAGAAAAATGCAACAAATTCAAAATGCGTTTGTTGATATGGTTGATAGTTTGGAGCTGGAAAAAGAAAATCAAAACCAAATAATTGCATCTATATCTCATGATATTAAAACGCCACTTACTTCTGTTATTGGTTATAGTGATAGATTAAGAAATAAAAATTTATCAGATGATAAAAAGGAAAAATACATAAATAAAATATATGACAAAGCGCTTAATATGAAGGCTATTTTAGATGAGTTTGATGATTATCAAAGTTGTAATATAAAAGATACATTAAAACTTAATAAGATATCTGTTAAAGAAGTTTTAGAGTATGTTAAAAATGATTTTGAAGATGAGTTAAATGATAAGAATGTTAAATTAGAAATATCAAGTACTTGTAATCAAAGAGAAATAACGGTAGATTTAGTTAAACTAAAAAGAGTATTTGGAAACATCATAAATAATAGTGTTACTCATTTTAAGGGAAGAGATGGCTTAATTAAAATAGACGTTCAGCAAAAGGCTAATATGATTAGATTTGAAATTCTAGATAATGGTGGCGGAGTTAAAACAGAAACTGATCTAAAAAGAATTTTTGAACCACTTTATACAACTGATCCATCTAGAAAAATATCTGGATTAGGTCTTTCTATATGTAAACAAATAATAAGTTCATTTGACGGAAGAATATATGCAAGAAATAATAAAATTGGAGGACTTTCAATAATATTTGTAATTCCTAAATCTTAATAAATTTTAATAATTTTGACATTAAAATTTAATATTTTATTTATATAATTAAATTGTAGTTAGAATTAGTGGTACTTCTAACTGCTACTTATACACTCAAAAAAACACTACTTACTCCTTTATACCACTATAAAAGAACCTATAAATTAGGTTCTTTTAATTTATCTTTTATTTCATTTTGCAAATTATCACAATATGATAAAACTTCATCTTTAACATTTTTTTGATTTTTTGCTTTATCAATTACATATTTTGTTGTTTTTAATATGCTTTTAGATAGGATTAATTCATCCTTATTAAAATTTTTTATATTTCTATTTATATAAAAAAGTACATCATAGATATTTTCCAATTTTAAAATCATTTTGCAACTACTATTAATTATTGACCCTAAGTTAAAGTAGTAGTTAAATAATTCATCATTTATATTATCACTATTATACATAACGCATCACCTATAAATAATTATATATAATAACTGTTAATTGTCAATTACATAATCATTTTTCTTAAATCTTCTATACCACATTTTTCTAGTCTTGATACTTGTGCTTGAGATATTCCTATTTCTTCTGCAATTTCCATTTGTGTTTTTCCAATTAAGAATCTTTCGGTAATTATTTTTCTTTCTTTATCTTTAAGCTCATTAATAGCATTCTTAAGTGATATTGTAATATCCCAGTTAGATATTTTATCCTTTTTAGATTCTAACTGATCTTCTAGGTATATAGTGTCTCCACCGTCATTATAAATTGGCTCAAACATACTTATTGGATCTCTCATTGCATCTAGTGCTATTATAACGTCTATTTCATCACAACCTAGTCTTTTAGCAACCTCACTATTAGATAATTCTTTTCCATTATCCATGAAATATTCTTCTTTTACCTTTAAAATTTTATATGCTAAATCTTTAATACTTCTAGATATTCTAAGGTTACTATTATCTCTTAAATATCTTCTTATTTCCCCTAAGATAAGAGGGACAGCATAAGTTGAGAATTTAACGTTGTGTGATAAGTCAAAGTTATCAATTGCTTTCATTAATCCTACGCATCCTATTTGAAATAAATCATCCATGTTATCACATCTGTTTTGATACTTTCTAAGAATTGATAATACTAATTTTAAGTTTCCGTTTGCAAGTTCTTCTTTTGCGGCCATATCACCATTTTTAAGTCTTATAAATAACTCTTCTTTTTCTTTATCTGTTAAAACCTTAATTTCACTGGTATTAATTCCGGTTATTTCTACTTTATGTTTTGCTATAGTAATCACACCTTTCTTTTAAGTGTTGGACTAAAAGGTGTTTTTTTATACAATTATTTACATATAATTTATTGGTGAATGTTATGCGCTTATCAGATTTACAAAATAAAGATGTTGTAGACGTTGCAACAGGTAAAAGAATAGGAAACGTAATAGACGCAGAAATAGAAGAAGAAACAGGCTCTATTATAAGACTTATAATCTATGATAAAAAAGGATTTTTTAGTTTGAAAGCAAGCGATGAAGTAGGTATAAAATGGAGTCAGATTAAAAAAATAGGAACCGATGTTATTTTAGTTACAAAAAATACATAATCGTATGGTATACTTATTATAGGAAAGGAGTTAGGTAGTATGAGTTATGATTATAATGCAGTTAGCGATGCAAGTTATGGTATTGCAGCATTAAGTGGAATTATGCTTATATTTGTTTTAATTATAATGATAATTGCGATTGCAGCAGGTATTTTACAAATTGTTGCAATGTGGAAGTTATTTAATAAAGCAGGTAAACCAGGATGGGCCTCTATCGTACCAGTTTATAATATTATTGTATTATTTGAAATTATTGGTTACAAATGGTATTACATCTTTCTATTCTTACTAGGTTGGATACCTATTGTTGGACAGTTAGCGCTTGTAGTTTTCTCTATACATTATAATGTTAAGTTATCAAAGGCATTTGGAAAAGACATTGGTTATGGTATCGGATTAGCATTTTTACCAGTAGTATTTGTGCCGATATTTGCATTTAGTAAAAACATAAACTATGTTGGTCCAACTGTTAATGGAGATATAGATTTTAATAATTTATTCTAGTTTAAAGGCCTTAATTTAAGGCTTTTATTAAATGGAGGATATATGAAAGATAAAAGAATGTTGTTAAGAGTAGGTAGTATTATAGAAATAATATATACGATTGTTATGATGGTATATTATATACTTAAAGGAAAATTAACAGATGAAGTTATAGCAAACCTATTTATTTTGATAATTGGCTTTATAGTAGGTGTATTACTTTTTAAAATATCTTTAAAAAACATAGATGAAATAAAGAAAAATAAGGTAAAGGTTTTATTTTTATCGATATGGTTATTTTTGGATCCAGTAATTCCAGGTATATTAGGTTTTATCTTTTTATCTAGCATTAGTGATAAGAAAAGAGAAAACTTACCAAAAGTAAAGGAAAAAGAAGTTAATTTAAAAGAATTTATAAAACAAGTACTTGTTATAGCATTATTTATCATAATTATGTTTGTTTTTCCTAACTTTAAATTCTTTAGTAAAGTGCCAACTTATATGGTTTATATATTTTTACTTTTACTTGTCTTTTTAGCTAACTATAAGTATATAAAAGAGGATTTTAATTTATTTATGCAAAATAAAAGAGTGTACTTAAAATTTATAGTAAGAAGATATTTATACATGCTTGGTATAATGATTGTAGTAGCTATACCTGTTGTTTTATTAAATAAGGGAGCAACTTCATCTAACCAGCAGATGCTAAATGGTATGTTTAAGAAAATGCCAATTGGTATGCTTTTGCTTTCTACTATTTATGCACCTTTTACAGAAGAAAACGTATTTAGATTATCACTTTCTAAATTATTTAAGAATAAAATATTATTTATAATAGTAAGCGGTCTTTTATTTGGAACTCTTCATATGATAGATAAGTTTACATCTTTTTATGACTTACTTTATATAATTCAGTATTCAGCTCTTGGAATATGTCTTGCTAAAGCATATAGTGATTCTAAGAACATATTCGTATCAATCGGAATGCATTTTATTCAAAACTTTTTAGCAGCAATACTCGTATTATTACTTTATTAGGAGGCTTTTATGAACCGGAAAATAACTTTAATAGCATCATTTACTCTTGTAATAGATCAAATTATAAAATACTTATTTAGTTGCGTTATAAAAGGATTTGCTTTAATTCCTAACTTTATCTCATTTATATATGCAAAAAATGATGGTGTTGCTTTTAGCATGTTAAGCGGTAATAGAATTTTTATAATATTATCAACCATATTATTATTACTTTTTTTACTTTATATGTTAAGCAAGGAAGATAAAAAGTATTTAGAAGGCTTTAGTTTAACTAACACAGCTTATGGCCTTTTATTAGGTGGGATACTTGGAAACTTATTAGACAGAATAATAAGAGGATATGTTACCGATTATGTATCACTTAACATAGTGGGATATCATTTTCCAATATTTAATTTAGCAGACGTTTGTATAACACTTGGAGTAATACTTTTATCTATTCATTATTTTAAAACGGATTATAAAAAGGCTTAATGTCTTTTTTATTTTGCCATAAATATGATATAATGTTCTTTAGTTGAGAGGGATAAAAATGAAATTTGTTATAGATGATGAAAAAGATTTAATTAGATTAGATAAATATTTAACTTCGAATACTGATATATCAAGAAGTAAAATAAGTGAAATGATAAAGGAAGGATTAGTTTTAGTAAATGGCAAGCAAACAAAGAGTAGCTATATTTTAAGACTTAATGATAATATTGAAATTACTGGTACTTTAAAAATAGAAACTAATGCTAAAGCAGAAGACATTCCTTTAGATATTGTTTATGAAGATGATAATTTAATGGTTATAAATAAACCATCTGGAATGGTTGTTCATCCTGCAGCAGGCCATTTTTCAGGTACACTTGTAAATGCTTTGTTAGCACACACTAAAGATTTAAGTTCTAAAAATGGAGATGAACGACCTGGAATAGTTCATCGTATTGATAAGGATACGTCAGGTCTTTTGGTGGTTGCTAAAAATGATAAGACGCATGAAGCTTTAGCAAACCAGTTAAAGGATAAAACACTATCAAGAATATATGTTGCTCTTGTTAAGGGAAGAATAAATCATGATACCGGAACAATTGATGCTCCAATTGGAAGAGATCCATATGACAGAAAGAAAATGTGCGTAACAGACCAAAATAGTCGTAATGCCGTAACACATTTTAAGGTTTTAGAAAGATATAAAAACTCTAGTTTAATAGAGTGCAAACTTGAAACTGGAAGAACTCACCAAATAAGGGTACATATGAATTATATTGGACATCCGATAATAAATGATCCTGTATATGGTGGTAAGAAAAACATAGATAATTTTGGACAAATGCTTCATGCTAAAGAAATAGGTTTTATTAATCCTGCAACTGGAAGGCATATGACGTTTTCTTGTGATGTTCCAGATGAGTTTAACAAGATATTAGAGATTTATAAAAATGAGTAAGGGAGTGATTATATGACAACTAATGAAAAAAAAGACTTAATGGTAATGAAGTTTTTACATTATTTTATCACTGAAAAGAATTATAATCCGGTTATTGTTCATGGTATTCAAAATGAAATATGGCTTGAAAATATGGACAGTGATATTAGAATAGTAAGACTTGTTTTAAATTACATACATAATGATGAACAACTTGATTTTGATAAGTTTAAGCTAGGAAGGCTATCTCGTCAAATAAAAATTAAAACATTTACTATAAAAATGAAAACAATGAGTTTTTATCTTGATTTAAACGAAGATGTTAAATTAGTAAATGATAAGAATAATTTTGCTATAAGAGTAGATAAGGAAAAGGATTTATCAAAAGATGAAATGGTTAATAAATATTTTCCTGATATGATAAGTAAACTTAAATTTACCGAGGAAGGATCAAACCTTTATGCAAAAATTAATAATGATATTTTAAAGAAAAATATGGATTCATCTGAAAAAATAAATGATTTATTTACTCCTAAAAAAAGTATTGTTACATATCTTTTAGTAGGTATAATGGTATTTATATTTATTTTAATGTACGTTTTAGGTAATGGCTCATTAGATACTAAAACGTTATATAACTTTGGCGGCCTTGTAAAAGATGGAGCTTTCTATAGAAATATTACTAGTATGTTCTTACACATAGGTATCATTCATTTAGTTATGAATATGTGGGCACTTATTTTACTTGGAAAGCAAGTAGAAAACTTCTATGGGCACATAAAAACACTTATAATATTTATTTTTAGTGGACTTGTAGGTAACTTATTATCAGTTATACTTATGAACGAAAGAACGATATCTGCTGGGGCATCAGGTGCTATTTTTGGCCTTATGGGAGCACTTTTATACTTTGCAATTAACCAGCGTACAATTATGGGTGAGGCTTTAAAAAGAGAAATATTACCGGTTATTATAATAAATTTAATGGCAGGCTTTATGTTATCTGGAATTAATATGTATGCCCATATAGGTGGTTTTATAGGTGGTATTATAATATCTGTAGCACTAGGTATTAAATACAAAACATCGAAGTTTGAAAAAATAAACGGATTTATTGCATCTTTAATTCTTATTGGTGCATTAACTTATTTAGCATACTTTATGTAAAGGAATTTGATATTATGATGTTATTTAGAATCTTATCTTTATTATTGTTTATAATTGGTTTATTGATTATGTTTATTTTAAAATTTTTATCTAGAAAGAATAATAACTGGCCTAAGGTGAAAAAAGGAGGACATAACTTTTGTTTTTTAGTACCTGCTAGATATGAGTCAAAGGTTATAGAAGACCTTTTAATAAGTATTAAAAATCAAAGTGTTAAAGTAAATATGAAGGATGTTTACGTAATTGTTGAATCACTCAAAGACGAAACGGTTAACATTTGTAAAAAGTATTCTGCTTCTGTTATTTTAAGAAAAAAGTTAAACCTTCAAAGAAAAGGGTATGCTCTTGATGAGGCTGTTAAAGAAATTCTTCTAAAAAAACAAAAGTATGATGCTTACTTTATATTTGATGCTGATAACGTACTTGATAAGGATTATATAAAAAACATGATACCAATATTTGATAAAGGTTATGATTTAGCATCAGGTTATAGAAATTGTAAGAATGGCAATAAAAGCGTAGTTGCAGCAGCATCCGCTCTTACGTTTTCGCTCGTTAATACGGTTTTTAATAATAAAAAAAATAAAGAAACTAGAAACATTACTTTTTCTGGTACAGGTTTTTATATAAGGGGTTATTTAATAGAAATGTGGAAGGGATATCCATTTCATACTTTAACCGAGGATTACGAGTTAAGTTCTTACGCAACCCTTAATAATTTAACTACGTATTATAATACTAAAAGTATATTTTATGATGAACAACCATTAAGATTCAAAGACACCATAAATCAAAGAATAAGATGGATTAGAGGATACTTTGATGTAAGAAAAATATATAATAAAAAAATGATTAAATCAATTAATAAAAATGATAAGAATAATGGTTCTAAAATAGATGAATCTATTGGAATACTTCCATATATTTTTATGGTTTTGGGTTTGACAACTTGGTTTTTATCTTTAATATTCTTTATAGTATATAATTTTTTTCTTAAGAATATAATATGGAAAAAATATGCTTTAGAATTACTAATATTTATGCTTATTATATATTTTACGTTATTTATTATGACCGTTGTTATTATTTTATTGGAAAAAAGTAAAATTGATTTAAGTTTAAAAAGTAAAATAAAGGTGCTATTTTATAATCCTATATTTATGATTAGTTATGTTCCTTGTGCTATTAAAGCACTTACTTCTAAAGAGGTTAAATGGACTAAAACGAATCACGGATAAAATAAGTTAATTATAAAAGACTGATTTTTTAAATCAGTCTTTTAGTATTTTATCAGTGTTTTTAAAGTTTAATTTAGTTGTCTTTTTAAGTATATCCTTACCATATTTTTTAACTATTTCTTTTCCGAATTCATCAACCTTTATTCCAGCGCCTTTAGGAACAGGGGCACCTAACATTTTTGAAATTTTATCCATTTCTTTAATAAACACATATCTACTTATTAAAGAACCACAAGCAACTGATAGACATTTATCTTCAGCTTTTGTAGTAAAGTCTATCTTTCTAAATACATTACTTGATTCTTTTAAATAACCAAAATAATTTCTTGGATAACAGAACTGGTCAATTACAACTTTATCATAGTTAAAGTTATTTTTCTTCATAAGCCCTAATATAGCCTTATTATGAAGTATTGCTTTTACCTTATTCATGTTGTATTCTGGATGATTATTATAATCAGTATTAGTATAAATAACTGTTTCATACGGAATTTTTTTAATTATCTTTGGTACAACCTCAAGTATTTTTTGATCCGTTAACTTTTTAGAATCTCTAACTCCTAGTTCTTCTAAAAAAGGAATGTTATCTTTAGATACATATGATGCTGTTACAACAACTGGTCCAAAAAAGTCACCGGTTCCAACTTCATCAGAACCAATAGAGTTTATGTAGTAATATTTTTTTCTTTCTTCAAAAAGTTCTTTTTCATCCTTTTTTTCTTTTTCCTTTTTCTTTTTTTCTTCAGGCATCTTACCATTATTTAAATGAGCTTCCATGTCTCTCCACATATTAGCATCAATATCGGCACTTATTCCTTGGAACATTACCTTTCCAGATTCATATAAAGTTATAATAGTACCTGCTTCTTCGGCCTGAAATACAGCGTAAGGAGGAGTTTTTTCTCTTTTCTTATCTTCATAATATTCTATCATTTTCTCTTTTGTATTATCGCTTATTTTATATACAACTACCATTTATTTCACGTCCTTTTAATATATTTTAGCATAAAATCTATTTATTTAAAACAGACTATACATTATAATGTAAATATAAAATAAAGTTTGTATATTTTTAAGTGAAAATATTATATAATAAAAATAGTAAAGGAGATAATAAATATGGGATATGTAGATATTTTAGTTTGTTTCATACTTATACTTGGAGTATATTTAGGGTATCAAAGAGGAATATTTAAGGAACTTGGAGACTTTTTATCTTTACTTATAGCAATGCTTTTATCTTATCCGGCTTCGCTTGGTCTTTCTAAGTTGCTTTATAAAGTGTTACCATTCTTTAATTTTAGTGGTAAGGTAAAGGGAATAAAAGCAGTTAACATTATATTATGGAGAGTTATAATATACTTAATTGTTTTGTTTTTCTTACTAGCAGTAATAGATAGAATTTTAATAAAGACTGGAATAAAAGAAAAAATAACAGATTCATCAGTTGAGGCAGGTATTATATCAAAACTTTTAGGTTCTTTATTATCTATTCCTTTAGTTATATTATTCTTATATAATATAGCACTTTTAGCAAACGTACCAAATATGAAGATAAATGAATTTGCTACTTCTAAATCCAAAAAAATAATCTTAGAAAAAACACTTGTTATATCTAAGTTAAATGAAGGAATCTATTATAGTGAAGAATATGCTAATAGATTAATTTATTCTAAGTATAATACAAATAAAACTTTTAAATTAGTAAATAAAAAAATAATTGATAATACTATTACTAACAAGTTGATATCTAGAAGTAGTGCTAAAAAAATAAATAAAAAATTATATGGTACTAAAGTTACTGTTATGGATGAAATAATAAGTGATACAGAATTAACAAATCCTACTAGTACAACTACTACTAAAAAAAATAATAATGTAAAGGAGAAATAAATTATGGAACATATAACTAGCAATAACTTTGATGAAAAAATAAAAAAAGATAGAGTATTGGTTGATTTTTATGCAACTTGGTGTGGACCTTGTAAAATGCTCGGATTGGTATTAGAAAAATTTGATGATGAAAATATTGTGCCGATTCTTAAACTAGACGTTGACGAAGCAAAAGACGTTGCAGAAAAATATAAAGTATTTACGATACCAACTTTAATAATATTTGAAAATGGCAAAGAGATAAAAAGAAAAGTAGGATATCAAAGTTTGGGTGAACTTAGAAAGTGGGTTAATGATGAAGAATAAAAAAGGATTTACTTTAATAGAATTACTAGCGGTTATAGTAATTCTTGGTATACTTTTATCAATTAGTATAACAGCAGTTAATAAGATAAGAAAGAAACAAGAGATTGAAAATAAATTAAATGTTCTAAGTGGAATTTTTACTGGAGCAAAAAGCTATATTGCAGATCATCCGGAATTTTGGAATAGCAATAGTAATTACAATGATGAAGACTGGAGTACTGGAGCTCTTCATTCTGATGGTAGTCGTACTTTAAAAATAGATGATATTGGGGAATATGCGGATTTTGATAAAAGTAAATATCCAGAGTGGTTTAATAGAAGTATGCTTGTTAAAACTTGTGAAAATAGTAATAAATATGAGATGATTTTGTTATATGCTACTTATGAAAATGATTCTCATGTTTATAATTATGATTTTTCTATTAGTGATTGTGGATGTGAAGAACAAAAAATTGATGATCACTCATTTAAATTTTGTGATGCAAACAATAAAGGAGCAGGTTGGGATATAAATGGAAAGTACTATTATAAAGGTGAAGATGATAAATATCATGAAGATAGTAGTAAAGATATTAAGTTTGAAAAATAAAGAAAGCTTAGGTTTAAAAAACTTAAGCTTTTATTTTATATAATTATCTAACTCTTTTGGATAATTTCCTTCTTCATAGGTAAATTCATAAATTACATCTTTATCAAATTCTTTATATGTGATTTTATTTTCTTTTAAAATATAATTAATTTTATTAATATATGAATAATCAAACGTAATACGTTTTTTAAGCATCTTTTTAATAGGAATGATAGATTCATTTGAAATTGTATTACTAACGGCATTTGTATATGCTCTAACAAGACCACCGGCGCCTAGTTTCACACCACCAAAGTATCTTACAACAACTGCTAAAACGTAGTTTAAATTCTTACTTTCTAAAACGTTTAGTATTGGCATGCCCGCAGTATGACTTGGCTCTTTATCATCATTAAACCTTTTTATATTATCTATTATATAAGAGTAGCAATAGTGGGTTGCATCCTTGTACTTAGCTTTTAGAGCATCAATTTTTTCGTTTACTTCTAAAACGTTATTAACTTTATATACATAGGTTATAAACCTTGATTTATTAACTATCAGCTCTCCATTTAAGTCATTTTTAATCGTAAACACATTAAATCACCAAAAACATTATAAATGATTATTTCATTTTTATCAAATATATTATATAATGGACATATAAACTTTGGAAAAAATGGTGATATAGATGGTAAATATTAAAACAGATTCAAGAAAAGTAAAAAAAGGAGATATATTTGTTGCACTTCGTGGTATTGTAGGTGATGGACATGATTTTATACCTCAAGCTATAAAAAATGGGGCATCAAAAATAATTGCCGAAGAAGGAGAATATAGTGTTCCTTATGAAATAGTTAAAGACTCAAGAGAATACTTAAATGATTATTTAAAAGACAATTATAATAAATATTTAAATGAAATGCACATAATTGGTATCACCGGGACTAATGGTAAAACAACAACGGCATATTTGGTTCATGATGCTTTAAATAAGTTAGATATGAAATGTTGTTACATAGGAACCATTGGTTATTTTAGAGATAAAAAAATATCTGATCTTCCAAATACAACGCCAGAAGTTTCTGAAATTTATGAGATGTTAGTAGAGGCTTATGATTTAGGTTATAGATATGCTGTTGTTGAGGCCTCTAGCGAAGGACTGCTTCATAGAAGGTTAGAAAACGTTCCTTTTGAATATGCTATTTTTACTAACTTAACACAGGATCATTTAAACATACATGGCACGATGGAAAATTACGCTAGATGCAAGCAAAAACTATTTAATCAGATAAAACCTGGTGGTAAGGCGATAGTTAACTATGATGATCCTAATAAAGATTTATTTATGCTTGATTATAATACTAATATAACATATGGTTTTAAAGGTGGGGACTATAGAATTTCTGATTATCAAATGAGTATTATGGGAAGTAATTTCACCTTTATAAATGATGGTGTTAAGCAAAATATTAAGGTCCCATTAATCGGTAAATACAACATATATAACGTACTTACAACAATTATATCGCTTCACGAACTTGGTGTTAATTTCTCTAGTATATATGATGTTTTATTAAACATAGATATGCCACCAGGTAGAATGGATATGGTTGAGTATCAAAATAATCGTATAGTAATAGATTATGCTCATACACCGGATGCTGTTCAAAATGTAATAAGTACTGTAAAAGAAGTATGTGATGGACATATATATACCGTTTTTGGATGTACTGGAGATAGGGATAGAACAAAAAGGCCTATAATGACTAAGATAGTAACTGATTTAAGTGATAAAGCTATTATAACTTCTGATGATTTACATAATGAAGATCCAAAACAAATAGTAGATGATATGATAAAAGGTCTTATTAATACTAATTATGAAATTGAATTAGATAGGAAAAAAGCAATTATTAAAGGAATTAAAATGCTTGATATAAACGATGTGTTATTAATATTAGGTAAGGGTCATGAGGAAGCTATTATAGTTAAGGACAATAAAAGAATTCCTTTTAATGATAAAAGAACGGTTTTAGAATACTTAGAAAGTAAAAAAGCTATAAGAATTGAAAAGATAGATGACTAGTATGAGTCATCTTTTTATGTATGGTTAAATTTGACTTTTTATTATGCTTTTGGTATTATAAATGGCAATTTAAAAAGAGGGGATTTTGGTTAATATGAAAAATAAGGAGCTAATAAGAGAATACAAAAAAGGAAGTAAAAAAGCCTTTGAAAAATTAGTTGAAAATAATATGTATATAGTAGATATGGTACTAAATAAATTTGAGTATAAAAGTGATGATTATGAAGATTTATTACAAGATGGATACGAGTGTTTAATAAAATTAATTAATAAGTATGTATCAGGAACGTACAATTATCCATTAAGTCAGTATTTAAATAATTCACTTACATATTATTATTGTGCTTATATAAAAAGAATTTATGAAAACAATAAACGCGAGGAATTAAATTATATTGACAGTGGAAGTAATGATTTTATATTAGATATAGAAGAAAGAGAAATTGTAAGTAAAATAGAAGATTTTCTTTTTAAATCAGATTATCTTGAGTTTATGAGACAAACTATTCTTATGGCAAGAACTGGGTATATAAATAATATTAACTTAAGTGATAAACAGTTAGCTTCCGCCTTTTGTTGTAGTTGCAGCAATGTAAATTATAAATATAAAAATGCAAAAGAATTAATACAACCGGAAAACGTAAGAAAAAAGACTCATAAACAAGATGATTTTGATACTAAACTTAAAGATTTAACTGATTTTTACTCTTATTTTAGAACATCTAAAAAAGTTATGGAATACTTTATGGAAAGTCTTAACCCTCATGAAATTTGCTTATTAAAGAAAGTTTGGGGAAATAACTTTGACGATATAAATGGTATTAAAAATGCTAACATAAGTGAAAAAGAGGTATTAGAATATTATAAAGTAGTATATAAATTATACAATGCAATAACAAGTGCTGATGTAATGGAAGTAGCAAGTAAAACCGGTCTTGGAACATTTCATATGATTAGAAAGCCTTAAAGGTATCTAATATATGGAGTTTGGTGATATTACTATTTTAAAGAATATTTGTTTTTCAGATGGAGTAGTTGACCATTCTTATAGGTTAGGTAGGCCATGTATTTATATTGGTGAGGATTTAAATCATATGTATTTTGTTCCACTTGCTAATTTAAACTCCAAAATTAAAGAAAAACAATTTGTAATAGCTCCTACGGTTGAAAATAATTTAACTAAAAAAAGTAGAATTAGAGCCTCGGAGCTAATTACAAGACCAGTTGCATTTTATGAATTATATGGAAGACTTGATTACTTTGATATTCAAAAATTAATTGAATCATTAAGATTTTTTTATAAGGATGATAATCCTAACTTTCAACTTATTAACCATTTGATAGATAAATATATTAATTATGTTGATTTGGAATTGGATGTTAAAGATAAAGCATATGACAAGCATAAATAATATGCTTTTTTTGTGATATAATACCTTTAGGTGATTTATCATGGATAAAATTAAAGAAAAATTAAGTTTACTTACAACAGAACCTGGTTGTTATTTAATGAAAAACGTAGATGGTAAAATAATATATGTTGGTAAGGCAAAGAATTTAAAAAGAAGGGTATCATCATACTTTAATAGAGAGCATACCGGCAAAACTAAGGCTTTGGTAGAAAATATATGTGATTTTGAGTACATTGTAACTCAAACGGAAGTTGAGTCTCTTTTATTAGAAATTAACTTAATTAAAAAATATTCTCCAAAATATAATATAATGCTTAAAGATAATAAATCTTATCCATATATAGAAATAACAAATGAAACGTATCCAAGGCTTATAATATCAAGACCTAGAAAACTTAAAGGACATAAAGGAAGGTTATTTGGACCTTATCCTAATGCTAATGCTGCAAGAAAAACAGTAGAACTATTAAACAGAATATATCCTTTTAGAAAGTGTCATACCATGGATAAAAAGGTATGTTTATACTATCATATTGGTCAGTGTCTTGGCTATTGTGAGAAAAAAATAGATAAAAGTATAATAAAGAACATGACTGATGAGGTTTCAAGTTTTTTAAAGGGTAATTATGATGAAGTTAGAAAGAAAATTAAGAATCTAATGGAAGAAGCCTCAAACAAACTTAATTTTGAAATGGCACTTGAGTATAAGGAAATGCTTGAATATATTGATAAGGTACTTGAAAAACAAAAGATTAGTTTAAATGATAACATAAACAGAGATGTTATAAATTATTATGTTAAAAATGATTATATATCATTTCAGGTGCTTCACTTAAGAGACGGTAGAATAAATATGAGAGATAAGGAGATATTCCCTTTAATAGATGATGAAAAAGATACATTATCTTACTTTGTGACTAGTTTTTATGATAAAAATGAAGTGCCAAAAGAAGTTTTAGTTAGTAATTCATTTGATACTAGCTTATTAAGCAGTGCGATTAACACTAAGGTTTTAACGCCAGTTCGTGGCACTAAAAAAAAGCTTTTAGATATGGCTTATGATAATGCTAAAATAGCTTTAGAAGAAGAATTTGAACTAATAGTAAGGGATGATAAAAGAACGTTTGGAGCAAATGAAGAGTTAGGTAAAATGCTTAACATTCCTAATTTAAAAAGAATTGAAATATTTGATAATGCACATCTATTTGGAACGTTTACAGTTTCAGGTATGGTAGTTTTTACAAACGGAAAAAAAGATACAAAAGAATATCGTAAGTATAAGATAAATTCTGACTCTAAAGATGACTATCATACTATGCAGGAGGTAATATATAGAAGGTATTATAGAGTACTTCATGACAAATTAGAAAGACCTGATTTAATAATTGTTGATGGTGGTATATCACAGATACACGCTGCAAAAGAAATTTTAGATAGTTTGTATTTAGATATTCCAATTGTTGGACTTAAGAAAAATGATAAACATACAACGACATCTTTAATAAGTATAGAAAAAGAATATGATATTGATAAAGCATCAGATTTGTTTCATCTTTTAACTCGCATGCAAGATGAAGTTCATAGATTTACCATAAGCTATCATAAAGATATAAGAAGTAAGGGACAATTATCTAGTATTTTGGATAATGTACCAGGAATTGGAGATAAAAGGAAAAAAGAATTATTAAAAAAATATAAAACTATTACTAGGCTAAAGGAGTTAAACAAAGAGAAATTAAAAGAAGATTTACCAGATAAAGTGGCAGAAGATTTATATGATTTTTTAAAGGAATATAAAAAGGATTAAAACAATAACTTTTAATCCTTTTTTGTTATATTTTAATTTTTTGGAAATTTTTAGGGGGTTTTTCAAAAAAGTGTCTAACTATAGATATGAGAGGACCTAATAGTTTGGGTAGTTATGCTTTCTGCTTTTTATTTTTTTAATAGAAAGTGGGGTGATAATTATGAAGAAAGAAAATAGATTTCTTAAAATAATTATTCTTCTTTTACTATTAATATTAGTACTACTAATATTTAAAATATAAAAGAAACAGCATATGCCCAAATAGTTAAGGGGATATGCTGTTTCCATAAAACAACTATGGAAAGCAAACTAACCTTTATTGTTAGGTTCTTTCACTAATTAAATTATACAAGATTAGTTTATTTATGTAAAGTAGTTTTGTATTAATATTCATTAATTAAATATGTGAAAAGGAGGGATCATATGAAAAAACATATTTTAATTGCAGGAAGTATTTTAGTAGGAGTTGGAATTATGAACGTAATTCCGGTAAAAAATAACGAGGGGGAAATATTAAAAGATGATGTAATAGTAAGTGATGTAATAGAAAATAAAAAAGAAGGATCTTATTATACTAGCACAGTTGCAAAGATAGATCAGGATTATACTATCAAAAATACTAATTCAAAAGAGAAAGTTAATAATGATATCAATGAAGATGAAAAAGAAATTATATATGAAAAGAAAGAAGAAAGTCCGAAACAAATTGTTTATGAAGAAAATTCTAATGATGTATTAGAAAACTTAGAAAATAATGAAGAAATTAATAAAGAAGAAGATAATGAAAATAATGAAAATAATGAAACTAAAATAACTAGTGATATTAAAGTAAATGAAAGTGATATTTCACTTGTAAGTTCTGATAGTGATGTTATAGAAAGTGATAATATAAGTGCTGAAGAAAAGCCTAATTTATCAACTATTAATTTGAAAAATGGATTTATAGAAGAAAATGGCTTTACTTATTACTATGAAAATGATAATAAAGTTACTGGTATAAAAAACATAGATGGAATAGATAATTATTTTTCACCATCTGGTAAACATTTAGGAACATCTAAAATAAAGGTTGTAGATGTAAGCTATTACCAGAAAGATATTAATTGGGAAAAATTTAAGAATGAAAGTGATTGTTATGGTGTTATTTTAAGACTTGGGTTTTATCAAACATTAGATAAAAAGTTTATTCAAAATTTAAACGAGCTTAAAAGACTAAATATTCCTTATGGGATATATCTATTTAGCTATTCTACTACTTTATCAGGCGCTAAAAAAGAAGCTAATTTTACTAACAATATGATTAGTACTTATGATATAAATCCTACTTTAGGGATATATTATGATATAGAAAGTTGGAATGCTAAAAATAGTAGTTCTAATGAAATATCAAAGGATATGTATAATAAAATAGTTGAAGAATACATAAATACAGTAAATAATTATAATGGAGGAAAATACAAAGTAAAGGTTTATTCTGGTAGATGGTATGCAATGAACAGGCTAGGAGAAGCTGCTAAAAATCATGTTGACTGGGTAGCAGAATATAATAGTACTTGTAAGTATGATGGAGCATATTCTATGTGGCAATATACTTCAAAAGGAAGTGTACCTGGAATAGATGGAAGAGTTGATATAAGTTATATTGCTTTATAAATTGTTATTAGTTGTGATATAATGTATTTATTGAAAGGTGGTAATTAAATGAGGTCAGGATTCGTAAGCTTAGTTGGAAGACCAAACGTAGGTAAGTCAACACTTATTAATGCTTTAGTGGGGTATAAAATTGCAATTACATCTAATAAAGCTCAAACAACAAGAAATTTAGTACAAGGAATATATAATGATGATGATAGTCAAATAGTTTTTGTTGATACTCCGGGTATTCATAAGCCAAAGCATAAATTAGGACAAAGGTTAAACGAAGAAGCATATTATTCAATTGATGATGTTGATATAATATTATTTTTGGTTGATGCAACAAAGAGCTTTGGTAAGGGTGATAATTTTGTATTAGAAAAAATAAAAGAAGCTAATAAACCTACCTTTTTAATTTTAAACAAAGTAGATAAAATTAATAGAGATGAGTTATTTAATTTGATTTTAAAGTATAAAGATTTATATGATTTTAAAGAAATAGTTCCAATATCTGCTTTAAAAGAGAAGAATTTAGGTGAACTTATAAAAACTTTGAAAAACTATTTACCAGATAGTGTTAAGTATTTTCCAGACGAAGATTTAACAAACACCACGATAGAGTTTAGAGTATCAGAGCTTATTCGTGAAAAAGTACTTAGATTAACTGAAGAAGAAGTGCCACATGCTGTTACTTGCGTGGTTGAAGAGTACATAGATAAAAAAGATAAAGCAATTATAAATGCTACAATAATTGTTGAAAGAGATTCTTTAAAAAGCATAATAATAGGTAAGCAAGGCGCTATGTTAAAAGAAATAGGTTCTAAAGCAAGATGTGATATAGAAAATATGATTGGTAAAAAGGTCTTCTTAGAACTTTATGTAAAAACCATAAAAAATTGGAGAGATAAAGAAAAGTATTTAAGAGAATTAGGTTTTTATGATATAGATGAATAAAAAAATAAATATATCACCACTATATAAATGAAAGGTGATATTTATGGAAAAGCAAAATTTATGGAATTTATTTAAAGAAACTGGAAAAATAGAGTATTATATAAAATATAAAATGTTAGAAGGGAAAAGTGATACCCTTGGAGATAATAGAAGTTGAAGGAATAATAATAGATGAAAAGCCATATGGTGAAACAAGTAAGATACTAAATATTATAACTAAAGACAAAGGTGTAATAGGTGTATTAGCTAAAGGTGCTAAAAGACTTAAAAGCCCTTTAAGAAGTGTTAGTGAAAGATTTTGTTATGCATCATTTAACATCAGTTATAAGGAAGATAAATTATCAATTCTACTTAGCGCTGATGTGATAAACCCTTTTAGTAATATAAAAAAAGACATAAAAAAAGTATCTTACCTTAACTTTTTATCTGAACTTACCAGCGGGGTTATAAAACAAAATGATGATGAAAGGATATATGATATATATTTAAGTGCAATTCTTAAAATAGAAGAGGGCTTTGATCCGTCTGTTATAACAAACATATTAGAACTTAAGTACTTATCATTTTTAGGGGTGTCTCCAAAGCTTAATGGATGCGTTATATGTGGTAATAAGAACGTTGTTAGTATATCTGCGTATAAAGGTGGCTTTGTATGCAAGGACCATATTCAAAACGACTACATAGTAAGTGATAAGACAATAAAATTAATAAGGTTATTAGAATACGTTGATATATCTAAGATATCTAAGCTTGACGTATCAGATGTTGTAAAAAAAGAAATAAATGATTTTTTAGATGATTATTATGATAGGTATACAGGTCTTTACTTAAAAAGTAAAAAATTTTTAAAAACTTTGGAAAGTTTATGATATAATATAAAAGATGTTTATTTTAAATGTTGCAAAGACGGGGATGGAATCCTATCAGCAGTATAAAATGAAGTGATTTCTTCTAGAAATAAATAGGGTGGAACCGTGGATATATATTCACCCCTATAATTTTTCTAGGAGTTTTTTTAATTTTTGAAAAGAGAAAGGATGTTAATTATGAAAGAAAATATTACTATGGAAGAGTTAGTAAACTTATGTAAACAATATGGAATAATATTTCAAGGTAGTGAAATATATGGAGGGCTTGCAAATACTTGGGACTTTGGACCTGTTGGAGCAGAATTAAAAAATAATATTAAAAAGGCTTGGAAACAAAAATTTATTCAGGAAGATGTTAATAATGTTGGGTTAGATAGCGCTATTTTAATGAATCCTAAAGTATGGGAAGCATCAGGACACATCTCTACGTTTTCAGATCCATTAATTGACTGTAAAAATTGTAAAACAAGATATAGAGCAGATAAGTTAGTTGAAGATGACGGAGTAGAAGATGCTGGAGGAATGTCTAACGAAGATTTAATAAAATATATTAATGAACACAACATAGTTTGTCCTAAGTGCGGTAAGCTAGATTATACCGACATAAGACAATTTAACCTAATGTTTAAGACTTTCCAAGGAGTAACTGAAGATAGTAAGAGTACTATTTATTTAAGACCAGAAACAGCTCAAGGAATTTTTGCTGACTATCAAAATATTCAAAGATCAATGCGCCTAAAACTTCCTTTTGGTGTAGGACAAGTAGGTAAAAGTTTTAGAAACGAAATAACTCCAGGTAACTTTATTTTTAGGGTAAGAGAGTTTGAACAAATGGAATTAGAGTTTTTCTGTAAACCAGGAACAGAACTAGATTGGTTTAAACATTATAAAGAATATTGTAAGAATTTCTTACTTTTGCTTGGCGTTAAAGAAGAAAACTTAAGACTAAGAGACCACTCTAAAGAAGAGTTAAGCTTTTACAGTAATGCAACAACGGATATAGAATATAAGTTTCCATTTGGTTGGGGTGAGTTATGGGGAATTGCAAGCCGTACTAATTATGATTTATCTCAGCACCAAAAAACATCAGGTGTTTCTATGGAATATTTAGATCCTGAAACAAATGAAAAGTACATTCCATATGTTATTGAACCTAGTGTTGGTGTTGAAAGACTTGTATTAATGATTTTATGTAATTCATATGAAAAAGAACTTTTAGAAAACGGAGATACAAGGGAAGTTATGAAATTTCATCCTTTCTTAGCACCTTACAAAGTAGCGGTATTACCACTTGTTAAAAAGTATCACAAAGAAAAGGCAAGCGAGGTATATAAAGCATTTGCTAAAAACTTTATGACAACTTATGATGAAACAGGCTCTATTGGAAAAAGATATAGAAGACAAGATGTTATTGGAACTCCTTTTTGTATAACAGTTGATGAAGATACAATTGAAAATGAAACTGTTACAATAAGAGATAGAGATACGATGAAACAGATAACATTACCTATAGAAGAAGCTGTTAAGTATGTGGAAGAAAGAGTTAAATTCTAGAGGATTCAAATGGCAACAAAAGGATTAAAAGCTTTAAAAAAAGAAGCAGAAGAAGCTAAAGAAAAAGAGGATTATTCTCTTTTTCTTACACTTTCTAATATCATAAAAGATACGTTTCCTAAAAATTATTATGGTTATTTATCATTTGTTTTAGCAAAGACAAATGATTATAAAAAGTATTTGCCAGAAGATGAATTAAAGGAAGTAAAAAAGAATTTTGAATATGCTTACGAGCGCTTGAAAAAGGATGAAAAGAACAAACTAAAAAGAGAGTTCGATGAATACGTAAACGATTGCTTTGAAGTAGAAAACCTAAAAAAAATAAGAAAAAACATAACTGGCAAATATTTCTTAAAGGAATTGTATAATGATGGTGTTACCTTTATAAACCAGAATATACAGCTTGCAAGTACATATAATTTAGACGGTAAAAAAATAGTTAATATATATGATTTCATAAAGGGACTTTTCCTATTTTCTTGTCTTGTTTATAATCTAATTTATAGCAATGCTCTACTTATATTAACAATTCCATTTGGCATATTTGGAATAATAACAATATATTCTTTTATAAATATGAATTTTTTTGGAAAGAGAAAACTAAATTCAGAAAAAGAATATTTATCTGTAATTATTGAAGAAGCTAATAAAAAAATAAAAGAAATAAAAAGTGAAATAGAAAAGTTAGATGAAAATATAGAAATACTAATAACTCAAAAAAGTGATACTATGTTAAAAATCCCAGAAGTATTTTTGAAGAGTCTAGAAGATATAACCATTCAAAACGAAAATGAAGTTGCATCTAAAATAGCACTTGAACTTAACTCGAATAATATATCTACTTTTACGTATTTAATTAATGAAGAAACAAACCTTAACATAGATGATATAATGAAAAAAATAAAACCTAAGGTGAAGGATGAAAACGACGAATTATCTAGATTTATCAGTAATAAGATAATAGAAAAGAAAAATAGTCAAGAAGAAATAATAATGATGAAAAAAGTAAAGCCAGCATCATATTTTATAATAGCAGTTTTACTTGTTATAAGTATTCTTAGCATAATAGTTATAGCTAATAACTTCTATGAACTTAACTTTGTATCATTTATAGTATCTTCACTAGCAGGAATAATTAGTATGCTAATATATAATATAAAAACAGGTAAACATTCATCTTTACTAGATACGTTTAATGATAATTTACTACTTACTATATTTAATTCAACGCTAGTATATGATTTAATATACACATCAATTACTAATGAACTTAAGTTTACTTATGGTTTTATTGAAATACCACTTATTTTTGTATTAATGTTTATGGGATTTACTGGCTTAATTTCACTTTTAAAATATAAAAACTTAATGAATAAGTTAAGAGGCGAGTAAGCTTCTTTTTTTGTGTAATAAAAAAACAAGTAAGTTATTCTTACTTGTTATAGAATTCAACGATCATTGATTCTTTTATGTCTGCTGGAAGTTCACTTCTTTCAGGCATACGTACATAAGTACCAGAAAGTTTTTTCTTGTCAAATTCAACATATTCTACAGTTTTGTTAATCTTTTCTAAAGCTTCTAAAATTGCTTTATGATCACGAGATGCTTCCTTAACGGCAATTACATCACCAGGTTTAACTTGGTATGATGGAATATCAACCTTTTTACCATTAACTGTAATGTGTCCGTGGTTAACAACTTGTCTTGCAGCCTTTCTAGTTGTAGCAAGACCCATACGATAAACAACGTTATCTAATCTGCTTTCTAAAAGCTTAAGGAAGTTTTCACCTTGGATACCTTTCATTTTAGCTGCTTTTTCAAATGTTAATCTGAATTGTTTTTCATTAATACCATACATTAATCTAACTTTTTGTTTTTCCATTAATTGAAGTTTGTATTCAGATGCTTTACCACGTCTTTTATCATTTCCGTGTTGTCCTGGACCATATGGTCTTTTAACTAATTCTTTTCCAGTTTCTAGTAAAGAAAAACCTAAATGACGACTTTTCTTATACATTGGACCTGTATATCTTGACATATTATCTATCCTCCTTTGTTTTTTGTAAACTAAAGGACCATTGCCATTTAGTAGGGAGTTTGTTTTAATACTTTCACCCTTGCAGCTATAATGATTACTAGTATGACTTATTCGCAAACAAACACGTTACTAAATTCAAATAGTGCTGCTTTAAAGTTTACACGACTTAAATTATATCTAATTATATGCTTTAAGTCAAGTATTTATTGATAAAATAAGGAAACTATGGTAGTATATGAACCTGTATGGAGGAGTTCTAATGCTTGGTTTTGACACGTATAAAGAAATAGATGGTATTAATTGTTTGAATAAAAAAGATAAAAGTCCTTATTTTACAAATTATGAACATATATATCCTTGGACTAATGAAAATTTAAGAGATTTTTTTGATATGTTTGATGTTAAAGAAAAAAAGTGCTTTGTCCAACATCCAGTGGTGATCATTTTTTAAATCTTGCTTTAGAAGGTGCAACAGATATAACTTGTTTTGATATAAATAGATTATCTAAATATTATCAAGAATTAAAGATTACACTTATTAAAAGACTTGATTATTCGGACTTTGAAAATATTTTATTTTCTAATGATGTATATACTTGCCTTATCACTTATTTTTCAAATAATGACGTTCAGTTTAAAAAAAATTTAAAAGAAAGTGTTTATGAGTTTTGGAGTAACGTAGTAAAACAATATGAAATAAATAGCATAATGAGTCATGATGTTCAAGTAGATGCTTATTGGAATAACAAGTATTTATTAAATGAAAAAAATTACTACCAATTAAAGAATAGACTTAAAAATGTTAAATTAAGATATTTAGATTGCGATATAAAAAATCTAAATAAAATTACGCATGAAAAATATGACTTCATATTTACCTCAAATATATTTTACTATTTAATGAAGAATGGCTCTCATAAGGGTACCTTTGATGATTTGATTAATTTGATAGGTAAAGATGGTCAAATAGTACAATATTCATTTATGCCAAATCACACCAATGATTTGTACTTTGAAGAAAGAAGAAAACATGACGCTAAAATATTATATAGGTGTGAGCAAGATAATTATATAGAAAATATTTATACATATAGGAGAAGAAATGATTAATAAATATGAAAAATTACTATTAAATATGAATTCAAATAAAGATAAAATTACGTCTTTTGGTAATTTTGATCCATCTTATTTATGGACGAATGAAGATATGAAGTTATATCCTAAAGAAAATCTTAAAGGTAAGGATATTTTAACTATCACGTCAAGTGGGGATCACGCTTTAAATGCCATTTTAAATGGAGGGAACATTATAGACTCATTTGACGTTAATCAATTTAGCAAGTACGTATCTGCACTAAAAATAGCAATGATAAAAAAATACGATTATTATGATTTCTTTAAAAGGATGGATTGGATAGAAAATGTAGAAAGCCTTAATTTTAATTCAAAAGAAAATATAATAGATAGAGTAAGAAAATATTTAAGTTATGATGAATACTTATTTTGGAGTGCTTTTGAGTATCTAAGAATAAATAATAAGATATGTTTTAATGACGTTATAAACGTTTATGGAAATCTAAAAAAGAATGTGTATTCAAAAGCATTTTCGTATAATAAATTAAAAAGAAATTTAAAAAACGCTAAAATAACTTATTATGACTCAGATATAATGAATATTGAAAAAATTGTTAATAAAAAATATGACAGAGTGTTTTTAAGTAATGTTTTAGAATATGTTTTAGCATCTAATACTCCGCGTTTTGTTGATAATTATCAGAAAGTAATAAGCGAGTTAGATAAAATACTTTTACCTGGTTCGGTAATATATGGTTATGATTTTAGTAATGTTTCAAAATACTCAGATAATATGAGTGAGCATTTATCTTATAGGTATGCTGACGTTTCTTGTAAATCGTGCGGTGTTCAGCAAAAGATATTTAGTTTAAGTAAAGTATAACGCTTTACTTTTTTTAATTAAATAAATGGTGCAAATTGTCGTAATTTATGATAAAATAATTTATATAGTAGGAGGTATAGAACATGGGCAAAGGTTTATATATTGGAACCATCGTTGTTGTACTTTTAATGATAATAGTAGTTTTAGTAATAACTCTTAAGACAAAAAAGAAAAAGAAAATATTAAAAGAAATAGATAATTTAGAAAAGGAAAAAAACTTACTTATAAACGTTCCTGTTTTAAATGAATTATCAAAGGTAGAAGCTTTGGTTAAAAGTAATAAAAAGTTAGAAGACCGTTATAATGGATGGAAGTTAAAATTTGAAGTTATTGAAAATGAAACTATACCATACATAAATGATATGTTAATTGAACTTGACTTTGCAGTAGATAAAAGTAAGGCAAAGGAAATATATGAAAAGATAGCGGAAATAGAAATAAAACTATATGAAATAAAAGCTAAAATTAAAAACATCATGTCTGAAATTAAGGAAATAACATCTAGTGAGGAAAGAAACAGGGCAAGTGTTATTAAACTAAAGGCTAGGTATAGAAAGCTAAAGAAAAAGTTTACCGAAACAAAGGCAGATTATGAAGAAACTGCAAAAACGATTGAATTACAATTTGAAACGATAGAAAAACGTTTTGAAGAGTTTGAATATGTTATGGAAAAAAAGGATTATGAGGAAGTTATTTACGTTGTTAAAGGCCTTACTGAAATGATTGATCATATGACGATAGTAATTGATGAAATACCTGAAATAATGCTTATGGGTAAAAGTCTTATTCCAAAGAGAACGGAAGATGTATCTAGCGAGTATATTAAACTTACAAGGGAAGGTTACCAACTAGATTATTTAAACGTTGAATATAACATTGTTGAAACAGAAAAGAAAGTAAACTCTATATTTGATAGAGTGCGTGTTCTTAATTTGGAGGACGTAACTTTTGAGCTTAAGACTATATTAGAGTATTTTGATTCATTATTTAATGATTTTGAAACTGAAAAATTAACTAGAAAATATTATACGGAAGGGCTTGCTAACTTTAATAAGAAGAGAAAACACGTAGATAAATTATTAAATGCAGTTCAAAGTGGTCTTCCGGAGATGAGAAAACATTATAATTTAACTGATGATACGTTAGATTCAGTTAAACTTTTAAATACGGAGTTTGATGGTATCGTAAAAGATTATGAAAAGTTAGAAACACTTGATAGAAATCACACGTTTCCTTTTTCTAAACTTAACGCAGAACTTGAAATTATAATGTTAAAGTTAACAAAACTTAGTGAGAAGTTAAATGCTATACTTCAAAAAGTGGGCAATTTAAAAGATGATGAAGAACGTGCAAGGGGACAACTTGAAGATATTAAACTATTATTAAAACAGTCTAAATATCAAATAAGAAAAAACAGACTTCCTATAATACCGGATAATTATTATGTTGAGCTTAGGGAAGCTTCTGACGCCATAAAGGAAATACAAGTAGAACTATCTAAAAAACCACTTGATGTTGATACGTTAAACGTACGAGTTGACACGGCAAGAGACTTAGTATTTAAACTTCATAATACTACTGCTGAGATGGTTAAGACGGCTTTGTTATCTGAGTATGCAATCGTATATGGTAATAGGTATCGTTCTTCAAAACCAGTTATTAACGAGGGGCTTATTAAGGCAGAAAACTTATTCTTTAAGGGTGAATATAAGAAGTCTTTGGAACTTAGCATAAGCACGTTAGATGTTGTAGAGCCTGGTATCCATAAAAAGATATTAGACTATAAAAAATAAGAGAGGGAGGCATAAGTTATGAGAGAATGGCTTTTAAAGGATGAAGAAAAAAATCCGGTTGGAAGACCAAAATTAGCAAGAGAAGATGTTTTAAAAAAAGCTAAAGCATCCATTTATATATCAATTGCAATATGCATTATGCTTTCGGTTTGTTTTTTCGCAGAAATGAAAGATGAAGATCCTCTTAAATTTACTTATCATTTAACATTTGAAAAGTTATTTGGCGCCATTGAAAATAAAAATGGCTTTATAGTTAAAGAAAAGTATGATAACGAAAGCAATTACGTTATGGAAGTTTCTATACCAAGTGTTATAGATAGATATCAAGGAAGTTATAGGTATACTTTATATGAGATGGATGGTAATAGCTGGAAAGAAAAAGAAACTAAAGAAATAGAAAAGAAAGCTAAAAACTTCAAAATAAAAATAGATTCTTTAAAAAATCAAAACAAAACTTGGAAAATTAAACTTCAGATAATAAATGCTTCTAAAATAAGTGAAACTTATGAACCTACTGGATGGAGTTTTATGGATTCATCTAAGAGTGAAGATAAGTATGCTTATAAAATATTTACCGTAAAAGGTTATTATAGTCCGGTTACTAAAGAAGAAATTAAAGAGTCTATTAATAATAAAGATAAAATAAGTGTTAGTACTAATAAAAACGAACCTAGAAAGTTTATTCTTTTGCTTCCTACTAATAATACTTATGATGTTAAAGTAACGTATACTGATGTATCAGGTAAAAACGTTATTTTAAAAGAAGATAGTGATGTTAATGGAAATATATCTTATACCATTCCAAACATTAATAGAGCATCTATTGTTACTTTTAAAGTTAAAGGGTTTAACACATCTAGTTTAAAACTATCTAGTTGGAAAGAAGAAACTGATAAGTCTGGAGATAAAGTAATTAAAGGTACTTATGTTTTAAAACCAGAAAGAGCCTATTAAGGTTCTTTTTTGGTGTAATTTAATAAAGTTTTATTCATACACTTAATTAGGTGATAGTTTTGTTTAAAAATACAATTAAATTAGTTAGTTTATTTCTTCTTTTATTGCTTAGCTTTATATATACTGATAAAGTATTTAACGAAGCTAGAAGTAATGATCCTCTAATGAAGGAGGTTATTTCATATAAGAGGGCGCATGACGTAAAACCAGTTGAACCTAAAATAAAAGATGATGAGATGATTCTTGGTATGTCAGGTTTAATTATAAATAAAGAAAAATCATATAAAAACATGAAAGAAGATGACTCATTTAATAAGCAAAAATTAGTTTATGATAAAACAAAACCAAATACGTCAATTGACAAAACTTATGATTATTATATAACAAATGGTATTTCTAAAAACATGGTATCCATAATATTTAAAGTTAATAATTCTACTAATGTATCTAAGCTTTTAAGCATTCTTGCTAAAACAGATGTTACTGTAAACTTCTTTATAGATGGATCATATTTGGAAAAAAACGTTGAAACTGCTTTTAGCATGGTAAATTTAAATTCTGAAATATATAATTTAGGCTATGATAATAAATATTCTAAAAAAATGATAAGTGTTACTAACAATTTAATAGAAAGTATTACCCTTAAAGATTCTTTATTTTGCTTAAATAATACTAAAAATGATAATTATAAAGATATATGTGCTTCTAAGAAAATGTTAACTCTTTCTCCAAAACTTGTTAATCCTAGCATAACCGATTTAAAAAAGGATTTATCAAAAGGTGTTATGATAGTATATGACTTAGATGAATTTGATACATCTAAATTTAACTTTATTATAAGCGTAATAGAAAGTCGTGGTTATAAAATAAAAGGTTTATCAAAATTAATAAACGAAAATAGCTAAAAGGCTATTTTTTTCTTTGATAAAAAAATAATAAATGTTATAATATTAATTGTTTGAAGTAGGGTGATATTAATGCATGATAAATTAAAACTATTATTAGATAAAATTAGTTTACCAGAAGAATATTATGAGTTTTTTAACAATGGTAAAATACTAAAACTTAAACTTGATCATACGAGACGTAATGGCATTTTTGTAATTGAAATAGATAATCCTTTAGACATCAAAGTATTAGAATATATAGATCAAAACATGAAAAAAGGATTTCCTGAAATGGGTTCTATAAAATCTGAATTTGTACTTAGAAATGTAAACTTTGATGACTGTTTAAATTACTATAAAGAAGCTATTTTAAAAAGTACTTTAACGAAACCTATGAAGGAGTTATTTATAGAGAAAAACGTTAAGATATCAGGCAATACTCTTATAATAGATACCGATAATATAGCAGAAGAAAACATATTAAATAACCATTTAGAAAGCATTTTAAAATATTATAAGGTATGTGGTTATCCTAACTTAAAAATAAAAACATTTATAAACGAAGAAAACAGGTTAAAGGTAAAAAAAGAATTAGAAGAAGAAATAAAAATGGAGACTCAAAGTAAACCTAAGGAGGAAAATCCTGTTATTTTAGGTGATGAGCCAAAGGGAGCAATAACCGAAATAAAGGATATAATTGCAGAAGAATCAGGCGTTACAGTTGAAGCTTACGTTTTTGGTGTTGAAGAGTTTGAATCATCAAGAAGTGCATTTAAAATATTGACCTTTAAAATAAGTGATAATACTGATAGTATTTATGCTAAAATTTTTACAAAAGATGCAGATTTATTTAAGATGTTATCTAAAAAAATGAAGTCTGGTTGGTTTAGAATTAATGGATATGTAAAACAAGATATTTATGCTAAAGACCTTGTATTAAACATTAGAAACGTTATGAAAATACCTTCAAAAGACATGACGGTGGTAGATGATGCCGAAGAAAAAAGAGTAGAATTACACGCTCATACAATGATGAGTCAAATGGATGGTATAACTAAGTTAGACTTAGGTAAACATACGTGTGAACTTGTTACAAACGCAATTAACATGGGGTACCGTGGTGTTGCAATAACAGATCATAACGGATGTCAAGCCTTTCCAATAGCATATAGTCTTATTAAGAATCACAATAAAAAAATAGAAGATAAAAGTAAACATTTTAAGGGTTTATATGGTACGGAGCTTACGCTAGTTGATGATACCGTAAACATAGTTGTAAGACCTACTTGTGATTCTTTAATGGATAACACTTACGTTGTATTTGATACCGAAACAACTGGATTTAATGCTGCAGGTGAAGACCAAATGATAGAAATAGGTGCAGTTAAAATATCACATGGTGACATAATAGATAGGTTTGATAAATTAATTGATCCTAAAAGACACATACCAGATAAAATTACTGAGCTTACTTGTATTACTGATGCAATGGTATCAGGCTGTGATGATGAAAAAACCGTAACGAAAGAATTTTTAGAGTGGGCAGGTAATTTACCTATGGTTGCTCATAATGCTAAGTTTGATATTTCTTTTATTGAAATGGCAATGAAGAAATATGATTTAGGAGAGTTTAAAAACACTGTAATAGATACTTTAGAATTATCTAGAACCTTAGACCAAGGATATGCAAGACATGGACTTTCAGCCTTAGTTAAAAGATATAACGTTCCTTGGGAAGAAGATGCTCACCATAGAGCGGATTATGATGCTGAAGGAACGGCTCATGTTTTTCATAAGTTTTTACAAAAATTAGATGCACAAAACTATGAAAAAATAAGTGATTTAGATAGGTTAGTTCCTAAAGGTGAAATTCATAAGTTTGGTAGAACGTATCACTTTAATGCGATTGCGGTTAATAAAAAAGGACTTAAAAATATTTTCAAGATGATTTCGCTTGCTAATACCGTTTACCTATATAAAACACCTAGAATCTTGCGTAGTGAAGTAGAGCGTTTAAGAGAAGGCGTTTTAATAGGAAGTGGATGTTATGAATCAGAAGTTTTTAAAGAAGCAAGAAGTAAAGAAGGAGAAGAATTAACCAACATAATAAACTTTTATGATTATGTTGAAGTTCAGCCTCCAGAAGTCTATAATCATTTAATACAAATGGGAGATTTTAAGGACGAAAAAGAACTTGAAACTCATATTAAAAAGGTTGTATCTGCGGTAAAAGAGGCTGGTAAGATAATTGTTGCAACAGGAGATGTTCACCACTTTAGAAGAGAAGATAAAATATATAGACAAATAATTGTCAACCAAAAAGTTCCAGGTGGTGGACGTCATCCACTAGCTAAAAAAGATATTAAAGAAATACCAAGTCAACACTTTAGAACGACAAATGAAATGCTTGATAACTTTGCTTTCTTAGGAAAAGATTTAGCATACGAAATAGTTGTTTCTAACACCAATAAGGTTCTTGACATGGTAGATGAAATAGAGGTAATAATAGATACTCATGGAATTCCTTTTTCTCCAAGGGTAAAGGCAGATGATGGAAAGTCTTACCTTGATTGTCCAAGAGTTGTAACGGACTTAGTATATGATAAGGCAAAAGATTGGTATGGTACACCTCTTCCATATAATATAGAAGAACGTATTGCAATGGAACTATATGGTAACATCGTATATAAAGTATGTGAGGAGAATTTAAAAAAGAACAACCCTGACATAACAGATGAAAAATTAAAAGAAGAAACGTTTAGAAATTTGCATGAAGTTATAGTTAAAGGGTTTGATTCGGTTAAAGAACTATTGAGTTGTTATTTTAAAGAGAACTGGGACGATTGTGACGGCACTTTAACTGATGATTCATTAAATAAAAAAGTAAGCAAGGAATTAGGTGGTATTATAGGTGGAGGATTTGATCCGATATACTTAATTGCACAAAGACTTGTTAAACACTCAAACGATGATGGTTACTTAGTAGGTTCCCGTGGTTCTGTTGGTTCATCATTTGTTGCAACAATGATGGGTATAACAGAAGTTAATCCACTTCCAGCACACTATAGATGCTTAAAATGCCAACATAGCATATTTACATTTGATGATGGAAGGGCACTTGGTAGTGAGTATTCAACAGGATTTGACCTTCCTGATAAGAAATGTCCTTGCTGCGGTGAAGATTTATACAAAGATGGACAAGATATGCCGTTTGCAACATTCCTAGGCTTTAACGCAGATAAAGTTCCAGATATTGACCTTAACTTTAGTGATTTAAACCAAGCATCTGCTCATGCGTACACCAAAGTTTTATTTGGTGCTGATAACGTATACCGTGCAGGAACAATTGGTACGGTAGCAGAAAAAACAGCATATGGATATGTAAAAGGATACTGTGAAGATAAAGAAATAAACATGAGACCAGCTGAAATAGAACGTTTAGCACTAGGATGTACGGGCGTTAAAAGAACAACGGGTCAGCATCCTGGCGGAATAGTTGTTATTCCAGATTATATGGAAGTATTTGATTTTACACCTTTTCAGTTTCCAGCAGAAGACGTAACAAGCGCTTGGCGAACAACCCACTTTGATTATCACGCAATTGATGAGTGCGTTCTTAAACTAGATATACTAGGTCACTCAGACCCAACTCAGCTTAGAATGATTCAAGATTTAACTCATACTGATATAACAAAGGTTCCACTAGATGATAAAGATACGATGAGTATATTTACGTCAACAAAGGCACTAGGAGTTACTAACGAACAGATAATGTGCAAGACAGGAACACTTGGAATACCAGAGTTTGGTACTAACTTTACAATTGGCATGGTTGCAGAAACAAAGCCTACAACATTTGCGGAATTAATTAAAATATCAGGTTTATCACATGGTACTGATGTTTGGCTTGGAAACGCACAAGACTTAATAAAAAATAACATCGTTCCGTTTAAAGATGTTATAGGATGCCGTGATGATATAATGGTATACTTAATGTATCACGGAGTAAAACCTATTAAGGCATTTAAGATAATGGAATTTGTTCGTAAAGGAAGGGCATCAAAAGATCCTGAAACTTGGAAAGAACATAAACAGACGATGGTAGAGGCTAACATACCAGATTGGTTTATAGATTCATGCGGTAAGATAAAATACATGTTCCCTAAAGCTCACGCAGCAGCATACGTTATATCAGCCTTTAGAATAGCTTGGTATAAAGTTCATATGCCAGTATATTTTTATGCGTCTTGGCTTACATCTAAAGCAACAGATGTTGATGTTGATGTAATGATTAAAGGATATGATGCAATAAAAGCTAAAATAATAGAAATACAAAATAAAGGCTTTGATGCTACTAATAAAGAATTAGGACAACTAGAAAGTCTTAAGGTATGCTTAGAGGCAACAGCAAGAGGTATTTCGTTTGCACCAATTGACCTTTATAAAAGTAGTGCTACTGTCTGGGGAGTTAAAGATGAAACAACGATATACCCACCATTTGCATCTATTGATGGCCTAGGTGATACGGTTGCTAAAAAAATAGTTGAAGAAAGAGAAAAAAGTAAATTTATTAGTGTTGAAGATATTCAGGTAAGAGGAAAAGTATCCCAAACTTTAACAGATAGAATGCGTATGATGGGAATACTAAACCAGCTTCCAGAATCAAGCCAGCTTAGTTTGTTTTAAAAGTGGATTGCACTCCGCTTTTTTTTTGCTAAAATTTGTATAATAATGTATAATTGATAATAGTTTGGTGGTGTTTAAATGATAAGAAAATTAAATATTAATGATATAGATACCTATTGTAATTTAAGAGTAGCAATGCTTTTAAGTGATAAAAGTGTGTCATATAATAAAGAAGAATTAGTATTACAAACTAGAGAATACTATGAAGATTATATTAATAAAACGTTATTTATATTTGGATACATAGAAAATGAAGAAATTGTTTCAGTAGCGGCATATGAGGTATTAAAAAGACTACCAACACCAAAGATTAATAACCTAAATAGTGATATTGCTTATGTATGTTCTATATATACTAAAGAAGAATATAGAAATAAAGGGTATTCTAAATTATTATTAAATGAGGTAATAGAAGATGCTAAAAAAAGAGGACTTACAAGATTTAAATTAAGTTCCCACAATGAAATTGCTATTAAATTGTATAAAAAATTTGGTTTTAAATCTGACCTTACGGCAATGGTGAAAAATGACTAAGAAATTATCTAAAAAAGAAAATAAAATTCTCGTTATGCTCGCTTTCTTCTCGTTATCAGTTGGATTGTGGACTAATTTTAAAGAATTATGGCTTCAGGCAAATAATTTAGACGTTGGGCAAATAAGTGGTGTACTTAGTTTTGCAACGTTTTTATCAGCTGTTATAATTATTCTTATTGCAACTAAAATCAAACTAAAAAACATAGTTTTATTAATTAAATATACTCTTATTATTAAAATATTAGTTATGTTGTTATTATTTTTATTTAATAATAGTAATTTAAAATTTGTTATATACTTTTTGATAATTTTAGATATGATGTTAGAAAAAATATATATAACAAGTATTTATCCTTTAATTGTCCTAATAAAAAAAGATGATAATTTTTACTCTAAAAGAAAACTTACTGAGTATTTATTTAGAGATTTCGGAATATTTTTGGGAGCTTTATTTATAGGAAAGAATATTTTTAATTTTAATGTGAATTATAATGTGTGTTTATTTGTATCAGTAATAATTATGATGTGTTCGGTAATCTCACTTAGTTCAATAAAGATTGACTCTCAAAATGTTAAATCTAAGGTTTCATTTAAAGAAATTTTTGATAGTAAAATTAATAATGTGTATTTTATGTACGGAATATTTGCAAATATTGCGATGAAAAGCGCATTAGGTCTTAAAATGCTAATGCTTACTAATAAACTTAGTTTTAGTGTTACAAACGCTACTTTATATGTCTTAATAATTGGATTGTTATCTGATATAGTAGGAATTATAATACTTAAAAAAATTACGTTTAAAAATAATTATATAAATATTTTTATAAAATTTGGAATAAGAAACATCCTTTATTTAACAGCTTTTTTATGTAATAATGTTAATGTTATTATGATAGCAATTACATGGTCACTTCTTATATCAACCGCGTATGAAAATATTACTGAGGCTCCATACATAAATAGAATAAAAGATAGTAATCAATTGTTTTTTAATAGTGTAAGATATGGTATATGGATAATAGGAGAATCTATTGGACTATTTTTTGCAGGAGTTATGTATAAATTAGGTTTAAGATATATATTTGGATTTTCTTCTATATTTATTTTATTACAGATTATATGTCAAATAATATTAATTAATATGTTAAAAAAAGAAAGGAAAATTAAAAATGAACAATGATATTATGAGTATTGCAAAGGTAGCTAGCAAATTTTGGGCAGATAAGATAACGTTTCCAAATCTTAATAATGGAAATGATGTTTCTAATTGTTTGGATGAGATATTATTACAAACTAAACTTCAGAATACTTTAGCGGTAACAAATGAAAAAAAAGCACGTTTTGAATTAGAATTAAGAAACATTATTTTTGATAAATTACAAAAAACAAACAATTTAACTATTTATGTTGATTATTCAGGTGATGAAATATTAACAGAAGCACTTGAAAAAGCTGGATTAGAAAACGTAATTCTTCCTTGGAAAACCGTAATGTGGATAGAAGGACTAAATATAAGTGTAAGAGAAGGGTATGGGTCAGAAATAAAAGAAATATATTTACCTAATAGTTATTCTTACATTGAGGATGAAGATAAAAAACAAAAAATGTAATAATTATGACAAGAGGCTATTTTCAAATATTAGAAAATGTTAAAAACCAAAGAAGAAAGTAATCTAGAAGAGTAATTTGACAAAACTCTTCTTTTTTGTTATCATAACTGACCGTTGATGAAGGGGTGTTTTGTATGGAAGAAAAAATGCTAAAAGATTATACTGTAAAAGAGTTTTTTAATTTTTTAAGTGAAAAAAAGGTAGAAGTTAAAATAATTATATCAAACCTTGAAAAAAAGAAGAAAATGTTTGAAATTTGTTGTGGAACTGAAAAAGTTTACAATCCGAGAAATAATACTATAGAACCTTATTTTTATTGTTATAAAGATAAAATTAAAAAGGTTTTAGAAACAAAAAACGGAAAGGAAGGAATGATTTCTTTACTTAAAAGTATTTTTGGTTATAAATTTTTTGACTTTACCTTAGACGAAATGAATGACTTAGAAGAAAAGGGCATGTTTACCAGAAATAAATTAGGAGAAATATTTAAAGATGTAGTTGGTATAAAAGATGGAAAAGTTGTAAATTTGCCAAAAACTTGGGAAGAATTGGTTGATCTATTAAGTTTCATAATAGAAAAAATAGATGATAAAACAACCACTAATCAAGACAGAAACAGATATTTGCATTCATTAGTTACTATAGAAAATTTGATAGCTGCTAATTATAAAGATTTGATGTCATTATTATATGCTGAGGAACAGTTACTTAAAAATATTGATGATGTTTGTCAGAAATATAAAGCGAAAAAGATAATAAAAATGGATAATCCAGATGAATTTAAAGAGTTATTAAACCATGGTATGATGAAAGAGAAAATAGATGAAAATGGGAACAAACGTTATGAAGAAGTAGGCTTTGGTGATTTGACTATTAAATTTATTGAAACATATAATGGTGAAATAAACAGAGTTAATAATTTGAAAAATAGAGAAATAGAAGTTAATAGGGCTTTTAAAAAATTAAAAAGCAAAAATTTAGATGATTTAGAGTATAGTGATTTTCCTGATTTACCGATGGACAAGGAATTATACGTTGGATTAAAAAGTAAAATTGATAAGTATGTGTGCAGCAAGAAAAATGATAAAAAAGATTTAACACATCTTGTTCCACTTTTAGATATGTATTATTATTCGGATTGCAGTAGCACTAGTGATAAAAAACAAAAGTAGTTACATATTTCTAACAGGAGGATAAAAATGGATATTATAAGAATAGATGATACTATTGATATGATATCATCAGAAGAAAACAAATTAAAAAGAGATTATGAAGTTGTTTGTAATGTAAAAGAAAATATTCTTAATAATGGTTTTTCTTTAGTTGCTTACGATAATGATGAATTTGAACACGCGTGTATTATATTAAATTCTTATGGATATAAATCTTTTATGACTTCTAACATTACTTATAATGAATATGAAAAATTATTTAAACTAGTTGGCAAAAGAAGTGGTAAATTATTCTTGAAAGATATAAATATGAAGGAAAATAAGTATTTAAATGCATCTTCTTATGCTAATATGATGCAAAGACTTTGCAAGTCAGAAAAATATCTTAAAATAATTGATGATAGCAGAAAAAAGATTATAATTGATAAAAATAAAGATATTGTTGGTGGAGCATCTTTGCTTGATACATTAATAGTAGAACCTAAAAATAAATTTATGAGTATGACTAATTCATTTTTAAATGATAAAAAACTTGTCATAAAAGACATGGCTATACTAAGGGAATTGTTAAACAATATTATGTATACTGATATATCAAAAGATTATAATAAGTTTAAAGCTCTTTCTAATGAAATATTTAGAATAATAAAAAGAAATTCTTTTAACGATGAATTATTAGAAGAAGTAAAAGTAGAATTAAGGGGTGAAATAAAGTCTTATGAAGATTTTTTGGAACGTCTTAGAAATAAAAACAAAGTTTTAGAAAATAAAGAACTTAAACTTGGAGATAGAAAAGAAAGAATAAATGAATATAAAAAAGATAAGTTAAAACAAAAAATAAAGATTAAAAAGTCTTCTTTATCATCAGAGTCTAAGCTATGGATAGATATATTAGTAGATCAATTATTAGCATTTGATAAAGATATGATTGATAATTTCAAGACAGATTATAAATCTTATTTACCGGTAGAAAATAATGATATAAATGAAATAATTGACGTTGTTATAAAACAATTAGAATATAAAGATGCAGATGAAGATATCATAGATACACTTAAATATATAAGCTTGTAAATAATAAATTAAAAAAAGAAACAGAAGAAATATTAATAAAAGAAGAAATTAGAAAAGGCAAAAGAAAATAAGGCTACTTAAGCCTTTTTTTCTTATTATGTGTTATAATATTTTTTAGGTGGTAATATGCATTTTAATTATTTAGATAATGATTATTTAGTTATAATAGAAAAGAAAAATAATAAAAATTTATATATCAGAGTAACAGATAATTTAGAAATAAAAGTAACTTGTAATTATCTTTTTACTAAACTTTCTGTAAAAAAAGTATTAGAAGAGAATAGAAGATCGATAGAAAAAATGATAGATAAACAAATCTTAAAAAATAAAATGCAGAAAAAAGAAGCTAAGAATCTTTTAGGAGAAAAGTTAAACGTTATTTATAAAGATGTTAAAAGGCCAATATATGATTCAGGCGTTATTACCGTAAAAGATGATACCATGCTTAATAACTGGTATAAGAAATATGCAAAAGACGTATTTAAAAAATACTTAGATGAAGCTTATTACGTATTTGATGAAAAAATACCATATCCTATAATTAAGGTTAGAAGTATGAAAACAAGATGGGGAGTATGTAACAGAAGGGATAATTCTGTTACACTTAATTTAGAGCTTATAAAAAAAGATCCTATGTATCTAAATTACGTTATAGTTCATGAATTATCACACTTTGTCCATTTTGATCATAGTAAGGCATTTTGGCACGTTGTAGAAAAATACTGCCCTGATTATAAAACAGTTAGAAAAAAGTTAAAGGAGTAGTTTATGATAATAGAATCTAAAGATAATAAGAAAATAAAATATTTAAATAAATTAAGAACAAATAAATTTATGAATGAAGAAAAAAAGTTTGTTGTAGAAGGTATGCATCTTGTTAATGAGGCTAAAAAAAGTGGTCTTTTGCTTGAAACTTATTCTACTTCTAGCTGTGACTTTGGCGTAGTAAATAACGTCGTGTCTAAAAGTGTTATGGATTATATAAGCACACTTCCATCTAAAACGGATGTTATTGGAATAGTTAAGTTTATAAAAGAAGATTTAACGCTTGGAGATAAAATAATTATATTAGATGATGTACAAGATCCAGGAAATTTAGGAACCATAATTAGAAGTGCTAAAGCATTTAATATAGATACGGTAGTGCTTAGCTTGGGATGCGTTAAAAAATATAATGAGAAAGTTATAAGAGCAGCTCAAGGAATGCTTTTTAAAGTAAACGTTGTAACAAAAGATTTAAAGTATTTTATTCCTTATCTAAAAGAAAATGGATACTCGGTATACGGAACTTGTGTTACGAATGGCACGGATATAAGTACACTTAAAAAGAATAAAAAACTTGCAGTTGTAATGGGAAATGAAGGACAAGGAATAAGTTATGATATTAAAAAAGAACTAGATAAAAACGTTTATATAAATATGAACGATGATTGTGAAAGCCTAAATGTAGCAGTCGCATCTTCAATTATTATGTACGAAATAAATAAAAAGCCTAAAGGAGAGTAATTATGAATTATTTATATATTGGAAAATTAGTTAATACTCATGGTATTAAAGGGGAAGTTAGAATATTATCTAATTTTAGACATAAAGATAAAGTGTTTGTTAAAGGTTTTAAATTCTATGTTGGTAAAGATAAGAAAGAGTACGTTGTTGAAACTTATAGAAAACATAAAAACTTTGATATGGTAGTATTTAAAGATAACTATGATATCAATTTAATAGAACATTTAAAAGGTTCTTTTGTATATATCAATAAAGATGAATTAAAACTTGATAAAAATAAGTTTTTATCAGTTGATTTAATTGGATTTGATGTTATAATAAATGATAAAACAATTGGTGTTATAAATGATGTATTAGATACTCCTGCAAATGAAGTTTTAGTGCTTGATAATAACATTATGATTCCATATGTTGATGCTTTTATAAAAGAAATAGATATTAAAAACAAAAAAGTATCTGTATATGAAGTGAAAGGACTTTTATCATGAAAATAGATATATTAACACTTTTTCCAGAAATGTTTGACGGATTTAAAAATGAATCAATTATAAAAAGAGCGATAGAATCTAAAAAAGTAGAAATAAATACTTGTAATTTTAGAGATTTTGCAAAAAATAAACATAAGAAAGTAGATGATACTCCTTATGGTGGAGGAGCTGGTATGGTTTTAATGTGTCAACCAATATATGATGCGGTAGAAAGCTTAAAAACCGATAAATCAAAGGTTATAATGCTTTCTCCTCAAGGAAAACCTTACACGCAAAAGAAAGCATATGAACTATCAAAGGAAGAACACTTGATATTTATATGTGGCCATTATGAAGGATTTGATGAGAGAATAAGTTCGCTTTGTGATGAGGAAATATCAATAGGGGATTACGTTTTGACTGGAGGAGAACTACCATCGATGGTCATTACTGATTCAGTTGTAAGATTGCTTCCTGGAGTAATAGAAGAAGAATCGCACGAAATAGATTCATTTAACGAAAACTTACTTGACTATCCAACTTATACCAAGCCAAGAAACTATAAAGGTATGAAAGTTCCAGAAGTATTATTATCAGGAGATCATAAAAAAATTGATGAATGGAGAAAAGAGCAAAGACTTCTTGTAACAAAAGAAAAAAGACCAGACCTTTTAAGAAAGAAAATGATTTTGAAAAAAGGTGGCATGAAAAAAAGTGGTTTTAAAATATCAATGGATGATGTTAAAAACATTAAGGTAACAGAAATTAAAGAAGATAAAAAAGATGCTGTAGAAGAAAAGGAAACTCCAAAAAAGGTTACAAAAAAAGAAACTAAAAACACAGTTTATAAACTTTCACTAGAAGAAAAATTAGTTGCAATAACGATATTTAATCCTAAAAAATTAGAAGGATACAAGTTAAAGGGAAGAAACAAAGATGGAGATATAACAAAAATCCTTATTGTAAAAACATCTTTTGCATCAAAAGTTGCGATGAAAAACATTAGAAAGAAAATAGATATATTAAATTATAGATTAAACATGGCTCTTCAAACGGATGATAATGAAGCAACTTCAAGAGTGCTTGGAGAATCTGAAATGTTAAAATCTATGATAATAAAGGTTTATTCTAATTTTTTAAGTAAAGAAACTTTGGATTTTGTAATTCAAAACATAAATAAATTAGTAAATGAATTCGTAAAAAATAAATCTCTTAGAAATTCAGTTTTAAATGGAAGATACTAATAAACAAAAACAAATACTTGCATAATAGTTAATTATGTGATAGAATTTTAATGTTTGAAAAAGGCAATCCGCCGCATACATATTATTTTGCATGATTGCTGGTTATAAGTTTTAGAAAGGAGAACTAAGAAAATGAATAAGATTGAAGAAATTACAAACAAACAATTAAATCCTAACGTACCAGAATTTAGAGTTGGTGATACTGTTAGAGTAGGTGTTAGAATAATCGAAGGTAAAAAAGAAAGAGTACAAGCTTTTGAAGGCGTTGTAATCTCTCGTAAAGGTTATGGTGTATCTGAAACATTTACAGTACGTAAGATGTCTAGTGGTGTTGGAGTTGAAAGAATATTCCCAATTCATTCACCAAAACTTGATTCTATTGAAGTAGTAAGAAAAGGTAAAGCAAGACGTGCTAAACTTTACTATGCAAGAGATATTGTTGGTCAATGGAAATTAAAGGAAAGAAATTAATAAGGCTATTTATGCCTTATTTTTTGATAGGTTTTAAATATGAAAAAGGAAAGAATAAAAAAAATAGTAAAAGATATATATCCATATGTTTTAGTTGTAATATTAGTAGTACTTGTAAGAACGTTTATAATAACTCCTGCAATTGTAGATGGACCATCCATGGAACCTACTTTATATAACAATAACGTTGTTTTACTAAATAAACTTGATTATAAGCTTAATGGAGTAAAAAGATTTGACGTTGTTGTAGTTTCCTGGAATGATGAAAAAATAATAAAAAGGGTTATTGGACTTCCGGGGGAACATATTGAATATAAAAAGGGCTCTTTATACGTTGACGGCGTTATGGTTGATGAAACGTTTACGCACCGTGAGACTGATGATTTTAAACTAGAGGAAACAGGTTATATAACAATACCAGGAGATAAGTATTTGGTAGTCGGTGATAATAGACCTGATTCAACGGACTCAAGAGTTATAGGATTATTTGATAAGAAAGATATTTTAGGTAAGGTAAGTTTAAGAATTTTTCCTATAAACAAAATTAAGAAAATAAAGTAAAGATAAGCTTTAAGATAGTTTATCTTTTTTTGTGGTATACTTAAATTGATTTGTAATTTAAAACAATGTATAATAAATTTAAGAAGGTGATTTGTTTGGCTTTAATATCTTTTATAAATAAAAAGACATTTGAGATAAAAGATGAATTAGAAGAGTATATTTATTGTGATTTTGAGATAAGTAAAATTATATCTGAACTTAATAAAAAAGGTTTTAAAACACTTTATTCATGTGCTGGGCATAATGAAATAGGATTAATGTGGCCTACTCATAAATTGCCTATTTCAGAGTATGAATCATATAAAGAAAGATCTAAAATAGATAAATCTCTACATTTAGTTAAAAAAGAAAAGGAATACTTTTATCATAAAGATGAGAAAACCTCAACTTGGATATATATTTCATTTTCCAAAAATTATAATTTTCATTCAATACCTTTTGGGTTTGAATATCAATTAGTAAATGGTAATTCATATATATCAAAAAAAATTGATTTTTACCTTGATGATGCACATACTATAAGAAAAAGTGATAGTCAAATAGATGAAGAACTATTTTTATCTCGTTGTGAATTAGAAAAATGGGTAAAAACGTTATAAAAAGCCATATTTCAAATTTGAAAAACAAAGTGATTTGATATATAATTATTTTATATATAGGAGGGTAAAATGTTACAAAGAATAAAAAATAAAAAAATTAAAACAAAAAACTTATTTATTGTACCTGTCGGATATAATAAAATTTATGGTACTGGTAAAGAGATTCAAGATTATAGTTTTTTTACTGGAAAAACGTACCATAGAGAAGTAAAAACTTATAGATTTATTCCTATAAATCCTATTTATAATATATGTGTAAAAAAAGATGATGAAAGAGATTTGTGGGTAGATATAATTACTGGTAATGAGTATCAGATGTTCGACATAAATTTAGAAGATTCAGCTATTTGCGTTTCAAATAGAATAATTCCTGTAAGTAAATATTTTCTAGAAGAAAAAGTTAGTTTTGAAGATTTAAAAGAATTAATTTTAAAATTAAATGAAACTGAAAATAAAAAAATGACAATGAAAGAATATGTAGAAAATTTTGAAGAGTTTATTAAAACAAACCCAGAAGAAGCAAAACAAATTGCGTTGGAAGCACTGATAGCAACAGGTGTATTAGATGAAAATGGTAACGCTAAAGAACAAATAGTAACATCTTCTCAGTACATTGGAAAAGAAGAAAAGGCACCAATAAAAACATTAACAAAGCCGAAAAAGAACAACAAGTAATTGTTTTTGTCTTAAAATAAAGTAAGTTGATGAATAATAAATATATATGAAAGGTGATTTTATGTTACAAGAAAAGAAAAATGAAAAGGAAGAAATAATTAAAATAATTAGTGAAATAGATGAAATATTAGGAACAAGAACTAACGTAAGAAAAAAAGTAAATAGCTATGATATTAAGTGTTCTTTGCTTGGCATGGTGGCGGGAGTAATGATTCCTATTACATATAATAATATTAATCCTAATTTAAGCGCAGAAAATAAAGAAACACTTATTTATTCTTGCGTGCTTTTAGGTGCTGTTTTAGGTTTTTCAGTAAATCATTTAGCAGATTTAAAAGATAAATATGGATTTGAAAAAATGTATGAAGAATATGAATACGCATATACAAGACTATCAAGAAAAGAACAAATTGCTGTTTTAGAAAAAGAAAAGAAACTATTACGTTTGGCATCTCATAGTTTAAAATATAAAAGAAATATTGATATGGCTTATTCCTATTTAAAAGGAGATGATTCCAAAAGAACATTTTTTGAAAATTTAGATTATGAGCATCCATATCATATATTACTGTCTACCGATGAAGAAAAAAGGATACACGATCAAGGGTTACTTACTCCAGAGGAAGCTGTTAAATACTGGGAGTCTACCTTTAGCAAAGTTTGCATTCCTTCTGATGAAAAAAGATGTGCTCGTTTTAAAGATTGCCATGATTGTTTAGTTAATTTTTCTGAAAATAGACGAAGTGGTTGGGAAAAAATACATTTTTGTAAAAAAACATTAGGACCAAAACCAAGAAGCAATAAGTAGTTGTTGTTTCTTTTTTTATTATGAAAGTATGATATAATAAGTTAGTAAAATTATTTTTGAAGAGTAACGTAATGAATAAAGGATAATAGAAATTAAGGTATTGATTACGAGACAGTAACCAGGGGGGATATAATATATGAAAGTAATTAAACAAGAAAATGAATTTGGATTAATAATATCTTTTAAAGAATTAGATAAACAATTTGATGTATCATTTAGTGGTAATGGTGATTTATATTGGACAATTTATTCTGAAAACGTAAATGATGATAATAATTTTATAATTACTAAAGAAAATTATGAAGTATATAGATTATTTGAAGAATTATTTGATGATATTGAAAATATTAAAATATTTGATGATGAAGAATATATTACTTTTTATTTAAAAACTGAAGAAGAAAAACAAGAGTATATTAAAAATCAAAAAGATGAAATAGAATATGAAAAAAATAAATATAGATTATTTAATCTTTCAAATTATAATGAATTATTTGATAAAGAAAATAATACTATTACATGGTATTCAGATGAAACTAATCATGAAGTTGCTAATATCTTGAAAATAAGAAAGGAAAGCAAATCATTTGAACTAGAATTTTATATACAACCATATATCGAAGGATATGATAGAGATTTTAATTCTTTATATCATATACCAATTAGATTTAGAAATTCTGGTAGTTCGTATGATCCATTTAATATAGTATTTATGAGAATGTATGAGAAAATGAAACAAGTTTATGATATTAATGATTATGGACACCAAATTCATATAGAAGAATACTTATATAATCAAAATAAAATAAAAAAACTAACTAAATAGTTTAAATTCTATATGTATTGGAAAGGATTATAACTCCTAATCATCACGAAGCAATTATAAGTAAAAAATTAAATTTAATTAATATTACTAGATTAGAATTAGAAAATAAAGTAAAATGTATTTATATTGATAAATATAAAAATGTTAAAATTGATTTTAAATAAAAAAAGCAATTGAAGGGGCGAATGAGCAAGTATTGCATGATTGAAATTGCTTTTAATAATAAAGAGGAGATTAATGAAACAAGAATGATAGAAAATGGAAGTGATAAATAATGGATATGCATCAAAAAAGAGAAATGAGAAAAATAAAAAAATGAACGAAGATAAAAAAAGTTTACCATCAACAAATATCAACTAGTAAGTGGGGAGTTATGAAAAACTTTTACTAAATTGCACAATTAACTTATTAACCATATTCCTATATAATATAGATAAGAAACAGAGGAAGTGTGGTTATAATGAAAAAAATAAAACTACCTATTAAGAATATAGAAACTAACATAGTTTTAAATGCCTTAATACAATTTAAAAATGATAAATTAAAACAGGGTATATATACAGAACCTATTGATGAACTAATTTTAAAATTAAATAAAATTTATTAAACATATTTGAACTGATTAAAAATGGTCAGTTCTTTTTTATGCCAGAAATGGAATACATAGCCATCTTATTAAATTAAGGTAGCTAAATTAAAAGAAAGGAGGAGTTGGTAAAACAACAACAACCTTTAATCTTGGTGTAGCATTGGCTAAACAAGGAAAAAGAGTGTTAGTTGTAGATGTTGATCCTCAGA
>ERZ857785.53-NODE-53-length-151333-cov-12.784675_pt1 | contig 151333 bp, 108 predicted proteins | sample MGYA00519763_ERZ857785 | MGnify/ENA primary metagenome ERZ857785 (study PRJEB31778, sample SAMEA3449365) | human gut metagenome | biome: human gut; feature: human-associated habitat; material: faeces | place: United Kingdom | collected 2010/2012 ...
CAAATACAAGAGAAAAACAGCCACCGCCAAATAGTGATGCTCCCCACCCTGCACCCGACATTGTCATAAAACCGCCAACAAAGAAAATACCAATGCCAAGAAATATCCCGACACCATAAAAAAGTCCAATTGCCATATCATACTTATTAAATTGTCGTTTCTCTTTTTTTTCACATGTTTCCATTTTTGTTATTACCTCCTTCGCAAAATCGTCCATGTGGACTCCAAAAAGAAAACAAATTTTTTTCAACGTATTTAAATCGGGTTCATTAACATCTCTCTCCCAATTCGATAGCGCCTGCCGGGTAACATTCAATTTCCCAGCCAGTTCTTCCTGTGTCATTCCCGATTGTGTTCGCAGATGACGTATTTGCTTTCCTGTTGTAATATCCGTCTGTTTCTGGTTCAAAATGGTTCCTCCTCTCTGATGCTGATTTTATCAATGATATTTCGCAATAGCCAGCAATGAACGTTTGCATTGCGCAAGATGTTACATTATCTTCTGAAACATATGCCGGATCTTGTCTAAACGGCTGTTCGGGCGGCGTGGCTGAAACACAGGCTCGCCGGAAGTTTCCTGATACCCTTTTAATTCTGTAATGCAGACACTTCTTCCATTTGTATAAAAATTCAAATCATTTCTATATTCACCAATACAACGGGCAGGGATTTCCCCCTTAAAAATAACTTCATCTTTTTCAAGTCTGGTTGATTCAATGATTGCGCAATACTTTGGTGCGTCATTATAAGCCCGTGAAAGATATTCCTGCGGTGCAAAAAGGGTAAAGGAAAGGTATGGTTCCAACAGTTGTGTTCCTGCTTTTTTCAATGCCTGCTCCAACACGACAGGCGCAAGAAAACGAAAATCAGCGGGGGTGCTGACCGGGCTGTAATAAACTCCATAATCAAAACAAATTTGGCAGTCTGTCACTCCCCAGCCATATAAGCCCTGCTCCATTCCATAACGCACACCCTCCATGACGGCATTTTGAAAACTTTGGTTTAAATAGCCGAGAGATACCTCGCTTTTATATTGTGTTCCGCTTCCAACAGGAAGCGGTGTTACAGTCAAACCAATAGATGCCCAAAACGGATTCGGCGGCACTTCAATATGAATCGTGTAGCTCGCTTTTTTTTGCGGTCTTTCCAGATAAATAACCGAAGGCTCTTTCATAGCCACGCCCACATGATATTTTTCTTCTAATAGCGAACAAATAACTTCTAACTGTACTTTTCCCAAAAAAGATAATATAATCTCATGTGTAACAGTATCAATGTCAAAATGCAAAAGAGGGTCTGTATCAGCAATCTCTGTGAGGGCATTTAACAGGGCTTCCCTTTGCTCCGGCTTTTGCGGCTCTACCGTTGTCCGAAGTAATGGCATGGGATTATCAATCCGTGTTTTGTGAGGCAGGAGTTTTTCATTTCCCAGAATGTCGTTCAGTTTCAAAGTATCATCAGCTAAAATAACAATTTCTCCCGGACAGGCATGGTCAACCGGGACGATTTCACCATTTGACGGAATACACATTTCTGTAATCTTTATTTTTTCCTTTTTTGACAGCAGCAGGGTATCCCGTAAATGGAGCGTCCCATGATACAGGCGTAAATAAGAAAGCCGTTTTTTCCGCTCTGTATACTCAACCTTAAAAACATATCCACATAATTCAGACTGAATATCGTCTGTTTCTGTAATGAAAGTTTCTGTAATCGCTTCAATCAGTTTTTCTGTTCCTAAATTGTCTTTTGCACTCCCATGATAAACAGGAAACAAAGAGCAGCATCTGGTTCTTTTGCACTTTTCATATTGTAATTCCTGTATATCCAAAGAATCCTCTGCAACATATCGTTCTAATAGTTCATCGCTTCCGGAAATAATCATATCCCATTTGTCCAAATCAGAAATATCGGTCATGGTTATCTTTGGCGACAGGGAAACCTCCTGCATGACAATCATATCACTGGTAAGTTTATCTTTAATGCTTTGGTAAACACGCCGCAGGTCGATCCCATTTTGGTCTATCTTATTTATAAAGATAATTGTCGGAATGTCCATTTTCTGAAGCGCATGGAATAATATACGGGTTTGTGCCTGTACGCCGTCTTTTGCCGAAATGACTAAAACAGCTCCGTCAAGGACAGATAAAGAGCGGTATGCTTCGGTTAAAAAATCCATATGACCGGGAGTGTCCACGATATTGATTTTATAATCATTCCAGCAAAAAGAAGTAACCGCTGTCTGAATGGTAATTCCGCGCTGCCGTTCCAAAATCATAGTGTCTGTTCTTGTAGTTCCTTTATCCACGTTTCCTTGTTCCGCAATCGCTCCACTGGTGTACAGCAGGCTTTCCGTCAATGTTGTTTTTCCTGCGTCTACATGGGCGAGAATTCCAATATTGATTATTTTCATGTGATTGTCCTCCTTTTACAGCCCCAAAAGGGCATAAAAATCCCCAGCAGTAAAATACTTTTACCACTGGGGATTATAATTTGCGGACATACACATATACAGCATACACCTGTTTGTGATTGCTGTTTTTCGGATATGTCAAAATTGATAAGGCAAAAGTATTTTTAAATTGGGTACAAAAAACCAAGCCCCCACAAAAGGGACTATCATAATCCTTTGTTCCCACTATTTGATTATAGTTTTATTTAAGAATACCTTGCCGCATATTTTTTACTCCTTTTTTGGAATGATGCTATTATATCACATTAGTTTTAGGAAAGAAAGTACCTAAAAGAAATTTTTCTTCCCCTTATATGTAACAATCATACCGACTTTCTGGCGTTCAGAATGGTTTCTGCTGTCTGCTGTGGTGTTTGGTTGGAATTGTCCAGCCAAAAGCCGATCCGTGGTGTTGTCTGCATAAATGTATCGTATAAGGTTTCAACCGTAAAGCCGGAATAGCCTGTTTTCTCCCTGTATCGTTCCCTTCCTTTTATTGTTTCCACATCTGGACAAAGAACGACAACCTCAACAGGGTATTTATGCGGCACAAAAAATATGTACATGTAACTAATTCAACACATTTATAATTTGAATAGGGACATTATAGCATTTACTAAATACAAATTCAATGTATACGGAAATAAAGATATAAGGAGTGGGAAGGATTCCGCCGTAGTCGGCATTGTAGGAAAATCCAAAAGTTTAGATTTTCCCACAATGCTTATCTTTTGGTCTTTGGTTCGGAATAGTGTAGTGCTGGCGGTCTATCTCTTGTTTTCGGTTGCTTGCTTCCTTACCGTACATGAGCATTATCACAGCTAATGTCACAGAGCCTTTTTACGAGCTTAGCTCATCATTAAATCAGAGACTAAAAAACGGCCTTAACCCCTTAGGATTAAGACCGTCTGTTTGCGTAACAACTAGGCTACACAATTATTATTTTACTTTAGGTATGTTGTAGTGTCACCGATTTTACCGCTAATGCCTGTGTAACCGTTTGAGCTTAGAACATAAACTCTGCAGTTACCCTTACCGGAAGCAGCTATTGTAAGAGTGCCATCTGTAACATTTTTAACATCACCTGTTACTGCATCGATATACTTACCGTTTGGTATATCCGAGAATTCAGCAGCGTTTGTTACTGCCACGCAAGCAAAGCTCTTTTCGCCTGTCTCAGGGTTTGTATAGCCACGCTTGAAGCACATATCACCAACAGAAGTATACTGACCCTTTTGCAGTGCAGGAACAGCTCTTCTAATCTTGTTTAGCTTAATTAGCTGCTGTGAAAGTGTGCTGTTTAGTGTTTCAGAAACCTTACCGCTGGCTGTGTAATCGCCAAAGTCTGAGGCTGTAACACTACCCTCAAGGTAGTCACCGAAATATGCTCTACCTGTTTCACTTAACGGTGCATTAGGGCCCACATCAATTACCACGCCCTTCTGGAACTCAACCTCACTTCCGTAGTACAAGCATGGTATTCCACGGAATGTAAACATTAGACACATATTTTCTGCCCAAGCCTGTGTACCGGCATTGTAACGAACTGTCTGGCAATCGTCAGGGCTATAGTCGTGTGAATCTACATATACAACATTCCATGTAGCGTCATTAAACATAGCATCTTCTTTAAGTGCAGAGTTGTATGCGTCAATAGCTTTATAGAAATTCCAGTGCATTGTAAAGTCAATTGTACCTGTGCCGTTTGCCTTGCTATAGTCAGGTGTATGATAATCATTGCCGTCTAGGAATGCATTATCACTTGTTTCTATTGGTGTACCCTTGCTGTATTCGCCGAAATGCTTAACAGCGTTGTCATAGTTGGACTTCGCATCTGTATTGCTCCAGTTACTTGTCCACTTGCTCTCTGTTTCCTTCCAAGTGTAGAAGAAGCAAGAGTCTGACAAGCCGCCCTCGTTTACTGCTTCTCTTCTTCTTGCACAAACCTCACCAAAGATATAGAAGTTATTTACATCAGAAAAAGCAGGGAAATAAGCACTATTAAGTGTCCAACGGTTAATATGCTTTTCTGTATCAAGACGGAATGCGTCAACGCCCATATCAACATATTCTCTAAATGTTGATGTTAAGTACTCAGCTACCTCAGGATTTTCTGTGTTTATATCAACACAGTCGCCTGCCATTTGTCCTGTTTGCTCGGTATAAGAACCCCAGCTTAGGGACTTATCGTGATGATAATAATTTTTTGTGTCGTTGGCATCTTCCTTCATAACTGCAAGTCTTGCTTGATACTGTGCAGCAGGAAGCATATTAGCGTAGTCAGGGAATTTCTGCTGAAGAACAGAGCCCTCTCTTATCTTAAGAGAATCTATAGAGCCAAGATCCTTGACACTGCTGTATGTTTTTTCGAACATTGGTGCAAGCTTTTCTTCACCGAAGTTTGAAGTATGGTTCCAAACAACGTCCTGAACAATTTTCATATCTTTATCGTGTGCTGCAGCAATTACATCCTCAAATGTTGTGTCGTCACTTTCGTAACGAGGGTCAACTTTTGCAAAATCAAACGCATGATATCCGTGATAGTCATAACCACTGGCATTTGAAACTACAGGTGTAATCCATACTGCACTAAAGCCCAAAGCCTTAATGTAGTCAAGCTTTTCGATTAATCCCTTAAAGTCACCACGCCAAGCAGGGTCGCTGTCAGGGTTATTTGCCTGTGCATCGTCCCAACAGTGAACATTGTTGCCTGTATCACCGTCATAGAAACGAGTTGTAATAATAAAGTATATAGAATCCTCACGCAGGTCTGTACGCTGGTAATCATCAAGCTGATATGGATCCTGCTTGTACCATTTGCCATCCTTGTACCACCAGTCACCATTGTTCGATGCATTGTACTCTCTTGTAAGCTCCTTGGATTGATTACCGTTTTCAACAATCAAGAAGTTTATTTTAGTAACATTGTCAAATTTGTATGTGTAACAGTTAGGACCCGTCGCAGAAGTATCCTTGGTCATATTAGGACCCGGATAAGTAGGCGAGTCTATATTAGTAGGTAAGCTGTTCCAGTAGTATATATTTGGTGTAGTAGATGAACCATAGTAATGTATGGTAATACCACTGCCGTTTGCAGCTGCCTTTGCATTGTCTGTTGTGGCTGCACTTACTGATATGACGCCACAGGTAACAACAAGCATGAGTGCTACTACTACTGCAACAACTCGTTTAAAGTTGCTCATTCTTTGTTAATTCTCCTCTTTCTCGAATAATTTCTCATTTTCCAAACCGTAACTAACCTAAATGTTTACCGTGTACCTGCTGCAAAGCAGCAGGTACACGGATAATATGTCTGTAATTATTTGAGATATGTTGTTGTTCCGCCGATTTGACCGCTAATTCCTTTGTATCCGTTGCTGCTTAGTACGTATACACGACAGTTGCCCTTACCGGAAGCAGCAATACTAAGTGTACCGTCTGTAACTGTCTTTGTATCGCCTGTAACAGCGTCAATGTATGTACCGTTAGGAATGTTCTTGAATGTAGCCGCATCTGTTACTGAAACACAAGCGAAGCTCTTATCGCCGGTGTTAGGGTCAGTATAGCCACGCTTAAATGCGATACTACCTGTAACATCATTTACTGAATATTGTCCCTTTTGAAGTGCAGGAACAGCTTTTCTTATTTTATTAAGCTTAATCAGCTGCTGTGAAAGTGTGCTGTTAAGTGTATCTGCTACTGTACCGTCAGCAGTGTACTCGCCGTAATCTGTAGCAGTTACGTTACCCTCAAGGTAATCACCGAAATAAGCTCTACCTGTTGTGCTCAACGGTGCATTAGGACCAACATCAATTGGCTCACCCTTCTGGAACTCAACTTCACTTCCGTAGTACAAGCATGGTATTCCACGGAATGTAAACATTAGGCACATATTCTCTGCCCATGTCAGTGTACCGCCTGTAAAACGACTTGCCTGATTTCTATCAGGTGCATAGTCGTGTGAATCTACGTATACAACATTCCATGTTGAATCGTTAAAGTACTGATCCTCGCCCAAAGCACCGGTGAATGCACCGCCTGCTGAATCGAACTGCCAGTGCATCAAGAAGTCAATAGTTCCTAGGCCGGAAGCCTTACTGTAATCAGGAGTGTGATAGTCATTGCCGTTTAGGAATGCATTGTCACTTGTTGGCTGATTTGTTGTATCATCATAAGCAGCCCAATGCTCCAGAGTAAGGTTCATATTGTTGTTTACAGCCTCAGGTGTGTTTTCCCACTGCCATTTGCTTGAATAGCTTGTATCAGGCTCATCCCAAGTATAGAAAGGAACTGACTCACTTGCATGGCCTCTGTACCATGTTTGTGAGAATCTACAGCAAACCTCACCAAACATATAGAAGCTGCTGCCGCCAATAGCATTTAACTGCTTGTTGAACATAGTGTTCAATGACAGTCTTGAAATGTGTCTTGTTGTATCCACACGGAAGGCGTCAACGCCCATTCCTATGTAGTTGCCGTAAAACTCAACAAGTTTCTCTGCTACCTCAGGGTTTTCTGTATTCAAGTCAACACAGTCACCGGCAATCTGAGCATACTTACAGGTCCAGTCGTCCCAGTTTAGGCTCTGCCAGTAGCCATTGTGGTAGTAGTTCTTAGCGTTGTAGGTTCCGTTTGTAGAAACCTTAGCCATTGTTTTAGCATCGTTTAAAGGACTTCCAGTGTCGTTGTTAGTGGTTATAGTAGTATCCTTCATTAGGTTTAGTCTCTGATCATACTGAACCTGCGGACGCTGTGCCCAATATTCCTCAGGTGAGCTTAGGCCATATGTGTTAAGCAAATAATCACTAGGAATCATTGTCTTTTCCAAATCAGCCAACTCTGTTACATCGTTGAACTTCTTTGTGAACAGCTCGCAAAATGTCTTTTCACCAAAGTTACCTGAATGCTGCAAAACAACGTCCTGAACAATTTTCATTCCCTTTGCGTGTGCGGCATTAATAAGATCCTGGTATGTAGCACCGTCACTTTCGTAACGAGCGTCTACTGTTGAAAAATCGAATGCGTGATAACCATGGTAGTCGTAGCCACTGGCATTTGTAACTACCGGTGTAACCCAAACAGCACTAAAACCAAGTGCCTTAATGTAGTCCAGCTTATCGATTAGGCCCTTAAAGTCGCCTCTCCAAGCAGGGTCGCTGTCAGGGTTGTTTGCCTTTGAGTCGTCCCAGCAGTGAACATTGTTTCCTGTGTCGCCGTCATAAAAACGAGTTGTAATAACAAAGTAGATTGTATCCTCACGAAGGTCGGTTGTAAGCGGATCGGTTTTTTCAGGGTTTGAAGAATACCATATTCCGTCCTTGTACCAATATTCGCCGGAAGCTCCCCTTGTAAGCTCTTTTGACTGCTTACCGTTCTCAATAAACAACATGTTAATTTTTGTAACATCTGCAAACTTGTATGTAAACCATTGGTCACCCTCGTTTGCATCTGCTGTCATAGCCTTACCCGGATATACAGGTTCACTGATGTTTTTAGGAAGACTGTTCCAATAATATATTGTTGGTACATTTGCACCCTTTGCTTTGTAGTGTACTGTAATACCGGTTGATGAGCTGTTGCCGGTCGAGGCAGTTTGAGTGCTTGCTGCACTTGCACAAACTATGCCAACAGTAACAACCATCATCACTGACAATATTACAGCTATAGTTTTCTTAAGTATTTTCATTTTTTATTTGTCCTCCTTGCCTATCAAATGTAGGTAATACAGACTGCCGACTAGATAATCATTCTTGCTAAAAGAACTGCATCTTGCATATTGATTACACCGTTATTGTCCATATCAGCAGCTTCAAATCTAGATGTTCCTTCTGTAAGCTCAAATCCGTTATATCCCACTGCAGCTCTCAAAACAAATACAACATCTGCAAGTGATACTCTTTCGTCGCCTGTAACATCGCCCTTAGTGTAATGTCCTTCTGTAGGTGCCTCTGTAGGTGCCACTGTTGGAGCCTGTGTTGGAGCCTGTGTTGGAGCCTGTGTAGGTGCCTGTGTAGGTGCCTGTGTTGGTGCCTGTGTTGGTGCCTGTGTTGGTGCCTGTGTAGGTGCCTGTGTTGGAGCCTGTGTAGGTGCCTCTGTTGGTGCCTGTGTAGGTGCCTCTGTCGGAGTCTCGATACCTCCGTTACCAACAGCTACGATGTAAGACTTCTGAGCAGTTGTATTTTTACAGTTCTGTACAGTAACATCTACTTTATAATTACCTGTTTTAGTTGGTGTAAAGTTTAGAATGTTGCTTTGCTTGTAGTAAACTGTGTTTACTGGGTTGCCGTTAGGGTCAGTAACTGCAACCTTGTAGAATAATAGATTTGTACCTATATTACCTCCGGCTGCTTTTACATTTACAGGTATTGAAGTGTTAACAGGAACCTGTCCTGAATAACCTGTAGAGATACCCTTTAGTATCGGCTCTATAGCCAGTGAGTCATCCTTAATTTCATAAGAAATCTGCTTGCTGTTTGTGTTGCCGGCTGCATCCTTTGCGTCGACTTTAATTGTGTATGTGCCTGCCTGTGCAGGTGTCCAAGTACAAGTGCTGTTTGTACCTGTGTAAATTGTCTTAGAGTTTACCGAGAAGGTATATTTTACAGTACCCTGTCCTCCGGCTACAACTGCCTTAAGAACAATGTCTGTTCCCTTATACTGCGGTGCCTCAACATCTGTTTCAACAGACAGCTTCAGAGCACTTGTGTCATACATAGACCAAGAGCCTGATGAACCCTTCAGCGTATACAAATTACCTTTAATGTTTGTTAGATCATTGGTTAATTTGTTTCCGCCGCCACCGTTGTTAAAAATAACGCCGGTTAGGTCGCCAATATCACAAGGTAGCTCATAGCAATAAACATTGGTTTCGCCTGTTGCCTTTGTCATTTTAACACCAGGCCAAGAGCTTGATTGTGAAGCGTTTCCTTCTACCCAATAGTGTATATATGGGTCTGTGGTGTCGTCTGTTTGAAGATAAATTGTTGTACCATAGGTACCTGCTGCGGAAACCGCAGCTGTTCCCAAGCAGCACATACTTGTTACCATCAGCACTAAAGCTAACAAGCAAACTGCCATACGGGAAGTTCTTTTCTTCGTCATAATTTTTTCCTCCTACGAAAATTCTTGTAACCTCGGTATTACATTTTAAATACCTACATAATTACGTATCCTATTATAACACTTTATTCCAGAAATAATAAATTCTTTTATTGTACAAACTTTTCAGGTGTTTTTTATTGAATATTCACTAGCTGACAGGATAACGCTGCCTAAAAGACTTTGTATCGACTACCAACCATTTCTTCCCATTGCTAAAACACAAACGTGCAAAACAAAATCCCCCGCATTACACGAGGGATTTGTTTTTATTAATTTACATTCATATTTTGAAAATATAACGCAAGCCCTGTCTTATGCTGCAGGCTTTTCAGTTTCAACAGATGCTACCTTTTTTGCGCTCTTCATTGTAATCCACAAGGAGCCTGTATAGTCTGTATAGTCGTCTGTTTGGCTGCCGTTGCCGTCATTTACAATCCAGTTGTAAGCACCTTCTCCTTTTGCATAGAAGTTGAAGGAATACCAACCGTCTTTGTCAAAGTCAGCCAGCTGTTTTCCCGGCCAATCGCCTGTTGGGTTATAAACCTCGTCACCTGTCTGCAAGGCTGACTGCCACATATATAGATACGGTGACCAAGTTGCCCCCTCAGGAAGTTTGATATTTATTGTTGTGGTTACAACATTTGTCGTCCAGTCGCTGTTTAGAATAATCCACTGGTCACCGCTGCAATTGCCGCTGTCATCTGTTTGGTTTGTGCCGTCATTTATAATCCAGTTGTATGTACCGGATGTAGCAAATGTGTATTCAAACCAACCGTCTCCGTCAGCGTCTGTCATTGCTGCACCCGGCCAATCGCCACTGTTGTTTGTGCCGTCGTCCTCCCAAACATATAGGTTAGGAGTTACACCCTCAGGAGCCTGAACATGGAGTGTAACGCTTTGTGCACCAAGAACATAATGATATACAACCGATGTATTGCCTACTGCTACTATACCTGTAGAGTTGGCCGGCATATTTTCCTTGTCCAGCTCATAGAAAGTAATGTCAACCGGCTCAACACTGTAGCTCGTACCTGCCTTCATTCTTGTAACTGTGTCTTCTCTTAGCTTGCTGCCGTCCTCGTCAACATAAGATACTGTAACTGTACCTACTGACAACGGTACTTCGTAGTCAAGCAAATGTCTTAAAATTAAAACTACATCTGAAACATCTGCAACACCGTTTTTGTTTACATCTGCATTTGTCAGTTCACTTTCGCTTAGCTCAAGCAGACCCAGAATATTTCTCTGAATCATAACTGCATCTACCAATGTAATATCGCCCTCGCCGTTAAGGCTTTTAAACTCAACAAGGTTTGGCGCATAGTGGTACTCAACAATAATCTTATCCTCTGTGTATACGCCCTCGCTGTTATCTGTCACACTCTTAAGGTTATACTCAAGATCGTAGCTACTGCTTGGCTGTGTACAGTAGTAGTCGCCAACTTTACCGGAAAGTGTCAATGTTGAAAGTATTTTGCCTGTTGAATCATCAATATGTCTAACCTCAACAATACCCTTTGTGCTTTCAACCTGCGACGCCATATAGCTGTCCTTGTCAACAAGCACCAAGGCCTCGCCTGCAGGCACTGTAATATCTCTGCCGCTTACCTCGCCAAGGTTAGCCACACCTGCAATCTGACCGTTTACAACAGTTACCCAGCTGTCAGGCAATGTGCTGTCAAGCTTAACTGTTTGGTCTTTGCTGCTGTCATTAAACAGCATTACAACATTTTTCCAGTCTGAATTATCATTGTCGGCATATACCATCTGAACAAGACCTTTACCGTTGCTGTAAGAGCCTGTAACATTGTCAAGCTTAGTAGCTGTTCTTACAGGAGCAAAGTAATTTCTGAACTCAAGCATACCCTTGTAGTAAGAAACAAGATCGCCGTATTCAACTGTTCTGCTCCAGTCAAGCTTGTTAATATCTACAGAAGATGAGTAGCTGTTTTCGTCGCCCTGTTTTGTTCTTGCAAACTCCTCACCGGCAAGCATAAATGTTGTACCCTGTGAAGCGTACATAATAGCGGCGCTTAGCTTGTTCATCTTTATGTATTCGTCATAACGCTCTGTAAAGTCACCGCCCATTGAGTAAACCAAACGGTCATACAATGTTGCGTTGTCGTGACAAGAAGCATATGTAACCGTTTGCTCAGGCTGATTTGCCTTCCAGTTGCCGCCCTGAGTATTAGCCAGCATTCCATAGTAAATTGCCTTTGCATTGCTACTCTTACCCTGAATATAGCCCTTGCCTGTTGCTTCAAAAACGCTGCCCTTAATAGCGTCACGGATTTGGTCGTTAAAGAAACCGACACGGTCGCTTAACAAGCTTGCGTTTGCCTGTGTAGAAGCGATTGTTCCCTCGTCAAAGGTAGAGGTCATTGTCCAGCCCTCACCGTACATAATGATATTAGGGTCAATTTTATCCAGCTCTGTACGAATTAGATTCATTGTTTCTACATCGTGCAGACCCATCAGGTCAAAACGGAAGCCGTCAACATGGTATTCCTTTGCCCAATAAACAACCGAGTCTACCATATACTTTCTGTACATAGCATGCTCTGAGGCAGTGTCATTGCCGCAGCCCGAGCCATTTGAGAGGCTGCCGTCTGCATTCATTCTGTAGTAGTAATCAGGAACTGTTTTTTGGAATACAGAATCTGTTGACTGTGTATGGTTATAAACTACATCCATAATAACGCCCATACCGTTATCGTGAATGCTCTTAACCATTTCTTTTGCTTCTTTAATTCTTACATTACCGTTATATGGGTTTGATGAATAGCTGCCCTCAGGTACATTGTAGTTTTTAGGATCATAGCCCCAGTTAAACTGTGTATCGGAGCCTGTCTCGTCAACTGAGCCGTAATCAAAGAACGGTGTAATTTGTACATAGTTTACGCCCAGATTCTTTAGGTAATTCATACCTGTAGGAATTTTACCCTCATCATTCAGTGTTGTATTGCTTTCGGTAAAGCCAAGATACTTACCTCTGTTCTTTTCGCTTACACCTGAATTAGAGTCATATGTAAAGTCCTTTACATGAACCTCCCAAACCGAAGCGTCTGACTGATTTTCAACTCTTTTAAAGTTGTTGTCCTGCTCCCAGCCGTCAGGATCTGTTTTAGACAAGTCAACAACCATTGACCTGTCGCCGTTTACACCTGCTGCCTTTGCATAAGGGTCAGCAGTTTCTACAGTTTTTCCTGTTTTTGCGTCTGTTACCGAGTAAGTGTAGTAATAGTCACTCCAGATTCCCACCAACGTTGTGGTCCAGATACCATTGTCTTCTTTCTTCATGGTGTAGCTGGCCACTTTACTTGCACCCACTTCATCGTCTGAACCTGTGGTAAAAATGTTAAGCTTTACACTTGAGGCAGACGGTGACCACAGCTTAAAAGTGGTACTATCCTCACCATTGCAAACAGCACCCAGGTCATCTCCACTGTAGGCCTGCTCATCATATTTTGCCGCCTGCACCTCATACGGGTTACTGCTTTCAGTGTCAGCTGCCGACACAGCTACAGAAGCAGTACTGCCTACAAGCATAACAGCAAGTGCAGCGGCAATTATTTTATTTAGTTTCATTTCTAAACCTCCTTGTTGAATCTTATATATAATCTCTGCAAACGCAGAATGATTATCAAACTACTTTCTCTTTTTTCCTTTTTTCTTTTTCAGCACAGCTGCACCGGCAGCCACTGCCGCAACACCGGCTGCCGCACCTGCAACTATACCGGCAATTTTAAGCGCCTTGTGGTCTTTGCCTCTTTTTGCAAGGCGTTTTTCACCAACTGTGCTTAGCTGTGTAGCTGCCTCGTGTGCGGTGTTTTCAATAAGTGTTTGTTGGAAATCTGTATCAGCCTTAATATTTGCCTTTTCAAAGCTTTCTTTGTCAACCAAAACCATTGCAGATGTACTTGGCACTGTTACCCTTGTGCCGTCTATCTCCTTTAGCTCTTCCACACCGGCAGAAACATTGTTTACAACTACTACCCAATTTTCGGGCAGGCTTTCACCCTCCAGCTGAACCTCAACATTTTTGTCGGTGTTTGCATTGAAAACGCAGATTACCTTATCCCATTGAGTATCGGCTGTAAGCTTATTGGTCATCATAAAGCCCAGCACCCTTGCGTCGGTATTCTTAAAGACCGTCATATTGTCAATGGTAGTTTTTGTATCGTCTGTAAAAGGTGCATAGCTTTTTCTAAGGTCTATTAAGCCCTTGTAATAGGCTGTTAAGTCGCCGTACCTCTCCAAGCACTGCCAATCAATTTGATTTAATGTTGGTGAAGAAGCATAGCTGTTGCGGTCGCCGTCCTTTGAGCGTGCCATTTCCTCGCCGGCAAGCATAAATGACATTCCTTGAGAGGTAAGCACACAGGCGGCTCCCAGCTTGTTCATTTGCACCAGCTGCTCATTGCGTTTTCTGTACAAGGACGAATCCTTTGTACCCAGCACAGACGCTGTCAGCTTGTCATAAAAAGTCATATTGTCATGGCAGGAAACATATGTAACGGTATCGGCAGGGGTTTCTGCCCACTGCCTTGTAGCAGCCATAACGCCGTTCTCTATACCTACTGTACTGCCCTTGCCTTGCACATAGCCTTTGCCCACAGCCTCAAAGTTGTCGCCCTTTATTGCGTCTCTTATACCGTCATTAAATGCGGCAACACCGTCTATTTTACCGATGTTCTTCTGAACGGCAAGGTCTACGCCCTCTATATAGCCTAAGTCCCAAGCCTCGCCATACATAATAATACGCCTGTCTATGGTGTTAAGCTTTTCCCTTATTTTCCTCATAGTGTTTACATCGTGCAAGCCCATAAGGTCAAAGCGGAAGCCGTCTATATGGTATTCACTTGCCCAGTAGTACACAGAATCCACCATAAACTTGCTGTACATAGCACGCTCAGAGGCAGTGTCGTTGCCACAGCCTGAGTTATTTGCAGGTGAGCCATCCTCGTTAAATCTATAATAGTAATTAGGTACTGTTAAATTAAAATAGCTGTCGTCCAAGGTGTATGTATGGTTGTAAACAACATCCATAATTACACCTATTCCGGCATTGTGCAGCGCCTGTACCATTTGTTTTACTTCGTTAATTCTTACATTGCCGTCATAAGGGTTTGCAGAATAGCTGCCCTCCGGCACATTATAATTCTTAGGGTCGTAGCCCCAGTTGTATTCCTCACTGTTTGGCTTTGTTTCATCTACAGAGCCAAAGTCATAGAAAGGATTAATCTGTACATGGGTAACGCCTAATTTCTTTAGGTAAGCCAAGCCCGTAGGAATAGCGTCACAGCCCTCAAGTACAGTACCGTCTTCTGTAAAGGCAAGGTACCTGCCACTATGCTCACGGCTTATACCGCTCTCCTTTTGATTTGAAAAATCTCTGATATGCACCTCCCAAACAATAGCCTCTGTTTGCTTCTCAGGCAAAACCCTTTTATCCTGCTGCCAATTCTCGGGATCGGTACCGGATAAGTCTACCACCATACCTCTGTTGCCATTTACTCCTGCAGCCTTAGCGTAAATATCTACGACCTCATTTGTAACGCCGTCATTGGTAACAGAGTATGTGTAGTAGGTGTTTTTAATATCCCCCTCAACGGTAATGCTCCACACACCGTTGGTATTGTCATAACTCATGGCAGAGTCAGCAATTTTTTCTGCTCCGTCCTCATCGTCGCTGCCTGTTTTATACAGGTTCAGCCTTACCTCACTTGCAGTTGGCGACCACACTTTAAATGTAGTTTTTTGTGGTGTATACGCCGCACCTAAATCATCACCGCTATATGCAAGCCTGTCCAGCTCTGCCGATTTCGCATTAATGTTATGCTCAGCCTCAGCATTCACAGGACAAAACACTGTTGAAAAAGTAACCATAGCAGTCAACACTCCTGTAATAAATTTTTTGAACATTTGCAGCCTCCATTAAGCAGGCACAATGCACAATTACTATTAAATTCTTATTTATTGTAGCATATTTATTTATTTTTTACAATAATTTACCTAAACTTATTGCTCAGCCTGAGCATAGAAAATGCCATCTGCTTATTGTGCATTTTGCATAAACAGATGGCAAATTTTTGTAATTAATTCATTTGATTTTGTAGAACGCCGGCGATATATTTTTGTCTGCTACAGCACTATACAAAGGCTTACAGACCTAATATTTTGCTGTTGCCGTACAAAGCACCCTTTCCAAGCTGCTCCTCTATTCTTAAAAGCCTGTTATACTTTGCGGTACGCTCGCCACGGCAAGGTGCACCTGTTTTTATTTGACCTGCGTTTACCGCTACAGCTAGGTCGGCTATAGTGGTATCCTCGGTTTCTCCGCTTCGGTGCGATATAACCGTACTGTAGCCGTAGGACTTTGCAAGCTCTATAGTCTGCATAGTTTCACTTAAAGTGCCTATTTGGTTTATTTTGATAAGCACCGAGTTGCCTGCCCTTTGCTGTATGCCCTGCTGAACACGCCTTGCATTGGTAACAAACAAATCGTCGCCTACAAGCTGCACCTTGCCTCCAAGCTGTTGTGTAAGGTCTTGCCAGCCCTCCCAGTCGTTCTCTCCTAAGCCGTCTTCAATAGAAATAATAGGGTATTTATTCACAAGCTGCTTCCAGTAATCTATAAGCTGTTGGCTTGTCATATCTGTTCCTCTTTTAGGCAGAGTGTAGCTGCTGCCCTTTTGCCATTCACTGGCGGCGGCGTCAAGAGCGATTTTCATTTTGTTTGTATTAAGTCCGGCCTGTATAATAGCCTCTGTTATCAGCTCTATAGCCTCCTCGTCACTGTTAAGGCTCGGTGCAAAGCCGCCTTCGTCCCCCACAGCCGTAGTAAGTCCTCTTTCCTTTAGAATTTTTCCTAGGGTATGGTAAACATTACAGCAGCTGCTTAAGCACTCCTCAAAGCTTTTTGCCCCTACAGGCATTATCATAAACTCCTGTATGTCAATATTGTTATTTGAGTGTGCTCCGCCGTTTAAAATATTCATCATCGGTACAGGCATAGTTTGGCTGTAACAACCGCCTAAATAGCTGTACAAGGGAATATTAAGAGCCTTTGCCGCAGTTTTTGCACAGGCAAGAGATACCGCCAAAATTGCGTTTGCACCCAGCTTGCTTTTGTTTGGGGTATTGTCAAGACTAAGCATAATATTGTCAAGCTCCGTCTGCCTTAGTACAGACGCTCCCTTTAGCTTCGGCAATATTTTAGAGTTAATGTTTTCTACAGCCTGAGTTACACTTTTGCCGCCGTACAATGCCATATTGCCATCCCTAAGCTCATGTGCCTCATGTTCACCGGTAGACGCACCGCTTGGCACTATAGCACCTGCCGTAACACCGTTTTGCAGTGTTATCTGTGCCTCTACCGTTGGGTTTCCTCTGGAGTCCAAAACCTGTCTTCCTTCAACTCTTTCAATTCTCAGTCCGTTCATATATAACAGCCTCCTAAAATTCTCTTACATTATCATTGACAAATTAAAAGCCTTTATTCCTTTTCACCATATAAATATCTTGCAAAAGGTAGTGAAAATTTAACTTCTATATGTTACAATATTTATAAATTAAATCCATTTTTGCAGAACGGAGAATAATTATGAAAAATGCTGTTATATTTGACCTTGACGGCACACTGTGGGACTCTGCCGGCGTTGTAGTTGAGGGCTTTAATGATGAAATAAAAAACCACAATGACACCGACTTTGTACTAACGGAAAAGATGCTGAAATCTCAAATGGGAAAAACCGCAAAGCAAATATCGAGGGTGTTTTTTCCGGAGCTTTCTGAAGAACGAGCCATGGAGCTAATGTCACTGTGTGCCAAAAGGGAGCAGAAGTATTTGGAGAAAAAAGGCGGAAAGCTTTTTCCACAGCTGGAGGAAACCCTTAAAAAACTGCAAAAAGAAAATATTAAGCTGTATATTATAAGCAACTGCCAGTGCGGCTATATAGAAACCTTTATGAGGGTACATAGGCTGGAAAAATATTTTGACGATATTGAGTGCAACGGCGGAACAGGTCTTTCAAAAGGCGAAAATATAAAGCTGCTTATAAAAAGGAACCGCATTGACAGAGCTGTTTATGTAGGCGATACTCAAGGCGACTGCGACGCAACGGCATTTGCCGGAATACCGTTTGTATATGCACAATACGGCTTTGGAAATGCAGAAAACCCTGACTACACCATACACAGCTTTTGTGAAATGGCAGAATTAGCAAAGAAAATCTTTGTATAACACACACTGTAAAGGAGCTGCACCAATGCAAAGAGCAAAACTAAAAACAATAGCTGCCGTACTGGGGTGCTGTCTGCTTTTAGGCGGCTGTTCATACAAAGAAAATCAGCGGCTTACCACAGCGTCTATACAATATCCCGATGGAACGGTAAAAAGCTACCAAACAACAGAAAGTATAAATCCCTTTTACGGCTTGAGCGTTACCTTCAGCGGCAGTCCGGGACAAGGCACAGCCGTATTTGACACCTCCGGCTGTACAGAAATTGTAAGGGATAATTTTAAATTCACCTGCAAAAGCAACGGCAAGCTAAAGGGCGGAAGCAAGGCCACAATAACCGCTGAATATGACAAGGATTTATTTGAAAATGGCGGTTATAAAATAACCTGCAGTCAAAAGGAATACATTGTTTCCGGCGTGGATTTTTATCCGGAAAAGCTTGAAAAATATAACAAGGACAAGCTGAACAAGGCCATACGCCGTGCCGCTAAAAGCTATATTGACGACAATGCAAAGAGTATAAGGCTTGAGTTTGAAAGCAAGCTTGACCATAACCAATGGAGCGAATCCGGCTCCTTTAGCTTTACCTATAGCTACCACGACATATCTATGATGTACAATGTAAATAAAAATGATGCATCACAAAACGCCTACTACATAATCTATGAGTTTTCTAACAAGCTTACCTGTACGGAGGATATGGAAAGCACCACAAAAAGCCCTATGAAAAAGGGCGACAAGGACACCGGTCTGGCGTATGTGGTTGCAGAGGCACAGGGCATAGCTTCAAAAAGTGATATGACTCTTACCGATGCCTATGTGGACTTTGACACAGTAAAGGCAAGCATAAAAACCTTTACCACATTAGAGGGTGCAAAAAGCTACTGCACCTATGGCGGGGAGTATAAAACCTATACGGAAGACTTTGTTTAAGCCGTTTGCAGACTGTACTGCAGGATAAGTCCTTTTTCTGCCGCATAAAACAAGAAATGGCACTCCGCAGGGAGTGCCTTTAGTTTCTTGCTTAATAATAAAATCAGTGCATAAACTTGTCAACAATATTCAGAGCTACTACAAGCAAAGCAAAGCCAATAGACAAAACCTTTGTCCAGCGAGCAAGCTTACTGTTTACTGTACGAGCCTTATTTTTTGACAAGAATGTGTCGGCACCGCCTGTTACAACGCCTATGCCCTTTGAATTACCCTCTTGCAGAATAACAACAGCAATCATAATGATTGAAAACAAAATAAGCACTGCACCAACAATATAGTCAACTATATTCATATCTGTCCTCGTCCTTTCGTAATAATATGCCACTTTAACTATTCATACGATCTTTATGATACCACATAAAAACCGTATTTTCAAGTAATATTATTAATTTTTACCTCAAATTTTTTTTACAAAAAGCTCAATTGCTCCGCCTTATCCTCTGCACCCAGAACAGAGCCTGCGGCCGGCAGGGTTTTTGTGCGGTATCGGCTTGGCTTTGCTAGGTCGCCCTCCTTGTACAGCTTGGCAGAAATAAGTCTGTGTCCCTTTTTCAGTGCAAGAACATTTACGCCTACGGTTGACCTTGAAGCCTTTTCGGCAATAGCACCTGTATTAAACAGCAGCACCCTGCCCTGACTGGAGGTCAGCATAATTTCGCAGTCCTCTTTAACATATATGATGTCTGCTATAGGCGACTTGTCGCTGTAAGCACCTGTCAGCTTCTTACGGTTAGTTTTTGTTTCGTAAGCCGAAAGAGGAACCTTTGCAATTTTACCGTTCTCAAAGGCGAATATCATATAGCCCTTGTAGTCCTTAGTGTTTACCGCATAAATTGAATTTTCGCCTTCATCCATATTCAGCTTAGCCGGCACATAGTCGCCAAGGGTGCTTGCCTTTGTTTCTTTAAACTCGTTCACCTTTGTTTTATAAACCTGTGCCTTGTCTGTAAAGAACAGCAGCTCGTCATTATTTGAGCATTCGTTGCTGTACGCAACGCTGTCGCCCTCTTTCAGCTTTTGCTCACTGCTCATACGAAGCGACTGTGGCAAAATTTTCTTGAAGTAGCCCTCTTTAGTATAGAAGATATTTACACTATAGTCCGGAGCTTCCTCCTCTTCCTCGGCTGTCTGAATTTCATCGGCATATATAAGTATGCTCTTTCGTGGCTGACCAAACCTTTTGCCAACCTCTGCAAGCTCCTTTTCAATTATCTTTTTAATTTTCGCCTTGCTTGCAAGCACACCCTCAAGCTCAGCAATTTCCTTTTCAAGATTTTCTATTTCCTCGGTACGCTTTAAAATGTACTCTCTGTTTAGGTGCCGCAGTTTAATTTCTGCCACATACTCGGCCTGTAGCTCGTCAATACCAAAGCCTGCCATTAGGTTTGGCACTACTCGGCTTTCCTCCGGAGTTTCCCTGACAATTTTAATAGCCTTGTCAATGTCAAGCAGGATAGCCTGCAAACCCTTTAGTAAATGCAGCTTGTCCTTTTTCTTGTTAAGGTCAAAATATGTTCTGCGGCGAACACATTCTACTCTAAAGGCTATCCACTCGTCTAAAAGCTCTTTTATACCCAGCACCCTAGGCACGCCGCCTATAAGCACATTAAAGTTGCAGCTAAAGCTGTCTTCAAGAGGCGTCATTTTGTATAGCTTCAGCATCAGCTTGTCAGGATCTGTTCCCCTTTTTAGGTCTATGGTAATTTTCAAGCCGTCCAAGCCTGTTTCATCACGAATATCAGATATTTCCTTTAGCTTTCCTGCCTTAACAAGCTGTATAACCTTTTCTATTATTGCCTCGCTTGTTGTAGACTGTGGTATTCCGGTAATATCCAAGCAGTTTGCAGACTTGTCATAGGAATACTTTGAACGCATTTTAAAGCTGCCTCTGCCTGTTTTGTATATCTCGTCAAATACCCTTTTATCGTAAATAATCTGACCACCGCCCGAAAAATCCGGTGCCGGCAGAGTTGACGAAATATCGTGGTCAGCATTCTTCATAAGTGCAACGGTAGTGTCGCAAATTTCCTTTAGGTTAAACGAGCAAATGCTGCTTGCCATACCTACAGCAATACCTGTGTTTGCATTTACAAGCACCGACGGGTATGTAGCCGGAAGCAGGGCAGGCTCTTTCATTGTGTTGTCGTAGTTATCAACAAAATCAACAGTGTCCTTGTCTATATCCTTAAACAGCTCGCTGCATATTGAGTCCAGCTTTGCCTCGGTATATCTTGATGCCGCCCACGCCATATCTCGGCTGTAAAATTTACCAAAGTTACCCTTTGAGTCAATATACGGGTGCAGCAAAGCCTCATAGCCACGGCTTAGCCGCACCATGGTGTCATATATAGCACTGTCGCCGTGCGGATTAAGCCGCATGGTCTGACCTACAATGTTGGCTGATTTTGTTCTGCCGCCTGTCAGCAAGCCCATTTTATACATAGTGTAAAGCAGCTTTCTGTGGCTGGGCTTAAAGCCGTCAATTTCGGGAATAGCACGGCTTAATATAACGCTCATTGCGTAGGGCATATAGTTTTCTTCTATTGTGGTGGCTATTTTCTGCTGTACCACCTCTCCGGCACCGTCTATAACACCCTTAATGGCAGTCGGTGCGGTTTCTTTTGGTCTTCTCTTTTTTGGTGGCATAATAAACACCGCCTTTCAAATACATTAAAATTTATACTGTCTGTTCTATACCTCTTAGGCTTAACTCTTTGCCGTTACGAAAGGTCGAGGGAATCGGTGTATTCTGCACCGTGGTCAACAATATACTGCTTTCTGCCGGACAGATTGTCACCCAGCAGAATGTCAAACATTTGAGATGTACGCTCTGCGTCATCGGGAAGCACCTCTATAAGTCGGCGTGTAGCCGGGTTCATAGTGGTAAGGTTCATCATATCCGGCTCGTTTTCACCAAGTCCTTTTGAACGCTGAATAGTAAACCTCTCGCTGCCTATTTCATTTATAAATTTTTCCTTTTCCTTTTCATTGTATGCAAAATAAACATTCTTCTTTGTGGTAATTTCATAAAGAGGAGATTCTGCAATAAACACCTTTCCCGCCTCAATAAGATCCGGCGTTAGGCGGTAAATCATTGTAAGCAGAAGTGTACGAATTTGGAAGCCGTCCACATCGGCATCGGTACAAATGATAACCTTGTTCCATCTAAGTAAATTTATATCAAAATTAGCAATGTCTTTGTTTGCCTTTGAGCTTACCTGCACGCCGCAGCCCAAAACCTTCATTAGGTCTGTAATAATTTCGCTTTTAAATATTTTGCTGTAGTCCGCCTTTAGGCAGTTAAGTATTTTTCCCCTAATAGGCATAATAGCCTGAAAGTCCGGGTTTCGTGCCTGCTTACAGGCACCGAGTGCCGAGTCGCCCTCTACTATGAATATTTCCCTTTCGCTGTTGTCTTTGCTTCTGCAGTCTACAAACTTAGCTACACGGTTGGTCATATCCATTGTACTGGTAAGCTTTTTCTTTAGGTTTGCTCTGGTTTTTTCGGCATTTTCACGGCTTCGCTTATTAATAAGCACCTGATTTGCTATTTTTTCGGCGTCAAGGGGGTTTTCTATAAAGTATATTTCAAGATTGTGGCGGAACATATCTACCATTGCATCCTGAATGCCCTTGTTGTTAATAGCCTTTTTAGTTTGGTTTTCGTAAGAAGTAACGCTTGAAAACGAAGAAACAACTACAACAAGACAGTCAAGCACATCTTCGTCTTTTATTTGGCTTTCGTTTTTATTGTACTTGTTATTTGTTTTTAAATACTGGTTTATGCTGTACTTAAAGGCGTTTCTTACGGCCTTGTCGGGAGCACCGCCATATTCCAGCCAGCTGGAATTATGGTAGTATTCCGTAAGCGACACACGGTTTGAAAAGGCAAAGGCTATGTTTATTTTTGTTTTATACTCCGGCTTATCCTGACGATCTCGTGCCATTTTTTCGGCACTCCAGCTTTGCACTGCAGTAAGTCCGTCTTCTCCTACTATTTCCTGTACATGGTCGGTAATACCGTTTACATAGTTAAAACGCTGTTCCTCAAACTCCTTGCCGTTTTGGTTGCGGAATATAAAGGTTACTCCTGCGTTTACAATAGCCTGTCTTTTTATCATTTCAACAAAATATTCTGCCGAAACATTTATGTCTGTAAAAACATCAAGGTCAGGTCTCCAGCGGATTTTTGTGCCTGTATCCTTCTTTTTGTAAGGTTCTTTTTTAAGTCCGCCTATGTTTTCGCCTTTTTCAAAATGCAGAGTATACTTAAAGCCGTCACGCTTAATTTCTGCGTCCATCCACTGTGAAGCATACTGTGTGGCACAAAGTCCCAGTCCGTTTAAGCCAAGTGAATATTCGTAGTTTTCGCCCTCGGAATTATTATACTTACCGCCGGCATACAGCTCGCAAAAGGTTAAGTCCCAATTGTACCTGCCCTCGTTTTCGTTGTAATCAACAGGAATTCCTCTGCCATGGTCTTCTATTTCCACAGAATTATCTTCATATCTGGTTACAATAATTTCACTGCCGTAGCCCTCTCGTGCTTCGTCTATTGAATTTGACAAAATTTCAAAAACAGAGTGCTGACAGCCCTCTATACTGTCAGAGCCAAAAATAACAGCCGGTCTTTTTCTAACTCGGTCTGCACCCTTTAGTATAGTAATACTGTCATTGCCATACTCCTGAGTTGTTTTTTTCTTTGCCATTGTTTCACCTATTTCTTTCCTTTTAGTTTATTTATTTTATCACGCAAATATGCCGCATGCTCAAACTCCAACAGCTTTGCGGCAGCTTTCATTTCTTTTGTTAGTGATTCTATTAATTTTTGTTTTTCTTCCTTTGTCAGGCGTTTGCCCTTTTTATCATAAACCTCTTTATCATTATGAGAAGAAATCTCCAGTATATCCGCAACCTTTTTTGTAATGGTTTTTGGAACAATTCCGTTTTCTTGGTTGTAGCTGTTTTGTATAGAACGCCTACGCTCCGTTTCCCTAATAGCGTATTCCATCTGCGGCGTTACAGAGTCGGCGTACATTATAACCGTTCCCTCTGCATTACGGGCGGCTCTGCCTATAGTTTGTATCAGCGACCGCTCGCTTCTTAAAAAGCCTGCCTTGTCGGCGTCTAAAATTGCAACCAACGAAACCTCCGGTATGTCAAGCCCCTCACGCAAAAGGTTGATTCCCACAAGCACATCAAACTCCCCTAAACGCAGGTCACGAATAATTTTCATACGCTCTACGGTGTCAACATCACTATGCATATAACGCACCTTAATACCCATTGTTTCAAAGTAGACAGTTAAATCCTCTGCCATTTTCTTGGTAAGTGTTGTTACAAGCACACGCTCTTTTTTAGCTACACGAATATTTATTTCCGACACTAAATCGTCCATTTGACCGTCTATAGGTCTTACAGAAATTTCAGGGTCAAGCAGTCCCGTAGGGCGTATAACCTGCTCCGCCACAACAGCCGACCTTTCCAGCTCAAGGTCGCCGGGAGTGGCACTGACAAACACAGCCTGGTTTATTCTTTCGTAAAACTCATCAAAATTCAGCGGTCTGTTATCCAGTGCAGACGGAAGCCTGAAGCCGTATTCAATAAGGTTTTCCTTTCTTGCCCTGTCGCCTGCAAACATACCCCTAACCTGCGGCAGTGTTACATGGGATTCGTCCACAAACAGCAAAAAATCCTTTGGAAAATAGTCAAGCAGTGTGTAAGGCGAAGAGCCGGGTGCTCTGCCGGACAAAACCCTTGAGTAATTTTCGATACCGGTACAAAAGCCGATTTCCTGCAGCATTTCAATATCATATCGGGTACGCTGTTCTATACGCTGTGCCTCAAGGAGCTTGCCTTTATCCTCAAAAAATTTTATTCTTTCCTCAAGCTCTGCCTCCAGCTCCTTTATAGCCTTAAACATTTTATCCTTTGGCACAATGTAATGTGACGCCGGATATATGGCGGCATGCTTAAGCTCGCCGTAAAGCTCGCCTGTAAGGGCGTTTATCTCGGTTATTCTGTCTATTTCATCACCAAAATATTCTACTCTGATTATTTTACCCTCGCTGTTTGCCGGGTAAATCTCTACAACATCACCACGCACTCTGAATTTATTACGAACAAAATTCACATCGTTTCGCTCATACTGTAATTCTACAAGCTTACGCAGTAAATCGTCACGGGACTTTTCCATACCCGGTCTTAAAGAGATAACCATATTACGATAATCAATAGGATTACCCAAGCTGTATATACAGGACACACTGGCAACAATTATAACATCTCGCCGTTCCGACAGTGCAAGGGTTGCACTGTGCCGAAGCTTGTCTATTTCGTCGTTTATAGAGCTGTCCTTTTCAATATAGGTGTCGGTTTGTGCAACATAGGCCTCCGGCTGGTAGTAATCGTAATAGGATACAAAATATTCCACAGCATTTTCCGGAAAAAACTCCTTAAACTCACTGCACAGCTGTGCCGCCAAGGTTTTGTTGTGGGCAAGCACAAGCGTAGGTCTGTTTTCCCTTGCTATTATATTGGCCATAGTAAAGGTTTTGCCCGAGCCTGTTACACCAAGCAGGGTTTGCTCCCTGTTGCCGGCTTCTATTGACCTGCATATTTCATCTATTGCCTGTGGCTGGTCGCCTGTAGGCTTGTATTGTGAGTGTAATTTAAAATTCATTATAACCACCAATATTTATTAATACATTTCGTCCATAAATCCCGAATCCTTTAAGGAAACATAATCATCATCAGCAACGATAATATGGTCAATCAGCACAACATCTATAAGCCGCAGTGCCCTATACACCTTTTCTGTGGTTTTAATATCGTCATTAGAGGGCAGTGCAAGACCGCTTGGATGGTTGTGCGACAAAACGGCAAATTTTGCATTGTACAGCACTGCCATTTCTATAATTTTACGCACATAAACCTCACAGGCCGAAACAGAGCCCTTGCTTACTACTCCGCAGAAAACCTCTTTGTATTTGCTGTCAAGCAGCAGCAGTACAACCGCCTCGTATTCTCTGCCTACAAACTTGTGCTTTATTTTTTCACCAATATTATCTATATCAATTATTTTATCCTTATTATTGTGCTTATCCTCCATATACACACGGCAAATTTCAGGTATAAGCTTAATATATATTGCACAGTTTTCGCTTAACCCCGCTTCCTTCAGCTTGTCAATAGGTGCGTCAAACACAGCCGATATAGAGCCAAAGCTGTCAATGAGCATATGTGCAACAGGATTAGTATCCTTTCGGGGAATGGCATAGTACAGCATAAGCTCAAGTGCCTCATGGCTTTCCATACCGTCAAGTCCGTTATCAATAAATTTTTTTCTCAGCCTGTTTCTGTGACCGCTGTGCGGATTATCGTCCAACTGCTTTCCCTCCTTATATACTATCAACCTAAAGCAAGGTATTTGCCTATAAGCGGCGTTAATTTATTTGATTAAATTTTAATAAACTGCCGCTGTTTCTGCTGCACATAAATTGAGCTAACTGCATATATTAATACTTATCATTAGCCATAATACTCCATATTAAAATAAATATCAAACCATATTATAATCTATATTATAAAAAAATAAAAGCAAAATTTTTAATTTCTTTTCTGCAGCCCTTTGCAGAGCTGCTTTCGCTTAGGTTTTATAAGTCCTTTTACAAAGGGCAAAAAAAGAGGACACCCCAAAAGAGGGTATCCTCGGTATGTACTACGCAAGGCTTACTGCATTGTACCGTTGTTATTCATATTGTTGTACTCGTTGTTCATATTGTTCTGAGCATTGTTAACAGGAGCACCGTTATTCATATTGTTGTAGCCGTTGTTCATATTGTTTTGAGCATTGTTAACAGGAGCACCGTTATTCATATTGTTCTGAGCATTGTTAACAGGAGCACCATTATTCATATTGTTCATATTATTCATATTAGGAGCAAATTCCACTGTTTTAATAAGCCTGAATTTGCCTATAACAGGAAGCTCATTTGCTCTGCCCTTTACAACATTGTAAATACCAAGCACCATATAGCCTATTACCGCTACATAATATACCAGCCACATTATTACATTGACTATTACTCCAAGAACAGGTATAAAGCCAAAGATAAAAGTTACAATAGAAACAGCAATAGAGGCCGCAACGGTAAACAGGAAGAGAAGCAGGCCCTGGTTGGCATGGAAGCGTGCAAATCTGGAATTTTTACTAGCCAGCCACGGAATGAGGAACAACAAACCAAAGTACGAAAAAATAGAAAGCGTCTTATTGTCGGAAATATCTCGAGGGCTGATTTGGTCCTTACATCTTGGTGTGTTAAGAATAAAATTCTTTATTTGCTCTATAAACCCGCCGCCATTACTGCCGTTCGGCTGCTGATATTGATTGTAGCCCTGCTGACCGTTTGGCTGCTGATACTGATTGTAGCCTTGCTGACCGTTTGGCTGTTGGTACTGATTATTCTGCTGATTGTTCATATAATTTTCCTCCAATAAATATAAATACAATATATAATCATAAATTAAGCGAATTACTGAATAATCTGCTTAATTATTTCCTCTGCCTTCATAGCGTCTGCCTTGCCACGACTGTTTTTCATTACATAGCCCACTATTGCCTTTACAGCCTTTTCCTTGCCGTTCTTATAATCGGCAACGGCATTAGGGTTAGCGTCTACTGCCTCTTGACAAAGCTTTTTGGTTGCCTCCTCGTCCAGTCCGCCCATATCCTTTTCGGAAATAAGCTCCGAAGCCTTCTTGCCTGTTTCAAGCATTTTATCAAGAGTAGACTTTGCAAGGTTCATTCTTATTTTCTTGCTGTCAAGCAGCTTAATGAGCTCTCTTAGGCTTTCAGCCGAAACAGGTATGTCAAACTCTTCCTTTGCAGACTCGTTTTCAATAGTTCTGAAAATTTGTCCTATAATAAAGTTTGCCGCTGTTCGTGGGTTTGCTGTACCCTCGCTTGCCCTTTCAAAATACTCTGCAACTCTTCTGTACTTTACAAGCAGCTGTGCGTCCGACTCAGGAATACCCAGCTTTTCAACATATCGCTCAAGCTTTTCATCAGGCAGTTCAGGAATAGTTTTTTCCAGCTCCTCTACCTCTTGGTCAGTTACATTTATTGTAACAAGGTCAGGATCACGGAAATAACGGTAATCGTTAGCGTCCTCTTTGCCACGCATGCTTGATGTTGTGTTTGTTGCATCGTCATAACGCAGTGTTTCCTGCTGAACGCTTCCTCCACTTTCAATAATATCAATCTGTCTTTCCTGCTCGTATTCAATAGCCTTTGCCATAAATGCTATTGAATTCATATTTTTAATTTCTGTTCTGGTGCCAAACTCCTTTTGACCTTCGGGACGAACAGAAATATTAACATCGCATCTCATAGAGCCTTCCTGCATTTTACAGTCAGAAACGCCTATATAACGCATAATAAGCTGCAGCTTTTCCACATACTCTCTTACCTCGTCTACAGAGCGGAAATCAGGCTCGGTAACAATCTCGATAAGAGGCACGCCGCCACGGTTATAGTCAACATAGGTATCGCCCTTTTGGTGAATAAGCTTACCTGCGTCCTCTTCAATGTGAATACGGTTAAGTCTTATTCTTCTGCCGCTGCTAAGCTCTATATATCCGTTTTTGCACAGCGGCTTGTCATACTGTGAAATCTGGTAGGCCTTTGACAAGTCCGGATAACAGTAGTTTTTTCTGTCCATTTTTGAAATTCTTGAAATTTCGCAGTTCGTAGCCAGTCCGGCCCTTATAGCATAGCGAACAACCTGTTTGTTCAGCTTTGGCAGGGTACCCGGCAAGCCTATACATATCGGACAGCAGTGTGTGTTAGGGCTTCCGCCAAATTCTGTGGTACAGCCACAGAAAATCTTAGTTTTTGTACTTAGCTCCACATGAGTTTCAAGTCCTGCAACAAGCTCGTATCTCATAGCTTAACCCCCATTTCTGCACTTTTAAACATTGTTGAATGTGTGGCGTTTTCATAGTGCCAAGCGGCATTCAAAATGGTAGACTCCGCAAAGGTATTGCCGATAAGCTGCATACCTATAGGCATACCCTTAGCGTTAAAGCCGCACGGTACAGACACTGCCGGCAAGCCTGCAATGTTAATAGGTACTGTGCAAATATCTGTAAGGTAGGTTTCTATAGGGTCGCTTACAGCCTTGCCAACCTCAAAGGCGGTCATAGGTACTGTAGGGGCCAAAATTACATCTACCTTTTCAAAAGCATTTTTAAAATCCTTTACTATTGTGCCACGCAGGTTTTGAGCCTTTTTATAGTAAGCGTCATAGTATCCGGCACTAAGAACATAAGTGCCAAGCATAATTCTTCTTTTAACCTCGCTGCCAAAGCCCTCGCTTCTGGTTTTGCAAACCATATCGTTTACATCGTTATATGTTGGGGTTTTGTAGCCGTACCTTATGCCGTCATATCTGCCAAGGTTTGAGGAGGCCTCGGCACAAGCAAGGATATAGTAAACAGGCAGTGCATACTTCAGTGCAGGCAGGTCAAACTCTACAATTTCGGCACCCATACTGCGGTAAAGATTGCAGGCATTTAAAACAGCCTCCTTTACATCGTCACGAATACCCTCAAGATACTCCCTTGCTATGCCTATTTTCATACCCTTAATATCATTTTTAAGTGTGGCGCAGGCACCTGCACCCTTGTTTCCCTGTGAGGTAGAATCCATTGGGTCAAGCTTTGCAACAGCGTCATAAACAATGGCTGTATCCTCTACTGTTGTTGTAATAGGGCCTATTTGGTCAAGGCTTGAAGCATATGCAATAAGACCGTATCTTGACACACTGCCGTATGTAGGCTTTAAGCCTACTATGCCGCAAAAGCTTGCAGGCTGTCTTATAGAACCGCCTGTGTCCGAGCCCAAGCCATACACGGCAATGTTGCCGCCTACTGCCGATGCTACGCCGCCTGACGAACCGCCGGCAACATGGTTGAGGCTGTGAGGGTTTTTAGCCCCGCCAAAAACCGAGGTTTCGCAGGAGGAGCCCATTGCGAACTCGTCCATATTTGTTTTTCCCAGCAAAACCGCATTTTGCTGCTGCAAAAGCTTCCAAACGGTTGCGTCATAAATAGGCTTATAGCCCTCAAGAATTTTTGAACAACAGGTTGTTTCGATTCCGCTTGTGGATATATTATCCTTTAATGTCATTGGAACACCTGCCAGCAAAGGAAGCTCTTCTCCCCTTGCAATTTTATCGTCAACGGCTTTTGCAGCCTTTAAGGCTGTATCTGCCGTTACATTCACATAAGCGTTCAGGTCGCCGTTGGACTTGTCAATAGCGTCCAGATACTGCTGTGTAAGCTCTGTACAGGTAATTTCTTTTCCTGTAAGCATTTCGTTAATAGCCCTAATTTTGCTTTTAACCTCTGCCATTGGTATCAATCCCTTCTATAGAGTATCGGCTCTGCTCACAACTGAACAGGCACTATGCCCATTACAAGCAACGCTTCTTTACAAGAAAGCAGTCTTCTGCCTTATCGCCGGCATTTTCAAGGATTTTTTCGGTAGGGTACGACTCCACTACTACATCCTCTCTAAAAACATTTGACAAATTATTAATATTATCAAACTCCTCACCGTCTGTAGGTGCGTTGTTTATAGCGTCTGCAAAGTCTACAATGCTTTGCATTTCCTTTGTCATTGCCTCCAGCTCATCTTCCTTTACAGAAAGCTTTGCGAGGCGGGCAATTTGTATTACATCTTCATGAGATACCATTTTTGTTACCTCCCTGTAAAATTATCTTAGTTTTATATGAACCTCTCTAAGCTGCTGCTCAGAAACCTCGTTAGGTGCACCCATAAGAACATCCTGTGCATTGCTGTTCATAGGGAACGCTATTACCTCACGAATATTTTCCTCTTCTGCCAAAAGCATCAGCATACGGTCTACGCCGGGTGCCATACCTGCGTGCGGCGGTGCACCGTACTGGAATGCATTGTAAAGCGATGAGAATTTCTCCTTTAGGTCGTCCTCTGTATAGCCTGCAATTTTAAACGCCTCTATCATAATGTCAAGGTCGTGGTTACGAACAGCACCGGAAGAAAGCTCTACACCGTTGCATACAATGTCATACTGGTAAGCAAGCACCTCTGTAGGATCCTTTTCCTTTAGAGCCTGCATACCGCCCTGCGGCATTGAGAATGGGTTATGTGTGAATATTACAGCACCCGTGTCCTCGTCATGCTCAAACATAGGGAAGTCTACTATAAAGCACATTTCAAACTTGCTTGTATCTATAAGCTTTAGTCGCTTTGCTACCTCTGTTCTTATTTGACCTGCAAGCTTTGGTGCGTCCTCTTTGCTGTCGGCAATAAAGTAAATAACATCGCCTGCTTTTGAACTGTTAATTTCTATAAGCTTTTCACGGTCGCCCTCTTTTAGGAACTTATCTATAGGGCCGTCAAAGGTTAGGTCTTCTCTTACCTTTACATAGCCCAAGCCCTTCATACCGATAGAAAGGGCGAACTCCTCCATATTTTTAAACCATTTTTTAGACTGTGCTGCTGCATTAGGAACATTAATGGAACGAACTGTTTTCTTTCTGAACGGAGCAAAATCAGTTTCCTCAAACATTGGACTGATGTCCTGAATTAAAAGAGGGTTTCTAAGGTCAGGCTTGTCTGTACCGTATTTAAGCATAGCCTCTGCATATGGTATTCTTGCAAACGGCGGCTTTGAAACCTCTTTGTCAGAGAATTTTGTAAACACATCATACAAAACCTCCTCGGCTACAGCGAACACATCCTCCTGTGTGGCAAAGGCCATTTCAAAGTCCAGCTGATAAAACTCGCCCGGAGAACGGTCTGCTCTTGCGTCCTCATCTCTAAAGCAAGGAGCAATTTGGAAATACTTATCAAAGCCCGAAACCATCAGCAGCTGCTTAAAAATCTGCGGTGCCTGCGGCAAAGCATAGAACTTACCCTTGTGCTTTCTGCTTGGGATAAGGTAATCTCTTGCGCCCTCAGGTGAGCTTGCAGACAGTATAGGCGTATTTATTTCGTTAAAGCCCATTTCAGTCATTTTATTTCTTAGGAATGAAATAACCTGACTTCTCATTAAAATATTGTTATGAACCTTTTTGTTACGCAGGTCAAGGAAACGATATTTCAAACGAATATCCTCCTTTGTTTCGGTTGATGTAGCCACCTCAAAAGGCAGTACATTGTGGCACTTACCTAAAACTGTCAATGCTTCAGCAGTAATTTCAACCATACCTGTTGCTATTTTAGGGTTGATTGTTTCTTCATCTCTTTTAACAACCTCACCGCTTACAGTAACTGTACACTCTTTGTTTACATCTGTAAGCATATTGTCGTCGTGTACCACTACCTGTACTACGCCGTACTGGTCACGAACATCCAAAAACATTACGCCGCCGTGGTCACGAATATTTTCAACCCAGCCGGCAACTCTTACCTTGCTTCCTATATGTGATTCTCTAAGCTCGCCGCATAAATGCGTACGATATATATTTGAGCTATTCATTTTCATATTCCTTTCAAACAGCATATTTATACATTTAAAAATTATAACATTAAGCAATGCGTTTTTCAATATTTGCCATAGATTTTTTTACTTATTTTGCCCTTTTAATTTACCTGTATTTATAGTATAATATACTTATATCAAAAAATAAAGGTGATATTTATGACAGAGGCTGTTAAAAGCACCCTTGAAAACCTAAAAAAGAACAATATGGAGGCGTATTTTTGCAGCAGCAAAGACGAAGCCCTGGAGCTTGTAAAAAAACTGATTAAAAAAGGCGACACCGTAAGCAACGGCGGTTCGGTAACATTGGCAGAAACAGGCGTTATGGATTTGCTCAAAAGCGGCGACTACAACTACCTTGACAGAGCAAGGCCGGGAATAACCCAAGAAGAAATTGAGCAGGTTTACCGTAGCACCTACAGTGCAGACGCTTATTTTGCAAGTGCAAATGCCGTAACTCAAAGCGGTTATATTTACAATGTTGACGGCAACTCAAACAGAGTATCTGCCATACTTTACGGCCCTAAAAGCGTTATTTTATTGGTAGGCACAAATAAGATAGTAAAAACTATTGACGATGCCGTTGAGCGTGTTAAAAAAATTGCCGCACCTAATAACGCCCGCAGGCTAAACCTTGATACATACTGCTCTCATACAGACAGCTGTGTTTCATTAAATAAAAACGACAACGAAATATGTGACGGCTGTGCAAGCACAACAAGAATATGCTGCAACTATGTACTTAGCGGCTACCAAAGGCACAAAAACAGAATTAAAGTTATAATTATAGACGGCAGCTACGGCTATTAATTGCCTACACGGCAAACCAAAATCAATACCCTAAAACAACATACAGCCTTAAAACACCAATATAAACAACCCAGGGTGGGTATCAGCCTGTGCACCGATACCCACCCTTTTGCGGTAATAAATAAAAATCAGATTATCAGAAATTGCTGTTGCGGTTTTTGTTTTGGCTGCTTCTGTTATTCTGATTGTTATTCTGATTGTTATTTTGGCTATTGCTTCGGTTATTGTTCTGGCTGTTATGCTGATTATTGTTTTGACTGTTGTTCTGACTTCTCTTGCTTTGGTTATTCTGGCTGTTTTGATTGTTAAATCTGTTGTTCATTGTAAGCACCTCCTTTACGAAAATTATTATTAGCACTAAGCTTAAATATATTCACTGCAGGTTGAAAGGAATTATTAAATATGGACGCTTTACTTCCTGACAAATTTTTACAACGAATGAAAAATATGCTAAAAAGCGAATACAGCGACTTTTTGGCACAATACGAAAAGCCGCCTGTAAAAGGACTGCGTGTAAACACGCTTAAATGCAGTGCAGAAAAGCTGCTTCCGCTTTTACATTGCAAAACAGCTCCCTCCCCCTTTTCACCTGTCAGCTACTATATAGCCGACAATGTTAAGCTTGGCAACAGCCCGCTGCACCACTGCGGTGCGTTTTATTTACAGGAGCCGTCAGCGTCCGGTGCAGTTACCGCCCTTGATGTACAGCCCGGCGACAGGGTGCTTGACCTGTGTGCCGCACCGGGTGGAAAAACCACACAAATAGCGGCACTGCTGCAAGGCGAGGGGCTAATATGGAGCAACGAAATAGTAAAAAAAAGAAGTCAAATACTACTGTCCAACATTGAACGAATGGGAATAAGAAACGCTGTGGTATCCTCAATGTCCCCTGAGGCACTGTGCCCAAAGCTGCAGGGATATTTTGACAAGGTGCTGGTAGACGCACCGTGCTCCGGCGAGGGTATGTTCCGCAAAGACCCGCAGGCGATTTCAGAATGGTCAGAGGAACACACAAAAGCCTGTATGGAACGGCAAATACAAATTTTAAACAGTGCAAAGCTCTGCCTAAAGGAGGGCGGCGTACTGGTGTACAGCACCTGCACCTTTTCTCCCTACGAAAATGAGGGCACTGTAAATGATTTTTTAAAAAATAACCCTGACTTTGAATTGGTTGACTGCGGCGTAAGCTTTGGCAGAGAAGCAGAAAATATGCCGCAAGCACGCAGAATATACCCTATGGACGGGGGCGAGGGGCATTTTATAGCCAAGCTGATTAAAGCAAGCCCGGAAACAGGCTATACGCCCGAGCAGATTTACAGCATAAACAGCCGTGACAAAAACTGCGTTGCCGCTGTAAAGTCGGCACAACAGCTTTACAGTGAAATTTTTAACAGCAACACTACTCCTAATTTCACAGTAATTAACGACAAGGTGCTTATACCGCCGCAAAGCACGCCGGCACTTGACGGTATGGGTGTTATACGAAGCGGTGTTCTGTTTGGAGAAGTAAAGAAAAACAGAATAGAACCGGCACACAACCTGTTTACGGCGGCAAAGCCGGAGGAGCTGAAAAGCACAGTGAACTTCACAGCAGACTCCCTACAGCTTAATTCATATTTACTGGGCGAGGAAATTGCAGTAAGCTCCGATTTAAAGGGCTACACGGCAGTATGCGTAGAGGGAATTACTCTGGGCTTTGGCAAATGCTCAAACGGTCGGCTGAAAAACAAATATCCTAAAGGGCTAAGAAAGGTTAAATAACAATGGAGCTTTCAAATATTGGTACAATAAAAGATATTTTAGGCAGGCACGGCTTTACCTTTTCGAAATCGTTAGGACAAAATTTTCTTATAAACCCAAGCGTATGCCCAAAAATGGCAGAACAGAGCGGTGCCAAAAAGGGCGTAGGGGTTATTGAGGTAGGCCCCGGCATAGGTGTGCTTACCTGTCAGCTTGCCGAGCGTGCCGACAGGGTGGTGGCAATAGAGCTGGACAAACGGCTTCTGCCCGTTTTAGATGAAACCCTGGCTGAATATGACAACATAAGGATTATAAATGACGACATTTTAAAAATAGACTTAAAAAAGCTGATTGAAACAGAGTTTAGCGGTATGGATGTTGTAGTGTGTGCAAACTTGCCATACTACATAACATCACCGGTTATTATGAAGCTGTTGGAGGACAGACTCCCGATAAATGCCTTGACAGTTATGGTGCAAAAGGAGGCCGCACAGCGTATATGTGCAGAGGTTGGCTCTCGCCAAAGCGGTGCGGTAACTGTAGCTGTAAATTACTATGCAAAGCCGCAAATACTGTTTGGCGTATCGGCAGGCAGCTTTATGCCGGCACCAAAGGTGGACTCGGCGGTAATAAGGCTTGACATTTTAAAAGAGCCTTGTGTACAGGTAGAGGACGAGGAGCTGTTTTTCAAGGTGGTAAAGGCCGCATTCAGTCAGCGTAGAAAAACCCTGCCAAACTCCCTTTCGGCAGGACTTCAAATATCAAAGCTTACAGTAACAAACGCCCTTAATCGGGCAAATGTGCCTGTAAATTACAGAGCCGAGCAGCTTACAATGGAGCAGCTTGCCAAAATATCCAACGCTATCGGCTCTAAACAGTAGGAGGTTATGTTATGGATAAAGACAAAGGACACACCTCCACATTTCTGTTTTCAAACAAGTCCGACAGCAGAGTTCGCTTTGGTTTGGAGCAGGGCAATGCGGTTTACAGCAAATCCTCCGACCCTACACAGGATATTTTCCAAAGGCGAATAGCACGGCTTTATAATACGCACGGTGTATTCAGCTGTGACACACACCGTGTAATATCCTCACTTTTAACAGCGTTGGCAGGATGCAACGAAAAAATAGCTGTCAGCAGCAGCCTTATTCCTCCGCTTTATTTTGCCATAAAAAAGGCGGCAAAAGGCATTGGAATAAATATAGCTGAATTTGCCACAGAGCAGGAGCTTGAAAAGCTTACACAGGACGGTATTAAGGCAGTTTTTGTATCGTCTGCCTCCTACACAGTGCAAATGCCTCTCAAGGTATGCAGTACCTCCTGCCGAAAAAATCATATTCCCCTTATTGTAGACAACACAATAGCTACAGGCTATTCCTTTATGCCTTTTATGCACGGTGCGTCTATTGTTTTGGAAATGTCGGAGCTTTTATCCTCCGGCAGTACAGAGCACAGCTATACAACAATAATTGACAGGGGCGGCTTTCATTGGATGTACAACAACAGCTACAGCAGACTGTACCCCTTTTCAAGCAGTAAATACCCTATGGCACTGTATGTAAAAACAAGCTGCAAAAAGTATAATGCCAAGCTTTACAGCCAATTGCAGGCTGACTATTATATGCTTTTGGAAGGTCTGCGCACACTTGAGGATCGTCTGAACGCCGCCGACAATAACTGCCAAATGCTTATGAGCGTTATGACAAACTACTGTACAGAAATATATTCAACCGACTATGAAAGGTTTGCAATGTTTTTTTCGGCAGAAATTCACAGCAAATATGTAAACGCACTAAAGCAAAGGCTTGGTAACATTACAGTTGCCTCTATACCCCGTTTGTTTCAGTTATACAGCTGTACGGCCGTATTTTTTGACGACAGCACAATATATGTAAAATGCGGGACAGAGCCTTTTGACCATATTAAGCCCTTATTCACTGTCAATATTGATTAACACACAGTTGTTTACCACTGCTTGCATTAATTAATGTACAACCTATTTTTCTACCATTCCACATTGGTTATCATACAATGCAGATTATACAATTTATATATTAACAACAAAAGCGGTAGCGAGAAAAATCTCGTTACCGCTTTTTCGTAACCTGTTAATCTAAATCAATTATCTAATTTAAATTACTCATCGTATTTTTTCTTTTTAAGAAATATCGTACCAAATATTCCTACACCCGATACAAACAGCACCGCAGCCCACAAGAATATATTGTTGCTGTCGCCTGTTTTTGCAGGCGTGGTTGTGGTTGTACTTGTGTTCGTGTTTGTATCTTGATTTTGTACATCCTGCTTGCCGTTATTCGGATTTGCAGGTGTTTTGCCGTTTGAAGCTGATGGGGTATTATCTCCCATTTTCGCAGGAGCTGCAGGCTCCGTTGGCTCTGTAGGAGCTATAGGCTCCGTTGGCTCTGTAGGAGCTATAGGCTCTGTTGGAGCTGTTGGAGCTGTTGGCTCTGTAGGAGCTGTAGGAACTGTAGGAGCTGTTGGAGCTGTTGGAGCTGTTGGCTCTGTAGGCTCTGTTGTTCCTATAGGAGGAATTTCCTTTCCTTTTACCATATAGCCGCAAACTGTACAAATTTTATCGCCTGTATATCCCGATTCGGTTTTTGTAGCTTCCTTTGCATTTTCCACCTTCATATTGTGGTCAGCCTTGTCACTTACAGCTCCGCAGCTGCATTCATGCCAATGACTGTTTGCGTCCGACTTCCATTCACTGCCATAGCTGTGCTCGTGTGTATCGTCCACAGTAACTGTAATGTTCAGTCTTTCGCTGTAATCCATACCGTCCTTATATGCCGCAATACGGTATTTTGTATTTTGGGTAATGGTAATTGGTTCGGTATAGGTTTTTCTGCTTGCACTGTTTTGGCAAGGGCAGGTGTCATCTGTAGTATAGTAGATAGTTACCCCGTCCTCAGCCGAAATTACAAGCTGCTCACCATTTTTAACGGTAATATAATTTTCCTTAGGGGACTCTGCCGTAAACTGGGTTGTGCCAATTTGTGCTGTTGGCCTCTGCGGACGGTTTTCGTCCATAGTTATATGCAGGTCTACAGTTTTTGTAAGGCTTGTTCCCGCTGCGGTAAAGGTAATGTCTGTGTAACCCGGCAGCCTTGTATCCATATTGAAAACTGCTCTTCCGTTTTCATCTGTTACCGCTGTATTTTCTGCCAGCCGAGCAAAATCCGCATTTCCTACGGCAGCCTCAAGAGTAACATTCGGCATATAATTGCCGTCGGCGTCCTTAATACGAACAGAAAGGCGGCGTTCCTCAGCTACCTTCATAGAGATAATGCTTTCATAATTCAAAATTATTTCTGCAGGGCGGGCAGTAACGATTAATTTGCCACTGCTGTACAACGGCAGAGCCTTTCCCGCATAGTTTTGTGCACCGTCAAGAGTAAAGGAAACAGCACTGCCTTTTTTGAAGCCGCCTGCTTGGGTAATATGCAGTACCTTAGAATAGCCGCTGTCTATAGATTTCCATGTACCAACCATACCTGACGGCAATGAAATTTCCTTTGAAGTATCCATATACTGGCTAAACAGCACCTCTATATAATCCGGATATGCCTTTGCAGACACAACCTTTGGAAGCTCTTTAGATACCATAGCATTTTTCAGTCCTAATCTTGGAGGCGGCACCTGCATCCACCGGGTTTGTGTAGATTCATAACCCTCTTTTTCAAAGCGTACCTGCCACCAGCCTGCTGTAACGTCCCAAGCGTATGAGCCGTTTTTGTCGGTTATTTGAGGGTTAATCTGATCATAATTTTCAGCGTCCCACATTTTTGCGTTGGTTCCGTTTTCATCCTCGGCATACCAAACCGATGCTGTTACACCCTCAAGAGTGTTGGACTCTACAGCCTCGTAAATAATGCCTGATGGATCCATAAGAGCATTTTTGCGGGCTACCTTACGGGTACGGCGCATAATGTCTTCCATGTCGGTTTTCTCACACTTTTGCTTTCTTATTCTTGTCTGCTTATCCAGATCTTCAAGAAGCGACTGAATTTCTGCCGCACGCCTTGCACCTACTGTATTGGTTGCCTTATCCCAAATATTTCCGACTACATCCGTTGAGCCTGTTTTGTCAAAAATTCCGCCTACAATAAAGGCAGAGCCTGCGATTGAATTTGCTCCGAAACGGAATGCCTCGTTGTCAAGCAAAAGATGAATTTTTTGAGCAATATGGCGTTCTCTCATAATATCATTTGCACAAAGAGGCATATCCGAATAGCGGTTTTCAAAAAGCTCAAGCTCCTGAATATATCCATCCATTTCTGACGCCTTAACTGTAAAGTCTACCATAGCTTCAGCATCCTGCCTTACGCCGTCAATACCTATAAGCGTATTCACACCCTGCAGTCCGCCGCTTACGCTATTAAGTACTCCTGCCTCAACTGTTCCGCAAGCCGGGTTTTTAATGGCAACTTGGGCAAAATCGTCGTAACATTCGGTAAGCTCTGAAATATAATCGTTTCTTATGGACTGTTTAATATTATCAAGAGCACCTGCCTGGAAATCAACCTGATTGCCGCTTTCATCAATAAAGGTAAAGCCGCCTGTTACACCGCCGGCTCCGCCGCCTCTTGCCAATACTTCTGCACCGCTTACCGCTGCTCTTAACATTCTTACCGGTGCGGCCTTTTCCTCGGTATCATCCCTATAGGCAGTAAAGCCGTTGGCTGTTTCACATATGGTAAAGCCCGCCGCCTGCAGCTCTTCTACTGTGCGGGTGTTTTTGCTTTGAGTTATTCCTATTTCATTATATACCTCGTCCCAATTCTTATATTGGGTTAAATCCTTTTTCAGTCCAAGATTCTTTGAAAGCTGGCTGATGTTTTTGTCAATGGCCTTTTCAAGCCCGTAAGCCGCTGTCTGCTCGGTATCCGACAGCCCCTTAAACCATTCTGTTTCAGACATATGGTATTTTCCGCCGAAAATATACTTAGACGCATCATCTACATTCGGCACAATACCCTCCAGCTTGTCAACATATGATTCTCTTGCAGTTTCTATTTGTTCCCTGCGAGTGGTCATGACTTCATTGCACTTACTGTTTACGGCTTCTACTGTTTTTGCGTTATAAGTAAAGTACTCTGTGTCCTCATCCCAGTCAATTGCAAAGTCGGTAGCCATAAGCACTTTATTCAGCGAGCCTGCAAATGTATAGCGTTTATAATGGGTTTGATATGCACCCGAGGAAATCGCTTCACTGCTTATAAGTGTCATTGGCACATATTCCACATTGCCGTCCGTCATCACTGCATATGTTATAACATTTGTCGGAGCGGCTTCGCTTATGAGTGTGGCAACAAAATTAACATTGCTGTTGTGGTTATTTACGGTATATGACGGATATACATCGTCAGTAGAAGATGAGCTGTACAAAAACTGCTTATAGCTAGAGCCGTTATAAAAATACCATGTTTCAAGTCCTGTATTTTTTGGCTTGCTCGAGAATGAAACCGTAGTTTCAGCACTAAACTCTCCGCACACCGCTTTCAGTTTAAACTCCTGTCCTGCAAGAACAACCTCCGGAAGATTATAGGTAAGCACCGCATTTCCGTTTCCGTTTGTAGTTCCCCAAGCGACAACATCATTGTCAAGCCACAGCTCCACCTTAGAATTTGGTGCAGAGGTTACAGTTGCTTTATTATTTTTACTCACAGTAAGTATCTGAGATTCCGGTACCAGATACATACCCTCAACGGCAACAGTTGCACTGCCTATAGGAGCCGAAACATTACCCACAGTACCAAATGCTGTAATGCTTTGCTCTCCTACACCGGAGAAAATATTTGTAATGTAGAACATTCCCTCGGAATCCTTTACATTTACAGTAACGGTGTTGCCTTTAGTTACATAATCAACGCCTTTTTGCAGAACCTCCTTTTGCGTATAAAGCGTCTGTACCGATGCACCCTTAGGCAGAGCTACCGTAACCGTACCGTTTTTTCCGCCGGCAAAACTGTAAAATACCCTTGTGCGGCAGGCACGTCCTGCTACCGTTCTGCTTTGCTCGGCAACCAAACGGCAGTTGTTCTTGTTGAGTATATTTGATGTAACGGTTTTTAGCAAAGGAACATTCAGGGTAAGCTCTGCAGTTTTTCCGTCGGTAACCTTTACAGTTTCTTCTGCATAGTCGGTACCTTTTTTCAGCCCCATAGCTTCAAGTGTACTAACTGTGGATATTGCAGAAAAGCTGTCGTTTGCATTAAAGGCAATAACCTTGTATGTTCCTGCTTTTAGGGAGTCGGTAATCAAAATCCCGTTTTTATTAACAACTCCCTGGGCAACAGCGTTTTCGTTTGCATCAAAAACAAGAATATTGTTGTCACCTGCAAAGTCACCGGTTGTGGCAACATTAATTTTTCCCCAAGGGGTTAAGGTTACATTAAACACTCCGCTTTCACGCAGTGCCGTAACGGTGTTTGCAGAATATAATAATTCGTCTGCGTTTACAGAAAGGGTAAGCCTTTGTGCTGTAACGGAATCATTCAGAACTATATAAGGGTACTGAACGGTGTAGTCCTTTCCTTGCTTTAAAGTCTCGCCGCCACCCTTTAGGGTAAATGTCAGCTTGTCACCTTCGCTTACTGCAATGTCGCCAAAATCAATACGCATTAAATTGTTTGCCGGCACTTTGTCGGACTCTCCGAATGCTATCTCGCCAAGCTCCCAGTCTTCGTTAATGTCGGCTTTAATAAAATTCTTGTCATAATAGCCATTAGCCGTTGCCTTGACTGTAACCGTAGAGCCCTCGTCTGCAATTACAGAGAATTTTCCGCTGCTGATTTCTACAGGAACGCTCTGACCGTCTATACAAATTTCCACCTTAGCTTTGCTTTGTATACTGCCGGAAACCTTAACGGTTCTGTCGGAAATGGCAATAAATTTATATATAGCATCAGGATCCTTGTCAGGGTCATTTATCAAAGCGTCATACAAAAGCTTCATCATAGAGGCTTCGCCGTTTGAATTCTTCTCATATGCTTTGATGATAATATTTGTACTTCCATAATCATTATTAAACGGTGAGTAATACTCCTTATCGCCAACGGTTAACTGTCCGGCATTCGGAGCCTCCTGCAGCTGTATGTTGCGGTTTCTGAATACTACAGTAAGAGGCTTGGTAACGCCGTAAAAGGCTTCGCAGCCAACTAAGGCTACAGACTCAGGAACAACTATTGTGCTTCCCTCAAGCTCCACACAATCATTGAAAGCACTCTCTCCTATAACCTCTACACCGTCAGCAATGTTCAAGCCGGTAATTTTTGTTCCGGCAAAGGCTGCGTATTTTATTTCTCTTACGGTTTCTGGAATATTCAGCGTACCGGTAATTGGACAGCCTTCAAATGCCGACTTACCAATAGTTTCTACTCCCGCCATTATGGTTAATTCTTTTAATTTATTTTCATATTCGTAACTGTCGGTGCTAAAAGCATAATAACCGATTTCTCTGATATTTGACGGGATAGTAACGCTTTCAAATCCACAGTTTGTAAATGCAGCGTCACCTATTGCACTTACATTCGGAAGTGAAACTCCCTCGTTATATACCGATACAGGAAGGGAGGTACATCCGCTAAATCCGGTAAGCGTAGTCAGCTTACTGTCATTTGGCCAGCTTACGCTTGTAAGACTGCTGCAGTCATTAAATGCATATCTGCCTATTGTTTCAAGGCTCGACGGAAAAGAAAGAGATGTAACCGATATTTGGTTAAAAGCAGACTCCCCTATTTCAGAAAGTGAAGTACAAACTGATAGGTCAAGGCTGCTAAGTGCCGTACAGTAACTGAAGGCTTCGTTTCCAATACTAACCAGTGCTTTAGACAGCTTTAGGTCAGAAAGTGACGAATCACCATAGAACGCCATTTCTTCAATTCTCGTCAGATTTAAGCATGAGGATAAATCCATGCCGGAAAGTGAAGTGCAAGCCCAAAATGCTTTATTATTAATTACTGTTACAGAGGTCGGCAGCTTCACCGAGGTTAATGCTTTACACTCACTGAACATACTGCCTTCTATCACTGTCAGCCCTGTGCAGGCAGATAAATCTGCATTTTTCAGCTGAAAGCACTGTGCAAATGCACCCACTCCAAGGGAGGAAACCGACGACGGCAGTGTTACCGAGGTAAGCCCCGTCCAGCAAAAAGCATTTACGCCAATGGTTTTAAGTGATGTGCAAGCGGTAAAATTAACATCTGCTAGCTTTTCACAGCTCATAAACGCATCTTTGTCAATGATTTCAACATTAGACGGCAGCTTTACGGCAACAAGCTCCTTATTTTTATAAAATGCATCCTCACCTATGGAGCGCAGCTGTGTACAGCCCGAAAGGTCAACATTTGTAAGCTTGCAGTCGGTAAAGCCGCTAACATCAACAAGGCTTGTCGGAAATTCCACAGCCGTAAGAGCTGAATTTCGGAATGCATAACTGCCTATAGTTGCAAGCTCTGTGCACGCCGAAAGGTCAACATTTAAAAGACCTGTGCAATTATCAAACGCGTTCGCACCAATACTTATAAGCGTTGACGGCAGCTTTACAGAAATTAAGCCCTCATTGATGTAAAAGGAGCCATCACTAACGGAGCGTAGCTGTGTACAGCCGGAAAGGTCAACATTTGTAAGCTTGCAGGTAGCAAAGGCGTATTTGCCAATATCACTGAGACTTGCCGGAAATTTAACATCTGCAAGGGCTGTACCACAAAACGCCCGGTCACCTATTGTTTTAAGCCCTGTACATGCCGCAAGGTCTGCATTTGAAAGGTTCGTGCAGTCATAAAACGCTCTCGCACCAATACTTGTAAGCGTTGACGGCAGCTTTACAGATGTAAGCGAATCGTGAGGTTTAACATAACCGGACATATTGGAAAACGCAGAATCGGCAATTTTTGTTACCGGCAGCTTTTCCAATGAATTTGGTATTTCAATGGCTGTAACCGTAGTATCACAGCCGGTTATAGTGACTGTTTGGCTGGCATCGTCAATTTCATAATAAACCATACCGCCTGTAGCTTCAAATGAGCCTGTGGTATCTGCCGCCAGGACACTGACGGGCAGAATACCAATGATCAAGCTAAAAACCAAAAACACAGCCACGAGTTTTTGCTTTTTTAACATTTTGCTAAGCCTCCTTTGCTTTATTATTTTTTTACTTTTCTGTATTTGTTGTAAGCCAATCCTCCTGCTACGCCACAGAATACAAGCATTGAGGCAAGCCACAGAGCTATATCGTCATTATAACCTGTCTTTGGAGAGGTTACGGTATTATTGCTTGAATATACCGCACTTGGTGCCGCAGGGTTAGTTGAGCTTGTCGGAGCTGCTGCCGGCGTTGTCGGGCTTGTTGTCCCGTTGGCGGTATTTGTCGCTATGATTCCATATTGGCTTAAATGGTTTGTTTCAAATACAATATAACCGTCTTCCACCGTTGCGGGTATGGTTTCTTTTATTTCATCATTCAGAATATAAACAACTTCGTATTTGTTATATCCTTTTAAAGCTTCAGGCAGGGCAATTTTGATCTTCATTTTGGTATTGCTGATTTTAACAACATTATTTCCGTCCAGAACATTGATGTCCGCAATGAATTTTACATTCTTGTCTGCCAGCTCCTTCTTGACCTCGACAGGCTTAATGTCCAATTTGTAATCCTTGCTGATTCCTTTTTCAAATTCAATTTTTGCTTTTGTATCTCCCGTGCTTTGAAGCTCCTTTACTGTTTCTTTAACAGGATTTTCCGGCTGTCCCGAGTTTTTAGTCCAAGTCGCATAAAGAGTTACATTTTTATATCGTTCGTAGCCGTTGTCTTCTGTAATTAAAGTATCCTTATCAAATTCCTTATTGGTTTCCTCGTCATTATCCCAAAATCTCCAATAAACATACTTGTAATTATCCCCGCTGCCGTCCTTTTTGGTGTTCCAACCGTTAAAGGTATAGCCATCTCTTACGGGAACATAAGGTAAAAGTGACATTAACGCTCCGGAGTCTCTGCCGCCTACATAGTCGTATTTGTTAGATTCCTTACCGTCAATTGTTCCGCCGTTAGCATTAAGCGTTAATACTATACCGTCATTATCAAAGGTATTTTTGGTATATGTGGCGAGAATCTTTACAGCATCTTTTTCTTTAAAGCAATCGGCCGGCACAGAGGTTACATACTCGCCGTCTAAGTCCCAACCTACAAAGGTATATCCATCTCTTACAGGTGTGTATTTTGTCAAATCAACCGTCTGATACTCGCTTGAGCTGCTTGTCATGGTTATTTCCTTCTTGCCGTTTATGTCGCCGCCTAAACCGTCAAGCGTCAGGTAATATGTGCCTGTTCCCTTTAGCTCTTCTTCGGAGAAGGTAGCATAAATCGTAAGGCCGTTAGTATATTTCACTTCGCCGTCATTTACCCAAAAAGTACCCTCGGATTTAAAATCAGACAAAGGCAAATCCTCTGCAACCTTTGTTTCTCCTGTCCAATCCGTTGCCCAATAAGCAAATTTGGTTCTGCCATTCAATGGAAGGACGCCGGCGGTTAATTCGGATAAGCTTACAGTTGTGTCACCGTCGGCAACATCAAACTTTATCATTTTTGCATAATCGCCGTCGACCTTGCCGTCCATACCGTTAAGGCCGCAGGTGAGTACCAGCGTATATTTTCCGTCATCCTTGATTGTAGCAGCGTTTGCAGTTATTATACACGAAAAGCTCAGCACTGCCACCAATAACATCAAAACTGTTGTTTTTAATCCCATATTGATTTTCCTGCTTGAATTTTTAGTTAGATTTTTCATAAGATTTCCTCCTTTTCATCAGCCTTATTTCAAGGCATTTTTGCTTTTTTTCTCTTGATTACAATGCCAACTACAGTCGGTACACCTCCGCTGATGAACAGAACGGCAAGCCATAAAGCTATATCGCACTTATACCCTGTCTTTGGAGAGGTTACTGTATTACCGCTTGAATATACCGCACTTGGTGCCGCAGGATTAGTTGAGCTTGTCGGAGCTGCTGTCGGCGTTGTCGGGTTTGTCGGTTTTGTTGGCTCTGTCGGAGCTATCGGCGTTGTCGGCGTTGTCGGTTTTGTTGGCTCTGTCGGAGCTGTTGGAGTTGTTGGCTTTGTCGGCGTTGTTGGCTCTGTCGGAGCTGTTGGAGCTGTCGGAACTGTCGGCTCTGTCGGAGCTGTCGGCTCTGTCGGAGCTGTTGGCTCTGTTGGCTCTGTCGGAACTGTCGGCTTTGTTGGCTCTGTCGGCTCTGTCGGAGCTGTCGGCTTTGTTGGCTCTGTCGGAGCTGTCGGCTCTGTTGGCTCTGTCGGAGCTGTTGGCTCTGTCGGAGCTGTTGGCTCTGTTGGGATTTCTGCTGACTTTGGAGTCATCGTCAAATCGGTTTCGAGCCACATGCTTTGCATATCGTCGTCATCGCCGACACGCTTATAATTCACATACTGACCGTTGATTTTCAGCTTGGCGTCAGGTGAGAAATTGCCGTAATATGCAGTCACATACACCCCGTAATGATAGGTCTTTCCGGCCTCAAAGGCAGTAATTTTGTTTTTATAAATTCCGCCTCCCCACTCCGGCTCAGTAGAAATTAAACCGGTATTTTCGTCCAGACTCCACCACTCGCATCGGAATGCGTAGTCTTCATTATCGGGTACATTGCCGGTAAAGACAGGCTTGTCACCATCTTTAAAGGTTATGGTTGCGTTAATGATTTCCACAAGATCAATTTCCTTTGGCTGAATAGGCTTAGTCGGAGTTATTACTTTAACTATCGGCATAAACAAGCCGTCTTGAGTTTTTACTACATTTGTCGGATCCACCATAGTGTTATTAATCTTTACCGGACAATTATCAACAAAAGCATAGCCGTCCTTTGCTCTCAGCTCAATGGAGTACATATAGCTTTTGCCTTCTTCAAACTGCGTAATTCTTTCCATTGAAGAATTATATTTGCTTTCATCGGAATACCAGAACGCAACCGGATTTCCGTTTTCCATTTCTTCCCAGCATTCATATGCAATTTCATATTTGTCAGAATCCTCCGGCAGGAATATTTCGGCTGACTCTTGTGGAGCGTCCCCCGGCTGATAGTCAAATTTAACATCTGAAATTGCTGCCTCATTAATTCTGCTGTCACCCGTTCCTGTACTGAACATTACCGGTATATCGCTTCTTTTTTGAATATGTGACTCATCAGCACCGGTTTCTACAATACCTTCACCAAGAACAACATTATCTGCTTTTAGAGCGGTATTTCCGGCATAGCCGGTGTTTAATATAGTTGTTCCGCCGTTAAAAGTAGCGGCAGATCCCCCCTGACTTATTTGGACTAAAGGCGTTGGGTTGCCGTCCTCATCTGCCGGTACTACAGCAGGCGTGTACTCTCCCCAGCTCCAGGCTGCATCCAGCACACCGCTGTTCACAGTAAGGCTTTTACACCAAATTACAGAGTCTGCATACAAATTGTTACCAAATTTTTGCACCACCCCACGAACTGTTAGCGAAGCATCAGACAAATTCAGCTCATCGACTCTTATGCTTTTGGCCTGCACCGTGCCGCCCGAGATATTTAACTTTTTATCTCCATATATTGCACCTGCTGTTACAGAACCGCCTGTAACAGTAAAGAGCCCGTGATTTTCGTCTGATTTGTATGTAGATATAGATATGTTTACGCCTGCAGCTTCCAGTGTGCCGTTGCTTACTTCAATGTTTCCGGCATTTTCAGTATTTCTCATAAGAACATCTGTACTAACATAGATAGCACCACTCACAAGCCCTTCTCTGGTACCGTTGCATATAAGCTTACCGCCTGTAAGCTTTACACCTCCGGCACTGACATCAACACAATGGGTGCCGCCAGCGGTAACCTCGCCCTTATTAGAAACAAACAGATCACCTTCTAAAATATCAATGGCAAAAGCAAGACCTTCACCATCCATGGCAGGGTCGCATTTAGCTATAAGCTTTCCATCGCCTGTAGCGGAAACACTACCCTTATATATATACACACCATACGAAAAGGATTTTCTTTGCTCCTCCGGATTTCCCATGTCAAAGGTTTCTCCGCCAATGGCTGTAAGCGAACCGCCGATTACAGACAAGAACTTGTTGCGTTTTTTACTGTCCATTCTGACACCGGAAGAAAAAGCACAATCGCCTGAGTACGCCTTGCCGCCCTGTGCCGTTATATGACCACCCCAAACGGTGAAGTCCCCGTCTACACTGATGGCCGAGGTATTAGTCCATGCGTCGCCGGTATTCTCATATGTGCCGGAGGTAACGGACAGGGTGCCTGTGCCTTTCATACCGCCCCTGACGGTTAGGTTGCCCAAAGCCTCCAATGCAGTTGAAAATATATTATTTTTGTACCCTCCGGTTTCTGCTGCCACAGCGTCTCCGCCGACAATTGTATTTGTAGTGTCGTCAGCCAGTACTACAGTGGTACCTGCCGGTAGTTTTACGGCTGTAGCGGCAGCAGTATTAAAATTAATACCCTTCAGCGTCAAGGTTTTGCTTCCACTGTTCCAAACGGAATCTGCAGCGCCGGTGCTCTTATGCTGATTCAGCAGTGCCAGTGCCGCTGCTCCGCCGTCGGCTGCGGTAAAGTCTGCCGTTTCTGTTGCCTCTGTCGTTGCAAATGCCGAAAGCGGCAATAACGACGACGCCATACAAAGCGTAAGGCCCACAGTTAATATTTTCCCCATAAATAATTTAGTTTTCATAAAATCTGACCTCCTTTTTTGGAATAAGACCGTTGCCGGTCTATGTAATACTATTTATCCGTCTTATTATTTATTATAATTTTTCACCGCAGCTCGCACAAAAAGCACTTCCGTCAATAATATCTGCACCACAGTTAGGGCATTTATTGTTAAGTCTTGCTCCGCAATGGTTGCAGAATTTTGACCCGTTTGGAATTTGTGTGTGGCAGTTAGGACACGGCATCATTCCCGGTGCCACAGCTGTTCCGGCACCGTTAACAACAACAGGCTGACCACCTGTCATAATGCAGTTTTCAATTACCTGAAATATCTCCGCCGGCAGCTTTTTCTGTTTAAAAGCACCCATACCTGCCGTTATAGCCAACGGCCATGCGATAAACAGTCCTATAGCACCGGCACCTATTTTATCCGACCATTGTCCCTCTCCCACTGTTACATTTAAGTGGTTTTCCATAACCGCCATCTGTACGGTAACAGCCAGCCGCATTCCTGTTAAGGTTTTCCAGCCGTCCTTTGGCTGGCTTGCCTGCATAACATACCCGTCTGTAGTTTGCGAGCTTTGCACCTCCATTCCCTTTTCGGAACGGAAAAAGTTTTCCAGTCTTGCGGCAACGGCCTGCACTGTAATTCCGTTTAATACGAAAACTCTTGATTCTGACATTCTTTAATACCTCCGTTTTTCATAGATACTTTCACAAAATAATATGTGATAAAAATTATTCCAACCTTGCAGTCATTATCCGACTTAGAAAGCAAGGAGGCTGACTGCAGTTAAAATTTTACATAAACATTATATCACATACGCAGCTTGCTTTAAGCTAAATTTCCAAAAAGTCAAATGCCAATTCGGAAATTTTTATCTAAAATGTAAATCGGTTGTAAATTAGCCGTAAAAATCCTATATCCGACAGCCTTTTAGGACGGTTTTTTGCAGGTAAATCACAGTTATGCCACTGCCGTCAAAGCAAGCTTTCGTCAATAACATAAAAAATGCGAATTTCACGCCGGTATTTGGGACGGACATATATGCAGTCACATCTGCTCGGCGTGCAGCAGCTGTTAAAATTTATTTACTATTCTGTGTTGACAAAGGCAAAAAGTTTATTTATAATAGCCCTAAAGGCTGTGAGCAAATGAAGTAGTGGCAGATAATGCAGCAAAGAGAGGCTGTGGTTGGTGAAAACAGCGGTGCACCTGCTATGAAGTTACCTTTGTGAGCTGTGTTGCCGAACCCTTTGTGCGGTTTTTCTTGCACTTTTTAAGTAGGCAATGTCGGGTAAGCCCGTTACAGCGGTGAGTATTGTTACTCTCTAAGGCTGCACAGGCAGTAAATAGAGGTGGTACCACGGATTAGTCAATTCGTCCTCTGTGTGTTATGCACAGAGGACTTTTTATTTTTTATAACAGGAGGACTTTATAATGGGAGTTTATGAGGAGCTTGTCGCAAGAGGCTTAATTGCACAGGTAACTGACGAAAAAGAAATAAGAGAGCTTGTAAATAACGGTAAGGCTACATTTTATATTGGCTTTGACCCTACAGCAGACAGCCTGCATGTTGGTCACTTTATGGCACTTTGTCTTATGAAAAGACTGCAAATGGCAGGCAACAAGCCTATTGCACTTATCGGCGGCGGTACCGCTATGGTAGGCGATCCGTCCGGCAGAACAGACATGCGTCAAATGATGACGCCTGAAACCATTCAGCACAATGTAGACTGCTTTAAAAAGCAAATGAGCCGTTTTATCGACTTTTCAGATGGCAAGGCTCTTATGGTGAACAACGCCGACTGGCTGATGGACCTTAATTATGTTGAGGTACTGCGTGAAATCGGTGCTCATTTCAGCGTAAACCGTATGCTTACAGCCGAATGCTACAAGCAAAGAATGGAAAAGGGCTTGAGCTTCTTGGAGTTTAACTATATGATAATGCAGTCCTATGACTTTTACGCATTGTACAAAAAATACGGCTGTAATATGCAGTTTGGCGGTGACGACCAGTGGAGCAATATGCTGGGCGGCACAGAGCTGATAAGAAGGAAGCTTGGCAAAAACGCCTACGCTATGACAATAAACCTGCTGCTTAATTCAGAGGGTAAAAAAATGGGCAAAACACAGTCCGGTGCTGTATGGCTGTCTGCCGAAAAAACATCTCCGTACGATTTCTACCAATACTGGAGAAATGTTGACGACGGCGATGTTATTAAGTGCCTAAAAATGCTTACATTCCTACCTTTGGAGGAAATTGACGAGCTTGCAAGGCTTGAGGGCAGTGAGCTTAACAAAGCTAAGGAAGTGCTTGCCTACGAGGTAACAAAGCTTATACACGGTGAAGAAGAAGCAACAAAGGCACAGGAAACAGCAAAGGCACTGTTTGGCAACAAAGCTAACCTTGACAATATGCCTACTACCGTACTAAACGACAGCGACTTTACAGACAACGGCATAGGCGTGCTTGCTCTTTTGTGTAAGCTTGGTCTTACAGCCTCTAACGGTGAAGCAAGAAGACTTGTAACACAGGGCGGTATTTCTGTAAACGATGTAAAGGTTACAGACCCTAAGGCGGTAATTTCAAAGGATGAGATTGCACAGGGTGCTATTGTTAAAAAGGGCAAAAAGGTATTCCACAAGGCTACTCTTTAACATCTTTGTAAAAGCAGAAACTTAAGCACACATTTGCCAAAGGAGATATACCTCTTGAAAAAGTTTTTGAACGAATTTAAGGAATTTATTATGCGTGGCAATGTCCTTGACTTGGCCGTTGCCGTACTGGTTGGTGCGGCCTTTCAGTCCATTGTCACCTCGCTTACAGACAATATTATTTCACCTGTAATCGGACTTTTTACAAGAATGAATTTTGACCAACTGTCTGTACAAATACCATACACTGATGTTATAATTAAGTATGGGGCTTTTATAACCTCTGTAATCAACTTCTTAATTATGGCGTTGATTATATTCCTGATAGTAAAGGTTATTAACAAAATAATGACCTTTGGAAGAAAAAAGGAAGAACAGACACAGGAAGAAACAACAAAGGAATGTCCGTACTGCAAAAGTGAAATTTCCATTGATGCTACCAGATGTCCGCACTGCACCTCAAAGCTGGAGGGTTATGACGGACAGGACTGAGTAGTAAATTGTCGGGGAGATGATTTTATTGTCTAAAAAACGCCTTATAAAAAATAAACAGCCTATATATATTGCGGCTGCGTTTTTCATTTATATAACCGCAGCTGTATTTATATTTGTTTTTGCCGCCAATACAGGCCCGGTAATGGCACACAACAGCTCTGTTTTAAAATCGCTGCCTAATATTACAAAGCCTGATATAAAAAAGGACTTTATAGTTACAGAGGTTGACAACAGCAAGCTGTACACCGGCCCCTTGGTACTGGTAAACAACCATTATTCCTGTAGGTTTGACGGTGATAATCTGGTGTCGGTGCTAAGCAACGCAGGCAAAAGCTACACTGCCTCCGACTATGATGTTAAGGTAAATAAAATTGCTATGAACGCCCTTAACAGTATGATGCAGGATTTTTACAGCAACACCAAAAATAAAAATGTTATGGTAAGCAGTGCCTACCGCAGCAAGGAGCTTCAGCAGGAGCTTTACGATGAGGACAAGAGCAACGCCAATTCCGACAGCAAAAAAAGCGGAGAGGAGTTTGTAGCTATACCCGGCTACAGCGAACACCAAACAGGCTATGCTGTTGACCTGTCAGTCTTAAATGACGGTATAATATCTGTATTTGACAACAAGGGCGACTACAGCTGGGTTTTGGATAACTGCTCTAACTATGGCTTCGTGTTAAGATACCCGGAGGATAAAACCGCTATAACAGAAATAGGCTACGAAACCTGGCACTATAGATATGTAGGCACACCACATGCAGCCTATATGGCACAAAACAACCTGTGTCTCGAGGAATACATAGAGCAGGTAAAGAGCTACTCCGTTGACAATCCTCTTTACATAACAGACAATTCCCTAAACAGCTGGATGGTATACTTTGTAAAAGCGGAAAACGGCTCTAAAACCTCCGTTACAGTTCCAAAGGACTGTGAATACCAAATAAACGGCAACAATAACGACGGCTTCGTTATTTCAGTACAGCTAACCTAAGCTGTCAAAAAATATATATTTGTTCAATAAAAGCACAAGGCAGACTGCAACAGTCTGCCTTGTGCTTTTTATATAATTTTGTTTACAGCTTTTCTAAAACCACCGCATTTTTTCCCATTTGGGCGTATCTTGTGTCAAAAACACTCCGATCATATTCTACCATATACTCGCTTAGCGGGTCATTCAAATAGTAATATTCATCGTCATAGCCTACAAGCACCATACAATGCTCATTTGCAAGCCACTTACAGGTATCGCCGTCTTTATATGAGGAATAGCTTTTCGCACCCTTTACCTTCCATTCATATGTAACCGCCGGCTCCTGCATCCACATAGTTGCCCATATTAATACAGGTTGGTTGTTGACTATATACCGGTTGAGCAAAAGCTCTGTTGACGAGCCGCTGACATCTACGGCTCTATAGCCTTTTCCCTTTAGATACGAGTTCATTGCAGTACATATTGCCGGTGGAAAGCACCCCAGTGCGTCTTCGGAATACGGACTTCCTATAAACACGGATTCCGTATCAGGGCCTGTCATTCCTGTTGTTGATTCTAAATCAAAATAGCCCTTAGGCAGGTAGTCGTCAATAAAGTCATCCACCGTTATTTTATACCCATAATATCTAAGCAGCATTACAGAGCTTACAGACTCACAGCCCGACGGATACCTTGTGCCCTGCTGCAGCAAGGGTACATCCTTAATGGTGTAGCTTTTTTTTGATTTAACTGTTACCGGCACTACAGCATAAGCCCCTGTGTCTGCTACTGCGGTTATACTGGTTGTTCCTGTAGACACACCCTTAATTTTCCCTTTTTTATCAACCGTTGCAACATTTATATTGTTTGAAGAATATGTAATACCGGGGCTTGTTTTAAGCTTGCCGTATTTAGGCGGCGTATAAACACAGCTTGCCGATACTGTTTTCCCTACGGTAAGCGTGTATTTACTCCTATTGAATTGCAGACCTTCTCCTGTAACAGGCGAGGCCTGCACAGTGGCTGTTTCTTCTGAATCGGCAGCCTGTGCGTCACTGCTCTGCTCTCCGAGCAGGCAAAACGCCAACACTGACAAAGCCGCAGCAACAACTGCGACAGCAAGCACACCTTTAAAGCACTTGCCCTTTAGCACACTTTTCAGTACGCTTATTGGGGAATTCTTTAATTCAGCTTCACCGGTTTTATTAGGCTCGTTATTCTCAATATTACTGCGGGCATCATTTATACCGTCTATACCGTCAGCCTCTTTAACATACGCTTTTTCCTTGTCTAATACTTCCTTAGCCATTGTTACTCCTTGTTGCTACGCCTAAGCTGTCGGCCTAACCGACAACAAACCTTTTAAATTTATAATACGGCTTTAACCGCACCAAAGTGCATTTACCCTGCTTATAAATTAAATATAAGTATAGCACAAGTATAACATAAAAATATGTTGCATTCAAACAATATATATTGCTATAAATTAAGAATAAATTGGGTGTTAATGTAAAAATATGTATAGTTATAATAAAATTTGCAGAAAAAAGCCCTCCGCTAAAAGCAGAGGGCAGTCAAAGACAAATTAATAATATAAATTATGCCTTGTTTACTGAGCCGAACAGCTCCATCTTCTCTTTTACTGTAGCCTTAATAGCCTCAAAGCCAGGAGCAAGAAGCTTTCTTGGGTCAAAGCCCTTACCCTGCTGGTCTTTACCTGCTTCAATGTACTTTCTTGTAGCGTCAGCAAAAGCAAGCTGGCACTCTGTATTTACATTAATCTTAGAAACGCCCAGGTCAATAGCCTTCTTAATCATATCGCTTGGAATACCTGTACCACCGTGAAGAACCAGAGGCATTTTACCTGTCAGCTCCTGGATAGCAGCAAGAACATCAAAGTTAAGTCCTGTCCAGTTAGCCGGGTACTTACCGTGAATATTACCAATACCTGCAGCAAGCATTGTAACGCCTAGGTCAGCAATCATCTTACACTCCTTAGGGTCAGCACACTCGCCGGCACCTATAACGCCGTCTTCTTCGCCGCCGATTGAACCAACCTCAGCCTCCAGTGAAAGGCCCTTTTGGCTGCAAATGCCGATAAGCTCTTTTGTCTTTTCAACATTTTCTTCGATTGGGTAGTGAGAACCGTCAAACATAATTGAGCTGAAGCCTGCCTCGATACAAGCCTTAGCGCCTTCGTATGAACCGTGGTCAAGGTGAAGAGCAACAGGAACAGTAATGTTAAGCTCCTCAAGCATACCGTTTACCATACCAACTACTGTCTTGTAGCCGCACATATATTTACCGGCACCCTCGGAAACACCCAAAATAACAGGTGAGTTTAGCTCCTGAGCTGTCAGTAGAATAGCCTTTGTCCACTCCAAATTGTTGATGTTAAACTGACCAACTGCGTAGTGGCCCTCTTTTGCCTTTGTCAGCATTTCCTTTGCATTTACCAATGCCATTTGAAATCACTCCATCTTTAAAAATCTCTTACTATGCACACGCATAGTAGACTAAGGTTATTATACATTATTATCAGGCAAATATAAAGGGGGAAAAGAAAAAAATTTGTAAAAACTACTTTAGTTTTTTTACTTGTTTTATATATAATATTGTAGTAAAGTATAGTTATAATACTTAGGAGGAAAATAATATGCCATTTATTAGTACAACAACCAACACCGAAATTACAAAAGATAACGAACTTGCACTAAAATCAAGGTACGCAAAGGCACTTAGCCTTATAGGAAAAAGCGAGAGCTATATTATGCTTGATTTTGTGCCAAACCACAGTATGTACTTTGGCGGAAAAAGCGACAGCCCTATTGCATTTGTAGAGGTTAAGTACTTTGGCAAAGCAGGCAGCGGCAGTCTGAACAGCCTTACAGCAGAAATTTGCAGTGCCGTATCGCAGGAGTTGGGAATAGCTCAGGATAAAATTTATGTTAAATACGAGGCTGTAGAAAGCTGGGGCTGGAACGGAAGTAATTTTTAAAAAGGGGGAAGCTGCACAATGAAATCTTACAGAAAAGAGCTTTTTTTTAATATTCCGGAACGAAGAGGTATTGTAAACATTACAAGGCAGGTGCAAGCCGCAGTAAATGAAAGCGGTATAAAAGAGGGACTTGTGCTTGTAAACGCTATGAACATTACTGCCAGCGTTTTTATAAACGATGACGAGCCGGGGCTTCACAATGACTTTGAAAACTGGCTTGAAAAGCTTGCCCCTGAACAGCCATACAGTCAGTATGCCCACAATGGCTTTGAAAACAATGCCGACGCCCACCTAAAAAGAACCATAATGGGCAGAGAGGTTGTGTGTGCCGTTACAAAGGGCAGACTTGACTTTGGCACATGGGAACAAATATTTTACTACGAGCTTGACGGAAAAAGAAAGAAGCACGCACTTATTAAAATAATAGGTGAATAACACTGAGCTTCCACTCGGCTACGGCTTTAGCACCTGTTTCAGCATCGGCGTCGTTCTTTGCATTAATGCCCTTGCTTGTTTGTGTTTCTAATGCATATTTACAGCTGCGCAACCACCGGTTGCATACCCGCAAACCAAAATGTATGGTCGGCAACCGGTAAATATTGTAAACTGTTAATACTACTTAAACCACAGTCAATACCGCAAGGAGGTTTACTATGAATATTGAAATTGCAAACAGATTATGTAAGCTTAGAAAGGAGCACAACCTTTCACAGGAGCAGCTGGCAGAAAAAATAGGCGTAAGCAGGCAGGCTGTTTCAAAGTGGGAAAGAGCCGAGGCCTCACCCGACACAGACAATTTAATTGCATTGGCAAAAATATACGGCGTAACTGTAGACCAACTGCTTACAGGCAGCGACTCCTGCAAGCAGGAGAACGCCGCTCGGGAACAAGCCGACAGTCAGACATACCGCAGTGAGAAAAAGCAAGAACAAAGCACTGATGAAAGCAGCAGTCAAAAGAAAAGCAAGGTTTCCTTTAAAAACGGAATACATATTGATGACAACGGTGATAATGTACATATAGGCTTTGACGGAATTCATGTAAATGACAGAAACGGAACAAAGGTATCTGTAGATAACAACGGCGTTTTTGTAGAGGAAAACGGCGAGACTAAGGCATACACCGACGAAGACGGACACATTCACTTTTCCGACGATGTAAAACACAACGGCAAGGGTTCAAAATCAAGTGCCGTTAAGAAAATCCTCTATTCTGCCATTCCGCTTGTAACAGTGGCGGCGTTTCTTGTTATGGGCTGTACCCTTAAGCTATGGGGAATTGCGTGGGTAGTATTCTTGGCTATTCCTATTATTCTGTCTATTCCTGAGGCAATCAGAAAAAGAAAGCCGTCCAAATTCTGCTTTCCTGTGCTTGTGGTAGCAGTTTACATAGTATTGGGCTTGTGCTGTAATTTATGGCACCCGGGCTGGATAATCTTTTTAACTATTCCTATCTACTACGCAATTTGCAGTGTAATAGAGGGCAAATAATTTTTGCTGTAAGCTCACATAAACACTTGCTGTAAAAAAGCCTGAAATAAAGCATAAAAACAAGAAAAAGCACTACGGTGTTTACTAACTACCGTAGTGCTTTCCTGTTCTGTTCTTTTCAAGTTTGAGGGGTACATTTTGAGGAGGGTAGAACATTTTATACTCCAACGGTGCGGCTCCGTTGTTGAGTATGGGTAAATAATAATATTCACTTATGAACGCCGTATGAATAATTATTTAAGAAAAGTAAAAGGTATTATGAACAACTATTAATTGCAAAATAAAATTTTATCATTGATATTCTGCCTCTTTATACATTTGTTCTGTCTTTATAATAAAATTGATTATCAAACAAATTCTGCAATTTTTAAACAAATGTTTGATTTTTTGCAATCTATATGCTATAATACCCTATAGATTAAGCGAGGTGTTTTTATATGGCAGAGCTTACAAAAAGCCAACAGAAAATTTTTGACTACATATGTGCCAATGTACAGGAGGGTGTGTCACCTACTGTAAGAGAAATATGTGCGGCTACGGGACTGAAATCCACCGCTACAGTGCACGCTCATTTAAAAACATTGGAGGAAAAGGGGCTTATTAAACGCCACCAGGGTGCCAACCGCTCCATTAGATTAAGCAACGACAACACCGCAGTTGTGCCTATTTTGGGCAGAGTAACCGCCGGTATGCCAATTTTGGCTGTAGAGGATATTCAGGGCTATGTACCTGTAAGCGACAGCGTAAGGCGTGGCCGTGAGCTTTTTGCACTGCGTGTGGTAGGCGAAAGTATGATAAACGCCGGCATACTGGATAATGACATTGTTGTTGTACATAAAACACCCGTTGCAGATAACGGTCAAATTGTAGTGGCTATGATTGACGATGAAGCCACCGTAAAGAGGTTTTATAAAGAAAACGGTCATTTTCGTCTTCAGCCCGAAAATGACAGCTATGAGCCTATTATAGTAAGCGAGTGCTGTATACTTGGTCAGGTAATATCTGTAGTTCGCTATTATTAATAGCCGTACAGACAAATTTCTGCTGATTTTTATATATTTCGGTTATATAATAATAATGCTTTTAAAATGATCTCGGAGGTAAAAGCCTAATGGCATTAGTTGATATTAAGCAGCTTCACTGCCCCAAGTGTGACGCTACAAATCACATTCATATATACAAGCATATAAACGCACAAGAGGACATTAAGCTAAGAGATAAAATCCTTTCGGGCCGGCTTTTTGATTTTTACTGTCCCTATTGCGAGTACCGTGCAAGGCTCTACTACCCTTGCCTTTATAATGATGTACGAAACAAATTTATGGTCTATTTCGTTCCCGGCATTGAAAAAGGACAAATGGTTGACCGTGCCGTAGAAATGGAATTTGAGGATATGCCGAAAATAACAAAGCGTATTGTACCAACCTTTAATGAGTTTCGAGAGAAAATAATCATTTTTGAGTCCGAGCTTGACGATATGGCAGTTGAGCTTACAAAGGCAGCCGTAGCCGGTGCTGTACAAAAGAAAACAAAAATGATTGCAAGCAGTGGTTATTTCTCTGTATATAACAAAGAGGATAATATTATGGGCTTTACCTTTTTCTTGGATAATAATCAGGTTTACACTCAAACCACAAAGCTGGATGTGTACAGAAAATCCTGGAGCATTGTCAGCCGACTTGGCAAAAAGGAACGCTCAATGAAGGGCTTTATAAAAATAGACAAAGCATGGGCGGACAATATTCTGTTCAGATACCAACGCTTTGGTTTCGACACAATGTAATATAACGCACCTAAATAAGGCTTTTATTTCTAACAGCCTTTACACTGAAACAGTACAAAAAATTATGGGCAAATACAGCGGACTAACAATCCCGTTTGTATTTGCCCCTTTTTTTATTAATACAGCCTGTTGCAAGCTTAAAGCTGCATGTACAGGGGAGTATATTTTATTAAATTAAGCCTATTGCCATTAGTAAAAGATAAGTATTATTAATTTATCAGATTATGCTGTCATCAGTAAAGGGTTAATTCTATTCGCTTTTATTTGGAGCTAAAAATGGAAAAATCCGCACTTGATGAAATAATAATCAAGTGCGGATTAAGCTGGCGTTCCCGAGGTGATTCGAACACCCGACCTACCGCTTAGGAGGCGGTCGCTCTATCCGGCTGAGCTACGGAAACACGCTTTTCTAAGTAACTGCCGCAAAGCAGCAGTCACACAGAGCATACAATATATTTTAAATTAATTATGCGGATTTGTCAAGCAGTATAACGCCTGTTGTCTGTAAACTGCTTGCCAAATGCTAAAATAAAATTTATCATTTCTATTCTATCGCATAACAGGCACATATTTACATCACCTGCTATATATTTTCAATTAAGCAAACGGCGTGTGCGGAAATACCCTGACCGTTTCCTGTAAAGCCCAGTTTTTCTTCTGTAGTTGCCTTTACGCTTACCTGACCTGCAGACACACCACAGGCGTCTGCAAGGGTATTCCGCATTTGGTCAATATACGGCTTTAGCTTTGGCTGCTGTGCAATAACCGTACTGTCTATATTGCCTATTTTGTAGCCGTTTTTCTGCAAGGCACTGCACACCTGCTTTAGCAACTGTATGCTGTCTGCACCGCTGTATGCCGGGTCGTTATCCGGAAACAGCTTGCCTATGTCACCCAGTGCCGCCGCACCTAGCAGGGCGTCCATTATAGCGTGGGTAAGCACATCGGCGTCGGAATGGCCCAAAAGTCCCTTTTCGTATGGGATTTCCACTCCGCCTATAATAAGCTTTCTGTTTTCTGTTAGTCTATGTACATCATATCCGTGTCCTATTCTCATTTTAAGTTACCTCTTCTCTTTAAAAAGCTTTCTGCCACAGCAATATCCTCAGGGGTAGTCAGCTTAATATTCTCTGCACTGCCTACAGTTACAAGCACTCGTTTGCCCAGTGCCTCCACCAGCTGGCAGTCGTCGGTATAATCCTTATTATCCTCTTCAGCCTTTTTCATTGCCTGCATATACATATCAGTCTTAAACACCTGCGGAGTATATATAGCTATAAGACTGCTTCTGTTTGGTGTAGACAGTATAAAGCCGTTATTATCCACTACTTTTATAGTGTCCTTTACCTGCACACCCAAGGCGGCAGCTCCGTGCTTCTGTGCGTCTGCCACTACCTTGTCAATATCCTGAGGTGTAACAAGCGGTCTTGCCCCGTCGTGAATTGCTATAAAATCGGCACCTTGAGCAAGGGCTGCACCGTTTTTTACCGACTGCTGTCTTGTACTGCCACCCTCTGCAACAGCTGTCAGCTTAGTAATTCCGTTTTCGCCTGACAGCCTTTTAATATCGCTAATATCTGTTTTTCTGCAAACAACAACTATGCTGTCAATACTCTGCGCCTGTTGAAAAGCCCTTAGCGTATGTACTATAGCAGGCGTTCCGTTTAGGCTTATAAACTGCTTGCTTATTTGTCCGCCCATTCTGGTAGACGAGCCTGCCGCTACAATTACAGCTGTAGTTTTCATATTTCCTCCTAAATTAATACTAACCGTTATTCCGTCATATTTGTAGGCTCTTGGGAAACTGCTGCACCGTGATTTTCGGGGAAAAGACAATTCTCCACCTCGCTTAAAATAGACAGAGCTGTAGGCTGTAGTGTGGTATTGTTTACATTAGTAAGTCCTACTATTTTTATGTCGTCCTTTTTTGTAAAAATGTCAACTGCGTAGAAAAGCTCTGTGTTTCCTGTGTGGTAGGCATAGTCGTCGGTTACAAACCAGCCATAGCCGTAATTAAATCCATCTGTACCTGTGTTTGTTGCTTTGGCAAACATTTTATCACTTAAAACACCGCCACGGGTATATGCGTTTAACCACCTGAGCATATCTGTAGAGGTAGACACAATTTCACCTGCGGAATAGAAATAACTGCTGTCAATTTTTATTCCCGAGGCAAAGTCGCTGTCAAGATAACCTGTGCAGCTTGTATCGGTCATTTTAAGTGAAGAATTGTCCATATAAAGCGGATAGAAAATTTCGTCATGTATGTAGCTTTCATAGCTTTTGCCCGTAACCTCTTCTATAATCATTCCTAAAATATAGTAGTTGCTGTTACAGTAAGAAAAGTACTCCCCCGGTTCAAATATGGTGTCATGGTCATTTATCCAATTAATAAATTCTTTTTTGGAAAGGGTGGAGTCCTCCTCCCTTTCTTCACTTTCTACGGAATAAATATATTCGTTAAGATAGTCCGGCAGTCCCGAGCACATATTCATAAGCTGTTCAATTTTTATATCCTTGCCGGTTTTAATATCCTTAATATACTTTGATATTTTGTCATCTAGCGAAAGCTTACCCTCGTCTGCAAGCTTTGCAACGGCAGTGGCAGTAAACTGCTTTGTACAAGAGCCTATTTCGTATTTGGTATCCAATGTATTTTTTATTTTCTTGTCAACATCGCTGTAGCCCATAGCCTTGTGATATATAATCTCGTCACCTACAGCTATCAGAAATGTACCGTTAAAATCAATATCATTTAGCTGTTGAGTTACATTTTTATCAATAGTTTTTAATTTGCCCTTATCAAGGCTTGAAACCACCGGCTGCGTTGCCTCCAGAGGCGGCCTTGTTTCCTTTTCCTTCTTTACAGCGGTTTCGGGTGTTGCCTTGGCTGACGCCGGCAACGACGCTGTGTCTGTAGTTTTTAACGCACTTGCCCAAACAAGCCCCATTAAGACCACAAAAAAACAAACTATTAAAGCTATCTTTTTTCCTATTTTCATAATTAAACCCTTTCGTTACTTACGGCTGTAAAATTGCCATATTTTTTAATTGCAATGGTCTGCAATATATTAACCAAAACCCATTCTCTACCCAATACAAATGCATCTAAAAGAACAGTATGATATGCACTATAAAAGCCATACTACTTATCCTTACGATTTTCTAATCCTATTTGCCTGATTATATCCTTATAATAATTAACTGTTTCACTATTAATCGTCTTATAATAATTTACAGTAGGAGATTTAACCGCTTTTTTCATAACATACGCCGCCCAAATAAAGGGCAGCAGAACCGGAGCTTTTTTCAGCACAGGGAATTCCCTTGCTATAACCTCGGTATGAGGAAAGGCCTGCTTTAGTATAAACTTTACCCTGCTTGGCTTTTTGCCGCTTTCTGTCATATTGGCACTGCGTATGCCTACATTATTTTCAATTGTGCCAAAATCGCCACAGCCGGCAATAAACAGGTCAAGCTCGTTGTCCTTGTCAATACCGCTGCCGTCCTTTGAAAACCAGCGGTAAGCAACCTCCAATACCTTTTTGCTAAACTCCAAATACCCAAATTCACCTAAAATTTTATCTACATACCCTCTGTCTAAATTCCCTTTGTTATGCTCTGTAAAAACATAAAAATCCAAAAATATCCTTGGTGCAATGCCCGAATATTCAAAGTGATGTACGGCATGAACAATCAGATAAATATAAATATCCTCAAGCGGCATTGTATATATGTGTGAAGCTCCCTTCTTTAGAATGCACCTTTGCCAAATGCCTTTATAATATTCATTTACCGTACGCATTTCCTTTTCAACAATGCTGTGGTGCTGCTCTAAAAAAATATATGGCTTTTTAAAATATTCCCAGTCCTTACCTGCGTCATTCTCCAAAACATATCCCAGCTTCTCCAGTACGGGATTTGCCCTTTTAAAATCTTCAAGCTTTACAAATGTATCAATATCGCCCATATATCTGTAATATGTACTTTTGTACATTTGCTTTAGGTACACACCCTTTAGCAGCAGCATATCTATGCCGTTTTCTTCAAAGGCATTCTCCAGCTTCTGAAGCTCTATTAGCTGATTGGTATCCACTATAATAAGTCGGCTGTTCTCCTTTGAAAAGGCACTCATTATCTGCTGCTCCGGCCGGTATTGGTCAGGCAGCCGCTGTACAGCATCGTAAACAAGCGTAAGCATACCCAGCCGTCTTGACTCTGTAAATATGAACCTCCAGTTTAAATTTTCATCTATATTCTCCATTTGAGTGTTATTAACAGAACAGCTTACAAGACTGAAAATGGCTGAATATTCCTTAAAATATGTCAAAACGCTTTTGCTCAAGCACATCACCTCACATTTACACAAAGTTATTATATTCTATTTTCAGCAAAAAAACAATACAATAAATAATATTTAAATAAAAATTTCGCACAAAGCCCTTAGTACAGCCGCCATACGGTTGGCACTAAGAAGATTTGTGCGAAACAATACTTAATTTTTATAGTTATTCCGGTATTTTATTTTGTTCCTTTAGCTTTCTTGCCAAATATATAGCAGGCGTGTCACACAGGCTGGTTACAATAAATATAACATAGCTTGACAGCATAATGCTTAGCAGTGTAGGGGCGTCGTATGTGCCAAGGAATGCAAATAAAGTAAAGAGCACAGTATTAATCATTTGTGAAATTAATGTAGAGCCGTTATTTCGTACCCACAAAAATCCCCTGTGACTGCCGCATTTCTTTTCTGTAATACGCCACCACAAATGGTAAAGGCGTACATCAAGAAATTGTGACACCGCATATACTATCAGACTTGACAGCATCATACGAGGGGTGTTTGAAAACACCTGTCTTATAGCCGGCATAACCCAGTCGCTTTCCGACGGTGTAAACAGCATCCAGCCTTGAGATGCAATAATAAAGAAAATGTTAGTAAAAACACCAAGCATAACAGCTCTGTCTGCGTCCCTTTTGCTGTGATTTTCACTTAAAATATCGGTTATAAGGAATGTAGCCGCAAAAAATACATTGCCCAAGGTTTGCTCCATACCAAAGGCATTCACCATAATTAAGCACTCAATATTTGCGGTAATGGTTGAAATAACCGTCATAGCATAAAGCCCTGCCTTGCCAAACCAAACATATGCAAGTATGGTTGAACCAAATATAAGTATTAAAGAACCTGCAAGCAGCAATTCGTTAATCATCTGTCATACCCCCCTTCAACCACACTATTATCCTCAGCTCCTACGCCAAAATCTGTATTTTCCATAAGAATATCCACACGGCTGTTATTAGCATAGCTTGGAGCAATTTCTTTAACAAATACATCTATAACCTTATCATCTGGCAAAACCCTTGTAGTGTTTTTGTTCATAATATTTACACAAACTCTGTCAAAATATTTTAAGCCTGTTTCAATATCGTTCTTCATACTCTCTGCCGTTTGTCCGCTAAGTCCGAAAAGCAGGCAAACCTCGTCAGCATACTCGGCTATTTCTTTCGGTGAGGCATTTCCAAATCCCTTTTTCATTATATTTTCTCTGTAATTAACATCAAAGGTTTCTACACCGGTTTTAATATGAACCTGCACACCGTATTTGCTGAAAAAGCTTTTAATTTCATCAACCTTATCCCTGTGCATATAGTGACATTCAAAATGCAAGGTATGTATGCCCTTTGCCTTGCAGACGCTTGCAATAAGCCGTATTGTTTCAGCGTCAAGGTCACAGAAGCTGCCGGAGTTTATAACCTCCAGTTTGCCGTAAACACCTGTTACCCTTTCAAGGACCTCGCTGTTAATTTTGTAGTTTGCCGTATTGTCTGTGGAAAAGTCTAAGTGATAGTCGCAGAAGGTACACCTCCTCCATCTACAGCCACTTCCACGCAGCAGAACAATTTCTCTTTGATTTTTGTTTTTAATAATACCGTATCTCTCCAAAATAATTCCTTTCCCGAGATAATAAGCGTACCAATTAATAAATCTAAAATCGGCACAAAAAAAGAGAGCTCTCTGCAAGAACTCTCTCTGCACAAAAACACAGCCGCACAGCCCTACTGCTTCGGAAGCACAGTAAGGCAACTGACACAGCCATAAAATATGCAAATTAAATCCCGTAGTTTTATTTAGCGTCAGGATGGTTCCGAACTGACGATATTTGCGTTTACCGGTTGACCTTTATCTTCTATATGGCATACCTCATAAAGAAAAGTCCGGCCACAGGCAAGCCGCCTTTGGAATTATACAATATTTTTCCCGTCTATGCAAGGCGAAGCACACACTTTTTTCATTAAATTTATAATTTACTTTATAGGCTCTTTTCCCTACCCCAACTTTTATTATTGAGCAACAAAAAAGGTCTGTAGTTAAGGTACGCTCTCTTAATTACAGACCTGTTTTTAGCTTATAGTGTAAACTGTTATTTTTAATTGTATCGACTGCAGCCTAGCTGAAATTTTGCTTAAAGCGTGACAAGAAGGCCTTCGTTCTTGGGTTTTGCGGATTGTTGATAACCTGCTGTGGTGTACCCTCCTCCGCAATTACGCCGTCAGCCATAAATATAATTCTGTCGGCAACATCTCTGGCAAACTCTATTTCGTGTGTTACTACTATCATCGTGCTGTCAGAGGTTTTTAGTCCCCTTATTACATTAAGCACCTCGCCGGTAAGCTCCGGGTCAAGGGCAGAGGTAGGCTCGTCAAAGCACAGAATATCGGGGTTAAGTGCCAAAGCTCTTGCAATAGCAACACGCTGTTGTTGACCGCCGCTTAGACTGCACGGGTAGGCGTCCTTTTTCTCTGAAAGTCCTACCTTTTCTAAAAGCACAAGGGCATTTTCCATAATCTTTTGCTGAGCCTCTTTATATGTCTTCACACCCATATATTCTCCTGTAGACTTCAACTGCTCCTTTGCCTGAAGCTGTGGAGCAAGTACAATGTTTTCAATAACCTTGTACTGAGGAAAAAGATTAAAGGACTGAAACACCATACCAAAGTGCAGGCGCTTTTTTCTTATTTCGCTTTCCTTTTGCTTGGAGTAGGCGTCGCCGTCAAAAAGCACCTCGCCGTTTACCGTTATTTTACCCTTTTGCGGTTTTTCCAAAAAGTTAAGACACCTTAGCAGAGTGGTTTTACCCGAACCGGAGGAGCCTATAATGGCAAGCACCTCGCCTTTTTCAAGGGAAAAGCTTATGTTTTTTAGGACTTCGTTTTTACCAAAGCTTTTTTGTATATTATCTACATTTAACATTGACATAGCTGTATTCCTCCTTAGCCCTTATAGTAATCAAGCTTTTTCTCGACAAAGGCAAACAGAAGGGTTAGCACACCGCAGAAGGCAAGGAAGAACACTGCCGAGTAAAACAGCGGCCAAATAAGACCGTCCATAGAGAAGTCCTTTGCGTTCATTAGTATTTCAGGAATAGCTATAACGCTGGCAAGGGAGGTATCCTTAACCAATGTTATTATTTCGTTGCCTATAGGTGCGGTTATTCTCTTTACTACCTGCATAAGCACAATTTTGAAGAAAATCTGTGGCTTCTTCATACCCAGCACCTGACCTGCCTCGTACTGTCCCTTTGGTATAGCCTCTATACCGCCACGGTATATCTCGGAAAAATATGCCGCATAGTTAATTACAAAGGCAATAAGTGCCGCATTCATTCTTGGAAAAGCAAAACTGCCGTTTGACACAAGAGGCGGAATATAAAACACTACAAACAGCTGCAGCATTAGAGGAGTACCCCTTATAATCCACACTACTGTTTTGGTAAGCCATTTAAGAGGCTTAAAGCCGGACATTGAGCCCATTGAAACAATCAGACCCAACGGTATTGCCAGCAAAAGAGTAACAATAAAAATATAGCAATTCTCCCCAAAGCCGCTAAGGAGCTGTTGGGTTACATTCAAAAAACTATCCATTTATAAAACCTGCTTTGATTAATCTTTTTTACTGTTAGTTTTTGCCAACCAAAAGCAGATTGTCAAGGTCGTATTTCTCTGCAATCTTTTTCAGTGTGCCGTCCTTAGCAACCTCATCTATAGCACTGTTAAGCTTTTTAAGAGTTTCTGTGTCGTCCTTACGCAGTGCTACACCGTATTGCTCAGGTGCAAAATCCTTACCTTCTACAACTGCAAGGCTTGAGTAGTCTTTGCCATCTGCAAGAGAGCCGATAGACATTACATAGTCAATAACAGCTACATCTGCTGTACCGGACTTAACCTCAAGCAGTGCCTTTGCCTGTGAGTCAACAGGTACATAGCTTGCGTCCTTAAAGAACTCGTCGCCCTTAGCAACATCTTCACCGGCTGATTTTTTCTCGGCTACAACTGTAGCACCCTTTAAGCTGTAGCAGCCGGAATAATTATCCTCGTTGCCCTTTTTTGTTACCATAACCTGCTTATTTTCCATATATGGCGTTGAAATGCCCATATTTGTTTTTCTTTCATCATTAATGGTAAGGCCGTTCCATATACAGTCAATAGTCTTAGAATTAAGCTCTACTTCCTTTGAATCCCAGTCTATTTTCTGGAAGGTTGCTTTTACACCCAGCTTTTTGCATACAGCCTGTGCAAATTCTGTTTCAAAGCCTGTAAGCTCACCGTTACTGTCCTTATAGTTCATTGGTTCAAAATATGTAACACCAATAACCATCTCACCCTTGTTTTCAATATAAGACCAGTCGGAAGCTGAGCCCGAGGTTGTTTTTGTATCAGCGTCGCTTGACGAGCCTTCTGTTGAGCCGGAGCAAGCTGTAAGCACAGCTGTTGACATAGCCGCTACCATTAACAGTGCAATTATTTTTTTCATTATTTTATCCTCCTACATAGGGCAGTATATCCCTGTTTTTTATACCCATATATTATAACATTATCACACTACTAAAGTAAAGCAATAAATGCTTTTTATGCACAGGATATTTTTTACGAAATTTAAAGGCTTTTTAGCCTTAGCAAATTAACTTGTTTTATTAATATATTAACTGTTGAATTTGTAAAATATGTATAGTATAATCAGGCTAAGAAGCAACACAAAAAACTATATCTAAATCAGAAAAGAGGGACAGCAATGAGTGAAATAGGCACTGTATTTAAAAAAATTGCGTTGGCGTCAATAGGTGCGGCCGCATACACAGCAGAAGAAAGCAGAGAAATATTTGACAGGCTTGTAAGCAAGGGTACAGCGGAGCTTATGAAAACCTCTGTAAACAACAGGGAGCTTTCATACAACGGCAACCGCAAGGAATCAAAGGCAGCTGCCCAAAGCAGCACGCCGGAAAACCCGAACAGCCCAAAGGGGGCGTCCGGAGGTGAATAACATAAAGGACAAGGCGAAAAGCAAAAGCCGTTTGAATGAAATAATAAGTAAAATAAAACAAAAAAGACTTATTACAAGCCCTACTCCGGTAAAGCTGCGTGAAACCCTGCAGGAGCTGGGCCCTACCTTTATTAAATTCGGACAAATAATGTCCTCCAGACCTGATATTCTTCCAAAGGAATACTGTGACGAGCTTGAAAACCTGCGGTGCGATGTTCCGCCTATGCCTTTTGAGGATGTACGGGATATAATTGAAAGCTCCTGCGAAAAAAAGCTGGAGGATATTTTTGAAAGCATTAAAGAAGCTCCCATAGGCTCGGCCTCTATAGCGCAGGTACACTCTGCCGTTTTAAAGAACGGTCAGCAGGTGGTGGTAAAGGTTCAGCGAAAGGGCATTAGAGATATAATGTCAAGGGATGTTGAGCTGATGCACAGGCTTACAAAAATAGTACCGCCTCAGCTTAAAACGCTGACAGATCTAGACGCCCTTTTAGATGAGTTTTGGCGTTCGGCACAGGAGGAGATGGATTTTCTGCATGAGCAGGGAAACCTAGAGGCCTTTGCAGAAAACAACAAGGCCGTTGCCTTTGTAACCTGCCCAAGAGTATACAAGGAATTCACCACAACATATGTGCTTGTTATGGAAAAGATAGACGGAATAGATATAAATGATAAAAAAGCTCTTTTACAAGAGGGCTACAGCCTTAAAGAAATAGGCGAAAAGCTTGCGGATAATTTTGTAAAGCAAATAGTAGATGACGGCTTTTTCCACGCCGACCCACACCCGGGCAACCTAAAAATTCGTGACGGAAAAATCGTTTGGCTTGATATGGGTATGATGGGCACTCTAAACAAGCGTGAACAGCTGCAAATTACGGCCGCCGTAAAGGCAATAGCCAAAAATGACATAGGCACACTGGTGGACGTTGTGCTGGCGTTGGGAATTTTTAAGGAGCGTCCAAGCCGCAGCCGGCTTTACGAAGATGTAAAGGCAATGATGACAAAATACTGCATAGCAGACCTAGGCAGTATTAATATAGCCAATATGCTTACTGACCTTATAGAGGTTATGCGTGAAAACAGCATTGCGATGCCAAGCAATCTTACCCTTTTGGCAAGGGGTATGGCCACTATAGAGGGAGTTGTTGCCGACCTAAGCCCCGATGTACAGATAATTGAAATAGCCGCCGCACGCAGCGGTGCAGATATGTTTAAGGCGGCGAACATAAAAAATGAACTTATGCGTCAAAGTGCAAGGTTTGCAGAGGCCTGCAGCAAGGCAATAGACATTCCAATAGTTCTTTCTGATATTTTAAAAAGCTACAGAAAGGGCGAAACAAGAATAAAGCTTGACCTGCACGCAACAGACGACTTGGCACGGCTTATTCACCACATAACCAAAAATCTGGTGCTGGGGCTTATAGTATGTGCCCTGCTTATAGCTTCAAGTATTCTTTGCACCACCAATATACAGCCGCAGATACTGCAAATACCCTTCTTAAGTATTTTGGGTTTTGCCGCCGCTGTGGGAATAATGCTGTATATGGTATACAAGCATTATAAAAACAAACGAAGACGGCGTTAGCCTGCAAAAAATTCACCTTACACAGCCGCAAAAAGTCCCTTATCAAAGCTCTAGCTTTGATAAGGGACTTTTAATGTAATATTCATTTAACTGCTTTCTATATGTTTTCTGTAACCTCGTCTAATGTTTTTGACACACTGTGTTCAATAGGCTTCCACTCTACCTTGCCAAACATAGCAGCAATAGAAATAGGTATATATGTCATCATAAACAAAGGATATGTAAACATATAGAGAATCCTTTTGTATATAGGACATTTAATTTTCTTCCACTCTGTTATTACAGTAACCGCCCCCATAAAGAACAGCGAGCCATAATACAAAATTACCCAACGCAGCAGAAAATCCGCAACCTCATGAGCAATACTCGGCGTTAGACTTGGCTGAAATACAGAAAAGGTCAACACAACAACCTGCATTACAAGCATAACAACAGTTATAAGCACAGTAGGCATAACTGTAAGGGTTATATCAAAGCAGGAAAAACGGTTTTTGTTTTTATTGCGGAAAAGACTTGCTAACATTGTTTTGCCATATTTCCCTACAATTTGATAAAAACCACGACTCCAACGCACACGCTGATGCCACGACTGCCTAAAGGTAGTAGGCTGTTCATCATACAGCATAGCGTTTTCACAGTAGCCTATTGTTTCGCCACGCATAATTGTATCTACGGTAAATTCAATATCCTCTGTAAGCAGTGAGTAATTCCACCCGCCACGCTCACGAATAATTTCGTTGGATACTAAAAAGCCTGTACCCGACACAGCACAGGACGAGCCCAGTGCAGAACGAGCATAGTTTAAAAATTTAGCCTCACGCATAAAGGCAACTGCATAGCCTGCGGTAATCCAGTTTGTTCCGTAATTCTTAGAATTTCGGTAGCTGGTTATTACACGGTAGCCCTGACAAAAGGTTTTGTTCATTTCAGCTACATAGTTACTGTCGAGCAAATTGTCTGCGTCTATAATAATATAACCGTCAAAATAGCTATCGCCAAACATACTGTATATATTTTTAAATGCAAAATTAAGTGCATAACCCTTGCCGACCTTTTTGGTGTTGAAGCGTTCAAACACTACCGCACCATACCGTCGTGCAATTTCTGCGGTTTTGTCGGTACAGTTATCAGCTATTACTACAGCCTTGAGCTTGTCCTTTGGATAGCTCTGATTATTTATAGTTTCCAACAGCTTATCAATAACCATCTCCTCATTGCGGGCACATATAATAACAGCCAAATTATGTGGTACAGCTTCAACCGATTTTTCCTTTACCTTGCCTGTCTTGCGGAGTATATCATAAACAAAAACTATAACAATATACAGCATTTGGTATAAATACAGAACCGTTACAACTGACACAACTATGTTGCACACTTCAATAAAAAAATGCAACGCATCATCTCCCTTCTTAAACACACAAATTTAATACCCCTTTGCATATTTAAACACATTCTTAAACACACAAATTTAATACCCCTTTTGCATATTTAAACACATTTCAACACTACCTACACGAACCTAACATACAAAATATCACTATATTAGCCGATTTTCAAGGCATTTCACCCCTTTATAATAAAGTTCTACAGGTAACACAAAAACCCTGCGAGCAGGTCTGTCTTTTTTGATTATTATTTTCCTGCATACATTTTATCACGAATATGCAAAACGCTGCACTATAATACTACAGTTTTTTGCTACTCTACATATGCTATTTCTTCAAGCTTTTCAAGGTCATTTATAACAATGTACCTATAGGCTGTTTTTAAAATCCCTCTGCCGGCTAGCTCATTTAGTATTTTGCTGACCGTTACTCTGGAAACACCTACAAGGTTGCCTATTTCTTCATGAGTTAGGTTTACTATAAATTCATTATTCAGTACAGCCTTTGAGTGTAAAAGCTGACCGGCTATGCGGCACTCTGCCTTAGTAAAAACCATACCGGACACCTGAGCCGACAGCATTCTTATAGACTGCGCCTGAACTCTGAGCATACACATGGCAAGCTTGGGATTTTTCTTAATGGCCTCCTCCAGCTGTTGGTGTGTAACGGTGTTTATTATACAGTGTGATATGGTTTGTGCCGAAGAAACCCTTGGCATACGGTCAAAGAAAGCCGCCTCCCCCAAAACACTGCCGTTGCCTGCTATTGAGATTGTTTTTTGCATACCCTCGGCAGAATTGAAGAAAACTTTTACACTGCCCTTTTGCAAATAATAAAAACAGTCCGCCTGCTCTCCCTGTAGGTACAGCGTTGTATTTTTATCGTAGCTTTTAACTGTACCCAAGCCGTCAAAAAGCTCGAAGGCTTCCTCCTGCAAGTGCAGGGTGTCACTGCTGTAAATACTTTGATTTGCCATTAAATATCACCTCTGATGGGCTATTATATAGTTGTAATTGTAACATAGATTACATTCTTTAATCAAGCATTATGAGATAATATTCTTAAACAATTTTCAATAATCTTTACAAATAGGAGGATTTTGTTATGGGTATGACTATGTCACAGAAAATCTTGGCAGCACACGCCAACCTGCCGGAGGTTAAGGCAGGACAGCTTATTGAAGCAAGGCTGGATATGGTGCTGGGCAATGATGTAACATCACCTGTAGCCATTAATGTTTTTAATGACTGCAACGCCACCAAGGTTTTTGACAACACAAAAATAGCAATGGTAATGGATCACTTTACACCTAACAAGGACATTAAGTCGGCACAAAACTGCCTGCAGGTAAGAGAATTTGCCGGCAAGTACGACATTAAAAATTTCCTTGATGTAGGCGAAATGGGTATTGAGCACGCACTATTGCCTGAAAAAGGACTTGTAGGTCCGGGCAGCCTGTGTATTGGCGCAGACTCACACACCTGTACATACGGTGCATTGGGTGCTTTCTCAACAGGCGTAGGCTCTACAGATATGGCTGCCGGTATGATAAGCGGCAAGGCTTGGTTTAAAGTGCCGTCTGCAATTAAGTTTAACCTAATCGGAAAACCACAAAAATTTGTTAGCGGCAAGGATGTTATACTGCATATTATCGGTATGATTGGCGTTGACGGTGCGTTGTATAAGTCTATGGAGTTTGCCGGAGAGGGCCTGAAGTACCTAAACATTGACGATAGACTGTGCATTGCAAATATGGCTATTGAAGCCGGCGCTAAAAACGGCATTTTCCCTGTAGACGACATTACAAGAGAGTATACAAACGGAAGATTTCAGGGTGAGCCTGTGGAGTATACTGCTGATGAGGACGCAGAGTACGAGGCAGAATACACTGTAGACCTTTCACAGCTAAAGCCTACTGTAGCCTTCCCACATCTGCCTGAAAACACAAAAACTATAGACCAAGTAGAAAAAATTGAAATTCAGCAGGTAGTTATCGGCTCTTGTACAAACGGCAGAATTTCCGACCTAAGAGCTGCCGCCAATGTTATGAAGGACAAAAAGGTAGCCAAGGGAGTAAGATGCATTGTTATTCCGGGTACGCAAAAAATATGGCTGGACGCTATGCATGAGGGACTGTTTGACATTTTCATAAATGCCGGTGCTATCGTTTCCACACCAACCTGCGGGCCATGCCTAGGCGGTCATATGGGCGTGCTTGCACAGGGTGAAAAGGCTGTATCCACTACAAACAGAAATTTTGTAGGCAGAATGGGACATATTGACTCTGAAATTTACCTTGCAAGTCCTGCTGTAGCAGCTGCAAGTGCCGTTAAGGGATATATTGCAGACCCTGCCGATGTCTGTAATGAATAAGAAAGAGAGGATTGATTATAAATGAATGCAAAGGGCAGAGTACATAAATATGGTGATAATGTAGATACTGATGTTATTATTCCTGCTAGATACTTAAACACAGCCTCTCACAAAGAGCTTGCTGCACACTGTATGGAGGATATTGACGCAGACTTTACAAAGAATGTTCAGGACGGCGACATTATAGTAGCCGAAAAGAACTTTGGCTGCGGTTCTTCAAGAGAACACGCTCCAATAGCTATAAAGGCCTCGGGTATTTCCTGCGTAATAGCCTCAACATTTGCAAGAATTTTCTACAGAAATTCTATTAATATCGGTTTGCCGATTCTTGAATGTGACGAGGCGGCTCACGATATTAAAAACGGTGACATTGTAAATGTAAACTTTGACACAGGCGTTATTACTAACGAAACTACAGGAAAGACATACCAGGCTGAGCCGTTCCCTGAGTTTATTCAGAACATTATTAAAAAGGGCGGACTTATAAAGTCTATTACTGAGTAATTGTACTTTTAAACAAGTTATTACGGATATCTTTGTTCAATTTACAATTTGACATTATTTTATATTATGATACAATAATCCTTGTGTATGAGGCGAGCATACACAAGGATTGGCGAGGATGGAAAGAACCACAGGGAACGGAAATGCTGTGGTTCTTTTCCTTTTTTGTATACAATATTTACCAAAAATTTTAAAACAAAATAGAACCGGCTTTCTCTTGGTGAAGCTCACCACAGCAGAAGGCCGGCTCTTTTTCTCTTATGTACTATGTTCTCGGTGCAAGGGCAGTGTAAGCACGCCGCCCTTGTGCCATATGTATTTTATGTGCTAAAGTTTACTTTGAAAGCAACTTTTCTATTCTTGCCATAGCCTCAATAGTAGCATCTCTGTCACCAAATGAGGTCAAACGGAAGTAGCCCTTGCCGTTCTTACCAAAGCCCTCACCAGGAGTACCTACAACATTAGCCTCTTTCAGCAACAGGTCAAAGAACTCCCATGAGCCCATACCGTTTGGACACTTTAGCCAAATGTACGGTGAGTTAATTCCGCCGGTATAGCTTATACCCAGCTTATCCATAGTGTTTGCAATAATTCTGGCATTTTCCTTGTAATACTCAAGGTTTACCTTAATTTGCTCTCTGCCCTCTTCTGAGAATACGGCAGCAGCACCGCACTGTACAGGGTAAGAAACACCGTTAAACTTTGAGCCTTGTCTTCTGCCCCACAGCTGAGAAATACTAACCTTTGTTCCGTCGCTTGCTTCAACCTCAAGCTCGTTAGGAATTACAGTGTAGCCGCAGCGCATACCTGTAAATCCGGCTGTTTTTGACAATGAGCAAATTTCAATAGCACACTGTCTGGCACCCTCTACCTGGAAGATACTTCTTGGAATATCGTCCTGTGTAATAAACGCTTCATAAGCAGCGTCATAAATAATAATAGCCTTGTTAGCAATGGCATAGTCAATCCACGCCTTTAGCTGTGCTGTGTTGAACGCCGCACCCGTTGGATTGTTTGGCGAGCAAAGATAAATAAGGTCAGCGTGAACATTGTAGTCAGGCTCTGCACAAAAGCCGTTAGCCTCTGAAGAATCGGCATAAATTACCTTTCTGCCGTTCATTAGGTTGGAGTCAACATATACAGGGTAAGCAGGGTCGGTAATAAGTACAACATTGTCATCACCGAAAATATCAACAATATTACCGCAGTCTGACTTAGCACCGTCGCTAATTCTTATTTCTTCAGGCTTTACATCTGCACCAAAGCTTTTATAGTAGCCTGCTACAGCCTCTTTCAAGAAGTCATATCCTGTGCCGCTGTCTTCGTAGCCCTTAAAGGTTTCTTTTACGCCCATTTCCTCTGCACCCTTTTTAACAGCCTCAACAACGCAAGGTGCTATAGGAAGTGTTACATCACCGATACCCATACGGATAATGTTTGACTTCTTTTCAGGATTTTCCTCAATATAGGCATTAATTTTCTTTGCGATATTAATAAAAAGATAGTTCTTTTCCAGCTTTAGGTAGTTTTCATTAATCTGTGGCATTCCGTTTCTCTCCTTTACAATTCTATATATTCACCGATTTATATATAATTCTGTAAATGCTGTTTAAATTACTTCTCTAAACTAGCCTTTACAAATTCTCTGAACAGTGGGTGTGCAGACTGTGGACGGCTCTTGAATTCCGGATGATACTGAACAGCTACATAGAATTTGTGGTTAGGAATTTCAACAGCTTCAACAAGCATACCGTTAGGAGATGTACCTGTTACAATCATACCGTTTTCTTCAAAGTCAGCTCTAAACTCGTTGTTAAACTCATAACGATGACGGTGTCTTTCGGAGATTTCCTTCTTACCGTATGCTCTGTCCATAATTGTATCCTTGCGAATTTTACAAGGGTACGCACCAAGACGCATTGTTCCGCCCATTGCCTCTATGCCCTTTTGGTCTTGCATAATATCAATAACCTTGTGGGCAGAGCTTTCGTCGAATTCACCTGAGTTAGCGTCGCTCCAGTGCAAAACATCTCTTGCAAATTCAATAACGGCAGTTTGCATACCAAGGCAAATACCCAAATATGGTATATTGTGCTCTCTGGCATATTTCGCAGCCGTAATTTTGCCCTCGATGCCTCTGTTGCCAAAGCCGCCCGGTACCAAAATACCGTCTGTATTTCCAAACAGCTCATCGACAGTGTATTCTGTAACAAGCTCTGAGTCTACCCAGTCTATTTCTACCTTGGCAGCGTTTTCGTAGCCTGCATGGTTAAGTGCCTCAACCACCGACAGATAAGCGTCATGCAGCTGTACATATTTACCCACAAGTGATATTTTAACCTTTTTATCTCTGGACTTAATTCTTTCAATCATATTCATCCATTCGGTCATATCGCCCTTTGGCAGGTTAATGTTAAGCTCACGGCAGACAATATCTGAAAAATTGTTTTCCTCAAGCATAAGCGGTGCTTGATAAAGCACAGGCAGTGTAATATTCTCTATTACACAGTCGGGCTTAACATTGCAGAACAGTGCAATTTTCTTGAAAATGCTTTCGTCAATAGGCTCGTCACAACGCAAAACTATAATATCAGGGTTAATACCCAAAGAACGAAGCTCCTTAACGCTGTGCTGTGTAGGCTTTGACTTATGTTCGTTAGAGCCCTTTATATACGGTACAAGTGTAACATGAATGAAAATGCAGTTTTCGCTGCCTACCTCCAGCGATACCTGTCTGATAGCCTCCAAAAACGGCTGGCTTTCTATGTCGCCTACAGTACCGCCGATTTCTGTTATTACAACATCAGCCTCTGAATGTTTACCAACATTGTAAATAAAATCTTTAATTTCGTTTGTAATATGAGGAATAACCTGAACAGTTTCACCTAGGTAGTCACCCCTACGCTCTTTTTCAAGAACATTGGAGTAAACCTTACCTGTTGTTAGGTTAGAAAACTTGTTAAGATTTTCGTCAATAAATCTTTCATAGTGACCAAGGTCAAGGTCTGTTTCGGCACCGTCCTCGGTTACATAAACCTCGCCGTGCTGATACGGGCTCATTGTTCCCGGATCAACATTTATATATGGGTCAAGCTTTTGTGCTGTAATCTTTAGGCCTCTTGACTTTAGCAAACGACCAAGTGAAGCAGCTGTAATACCTTTGCCCAGGCCCGAAACAACACCGCCGGTTACAAATATATATTTTGTTTCCATATTATTATACCTCTCTGTCGAATGTTATAGCTCAACTGTGCCTTCAAATACACGCTCAGCGGCACCTGTCATATATACTGTGTCGTCTGTATAATTAATAACCAGGTCTCCGCCCTTTAGCTGAACGGTAATGTCCTCGCCCTTTTTGCAGAAGCCGTTTTCAACAGCTGCCACTGCAACTGCACAAGCACCTGTACCGCAAGCCCAGGTTTCGCCGCTGCCACGCTCCCAAACACGCATTTTAATAGTATTTTCATTAATAACTCTTACAAACTCTGTGTTTACTCTTTCAGGGAAAAGCTTGTCGTGTTCAAACTTAGGACCGATTTTTTCAATGTCTAAGCCCTCAACATCGTTTATAAATACTACACAGTGCGGGTTGCCCATTGAAACGCAGGTAATGTTAAACTGCTGACCGTCAATAATAACAGGCTCGTTTACAACCCTCTCCTTGTCAATAGCTACAGGAATCTTAGCCGAGTTAAGCTCTGCCTTGCCCATATCTACCCTTAGTCTTTTTACCTCGTTATCCTGCTTATATACCTTAAGGGTTTTTATGCCGCTTAGTGTTTCTACTGTAACAGTTTCTTTGTTTTGGTCTACAATATTGTGGTCGTACAGGAACTTACCTACACAACGAATACCGTTGCCGCACATTTTGCCCTCTGAGCCGTCCAGATTAAACATACGCATTTTAGCGTCTGCAACATCTGACGGGCAAACAAGGATAACACCGTCGCCGCCAATGCCAAAGTGTCTGTCAGACAATCTTACACTTAAGCCCTCAGGGTTATTTATATTCTGGTCAAAGCAGTTGAAGTAAATATAGTCGTTACCGCAGCCCTGCATTTTTGTAAATTTATACTTCATCTTTTCGCTCCTCATATTGTTTATGTCTACAAGCTCGGTATTATACTGTGAGTATCTGCTCATTAAGCACTCTACCAAAGCGTTTGCCGTATCTATAGATGTTAAGCAAGGAATATTTCTCTCTACAGTTTTTCTTCTTATCTTTACGCTGTCTCTTGTAGGAATACGGCCCTTTGAAGAGGTTGAAATAACATAGGTAATCTTACCGCTTTCAATAAGCTTAAGTGTGTTATGCTCTCTTGATTCGTGAATCTTCTTAACTGTAATAGCATTTATTCCGTAAGCCTCAAGAATTTTTGCCGTACCTGCCGTTGCATAAATATCAAAGCCCATCATAGCAAATTTCTTAGCCAAGTCGCCGATTTCGCCCTTGTCGCTGTTTCTTACGGTAATAAGCACTCCGCCGGATTTTTCCATCTTGTAGCCCGCTGCAACCAAGCCCTTGTACAAAGCCTCCTCCAAGGTACCCGCTATACCAAGCACCTCGCCTGTTGACTTCATCTCAGGTCCCAAGTGGTTATCAACATTTATCAGCTTTTCAAAGGAGAATACAGGTACCTTTACAGCTGTATAAGGCGACTTTCTGTACAGACCCGTACCGTAGCCCATATCTGCCAGCTTTTCGCCAAGCATAGCCTTTGTAGCCAGGTCAACCATTGGCACGCCTGTAACCTTGCTGATATACGGAATTGTTCTTGATGAACGAGGGTTTACCTCAATAACATACAAATCGCCCTTATAAATTAGGTACTGAATATTTACAAGGCCCTTAGTATTAAGCGACAAAGCCAAATCCTTTGAACTGCGTATAATTGTCTGCGTCATTTCGTCGCTTAGGTTCCACGCAGGGTATACTGCAATAGAGTCGCCTGAGTGTATGCCGGCACGCTCAATGTGCTGCATAATACCCGGAATAAGAATGTCGTCGCCGTCGCATATAGCGTCAACCTCTATTTCTGTACCCATAAGGTATTTATCAATCAAAATTGGATTTTCAATATTTTGTGAAAGAATAATTGCCATATACTCAACAATATCATCCTCGTTGTAGGCAATAATCATATTCTGTCCGCCCAATACATAGGAAGGACGCATCAAAACAGGGTAGCCAACCTCTTCGGCAACCTTTAGAGCTTCCTCGGTTGTCATAACTGTAAAGCCGCGAGGTCTTTTAATGTGGTGCTTTTCAAGCAGCTCATCAAAACGCTCTCTGTCCTCTGCCATATCAATGCCGTCTGCCGATGTACCCAAAATGTTTACACCGTTGTCGCTTAAGAACTTTGTCAGCTTGATAGCTGTCTGACCGCCAAAAGCAACTACAACGCCGTATGGCTTTTCTGTTTTTATAATTCCCATTACATCTTCGTTTGTAAGAGGCTCAAAGTACAGTCTGTCTGATGTATCAAAGTCTGTTGATACTGTTTCAGGGTTGTTGTTTACAATAACAACCTCGTAGCCTGCTTCCTTCAAAGCCCAAACGCAGTGAACAGACGCATAGTCAAACTCAATACCCTGACCGATTCTTATAGGGCCTGAACCAAATACTATAATAGTCTTTTTGCCCTTGTAGTTTTCCTCTATAAACTCCTCGGCCTCGTTTTCCTCGTCAAAGGTTGAGTAGAAATAAGGTGTTTCTGCCTTAAACTCTGCCGCACAGGTATCAACCATTTTGTAAACCGGAACAGCAGGATTTTCAATTTCACAGCCGGTAATCTTTTTAATTACCTTGTCAAGGTAGCCCATTGTCTTTGCCTTGTGGTAAAGCTCAGGTGTAAGCTGACCCTTTGCCATTTCTTTTTCTATATTAACAAGCTTTAGCAGCTTTTCCAGGAACCATTCATCAATTAAAGTAACTGCATGAATCTCGTCTACTGTTACGCCTCTTTTAAGAGCCTCAAACACGCAGAACAGTCTTTCGTCGTCGCATACAGAAAGTCTTTTTCTTATGCTTTCGTCAGACATTTGCATAAACTTCTCGTCATTCAGTGTGTTGTGAGAAATTTCTGCACCTCTTACAGCCTTCATTATAGCCTGCTCAAAGGTAGGAGCAATAGCCATAACCTCGCCTGTAGCTTTCATCTGTGTACCAAGTGTTCTCTTAGCGTAAACAAATTTATCAAAAGGCCACTTAGGGAACTTTACAACAACATAGTCAAGTGCCGGCTCAAAGCAAGCATAAGTAGAACCTGTTACGGCGTTCTTAATTTCGCTTAGGTTGTAACCGATAGCAATTTTAGCGGCCACCTTAGCTATAGGATAACCTGTAGCCTTTGACGCCAAAGCCGAGGAACGGGAAACTCTTGGGTTTACCTCGATAACCGCATACTGGAAGCTTTCAGGGTTAAGTGCAAACTGACAGTTACAGCCGCCCTCTACGCCCAGTGCGGAAATAATATTCAGCGCCGCACTTCTAAGCATTTGATACTCTTTATCAGCCAATGTAACAGCAGGTGCTATTACTATACTGTCGCCTGTGTGAACACCCACAGGGTCAAAGTTTTCCATAGAACAAACGGTAATAACATTTCCTATACTGTCACGCATTACCTCGAATTCTATTTCTTTCCAACCGGCTATACACTGCTCTACAAGAACCTGTGTAATAGGTGAAAGCTCCAAACCGTTGGCTGTAATTTCACGAAGCTCCTCTTCGTTATTTACAATACCGCCGCCTGTACCGCCCAAGGTAAACGCCGGACGAATAATAAGCGGATAGCCTATTTCATTTGCAAAATTAACCGCACTTTCAACATCATTAACAACCAAGGACGGAATTACAGGCTGACCTATGGCCTCCATAGTGTCCTTAAACATCTGTCTGTCTTCTGCCTTGTCAATGGTTTCAGGGTTGGCACCCAACAGCTTTACGCCGTTTTCCTCCAAAAAGCCTTCCTTTGCCAGCTGCATAGAAAGTGTAAGACCTGTTTGTCCGCCTAGTGTAGAAAGCAGACTGTCAGGCTTTTCTTTTTGAATAACTCTTTTTACTGTATCTAATGTCAACGGCTCAATATAAATTTTATCAGCCATTGCGTTATCTGTCATAATTGTAGCCGGGTTAGAGTTAATAAGAATAACCTCCAAGCCCTCTTCCTTTAGTGCACGGCAAGCCTGTGTACCTGCATAGTCAAACTCTGCTGCCTGACCTATTACAATAGGACCGGAGCCTATTACCAAAACTCTCTTTATATCCTTATTAATCGGCATTAATAACATCCTTTCTTTTCATAAACGGGTTTATATTTTAAAGGTATTTATTATCAACAGTGTTTATTTTCTTCAATAAGAGAAATAAACCTATCAAAAAGGAACTCTGTATCCAGCGGACCACCGCAAGCCTCCGGGTGGAACTGTACTGAAAACGCAGGCATATTTGTATAGGTTACACCCTCGCAGGTGCCGTCGTTGGCATTAACAAAGCTTTCCTTTGCGTTAGCCGGCAAAGACTTGCTTACTACCGCATAGCCGTGGTTTTGGCTTGTAATGTAAACTCTGCCTGTTTCAACATCTGTAGCAGGCTGGTTTGCGCCACGGTGTCCGTACTTCAGCTTGTCCGTTGTAGCTCCCTGCGACAGTGCTAAAAGCTGATGTCCCAAGCAGATGCCAAAGGTAGGAATTTTCTTTTCACACAAAAGCCGCAGCTGCTTAATAATCTCCTGATTTTCCTGTGGGTCTCCCGGACCGTTTGAAAGCATAATGCCGTCCGGATTAATAGCCGCAATTTCTTCAGCTGTAGCTGATGCAGGAAATACAGTAACATTGCAGCCATGCTTTAACAGCGAACGCTGAATGTTAGACTTTGCACCAAAGTCCCACAAGGCAACGCTGTACTTTGGATTTTCGGCAGTAAATGAAGCAACTTCCTTTGGAGTTACGCTTTCTACTGCGTCTACTACCTTGTACTGCTTTATTTCCTCTAAGTCCTTGTCAAGGTTGTCAAGAGTAGAGGTTATTTTGCAGTTCATTACACCGTATTCTCTTACTATTCTTGTAAGTGCTCTTGTGTCAATGTCATATATTCCCGGCACACCGGTATTCTTTAAAAAAGTGTCAAGAATCCCCTCGCAACGGAAGTTGGACGGCTCTTGACACCTATTTCTAACAATATAAGCCTTTAAAGCAGGCCGGCTGCTTTCAAAATCAGATGGAATTACACCATAATTACCAATTAACGGAAATGTCTGTACAACAACTTGTCCGTAATAGCTAGGGTCAGTAAGTGTTTCAAGGTAACCTGTCATAGCAGTAGTAAAAACAATTTCACCCACTACATCCTTCTCAGCGCCAAAGCCCTTTCCCTCAAAGACCTTGCCGTTTTCCAAAATAAGAAATGATTTACGGCTCATTTAATCAATCCCTTTCCTCTGTTTTTGCTTAATAAATTACATTTCGTAGGTTGTTAATACCTGTTCAGCTACATTTTTTTTACTTATTCGTAAATCCATAGCTTGCTTCTCAAGATATTTATGAGCCTGCGGCTCACTCATAGCCAAGCACTGCATAAGCACACACTTAGCTCTGTTTATCACCTTGATTTCCTCAAGCTGCTCTTTTAGCTTTTTATTTTCTTGCTGTATTTCCTTTATTTTGCTGCTGTAAGCTCTAAAAGCTATAATACACTGGTGCATCTGAGCAGCGGTAATTGGTTTTTCCACCGTTACCACGCCGTGCTTTAAAAGATGATTTCCCACTTTAACAAAGGTATCGCCGCTAACTGCAACAACCACCCCGGAATCGGTATGCTCCGACAAATAAACAGAAAGATTTATACCTACCTCATCTTCTAAAGGAGTGTAAATAAAGATTAAATCAAAAGCTTCTATGGCTGTACACAGCTTGGCCTTTTCGGCAGACTGTGCGGTTTTAAATCGGTCAAAGCCCTCCTGCAAAAGCAGTGCCTTTAACCCGTGGGCAGACTTTTCGCTTTTAGTAATTATTAGAACATTACTCATACTGAAAAATCACCCGCTAACCATTTTAGTTATAAAAAAACAGAACAACGCAGGAAAAATTTTATTTTTAATCATAGTTCTGCATTGTAGCCTCACTTAAACTACATTATACATAATTTTGACCTATTATGCAAGTAATTTTATTTCCAAAGCTAAAACAATATTTCGTATTTATATCGCAATATTAAATAACGGTTTTTATAAATTATAACGTCTCGTATCCACCCAACAGCGGCAAGGTAAATAAAAATGCAATTTGCCCTGCCGCACAAAAGCCTACTGCTACAAAAAAGGTGCTTGATGCCGCTGTGCCGTATCGTCGAAAATAGTTACAAATTTAATATTGTAGTAGTCACATATAATTTTTCCGTTACTGTTAAGCTCTCTTAAAATAATATAGTTTGCCCCCACATTTGTAATATAGCCACGCTTTATGGCTGTGTTGTTATTGCCCACTAAAAATTCAATTTCAGCCATTTTTCCTACCTGAGTACGCAAATAGCCGTTCATATACTGCAGGCTGTCTGTGGAAACAATGGTTGCGTTACCTGTGGTCATTTGCGGCGTCATATCTTCTGAAATGTCCTGGTCCTGTGCCAATGTAGTGGCAGGTGTTTGGGTAAGCCCCGAATGGTTGCCTATAAGCTGAGTGCTCATTTCGTCCTCCGGCTCTACAAACTGCTGTACCGTATTGCCGCTGTTTATAGGCGTAGGCATATTGTCAACTATAGGGTTTGCAGTGTAGTCGCTTAATGTAGCGTGATTTTGGTTTTGATATTGAAAATCTATAGGCTCGCTTGCACCGCAGTTTTTAGTACAGCCCGGCTGTACATAGGGCATCATCTGCATTTGCGGAGGATATTCGTACATAGTGTTGGGGTTGGCGTTAGTGTTATTATTTAAGCTGACCGATACTGATGTATCAGCGTTATTTGCAACGGCATTTCGGTTTTGACCGCTGCTTCCTTCAGACGCCATATTTCCCATATTGATTTGGTTAGCATTGTACAGCCGGTTCATTGTGTTCATTGAACTTATGTTGTTTATGCTTTCTCTGTCGGTGGCTATTGGTATGGGCTGTCTTGCGGCTTGGTTGTAGTTGCCGCTTGACTGATTGCTTACCTGGTTATTTAAGCCATACATGGCATTCGGGTCAATATTATTCATTTAGGCAGCCTCCTATGTTAAAAGATATTTTTCCGTAGGCGAATAAAAGCAGTGCTCACCTACACGGTTGTAGATTATACCAATACCTGTTGCCGGAAAATAATTTGGACATGTTCTGCTGTAGGGGTTAAAGAAAAACAGGGAATTTCCTACAGGACTGTAAGAATTTCCCGCCAGTGCCCAATCCGCTATGTCATAATGCTCCTTGTCGGGTATAATATTATAAACATTTTGAGGATTATAAATACCGTCTACCGATGTTCTCATACATACAAACTGTCCCGGCTGTTCTATAATATTTCGCACATTGCCACCGTTGCTTACTCTGCTGAATTCCCCGTTTTCGGCTCTGGCCCTATTCATAACAACACTGGCAACGGCACGCATACCACTGTCTCCCTCACCGCCGGCTTCACACTTTATTAGCCGTGCAAATAATTCTCTTGTATTCAATGGCATAAAAATCACCTTCTTTAAATTAAGCCGCACTACATATTATTCATAAAGCAGCATTAAGTGAAATAATATTTGCAGGTTAAAATTATTTCCCTGCGTATTTTCGCCAAAAGAAAAAGCCCGAAAGATCGAGCCTTAATCATAGAACATATAAGCTATAAAACAGGCAGACCAACAGCTGTGCTTGCTGTCGGCCTGCCTTTATTTTTACATTCGTAAAATTACTGTATTAAATTATTCGTCTTTTCCGCAGCACTTTTTGTACTTCTTGCCGCTGCCGCAAGGACAAGGGTCGTTTCTGCCTACCTTCTTTTTCTTGCGAACCGTTGTATTTGACGGTTGGTCTGAGCCGCCGCTGGTTGAGGTTGGTGTAGCCATTTGCTCACGCTTTATGACCGTTTCGGAGCCTTGCGTCTCCTGCTCCTCCTCGGCTATTTCCTTGTTAAGCTCCTCTACCTGTGTGTTTTCGCCCTTTTTCTCTGCCTCGGCCCTTGCAGCCTGAAGCTCCTTTAGGCGTTCCTCTCTTATTGCCTTGGCACGCTCAATATCGGCAAGCTGTCTTGCCTGAATTTCTGCAATTTTCTTTGGTGCAGACAGGCAAAGCTTAGCGGTATTTTCTCTGATTGACTCTATCATTTGGTCAAACATATCGAAGCCCTCTAAACGATACTCAACAACAGGGTCTTTCTGTCCGTAAGCACGAAGTCTGATGCCCTGCTTTAGGTTATCCATATCGTCAATATGCTGCATCCAGAAGGTATCAACACTCTTCAGAAGATATACACGCTCCATTTCACGCATTGTATCCTCAGGAAGAAGCTTTTCGTTTTCCTCGTAAATTTCAGCAGCCTTGTTTTGAAGAATTTCAACCAGCTGATTGTTGTCCATATCTGCCAGTTCATCCAAAGTGAAGTTCAGGCAGTCATCGTCAGAGCTCAGCAGCCAGCCTGTGTAGTAGTCCTTTAGGCTTTCTATATTCCACTGCTCACGCAAAATAGCGTCGTCACAGTACAGCTTTACGGTTTCCTCAATGTTTTCGTTAATCATCTTAACTACAACATCTCTAATATTTTCACCGTTAAGCACTTGGTCACGCTGAGAGTAGATAATTTCTCTCTGCTTGTTCATAACATCGTCATACTGAAGTACATTTTTACGAATAGCAAAGTTTCTGCTTTCTACCTTTTGCTGTGAGCTTTCAATAATACTTGAAAGCATTTTATTTTCAATAGGCATATCGTCAGGCGTATTAAGCCTGTTCATTACAGCCTCCATACGCTCGCCGCCAAACAAACGCATTAGGTCGTCCTCTGTTGACAAATAGAAGCGGCTCTTACCCGGGTCGCCCTGACGGCCTGCACGACCACGCAGCTGGTTATCGATACGGCGTGATTCGTGACGCTCTGTGCCTATAATGTACAGTCCGCCTGCCTTGCGTACCTCGTCTGCCTCGTCCTTTAGCTCGTCCTTGTACTTTTGGTTTAGCTCCTTAAAGGTTTTTCTTGCATTCAGAATAGCCTCGTCGTCTGTTGCACCGTAGCTTGTAGCCTGAGTAATAAGCTCCTCGTCAAAGCCCTCTTTTCTCATTTCTGACAGTGCCAAAAATTCGGCATTACCGCCCAAAATAATATCGGTACCACGGCCGGCCATATTTGTTGCAATTGTTACAGCGCCCTTTTTACCTGCCTGTGCAACAATTTCTGCTTCCTTTTCGTGCTGCTTTGCGTTTAGTACATTGTGTTGTATGCCACGCTTTTTAAGCATTTTGCTAAGCACTTCTGACTTTTCAATAGAAATAGTACCAACCAAAACAGGCTGACCTTTTTCGTGACACTGAATTATATCTTCAATTACGGCATTAAACTTGCCCTGCTCGTTTTTGAAAATCAAATCCGGCTCGTCTATTCTCTGTACAGGACGGTTTGTAGGAATTTCGATAATATCCAACTCGTAAATTTCGCCGAACTCCTCTTCCTCTGTCATAGCTGTACCTGTCATACCGGAAAGCTTTTTGTACAAGCGGAAATAGTTCTGGAAAGTAATGGTTGCAAGGGTTTTGCTTTCGTTTGCAATCTTAACACCCTCTTTAGCCTCTATAGCCTGGTGCAAGCCCTCGTTATATCTACGGCCGTACATAAGTCTGCCGGTAAATTCATCAACAATTATTACCTCGCCGTCTTTTACAACATAGTCAATATCACGGCGCATTGTACCGTATGCCTTTATTGCCTGGTTTACATGGTGCTGAATAGTCAGGTTATCCGGGTCTGTAAGGTTATCAATATTAAAGAAAGCCTCTGCCTTTTTTACGCCTGCCTGTGTAAGCGTAGCTGTTTTTGCTTTCTCGTCAACAATATAGTCAATACCCTCTGACTTGTAATATTCTTCGTTATCCTCTTTGGCGTCAACCTCGGCGAACTTTTCGCACTTTAGTGTACGGGCAAACTTGTCTGCTTTTTCGTACAGGTCTGTTGACTTATCGCCCTGTCCTGAAATAATAAGAGGTGTTCTTGCTTCATCAATAAGAATGGAGTCAACCTCGTCCACAATGGCAAATGCGTGGCCACGCTGAACCTTTCTCTCCTTGTACACTACCATATTATCTCTTAGATAGTCAAAACCAAGCTCGTTATTTGTACCGTATGTAATGTCGGCATTGTAGGCCTTTTTTCTTTCATCACTGTCTATGTCGTGGGTAACCAAGCCTACAGACAAACCAAGGTAGTTGTAAAGCTTGCCCATCCACTCGGAGTCACGCTTAGCCAGATAGTCGTTTACTGTTACAATATGAACGCCGTTGCCTGTAAGACCGTTTAAGTATGCCGGTAGGGTAGCAACAAGGGTTTTACCTTCACCTGTACGCATTTCTGCAATTCGTCCCTGATGAAGAACTATACCGCCTATAACCTGTACAGGATAATGACGCATACCTAAAACTCTGTCTGAGGCCTCACGACATACTGCAAAAGCGTCCGGTAGAATATCGTCGGTGGTTTCACCGTTTGCCAGTCTTTCTTTTAAGACATTTGTTTGGTCTTTAAGCTCTTCTTCTGTCATAGCCTTGTATTTGTCCTCAAGCTCAAGCACCTGATTCATAATAGGCTTTACTCTTTTAAGCTCTTTTTTACTGTAATTACCAAATAATGATTTAAAAAAACTCATTAGTAATCCTCCTAAACTGTAACCTTCTTCTTTATTCTATAAACAAATCGTTTTTAATAAACTTGCCATTGCATAAAGTTTGTAATCTAGGATATTATAACACAACCGTTTCAAAAAATCACTAATAATTTATTAATTTATTTCGAAACAGATAAATATTCTTATATTTATTAAAGGCAAATCTATTTTTTAATACTCTTTAGCTTTTGCAAGGTTTTTTAGAATTAATTAATAATTAAGTAAGATATGTATATATATTATCCTCCTAAGCATATTCATTATCTTAGGGAGTGGTGTGTTATGAATAAAAACGGTACTAAAAAGCTAACTGCAAGTATAGCTATAGGCTTAGGCACAGGTTTGCTTTCTGTACTGCTTACCCTTGGAAATTTCAAAACTTATTCCACGCTGGTACAGCCGCCGTTGGCACCGCCGGGGTGGCTTTTCCCTGTAGTATGGACAATACTGTACATATTAATGGGCGTGTCTGCATATTTAGTTTATGAAAGCGACGCCGAAGAAAAATACATAGGTCTTGCGGTTTATGTCCTGCAGTTGATTTTTAATTTTTTGTGGCTCATAATTTTCTTTAACATAAGAAATTTACTTTTTGCCTTTGTATGGCTTGTTTTTCTGTGGATATTGGTTTTGGCTATGACCATAAGCTTTTACAAGGTTAATAAAACCGCCGGACTTTTGCAGATTCCGTATTTGCTGTGGGTAACCTTTGCCGGTTATTTAAACATAGCGCTGTATATTTTAAACAAATAAACATCCGCCACGCTTACATATTGCTTTAGCGTGGCGGATATTTTTTAGTTACTTAGATTTTGTATCGGTCTTTTTACCGGAGTCGGTTTTTGACTTTGTCTGTGATTTTTTTACAGCTTTCAAAAGCTTAGTATTCTTCTCTCTTTTAGCCTCCATAGCTGCTTTCTCATCTTGGGCAGTCTTTGGTGCAGAAACAGTGTCAGAAGCTTTCTTAGCTGCAGGCAGTTCCTTTTCAGCCGCAGTCACTTTAGGACTGCTTACCTCCTTGGCGGCTGTTACGGTTTTTTCAGTATCAGCCTTTGGGGCAGACGTTTTATCCACAGAGCTTTCCGTTTTCTTTTCTACAGTTTTCACTACAGGCTGTGGAGTGGCAGTTTTCTTTTCTGCCTTTTCCTTTTCAGCCTTTTCTCTTTCAGCTTTTTCTCTTTCAGCCTTTTCCTTTTCGGCTTTTTCTCTTTCAGCCTTTTCCTTTTCGGCTTTTTCTCTTTCGGCTTTCTCTTTTTCAGCTTTTTCTCTTTCAGCCTCTTCCTTTGCCTTTTGCACCTCTGGGTCAACATAGTCGAACTCAAACACGCTTACGCTTAGAGGCGGAATAGAATATCTTACACAGTACGGCATATTGTCGCACTCTTGCTCCTGAGGAATAAGTGTTTCTTTAACATAGCTGCCTGTACCGCCGTATTTCTTATCATCACTGTTAAGAACAAGCTTATACTCCACATTACACGGCACTCCGATTAAAAAGTTTTCGTGAGGAACAGGTACAAAGTTGCAGATAAACATAAGATACTTCTCGCCGGGAGTTTTAGGTTTACGAATAAAGCTAACCTCACTGTGGCTCCAGTCGTCACAGTTAATCCACTGAAAGCCGTCATATGTAAAGTCCTGCTCATACAAGGCCGGATATTTTTTATAAATTGTCAGCAAATCTCTTACAAAGTTTTGCAGCATTCTGTTATTGTCTACCTGGTCAATCAAGAACCAGTCAAGCTCCTTGTTGGAATTCCACTCGTCATACTGTGCAAAGTCTTGTCCCATAAACAGCAGCTTTTTGCCCGGGTGTCCAAACATAAAGCCATATGCAGCTTTTAGATTTGCAAACTTCTGCCAGTCGTCACCAGGCATTTTGTTTATCATAGAGCATTTTCCGTATACAACCTCATCATGAGAAAGCACCAAAATAAACTTCTCCGATGTTGCATACACCATACTAAAGGTTAGCTCGTTGTGGTCGTGACATCTATAAATAGGGTCTGTAGACATATATTTTAGGAAGTCGTTCATCCAGCCCATATTCCATTTAAAGGTAAAGCCCAAACCATCGTCCTCTGTTTTTGCTGTAACTCCAGGGAATGAGGTTGATTCCTCTGCCATAATAGCAGAGCCGGGGTTACGCTTAGAATTAACAGAGTTCAAGTGCTTTAGGAACTGAATAGCCTCCAGGTTTTCTCTGCCGCCGTAAATATTAGGCAGCCACTGACCGTCCTGCTTGCCGTAGTCCAGGTAAAGCATAGAAGCCACTGCGTCAACACGAAGTCCGTCAATATGGAATTTTTCAATCCAGAACAACGCACTGCCTATTAGGAAGTTGCAAACCTCGGTTTTTCCGTAGTTAAAAATATATGTACCCCAGTCAGGATGCTCACCACGACGGGAATCCGGGTGTTCATACAGCGGTGTGCCGTCAAACCTTGCAAGTCCGTGTGCGTCCTTAGGAAAGTGTGCAGGCACCCAATCTAAAACAACGCTTATGCCTTGGTTATGCATATAGTCAACAAAATACTGGAAATCCTCCGGCGAACCGAAACGGGAGGTTGGCGCATAGTAACCTGTAACCTGATAACCCCAAGAGCCGTCAAAAGGATGCTCCGATATACCCATTAGCTCAATGTGGGTATAGCCCATTTGCTTTACATACTCGGCAAGCTGCGGTGCAAGCTCACGGTATGTAAGGAATTCGTCCTTGTTTTCACCCTTTTTTCTCCAAGAGCCAAGGTGAACCTCATATATTGCCACAGGCTGAGAATCAATGTCTGTATTTTTTCTCTTTTCCAGCCACTTCTCGTCTGTCCACTTATACTTAGTAACGTCGGTAACAATAGAGGCTGTGTCAGGACGCTTCTGCTGATAATTACCAAACGGGTCGGTTTTCATCATTAGTGCACCCCAAGATGTTTTTATTTCGTACTTATAAAGAGCACCCTCTGTTATGCCCGGTATAAACAGCTCAAATATACCAACATCATAAACCTTATTCATTTGATGTATTCTGCCGTCCCACTGGTTAAAGTCGCCCACAACGCTTACTCTTGCCGCATTAGGTGCCCATACGGTAAACAGCGTACCTGTTATGCCGTCTATGGTTTTTATGTGTGCACCAAGCACCTCCGACACATTGTATAGTGTACCGCTGCCAAACAGATACGCCTCCTCCGAGGTTGTTTGCACAGGAAATCTGTAGCAGTCCTCTGTTGTGTAGGGCTGTCCCTCATAAGGGGTAATCTCTAAGTAGTAAGGCGTGGTAGAATCGCAGCCCAGATATGCTACAAACAAACCTGCCTCGTCAATTTTTTCCGCCTGAAATTTATGGCTGCTGCGTTTTTCAATTACCGCTACCTCTGCCGCACGCGGGTTATAAACCGTAACAACAAAACCCCTGTCAGTTAAATGTGCCCCCAAAATTCCGCCGGGGTAAACAGAATCTCCGTTAATTACATTTATCATATACTCGTAATTAAACAAGCCCTTAATATCCTCCATTGTGACCTCCTTGCATATACGGTATTACCGTTATATAACGCTAAAAGCATTATTTAATGTTTAAATAAATTAATATGTTTTAATTATATATTACTTTATAAAAAAATTCAATATTCGCCGGAAAAAATTTTGTATATAATTACCACCTGATTTTCTCGTAATTATTACAGTCCTTTTCCCTGCTGCTCATAAATATACATAATTCAGTTTAATTTTTTCGTTATTTATTACAGCTTAATGTCGCTATTTATCTAAATCCAAAGCACTGCCGCCATAATCGTCAAACATTTTACAGGTATGCTCCTTGTTGTACAAAAGCACAGACAGGTTATTCATCATTTTTTCTATAATGCTTATGGAATTGTCAACCTCTTGGTCTGTTATGCCGTCAAAAACCTGCCGAATAAAAGCCTGCCGCCTTTTGCCGAATATTTCCTTATCCCTTCTGTATTTATCGGTAAAGCACACCCTACGCTTACGCCTGTCCTCTGCGTCGTACTCCAAGGTAAGGTACCCCTTTTCTGTCAGCTTAACAACCATTTGCTTAATATTTTGGTGAGAGCTTCCTATTTTGCCCGCCAAATCATTAAGGGTTGGCGGCTCGCTTTTAAAATAATCCTCCATAACCCACAGCAAATACTCCTGCTTTAGAGAAATTGAGTTATAGTACTTCTCACCAATAGCCTGATACTGGTTGCTGACTCTGCAAATAGTTGAAAACAGCTCTGTTTGCTGTCTGATTTTGTCCCGAGACACTGCATCGCCTCCGTAAGCTTAATAATATGTAACACATTACATATTATATTGCCAAAGCCCCCAAAAGTCAATGTGTTATAGCCACAGATTATTATTTATTCTTTAGTTAATATAACCAATGCTGTATTTCAACGCAGCCGGTATTTTAAAGTTAAAGCGTAAAATTTTAAAAAATAAAACATTTCAAAAGGGATTACTCTGCAATATCCTTACTTTCCACAGGGCATACCCTGACTAAATCCGCAAGGCTTAGCTCAACCTGATAGCCAACCTTGCCGGCACTGAATATTACGGTGTCAAACTGACCGGCTGTACTGTGAATTGTGGTTACAAACTGCTTTTTCATACCAATAGGCGAACAGCCGCCGTGAACATAGCCTGACACCTTTAGCAAATCCTTTTGCGGAATCATTTGTACAGACTTCTCCCCTACTGCCAAGGCCGCCTTCTTTAAGCTAAGCTCTTTATTTACCGGCACCATAAAAACATAATAGTCTTTTGTTTTACTGCCCTGTGTAACAAGGGTTTTAAAAACTCTGTCAGGGTTTTCACCAAGTATTTTAGCTATATCGTTACCGTTTGTACAGCCTGTTTTGCTGTAGTCGTAATGCTTGTAGCTTATTTTTTCCTTTTCCAGTATTCTCATAACATTTGTTTTTACATCCTTAGCCATAGCAGTCATACTCCCTTGCAATTTACATATTGCTCAATAAAAATTATAAAACATATTGCACAGTATTTCAACAGCAGCTGTATGCACTGTTGAAAATTTTACAAAAGGCACTTGAAGCCTCCCCGTAAGCAGTCAGAAATAACTAGACATAAAGGGTATGTGCCGCAAGTGCCTTTTCAATATACAGTCAGTAAATTAAAATATTTTTTAAACTTTTAACAAGCTGATTTCCTTATTAAAGCATCAGCAATTACTTGGGCCGTTTGTACCTGTTGCGTTAAATACTAAGCCCCTTGAGCAGTCAAGCTTAACGGTTGTACCTGTTTTCAACAGCTTAGTTGCGTTTTTAGCGCCTATAATAACAGGCTTATCTAAAGCCATAGCAACAATAGCGGCGTGTGAGGTTAGTCCGTCTTCTTCGGTAATAATACCTCCGGCTGTTTTCAGCAGCGGCAAAATGTTGTTTGTAGTTTTAGTTATTACCAAAATGTCGCCTGCGTTAAAGTTTGCCTGTGCCTCCTCTTCCGATTCGCATACGCACAGGTGGCCGCAGTAGGTCTTTGCATTTACAGCAGTACCCGAAGCAAGCACATCACCTACCAGATGAACCTTAAGCATATTTGTAGTACCCGATACACCCAGAGGGATACCGGCGGTAATAACAGCAAGGTCACCGTTGTGCACCAAGCCCTCTCTTTGTGCAACCTTTACTACATGCTCAAACAGTGCGTCTGTGTTGCTTTGCTCCTCTACCATTATAGGAATAACACCCCAAGACAAGTTCATCTGTCTTCTTACCTTTGGCGATGTTGTACCGCAGATAATAGGACAAGCCGGACGGTATTTTGAAATTTCTCTTGCAGTTAAACCGGACTTTGAAACCGTCATTATAGCTACGGCGCCTAAGTCGTGTGCTGTTGTACAGGTTGCGTGAGAAATAGCAGATGTAACATCAGGACGCTCTGTAATATCTCTTTTGCTGAATTTCTTTATATAGTTAATGTCACGCTCTGTGCGGCGGGCAATTATATCCATGGTGTGCAGTGCCTCTACAGGGTATTCACCGGCAGCTGTTTCACCGCTAAGCATAATTGCGCTTGTACCGTCGTAAATAGCGTTAGCTACATCGGTTGCCTCTGCTCTTGTAGGGCGAGGGTTTTTAATCATAGAGTCAAGCATCTGTGTTGCTGTAATAACCTGCTTGCCTGCCTCATATGCTTTTTTAATAAGCTTTTTCTGAATAACCGGTACATCTTCAAGAGGAATTTCAACACCCATATCGCCTCTTGCTACCATAATACCGTCAGACGCCCTTATAATTTCGTCTATATTTTGAACGCCCTGCTCGTTTTCGATTTTTGCAACAATTCGCATATTGTCGCAGTTGTTAAGAGCAAGCTCCTGTCTTAGCTGGAAAATATCCTCAGGTGTTCTTGTAAACGACGCTGCTATAAAGTCAAGGTCCTGTTCAACGCCAAAGGCAATGTCAGCCTTGTCTACATCGCTTATAAACGGCAGCGACAAGCTAACACCGGGTACATTAATACCCTTATGCGAAGCAATATAGCCCTCGTTTACAACCTTACATTCAATGCTTGTTTTTGTTAGGTTTTGTACCACCATTTCAATCAAGCCGTCGTCTACCAAAATTTTGTCACCTGTTTTAAGGTCTTTCGGCAAGCCCTTAAAGGTAATGGAACAGCACTTGTTGTCGCCCAGACACTCATTTGTAGTAAATGTAAATATCTGTCCTGTCTGCAAAAGCTCTCTGCCGTTTTTAAAGTTACCTGTTCTTATTTCAGGGCCTTTTGTATCCAACAAAATGGCAACAGGCATTCCCAGCTCCTCTCTCAGCTTTTTTATTTTATCTATTCTAACCTTTTGTTCCTCATGAGTGCCGTGGGACATATTGATTCTGGCAACATTCATACCACCCTCAATAAGCAGACGCAATACATTGTCATCATCGGTAGCCGGACCCATAGTACAAATAATTTTAGTCTTTCTTGTTTCACTTAGCATTATGTGCAACCTCCTTATAAACTACTAGCAACATTATACAACAGCACTTTAAAAATAACAATTCTTTTTTAAGGAAATATCTTTCACAGAAAATTGTTTTGCATATACTAATGTAAATTTTAGGTGAAGTTTTATAGAATTTTATACGAAATTTAAACTCTACGCAGGCAGCAAGGTGTAAGGCACTATATATATGTAAGCTTTTGCAAAATTTTTAGGCTAATTTACAAAATTAATATTTTACCTTGGCTGTCAAATAATATACTTGACAAGCAGGTTAATGTTGTGTATAATATCTAGCAGTGTAAAGAAAATTGCTTTACAGAGGCTTGGAGTGGTGAGATGGATAAAAAATTGACAGTATCACTGTTGCTGGACTTTTATGGGCAGGTGTTGTCCGAAAAGCAATTTCATATAATGGACTACTATTATAACGATGACCTGTCTTTAAGAGAAATATCGGAAATACTGGGTATTACAAGGCAGGGAGTACACGACACAATAAAACGGTCAGAGGCTTTTTTAGAGGAGCTTGAACAGTCCCTTGGGCTGTATGCAAAGTGGCAAAGGCTTCAACAGCAGCTTGAAAGCATTGAGGGTGCTGTTAAAGAAATAAACTGTGAAAATAACCGCTTGTGTAAAAATGAAGCTATAAAAAGCAACTGCCTGGTAATTGAACAGGCAATAGACGATATGAAAAACAATTTTTAACCGAAAGGGTGATTTCTTTGGCATTTGAGGGTTTATCAGAAAAGCTAAGTGCCGCATTTAAAAAGCTGCGTTCAAAGGGTAAGCTTACAGAAAACGATGTTAAAGAAGCTATGCGTGAGGTTCGCCTTGCTTTGCTGGAGGCCGATGTAAACTATAAGGTTGCCAAGGACTTTACAAAGCGTGTTTCGGAGCGTGCAATAGGCTCTGATGTTATGGAAAGCCTAACGCCTGCACAAATGGTTATAAAAATTGTAAATGAAGAGCTTACAGCGCTTATGGGCGGCGACGAGGTTCGCATAAAATGGGCGTCAAAGCCACCTACAGTTATTATGATGTGCGGCTTGCAGGGTTCAGGTAAAACCACCCACACCGGCAAGCTGGCAAAAATGCTGAAAAAAGAGGGACACAGACCTTTGGCTGTAGCCTGCGACATTTACAGGCCGGCGGCTATTGAGCAGTTAAAGGTTGTAGCCAAAAGCGTAGATGTTCCCGTTTTTGAAATGGGTAAAACAAGCCCTGTAAAAATAGCGAAAGAGGCTGTAAAGCACGCCAAAGACTACGGCAACGATGTAGTTATTTTGGATACTGCCGGCAGACTGCATATAGACGAAGAGCTTATGGGTGAGCTTGCCGACATAAAGAAAGAGGTTGACCCACAGGAAATTCTGTTGGTTGTAGACTCTATGACAGGTCAGGACGCAGTTAATGTTGCAAAGTCCTTTAACGACCTGCTTGACATTACAGGCGTAGTTTTAACAAAGCTTGACGGCGACACCCGTGGCGGTGCTGCATTGTCTGTAAAGGCCGTAACCGGCAAGCCTATTAAGTATGCCGGTGTAGGTGAAAAGCTAAGCGACCTTGAGGTTTTCCACCCTGACAGAATGGCAAGCCGCATTCTTGGTATGGGCGATATGCTTACTCTTATAGAAGAGGCCGAAGACAAGCTAGACCAGAAAAAGGCCGAAGAAATGGCTCAAAAGCTGGCTAAGAATAAATTTGATTTAAACGACCTGCTTGACCAATTTGCCCAGATAAAGCGTATGGGCCCAATAAAGGGCATACTGTCAAAAATTCCGGGCGTAGACAGCGGCAAGCTGGACAGTATGGATATAGACGACAGAATAATGGACAGGAATGCTGCAATTATACTATCTATGACAAAAGAAGAAAGAGAAAAGCCGTCAGTAATTAATCCTTCACGAAAAAAGAGAATTGCCGCAGGCTGCGGTATGAAGGTAGAGGATGTAAACCGCTTGCTGAAGCAGTTTGAACAGATGCAAAAGGTTATGAAGCAAATGGGCGGCAAAAAGGGTAAAAAACGCCGTTTTAAAAACCTGCCCGGCTTAGGCGGTGCTATGGGCGGAAACCCGTTTGGCAAAATGTAATTTTAGTATTCATCCAAGAAATTGGTGAAGATATATGTTTAATTTTTCCGGAGGTGAAATATAATGGTAAAAATCAGACTAAGACGCATGGGTGCAAAGAAATCTCCATTCTACCGTGTAGTTGTTGCTGACTCAAGATACCCAAGAGACGGTCGTTTTATCGAGGAAATCGGTTACTACAATCCAATGGTTAGTCCTGAGGAGGTAAAGGTTGACGCTGAAAAGGCTAAGAAGTGGATTTCTAACGGTGCACAAATGACTGATACAGTTAAGCTGCTTTTCAAGAAGCACAATGTACTTGACTAATCCTTAGTAACAAAAGGAGTTCAACTATGGAGCAATTATTAATTACTATGGCACAGGGGCTTGTTGAAAACCCTGAAAGCGTAAAGGTTGATACTGACGAGCCAAATGAAAACGGTGTAATTGTGTATCACCTACATGTTGCTGAAAGCGATATGGGCAGAATAATCGGCAAGCAGGGCAGAATTGCAAAGGCAATTCGCACAATTGCAAGATCAACTGCTGTCAGAAGCAACACTAAGGTAATGGTTGAAATAGACTGATTACATTGGGGCGTATCTGAAAACGAAAAATATATGAGCATTCCTTACGGATAAATCATTTATTTTCAGTTTTCAGATACGCTCATTTTTTATAAAAATATTTCTGCACAAAAACAGCGACCTGCAAAAAGCAAGCCGCTGTTTTGTATTTTCGGATATTTTAAGCTGCAGCCCTTAGGCAAGCAGATAAAACCTAAAAATATAAATTTGTATAGCCTTATTCAAGCTCAAAAGCGCCAGTGCAAAGCTGGTAGTACTTTCCGTGCTGTTCCAAAAGCTGTTGGTGTGTGCCACGCTCAATAATTCTGCCATGCTCAAGCACCATTATAACATCGCTGTTTTTAACGGTTGAAAGTCTGTGAGCTATTACAAATACGGTTCTGCCCTTCATCAGACTGTCCATACCTGCCTGAACAATAGATTCTGTTCTGGTATCAATAGACGATGTAGCCTCGTCAAGAATCATTACAGGCGGGTTTGCAACTGCCGCACGGGCAATGGATATAAGCTGCTTTTGTCCCTGCGAAAGGCTTCCGCCGTCACCGGTTATCATAGTGTTGTAGCCGTCAGGCAGCATTTTTATAAAGCCGTCTGCATTTGCAAGCTTTGCTGCATCTATTACTTCTTCGTCTGTTGCGTCCAGCTTGCCGTAACGGATATTCTCCATAATTGTTCCGGTAAACAGGTTTACATCCTGCAAAACAATACCCAAAGAATGTCTTAGGTCTACCTTATTAATTTTATTTATATTAATGCCGTCATATCGAATTTTACCGTCGTCAATATCATAAAAACGGTTTATCAGGTTTGTAATAGTTGTTTTACCTGCACCTGTTGAACCTACAAAGGCAATTTTCTGTCCCGGCTTAGCGAACAAATCAATATCGTGTAAAACCGGTTTGTCAGGCACATAGCTAAAGTCTACATCGTGCATTACGACCTCGCCCTTCATTTGGGTGTAGGTTACTGTTCCGTCACCGTGAGGGTGCTTCCACGCCCAAGTACCTGTGCGCTCCCTGCACTCTGTAATTTTGTCACCATCAATTTTTGCACGAACAAGCGTTACATAGCCGTCGTTTACCTCCGGCTCCTCGTCCATTAGGTCGAATATACGCTTAGCACCTGCCATTGCCATAATAACCATATTCATCTGCTGTGAAACCTGAGAAATAGGCTGCATAAAGCTTCGGCTAAGATTTAGGAATGAGGCGATAGCACCCAGTGTAATAGCGCCTGTACCAACAGCTACCGCACCCCCAACTATAGCGAGAATAACATACAGCATATAGCCTAGGTTGCCCATCATAGGCATTAGAGAGCTTGCAAAGGCGTTAGCTTTAAAGGCGTTTTGTGCCAGCTCCTCGTTTTTCCTGTCAAACTCCTCCTTTGCTTTTTCTTCGTGATTAAATACCTTAACAACCTTTTGACCGTTAATAAGCTCCTCAATGTAGCCGTTTACATTACCAAGGGATTCCTGCTGTGCCATAAAGTATTTGCCGCTTCTGCCTGTAACCTTTTTAACGGCAAACAGCATTAAAGCTAAGAACACTGCCACAACCAACGTCAGCTGCCAGCTGGTAATAATCATTGTTATAATGATAGCCGCCAAGGTTATAATTGACGAAAACATTTGCGGCAAGCTTTGTGAAAGCATCTGTCTTAAAGTATCGGCATCGTTTGTATAGTGGGACATAATGTCGCCGTGGGAATGGGTGTCAAAATATTTAATAGGCAGCTTCTGCATTTTTTCAAACATTTCGTCACGAATTTCCTTTAGTATCTTTTGGCTCATAACGCCCATTAATCTCATATATAAATACGAGCTGACAATACCCACTACGAAAATGCCGATCATAGTAATTATAAGCTTAGCCATACCTGTCAGCACAGGGTTTGTACTGGCCAGTGCCGGCGTAATATAGTCGTCGATTAACAGCTGTAAGAAAACTGACGATGCAACATTGGTAAGTGAGCTTAATATTATGCATACAGCAACCACTATAATGGTTACCTTGTGCTTTAACAAATAGCCAATCAATCGCTTTACTGTTTTACCCTCAAGCTTTTGGTTAGGAAGCCTTACACCCTTTGGAATTTTACCCCGGGGCATTTTAGCCTGTTGTTGTGCCATTAATCTTCATCTCCATTCTTCTGAGAATAATACACTTCACTGTAAATCTTGTTATTGTCAACCAGCTGTTCATGTGTTCCTACAGCGTCTATACAGCCGTTGTTCATAACAATAATTTTGTCTGCGTTTTGTACCGAAGCTATACGCTGTGCAATAATAATTTTTGTAGTATCGGGAATTTCCTCTGCAAACGCCTGTCTGATAAGAGCGTCTGTTTTTGTATCTACCGCACTTGTTGAGTCGTCCAGTATAAGTACCTTTGGCTTTTTCAGCAATGCCCTTGCAATACATAGCCTTTGCTTTTGACCTCCGGAAACATTGGCACCGCCCTGCTCAATATATGTGTCATATTTATCCGGAAAGCCTTCTATAAACTCCTCTGCCTGTGCCAGCTTGCAAGCATGCTTAATCTGTTCGTCGGTTGCGTTTTCGTCACCCCAACGCAAATTTTCCTTAATTGTACCGGAAAACAGCACATTTTTTTGAAGCACCACGGATACGGCGTCACGCAGCACCTTAACATCATAATCTCTTACATCTACATCGCCAACCTTAACCGAGCCTGTAGAAACATCGTACAGTCTTGAAATAAGCTGTATCAGGCTTGACTTTGACGAACCTGTACCGCCGATAATACCTATTGTTTCGCCTGATTTTATGTTAAGGTTAATATTCTTTAGGCAATAGTTGTCGCTGTCCTTCTTGTAAGCAAAGTTTACATTTTCAAATGATATGTCGCCGTTCTTTACCTCTGTTACAGGATTTTCGGGGGAGTGAATATCGCTTTCTTCGTTTAATATTTCTGAAACTCTCTCTACAGACGCCCTTGACATAGTAAGCATAATAATAATCATTGTTACCATCATTAGGCTCATAAGAATTTGTGTAGCATAGGTAATAAGGCTCATTAGCTGACCTGTAGTAAAGCCAACCTGCGGGTTATTGCCTGACGCTATAATCATTCTTGCGCCAAACCACGAAATCAGAATGATACTTCCGTACAAACAAAACATCATAACAGGCGAAGCTCCTGCCATAAGCTTTTCTGCTGTTGCAAAATCCTTGAATATAATTCCCGATATGCCTTTAAATTTCTTTACTTCGTAGTCTTCTCTTACAAAAGACTTAACTACTCGTATGCCTCTTACATTTTCCTGAACAACATTATTCAGCTTGTCGTAGGTTTTAAACACTCTGCGGAAAATAGGGTTTACTACCTTTATGAATATAAACATTACAACAGCTATAATAGGCACGCAGGCTACATACACCCATGCCAGCTGTGCATTAATTGTAAATGAGGCTACAATAGCTACAATAAACATTATAGGCGCACGCACCGCTATAACCAACGACATTTGATAAGCGTTTTGAATATTGGTTACATCGGTGGTCAGTCGTGTTACTATACTCGAGGTTGAAAACTTGTCAATATTTGAAAAGGAATAATTCTGCACCTTGTAGAACATATCCTTACGCAGGTTTTTAGCAAAGCCTGTTGCCGCCTTTGACACCGTAATACTTCCCACTACGCCAAAGGTAAATGACAATATTGTAAAGCCAACAAGTATTAAGCCCATTTTCCATACATAATCCATATCGCCCTTATCTATACCATAGTCGATAAGGTCTGCCATATACAGGGGAATAAGCACCTCCATAATTACTTCGGCAATTTTTAAAATTGGAGTAATTATAGACACCCACTTATATTCCCTTACACTCTTTAATAATGTAAACATATAATCCTCCTATTATATTTCTAATATATTCATAACGCACCCTTACAGCATAGAATGCAGATTATCTTTTATTATGCCTGCAACACGAATAAAGGCCTCGTAGTCATCAGGGTCTACTCCTCTTAAAGCCTGGCTGTCAACATACTGTAAACTTGCAACTATAATTTTATGCATTTCTCTTCCTTTTTCTGTAACTACTATTTTTTTCAGTCTTGCGTCATGCTCAACCTCTATACGCTTAATATACCCGTTATTTTCCATACTCTTTACAATAGCGGTTACTGCCGAACGGGTTACCGCAAATTCCCTTTCGATGTCACGCTGATAAACATCTTCGGAACTATTATGGCACAAATATCCCAATATCCAGCCGTGCATCATGGTACAATGGTCGATATTCAGCTTTTTTCCCTGCTGAATGGTCACCCTCATTAGAAAATTGTTGATAGATCTTAGCAGCTTGCCCGCCTTTGAGGGATCCTCAACATATAATTCTTTATTGTTCATAATAACACCTCCTTTGTAATGTTTACTACTTAACTGTTTAGTGTTGAACAATTATAGCACCATAAATATTCAAAGTCAACAGATATTTGTCAAACAATTTTTAATGAATTACTAACAAAGCATAGCATATATTTTTGTAGAAATTCGCAAAAAAAATAAAGGCTTGCAGAATATATAATACTCTGTAAGCCTGTTGTTATATTCTGTTGTGTGTTGTTTAAGCAAACAGAGAGCTCATACTGTCAATCTGGAAGCTGCTGGCAGAGCTCATTACACCGTTAAGGAACAATACATCTGTAATGCCGTTGTCTTTACAATAGGACACAACATTGCCATCGTAATGTCTGAAATCAATAGCATGAACCTCGTCGTAGTTGTTTACAAGCCACGGTACAAAGGCGTTGCCGTATGATTCCTTAATTACAAGAATTTTTTTGCCGTTCTTTGAGTCTGCATTTACAATTTTAGTAACCGGGTTATCTCCCCATATAAACACGCCGTAGGTTTCTGAGCCTGCAGATGCGTCCTCATAATACATATTGTCCAGCTCTGTAAATTCTGTACTACCCTGCTGCATTAAATACATAGTGTAGGTTTCGCCCATATCGTAGTATTTAACTGTATCCGGGTTATTTTTCAGTGCCTCAACATTTGTTGCAGTGTACAAGGAACCCACAAAACCGTTTATTTCCTTTGAAGTAAGGGAGCTTTTGTCTACAGGAGTTTCACCTGCTACCTTACAGAACTGCTCATATGCATAGTACGAACCGTCTGCTGTCCAGTGGTGGTCGGTATTAAAGAATTCGTACTCTGTTTTATGACTGTCCATAGTATCATAAATATTTACACTTTTTATATCGGAACCATATGTGCTGAACACACTGTTTAGGTAGTCCTGCTGATTATTACTTGAAACAGCACTTTTCAGTCTGTCAGGCAAGCCAAAGGCTATGTGCGTAGGTACAACTAAGTTATATACATTTATAGAGCTGTCGAGCTGCTGCCTGTAATGTGTAATGGCGTTAGCGTAGGTTTTTGCCATATCCTCGGTACCGTAAAACTGTTCAAAAGCCTTGTTATCCCAAATATAAATACCGGAATCGGTTTCATAACCGTCCTTGCCGTTGTCCTTAATTGTATTGCCGGTTTGCTTCACCGCCTGTGTAGGCTTGGTAACAATATTTGCCACAGTAGCTACCTGCGTTGCCTCTGTTGCTTTGTTGTTTAGGCTCTGCTGATTTTTCTCACTTTTGCTGACACAGCTTGAAGCACAGGAGGCAATACCAAATACTAACAATAAAATCATAGCCATAGCCAATACAATAAGAATAATTCTCTTGCGGCGACGCATTTTTTCTTTTTCTCTTTTCCTTTTTAAGCGACGCTCCTGCTGCCTTTTTCTAAGACGCAGATCCTCCTCGTTAAGGTTGTTTCTATCCTCGTCCATAGATAGCATCCTCCTATAATCTATATTAAGTATAGCTACGCTATAATAAAAGCCTACACCAACTCTATTATACTTTAGAAGCAGTTAATTTTCAACGCATTTTATAAAAAAGTTTTTATATTGCTCGGTTTTTTATATAATTATCAAAGATAGAACAAAATTATTTCGATAAAAACGATGCAATTGCGTCAAGCATTTGTCCGGCATCATTTTTGCCCAGCTCATACATTTGCTTAAGCCGCTCCGGATCCTGTTCCATTCTGCCCACCCTTATGCTTTCGCTTGGTCGAAGCACAAGTATATTCCCCTGATTTTCCTGCTGCTCTATATATTTTAATGTTCTGTTGTAAACAGCGTATCTGTTTCTAAGTGCCGTAACAAACGCCGGATATTTGCGGTAGTACAAATTAGCCAAAAGATTATTTTCAGGCTTTTTTATATAGCCCCTTGGTCGTGTTAAAACCACCAGGTTTTTTTCATAGCCCATATCCTGAAAGGCCTTTAGGGGTATGCTGTCACATATTCCGCCGTCAAGATACTTTTTGCCGTCTATTTCCACAATTTGCGAAACATACGGAAGGGATGCAGATGCTCTTAGATAATCCATATTTTTCCCACGCAGGCTTTTGCACTGTATGTACTCCGCCTTGCCTGTTTCTACATTACTGCAAGTAACATAGTAAGCTACAGGCGATTTTTCAAAGGCATCATAGTCAAACACCTCCAGCTTGTTGGGCAAAATATTGTAAGCAAAGTCAGTACCTACGACATTTCCCGTTGTGATTAATGAGTAAATGCTCATATACCTTTTTTCCTTTGCAAACCTTATGTTGTATCTTAAATTTCTCTCATATTGATTAGAAACATAAGAACAGCCGTTTACTGCACCTGCCGAAGTACCTATAAGCCCGTCTGCCCATATATTGTTTTCCAACAGAACATCCAGTACACCGGCGGCATAAATTCCTCTTTTGCCGCCGCCCTCAAGGACTAAGCCTGTTTTCATAACCATTCGCCCCTTACCTTATTATTTACCGTCATGTATAAAATTAAACAGCTTGTATATTGCAAGCCAGCTTTTCTCCTGCTCAACCTTACCTAAGCCAATAAACCTGCCCTCGTATGTACATACCCTAAGCACCTCTGCATCTTGCAGATTGCTTATTCTAAGCCTTGACAAATCAAGCTGACCTCCGTTGCAAAAACGCTTTGCCTGAGGCAGTGAAACCTTAACCTGCCTGTATACATTAAACAGCAGGCTTGTGTCCTTTAAAACAGAATCAAGGGCACCTTCGTTTCCAAGCTGTTTTGCCTGTTCAAGTGTAACAGCGTCATTAAGGGTATATCCGCAAGCCTTTGTACGACATAGTGATGTCATTATACCGCCGCAGTTAAGCCTTACACCTATGTCGTCTATCAGCGTTCTTATATATGTACCCTTTGAGCACGCTATACGCAGCTTGCCTGTATGTGTATTCTCGTTATACTCCAACAGCTGTAACAGGCTTATATTTACATGTCTTTTTTCACGCTGTACAACAATGCCCTGTCGGGCAAGCTCATAAAGCCTTTTGCCGTCCTGCTGAACGGCAGAATACATTGGCGGCAGCTGTAAAATATCACCTGTAAATTCCGGCAAAATATTCTGAATATCCTGCTGTGTTACATTTACAGGCTTTTCACTTTGCACCGTACCCCATACATCAAGAGTATCGGTAGTAAGCCCCAGCTTAAACTCCGCTTCATATTCCTTGGTGCTGTCGAGCAAAAGGGACTGTGCCTTTGTAGCACTGCCAAAAAGCAACGGCAAAACGCCTGTTGCCATAGGGTCAAGAGTGCCGGTGTGTCCTACCTTTTTGGTTTTTGCCACACCACGCATTACAGCTACCACATCAAATGAAGTAAATTCCGCCGGCTTATTTATAACAATTACACCGTCCATATATTCACTGTTCCTCAATATACTTTTTAGCTACGGCAAGCACAGCCTCTTTTGCCTGCTGTAGAGTTCCGTCTACGGCACAGCCTGCCGCCGCCTTGTGACCGCCGCCGCCAAGCTGACCGCAAATAGCACTGGCGTCTATGCCCTCGTTTGTTCTTACTGATATTTTATAGGTTGTATCGTTTTTCTGCCTTATTGTAATGCCTATAAGCACGCCTTCTATAGTGCGTGGAATTGCCGATATTCCCCCCACCTCGTCCTCAGGAACATTAAACCTTTTCAATATTTCCCTTGTAGTATGTGCAACGGCAATTTTGTCATCACAAAAATACTCCATATTGCCGATAACATAGGACTCTAAGGCCTTTTTATTTTTTGACACTGTTTCAAACATTGCCTTGTTTATTTTAGCGGCGTCACAGCCGCAGTCCATAAGCTGTGCGGCTGTGGTGTGGGTTTTTGATGTTGTGTTTGTATATCTGAAGCAGCCTGTATCGGTAGCTATTCCTGTATAGAGGGCGTCTGCAATGTCCTTTGTAATGGTTACATTCAGCTCACCTGCAAGCTCAACTATGTTTTCGCAGTTGGAAGCCAGCGTGTTTACATAGTAAACTCGGGCAAAAGGATTATGCGTACTGTGGTGGTCTATAGCAAGCTCTACCTGCTCTGCGTATACATCAAGCTCACCTAAAAGCTTAGCGTCGGCAACATCTACGCTTACATAATTTTCAACATTAAAGTCCTGCCGCTGCACAAGCTGTTCTAAATATAAAAACTTTTGGGGAGGTCTGCCGCCGTTTACAAGCACTCTTGCTTTTTTGCCCATTTGCTGAAGCATACCGCACAAGCCGTAAGCAGAGCCAAGAGTATCGCCGTCCGGAAACTGATGTGTAAGAATACCAAAGCAGTCGTTGCTTTTAAAAAATTCTGCAGCCTCGGCTAAATTACAGGTTTTCCTCATCTTCTTCCTCCTCTTCGGGAATATCAAGCTCTGAAAGTATTCTGTTAATATTAGCACTGTACTCTATTGAATCGGTTGCATAAAACAGCGGTGCCGGAACATGACGCAGCTTTAGCCTGTGGCCCAGCTCCTTTCGTATATAACCGGCTGCATTTTTCAAAGCCTTTGCCGCCTCTTTGCTTTTTTCCATACCGTACATTGAGCTTACATATACACTGCAGTACGATAGGTCGTTTGTAACATCTACTCTTACAACACTTATTAATGCGTCACTTACACGAGGATCCTTCATTTCACGCAGTATAGCTGTAAGCTCACGCTTAATGTCCTCTGTAGTACGGTCCATTTTATATCCTGCCATATTTCTTCTCCTTGTAAATATTTCTATATATTAGTAGTTTCTGTTATATAAATTGCCGGTCATTTTAAAACAGGCATATAACACCTTTAATTTTGAAAGCAATGTTTATTATAAATTCAAAATTGGCGGACTACAGAGGGTTATTTAAAACCTTTCTATTGTCCGCCTGTTAATACCAAGCACTGTTAAAATACACCGGGCTTTTTATAAGCCTTTGCTTTTGCAGTGTTAGGTATAAATATTATGGGTAATTAATCTCTGTATTCTTCTGTTTTGAACACCTCAAGAATGTCTCCCTCTTTAAGGTCAGAGAAATGCTCAAGTCCTATACCGCACTCGTAGCCTGCCGCAACCTCTTTAACAGAGTCCTTGAAACGCTGAAGTGAAGACATTGTGTCCTCGGCAACAACTATGCCGTCACGAACAACACGCACCATAGCGTTACGCTCAACCTTGCCGCTAAGTACATAGCTGCCTGCAATAAAGCCAACATTCTTAATCTTAATAACACTACGGCACTCTGCCTTGCCCAGCTCAACTTCTCTTGTTTTTGGTGCAAGCATGCCCTTCATTGCCTGCTCAATTTCTTCTATACAATCGTAAATTACACGGTACATATGAAGCTCTATGCCGTCACGCTCAGCTGTAGCCTGTGCTACTGCGTCAGGACGAACATTAAAGCCTACTACAATAGCATTTGATGCCTTTGCCAACATAACATCAGACTCATTAATGGCACCAACTGCACCGTGGATAACATTTACTCTTACCTCGTTGTTTGAAAGCTTTTCCAAAGACTGTCTTACTGCTTCTACAGAGCCTTGTACATCTGCCTTAACAATAATCTTAAGCTCTTTAATTTCACCCAGCTGCATTTGGTCAAACAGGTTGTCAAGCGTAACCTTTGTTTGTGCGTTAAACAGCTCTTCCTTAGCCTTTGCCTTTCTCTGCTCTACAAGCTCTCTTGCAAGGCGTTCGTCAGATACTGCGTTAAAGATGTCGCCGCCTGTAGGCACTTCGCCTAGACCGGACACCTCAACAGGGTATGACGGACCTGCGTGCTTAACCTTTTCGCCTCTGTCGTTAGTCATAGCTCTTACACGGCCTACAGAAGTACCTGCTACAATAATGTCGCCTACATTCAGTGTACCGTTCTGTACAAGCATAGACGCAATAGGACCTCTGCCCTTGTCAAGCCTTGCATCAATTACAACGCCCTTTGCACTTCTGTCCGGGTTAGCCTTTAGCTCCATAACATCGGCTGTAAGCAGAACCATCTCAAGCAAATCGTCAAGACCTTCTTTTGTTTTTGCAGAAACAGGAATACACGGTACATCGCCGCCCCATTCCTCAGGAACAATGTTATACTCTGTAAGCTGCTGCTTAACCTGCTCAGGGTTAGCGCCCGGCTTATCCATTTTGTTAATTGCTACAATTATAGATACTCCGGCAGCCTTTGCGTGGTTAATAGCCTCTACAGTCTGCGGCATAATACCGTCGTCTGCGGCAACCACCAATATGGCAATATCCGTAGCCATTGCACCCCTTGCACGCATTGTTGTAAATGCTTCGTGACCGGGTGTATCCAAGAATGTAATTTCACGGTCGTTTATATTAACACGGTATGCACCAATATGCTGTGTAATACCGCCTGCCTCACCTGCTGTAACATGGGCGTGACGAATTGCGTCAAGCAATGAGGTTTTACCGTGGTCAACATGGCCCATTACAACAACTACAGGAGCACGCTCTACAAGGTTGCTGTCGTCATCCTCGCTGTCGTCTATAATTCTTTCTTCGATTGTAACTACAACCTCTTTTTCAACCTTTGCGTGGAATTCCATAGCAACAAGTGAGGCTGTGTCAAAGTCTATAGTATCGTTTACGCTTGCCATTACGCCAAGCATCATCAGCTTTTTAATAACCTCGGCAGCTGTAGCCTTTAGTCTCAGAGCCAGCTCGCCAACCTGAATTTCCTCAGGAATAGAAACGGTAATAGGCTTCTTTTTACGCTCCATAGCAATACGGTTTAAACGCTCCTGCTCGGTTTCCCTTTTACCTCTTCTCTGCTTGTTTCTCTGCTGTGAACGCTGGTTAATCTTCTGCTTGTGTGCTGTTTGATTTTCGCTCTTAATTTTTTCACTTGCCAGTCTGTCATACTTTTCGTTGTATCTTTCTACATCAACAACTACCTGACGGGTATCGACAATTTTTCTTTCCCTTCTGTTCTTAAACTGAACATTACCGTTGTCGCTTTTACTGTTGTCGCTTTTGCTGCTGTCCGACTGTGCCTGTGGTTTGCTGTCCTGCTTCTTTACATTCTGCTTTGCAGCTGTATTTTTGCCGTCCTGCTTTTTACCTTGCTTGTCATCCTTTGCCTGCGGCTTTCTTTTACTGTCAGATTTTTTATCTGAATTTTCGCCGGCCTTATCTTCAGTGCCCTTGTCTGCACTGCCGTTGGCAGCGTAATATGCGTCAAAGCTTTCCATATTATTTTTCTGTGTAAAGTAATCAAATACTATGTTTAGTTCCTCTTCTGTAAGTACAGCTGTTTGCTTTTTAGGTTCACCACCAAAATACTTACTTAAAACATCTATAACATCTTTATTAGCTACACCAAGGTCGCTTGCAACCTCACGCAATTTATATTTTACCATCATAAGCAACTTACCTCCTTATTCATCATCAGCTAACTGCATTAGCTTCTTTGCAAATCCTGCGTCGTGTATTGAAATTACAGCTGTAAGCCTGCCAAGTGCCTGACTTAGCTGCTGCTTGCTGCAACTTAGTGTTCGTATTTCTACATTATTTTTTTCTGCCTCCAGAGCAGCTTCTCTTGCTGTACGCTGTGACGCATCACCGGCTAACAGCACCAAGCAGGATTTGCCATTGTTTATTTCCTCTATAACCGCATCGTTACCTATGGTCATTTTACCTGCTCTTCTGCACAAGCCCAAAAAGGACAACAGCTTATTATTCAAGGCTCTTCATACCTTCTTCCAACTGGCTGTAAACCTCTTCAGGAATTTTGCAGGCAAAGGCCCTTTCCAGACGGCGTGCCTTTTGTGCCATTTGCAGGCACTCCAAGCTGTGGCACACATATGCACCTCTGCCCGGCTTTTTGCCTGTAGTGTCCAAGGAAACCTCGCCCCTTTGCAAAACCTCACCGTTTTCATCTTTTATATCCGGTGCCTTTACAATGCGAATAAGCTCCTTTTTAGGCTTCATTTCCATACAGCCTGTGCACTTCCTTAGAGGTATTCTTTTTTGTTTCACTTAACCACTGCCTTTCACGGTTTAATGCAAAAGTATTTTGAAATATATTACTCCTCAGACTCCAAGCTCAATATAGCGTCTATTGCATTCTGAACCTTCTCATCCTTCTCCCTGTCTAAATCCTCTGCAATTTCTTCATTTTCTACAAGGCCTTCGGGTGTGTCCTCAACGGTTTGCTGCAAGCTGTCTGTATCTGCTTCTTCTATGCCGCCTTCAAAATCCTCTGCGTTATCGCCAGGCAGCTTTGCAGCATCGTCAGCCGGTACAAAATCGTCCTCTTCTTCTCCAAAGAAACCGCTTTCAGGGCGAATATCAATTTTCCAGCCTGTCAGCTTTGCCGCCAGCCTTGCATTCTGTCCCTTATTGCCGATAGCCAGTGAAAGCTGACTATCGGGTACTGTTACACGGCAGGACTTTGAGCCGTCTGCCGCAACCTGTACATTAACAACACTTGCCGGTGAAAGTGCAGCCGCAATAAATCTCTTAGGATCATCGTCATAAACTACTATGTCGATTTTTTCACCGTTAAGCTCATTTACAATAGTGTTTACTCTTGCACCTCTGGTACCAATGCAAGCACCTACAGCGTCAACCTGGTCGTCCTTGCTGCATACAGCTATTTTTGTTCTTGAGCCTGCTTCTCTTGAAATAGACTTAATCTCGACAATTCCGTCATAAATTTCAGGAACCTCTGTTTCAAACATTCTCTTTACAAACTCAGGGTGAGTCCTTGAAATTAAAACTCTTGGGCCGCCCTTTTCTCTCTTTTGAACATCAGAAATGTAAACCTTTATCTTCTGTCCCTCTTCAAGAATCTCACCGTCTACCTGCTCACCGTGAAGCAGTACAGCTGTAGACTTATTTATTCTTACTGTAGCATTGCCTGTTTGCGGGTCAACTCTTTCTACAGTAGCCGTAACAAGCTCACCGATTTTGCTTTGGAATTCAAGCATAATCTGGCCCTTTTCGCCCTCGTTAATGCCCTGTCTTATAACATTTCTTGCGGCATTAACACCTATTCTTCCTAATGCCATTGTGTCCATTTTTACCCCTACATAATCACCTATTTGGGCGCTCGGGTTAATTTCTCTTGCTTTTTCTTCGGAAATCTCAATGTTGTTGTCAAAAACCTCCTCAACAACCTCCTTTTGAAGATAAGCATCAAAAATATAATTGTCCTTATCAATTACAAATGTTACATTGTCATTGCCGTAGTTTTTGCCTGCTGCAATTTCAATAGCTCTTTTAATTTGCTCAAACATATAATCAGACGGCACACCCTTATCCTTTTCAAGCTGTGCAATGGCCTCGAATAGCCCTTTGTTATCCATTTTTCAAATCAACCTTTCTTAGTTTTATCTTAAAATTACATATTAAAGTCGTCAAGCTTTACCCAGACGCTGTCCTTTTTGTTAAAGGTAATATCTCCGCTGTTTGTAGCTACAGTACAGCTTTGTTTGTCGGCAGAAGCAAGCACACCCTTAAACTCCTTGCCTACGCCCTCTATAGGGCGTATCATTTTAACCATTACATCAGCACCTATAAACTGCTCAAAATGCTCCGGTCTGGTAAGCTCTCTTTCTATACCCGGTGAGCAAACCTCAAGGCAATAGCTTTTGTCAATAGGGTCTGCAATGTCAAGCGGCTCGTCAACAGCACGGCTTACCGCCTCACAGTCCTCTATGGTAATACCGTTTTCACTGTCTATAAAAATTCTTAAATACCAGTTGGCTCCCTCTTTTACAAAGCGAACATCCCACAGCTGCAGGTTTAGCTCCTTAACATAAGGCTCTACAATATCCCATACGGCACTTACCGTGTTTTTACCTGCCATAACGCACTTCCTTTCAAATTCAGCTTATTTATGCTTTTGTACAAATAAAAAGAGCGGGCCGCTTTACTTCCCACTCCTTACTTCTAATACTTATTTAATCTCTAATTATTTTATCACAAAATATTTTTAATATCAAGCGAAAATTTTCCAATTTAATACCAAACCGAGAATGGTTTTACAAGCATATTTTATTCAAATAGCTACATCTTTAAATCTGTACTAACTGCTTTTGGCGATTATAACGCTCTAATATTGCCAAAAGCGTTGAAAAATTGTAAAAATGCTTATAAAGTCTTTTACAATCCTTAAAAATGTTGTATAATAAATTTGTATATCTATAAGAAACAGACTTTCAGCAAAATATAAAACAAGGAGGTATAACTGTGGGTGAAGAAGAAAAGAAAAACAAGGTAAGGCTCAAAATATGCGGAAGTCAATTTTTAATTACCGCAGACGAGAGCCGGCAATACATTCAGAAAATAGCCGGTATTGTTGACAAAAGAATAAAGCAGCTGTCAGACAGCGACCAAAAGCTGTCTGTACAAATGGCAACAATAGTAGCTGCACTGAACTACTGTGACCAGTTGGAAAAAGAAAAGGTTATAACAAGAGAGCTTATAAAGAAAACCGATGACTGCGAGTCTATAGCAAGAGATGCAACTATGCAGCTAAACAAGCTGCTTGTTGAAAACCAACAGCTAAAGGAAGAAAAGGCAGGACTGCACCGTGTAATAGCGGAGCTGAAAGCAGGAACATATGTTGAAGAAGCTTCCAAGCCGAAAACGGACACCGCTGTGGCCGATAGCCATACAAAAACGGCACCAACAAGCACAAAGGCTGTACCGACAAGGCTTAACAGCGTTACCGCACAAAAAGCAAGCGGCGTGCAGGACCGACTTTTTACCCGGGACGAATTTGCCGATGTGGTTACGGACGAAGAGCTTATGAATTTACTTAACGAAGAGAGTTAAACTATTGTGAGTACAATTAATAATAACACCAACACGCCTGCACAGCAAAATAACCGCAAAATGGAAATTCTTGCACCGGCAGGCTCTGTGGAGGCTCTTACGGCGGCCGTTCGTTCGGGTGCTGACGCTGTGTATTTAGGCTCTACAAGATTTGGAGCAAGAGCATCTGCAAAAAATTTTGACTGTGAGCAGCTTAAAGAGGCGGTGGAGTATTGCCACCAAAGGGGCGTTAAGCTGTATCTGACAATGAACACCCTTATAACCGACCACGAAATGGAAGCAGCCGTACAAATGGCACAGCAAGCCTACAAACTGCAAATTGACGCAATAATTGTGCAGGATGTAGGCTTTGCCTCTGTTTTGCACAAAGCTATGCCGGGGCTTCATTTACACGGTTCAACACAAATGAGCGTACACACTCCGCAGGGTGCAAAACTGCTGTACAGCCTGGGCTTTACCAGAGTAGTGCTTTCAAGAGAAATGTCTAAGGAAGAAATTGCACAGGTATCTCAGGCTTGCCCCGGTATAGAGCTTGAGGTTTTCGTACATGGTGCACTGTGTATGTGCGTGTCGGGACAATGCTACTTCAGTGCTGTACTGGGAGGCAGAAGCGGCAACCGTGGTCAGTGTGCCCAAACCTGCAGACTTCCGTTTATGGTAGAGGGCGGCACAGGTCATGACCTTAGCCTAAAGGATATGTCAATACTGCAGCATTTGCGTGAGCTAAATGCCATCGGCGTTACTTCTGCAAAAATAGAGGGACGAATGAAACGCCCGGAATATGTAGCCGCCTCCGTAAATGTTGCCAGACAATTTTACGATACAGGCACGGCTGCCGCAGAAAGCTGCAGCCGCCTGCAAAGCGTTTTTTCACGCTCGGGCTTTACAGACGGCTACTACACTGCAAACAGAGGTGCCTCAATGTTTGGTACACGCCAAAAGGAGGATGTAATATCTGCCACAACAAAGGTGCTTAACCAAATACACAACATATATAAAAACGAGTACAGCCATATTCCCGTTAAGATGGAGCTAACATTACAAAAGGACAAGCCGGCGGTGCTTAAAGCGGCTTTAACCGATGATAAATCTGTCTGTACAACAGTACAGGGAGAGCTGTGCCGGCAAGCTGTAAATAAGCCTTTAACCGACGAAAAGGCAAAGGAACAGTTGTACAAATCCGGCGGCACGCCATACAAAACAAATACAGTGGTCTGTAACATTGAAAGCGGTGTTACACTGCCTTTGTCGTCCCTTAACAAATTAAGACGGGATGCACTAAATCGGCTTACAAATGTAAGAATGTCAAAATACCACTGTGAAGAGCCTTTGGAAATTACACTTCACACTACAAGCACACGAACACAAAAAGAAAACGTTCCCCTTAGGGCAGTGTTTTCCGACTGGGACATTCCGCAGGAATTTACGCAGTGTGAGCTTGTGTTTGTGCCTGAAGCAACACCAACGGCGGTTATAGAACAGCTGCTGCTTCAAGGCTTTAACTTAGGCATAGAAATATCTGCCGGTATGTTTGGCAGAGAGGAGCAAATTAAAAGCCGTTTGCTAAAGGCAAAGGCTTTAGGTGTAAAGCATATACTTGTAAATAACCTGGGGGCTATACCTGTTTGTAAGGCACTTGGCTTTAGCATACACGGCAGCTTTAGACTGAATGTAATGAACACAGAAAGCGTCTGCTTTTTTGAGTCACTTGGCATTACCGACATTACTGCCTCATTTGAGCTTACCCTGGCACAAATAAAAGCACTGGGCGGTACTGCAAAAACAGGCGCATTAATATACGGAAGACTGCCGCTTATGCTAACCAGAAACTGTCCCGGTGTAAATTCGTCAACAAAAAGCTGTAAGGAATGCGGCGGATTGGGTTACATTACAGACAGAAAAGACATTAGCTTTCCGTACAAATGCAGCGGCGGATGTACTCAGATATTCAACAGCGTTCCGCTTTATATGGGCGACCGTTTAAGAGAAGTGGAAAATGTTGACTTTTACACAATGATGTTTACCACCGAAAACACAGAAGAAAAGCTAAACGCACTAAATGCTGTTAAAAATAAAAGTAAAATAGACGGCGGACACACCCGAGGCCTATACTACAAGGGCGTTTTATAATATAAACGAACACAACCCTTGTAAACCAAATGGTGCTCCGCCGCAAAGAGGTAAATTAATGGATATAAAAATACAAAAGCTGAAAGAGAACGCAATTATCCCTACAAGAGCTACCGACGGCTCGGCAGGAATGGACTTGCACGCCTGCATAGACAGTCCTGTTACTATAGAGGCCGGTCAGCGTGTAACTGTTCCTACAGGCGTAGCCGTTGCCCTGCCGAGTAACCAATACGGTCTGTTTATATTCGCCAGAAGCGGCTTGGGAATAAAATATGGCATAGCGCTTTCAAACGGTGTGGGGGTTGTTGACAGCGACTACCGTGGTGAAATATGTGTAGGCCTGCAAAATTCAAGCAATAAAAGCTACACCGTAGCGCCAAACGACAGAATTGCACAAATGGTGGTAATGCCTGTATGCACGCCAAATATAACAGAGGTTACAGCTTTGGACGATACTGCACGCAGTACAGGCGGCTTCGGCTCAACAGGCAAGTAACCTTTCTGATTTCTATACAGAATACTTTTAACACAAAGCTTCATTATTTAACAATATAAAAACACAGTTATAAACAAAACACAAAAGTCACCCTTAGCTAATGATATGCACCTGTCTGCTTAACAGGTCATACCAAAATATGGGTGACTTTTTTTTAATTTATACTTGTAAATAAGAATATATTTTTGTACAATTAGTGTTAGATAATGCCATTAAAAGCACAAGACTTTTTAACCGAACAGGTAAAAAATCGGCAATGCATTTTAATGGTGTGTAGACTGAAATCAACAAAAACAGTATTGAGGTGTTAATTATGAATCAAGAACAGCTTGTTAAAAATAACAGCAAATATTCTGTAGGCTTTAATATATTCAGAACAATAATGGCAGTATTGGGCTGTGGAATGTTTGTGTGGTTTTTGCTGCCGTTTATTACTTTTGGCATTTTAAACCCATACAACCTGTTTGGTATGACTGTAAGCATACTTGTTGCGGTTTATTTTGCCTTTAAGCCTGTGTTTAAAAAAATACGGGACAAATTTTATCAAAAAGCATTTAGCAAAATTTTATGGAAGCTGGGCAGATTTTTAATTTATGCTTTCTTTCTGTACGGACTTGTAATAAGCACTGTTATGATAATCTGTGCAAGCATTGCACCAAGCCAAAATGCCTCTGCAATTATACTGGGGGCACAGGTAATAGGCGACAGACCAAGCATTATGCTAAACGACCGCATTACAGCCGGAAAAAACTATTTGGACAAAAATCCCGACGCCATATGCGTTGCTACCGGAGGACTGGGCAACTCTGCAAACATTACAGAAGCTCAGTGTATGTATAATGTACTTACAGAAAGCGGCATAGACAAAAACCGTATTTTCCTTGAGGAGTCTGCCACAAACACGCAGGAAAATTTAATGTATTCCTACGACATAATAAAAAAGCAAGGTGCAAGCACAGACATTGCCATTGTTTCTGACGGCTTTCATCAGGCAAGGGCGTTGCTTATAGCACGAAAGCTGGGTATAGACAGCAAAATTGGTGCTGTAAACGCCAACACCAATTTAATATTTTTACCAACCTTTTGGGTAAGGGAATGGTTTGGCCTGCCATATGACGCTCTGTTTAGGTAAACAGTCCCGTTAATCCTTAATATTACTCATAAAATTCATAGCTATCGCCGTAACATCATCATCGTAGTTGTCGTTACGGTTTTCTTTTGCCTCTGTAATAATTACCTGTGCCATTTCCTGTGCACTTCCGCTTTTCCAGTGCTTCATAATATCCATTATCCAGCTGTCCCCCGACACCACAGCACCGTCAGAAACCATTAGCACCCAGTCGTCATTTCCCAGTCTTAGAGTTCTGTGCTCCAGCTTAACATCGGTTAAAATTCCCACCGGCAAAGATGAAAAATCTACCCTCTGTACAACACCGTCCTTCTTTATATATGTTGCCGCCGCACCGGCCTTCATAAGGTCTGCTATACCGGTAAAAAGGTCTATGCATATAATATCCAGAGTAGCCAAAGACTCGTCGCCGGACTTTACCATAAGGGCTGAATTAACCACCTGCAATGCACAGTCAAAGCCCAGTCCTGCTTTTATAAGCTTTGTCATTATTCCCTCAGCCATACTGCCGTCTACTGCCGCTCTGCCGCCTGTACCCATACCGTCACTGATAAGTGCCACCATTCTGCCTAAGCCGTCTGTAAAGTAGCTGTAGCAGTCGCCGCATAATCTGCCTCTGCCGCTAATGTGCTGTGCACTGCCTATTTGCACATCATATAAAGCACGCTCGCTCATTTGTATGCGGCACCTGTTAGGCACCATACTTATACAAGGCGTATCCATATATCTGCCGCAGGCCTTTGAAATTTCTTTAACCAGCTGTGCTTTTTTAATAAGCCCTTTGTCGGTGTCCTGCACCTCCATTTCAACAGTCATACGGTTCATTCGGTCTGTTCTGCAGCTAACCTCCATGGGCGTAAAGCCCTGCATTTTCAGCACAGTGCTAACCCTTTCGGAAGCAGCTGTGTCAAACTGACTGTAGTTTTCAAACTCATCTGCCATATCCTGCAAAATTTCCCCCAAGCCGGAAAACTGCCCTGCCACCACAGAGCGTATTTCGCCTACTCTGCGTTCCGCCGACAAGTACGACATATATGAATCGTAGTTTTTATTTATAACCTCCACCAGCTCAGGCACCTTACAGCATTTTTTACTGTAGCACTCCCCAAAGTCCTTTGCTGTTAAACTGCCCTTTTTCAAAATAACAGGCGTCATTTTTTCAAAATCGACTCGGCTTTTTTCTTTATCCCTTTCCCAACAATAGGACCTTAAACCACAGCCGCAGCATACTCTTTCCACCGACTTTGCAAACACATTACTTATGTTATACGAGTAAAGCTCTTTCATTTTATCAGCCACACTGTCTACCGACTGGGAAACATTTTTAAGCGCCTTTGAAGCGTAGCTAAGACGCATAATAACATTTTTGCGCAAGCCCTCGGAACGGGTTTTATCTGCCGACGGTGTAAAAATTTGTGCCACTGTATTGCCCAAATCCTTTGGCAGCAGCATAAAAATAACACCGGCTATAACACTCTCGTAGATTGACGCAATTATCATTGTAACATCTTGAGATTGAAAGGCCATTATCAGATTACACACCAGAAACACCAAAGCAGTACCAACCCTGCCTACCGATGAAAAAAGCCCTGCCATAATTCCGCCAAAGGCGTAGCTTCCCGCCAAAAAAGTAAGGTTATTGTCAGCCATACTAAATATTACGCCTGTAGCCACGCCCGATATACAGCCGCCGCTTACAGCACCGTATCTGGAACAAAGCATTATTACAATTATAGCGCAAATTCTTCCAAGTGAAACTCCGCCAAAGCCTATTGACGACAGTGCAAGCAGTAAAATACATCCGCTCATAACCAAGCAGGCCAGCTCCTGTTGGTTAAGGGAGGTTATTCCACGGGTGCTTTTAAGAATATTAATGGTCTTAAAATAAAAATACGCTCCCACAGCCGCCAAAAGGGCCTCTATAACCGCCATAATAATCAGGTTAATTTGATAATTACCCACAGCCGCCAGTACAATACCTGTGGCCAACATAGGCAGGCTTGCTGTTAGTACAGGATACCATATGTTTTTGTTAAGCTTTTTTAAATCGCTTAGTGTCCATCTGACAGCCCCCACAGCAAGCACTGTAGCTATGTACCTAAAGCTGCTGCCTGGGGTAATAATTAAATACCCTGAAACCGAGCCTATAGTAGTGGCAATAAGTCTTTTAAAAGGCACAGCCGCCGTCAAAGACGCACCAAAGGGTGCATATGAGCCAAACACAGCCCCTCCCGAAAGCATAAAGCCCGCCACAAAATACACAAGCTGTGACACAAATGCCTTTGCTATTTTAGATGAAAACGCCTCTGTTATTCCCTTTTTTTCTTTTGCTGCCGCCTGTTCTTTCAATTTTATTGCCCTCCGATTTCCTCTTGTTTGTATAAAAATTATATAGCCTGTCCTAAAAAATTTATGTCGCTATAGGGGAATAAAAATTGAAATGTTATGTTGCATTTTGGCATAAGTATAGCTAAACTATTTTTGCTTATTTTACAGCAGCTTCCCAACCAAGGGTAAAAAGTCAGGTGGTCTAACAAAGAGTACAGGAGCAATCACCCCAGCCCATATACGCCGAGTCTATTTATTTTTTAACCAACATTAAAATCTGTAAGGCTTTTAACCCTTTTAAAATATGTCCCCGCTATTTTCCTAAAAAACGGCATTTAAACTTAGTCATACAGAGTGTTTATTATTCGCAAAATCAGTCAAATAAATTTTTTAAAAAAATTGTTGACAAAACATATACCATACGATATAATATAGAAGTCGTTGAGAGACGGGTAAACAAATTTAACACTTCGAGGTGTAACTCAGTTTGGTAGAGTGCTTGGTTTGGGACCAAGATGCCGCAGGTTCAAGTCCTGTCACCTCGACCATATAAAGTCATTGCAGTTTTTAACTGCGATGGCTTTTTGTTTAGTGTTATTACAGTTTTATTTTAAAATAATTTTGAAAAGGACAAATAACAGCTTTATTTATAAAGTTTATTAAAAGGAGAAATATTTAGATGGATAATTGTATTTTCTGTAACATTGTAAACAATAAAATTCCCTCTATGAAAGTTTATGAAGATACCCATACACTTGCTATAATGGATCTTGCCAAAGATGTTGACGGACATATTTTGGTTATTCCTAAAAAACACATCACCAATATATTTGATTGTGACCACAAAACCCTGCAATATGTTATGCACACGGTAAAGGTTGTTTCGGAACATTTGACCAATAACTGCGGTTACGACGGAGTTAATTTTTTAAATGCAAGCGGCACTGCTGCCGGACAATCTGTTCCACACTTTCATATACATATTATTCCGAGAAAATTGGGTGATAAAATAGATGCCTGGCCTCAGCTTCCGGGATCCAAGCTGCCCGTTGAGGATGTTTTCGGTAAAATAACTCAAAAATAAGAAACTCCGAGAACTTAACCTTTCTTTGTGTTGTGAATCCATAAACATACCACAATAACGGCGGCTATAACAAATGCAATTCCGCCAATTATGCCTGTCGGAGTAGGCCCGATAAAGGGGTTGGCACTTCCTTTGTGAAAAATCAAAGAAACACTTGAAAATCCATTAATGCTACCATGAGCTAAGGCAGCAGGCCATACGCTTTTAGAGCAAACTGTAAAATAGCTTAAAATTGCACCTATAAATATACAAAACAAACACATTGCCAATATACCTAAAAAAGGATAGCCAAAATAGTCCAATCCGTAATTGTGACCCATAACAGTCAGTGGTGCATGCCATAAACCCCAAACGACACCATTAATTAACAGCATAGGAATTAATGGTAGTTTCGCCTGCATTTTAGGTAACAAATATGCTCTCCAGCCCCATTCTTCCCCGAAGCAAACAAAAGCATTAATAGCCGGCGAGAATATAGAAATAACAATTTGTATTACTAATTGCATATGTATCATTTCATCCGTAGACAAATCTTCCATACCCATCTCGTTATATAATTGTTTAGTACTGTTAATCATATCAGCCATCGAGAGATCAAATGTTGTTGGAAAAATCAAAAAGTATATTACCGCACCAATAACAGTCAATACCATTGGAAGAAACCAGGCAATTAGGTAAAGTTTTATATTACCTTTAAAATTTGCCTTAATATAACTATTTTTAAAACCCTCTTTAGTTATAAGTCTTGTAATAATAACGGCTAACGCAGGAAAAAACATTACAACTGATAAGACAGTTGATATATATGGTGACTGAAACTGAGTCAGAGGCGAAATTAACAGTATTTCAAATAAATATGTAAACAGAAATGTAATACCGATAAATATTAAAATTCTTATAGTTTCAATATGTTTATTAATAATAATCTAACCTCCAAAATCACCTTGATGTTCTTGTAACTGATATATAAGAATAAATATGAGAGGCAACTAACAAGACTACTAAAATTATAATCATAATTAATGTTGAGAGAATTCCCCCTATAATTAACGATTCAATTATAGATAAAATTCCCGTAACTACAAAGGCAATACCTGCATTTCTGTTAGCAACATACCAGTTTTTATCACTTTTTCTAGTCCATGATGTTCGCACCCCTACAACTCCGTTGTATTTTGTTTTCGGTAAAAAGTTACCTGTACAAATAAGGACGACACTAAAAATACAATTTACAACCGGGAAAAGAGTATCCATATTAAGTGACGAATTTTGGGATAACATAAAGGATGTAATTATAATAATACATTGGAGTAGACCAAGTGCAGATGTTATTATTGTTGCAATTATGTATAGAACATTTATATTGCTTTTTACTTTTTCAATATCATCAGTATTTGAAATTGAATAAAATTTAATATATATTATCCAAAATAAATAAAACGCAATTATTATACCGGGGAAAATAAGGTTTTCATATTTAGAACCCCAACGGTCAACATCGCCGTTAATGTTATAGTGTACCGGTACAATATCATTCATAAAAAATAGAGATATTACAGTAATTACAGCCGGTGCAAAAGAAATAATAAATAATATTTTATTTTTTAATTTCATTAATATACCTCCCCTAAAATTGCTTTAACCAAATTATAAGTTCATCAAATAAAGATGTATTAAGTTCATAATAAACATAATTTTTTTCTTTTGTTTCAATAATGAGGTCATTCTTTTTTAGTAAATTTAAATGATACGATAACGACGCGGGAGATATTCCAATTTTTTGGGCAATATCCCCTGCTATCATTTTATCCTTTTTTAATAGTATCAAAATGTCTCGTCGTGTTGAATCAGACAATGCTTTGAATGTACCCTGTAAAGACAATTGCTTCAACCTCCAGTTACCAAGCTATTTAAAAATATTTTTAAATAGCTTGTGACCTTATTATAACAAACCCTTAGAAAAAAATCAATAAAATTTATTTAAAAAAATAACAGCACATTTTGTTCAGATAATGCCCCATATTGTAAAAATCCGATAGCCTATAAAAATCAAAAAACACTTGAAATTAATTATGTATTAAAAGATAGCTTTAAGCAATCACCCTCGCCACATAACCGCGGAAACCGCAAGCCCAAATATATCGGGTTATTTCGTTGTATTATAAGTTTATAAAGCCTAATTATCACAATAATAACTTTGTATAAACAGCATTATACAAAACAGCATACCGAATTTACAAAATTTTAAATTTAGTATTGACTTTATAAACAAAATGTAATATAATAATTTTTGTTCGGTAATGAACACGGTACACTATATGCGGGTGTGGCGGAATTGGCAGACGCGCTAGATTTAGGTTCTAGTGTCAGCAGACGTGGGGGTTCAAGTCCCTTCACCCGCACCAGTGCGAAATTGTTCAAACGGAACTTTAAAAAGGGATTGCTGCAAACCGTTTGGTTTGGCTGCAATCCCTTTTTATTTGACCGCTTTACCCTGCTACAGAACAATTCAAAATGCAGGGTGTTTTCACCATAAATTTTCTTTATTTTTTATCTAAGATTAATCACATCTGTTTATATGCGGATACATTCTTAACAGCAACATTGAACAGTAAACTTTTAAAAAATATCAAAAATTAGGTGTTGACAATTTATTAATAAGCTGATATAATAATTTGGCAATAGCAACGGATCATTAGCTCAGTTGGTTAGAGCAACCGGCTCATAACCGGTAGGTCCCGGGTTCGAGTCCCTGATGATCCACCAAATCCACCGTAATTTTGATTAAATTGCGGTGGATTTTTTATAATTTATTTTTTGTATTTTATTTTGTAGGCTCTTTCTATTACCCCAACTTTTATTGTAAAACCAAAAAGCCCCTGCTTCCAAAGGCTCTCAGGCCTGTGGAGGCAGGGGTTAATATTTTTATGTTAATGTATAGCTATTAAGCAAGCATTACTTTGTCAGCTTTTCCAAAGCAGCAATCTTTGTACTCAAGCAGAACAAATTCATTGCAATTTCAAGCTCCTCTACCGGCGGCAATGTAGGAGCAAGACGAATGTTGCTGTCCTTAGGGTCTTTACCGTATGGGTAGGTTGCACCTGCACCTGTCAGCACAACGCCGGCATCCTTACAAAGCTGAACAACTCTCTTTGCACAGCCCTCAAGAACATCTACACTTACAAAGTAGCCGCCCTTAGGATTTACCCACTGTGCTATGCCCAAGCCGCTAAGCTCTGCGTCAAGCTTATCTGTAACAGCCTTAAAGCGAGGCTCCAGCACTGCTCTGTGCTTTTGCATATGGGCCAAAAGTCCCTGATAATTTCCAAAGAACTTAACATGACGCAGCATATTCATCTTGTCATAGCCTATAGTTTGAATTGTATATTTCTTTAGGAAGAACTTCATATTTTTTTCAGATGCTGCCATACAAGCCACACCTGCACCCGGGAAGGTGATTTTTGAGGTAGAAGCAAAAATAATAGGAAGATCCTCGTTGCCGTACTTTTTGCATTCCTCCATAATATTCAGCAGAGTATCGCCATGCTCGGCAATGTCGTGGATAGCATATGCGTTGTCCCAAATAATTCTGAAATCATCAGCAGCCGGCTTTAGCTTTGCAAAGCGGGTTACTGTTTCATCGGAATATGTAATACCCTGTGGGTTAGAATACTTAGGAACGCACCAAATGCCCTTTATAGAGCTGTCGTTACTAACAAGCTCTTCAACCATATCCATATCAGGCCCCTGTGAAGTCATAGGTACTGTTATCATTTCAATACCAAAATATTCTGTTATGCCAAAATGTCTGTCATATCCAGGTGCCGGACACAGCCACTTTACCTTGTCCAGCTTTGCCCAAGGAGTACCGCCGTTTACATTAGCTGTCATCATTGCAGAAACAGTGTCAAACATCATATTCAGGCTGGAGTTGCCGCCTACCATAATTTCATTTTCTTCTACACCCAAAAGCTCTGCAAACATTTCTTTTATCTCAGGAATACCTGTAAGCACACCGTAGTTTCTGCAATCCAGACCGTCAGCTGTTTTGCAGTCGTCGTTTGAAACGATAGTCTTCAGCAAGCCCTCGGAAAGATTTAACTGCTCTGCACCCGGCTTACCTCTGGACATATCCAGCTTTAGCCCCATATCACAGTACTTTTTATATTCATCCTGCAGCTGTTCAAGCTGCTGTGCTAATTCTGATTTTGACATATTAAGGTAGTTCATTTCTCGAAATCCCCTTTTATATAATTAATTTTTCACTAAACCTTATTTTAATATATTTTAAGAGAAAATGCAAGTTCAATTTAATAATCTTGCATTTTTTGTTATTTCCAACAAGTATAATTTTTTTTAGGCTTTTTATTGTTGAAACTGTTGCACCCTACAGCTGTGTTTTATGAATTTACCTGTTTTAATAATTTCATAAGTTTACAGCCGTTGCCTTCGCACCCATTTAGTCCTCTAAATCATTATATGCATATTTTATAAGCCGCTCCATTAAAATATACGCTTGTAGATAAGGCTTAAAAAATTATTTTTGTTTTTTTTAAATTTTTCTTGACAACGTGTTCATTGAGTGTTAAAATAATAGAGCTGTGAAAACACATAAGCTGGTGTAGCTCAGTTGGTAGAGCAGCTGATTTGTAATCAGCAGGTCGGGGGTTCAAGTCCGTCCACCAGCTCCATTGAAGCCTACTGTTTAGGCAGTAGGCTTTGATTTTTGAAAAACTTGATAGGGGAGAATTCCCGAGTGGCCAAAGGGGGCAGACTGTAAATCTGTTGCGTTTCGCTTCGATGGTTCGAATCCATCTTCTCCCACCAAGCTTAAAAAACGCCTTAAACATTGAAGTTTAGGGCGTTTTTCTTTTGCGTTCAGCAGGGATAAAACCCCTCTGAAAATCTGCTTGTCTAACAGTTGTCTAACATAACGCTAACTAAGCAGGCTCAATGTCAATAAATAGGGGTATCCCGATAAAAACAGAGCCACTGCATCTAATTCGAATTGTTTTGTGCTGTTTAGATACCTAACATTAGCGGATATGTTTCCGCAAGATACAGCCAAGCATTTGCAGCAGTTGTGCGTATAATTTAAACTGCTGCAAAAGTCAGCAAACAAGCCGAATTTTATATTGCTTAATTATTCCCTTGACATCAAGACTACCGTCTCGATGTGGCACGGTTGTTCAACGAAAAACATACTCAACCCCTATTGTACAAGGGAATGGTGGAACGCACCTTTTCCCTTAAAATCTAGTGGTTCGAGCCTGTGACAACCTTGAATTGTCCTATAATTTGTATAGGCAAACAGGGTAAAGCTCTGTTCCTTAAACTTCATTTTTCATGTCATCCCTACAAACTGGAATTTGCACTTCCTCACTCGTCTTCTTTTTTATTGTTTCTACTAATATTCGAGCTTAACAATAAAATTCCAGAGCATAAAAATAATACCCAAATTATAATATTTTCTTGATTTATCGCATTATAAATCAAGCATATTATGCTTAATATAATCTGTACAATTGAACAAATCACTCCTATTTTTTGTGTCTTTTTATCCATCATTGTCTCCTCCATAAATTCCGATTTATCTAATTTCTATTAACATCTATTTCACTGTTCATGAACCCCTCAAAACGGTCGAATTGCAGGATTGCCTGTCAGCTTTTTGTTCTATAAAATTCTCTCCAAACACCCTGACATCTAATCCACTCACTCAATTTGTGCTATCTAATCCGAGGTTACAACCTGAACGAAATTTTGCGGTAGATATGTTTCCGTAAGATATACCCGAGTGCTTTTGATGGTTAAATATATAATTTTAGATTTAGAAAAAGTCAGCAAACAAGCCGAATTTTATATTGCTTAATTATTTTCTTGACATCAAGACTACGCACTCCACATGCGTGTCATTTTAAGACATATCCCCACAAATCAACAGAAAAAATATAATTATCTTTATAATATGAATAGCAGTAATCAATAACCTACTACATTTATCCTTAATGTTTAATCAAAAAATCTGACTTATTCTCTTCATAACTCTTAAGAATACTTATAAAATGATTGCTTTTAATTGCATCGTAGTTATTCATTTTCTTTAATTTTAAATAATTTTTCTTCGCAATTTCCATGCTGGTATGGCTTATGTAACATGCTGCATATTCACTAATAGATGGAACAGCCCAAAGATATTTCTCTGATTTTACTACTTTGTTATCTTCATCATATATAATCGATAATGTTAAGTAATAAATCGTAACCATACGCGTTTCTGCTATAGAACTTGCAAGCTTCACCTGAAATCTATCGACTTCATTTGCACCTATACTTTGTGAAACATTAAATACTTGTTGTTTCTCTTTCCCTAAAACCACATCATAAGTATGAGAGGATTCTACCAATTGATAATGGGTCATTTGCGGATTGATCATATTATAGTAATCTAATATATCGAATGATATCTCTTTTATATAGGCTACTTGGTCTCCAATGTTTCTTATCCGTTTGTGTAATAGACTACTGCATAAACAACATTTAATACAGCATAGGAGGTTTCCCTTTGTTATCCACAACTTTTCTGACATAACCTTCCCACTTTTGAATTATTTGTATCCATTCTTTAGATTTAAAATAATCATCTAAATTGCAATTCAAATCAAATTCTGGCATATACACCCCAAGAACACCCTTTTCTAATATTCCTTCTGCAATAACCCCTTTCTCTCTCAGTATTAAAACAGGCAATCCCAATTGGAAAGCCATAGCCGGTTCAATTTGACAATATGGACTAGTTAACCATTTATTGGATAAATCATACTCCTCCTCGCCAATATCACTAATCGGTTTTCCTGTTCCTTGTTTAATTAAACTTCTTCTAAACGCTATTGTTACTAATCCATTTGATTCTAACATCAACCTTCTTATTGCTGTTAATGGCGCATCCATATCATAATCTGTCACCCCTAACGTTCTTGGTTGTAACTCTCTTTCTTCAAAATAATGAATTATTCTTTCAATAAATTCTTCTTGCCTTTTTTTAAATGGTCTTGGATAACTCAAAAAGATAGAACTACTCATTAAATCTCCTCCATAATTTCAAAATATCTTAATGCATCCTTTATCGCTTCCACTTTCTCCGCTGTCGGATGCTTCCTCGGCTGTTTCAATTCTTCTACCGCATTAGGAGCATCATACATTGGCAAGCCTAAATCTCTCTTTACCTCTGCGATATATGCGGTATGTACCTTGAAGCTGTATTTTGCTTCTATGTACTCCTTTATCATTTTGTAGGTCACTCGTTCCTTGGGCTTGTATTCTTCGGCTCTTTTAGCGATATTATCAAGCGGAACTTTTCCCTCACCCTCACCAAACTCAACTTTTACGTTGATATGTCCGTCTGGCTTTTTGCGGGAAAGCAGTACTACCGTCTCAATGTGTGCGGTGTGGGGGAACATATCTACGGGTTGGATTTTTTGGGCTTTGTAGGGGCTGTTTTGGGTTAGGTAGGCTAAATCTCTTGCTAATGTTTCGGGGTTGCAGGAAACATAGACAACCTTTTTCGGAGACATTTTGATTAGTGAGTCGAGAAATTTTCGGTCACTTCCGGCTCTTGGCGGATCCATAAACACAACATCGGGCTTTTCGTCCTCGTCTGCAGCTTCTCTCATGAACTCGCCCGCATCGGCTTTGTAGAAACGGATATTTTTCAGATTATTTGCTCTTGCGTTTACGATTGCATCCCTCACGGCATCGCCGTTAAGTTCTGCACCGATAACATTGCCTGCGCCGTTTTTGGCGGCAATTATGCCGATTGTGCCGATTCCGCAGTAGGTGTCAAGCACGGTTTCGTTGCCTTTGAGATTTGCAAATTCAATTGCTTTGCCGTACAAAACTTCGGTTTGAACGGGGTTAATTTGGTAAAAGCTTTTCGGCGAAATTCTGAACCTGCAACCGCAGAGAATATCCTCAATATAACCCTTGCCGTACAGCACTTTCTGATTGTCACCGAGTACAAGGTTGGTGCGGTAGGGGTTTATATTTTGCACAATGGTTGTGATTTCGGGAAACTGTTTCAGAATCGCTTTTACAAAATTGTTTTTTGACGGAAAAACAGGTGTACCTGTCACAAGCACAAGCATAATCTGATTTGTTGCAAAGCCTCTTTTCACAAGAATGTGACGGAGAAAACCTTTGCCTGTGTCCTCGTTATAGGTTGTCATTCTGAAAGAGGGGAGGAGCTTGCGTACCGCAACGATGATTTTGTCGGCAATAACATCCTCTGTCTGACAGCTGTCAATTCCGACAACATGATGACTGCCCGACTGATACACACCCGAAATGATTTTGCCCTTTTTGTCCGTATAAAAAGCCGCCTGAACCTTGTTGCGGTAGTGGTAGGGAGTTTTCATTCCGATAATTTTTTCAACGGTGCAAAAGCGTTTGAGAAGTTTTTCTACTTTCCTCTGCTTGAATTCAAGCTGTTCGGGATATGACAGATTTTGCAGTTGACAACCGCCGCATTTTTTGTAAACGGGACAGCTTTGTTTATTGGTTTCAGGTCTGTTACTCATAATATTTCCTCACATTTTATTGCATTGTATATATCCTTTATTTTATCATCAATCATATTGATATGCAACAGAAACAAACCCTAAATGACAAAGAAAAACGCAGGAGGGAAATCCGCTCCTGCGCTTTCTGATTATTAACCGGTATATCGAAAAATTGAGGATTATCAGGTTATTTGTAATCAATTAAAGATTTGTGTATCCCATAAGGCTTTCGTCAACCTCTTTGGCAACATCTCTGCCCTCACGAATCGCCCAGACAACAAGTGACTGTCCTCTGTGCATATCGCCTGTAACAAATACATTTTCAACATTTGTCTTGTGTGAGCCTTCTGCCGTTGCAACATTGGTTCTTGCGTTTGTTTCAACACCGAATGCCTTGGTTACATAGTTTTCGCTGCCGAGGAATCCTGCCGCAATGAGTACGAGTTCAACATCAACCTTGTATTCTGAGCCTTCAACCTCTTTCATCATAAGTCTGCCTGTTTTAGCATCCTTTTCGGGTTTGAGCTTAACAAGCTCCGCACCTACAAGATTACCGTTCTTGTCAGCAATGAACTGCTTAACGGTTGTCTGATAAACTCGTGGATCGTGACCGTAAACTTCAATAGCCTCTTCCTGACCGTAGTCTGTTTTGCAGACTCTCGGCCATTGCGGCCATGGGTTATCGGCACTTCTTGTGTCGGGAAGTTTAGGCATCATTTCAAGCTGGAGAACGGATTTTGCACCGTGTCTGATGCTTGTGCCGACGCAGTCGTTACCTGTGTCGCCGCCGCCGATTACCATTACATTCTTGCCTTTTGCGCTGATGAATGTACCCTCTCTGAGGTTGCAGTCAAGAAGTGACTTTGTTGTTGATTTGAGGAAGTCAACGGCAAAGTGAATGCCGTTAGCCTCTCTGCCGGGAACTTTGATATCTCTCGGATTTGATGCACCGCAAGCAAGAATTACACGGTCAAAGTCCTTGAGAATTTCGCTTGCCTTGATGTCTTTGCCGACATTTGAGCAGGTTTCAAAGGTTACGCCTTCTTCTTCCATAATGTTAATCTTGCGTTCGATAACATCTTTTTCAAGCTTCATATTCGGAATGCCGTACATAAGCAGACCGCCTACTCTGTCATTGCGTTCAAATACCGTTACAGAGTGGCCGCGCTGATTGAGCTGGTCGGCAGCGGCAAGTCCCGATGGACCCGAACCGATGATTGCAATTTTCTTGCCTGTTCTTACCTTTGGAATTCTTGCGTCTGCAAGACCTTCTTCATAGGCATTTTCAATGATTCCGTATTCGTTGGCTCTTACGCTGACAGCGTCACCGTTTGCACCGCAGGTGCATGCCTTTTCACAGAGAGCGGGACATACACGGGATGTGAATTCGGGGAAGTTGTTTGTAACTTTAAGACGGTTGTAAGCCTGTTCCCAGTTGCCCTTGTAGATGAGGTCATTCCATTCGGGAATGAGGTTGTTAAGCGGACAGCCTGAGAATGCAGAACCAATCTGCATTCCTGCCTGACAGAAAGGCACGCCGCAGTCCATGCATCTTGCACCCTGTTTTTGCTGATCCTCTTTGCTGAGGGGATCGTGAAATTCGTCAAAATTTTTGATTCTTTCTTTTACGGAGTATGCCGGGGCATCCTCACGCTTATATTCCATAAATCCTGTTGGTTTTCCCATAAATATCCCCTCCTTATTTATTATTCACAATTTCGTAGAAAGCTTCAATCTGTGCCTGCTCGTTTGTAAGACCTTTTTCTTCATAAGCGGCAATTGCAGCCATCATTCTCTTGTAGTCGTGCGGAATAATCTTCTTGAATTTCGGAAGATACTCGTCAAAGTTATCAAGGATTTTCTTGCCTCTCTGTGAACCTGTTGCTGCAACATGTTCTTCAATAAGCGTCTTGAGTTCGATTATATCGTACTTTTCTGTTACCTCAGAGAAGAGAACCATTTCTTTGTTGAGCTTTGTGTAAAGATCTCTTTCTTCATCAAGAACATAGGCAACACCGCCTGACATACCTGCTGCAAAGTTTTTGCCTGTTTTGCCGATAACAACAACCCGACCGCCTGTCATATATTCACAACCGTGGTCGCCGACACCCTCAACAACTGCCGTTGCGCCTGAGTTTCTTACGCAGAAACGCTCGCCTGCAACACCATTGATAAATGCCTTGCCGCTTGTTGCACCGTAAAGTGCAACATTACCGATGATGATGTTGTTACCTGCGTCAAATGTTGAGTTCTTCGGAGGATAAACTACCAGCTTACCGCCTGAAAGTCCCTTGCCGAAGTAGTCGTTTGAGTCGCCCACAAGTTCAAGTGTGAGTCCCTTTGGAATGAATGCGCCAAAGCTCTGACCGCCCGAACCGTTGCAGACTACTGTAAATGTATCGTCATCAAGGTTGTTGTAATGCTTTCTTGTAACCTCGGAACCGAAGATTGTACCGAATGAACGGTCAGTGTTCTTAACATTGACTTCAACCTTTTTCTTTGTGCCTTTTGCAAGAACCTTTGCAAATTCTTTGCAGAGGATTCTCTCGTCAAGTGTTGATTCAAGCTTGAAATCGTAAAGACTCTTTTTGTTGTATTCAACCTTTTCCGAAACAAAGTTTGTATCAAGAATGTTAGAAAGGTCAACCTCGGCAGCCTGTCCTGTGATGCCTTCTTTTCTCTTGATGAGGTCAATTCTTCCGACAAGCTCATCAACGGTTTTTACACCGAGCTTTGACATATATTCACGAAGTTCGCTTGCTACAAACTTCATAAAGTTTATTACATATTCAGGCTTGCCGCAGAATCTTTTTCTGAGCTCGGGGTTCTGTGTGGCAACACCGAACGGGCAGGTATCAAGGTTACATACTCTCATCATTGCACAACCGAGAGTTACAAGCGGAGCAGTTGCAAAACCAAATTCCTCTGCACCGAGCATTGCTGCAATTGCAACATCACGGCCGTTCATAAGCTTACCGTCGGTTTCAATAACAACCTTGTTACGAAGGTCGTTCATAATGAGCGTCTGATGAGCCTCGGCAAGACCGAGTTCCCACGGCAGACCTGCATTGTAGATTGAGTTTCTCGGAGCAGCGCCTGTACCGCCGTCATAACCTGAAATAAGGATTACGCCTGCACCTGCTTTTGCAACGCCTGCGGCAACCGTACCTACACCGCATTCCGAAACGAGCTTAACAGAGATTCTTGCATCTTTGTTAGAATTTTTGAGGTCGTAGATAAGCTGTGCAAGGTCCTCAATTGAGTAAATGTCGTGGTGCGGTGGGGGAGAGATGAGCGATACACCCGGTGTTGAATGACGGGTTTTTGCAATCCAGGGATAAACCTTTTTGCCCGGAAGATGTCCGCCTTCGCCCGGCTTTGCACCCTGAGCCATTTTAATCTGAATTTCGTTTGCAGATGTGAGGTATCTTGATGTAACACCGAAACGACCTGATGCAACCTGCTTGATTGCAGAACATCTGTCAACCTTCTGTCCTTTTGTGAGAAGTCGTTCAAGGCTTTCGCCGCCCTCACCGGAGTTTGACTTGCCGTGAAGCTGATTCATTGCAATCGCAAGTGTTTCGTGAGCCTCCTGTGAGATTGAACCGTAGGACATAGCGCCTGTCTTGAAACGCTTTACGATTGAATCAACGCTTTCAACCTCATCAAGCGGAACAGGAGTTTCCGCAAAGTTGAAGTCGAAAAGACCTCTGATGTTTACAGGATCCATTTCTTCGGAAATCATATGAGAATACTTTTTGTAAAGCTCATAGTCGCCTGTTCTTGTTGCCTGCTGGAGCATATATATAGTCTGCGGATTGTAGAGGTGTTCCTCTTTGCCGCTTCTGAACTTGTGTGAACCACGGGATTCAAGCTCATCGCTTACACCGAGGTCAAGCGGATCAAATGCCGCTGTGTGAAGTTTGTCAACATTCTTTTCGATATCCTTGATTGTGATACCGCCGATTCTGCTGACTGTGCCTGTGAAGTATTCGTCAATAACATCCTTGCCGATACCGATAGCCTCAAAAATCTGTGAGCCCTGATATGACTGGATTGTTGAAATACCCATTTTTGACGCAATCTTTACGATGCCGTGGAGAACTGCGCTGTTGTAATCGTCAACTGCTGCGTAGTAGTCCTTGTCAAGAAGGTCATCACCGATAAGCTCGTGAATTGTTTCCTGAGCAAGATACGGATTGATTGCACTTGCACCGTAGCCGAGAAGTGTTGCAAAATGATGAACTTCTCTCGGCTCACCGCTTTCAAGTATCATTGCAAGTGAGGTTCTCTTCTTTGTTGCAACAAGGTGCTGATGAAGAGCGGATACTGCAAGAAGTGACGGAATTGCAAGATGGTTTTCGTCAACTCCTCTGTCGGAGAGGATAAGAATATTTGCACCGTCATTGTAAGCCTTGTCAGCTTCAATGAAAAGTCGCTTAACAGCCTTTGAAAGTCTTGTGTTCTTGTAGTAGAGAATCGGGATAACCGCAACCTTAAAGCCCGGAATGTGCATATTCTTGATTTTGAGAATATCGGTTGATGTAAGAATCGGGTTGTGAATCTTCATAACCTTGCAGTTTTCGGGACGCTCCTCAAGGATGTTGCCGTCCTCACCGATATAAATTGTTGTTGATGTTACAACTTCCTCACGGATTGCGTCAATCGGCGGGTTTGTAACCTGTGCAAAGAGCTGTTTGAAGTAGTTGAAAAGCGGCTGCGGTTCTTTTGAAAGAACTGCAAGCGGACTGTCTGTACCCATTGCGGCAATTGACTCTGTGCCGTTCTTTGCCATAGGAAGGATTGATGTCATAACATCTTCGTAGGTATATCCGAAAGCCTTCTGGAGTTTTTGTCTTTCTTTATATGAATGCTCCTCAACCTTCATATTAGGAATTTTGAGGTCTTTAAGACAAACAAGATTACTGTCGAGCCATTCACCGTAAGGCTGTTTTGACGCATAATACTCTTTGAGTTCATCGTCATCAATGAGTCTGCCCTGAACCGTATCGACAAGGAGCATTTTGCCCGGGCGAAGTCTTTCCTTTGTAACAATCTTTGCGGGATCAATAGGAAGTGCGCCGACTTCCGATGAAAGAATGAGGTTGCCATCATTCGTGATGTAATATCTTGACGGACGCAGACCGTTACGGTCAAGAACCGCACCCATAATATCACCGTCAGAGAAAAGGATTGACGCAGGACCGTCCCACGGCTCCATCATTGTTGCATAATACTGATAGAAGTCCTTTTTCTTCTGGCTCATTGTGCCGTTATTATCCCACGGCTCCGGAATTGTAATCATAACGGCAAGAGGAAGCTCCATGCCGCTCATTACGAGAAATTCAAGTGTGTTATCAAGCATTGCAGAGTCTGAACCCTCTGTGTTTACAACAGGAATAACCTTGTCAAGGTCGCCCTTGAGATGCTCCGAACGCATTGTTTCCTCACGGGCAAGCATCTTGTCAGCGTTGCCTCTGATTGTGTTGATTTCACCGTTGTGAACAATCATTCTGTTAGGATGAGCTCTCTGCCAGCTTGGATTTGTGTTGGTTGAAAAACGGGAGTGAACCATAGCGATTGCAGACTCGTAATCATCGTCCTGAAGATCAAGGAAGAAGTTACGGAGATCGCCGACAAGGAACATACCTTTATATACAATAGTTCTGCTTGAAAGCGAAACTACATATGTGTCTTCATTACTCTGTTCAAAAACTCTTCTTGCAACATAGAGCTTTCTGTCGAACGGAAGACCTCTTTTTACACCGTGAGGTCTTTTGATAAAGCACTGCATGATTGCAGGCATACATTCAACAGCTCTGTGACCGAGGACCTCGGGCTTTGAAGGAACATTTCTCCAACCGAGAACTGTAAGACCTTCTTTTTCTGCAATGATTTCAAACATCTTCTTTGCCTGATTTCTTGCAAGCTCATTCTGAGGGAAGAAGAACATACCTACAGCGTAATCTCTTTCGGAACCGAGCTTAATGCCGATTTCAGCAGCTGCCTTCTTAAAAAATTTGTGTGAAATCTGGAGAAGAATACCTACGCCGTCACCTGTTTTGCCTTCGGCATCCTTACCTGCTCTGTGTTCGAGAGTTTCAACAATTGTCAGAGCGTTTGCCACGGTGTCGTGTGACTTGATACCCTTAATATTAACAACAGCTCCGATACCGCAGTTATCATGTTCAAACTTCGGAGAATACAGAGTCTTGTTGTTCTCTCTGACTGTCTGTTCCATTAATGATCACCCTTTCCTGTTAATCACAAAAATTATTCAGCGGACTTTTTATATACATATATATGTAAAAGGAAGTTTGCTTTCGTAAACTTATCGGTTCAAAGTGGCAATTAATGTTCTGCCGGTTAATAATCAATCATATATATGTAATTGTAAAATGCCCAATCTCTTCTCAGCGGTAAAACCGCTATGCTCAGCCTGTGCTATATCCTGCAAAGGTGAATGTGCAGGTCGGCTGATGTTCTGAAATGCCCTGTCATCGTTGATCAAGAAAAATCAGCACTTAGATTATATAACTATACATTGTGCTTTGTCAAGGGAAAATAAAGGAAAATTGCAACTTTTAAGGGCAAAACTTTCATTTTACTGTGATTGTTGTAGAAAATATGCAACTCTTATCGGTGTTTCAGTTTAATTTTGCAGGAAATTTAATAAAACTTGCAATTTCAAAACTTTTTTCAAAAAATGTATTGACAAATTCGCAAAAGTGGAATATACTAACAACATCAAAGACAGCAAGGGCGCTGTGAGCTGAGGCTTACAGTGTCCTTTTCTGTTTTTATAAAGCAAAAATCAGACCATTAAAATTTATTTTCAAAATGGATAGGAGAGAATTAAAATGGCAAAAGTTCCCGAAATTTTTGGCAGCATGGTATTTAATGATCAGAAGATGCAGGAAAGACTTCCAAAGTCAACTTACAAGGCTTTGAAAAAGACAATCCAGAACGGTGAACCGCTTGACCTCAGCGTTGCAAATGTTGTTGCGGCTGCTATGAAGGACTGGGCAGTTGAAATGGGCTGTACCCACTACACACACTGGTTCCAGCCGATGACAGGTATCACAGCCGAAAAGCATGACAGCTTTATCGCACCGAACGGTGAAGGTCAGGTTATCATGGAGTTCTCAGGTAAAGAGCTTGTAAAGGGCGAGCCTGATGCTTCTTCTTTCCCAAGCGGCGGTATTCGTGCCACATTCGAGGCAAGAGGCTATACAACATGGGATCCAACATCATATGCATTCGTTAAGGACGGAACACTTTACATTCCTACAGCATTCTGTTCTTATACAGGCGAGGTCCTCGATAAGAAAACTCCTCTTCTTCGTTCAATGGAGAGAATTAATACAGAGGCTGTAAAGATTCTTCATCTTCTCGGCAAAGAAAATGTTACAAGAGTTACAACAACAGTAGGTCCGGAGCAGGAATACTTCCTTATTGATAAGGACGCTTACGATCAGAGAGAGGATCTTATTTATACAGGCAGAACACTTTTCGGTGCAAAAGCTCCTAAAGGACAGGAACTTGACGACCATTACTTCGGTGCAATCAAGACAAGAGTTGCTGCTTATATGAAAGACCTTGACGAGGAACTCTGGAAACTCGGTATCCTTGCAAAGACAAAGCATAACGAAGTTGCTCCTTCACAGCACGAGCTTGCTCCTATCTTCACAACAACAAACATTGCAACCGACCACAACGAGCTTACAATGGAAGTTATGAAGAAGGTTGCCGAAAGACACGGTCTTGTTTGTCTTCTTCACGAAAAGCCGTTTGCAGGTGTTAACGGTTCCGGTAAGCACAACAACTGGTCAATTTCAACCAACACAGGCGAAAACCTTCTTGAGCCCGGCAAGACTCCTGAAAACAACCTTCAGTTCCAGCTTTTCCTTGCAGCAGTTGTAAAGGCTGTTCACGAGTATCAGGATCTTCTCAGAATCACGGTTGCATCGGCAGGTAACGACCACCGTCTCGGCGCTAACGAAGCACCGCCTGCAATCATTTCAATGTATCTCGGTGATGACCTCGGCGAACTCGTTGATTCAATCATCAATGACAGAGAATATGTAAGCAAGGGTAAGCAGAAGATGAGAACAGGCGTTGATGTTCTTCCTGACTTTATGAAGGACACATCGGATCGTAACCGTACATCACCTTTTGCATTCACAGGTAACAAGTTTGAATTCAGAGCACTTGGTTCTTCACTTAACATTGCCTGCCCTAACTATATGCTCAACACTATGGTAGCCGAAGAACTTTCAGAGTTCTACGATGAGCTTAAAGATGCGGATGATATGGACGCAGCTATCAAGGCTCTTGTTAAGAAAGTATTCACAGAGCATCAGAACATTATCTTCAACGGCAACAACTACGCTCCCGAGTGGGTTGAAGAGGCTGAAAGAAGAGGACTTCTTAACCTCAAGTCACTTCCTGACGCAATGGAACACTTCCTTGACAAGAAGAATGTTGACCTCTTTGTTAAGAATAAGATTTGTTCGGCAGACGAAATCCGTGCAAGATATGAAATTGAGCTTGAAAGCTATTCTAAGCAGATTAACATTGAGGCTCTCACAATGATTGATATGGCTAAGAAGAACATTCTTCCTGCCGTTACATCATATGTAAGAGATCTTACGGATACAGCACTTGCCAAGAAGGCACTTTCAGACGCTATTCCTACAAGTGTTGAGGAAGACCTTATTACAAGCCTTTCAAACAAACTTGTATGTTTCTCAAAGAAAACTGCAGAGCTTGAAGAGGCTGTTATCAAGGCAAGTGACTACAGCGATGACAACCTCAAGTATGCTAAGTACTACAGAGAAACAGTATTTGCACTTATGCAGGAACTCAGAGCTGTCGGTGACGCAATGGAAACAGAAACAGCTTCGGAATACTGGCCTTATCCTTCATACGGCGAACTTCTTTTCGGTGTGTGATTGATAGAACCTCTATTTATACTAAATAACATTATTTATATTGTATAACAGGTAACACAACGGCGTGTGATTGACAGAATTAAACTGTCAACTCCACGCCGTTTTTGTTATTTTGATAAAAGGAGAGATTTATATGGCAGAACTAATTTACGGAGGCACAGGCGTCTGGTTTATGATTGGCGCATTACTCGTGTTCTTTATGCAGTGCGGATTCGCAATGGTTGAAACCGGTTTTACAAGAGCTAAAAACGCAGGTAACATCATTATGAAAAACCTGATGGACTTTTGTATCGGTACGGTTGTATTCAGCTTGTTAGGCTTCGGACTCATGATGTCTGAGGACTATGTTGCAGGATTCATCGGTGTTCCCAACCTCAATATGTTCACAGACTGGATGAACTTTGATTGGAACTCATTCGTATTCCAGCTTGTATTCTGTGCTACAGCAGCTACTATCGTTTCAGGTGCTATGGCAGAGCGTACAAAATTCTCGGCATACTGTGTTTACAGCGCAATTATTTCACTCGTTGTTTACCCGATTGAAGCGGGTTGGGTTTGGAACGGTCAGGGTTGGCTTGCACAGCTCGGCTGTATCGACTTTGCAGGTTCAATCGTAATTCATATGGTCGGCGGTATCTCGGCACTTGTCGGCGCAATCATTCTCGGACCCCGTATCGGTAAATACGGCAAGAACGGCAAGGTAAACGCTATCCCCGGTCACAGCATCACACTCGGTGCTCTCGGTGTATTCATTCTTTGGTTTGCATGGTACGGCTTTAACGGTGCCGCTGCTGAAGACGGCGCTCGTCTCGGTCAGATTCTTCTTACAACAACAATTGCTCCGGCAGTTGCAACAGTAACAACCATGCTCTTTACATGGATCAAGAACGGCAAGCCTGATGTTTCAATGTGTCTTAACGCATCACTCGCAGGTCTTGTAGCAATCACGGCAGGTTGTGCAGATGTTGACGCAATCGGCGCAGCAGTTATCGGTATCGTTTCAGGTATCCTCATCGTAGTAGCAGTTGAATTTGTTGATATCAAGCTTAAAATAGATGATCCTGTCGGCGCATTCTCGGTACACGGCGTAAACGGTATGTGGGGCGGCCTTGCAGTAGGTCTTTTCGCAACAGGTAACGGTCAGAACGGTGTTACAGGTCTTTTCTACGGCGGTGGCTTTGCTCAGCTTGGTAAGCAGGCTCTCGGTATTGTTACAATCGTAGCTTGGACAGTTGTTTGCATGATTATCGTATTCACAATCATCAAAAAGACAGTAGGTCTTCGTGTTACAAAGGACGAAGAAATGAAGGGCCTCGATATCTGCGAGCACGGTCTTATCAGCGCATATGCAGACTTTATGCCAATCGGTGTCGGTACAGCTTCACTTGATGAAACATTTGATGTTGACAGCAATGTTCCTGTAACTCAGGCAGTTCCCGTTCAGCTTGCCGGCAAGTATGATATGGCTACCGACGGCACAAAGATTACTAAGATTGACATTCTTCTCAAGCAGTCAAAGCTTGAAGCTCTTAAAGAAGAAATGGATAAGCTCGGCATCACAGGTATGACAGTATCTCAGGTACTCGGTTGCGGTGCTCAGAAGGGTAAAGCAGAGTATTACCGTGGTGTTGCTATTGAAAGTAACCTCCTTCCTAAGATGAAGGTTGAAATCGTAGTTTGCAAGGTTCCTGTAAAGGCAGTTGTTGATGCGGCTGTTAAGGCACTTTACACAGGTCACATCGGTGACGGCAAAATCTTTATCTATGATGTTGAAGATGTTGTTAAGGTTAGAACAGGCGAAACAGGCTACGACGCTATGCAGGATATTGAATAATCCCCAATAGCTTAATTAACCTATCCTTTTTAATTCACATAAACCGAGACGCCCCGAACGGCAATAGCTGTTCGGGGCGTTTTGGCTCTATACTATATATAATATAGTGTCAAAAATCAAAGTTTACACTATGAAGGATATTTGAATTATACAGCTTAAAACCATAAATAATAATGAAAAGACAATTTGTTGTAAAGCCCGAAAAATGTTGAAAAGTGTAAAACAAATTTGCAATGAAAATGTTTTTACAAAATTGTAAAAAATATTGTCATAATTCCTTTAAGTAAATAACAATAGGGGTTAATCTTGTAAAATAATAAGATGAATGAAACAATATGCGGTGGTGAGGTTCTTGAAAAATGCTTTGTTGATTTCACACTCTGAACAGAGTGCCGTTTCTTTGTCACAATTGCTCGGAAGCGAAGGCTATACGGAGATTTCCGTCTGCCAAACCTCACAGGAGGCTAAGGAGCTTGCAAATGGTGAGGTTTTTGACCTCATCTGCGTCAATGCACCGCTTGAAAAGGAAAACGGCATTGAGCTTTCAAAGTACTTTGCCGGAACAACCCGTTCAAGTGTTGTGATTATCGTTCCGCAGCGAAATGCGGATTATGTGAATGACGCACTCACGGAGCACGGTGTTCTTGTTATTGCAAAGCCCGTAAACAAGCACCTGTTTCACCACTTTTTGCAGTTTACGGAATGTTTTAAGATGCGTATGTTCCGTGTGATTGAGGAAAATGAAAAGCTCAAGCATATGGTTGCGGATATGAAGATAATAAACAGAGCAAAGTTCCTGCTTATTACCTGCCTTAATATGTCCGAAGATCAGGCGCATCGCTATCTTGAAAAACAGGCTATGGATCTCAGAACAAGCAAGCTTGAGGTTGCAAAGCAGGTTATCAGAACATATGAGAACTGACTGCAATTTTTTAGTTTATTGAAAGGAATGTGTTTTTATGAGCCGTGCGGCATACTTAATCCTTGAAAACGGAACAGTTTTTGAGGGCAAGGCGTTTGGTGCCGAAAAAGAAACTACGGGAGAACTTGTTTTTACTACAGCAATGACAGGTTATCTTGAAACACTCACCGACCCCAGCTATTACGGTCAGGTGGTTATTCAGACATTCCCTTTAATCGGCAACTATGGTGTTATCCCTGCCGATTTTGAAAGTGACTCTCCGTCGCTGAAAGGTTATATTGTACGAGAATGGTGCCAAGTTCCTTCAAACTTCCGTTGTGAGGGTGATCTTGACACCTTTTTAAAAGAGTCGGGAATTCCCGGTATTTACGGAATTGACACTCGTGCGCTCACAAGAATTGTGCGTGAATACGGTGTTCTGAACTGCAAAATCTCCTATTCTCCCGATGTGACAAAGGAAGAACTTGACGAGATTAAGAACTATGTTATTACAGAGGCTGTTGAAAGCACTACTATAAAAGAAAAAGAGCATTTTGACGCTGAAAACGGCGACCTCAATGTTGTACTTATGGATTTTGGCGCAAAGCATAACATCGGCAGAGAGCTTGTCAAGAGAGGTTGTAACCTTACAGTCGTTCCCGCCCACACAACAGCGGATGAAATTAAGGCTATGAATCCCGACGGCGTAATGCTTTCAAACGGACCGGGAGATCCTTCGGACAACACAGAGATTATTGCAGAGCTCAAAAAGCTTTGTGACTTCGGGATTCCGACCTTCGGTATCTGTCTCGGTCATCAGCTTCTTGCGCTTTCACAGGGTGCAAAAACAGAAAAGCTCAAGTACGGTCACAGAGGTGCAAACCAGCCTGCAAAAGAGGTTGAAACAGGCAGAGTTTACATTACATCACAGAACCACGGCTACGCTGTTGTAAGCGACAGTATGCCCGAAAACGGCAAAGTAAGCTTTGTAAACGGTAATGATAACACCTGCGAGGGCGTAAACTACACAAATATGCCTGCTTTCTCGGTTCAGTTCCATCCGGAAGCTTGCGGCGGTCCTCATGATACAGCGTTTTTGTTTGACCGTTTTATTGAATTGATGAAGAACAACAGAAAATAAGAGTCCGAAATTCGGATTACTATTCAGCATAAGAACAGATACAATAATTACTTGAACGAGGAATGATTATATGCCACTCAAAAAGAATATCAAACGAGTTATGGTAATCGGTTCGGGCCCTATCGTAATCGGTCAGGCTGCCGAATTTGACTATGCAGGCACACAGGCTTGCCGTGCGCTTAAAGAAGAAGGACTTGAGGTTATTCTCGTAAACTCAAACCCTGCTACAATTATGACTGATAACGCAATGGCTGATAAAATCTACATTGAGCCGTTGACGCTTGAAACAGTTAAGAGAATCATCAAAAAGGAACGCCCTGACAGCCTTCTTTCAACCCTCGGCGGTCAGACGGGTCTTACCCTTTCAATGCAGCTTGCAAAAGAGGGCTTCCTTGATAAATACAATGTTCAGCTTCTCGGTGCAAACCCCGAAACAATCGACAAGGCAGAGGACAGACAGCTTTTTAAGGACACAATGATTGAAATCGGTCAGCCTGTTATTCCGTCACTTGTTGTTACAGATGTTGAATCAGCTGTTAAGTTTGCCGATGAAATCGGTTATCCTGTAATTATCCGTCCTGCATTCACACTCGGCGGTACAGGCGGCGGTATTGTCGATAACGAGGAAGAGCTTCGTGAAATCACATCAAACGGTCTTGAACTTTCTCCTATCACACAGGTGCTTGTTGAAAAATGTATCTCAGGTTGGAAGGAAATCGAGTTTGAGGTTATGCGTGACAGCGACGGAAATGTTATTACTGTCTGCTCAATGGAAAACTTCGATCCTGTAGGCGTTCACACAGGCGACTCAATCGTTATCGCTCCTACGGTAACACTTGCCGACAAGGAATATCAGATGCTCAGAAGTGCGGCTCTCAACATTATCTCTGCGCTTAAAGTAGAGGGCGGTTGTAACTGCCAGTTCGCACTCAACCCCGAAACATTTGAATATGCGGTTATCGAGGTTAATCCCCGTGTATCCCGTTCATCGGCACTTGCGTCAAAGGCAACAGGTTATCCTATTGCAAAGGTTGCCGCTAAAATTGCTATCGGTTACACACTTAATGAAATCAAGAATGCCGTTACAGGTACAACATACGCTTGCTTTGAGCCGGCGCTCGACTATGTTGTTGTAAAATTCCCAAAATGGCCTTTCGATAAATTTGTATATGCAAAGAGAACACTCGGTACTCAGATGAAGGCAACAGGCGAGGTTATGGCTATTGCTCCGACATTTGAGCAGGCTATTATGAAAGCCGTAAGAGGTGCCGAGATTTCTCACGATACTCTCAATGACAAGGAATTTGCAGAGCTTTCAAACGCATCGGTTTATGACAGACTCAGCGTTTGCGATGACAGAAGAATCTTCTGCGTATATGAGGCTCTCAAGAGAGGCATTACAGTAGAACAGATTCACAACATCACTCTCATTGATGAGTGGTTCCTTGAAAAGCTCAAAAATCTTATTGCCGTTGAAAACGAACTCAAGAACGGCGAGCTTACGGAGGATCTCTATGTTCGTGCCAAGAACAAGGGATTCCTTGACAGAACAATTGAAAAAATCACAGGCAGGAAGGTTGAAAATCCGCTTGTTCCTGTTTATAAAATGGTTGATACCTGCGCCGCAGAATTTGAGGCTGAAACTCCTTACTTCTATTCAACATTTGATAAGGAAAATGAAGCTGAGGAATTCATCAAAGAGCAGAAGAGCGATAAGAAAACAGTTATCGTATTCGGTTCGGGTCCTATCAGAATCGGTCAGGGTATCGAATTTGACTATGCGTCTGTTCACTGCGTATGGGCGCTCAAAAAGGCAGGCTACGATGTTGTTATCGTAAACAACAACCCTGAAACAGTATCAACAGACTTTGACACAGCCGACAGACTTTATTTTGAACCGCTCACAACCGAAGATGTTATGGGCATAATAAAGACAGAGAATCCGTTCGGTGTAGTTGTTGCATTTGGCGGACAGACAGCAATTAAGCTTACAAAGTTCCTCAGCGACAACGGTGTAAATATTCTCGGCACATCATACGATGCCATTGATATGGCAGAGGACAGAGAGCGTTTTGACGAGCTTCTTGAAAAGTATCACATTAAGCGTCCCCGTGGCGTAACGGTTATGACAACAGACGAGGCTCTCGATGTTGCAGACAAAATCGGTTATCCTGTTCTTCTCCGTCCGTCATATGTTCTCGGCGGTCAGAATATGATTATTGCATTCAACGAAGATGATGTCAAAGAGTATATGGCAATCATTCTTGCACAGAATATTGAAAATCCGATTCTTATTGATAAGTACCTTCAGGGTACAGAGCTTGAAGTTGACGCCATTTGTGACGGTGAAGATATTCTTATTCCGGGTATTATGGAGCATATCGAGCGTGCCGGTGTTCACTCGGGCGACTCAATTGCGGTTTATCCGGCATGGAATCTCTCAGACAGAATGACTCAGATTATTATTGAAAGCTCAAAGAACCTTGCAATCGAACTCCGTACAAAGGGACTTGTAAACATTCAGTACCTTATCTATAAAGACGAACTCTATGTTATCGAGGTAAATCCCCGTTCTTCAAGAACAATCCCTTACATCAGTAAGGTAACAGGCGTTCCTATGGTTGACCTTGCAACAAGAGCAATGCTCGGTGAAAAGCTCAAAGATATGGGCTACGGCACAGGCCTTTACAGAAAGAGTCCTTACATTGCGGTTAAGGTTCCCGTATTCAGCTTTGAAAAGCTTATCAATGTTGATAACCACCTCGGTCCTGAGATGAAGTCAACAGGTGAAGTTCTCGGTGTTGCAGGCACACTTGAGGAGGCTCTCTATAAGGGACTCATCGGTGCAGGCTACAAGATGAAGAAAAAGGGCGGTGTGTTCATCACAGTCCGTAATTCGGATAAGGCTGAAATCGGTGAAATCGCAAAGAAATACTACGATCTCGGATTCAGAATCTACGCAACAGAGGGTACAGCGGATGTACTCAAGAAGTACGGTATTGACGCCGTAAGCGTAAAGAAAATTCACGAGTCCAAGACAAACAATACTCTTACACTCATTGAATCGGGCAAGATTCAGTATGTTATTTCAACATCTGCAAAGGGCAGAATTCCTTCAAGAGATTCTGTTAAAATTCGTCGTAAGACTGTTGAAAGAAATATTCCGTGTCTTACATCTCTTGACACGGCAAATGCACTTGCAGATTGCCTCAAGAGCCACTATTCACAGCACAGCACGGAGCTTATCGACATTAACCACATGAGAGAGGAAAAGCTTATGTTAAAATTCACTAAGATGCAGGGTATAGGCAACGACTATATCTATTGCAGCACTTTTGATCAGGAAATCAGCAACCCCGAGGCGCTTGCCGTAAGACTTTCTGACAGACATTTCGGTATCGGCGGCGACGGTATTATTCTTGTTTGCCCTTCAAAGGTTGCAGATGCAAAGATGAAAATGTACAACCTTGACGGTTCAGAGGGTAAGATGTGCGGTAACGGTATCCGTTGCGTAGGTAAGTTCCTCTATGACCACGGTATGGTTGATATCAACGAAAAAGACGAAATTACAATTGAAACACTCAGCGGCATCAAGAAACTCAAGGCTTATACTTCAGGCGGAAAGGTTAACCGTCTCAGAGTTGATATGGGCAAGGCTATTCTTGAACCGAAGGAAATTCCTGTTGTTCTTGACGGTGACAAGGTTGTTGACAGACCTGTTGAAATTGCAGGCAAGAACTATAACATCACCTGCGTATCAATGGGCAACCCACACTGCGTGGTATTCATGGACGATATTGATAATCTTGACATTGAAACCGTAGGACCGGAGTTTGAAAACGATAAGCTCTTCCCTGAAAGAGTGAATACAGAATTTGTAACAGTTCTCGATGACCATACAATCAAGATGAGAGTGTGGGAGCGTGGCTCAGGCGAAACATGGGCTTGCGGTACAGGCGCTTGTGCCGTTGCAGTTGCCGCTTGTGAAAACGGTTTCTGCAAAAAGGGCGAAGACATCAAGATTAAGCTCAAGGGCGGCGATCTTATTATCAACTATACTGATGAAACGGTATATATGACAGGTAATGCGGAAAAAGTATTTGAAGGCGAAGTTGAGGTGTAATCGTGGAGATAACCGAACATAAGAAAAATAAAAAATATATATTTGTAACAGGCGGTGTCGTATCCGGTCTTGGCAAGGGTATCACAGCCGCATCTCTCGGCAGACTTTTAAAGGCAAGAGGGCTCAAGATTGTTGCTCAAAAGCTTGACCCGTATATCAATGTCGATCCGGGTACAATGAGCCCGTATCAGCACGGCGAGGTATATGTAACGGAGGACGGTGCAGAAACCGACCTCGACCTCGGCCATTATGAGCGTTTTATTGATGAGGACCTTAACAAGTATTCAAACCTCACAACAGGTAAGGTTTACTCAAATGTTCTTGAAAAGGAGCGTCACGGCGACTATCTCGGTAAGACAGTTCAGGTAATTCCTCACATCACAAATGAAATCAAGTCTTTTATCTACAATGTAGGTGAAAAGACTAATGCCGATGTTGTAATTACGGAAATCGGCGGTACGGTGGGCGATATCGAAAGCCAGCCGTTCCTTGAGGCTATCCGTCAGGTATCTCTTGAAGTCGGCAGAGAGAACAGCATCTTTATTCATGTAACTCTCGTTCCCTATATCAAGGGCAGTGAGGAACACAAATCAAAGCCGACACAGCATTCTGTAAAAGAGCTTCGTTCACTCGGTATCAATCCCGATATCATCGTTCTTCGTTGTGACGAACCTCTTGAGGAGAGCATTTTCAACAAGATTGCACTTTTCTGCAATGTAAAGCCGGATTGTGTAATCGAAAATATTACTCTCCCAACGCTTTATCAGGCACCTCTTATGCTTGAAAAGAGCAATTTCTCAAATGTTGTATGTCGTGAGCTCAATATTGTAACGGACAAAAAGCCCGACCTTTCCGAGTGGGAAGAAATGCTTAGCCGTATCAACAACCGCACAAAGAAATGCACGATTGCTCTTTGCGGTAAGTATGTTGCTCTCCATGACGCATATCTTTCTGTTGCAGAGGCACTTCGTCACGGTGGCTATGAAAATTCTGCCGATGTTGAAATCAAGTGGGTTGACTGCGAACTTCTTACAAAGTACAAGGTTGACGAGCTTCTCGGTGATGTTGACGGTATTCTTGTTCCGGGCGGCTTTGGTAACAGAGGTATCGAAGGTAAGATTATGGCTGCAAAATATGCCCGTGAGCATGATATTCCGTATCTCGGAATCTGCCTCGGTATGCAGACTGCAGTAATCGAATACGCAAGAGATGTTCTCGGCTATGCTGATGCCAACAGCGGTGAGTTTACACCAGAGGGCAAGCATAATGTTATTGACCTTATGCCTGAACAGGAAGGCATTGAGGATATGGGCGGCACAATGCGTCTTGGTGCATATCCGTGTGTTATCAAGCCCGATTCGCTTATGGCTAAGGCTTACGGTCAGCATGAAATTTCAGAGCGTCACCGTCATCGTTATGAGTTCAATAACGATTTCAGAGAGGAAATTGAAAATGCAGGCATGAAGATTACAGGTACTTCACCTAACGGACTTCTTGTTGAGGCTGTTGAAGTTCCCGACAACCGTTTCTTCGTTGCTGTTCAGTATCACCCCGAGTTCAAGTCACGCCCGAACCGTGCTCATCCGCTTTTCAGAGAATTTATTAAGGCATCACTTGAAAAGTAATTGATTTTTCCACTTAACTTTCAGATTTAAAGGACTGATTTTAATGAAGATTAACAGAAATTTTGACAATCTCGTTCCTAACTATCTTTTTGCAGATGTTGCAAAAAAGACAAATGCATATATTGCGGCTCATCCCGATAAAAAGGTTATCAAGCTTGGTATCGGTGATGTAACCCTTCCGCTTGCTCCTGTTGTTGTTGAAGCAATGAAAAAGGGTGCAGAGGATCTTGCTCACAAGGAAACCTTCAAGGGCTATCCCGATTATGAGGGCTACGAGTTTCTCAGACAGGCTATTTCAGATTATTACAAGAGCTTTGGTGTTGCAGTAGCCGCTGACGAAATCTTTGTATCAGACGGTGCAAAGTCGGACTGCGGTAACATAGGTGACATCTTCTCAAAGGATAATGTTGTTCTTGTAACCGATCCTGTTTACCCCGTATATGTTGACTCAAACATTATGGCAGGCAGAGAAATTGTTTATGCCGCATCAAATGAGGCAAACGGCTTTGCCGCTCTCCCTGATGAAAATGTAAAGGCAGACATCATCTACCTTTGCTCACCTAACAACCCTACAGGTTCTGCATACAATGCCGAACAGCTCAAGGCATGGGTTGACTATGCTCTTAAAAACGATGCAATAATTCTCTACGATTCAGCGTATGAGGCATTCATCACAGAGGATCTTCCTCGTTCAATTTTTGCAATCGAAGGTGCAAGAAAGTGTGCAATTGAAATGTGCTCACTTTCAAAGACAGCAGGCTTCACAGGTACAAGATGCGGTTACACGGTAATTCCTAAGGAGCTTGAGCGTGACGGTCACAATATCTATGCAACATGGTACCGCCGTCAGGCAACAAAGTTCAATGGTGTTTCATGGCCTGTTCAGTGTGCTGCTGCCGCTGTATTCAGCGAAGAAGGTCAGAAGCAGATCAAGGAGAACATTTCTTACTATCAGGAAAATGCAAGAATTATCGCATCTGCTCTTGATGAACTCGGCATTTACTACACAGGCGGTAAGAATTCACCTTACATCTGGCTCAAGTGTCCGAACAATATGGGCAGTTGGGAATTCTTTGACCTCCTCCTCAACGAGGCAAATGTTGTAGGTACTCCGGGTGAGGGCTTTGGCGAAAACGGTGCCGGCTACTTCCGTCTTACATCATTCGGTGACAGAGAAAACACAATTGAGGCTGTTGAGAGAATCAAAAAGGTTCTCACAAACCTCTCAAAGTAATTTGATTGAATTCAGATTATTATATTGAATAAAACACACAGCGGATAACCCGAATTTTAAGGTTATCCGCTGTTCTTATACGGTGAGCCGCCCCTACGCAAAAAAAGGACATTCCATTTGGAATGTCCTTTTGATATCATATTATATTATAATCAGAACTTAATCTTTTTATAATCAGAACTTAATCTTTTCAGCAATATAATCGTTGAGCTTGTCAATTGCAACTCTTTCCTGCTGCATTGTGTCACGGTCACGAACCGTTACACAACCGTCGTCAACAGACTCAAAGTCATATGTGATACAGAATGGAGTACCGATTTCGTCCTGTCTTCTGTAACGCTTGCCGATTGAACCGGCATCGTCATAATCAGTCATAAAGTCGGCTGAAAGCTGTTCATAAACCTTGCCGGCCTGCTCGTTGAGCTTCTTTGAAAGCGGAAGAACGCAAGCTTTGTACGGAGCAAGTGTCGGATGAAGTCTTAACACAACTCGTGTATCCTTTTCGTCAATAACTTCTTCATCGTAAGCCTCAACAACAAGAGCAAGGAAAAGACGCTCAACACCGAGTGACGGCTCAATAACATACGGAATGTACTTCTCGTTTGTTGTCGGATCAAAATACTCAAGTGTCTTACCGCTTGTTTTGCTGTGCTGTGTAAGGTCATAGTCTGTTCTGTCGGCAACGCCCCAAAGCTCGCCCCAACCGAACGGGAAGAGATATTCAAAGTCTGTTGTGGCTTTTGAATAGAAACAAAGCTCCTCTTTTGCATGGTCACGAAGACGGAGATTTTCTTCCTTAATATTGAGAGAATAGAGCCAGTCACGGCAGAAACCTCTCCAGTATTCAAACCATTCAAGGTCAGTGCCCGGCTTGCAGAAGAATTCAAGCTCCATCTGCTCAAACTCACGAACACGGAAAATAAAGTTACCGGGTGTGATTTCGTTTCTGAAAGATTTACCGATTTGTGCAACACCGAAAGGAACTTTCTTACGGCTTGTTCTCTGAATGTTAGAGAAGTTCACGAAAATGCCCTGAGCAGTTTCGGGACGAAGATAAATTTCATTCTTGCTGTCCTCTGTAACGCCCTGGAATGTTTTGAACATAAGGTTGAACTGACGAATGTCGGTAAAGTTGTGCTTGCCGCAGTTAGGACACGGAATTTCTTTTTCCTTGATGTAATTCATCATTTCTTCATTTGTCCAGCCTGCAACATTTGTGCCGTCAAAATCTTCAATAAGGTTGTCGGCACGGTGACGGGTTTTACATTCCTTACAATCCATAAGCGGATCAGAGAAACCGCCGAGATGACCCGATGCAACCCATGTCTGCGGGTTCATAAGAATTGCAGAGTCAAGACCTACATTATATTTGTTCTGCTGAACAAACTTTTTGAGCCATGCGTTTTTGATATTGTTTTTAAGTGCAACACCGAGCGGACCGTAATCCCATGTGTTTGCAAGACCGCCGTAAATTTCGGAGCCTGGGTAAACAAAGCCTCTGTTTTTACACAGGGCAACGATTTTATCCATGGTTTTTTTGCTGTTTTCCATAACTTAACCTCTCTTAACAGATAGATAGATAAAAATAACCATTAAAATAATACAATTATTTGCAACTGTTGTCAAGTAAAAACACCAAATGTTAGCGCATAACAATAGGTTTAAAACAAGAATTAGAAAAAATTTACAAACTTGCCAAAAACCACTTGTAAATGTGAGCATTTTGATATATAATGTAATTACTCGAAATTTGAGTAACAAAAAAGGAGGAATTAGCGATGAAAAAATCATCCAAGGTTCTCAGTTTGGTGCTTGCAGTTCTTATGGCTGTATCCTGTTTTTCAGGCTTGACCATATTCTCTGCATCAGCTGAAGAAACCGACACAAAAATCTATTTTGACGCATCTAATCTCCCTGCAGAGTGGGGAACAACAAAGACAGTATACTGTCACCTTTACGCTGTAGCAGGCGATGATTTACCTGAAACATCTTGGCAGGGTAAGGCAGAGAAATGTAAGAAGGATCCTGCTACAGGTCTTTACTACTTCGATACTGCAAAATTGAAGTCAGCTGACGGCACAAATCACGGCGGTCTTAAAGACAACGCTGACTATGCTGTAATTTTCTCAACAATTGATACTAAATCACAGAGTCACCAGACCTGTAATGTAACACTCGGCAAGCCTTGTCTCGGCGACACAATTTACCTCACAGGCGGTACAGTTGAGAATACCGAAGATTCATCAAAGCGTGACTTTGCTGCAACATGGAAGAATAACAGCGATAACTACGGTCCAAAGGCTGCAATCACATCACTCGGTCATGTAACTGAGGGCAGATTCCCGATTTACCTTTCAAGAGCAGAAATGGTTGCACAGGCTCTTTTCAACTGGGCTGTTAAGAATGCTAAAAACTACACTCCCGAAACTGTAGCTGACATTTGTGCACAGGTTGAGGCTGAGCCAATGGATGTTTACAACGCTTATGCTGAAATGTATGCAACAGAGCTTGCTGATCCCGTAGCTTATCCCGACTGTGCTCCGCTTACAACAGTAGCTACACTTCTCGGTGTTGATCCTTCAGGTACAACAGCTCCTGCAACAGAAGAACCTACAACTGTTGAGCCTACAACTGTTGAGCCCACAACTGTTGAGCCTACAACTGTTGAACCCACAACAGAACCCACTACAGAACCTGCAACAGAGCCTGCTGATGCAACACAGTATGTTGTAGCAGGTGTTGAGTCACTCACAGGTTATGAATGGCAGGGTTCTCCTGCACTCGCTCCCGAAAATGTAATGACAAAGAGCGGCGATGTTTATACAAAGACATTTACAGCTGTTCCGGTGGGCAAAAGCTATCAGCTCAAGGTCGTTGCAAACACAGGCGACGAGCAGAAGTGGATCGGTCTTGACGGTACAGACAACAATGTAACTTTCGATGTAGAGAGTGCTTGTGATGTTACTGTAACATTCGATCCTGCTACAAACAAGATTACTGTAACAG
>ERZ857785.75-NODE-75-length-126761-cov-9.413216_pt1 | contig 126761 bp, 105 predicted proteins | sample MGYA00519763_ERZ857785 | MGnify/ENA primary metagenome ERZ857785 (study PRJEB31778, sample SAMEA3449365) | human gut metagenome | biome: human gut; feature: human-associated habitat; material: faeces | place: United Kingdom | collected 2010/2012 ...
TACCGAACGGTACGCACGGTGGTGTGAGAGGTCGGCTACTCAACTAATGGGTAGTCTCCTACTCGATTTAAGCTTTAATGTCTGCACTGTTAAATTTGCGTGATTGAATGTTGCTGTTTTAAAGTGATAAATAAGTTTTCGAGGCGCTAAAGTTGAATATATTGTGCTTTGGTGTTATAATAAGCTGATAACACAGACAGGCGGTGACATTATTGCTGAAAAAAGGGGAAGAGCTTCAGCCATTGGGCAATGGGGTAAGCGTTATAGTGTCAAAGGAACACCATTTTTTTACCGATACCATTTTGCTGGCAAACTTTTCTAAGCCCAGACCTAACGACAAGGCTGTAGACTTAGGTACAGGCTGCGGTACAATACCGCTTTTGTGGAATAAGGAAACACCCAATAATCACACCTACGCTGTTGAAATTCAGCAAAACGGCGCTGATATGGCACAGCGGTCTGTACAAATGAATAATCTTCAGGATAAAATTACGGTAATAAATGCCGACCTTAATAAATTGAAAGGCGTTTTGCCCCTTGGCAGTTTTGATGTTGTTGCCTGCAACCCACCATATAAGCCTATAGGAACGGGGGTAGTCAGCAGCGGGCAATCACATTCAATTATTCGGCATGAAAGCAGCTGTACTGTTGATGATGTAGTAAGAGTGGCGTCCGGACTGTTGCGTTTTGGCGGCAGGTTTTGTTTGTGCTTGCGGCCCGAGCGGCTTACCGACGTTTTTGTAGCTTTTAGAAAATACAGTCTTGAACCAAAGCGTCTTCAAATGGTTCAACAGCGTGTAAATAAAGCACCAAAGCTGTTTCTTGTAGAGGGCAGGCGTGGCGGAAAGCCCGGTGGACTGGTAACACTGCCAACGCTTTTTATAGAGAACAGCAACGGAGAGTATTCAGACGAAATGATGAAAATTTACGGTTCTTTTAAGGAGTGTTTATAATGTCGGGAATTTTATATGTAGTAGGCACGCCTATAGGAAATTTGGGGGATATGTCTCCCAGAGCAGTTGAAACCTTAGAAAATGTTGATTTTATAGCGGCTGAGGATACAAGAGTAACCTTAAAGCTTTTAAATCACTTTGGTATTAAAAAGCCTATGGTAAGCTACTTTGAGCATAATAAACACCAGCGTGGAGAGATAATTTGCCGGCGTATATTAAGCGGTGAAAACTGTGCTATTGTAACAGATGCCGGTATGCCCTGCATATCCGACCCGGGTGAGCTTTTGGTTAAGCAGTGTGAGGAATACGGTATAGAGGTAAAGGCTGTTCCGGGGCCAAGTGCGGTAATTTCCGCCTTAGCAATATCCGGCTTGCCAACAGGAAGATTTACATTTGAGGGCTTTTTAAGTGTAAACAAAAAAAGCAGAATGGAGCATCTGGAGTCCGTAAAAAATGAAACAAGAACAATGATTTTTTATGAAGCTCCACACAAGCTGAATGCAACGCTTCGTGATATGCTGGGGGCGTTTGGCAACAGAAGTATAGCGATAGTTCGAGAGCTTACAAAAATACACGAAGAGGTTATACGAACAACCCTAGAACAGGCTGTTGAGCGCTACAGTGAAGCACCTTTAAAAGGTGAAATTGTACTGGTTATAGACGGTACTAAGCCTGTTGACAACAATAAGGTATACACAGAAGAGGAAGCGGCAGATTTAGCAATAGCACTGGCAGCCGAGGAGGATATTTCGTTAAGCGAAGCGTCTAAAAAAGCGGCTAAGGAAACCGGTATAAAAAAGGGTATTATTTATAAATTGGCAACTGAAAGAGATGAAGTAAAATGACATATTTACAGGCACTTGATAAAATTAATTCGTTAATGCTTTTTGGGTCACGCCCGGGACTGGACAGAATACTAAAATTTCTTGACGCTATGGGCAATCCTCAGGATAAGCTTAAGTTTGTGCATATTGCCGGCACTAACGGCAAGGGCTCTACAAGCAAAATGATTGCGGCTGTGCTTAAAAGTGCCGGCTACAAAACCGGCTTGTTTATATCTCCTTATATAATTGATTTTAGAGAGAGAATACAAATTGACAACAATATGATAGAAAAGGAAAGTCTTGCAAAATGCGTAGAGGAAACATATCCTTTGCTGGAGGAGCTAAAAAAGCAGGGCGTAATTATAACAGAGTTTGAATATATTACAGCACTTGCATTTAAATATTTTGCAGAATCCGGTTGTGATGTTGTAGTGCTGGAAACAGGTATGGGTGGTTTGCTTGACTGTACAAATGTTATTAAGAATACTCTTGTTTCTGTTATTACAGCCATAAGCTACGACCACACAGCGGTGCTTGGCAATACTATAGAAGAAATTGCAGGGCAAAAGGCAGGCATAATTAAGCCCAACGGAAATACAGTATATTATCCTCAGGGTGACGCTGCCGATGATGTTATTGCAAAAACAGCACAGGAAAAGGAAAATAATCTTGTATATGCAGATACACTGCCGCTTAAAGCTGTTGAAATGACTATTGAATATACAAAAATGCTTTATAAAAATAATGAGCTGTTAATTCACCTGATTGGTGACCATCAGCTGAAAAATGCGGCCCTTGCTATTTCTGCCATAGAAATACTTAGAAATCGCTGCGGCTTTAATATTACAGACGAAAACCTAAAGGAAGGCTTGGCAAAGGCAGAAATGCCTGCAAGACTGGAGCTGCTGTGTAAGGAGCCTATGGTTCTTATTGACGGCGCACATAACCCTAACGGTATGGAGGCACTTTCTGTTGCAATAAGAAGATACCTGCGTGGCAAAAAAATAGTTTGTATAATGGGTATGCTAAAGGATAAAGACAGTAATTCGTCTTTGGAGTATTTGGACGGCCTTATTGATACGGTTATAACCCTGGAGCCTGACAACCCACGCAAGCAAAGCAGTGAAGACTTAGCGGAAAAGGCTGTTAAATTTTTCGATATTGTTTATCCTATGGACAGCTTTACAGACGCTATTGAAAAGGCCTTGAATATAGCAGGCGACGACGGTGCGGTTATCGTGTGCGGCTCGTTATATCTTGCCTCACAGCTTCGTCCGCTGATTGTTCGCTGCCTTAAAAAGCACAATAAAAATGTTTTAATCGACATTGAAAATTGATAAATTTTTTACGGGAAGTATTGTAAGATTTTACTACAGAGGATTTTGCAATTACCTACAGACAAAACAGAATATTTTATTATATAGAAATCTTCTGCCTTAGGGTGGAGGATTTTTTGTTTAGTTAGGTATATTTTGCGAAAAAATGTTAAAAATAAAGGAATGAGGAAAAATGTATGTGCAGGTAATTTTATCCCAAGGCGAGCTTACAGCTATGCTTTTGGGTGACATAGACCACCACACAGCCAGAGAAATGCGTAAGGAGATTGACGCTCTAATTGAAAAACACCACCCAACATTGCTAAGGCTTGACTATTCCGCCGTTCAGTTTATGGACAGCTCAGGCATAGGTCTTATAATGGGACGCTATAGGCTTATGCGGCTTATAGGCGGTACGGTTTTGGTTTGTAATGTGCCGCCGCATTTAAAAAGACTTATAGATTTGTCCGGAATAGGCTCTTTGGGGGTTTTAGAGTACAAAGGAAAGGAAGCATTAAAATGAATGTAATAAACGAAATGAAAATTTGCTTTGACAGCAAAAGCTGTAACGAGGCATTTGCCCGCAGTGCAGTGTCGGGTTTTATATTACAGCTTGATCCTACCATAGCAGAGCTGTCCGATATAAAAACAGCAGTTTCAGAGGCGGTAACAAATGCTATTGTTCACGGCTACAGCAGCACTATAGGCGATGTACATATTAAAGTGCAAATAATCGAGGGAGGGAAAGTGATAATCCAGGTAAAAGACAAAGGTGTAGGCATAGAAAATATTCAGCAGGCAATGGAGCCTATGTTTACTACCGGCGGCAGTGAACGGGCAGGCTTAGGCTTTGCTGTTATGCAGAGCTTTATGGATAAGATAAAGGTTACATCAAAACCCGGCAGGGGAACAACGGTAACAATGGAAAAATACATAATGCCACGGTTCTCTGCAAGAGATTCAATATGAACAGAGATGATTTTATTGAAAGTAATTTAGGGCTTGTACACGCCTGTGCCGCACGCTTTAAAGGAAAGGGAATTGAATACGACGACCTTTACAGTGCTGGCTGTGTAGGGCTTGTAAAGGCTGTTGATAATTTTGACAAGGAGCGTGGGCTGTGCTTTTCCACATATGCGGTGCCTGTTATACTGGGGGAAATTCGCCGGCTGTTTCGTGACGGCGGCACTGTAAAGGTAAGCAGAGGTTTAAAAGAGCTTTCTATAAAAGTAAACAGAGCTGTAAAGGATTTTAGAGATAAGCAGGGCTGCGAGCCTACCTTAGGGCAAATTTCAGAATTAATGGGAATAGAGCCACAGCAGATTGCCGAGGCTATAAACGCAGGCACACAGCCGCTTTCACTAACCTGTGAGGACGAAAACGGAGAAAGACAGCTGGATATTCCTGTGCTGCCGCCGGAGGAGAGGCTTACGGAAATAATGGCACTCAGACAAATAATAGGCGAACTGAACGAAATGGATAGGCAGCTTATTACACTTAGATTTTTTAAAAGCAAAACACAAACCGAGGCAGGCAAAATTTTGAATATGTCACAGGTACAAGTGTCACGCAGAGAGAAAAAAATACTGGAGAAAATGAGAAGTAAGCTATTGTAGTGAACCACTGCACAGATAAGAAAAAAGTATATTCACATAACTGCTTAGTAAAAAATTAAATAAATATGGTGAATTATAAATTAACTTGTGCTATAATAGCAACAAGCGAAATTGTGTTCGTATATTTACAGTTAATAGCTAAATACTAAATCTGTCAGCAAACAGTATTTGTATAAGCTAAAGGAGCAGTTATGCAGAATAAGAAAATTATTATAAAGGGAGCAAAGGAACATAACCTAAAAAATGTTGATGTTGAAATTCCCAGAGATAAGCTTGTAGTTATTACAGGCTTGTCCGGCTCGGGTAAATCATCTTTGGCGTTTGATACAATCTATGCCGAGGGACAAAGACGATATGTAGAAAGTCTGTCGTCATATGCCAGAATGTTTTTGGGACAAATGGAGAAGCCGAATGTTGAAAGCATAGACGGTCTTTCTCCGGCAATTTCAATTGATCAAAAAACGACATCAAAAAACCCGAGGTCAACCGTAGGAACCGTAACAGAAATATACGACTACCTCCGTTTGCTGTACGCAAGGGTAGGCGTGCCGCATTGCCCTGTGTGCGGCAGAGAGATAAAGCAACAAACCGTTGACCAAATTGTGGATAAGGTAATGGAGCTGCCCGAAAAAACGAAAATTCAAATTATGTCCCCTGTTGTGCGTGAAAAAAAGGGAGAGCATGTAAAGGTGCTGCAAAAGGCGCAAAAGGGCGGCTTTGTAAGAGCAAGGGTAGACGGCATTATATACGACCTTTCTGAAAAGATAACTCTGTCAAAAAATCAAAAGCATACTATTGAAATTGTGGTTGACAGACTTGTTGTAGCCGAGAAAATTCGTCCTAGACTTGCAGATTCTATAGAGATAGCCTCTAAGCTCTCAGACGGCTTGGTAGTTATAAATGTAATAGACGGCGAGGATATGCTGTTTTCACAAAACTATGCCTGTCCCGACCATGGCGTAAGCATTGAGGAGCTTTCGCCAAGAATGTTTTCCTTTAACAACCCAATGGGGGCTTGCCCTCACTGTACAGGCTTAGGCGTTTTTATGAGAATAGATCCCAACAGGATAATTCCGGACTGGGACAAAAGCATAGCCCAAGGCGGTATAAAGGGAAGCGGCTGGGCTATGGAGGGCAGCTCTATTGCCACTATGTATTTTGAAGGACTGGCGGATCACTATAATTTTGACCTTAATACACCGCTAAAGGATTTGCCACATGAGATTATTGATGTGCTTTTATACGGAACAAAGGGCGAAAAGTTTTATGTTCGCCACAGAACAGATTACGGTGACGGAACATATGAAACAGAGTTTGAGGGTGTTATCAATAATCTTGAACGCAGGTTTAAAAATACCCAAAGCAAGTGGATTAAAGAAGAAATACAGTCTTATATGAGCGAAGTGCCTTGTAAGTTCTGCCACGGAAAACGACTTTCTGAGGTTAGTCTGGCTGTAACCGTAAACGATATTAATATTTCTGACCTTTGTGAAAAATCAGTTGGAGAGGTGCTGGAGTTTATTAATAATTTGCACTTTAACGAAAGAGATTGGGCAATAGCCGAGCCTATCCTAAAGGAAATAAGAAACAGACTGGGCTTTTTAAACAGCGTAGGTCTTGACTACCTTACACTTTCCAGAGCATCCGGAACATTAAGCGGCGGAGAAAGTCAGCGTATAAGGCTGGCAACGCAAATCGGTTCGTTCCTAATGGGTGTGCTTTATATTTTGGACGAGCCAAGCATAGGCTTGCACCAAAGGGACAACGATAAGCTTATAGGCACTCTTAAAAAGCTTAGAGATTTAGGCAATACGGTAATTGTAGTGGAGCATGATGAGGACACAATGTATGCGGCCGATTATATTGTAGATGTAGGGCCGGGTGCAGGTATTCACGGCGGCGAAATTGTATGCTGTGGTGATATTAATAAAATAAAAAAATGCAAAAAATCGATTACAGGTCAGTACCTAAGCGGAGCACGAAGAATAGAGGTGCCCGAAGAACGCAGAAAGGGAACAGGTGCAAGGCTTGTAGTTAAAGGAGCAAGGCAGAATAATTTAAAAAATATAAATGTAGAGTTTCCTGTAGGAAAGTTTATTTGTGTAACAGGCGTGTCCGGCTCCGGCAAATCGTCACTTGTGAATGAAATTCTTTATAAGTATTTAGCTTCAAAGCTAAATCATGCTAAGTGTCAACCTGGAAAATTTAAGGAAATTACAGGTATCGAAAATTTTGACAAGGTAATAAATATAGACCAGTCGCCAATAGGCAGAACGCCACGCTCAAATCCCGCCACATATACCGGAGTGTTTACTGACATAAGAGAGCTTTTTGCGTCAACGCAGGATGCAAAAATTCGTGGCTACAGTACAGGCAGATTTTCCTTTAATGTAAAGGGCGGACGCTGTGAGGCCTGCCAGGGTGACGGCATTATAAAAATTGAAATGCATTTTTTGCCCGACATATATGTTCCTTGTGAGGTGTGCAAGGGTAAACGCTACAACCACGAAACGCTACAGGTAAAATATAAGGGTAAATCTATATACGATGTATTGGAAATGACTGTTGAAGAGGCGGTAGAGTTTTTTGCCAATATGCCTAAAATCTACAGAAAGCTGAAAACACTGCTTGAAGTGGGCTTGGGATATATTAAGCTGGGACAGCCTGCTACAACCCTTTCGGGAGGCGAGGCTCAAAGGGTAAAGCTGGCAACTGAGCTTTCAAAGCGTTCAACAGGCCGCACTATATATTTTTTGGACGAGCCTACAACAGGACTGCATATCGCAGATGTTCATAAGCTTATACAGGTTTTGCAGCAGCTGGTTGATGGCGGAAATACGGTTGTGGTTATAGAACATAATCTTGATCTTATAAAAACCGCAGACCATATTATAGACATTGGCCCTGAAGGCGGCGACAGAGGCGGTACGGTTGTAGCCTGTGGAACGCCTGAGGAAATAGTTGCCTGTGAAAAAAGCTATACAGGAAAATATTTAGCTCCTTTTCTTACAAAGAAGGCGGATAATTAACCGAGGTGTGCTGTACTGTAAAATAGTAAAGTACCACTGTAATGCAGGCAATGGCAATGGAACAGCAAACCGTTGTTAAGGGTACACACTTTTGAAAAGGACTTAAATGTGCATAAAAATGGATTTTTATTAAAAATGAGTCAGCTGCTCCCAAAAAAATAAAATTTTTATTGAAAAGCAACAAAAACATATTGACTTTTTACAAATCTGTGGTATCATAAATATGGTAAGTTAATTAAACGCTTAGTGAGATTAGTTTACTCCTTTTTCTTTATCTTATGTTTGGGGTTTAATTCTATTATCATCAAAGAAGCTCTGTCGAGGCGGCAGAGTTTTTCTTTTTTATATAAAGGTATATATTTTATAGCTGTTGTACTTTTTATTCGGCAGTGAAGATATGCAAGTAATATTACAGCTTTTTGCTGCGGCGTTTTTAGGGTTACATTTTGTATGTACAACATATACACCGCAGCTTTTTATGAAGCGGCTTAAAATAAGCGGATAATTTTATGACAAAATGAAAAAGCCCTTTGACTGAGAATTTTGAGTAAAGATAAAACCGGAAATTATGAATAATAAACCGACATTTGAGAATAAATAAAATATACCATTAATAATTTTCCAATGAAGGAGGCGTTTATATTTCATTTAAAGACAAAAGATTACAAAATGTAACCATTTGCTGCGAGAAAGCTTACATTTTACGGCCTGTCAGAAGCATAGATAACATAGCAATGACAGGCAACAGGTTAAAAATTAAACAATTTTAATTAAATTTGGCGGATTTTTTAATAAATAAGTACATATATACAGATGCTTTGGAAAAAGCTGTATAACTCTTAAACAGTTTTGCAGGAAAATATGAATTAATTTTTACCGATTGATTGCTGATTTTTTCATAAAATATTTTATACACACAGCCAATATTTTAGTTAATATGAAGTATTTTGAAAAAGTCCTTGCAATTTATGCGTCTGTGTGATAAACTGTAACTAAATTGTTACCAGTTGTAATTTATTTATGGCAAAAGTACATATCCGGTAACAAATCCAACTGGACAGCAATGTCCGTTTTGTTTTGTAACAATTAGGATATTAAGTCCAAAATTCAAGGAGGTTTAGTCCAATGCACAAGCAGTGTAAAGGAAAAGTCGTACTGTCGCTATTGCTTTCAATTATAATGATTTTCTCGGTATTAGCGGTAGGTACAGTTTCAATGTCAGCAGAAACCAGTACAGGTATTGGTTTATGTGCATACGCTCTTAACGCCTATAACGAGGGATGGCCTTATGTATGGGGCGGAGCTTCATATGGCGCAGTTGACTGTTCAGGTTTGATTTGCAGTTACAACGGCGTAGGCGGTGTTCGTACAGATATGGTTTCAAGCTCACAGTCAGCCGGTCTTGACTGGGGTTATGTTTCAAACGGTATTCCGAATATTCATGGTCTTGGCTTACACATGCCGGGTCATGTAGGTATTTATGTAGGCAGCGGCAACGCTATTGATGCCCGTGGTACAAACTGGGGCATTATTTACGGTGATCTAAACGCTGTAAACTGGGTAGAGTGGTACAAGATTGTCGGTGTAAGCTACCCTGAAAGCGGATGGGTTAAGTTTGACGGCGAGTCTTTCTACTATGAAAACGGTGAGTATATTGACAGCACATCAAGAACTATTGACGGTGTAACTTACTCGTTTGACTCCTTGGGAAGATCAGATAAAGAACCGCCTGAAGGCTCATATGAGGTAACTGATTATTCCTCCGGCTCATCTTCAAAGGGCAACGGCTCTTCAAGCAGCTCAAGCAGTCTTTTAAGAGTAGGCTCACAAGGTGACAGAGTAAAGGAAGTTCAAAAACTGTTAAAAAAGATTGGTTACTTTGATGACGAAGTAACAGGCTATTACGGCACATACACAGCAGCCTGCGTAAAGGAATTCCAGCAAGACGCTAATATCGAGGTTGACGGTATAGTTGGTCCGGAATTTATGGGCGCAATCAAAAGTGACGATGCTCCAAGTAAAAATGGAGCAGCTACATCAGACGATGATAAAGAAGAAGCAACCGAGGCACCTACAGAGGCTCCTACAGAAGAGGTAACCGAGGCACCTACAGAGGCTCCTACAGAGGCTCCTACAGAAGAGGCAACCGAGGCACCTACAGAGGAAGCAACCGAGGCACCTACAGAGGCACCTACAGAGGCTCCTACTCTTCCGCCAACTCCACTGGAGGACAGTGTAATTATGTACGGTGAGAACGATGTTGAAAACTGCACAGAAATTGCAGATATGCAGGCAAGACTTACAGCTTTGGGCTATTACACAGGCGAAATTACAGGCGTGCTTGACGATGCAACACTTGCTGCACTGCATGATTATTTTGCAGCTTCAGATATGAGCTCTGAGGATTTCATTACTCAGGAGCAGTACGATGTTCTAATGTCCGACGCCGCTGTTGCAAAGCAGATAGAAGGTCAGTATACACAGGAGCAAATTGACAAGGTTCAGGAGCTGCTTGTAAAGCTTGGCTATCTAAGCAAGGCATCAGGCGAGTATGACGAGGATACGATTACGGCTATTAAAACTGCACAGGCTAATTGTGATATGGAAGTGACAGGCGAGATTTCTGACGATCTTGTTAAGGCACTTGAGCAGGCAGCTGCCAGACTGGATTCTCAGTCAACAATTGTTTCAGGCAACGCTACTGCCACAGCTGCGACAGCAACTGTTACAACAGTTCAAGCAGCAGATAAAACATCAGGTTCACCTGTTACAGGCTACACATTCGGTGAGGTTTCAGCACCTGCCGATGACAACCAAACAGTATTTATCTGGGTTTCCGGCATGGCTATTGCACTTGTACTTGGTACAGCTGTTGTGTACATAAAGAATAAGTCTGCAAAGAAAAAAGAAAATTAATTTTCGGTAATATAAAATAACCGCTTTACTGCACCTTGTTCGACAGGGTGCAGTATTTTTTTGAACAAAATAATATGTACAGCTCTTGAAAATAAGATTAAAACTTAGTATTATATTAACATAAGAAATTAAAGACTAAATGCACTTTTATGTATATACTTACATATCTTCCTTACACGGCAGCATTCACATCAGCAATACAGCCGGTACACTCTAACGGCGGTGTTTGCTGCGTCAAAATGACTTTTTAGAAAACTATTTTGTCAAATTATTGTTTGTTGTGAAAGATAAAACGATTTTTACATTGTTTTTACATTAATATAATAGGTTTAAAATAATGTGTTGGTAAAATTTTAACAACATTGACAATTGAAGGAGAACTGTAAAATGAATGATTTTTATAAAAACAGAGAGTTGTCATGGTTGCAATTTAACGAGCGTGTTCTTGATGAGGCAGGCAACATCGATGTGCCATTGGCAGAAAGGCTCACCTTTGCATCTATTTATCAGACAAATCTCGATGAGTTTTTTATGGTGCGTGTGGGAACACTGCTTGACCAAATGCATGAGGATGAGAATATCAAGGATTCAAAAACGGGAATGAAAAGCCGTGACCAGATTGCGTCTATTCTAAAAAGAGTAAAGCAGCTTGAGAAGAAGAAAGCCGAAATCTATTTTAAGCTTATGGGTGAGCTGCAGCCATGCGGAGTAAATCTTGTGGACTTTAATAAGATTACCGAAAAGGACAGAAAGCTGCTTGAGAATTATTTTGATGATAATATAATGCCGTTTCTGTCACCTATGGTGGTAGGCAAGCAACAGCCGTTCCCTTTTTTAAATAATAAGGAGCTGTATGCAATTGTGCTTTTAAGTTCCCGCAGCGGTAAGGAAAGAACAGGTATTGTTACCTGTTCAAACAGCGTTTTTAAAAGACTTATTGCTATTCCGTCACAGCCGGGTAATTTTATATTGAGTGAGGAGCTTATTCTCCATTTTGCTGCTAAGCTGTTTAATAAGTATACGGTTGAGGAGAAATCTATAATAAGAATTACAAGAAATGCGGATATTGATACCTCTGACATTTATGATGAGGATTTAGATTACCGTCAAAATATGGAATTTATGATAAAAAGAAGAAAGCGTCTTAATCCGGTGCGTATAGAGCTTTCCAGAGATATTAATACTCATACTAAAAAAGAGCTTAGCCAAATGTTTAACATAGAGCAGAGCCACATAATTAAGGTTGATACACCGTTGGATCTTTCTTTTGTATTCAATTTGCAGAGTTATCTTTATGACAAGAAGGATTTATTCTATACAAAACGCACTCCAAGGCTTACAAGGGATATTAGTATGTCAAGGAGCATTATTGAGCAAATAGAGGAAAAGGACTTGCTTTTGTCTTATCCGTACCAGAGCATGAAGCCGTTTATAAAAATGCTGCAGGAGGCTGCATTTGATGACAGCGTGGTTTCAATTAAAATGACTCTTTACAGGGTTGCAAACAAAAGTGAGATTATAGAAGCGTTGGTTGACGCCGCAGAGAACGGCAAGGATGTTGTTGTTATGGTTGAGCTTCGTGCAAGATTTGACGAGGAACACAACATAAAAATTTCAAGACAGCTGGAGGACGCCGGCTGTAAGGTTATATACGGCTTGAACAAATACAAGGTTCACTCTAAGCTGTGCCTGATAACTAAAAAAACCTCCGAGGGACATTCGTATATTACACAGATTGGTACAGGCAACTATAATGAAAAAACCTCAAAGCTGTATACCGACTTGTCGATTATAACGGCAAATCAGCAAATAGGCAGTGAGGCGGCTATGGTCTTTAACCACCTGTTGTGCGGTGAAACAGTTGAAAATACCACACAGCTTATGGTTGCACCTCATTGTCTGCAAAACAAGGTTGTTGACCTTATAGAAAATGAGATTGACAAAGCAAGAAATGATATTCCCGCTTACATAGGCATAAAGATAAACTCCTTAACAGACAAGGTTATTATCGACAAGCTTGTGGAGGCATCAAAAGCAGGCGTAAAAATTGAAATGATTGTCAGAGGTATTTGCTGCCTTATTCCTGAAATCCCGGGTGAAACCGAAAATATTACGGTTATCAGCGTAGTAGGCCGCTACCTGGAGCATTCCAGAATTTATCGGTTTGGCGTGGGTGATGAGGCAAAGGTTTACATTTCATCTGCTGATTTTATGACAAGAAACACCATAAGGCGTGTAGAAGTTGCAACGCCTGTTCTCGATAAAAGCATTAAAAATGAAATATGCAGAATATTTGATGTAATAATGAAAGACGATGCCAAGGGCAGAATTCAGCACAACGACGGAATTTATTATTCAAGAGAACTCAACAATCCTAGGCTGGATTCACAAATGGAATTTTATGCAGAAGCATATGGTAAGGAGAAAATGAAGGTATGACTCAACCTCAACCACAGGATAAGCTTATAATTTACGCCCTGAATCAAGAGCTGTGTGAAATTACACCGGAGGAATACGACGCAAACCCGCAGGAGGCAGTATTTGTTACAAATGCCGTTAATGCACAGTTGGCAATAGAAAAGGCGAGCATTGCTTATAACGGTGAGCTTAATTTGCAGAATATTGAGTTCTGTAAAATTGAATCATTGCAGGAATGTATAGTGGGTACGCTGGATATTCCAAAGCTTCCTGATGTTAAGGGCAGCAGATTTAAGGTAATAATCCTGATTAATCAAAAAAACATTGTCATTATAGATAATGAGGTTTTTTCTTCAAATATTATCAATAGAATTAAGCGTAACAGAAATACTCAGGGACAAAGCAGGGAAATGTTTATTTACAATTTTATGACTCAGCTAATGAGCAGAGATTTAAGCGTGCTTGGGCAGTATGAGCATACTATTATGCGTATGGAGGAAGAACTGGAGGACGGCAAGTCCGATAATTTTCAAACAAAGCTGTCGCCTATCAGAAAAGAGCTGCTTATACTAAGAAGCTACTACGACGAGCTTGTAGATATGTCTAAACAGCTGGAGGAAAACGAAAATAACTTTTTTGCGAAGAAAAAGCTAAAGTATTTCGGAATTATTTCTGACAGAGCCGACAGACTGCTGGGACGAACCATACATTTGCTGGATTATTCATCGCAGGTAAAGGATACATATCAGTCAAGGGTTTCTGAACAGCAAAACAAAAATATGCAGTTTTTAACCGTTATTTCCACTATATTTTATCCTCTTACACTTATTACGGGCTGGTACGGAATGAACTTTCACAATATGCCCGAGCTTGCAAACGGCTATCCCGCAGTAATACTCCTTAGTGTGGTTGTGGTTGTAGCATGTATAATTATTTTTAAAATTAAAAAAATTATTTAAACTGTTGCTTTTTAAGCAAATTTATGCTTTGTGCCAATAGTTTGGTTAAAGCCGTAAAGAGAAAAAATTGATTTAAGCAAGTGGCAATAATTAATTTGCCGCTTGTTTTGATTTTTAAAAAAGCTATATCATCTATAATAACAGAAATTACAGTAACCGCAGAGAGCTTAACCTCTTTTACAGTACCGAAAAACGATGCTCTGCTTTTAAATGTATCAATAATATAAGCAGAGAGCTTTTGGCTGTACGGTGACAGCATAGAAGAAAATTGCCCTTTTTGACAAATCACTTGCCGCAGAAGCAGCGGCATCTTCGCTTTTTATATTAATAAATTTCAGCAGAAAAGTCAGTGCTGTAAATATATTTAGAAATAATCGGTACAGTATTATATGCCGAAAAAGCAGTACGGCTTTATTTGAGGTTAGTTGTGTAGAATAATAAAAGTTTAAAAATTCAGTTTAAAATAGTACAGTTAAATTGACTTTTCTATTTTAAGGTGGTAATATATATTAGTATGTAAAAACAAGAGAAAATATGGCGTATTTTAGTAAATATGTTATATAGTTGTTCCTTTGCTGTAGTTGTACAGCACTCTAAAAAGTAAGATGTAGGAGAATGAATTTATGAAGGTTTCTAAGCTTTTAGGCGAAAGATTTAAGAATGCACCATCTGACTGTTTAATAGAAAGCCATAAGCTAATGGTGCGTGGCGGCTATATGAAATATATGGCTAACGGTATATATTCTTTGTTTATGCCAACAAAAAGAATTACAAGGAAAATAGAAAATATTATTCGTGAGGAAATGGATAATATTGACGGTCAGGAGGTATTGTTTCCGGTTGTTATGCCTGCAAGCTTGTGGGAAGAATCAGGCAGATATTACAGCATTGGCAGTGAAATGGCAAGATTTACCGACCGTAATGATAATAAAATGGTTCTTGGAATGACACACGAAGAGGCCGCTGTGCATTTAGCAAAAGACACAGCTCAGTCATATACTAATTATCCTTTTATGATTTATCAAATCCAAACAAAATTCCGCGACGAGCCAAGAGCAAGAGGCGGTCTTATCAGAGTGCGTGAATTTACAATGAAGGACGCATATTCCTTCCATACATCTCAAGAGGATTTGGAGGAATACTACGAAAAGGCATTTAAAGCATATGAGCGTATTTTTAAGCGTGTCGGTGCAAAAAATGTTATATCCGTAAAATCAGACAGCGGTATGATGGGCGGCAGTGTTTCTCACGAATTTATGCTCCTTACAGATATTGGTGAGGATTCTTTGGCAATTTGCCCTGAGTGCAGCTTTAGAGCAAATATGGAGGCAGCTCCTTGCTTAATAGAAAATCAGTCGGGGGAAGTAAAGCCGCTTGAAAAAATCCATACACCTAAGGTTAAAACCATTGACGACCTATGCAAATTCTTAAATACAGACGCAAAAAGCTTTGGCAAGGCTGTTGTTTATCAGAAAAACGCCAACGATGAATATGTTGTGGTATTTATCCGTGGCGATTTGGAGGTAAATGAAACAAAGCTTAGAAATTATTTAGGTGAGGAAATTCACCCTGCACAGAACATTGTTACAGAGGAGTGCGGTATTGTTCCGGGCTTTATCGGGCCGGTAGGTCTTACAGACAAGGCTGTTGCAGTATATGACAGCTCACTAAAGGGAATTAACAGTATGGTATGCGGTGCAAATGAGGCAGACTACCACTACACAGGCATTAACCTTGGCAGAGATGTGGGCGAGGTTGAATATGCAGATGTTGCAAAAATATATGAGGGTGCAGTTTGTCCGGAATGTGGAAAGCCGATTGTAACCATTAAGCGTGGCATTGAGGTCGGCAATATATTCCAGCTGGGCACTAAATATACAAAGGCAATGGATATGACCTACCTTGATAATCAAGGTAAGGCACAGAACCCTATAATGGGATGCTACGGTATAGGCGTAGGCAGGCTTGCAGCTTCTATCTGCGAAGAAAGTCATGACGATTACGGCCCTATCTGGCCAATGCCTATAGCTCCATGGCAAGTAGAGATATGTAACCTAAAGGCAAAGGACGAAAGAGTTTCTGCCGCTTGTGAGGGACTTTACAGTGAGCTTACAAATATGGGTGTAGAGGTTCTGTACGATGACAGACCTGTTAGACCGGGCTTTATGTTTGCCGATGCCGATTTGTTCGGCGTACCTGTAAGGGTAGTGGTAAGCCCGAAAACTCTTGACAGAAATTGCTACGAAATTTCTTACAGAGATAAATCCTACAAGGGCGATCTGCCGGTGGAAAATGCAGCGGCAGAAATTAAAAATATGGTTCAAAGCATGCTCGATCAATATAAATTTTAATAAAAAAAGAGGCAGGCTGCTGCCTGCCTCTTAAATACAGAATTGAGCTTTATTGTTAGAATAATGAGGTACAGCAAATCAATTGGGGGGTATAACCGGTTTGCTCTGTATGGTATGCTGCAATTAATTTTGCTTTTTAACCATTTTATATTCATCGTAAAATTTAAAGTAATGGCAGTTGTCAAATGTATTTTGCATAAATTTGACAAACTCGTCCTCGTCTAAATTCACCTGACAAATATAGCAGTCATATTCTTCATCGTATACATAATTTGCACAATGCTCACAATTAGATTTGCCTGACATAAAGCTAATCACCTCTTAATTATTACGAAGTAGTGTGTATTACAGTAAAACAGGTGGTTTGCAAATTTCGCCGAAGCATGGCTGCTAAACCAACTCTAAAAATTATAACACAATTTAAAATATATTGCCATACTTATACCGGTCATATTTTTAATCGGTATAAATACTAAAGGAATTGATTTAATATGTACATTAATTACAAGCCCTTGGCTGTTTTTTTAAGAATGATAATTGCAATGGGAGGTACGCTGCTGCTGTTGGCAAGACTGCAAATATTTACCGGAGGCTTCCAAGTGAAGCAGGTCGGCTTGTTTTCAACCATAATGCTGTTTGTGGCGGTTGTTTACTATTATGTACTTTCGTTTTGGCAAATTAATAATACTAAAAAAGATAAAACCTGTATAGCCCCTTGGCTGAAGGGAACTATTTTACTTTCGTTTATCGGCATATGTGCTGTTGACCATTTTCTTATTAACGGAAATGCAATCCCGAATTGGCATAGGTATCTTGTAACAAATATGATTACATATGTAATGCCTGCTTTGCTCCTGCTTGACTATTTGCTGTTTGACAAAAAAGGCAGTTTTAAACTGTTTTTTCCGTTTATATGGCTTATACCGGAAATACTCTATACAGTGTATGTTTATGTTGTAGTGCTTCTGCTTGACGGTAAACTAAAGCTGTTTACTCAATATCCTTATCCGTTTGAAAAGGCATATCCTTACACCTTTTACGATGTTGTGGCTAACGGTGCCGTAAACACAGTTGCAACTCTATTGATGATATTTGTATGCTTTGTTGCAATAGGCTTTATGCTTTTTCTGCTGGATCTAATGCCTATAAAGCTTAGGGACTCCTTGGCAAAGAAAAAATCAGACTCCGAGTAATAAAGCAGCCTAAAAAAGCATAACATTATACAACGCCACCCAAAGCATTTAAGTCGGCATTTGCCAAGTGCTTTGGGTGGCGGTTATTTTACCTATGATTTAACTGTATAAATGCCTGTTGGTTTTATGCAGTTAATTTAATTTGATGATGTAACAATACCGTCTCGGTCGCTTTTTTCTCTGAATAAAAGCGAAATGCACCACAGGGCTGACAGTCCAACCAGAGTGTACACAATACGGCTAATCATACCTGTTTGACCGCCGCATATCCAAGCAACAAAGTCAAACTGGAAAATACCGATTGAACCCCAGTTAATTCCACCAATAACCAGTAGAGTAAGAGCAATTTTGTCTAACATAAAAAAGTACCTCCTTTGTACTGTAACTATTATTGTACAAGGGAGGTTGTTTTATGCATATTTACTTTAAAAAGGAATAATAAATCCTGCCACAAAACAAACAGTACACAGCACAGCCAAAACCGAACCGATGATTCTTACGGTTTTTTTAGATGCCACAATACCCTTATAGCGTATTTGCTCATCCAGTCCATAGTATGGAAGAACGGCATATATTATTCCTATAAGTATGCCGCCGGGGCTGGCAAAAAGTAACCCATACTTTAATTCTTGTGTAAGCAATCCTATAAAAGTACCCAACATTATAACTATAAAACAAAAAATACTTGCTATGTTAAATAACAGCTGAAATTTTCTTCTGTTTTTGTAAAACAGAAAGGTGTTTTCCTCACAGCTTTCGCTGCAATATGTATGGTTATAGTCAATTTGTTTACCGCAATAGCTGCAAATCTTCATTAAAAGCACACCTTGTTTCCTATAATATCTTTATTGATTATACTATATTTTATATGTTTGGTCAAATACAGTTTGAAACTTAATAAAAAAGCAAAAATATGTATTATTTCATTAAATAAAGGCTTGATTATTTAAACCAATATGTGGTATTATAGTGGTATTAAGATACATAAAAATGAAAATAGATATGTGCTTTAATAATGATGAAAAATTAGGGGGATTATTGAAATGACAGAACAAGAAAAACAAGAGGTTATCTCAATTTTAAAGAAATCCGGTTGGACAGAAAATAGAAATGTAGACCCAACTAACTTTAGATGCTATACAAGTGGAGATTGGGAAGTTAAAGACTATGGTCAAAGTTTTTATATGTTTGATAAGGCAAGGGAATTTCTAAGTAACTATGGTGGATTAACTATTAAGTGGGATATCCCAAATGATAGCTATAATTATGAGCTTTTCGTAGGAAAAAGTGCACCGATGCCTATGGCACTAAAGTGGTATTGTATATATTATCAGCGTAGGTTATATCCTGTAGGGACATACCCGGCGATGCCTGCTGACCTGTTGATTGATGAAGATGGTTATTTTTATCTTGTTTGGGGTGAATTTGTTTGTAAAACAAGTAATGATGATTTTATAGAATTACTTTATGATTTAATAAATCATAATGTATATGCTATAAAAGATTACAGAGGAATAGGTGATCATGAGGACGCCGGCCTTACAGACGAATTTGTTGAAGAGTGGGACTATGATTTTAGCCAGGTGCCAGACATACCAAGACCGTGGCTAGATGGACAACCATAAATTCCCCCAAAAACTTATAAAGCATATATGGTACACAAAGGCCGCCCAACTTAGCTGTGGGCGGCCTTTAAAATTAACTAATATTTCTTTTGTTAAATATTGTTATGCAGTTGCAGATTTTCTATTAAATATAGATCTAAAAATAAATCTTACCAGCGGACCTATAAAGAATATTTGCAAACAAAACGCTGTAGGAAAGCACTGTACGGCGGTGGTTATCCACTGAGTAAACCAATTTTCGGTAAAGCCGTTGTGTAGGAATGTTGCTATAAGTGTGATAGCAGGTACAATTTGTATTACAGTAAAACTCTGAATTGCAAGAACAATAAGTATTTTTTTATCCTTCTGAGGATTAAATATACGAAATGCAAGCTTTTGAGCATTTTTGGTAATAACAAAAAATATAAGTAAAAAAACTATTACATACTCTACCCACATTTCTTTCAGTGCTGTTAAAAATGTAGTGTATTGCAGACCGGTTTTTAAAGCTAATGAAAAAACACCGTTAATAAAATAATTTTCTATATTAGTTTATATAATTACTGCTTTCTTGACTATATGCTGTATTAAGGGTATAATAAGGGCAAATAAGTGCCGGTTTTTTATAATAGGCACTTTTAATATTAAAAATACGGTTTGAAAAGCCTTGTGCTTGGTAGATTAATAGGGAATTCGGTGAGAATCCGAAGCAACCGCCATTACTGTATTTGACGATGAAACAGCGTGTACCATTTGCCCTTGCAGAGAAGGTGCTGTTTGTGTGAGTATCACTACATCATAAGTCAGGAGACCTGCCGTATTTTCATAGGTAATATATTCTTTGGCGATGAAGATGCGGCCCTATTATTTTAATGTTGGCTACGGCTGTGTGCTTTGCCGCACTGTGCCTGTGCTGCCCAAGCATAGTAGTATTCTGCCCCTTCATACCATATGGAGAGGCTTTTTATTTTTAGAGGAGATATTTTATGATTAGAAGTTTTTCAAAAATAACCTCGGTGCTAATGTCAGGTGCTTTAGTTGCATCTATGTTGCCCTTTTCACTTTTTCAGGCTGTGGCAGACAACACCGATATTGTAAGTAATACAAACAATAATGTAGTGAACAGTAAAATTCCTACATTGGCAGACGACGCTGTTTTAAACTGGGCAACAAAGGTGGGCGAGGGTTATGACAGCAATGCAATAGGCACACCTATAATTGTAGGTGACAGCTTGATTTTCTGTTCCGGTACAAGGCTGTATAAAATGGATAAATACAACGGTACTGTACAGGCATACAGCGAAATGGCAGGCAGATCAAGCTATAATATTGTGCCGCCAACCTATGCCGATAATAAGATTTTTGTTGGCTTGGCAAACGGTGCGGTACAGGCATTTGACGCGCAAACCCTTAAGTCACTGTGGATATATAAAGACCAACTTTCCGGTCAGCCAAACAGTCCTATTGTGTATAGCAACGGTTGTGTGTATACAGGCTTTTGGAATAGCGAAGATGCAGAGGCTAACTATGTTTGTATTTCTGCCAAAGATGAAGACGCTGAAAGTGACTTGGAGGAAAAGCAGAGCATTTGGCAATATACCCATAAGGGCGGTTTTTATTGGGCAGGTGCATATGCTTGCAGTGACTATTTGCTTGTAGGAACGGACGACGGACAAAACGGAAGCAGCTCTAAAACCTCTTGCTTACTTTCACTTAACCCAACTAACGGTAAGGTTATTGACAAAATAGAAAGACTAAACGGCGACATACGCTCGTCTGTTTCTTACGATAATCAAACTGACCGATATTATTTTACAAGTAAGGGAGGCAGCTTTTACAGTGCGGCTGTAAACAGTAACGGCACATTTAAAAAGAATGCCGATAGCTATGACATAAAAGAAATTAAGCTTGAAAACGGTACAGGCTCAACCGCAATGAGTACAGCTGCACCTGTAGTACATAACGGCAGGGCATATATAGGAGTTTCGGGTTCGTCACAGTTTACTGAATACAGCGGACATAACATAACGGTAATAGACCTTGATTCATTCAAGATTGCTTACAGAGTGCCTACCAAGGGCTACCCACAGGCTACAGGCCTTCTTACAACGGCATATGAGGATAAAGACGGATATTCATATGTGTATTTTGTTGATAACTACACGCCGGGCAAGGTAAGATTTATAAAGGATAAAAAAGGAGTTACCTCGGTTGTAGACGGTGTAACCGAAAGCTGCAACAACGGCGGTAAAATAACAAAGGTTGAAAACTGTGCACAGGTTTTGTTTACGCCTGTAGAGGCACAGGCAAACTATGCATTGGCAACCCCTGTGGCAGACACAGACGGTACATTGTATATGAAAAACGATTCTGCCTATATGATGTCCATAGGCAGTAAAATTGATAGCCTAGAGGTTACAGCACAGCCTGAAAAGGCTTTGTACTGTACAGGTGACAATTTTGCTCCTAAGGGGATTACAGTAATTGCCAAGTTCAAAAACGGTACACAGCGTGATGTTACAAAATACATTACCTACCCTGACTATAAGCTTACAGAGGACTATTTAGATGTTACTCTGACATATGACATACAGAGGTACGGTGATAAGCTTGACAAAAATAACGGTAATGAAATTGGCATAGAGGCCGAGCCTGTGGAAGTGAATGTAGATGTTACGGTATTGTCAAAGACTGACTATGACGCCGTAGAAGGCGTTGTATCTGCCATTGATAACATAGGTACCGTTACACTTGAAAGTAAGACCCTAATAGACGCTGCACGCAACAGCTACAACAGCCTTGACGATAGTTTAAAGCAGTATGTAAATAACTATGAAGCCTTGCTTAATGCAGAGGAAGAGCTTAAAAGGCTAACACCAACTACTCCTACAGAATCGAGCGAACCAAGTGAACCAACAGTTCCAAGCGAGCCGACAGTGCCAACAGACCCTACAGAGCCAAGTGAGCCTACTGTAGTGCCGACAACCCCAACAGCACCAAGCGAGCCGACAGTGCCGGCTACGCCAACAGTACCGAGCGAGCCGACAGTGCCGACAGCACCAACAAATGCACCTGCCAGTCCTGCAGCAGCTGTACAGGATACTACGCAAAATGCAACGAGCAATAATGCCGCTGCAAGCAGTACACAGGCAAACGATACAAATCAAACAGGAAAGGTTGCTACAGGTGCAGCTGCACCAACAGCCGTATTGCTTGCCGTAATGGCTTCAGCTTTGGTGACAGCCTTTGTGCTAAGAAAGGCAAAACCGTTAAATAAGTAAAATTTATAATGAAAGAAGGGCGAAAAATGTTCAGACAGAAAAAGCTGCCGGTATATATAGCTGCATCGGTAATTATTGCTTTATGTGTGGCAGGGTCGGTGCTTTTTGCCCTTTTTCAAAATACTGCCGAGCCGGAAAATCCATTAAATAATATAAAGACCTCTAAGCTTTTTCCGCCGTCCGATGTCGGGGATTTATCAGTTAATGAGGCTGCGTTAAAATATGCCGGCAGTGCAATTAACGGGGCTGAAAACGCTGCCAATGCAACAGAAGCGTCAAAGGCTGCTGAAGATGTAACAGAGAATACATCACAGCAGCCTACTGCTGTTACGGAGAAAACAACAGATATTTCACAGGGCGGCAATTCAAGTAATGGCGAAGCTTATATAATACCTAACGCAGTTAATTACTTTGAAAATGTAAACGGTGAGGGTCAAGGCGGCAACATTTCATCTGTAGGCAATAACGCAGCCGCTAAGGAAGAAAATCATACCGACAACAGCGGGTCGGTACTTGCAACAGTGCCAACGGAAAAAGCAACAAACAAAAGGTCAAATAAAGAGCATTCCCCATCCGATAATACGGTTGATGTTGAATATTTTACAACAACAATTAAAGACGGTGAAACAGTTAAAAACAGAAATTACAGCTTTGAAATCACACACAAAAATAAAAAGCTGAATGTTAAGGAGCTTACTGTTTTTGTAAACGACAGCACGGTTTCGCAGTTTAGCGGCAAGGTGCTTTTAAATGAGGGCAGAAACAGTATTCGTGTACAGGTAACATACACCGACACTGACGGCAAAGCAATTACAGTGTTTAAAGATTACACTGTTAATGTTGACTTGGGAGATATTGTTATAAATACAAATCTGTCTGACTGTACTGTAGACAGTGAAGATATAAGCTTTAGTGCCGGTGCTGCTTTGGGCGGCGAAGAAATACCGCTGAATGTTCAATGCAACGGCACTGCCTTGCAAAATAGCGGCGGCGAATATACCGCCGATTTAAAGCAGGGTGAAAATATCATCAGACTGTCTGCACAGTATGGCAGTCATAAAAAAGAGCTAAGCTTTACAGTTATATCTACTGTCACAAAAGAGTTCGATATTTATACAACCGTTGAGAATACTACGGTACACAACAGCAGCTACAGCTTTACCGCCTACTGTAAAAACGGAAGCGGCAATGAAAGACTAAGCGTAAAGCTAAACGGCAGGGTGCTTGCCGGTAATAACAACAGCTATACAGCAGAGCTAAAAACAGGCAGCAATACCATTCGCCTAAGGGCTGTAGACAATGTAAACGGCAATGAATTTACAGTGGAAAAAAGCTTTGCGGTAAGGTATGTTCCGCAGGCTACGCCACAAACGGCTCCAAAGCTTACATACACAAATGTCAGCAACGGTATGAATGTTAAAGGAAATCAGCTTACACTGGATGTAAAGGCCGAGGATTATAAGGGTAATGCAATTTACTATGACGGCATTTCAGTAAGCCTAAATGGTGTAGAATATAATTATAAATGGACATCAGAATATGTAAGCTATTTGCTGTATTTATCTAATGGCAGCAACACACTTGATATAAGGCTTACCGATAAAGAGGGCAGGTATGCAGATTATAGCTTTAATATAAATTGTATTAAGGCAGCTGACGGCGAAAAAATAGGCACAATTACAATCAGCGTTGACGCTAATGTTTTGGGGCTTAACTATCTGCTTTCGCCGCAAAAGGTAGATATATATCAGGGTGAAACAACGGCAAGGGCTGTACTTAGAGCACTTGAGTCGGCTGGTTTTATTTGTCACTACACGGGTACAGCAGAGCAGGGCTTTTACCTAAGCCGCATCGAAAAGCAGGGCATCGGCGAGAATGTTGCTATCCCCGAGGAGCTTGTTGATTATATAAATTCTGACGGCTTAACATGGACCGGTGCAAGGGACAACAACAGCATCGGCGAAAATGACTATACGCAAGGCTCAGGCTGGATGTACACTATAAACGGCTCGTTCCAGGGTGGAGGCTTGTCAGATGTACCGATAAAGGACGGCGACACTCTGTGTTTGCGTTATACTTTGGCCTATGGCAAGGACATAGGCGGCTATGTGTCAAGAGGGGGCGAGGAAGATAATTATCCTAAAATATGGTAATGCTGTCAAAAAAGTATTAGCCGTAATTATATGCGTTAGCGTTATATGTGTGTCTGCTGCAGAAGCATTTGCGGCTCATAAGGATTATAACGAAAAGGATATTCAGTATGTAATAGAAAATATAATTAATCATAAAAAACAGCAGCTAGGTGTTGACAAGGCCTCAAATTTACTGTCGGCACTTGCTGTATCCGCAGGTACAACAGCAGGCGACTGGTATGCTTTTTCTGTAGGGCGTTTGGGAATAGATGATGATTATTTCTCGTATTTAACGACATTACAGGACTATGTTGAAAGTAAATATAAAACCGCTGATAAGCTTGACAAAACGAAGTCTACCGAATGGCACAGAATTGCACTTACGGTGCTGTCATTAGGCGGCGACCCTACCGCCTTTGGAAAGGATACAAAGGGCAACAGTATCAACCTTATCAGTGACGGAACATATAATAGGGCAAATTTGTCACAGCAAGGAGTAAACAGCTGCATATGGGCGTTAATTACGCTTGATTCAACCAATTATGCAGTACCCGACAGTGCTTTAAACACAAGAGAGAGCATAATCGACAAAATTATTTCCTATCAAGCAGACGACGGAGGCTTTTCGGCAAATAATGGTGAAGGCAGTGTGGATATTACGGCAATGGCAGTTCAGGCACTTGCACCGTATGCCGATAAAAGCTCCGATAAATATGAAAAATATAAAAAGCATAATGCAGATAAGGCTGTGGATAAGGCTTTAAGCTGGCTTTCAAGGCAGCAGCAGACAGACGGCAGCTTTAAGCAGGACGGTGAAGCCTGTGCTGAAAGCACGGCTCAGGTGCTTACGGCACTGTGCTGCAGTAAAATTGACGCTGTAAATGACAGCAGATTTATTAAAAACGAAAATAATGCTTTAGACGGAATTATGCTTTTCAAAACAGAAAACGGCGGCTTTTCTCATACAATGGGGAAGGGTGCAAATGCCATTGCAGAACAGCAGGTTTTGTATTCACTGTGTGCTCTGTACAGAATGTGGGGCGGTTATAATACCCTTTATGACATTACAGATGAAAATAATGCAGGTGAAATTACAAATATTTTCACCGACAAAAAGGTAAGCCCTAAGGTGGAATTTAACGATTATGATGTTCAGCAGTACAAAGGTCTGCCCGAAAATCTAACTACCGAATACTACAGTAAAGTGCTTATTCTGTATAAAAAGCTTTTAGCTGCCGATAATGCAGACAGCCACAAGAGCGAAGAAAAAGATTTAAAAGAAAAGCTGGATTATTTAACCTCGGTAAGAACTGAAATTGAGGATATTAACAGCATTATAGCCAATAAATTGTATCCCTTTGATAATATTTCGCAGGAGGACAAGGAGCTTATCGACAGTCTGTGCAGCAGGGCAGATAAGCTTAGTGAATATGACCAAAAGCAAATTTTAGGTATAGATAGCCTAAGGCAGGCACAGGCAGAGCTTAACACTCGGCAAAGCACAACAGCTGTGACTGCTGCAGTAACGGCATTGGTTGTGCTGTTAGTAGTTGTACTGCTTATAGGTATTGTAAGAAAAAGAAAGGCAAACAAACAGCAACAGCCGGAAAACGATGAATGGTAATGGTGATATAATATGCAAAACAGCGTACAGCCTGTATTACAACAGGTGAAAAAGGTAATTATAGGTAAGGATTTAATTATAGAAAAAGTGCTTATGGCTATACTTGCAAAGGGCCATATTTTGCTTGAGGATGTACCCGGAGTGGGCAAAACCACCCTTGCCTTAGCTTTTGGCAAGGCGTTAGGCCTTGAATATAAGAGAATACAGTTTACATCAGACACAATGCCGTCTGATGTAACAGGCTTTTCAATTTTTAACAAGACAAAAGGAGTTTTTGAATATCAGCAAGGCCCGATTATGACAAATATTTTGCTTGCAGATGAAATTAACAGAACTTCAAGCAAAACTCAAGGTGCATTACTTGAGGCTATGGAGGAAAAGCAGGTAACGGTTGACGGAGTAACCCATACATTGCCACAGCCGTTTTTTGTGTTGGCAACGCAAAACCCTGTAGGCTCGGCAGGTACACAGCTTTTGCCCACCTCTCAGCTTGACAGATTTATGTTAAGGCTGAAAATGGGCTATCCTGATTTTAAAGAACAGGTTAACATTTTAAAGCAGCGACACACAGAAAATCCTCTAAACAAGGTGGAAACAGTTTTAAATACCCAAAAGGTACTTCAGCTGCAAAAGCAGGTTGACAATGTATATATTGACGACTCTATTTATGAATATGTAACTACGCTTACCGAGCAGACACGAAGCAGCCCGTCTGTTGAGCTTGGCGTAAGCCCAAGAGGAGCCTTGGCTGTGTGTAATATAGCAAAAGCGGCGGCGTTTTTAAGTAACCGTGACTATGTAATACCCCAGGATGTTGACAAGGTATTTTGCAGTACAACGGCACACAGACTTGTTCTAAGCAGAAAAGCTAAAATTTCCAATGTATCGGCTGAGGATGTAATTAACGAAATTTTAGAAAATACAGACAAACCGTCTGTGTCTGTACAGGGAGTATAGCATTATGCCTAAAATGTGGATATTTTCACTTGCGGCGGTTTTACTGCTGACTGTAACGGGAATTTATGCAGAAAACGGGGCACTTATTGCTGTAGCACTGTTTTATGTTGTATTTGCTGTTATACAGCTTATTGTATGCAGATTGTTGCCGGCAAGGCTTGAAGCAAAGGCGGTTTTACCTGATGCCTGTAACAAATCGAAAACGGTTGAGGGGAAAATTATACTAACCAATAACAGCAAGGTTTACTGCGGCTGTGTTAAAATAATTGCCCGGTGTACCAATTTACTGACAAATACAAGCTCGCCGCTTGTTGCTACAGCTTTTATGGGGGTTAAAAGCGAGGCAGAGGTACCTATAAAATTTAATAGCAGACTGTGCGGTGCTGTTAAGATAAATATAGAAACGATACAGCTGTACGACATACTTTGCCTTACCCGCAAAGCTGTGTATGTTCCGCTTGAAAGCTCGGCTGTAACCGTGTTGCCACAGCTTTATGATGTTTCGTTAGATGGTTTTCTGACCAACAGTTATGACATTAACGGTTCACAGTATGCCGAAAATATGCCGGGCTATGATATTAGTGAAATTTACAACCTACGAGAATATGAAAAGGGTGACAGTCCAAGAAATATTCATTGGAAATTAAGCAGTAAGTATAATAACTTGATTGTAAAAGAGGGCAGTATGCCTACAGAAAACTGTACTCTTATTATATTTAATAATACAGTTCCTGAAAATCCCGATAATATCTCATTGCTTGCAGAGGTAATGGTGTCACTTAGCCAGGTGCTTATTGAAAACGGTGTTGTTCATACTGTAGCTTATTTAGAAAACAGTCAGCCTGTATTTAACTGTATAGAAAATGATCTTGACCTGTCGGCAATCCTGCCTAAGCTGTTAAGATGTGAAAGAACAGAAGAAGCTATTTTTAACTGTTTAGATAATATTACAAATGAATATAAATCTGTTCTGTGCTTTACCGAAAAGCTTTGCACAGCAGAGCAGACCGGCATTAAATTTATTACAACTGATAGCTCCGAAAATGAAAATTGTGTTGTAATTAACAAGGATATTATTGACAGCTTAGGCTGTATTGAAATATAAAGAGGTGAAATAATGACTGAGAACAATAGCTATATAAAATCGGCTGTATTTAAAAGTGAATATAATAGCACAGCCGAGTGTACAATATTAAATGCTGTTGTTACATTCCTTATTTCATTTGGCGTTCTGCAACAGCTGGTTACTGTAACAAAGGCTGACTGTAGTCAGGCTTTGTTAGCTTTAGCTACAGCTGCAGTATCTTTTGTAATGTTTGTTGTAGGGAAATACCCTAAATTTAAAATTGCATTTTATTTACTTCCTGTTGCTGTAGCCGGTGCTATGCTGTTGACAGTAAATGTAAATATAGTAAATGTGTTTAGCAACACTGTAAACGGGCTGCTTAGTACTGTAGGGGAGTGCTTTGGCGTTATTATGCCGCAGCTGCAGTGCGGTGAAGCATCAGCAGTGGAATCGACATTGTTTTTTACAGCTGTTTCTTCGGTTTTGGTTTTGTTAAATGCAATGTGCTTCAGCAGGAGCATTGCTGTTTTGCCTGCTGCTTTGGCTGTTGTGACAGTATTGCTTTCTGCCTTTGTACAAGGGGTAAATGCTGCTTCGACAGTGCTTGTTTTTTCAGCAATGGTTTTAATATTGTACAAGGGCAGGCTTTGTAATGCAGCAGCTGTTGGCAGGAGTAATTCAGTGTGGAATAAAGCCGCAGCATTTGCACCTATGGTATTTTTTACAGCCGCCGTAATTGTTGTGGGGTGTGTTGGCTTTTCAAATACATCTGCCAAAGACTTAAAAAACGGTATACAAAGCAGTGCTAATGATGTTCTCTACGGAAGCACTGCCTCAATGCCTCAGGGCAGGCTTAATAACGCACAAAGCTACAAGCCTACCAACAAACCAATGCTAAAGGTGGTAATGAGCAGTCCACAGTCGTATTATTTAAGAGGCTTTGTAGGCGGTACATATAACGGCAGCAGCTGGCGACAGCCGGAAAATAAACAGCTTTATAAAAGTGCTGATTTGTTTTACTGGCTGCATAGGAACAATTTTTACGGTTATAATCAGCTTTCGGTTCTTTCAAAGCAGTTAAATAAAGACGACAGTGAAAACCGGATTATAATAAACAATGTAGGTGCGTCAACACAGTATATGTATACTCCGTATGAGCTTGACAGCTGTAGCTATAGCCTTGTAAATAAAAATAAAATAACAGATACTGCTCCTGTGATTTTGGGGGCTTTTGGACAGCACAGTTATACCTACACAGCGGTTGATAATCAGGTTAAGCAATATACAAGCCTGTTGGCAGGACTGTATAATAACGATATTGACGACAAAGCCGCAGCAGACGGCTATATGAATATTGAATCGCATTACAGCGACTATGTTTATGAAAATTATTTGTATATTCCACAAAAAACCAAAACAACCCTTGAGGGAATGTTAGGCGGCTATAATAGCAGTGAAAAGCATTTGCAGTACAGCACAGCCAAACAGAGTATACTTAATGTGCTTTCGTCAAGTATGGAGTATAGCACCGAGCCGGACAAGGGCAGCTCAGACGACTTTGCCACTGCATTTTTACAGGAAACTCACCAGGGCTACAGCGTTCATTTTGCGACTGCGGCCGCACTTATGCTAAGATATTACGGCATACCGGCACGATATGTTGAGGGCTATTTAATTACACCCGACGATGTTAAGGACACCCTGTCAAATTCGGAAATTGTAATTGACGACGCACATTCTCACGCATGGGCAGAGTATTATTTAGACGGTGTAGGCTGGCTGCCCTTTGAAGCTACACCGCCGTATATTGATGTAATGGAAAGTGCAGAGGATATTTCGCCAAGCAGCAGTAATGATAGCAACGTAAGCAATAACAGCAGTTCTAAGCAGGATAACCCTACAGAGGGCTATGAGCAAGAGCCTGACGACGACAGCCTGTTACAACGCAACAGTGATTTTATAAATATAATAATATATGTGCTTTTGGTTATAGCACTGTTAGCTGTGTTTGCCGCAATATTTATTTTGCTGAAAAACAGACTAAAACGAAATAGATTATATGCGTCATTTAATACAGAAAATAATAAAGCCTCGGTAATTAACGGCTTTGGCTTTTGCGTTTATTTGCTTATCAGGTTTAAATATATTAACTCCGAAAGGGACATATATTCCGAGAACATAATTATAACTAAAGAATATACAAAAAAATTTCTACAGGCATTTAATATATACCAAGCGGCACGGTACAGCAACCACACCACAGAGCAGCAGCAAGCAGAAAAAGTGCTTGAATTAATTGATGCCACAGTTGGCTGTATCAAGAAAAAACGTAGCTTCATTCAAAAATTTTACGATATATTTATTGCCTGCGTATACAAATAAAATTTAAAGGGGGTACTGTATGAAAAAGGATATACTTATCATATTTACGGTTATTATTCTTGTTGCTGTTTTGCTTATGGGCACAGAGCTTCAGTCGGTAGATGATTACTACCTAACTCATATAGACGACATTACCCCGCAGTCCAAAACTGTTACTCTTACTATTGATTGCAGAGATATTTTAAATAACTATGATAAACTTACCCCTTCACTGAAAAGCGAAAAATATGTGCCTAAGGACGGCTATATTTTAAAAAAGCAAAAATATGTACTGCGTGACGGTGACACAGCCTTTGATGTTTTGTACCGTGCGGTTAGGTACAAAAAAATACAGTTTGAGTATCAAGGGGCAGAGGATAATCCCTTTGGCAGTGCATATGTTAAGGGAATAAATTATATATACGAATTTTCCTGCGGAGAGTCCTCCGGTTGGGTTTACAAGGTAAACGGTGCTTCACCAAACTACGGCTGTTCAAAATATCAGCTGTCAGACGGGGACAACCTTGAGTGGATATTTACCTGCGACTTAAATAACAGCTATAAGTACAGTGACGATAAGGACGGTGATGACAAATGAAAGCGTTTTCAAGTATGCACCCCTTTGTGTTAATGATATATTTTTTGTCGGTGCTTATAACAGCAATGTTTATAAACAACCCAATAATACAGCTTTCTGCATTGCTTGGCGGCATTGCTTTTTGCGGTATGCTTACTACAGCAAAGCAAAAGCTTTCGGATATTGCCTTTTATATACCGCTTTTTATACTTATATCAATCACTAACCCATTGTTTTCTCATAATGGGGAAACGCCGCTGTTTTTTATGAACGGTAACGCTGTAACGCTGGAGGCAATAGCTTACGGTGTGTTCATAGCGGTTATGGTTATTGGTGTAATGCTGTGGTGTAAATGCTACAGCATTATAATGACAAGCGACAGGTTTTTATACTTGTTTGGTCGAGTTTTGCCAAAGCCTGCCATAGTTATGTCTACTTCGTTAAGGTATATACCTATGCTTAAAAGACAGTCCGAAAAAGTGAAAAAGGCACAAAGGGCTATGGGATTTTACACCTCCGAAAGCTATTTTGACCGCCTTAGGTTTTCATTAAGAGTATATTCCGTGCTTATAGGCTGGTCTATGGAAAATGCGGTAGAAACCGCAAAGGCAATGAACGCAAGGGGCTTTAAGCTAAAGCACCACACAAGCTACTCAAGCTATAAATTTAAAACAATTGATTTTTTATTGCTTGCATTAAATATTGTGCTTATTATATTTGTTTTCTTTGGTGTAGGAAGCGGTGCTGTGGCGTTTTCCTACTATCCACAAATTACACATATAGACACAAGTGCGTTTTCACTGGCTGTATATTCGGCTTATTTAATATTAGTGTTTATACCATTTTTTATAGAAATACAGGAGAGAATTAAATGGAACTGTTACAGGTCAAAAATCTCAGCTTTGCATACCCAAAGAGTGAAAAAAGAGCAATAGACGATGTATCCTTCAATATAGAAAAGGGCAGCTTTAATGTAATGTTTGGCGAGTCGGGCTGTGGAAAGACTACTCTGTTAAAGCTGATAAAAAAGGAAATATCACCGTATGGAAAATTAAAGGGAAGCATTGCTTATAATAATAAGCCTATAGATGAATTACCTGACAGAATATCAGCCTGCGAAATCGGCTTTGTAGGGCAAAATCCTGACGGACAAATTGTAACTGACAAGGTGTGGCACGAGCTTGCCTTTGGACTGGAAAATATGGGAGAAGGCACCAACAGCATACGCCGCGGAGTAGGAGAAATGGCAAGCTATTTTGGAATACAGAATTGGTACCACAGATCAACCGACAGCCTTTCGGGGGGACAAAAGCAGCTGCTGAATTTAGCGTCCGTAATGGCTATGCAGCCCAAACTTTTGTTATTGGACGAGCCTACAAGTCAGCTTGACCCAATAGCCGCTGCGGATTTTATTGCAACACTGCAGAAGCTCAACAGAGAATTGGGCTTAACCATACTGTTGGCAGAGCATAGGCTTGAAGAGGTGTTTCCTATAGCCGACAAGGTAATAGCTATGGACAGTGGTAAAATGCTTGCGTGTGGTTCGCCGGTTGAAGCTGCAAGGCTGCTGCAGAAAAGTAAGCTGTCACTTAGCCTGCCAACGGCTGTGCGTATTTGGCATGGCTTAGGTTCAAAAGATGCACCGCCTATGACAGTAAGGCAGGGTAAAGACTTTCTTGAAAAGCACTATAGTCAATGTGCCGGCAGAAGCGTTGCAGTGGATAAATACAGTGGGGCTGAAACCGTACTGGAGGCGAAAAATGTATATTTTCGCTACGAGAAAAACTCACCTGATGTTCTGAAAGGCTTTAATATAGCCGTAACTAAGGGCGAAATATTTTCTATATTAGGGGGCAACGGCACCGGTAAAACAACTGCGCTTAATGTGCTTTCCGGGCTTGATAAGCCGTATAAGGGCAGCTCAAATGTTTTTGGCAAGAAAATAAGTAAATATAAGGGGAACAGTCTGTACAGAAATATGGTAGCAATGCTGCCGCAAAACCCGATAGCTGTATTCGTCCAATCAACAGTAAGAGAGGATTTTTACGAGCTGTTAAGGGCTATGGATATTCCAAGGGATAGTGCAGAGAAAAAAGTTAATGAAGTTACAGAAATTTTTAATATAGAACATTTACTTAACAAGCACCCTTATGATTTAAGCGGAGGAGAGCAGCAAAAAGCGGCACTTGCAAAGCTAATGCTTACTGAACCTAAAATTATTTTATTGGATGAGCCTACAAAGGGACTGGACGCTTTTTATAAAGAGAGCTTTGCCCATATTTTAAGAAAGATAAAGGGTAATGGAGTAACATCAATTATTGTTACGCATGATGTTGAATTTGCCGCAGAGGTGTCGGACAGATGCGGACTGTTTTTTGACGGTCAGATAATCGCACTTGATATACCAAATGAATTTTTCTGCAATAACAGCTTCTACACTACAGCTGCAAGCAGAATGTCAAGAGAGCTTTTTAAAAATGCAGTGCTTTGCAGCCAGGTTATACAGCTTTGCGGTAATGAAGAGGGGGAGGAGTGCCCTTGAAAAAGATATTGTCATATTTAATATTTTTAGTCTGTATACCTCTTGTTATTGCCTTTGGTATGGCTGTGTTCGGCGACAGGCAATACGCCTTTGCCGCAGCTGCGGTGGCAGTGCTGTCATGTATTCCGTTTTTTATTTCTTTTGAAAAAGGTGAAAATAACACTACAAGACTTGTAATTATTGCCGTAATGGTGGCTTTGTCTGTAATAGGAAGAATTGTTTTTTACTATGTACCGGGCTTTAAGCCTGTTACCGCTATGGTTGTTATTACAGCAATTTATTTTGGTGCGGAAGCCGGATTTATGACGGGTGCACTAACCGCCTTGATTTCAAACTTTTTCTTTGGCCAGGGTATGTGGACTCCGTTTCAGATGCTTGCTTGGGGGCTTATAGGCTTTGCAGCAGGGCTGCTTACAAGAAAATTAATCAACAGCAAGCTGCTGCTTTGTACCTACGGTGCAGTGTCCGGAATAGCATATTCGCTGCTTTTAGACCTTTTTGGCGTTATATGGGCCGACACATATTTTAATTTATCACGATATATCGCAATGGTTGTATCGTCGGCACCCTTTACGATATTGTATGCTGCGTCTAATGTTATATTTTTGCTTGTATTGCAAAAGCCCTTAGGAAAAAAGCTTGAACGGGTAAAGGATAAGTACGGTATTTAAAAAAGCAGTGCCGCTGTAGAAGCTAAGCTCTACAGCGGCACTGCCATATATCTGTTGGAGATTTATAAAATTTTGCTTTTACAAGCTATTTCAAAAAACCGGATATAATTCTTTCCTGTGCTTCCTCTTCGGTTAAACCAAGCGTACACAGCTTTATAATTTGCTCGCCGGCAATCTTGCCAATGGCCGCCTCGTGAATCAGGGCGGCGTCCAAATGTGCTGCTTCAAGGGCAGGTGCGGCGTTTACTCTGCCGTTATCCACCAATATAGCGTCACATTCAGAATGTCCCGTACAGCGGTTGTTTCCGATAATTTCGGACTTAAACTGCTGGCAGGAGTGTCCCTTTGCAACAGAACGGGATACCAGGTCAACAGCCGAATCTTCTCCGTTCATTTCAACCTTAAAATCAGTTTCTGCCTTTTCTTCGCCGTCGGTCATTATCCTTTCACGCACAATAAGCTTCGCACCGCTGCCAACCTTTGCTCTGGTTTGTCTTAGGGTGCTGTCAACACCGCCCAGCTGAACAGTATCCATCTCAAGGTAGGAATTGTCCTCAAGTACTGCGTCGGTAACAGGATCAATTCTCTTAAAGGCCGTCTTTGCGCCTGTGCCTAAGTGCTTTTCTTGGTAAACTACCTTTGCACCCTTGCCTACAAAAAATCTATGAATACCGTTATGCTTTGCTTCACCCTCGTTGTCGGCGTGAACTCCACAGCCGGCTACAATAGTAACATCGGCACCCTCGCCTACAAAAAAGTCGTTGTAAACCAGATCGCTTACGTTACTGTGGGTTACGCAGGCAGGTATATACACCCTTTCGCCCTTAGTATTAGGTGCAATATGAATATCAATGCCAGATTTATCTTTTTTGGGTTCTATGCGTATATTTTTGCTGGATTGTCTTCCAACGCACTGTCCGTTCTCTCTTATATTATAGGCACCCTTAAATTCGCCCTTGTAATCGGAAACCTGTTCAAGCAGTTCTTCTGTTATTTTGTTCATTGGTTCTCCTTTCCTCTGGGACATTTTTTGGATATTTCACCGGACAGCAGCTGCGGAAGCACCTCGTCCTTAGAACCAACAGCCCTGATTTTGCCCTTGGCGATTACAACAATTTCATCAGCAATCTCTAAGATTCGCTCCTGATGTGAAATAATAAGCAGTAAGCCGTTTTGTCGGCTGCGAAGCTCCTGAAATGTTTCTACAAGCTTTGTAAAGCTCCACAGGTCTATGCCGGCCTCCGGCTCGTCAAAAATTGTTACCTTTGCGTTTCTTGCGAGTACAGAGGCTATTTCTACTCTTTTCATTTCACCGCCGGAAAGTCCCGAATCCAGCTCACGGTTAATATATTCTCTTGCACACAAGCCAACCTTTCCCAGTAAATCACACAGCTCGGTATAAGAAAGCTCTTTGCCTGCCGCAAGCTCTAAAAGCTCCTGTATGGTAATGCCCTTAAATCTTACAGGCTGTTGAAAAGCGTAGGCAATTCCCTTTTTTGCACGCTGTGTTATGTCGCAGTCGGTAATGTCCTCATTGTTTAAATATATCTTTCCGGAGGTCGGCTTTTCCAAACCGGCTACAAGCTTTGCAAGCGTGGTTTTTCCGCCGCCGTTTGGGCCTGTAATAACAACAAGCCGGCCTTGCTGTGCAGTATATGATATGTCTTGAATTATCTGTTCTCCGTCCGGTATATTCCAAACAACATTCTGTAATTTAAGCATATAAAATCCTTTCTGCAATTTTTATATAAATGCATAAAAAGCATAATAAAATCGTAACAGGTCTGTTAGGTAATGTACAGCACACTGTAATTAATATGGTTAGTATATTATACAGCCTTATACCAGATATCTGCTGAAGCTGCTTTACATAACATCAGACCTGCAGCGTAAAGGTAATTATAGCACATAATGTATTATTTTTCCACCTAAAACCTATTTTTACTCATAAACAATTTTATAAAGGCTGTATGCAGGCGGTTGAGGAAACCGTAAAAAGAAAAATTATAGAATTGCAGCAACAGCCGCCAACAGTTGAAATAATTGTTGGCGGCTGTTATAATTATATAGAAAGATAAAGTGCTAAATTTTGCTAAGGGTTAGGCAGTGCTTTTTATTGCTTTTTCTGCTTAATATTGTTTTCTACAATTTTAATTAAATTAAGCATAGCGGTGCTGTACAGAGGAAGCTCGCTTGTCATTATTTCCGGCGGAACGAATGATGCGCTTGCAGAGTCGGAGCTGTGTACGCCCTTGCCGTAAATTATCTCCATAGCCGAAAGCTCCTTAGAGCTTTGATAAGTGGAGGTGTAGCCGTTGTAAAGCGATGCCGGTATAGAAAAGAGTGCCTGTGGATTTTTGGGGTTTGATGAATAAATAAGCCTAAACATTCTGTATATAGATACCATTAGGTAGTCTGAAACATTATTTTCTATGTCCTTGTTGTTCATTTTGCTCATAACCTCAAAAACAAGGTCAACAGAGTTATGTATTAGCCGCTTGTTCATTTGCAGAAGCATATTTCCGTAATTTACAGAGCCTTCATTGCTTTCGGGCCGGTCTACCGTAAGCGTTCCGCCAATGCTTCGCTCAGTTGTGCGGCCTAAAAGGTAGTCGCAGGACACATTGTAGTAGTCCGCAAATTTTATTATAAGCTCAAGCTTGCACTCTCTCTTGCCTTTTTCGTAATGGGAAAGCAGTGACTGAGAAATATGCATATCGGTTGCTACCTGCTTTTGGCTAAGCCGCTTTTCTTTTCTCAACAATGTTATAATTCTGGGAAACTCGTTGTTCATACAAACACCCCTCTGCTTATAAGCGAACAATCATATATAAATTAAATGCAGTAATCATTATATTATATAATTAATTATATGTAAAGCAATTTGTATTTGTAAATAATCATAATTTGTAAAGGATGATACTATGAAATCTTACCAAATTCATTTTATAAGGCACGGTGCTACCGTTGAAGATAACAAGGGCAAGTACATAGGCAGAAGTAATGTACAGCTTTCACAGCAGGGTATAGAGGATTTAAAAAAATACGACAGCCTTTACTCCTACCCGGGTACGCCGCTTTTATATACCAGCCCGCTATTAAGGTGTGTGCAAACCTGCAATGTGTTGTATCCGGCAATCAAGCCAATTATAGTTGACGGTTTACAGGAATGCTCCTTTGGCGACTGGGAGGGCAAAACAGCCGCTGAGCTTGAAAAGGACACTCGGTTTACAGCGTGGCTTGCGAATTCAAAGGACAATGCACCGCCAAACGGTGAAAGCGGTGCCGACTTTACAAGGCGTATCTGCAAAACCTTTGAAAGACTTGTTGCACAGCTTATTGATTCCGGCGAAACAACCGCTGTAATCGTTACCCACGGCGGCGTAATAACAACTCTGCTTTCTATTTACGGCTTGCCGCAGGCGGAATCTTACCGCTGGCAAATGGATAACGGCTTTGGTTATTCTATGAGAATAACGCCTATGCTTTGGATGCGTGACAAGGTTGCAGAAATATACGACTATTGCCCGCCTAACAATGAAGAAGAAATGTAAAAGCAGTATACAAAAGTAATTGTAATCTACTTTACATTTGCGTATGGCGTTGTGTGCTATAATAAATTTATCAGTGAAAAAATGGAGGTAGTCTAAAATGACAACATATAAAATTGCCTTGCTAAAAGGCGACGGCATTGGTCCTGAAATTGTTGACCAGGCTGTAAAGGTTCTTGATAAAACAGCGGATAAGTTTGGCTTTGCCGTAGAATATGACCCGGCAGATATTGGCGGTATTGCCATTGATAATTACGGAGAGCCTTTGCCGCAGGTTACTGTGGACAAGTGCAAGGCGGCTGATTCTGTAATTCTTGGTGCTGTAGGCGGTCCTAAGTGGGATTCCCAGCCTGCAAACAACCGTCCTGAAAAGGGTTTGCTTAAAATAAGAGAGGCATTGGGCTTGTTTGCAAATCTTCGTCCGGCGGTTATCTTTGAACCGCTGAAAAAAGCGTCTCCTATTAAGGACGAAATTATCGGTGACAATTTGGATATTATGATAGTTCGTGAGCTTACAGGCGGCATTTACTTTGGTGAGCGTGGCAGACTTGAGGAAAACGGTGTGCCTGCCGCATACGATACAGAAAAGTATTCGGTACCTGAAATTGAAAGAATTGTAAAGGTTGCCTTTGATATGGCAATGAAGAGAAATAAAAAGCTGACAAGCGTTGATAAAGCAAATGTTTTGGAATCCTCAAGACTATGGAGAGAAACCGTAAACAGAATTTCGGCAGATTACCCTGAGGTACAGGTTAATCATATGTATGTTGACAACTGTGCTATGCAGCTTGTTCGTAATCCAGGCCAGTTTGATGTTATAGTTACATCGAATATTTTCGGTGACATTTTGTCTGACGAGGCTTCAATGATAAGCGGTTCAATAGGCATGCTTGCTTCTGCCAGCCTAAGCGGCGGCAAAAGGGGCTTGTATGAGCCTATTCACGGCAGTGCACCTGACATTGCAGGACAGGACATTGCTAACCCATTGGCTACAATTTTGTCTGTTGCAATGATGCTTAGATATTCACTGGAACAGCCTAAGGCTGCACAGGCTATAGAGGACGCTGTTGCTAAGGCACTTACAACACACAGAACACCCGACATTTACGAGGAGGGCAAAGAAAAGGTTACTTGCTCACAAATGGGCGACTATGTTTGCACATTAATTTAACGCTTTCAGTTGAAAGCAAATGCTATACAGGCTTGGCTATGGTTTTATTTAGTCAAGCCTGTGCCGATAAATACGAACAGTTACAGCAGCCTGTTAATTTGCATCAGCAGCTGCTTTTAGACTGCTGTAAGTGTTCATAAAGGAAATTTTAAAATGAATAAATATGACATTCACACACATATACTTCCCTCTATAGATGACGGCTCGCAGGATATAGACATATCTATTGTATTGCTTAATGAGCTTGAAGGTCAGGGCGTTACACATCTTGCGCTTACACCTCACTTTTATACACAGTATTCTGTTGTTACCGACTGCGAGGTTAAGGAGTTTGCATCAAAAAGGCAAAATGCCTATAATTTGGTAAAGAGTGAATATAGAGGCAACATTAGGTTAATACTTGGTTGTGAGCTTCACCTTACGCAAAACCTTATGGGACTGGAGGACATTACTCCACTTTGCTGCGGGAACAGCAGGTATATGCTTACAGAAATGCCTTATAACTGTACTTTTAAAAGCGACGATATTAAGCTGCTTGAAGCTTTAATAAATAAGTACGGTGTAACACCCATACTGGCACATATAGAGCGTTATTCGGTTTTGCTTAAAGACCGGCAGCTTCTTGAGAAAATAATCTCTATGGGCTGTATGGCACAGGTGAATACAGAAAGCCTTTGCAAAATGCTTGTAGGGCAAAGGCTAATTAAGTATTTGAACAGCGGCTTGGTGCAGTTTATAGGTACAGACACTCACTCCACTGTGCGTGGCTGTGACTTCGCAAAGGGCTATAGGGTTATAAGTAAAAAGTGCAAACCGAATGTTATAGAAAATCTGTCAAATTACGGCAAAAAGCTGTTTGGGCTTTAATTGCCTGTTGTAAAAAATCTTTATAATATTGGAAGGAGAAATTTAATGTTTAAAAAATTAACAGCCTTAGGACTTACAATTTTAATGCTTTTGTCGGCGGCCGCCTGTACAAACGCAAATGATAATGCGGCTACAAGGGACGAGATAAAGGCTACCGAAAAAGCCACAGAGGCACCTACACAGTATGAACCGGTACGAACAAAAGAAACTGTTAATAAGCAGGGCTTGGCAGCAAATATAAGCGACGGTGCTATACTGCACACCTGGTGCTGGTCTTTTAAAACTATAACAGATAATCTTGACGATATTGCAGACGCAGGCTTTTCTGCTATTCAAACCTCACCTATAATGCAGTGCAAGGTTGGCGAAGACGGCGGTATGCAGCTGCAGGATAAGGATGACAGCACAAACAAGGGTAAGTGGTACTATCATTATCAGCCTACAGACTATGTAATCGGCAATTACCAGCTTGGCACAAAGGAAGAGTTTACAAAAATGTGCCAAGAGGCACATAAGCGTGGCATACAGGTAATAGTAGATGCAGTGCTTAATCATACAACAGGCGACAAGTCGGTTATAAGTGAAAACATTACCAACATTAAAAACGCTTTTCACAATAAAGGAGATATAAGCGATTATTCTGACCGAATGGAGGTAACGCAGGGCAATTTGCTGGGCCTGCAGGATCTTAACACACAGAACAAGGAAATTCAGCAGTATCTTTTAAGCTATTTAAAGGATTGCGTTGCCTGCGGTGCAGACGGCTTTAGGTATGACGCCACAAAGCACATAGAGCTTAGCACAGACGACAAGGAGTATGCGTCTGATTTTTGGAATGTTGTTTTAAATAACGGTTCAAAATTCCAGTATGGTGAGGTGCTCCAGGGCGGCTCCGATAGAATTACTTCGTATGCAAAAATTATGAATGTTACAGCCTCTGAATACGGCAGTATGCTGCGGGATGCAGTTATAAATCAAGATGTTTCGGTTGGCGGACTGCGTGATTACGCAGTAAACGGCATTGATGAAAGCAGTCTTGTAACTTGGGTGGAATCTCACGACAACTACTGTAACGACGGCAACTGGTCGGCAATGAACGAAAAGCAGGTTAAGCAGGCTTGGGCTATTCTGTGTGCAAGATCAGGCGGTACGCCTCTTTTCTTTGACAGACCAAGCGGAGCTTCAACAGAGGACCAATGGGGCGACAATAAAATAGGAAAGGCAGGCAGCGGCTTCTACAAGGACAAGGAGGTTGTTCAGGTAAATAAATTCAGAACAGCTATGATTGGTCAATGGGAAAAGCTGACTAATCCGGAGGACGAACAGGGTGTTATTATGATAGAGCGTGGCAGCAAGGGTGCAGTAATTGTTAATGTAACCTCTGAAGAAATAAAGCTTACCGAGGCCGATACTGATTTGGCAGACGGAACCTACAAGGATAAGGTAGGCGGCAAGGAATTTAAGGTTAAGGACGGCAAGCTTAAGGGTACCGTAAAGAAAAATGCGGTTGTTGTACTTTATAAATAACAATTAAAGGGGTGGTGCTAAAATACACTGCCCCTTTGCTTTTTTCGATATATAATCTGCTTAACATTACTTGCATAAAAAAATCCATATATTGAAAATAAAAATATAAATAATAACTAAATTGCTGTTGACAAATAATATAGCTTGTGTTATCATATTGTTGTAATAAGTGTACAAATTCTATAATTTGTTTATAACTTTTTTCATAATACTCCTGAAAGCAGGTGGCTGTTCTGCCACCTGTTTTTGCATACACGGCACATTACCGTATAAACAGCAGGGGGTATTGTGAATAGGCATTACTAACAGATAAAATCAGTATATTTAGGGGGTGCGACCAAATGAATTTTAGCCTTTTTTATCCGGATAATTATGTAAAGTCCCCTCTTACAATGAATGCAGAGGCGATTAACGACCTGTCTATTGACTACATAGTTACTGTTCTTACAGAGGATTCTTACGAGCAAAACAGTATAAAGCAGCTTATGACGCAGATAGAATGCAGTCGGGAGCTTATTAAATACAGATGTGATGTTTTTGAGGACTTTTTGCGTTTGCCTGAGCTTAGAGAAAAATTAACAGATTTGCTTGGTATGCTTGGAGAGCTGCGTGAGCTTGAAAAGTTTAAGAAGGACAGCGACGCATCTTCGCTTTGGCAGCTGATAAACCGTTTGCGTGAAATTAACCGTTATATAGACTGTATAAAAACCTTGAAATCTACCTTGGAAAAGCTGGAGCTGCACTCGGCAGGTCTTCAAAGGCTTAGAAAGCTGGTTACGGATATTTACAACGACGGCTCCTTTGAACCCCTCAGGCAGGACATTGCCGATGCCTTTGAACAGGCAAGACAGCTAAAAAGCGTAACGATTGGCGTTAATTTGGATAATATGCTGCGTCCTATGCGTGCAGGTATATTGTCGCTAAACAGTAAGGAGTTTACAGACAGCGGAGTTTTAAAGAGATTTATGGCTATTTCCGCCAAAAAGGATGGAGGGGTATTGCCGGGAAATGACTATGCCCATTTAAAATCCTTTCATCCGGCGTCATCTAAGGAGTTTAAGCTTGCGTATGATGATGTTCCTACCGGTCAGGACAGGCTTTCAGACAGTATGAAGCAGGTAGTAACTGAAATAATGGCACGAATTGTAGGAAATATTAAGGATGTACTCAGAAAGCATGTTAATGTAAACGGTTATACCTTTATATCCCTAATGCCGGAAATTATCTTCTACATAAGATGGGCAGAGCTTGTAGATAAAATACAGGCCAAAGGACTTCCTATGTGCAAGGCGGAAATACTTCCTGTAGAAAACAGAGAAATTGAGGCAACAGACCTTTACAATTTAAAGCTTGCTATTAAGGTTGTAAATGGTGAGGATATAAATATAGTTACAAATAAGATAGAATTTAACGATGATGTAGGCAGAATATTTATTCTTACAGGACCTAACCGTGGTGGTAAAACAACCGTTACACAGGCGTTAGGTTTGGCGGTTTTAATGGCACAGTGCGGTATATATGTTCCTTGCAGCAGCTTTCGTCTTAGCCCTTGTGACAATATATACACTCATTTCCCTGCTGATGAAAACGACACTGTTGACCTGGGCAGACTGGGTGAAGAATCCTCAAGACTTGCCGATATTTTTAACAACGCTACCGAAAAGAGCTTGCTTTTGCTAAACGAGAGCCTTGCCACAACAAATGTTACCGAGGGCGTTTATATTGCTACCGATGTTGTGAAATCTATGCGTTACCTAGGTGTTAGGTGTATATTCAATACTCATATGCACGAGCTTGCCGCAAATGTTTCTAAAATGAACAGTGCAGTAGAGGGCAGCTCCAAAATTGAAAGTATGGTTACAGGCGTTGACAAGGGCGAAAGGTCATTTAAGTTGTATATAAATCCGCCGCAGGGCTTAAGCTATGCAAAGGACATTGCCGAAAAATACGGAGTAACCTTTGACAAAATAAAAAGCACTATCGACAATAAACGAAAACAAAGCATATAGAAAAGCGTCTGCAATAAGGCAACAATTAATAAATATCACCGAGAATTATTCAAGTGCACAAGGCTTGTTTATTGCTCGGTGTTTATTTTTTATATAAAATTTTGGAATATTTTCGGCAAAGGCGGCACAATATATTTATAGATATTGTACGGAATATTTATCTTGAAAATATGCGGCAAGGGTAATTCCTACTAATTCAGTAGAAATTTTACAAAACCTATTGAAATAATGTATTTAAGGGTATATAATAACCTTAAAGTAATTACTGGCAAGGAACATATTAATATGAAAAATGTTGAAATATTTACCGACGGTGCCTGTTCGGGCAATCCCGGCCCCGGTGGCTGGGGTGCCATACTTAGGTACAAAGGAAATGAAAAGGAGTTGTCCGGCGGTGCGGCCGATACCACCAACAACCGAATGGAAATAACAGCAGCTTTGCAGGCACTTACCGCTTTAAAAGAGCCTTGTAATGTTACTCTTTACAGTGACTCTCAGTATGTTTGCAACGCTTTAAAGCTGGGATGGGCGAAAAAGTGGAAAGCAAATAATTGGATGCGAAATAAAAAAGAGCCTGCCCTAAACCCTGACCTTTGGGAAAAGCTTTTAGAGCAGTACGACAGGCATAATGTAACTGTGGTGTGGGTAAAAGGTCACGCAGGGCATCCGGAAAACGAGCGTTGTGACAGGCTGGCTGTTGAACAGGCAAAAAAATACGCCTAACTATACTATATATTATATTTACAGTAGGGAAGTGTTTTGATAAATGAATAGAATATATGCAGACAACGCTGCAACAACAGCATTATCGCCGGAGGTACTGCAGGATATGATGCCATATCTTACTACAGTGTATGGTAATCCGTCAAGTATGTACTCGATAGGCTCAGAGGCACAAAAGGCTGTAGAGCTTGCCAGAGTTGATGTTGCAGAGGCAATTAACGCCCTGCCAAGAGAAATATTCTTTACATCGGGCGGCAGTGAGTCTGACAACTGGGCTATTAAGGGTGTCGCCCGAGCACTGAAGGCAAAGGGCAAAAACCATATTATTACATCTGCCTTTGAGCATCACGCAGTTTTGCACACCTGTGACGCCCTAAAAAAAGAGGGCTTTGAAATTACTCTGCTTGATGTTCACAGCGACGGCTTAGTTCGTCCCGAAGAGCTGGAGGCGGCTATTAAGGATACAACAGCATTGGTAAGCATTATGTATGCAAATAATGAAATCGGCACTATACAGCCTATTGAAGAGCTTGGTGCAGTTTGCCGCAGGCACGGCGTTTTATTCCATACCGATGCAGTTCAGGCTATGGGCAATGTTCCTATAGATGTTAAAAAGCAAAATATAGATTTACTGTCTATGACAGCACATAAGCTGCACGGGCCAAAGGGCTGCGGTGCCTTGTATATAAGGCAGGGGGTAAGACCGCAGATTCTAATTGACGGCGGCGCACAGGAAAGAGGAATGCGTGCCGGTACAGAAAATGTTGCCGGTATTGTTGGTTTGGCAAGTGCCGTTAAGCGTGCTAAGGCAACAATGGAGCAGCGTACAGAAAGGCTTACAGGATTAAGAAACAGACTTATTGACAGCTTGTCTAAAATAGAAAGAAGCCGACTAAACGGCGACAGAGAAAAACGACTGCCGGGCAATATAAATATGTGCTTTGAGGGCATTGAGGGCGAGGCTTTGCTTTTAAGGCTTGACCTGATGGGCATATGTGCTTCGTCAGGCTCGGCTTGTACATCAGGCTCACTGGATCCAAGCCATGTGCTTTTGGCTATCGGCTTGCCTCACGAAATTGCCCACGGCTCTTTAAGACTTTCCTTTAGTGACGAAACCACCGAAGAGGATATTGACTATATAGCTAAGTGTGTTCCGCAGGTAGTAAATACGCTTAGGTCTATGTCGCCGGTGTGGGAAAGAATTAAACAACAGGAACAGGGAAAGTAATTTTATTACAGAAAGGATAATGAAAAATGGCATATAGTGAAAAGGTTATGGATCATTTTGCAAATCCACGCAATGTAGGCGAAATTGAAGATGCCGACGGTATAGGTGAGGTAGGCAACGCAAAGTGCGGCGACATAATGAAAATGTACATTAAGGTTGATAACGATGTTATTACCGATGTTAAGTTTAAAACCTTTGGCTGCGGTGCGGCAATAGCTACAAGCTCTATGGCTACCGAGCTTATAAAGGGCAAGTCTATTAATGACGCACTAAAGCTTACAAACAAAGCAGTTATGGAAGCTCTGGACGGTTTGCCGCCGGTGAAAGTTCACTGTTCGGTTCTTGCAGAACAGGCTATTAAAGCAGCAGTAAGCGACTACTACAAAAGGCGTGGCGTTGACCCTACTCTTATAGTAGGAGAAATTAAAGAGTGCGACCACGACCACGGCTGCGGCTGTCAGCTGTAATGTTGGTTTGTTTGTGACATTTTAATAATAATATACAGACTTTAGGAGCGTTTTTACGCTCCTTTTCTTTTTGTACCATAGCACAAAATTGTGCTGAAAATTAAAGTCCTTTAATTACTACAGCACATCGGTAAATGAAATGCTGTAAAAATTTGCAATTTATTAATAAATTTATTGCAAAAAACAGAAAAATAAGGTTGCACATTGAAAATAACTGTGCTATAATTGAGTCGTTCAGCAACGGGGCTGTTATTTGGTAATGTAGTACATCTGCAGCAGTGTTCCTGTTGTGGATGTAATTTTTTTATTTTAATTAATAATGTGTTTAAGGAGGTAGTATTTCAATGTCATATGTTAGTGAACAACTAGAAATACTAAAGGCAAAAAATTCAAACGAGCCTGAGTTTATTCAGGCAGCAACAGAGGTTCTGGAGTCCTTGGAGCCTGTATTTGAGCAAAATCCTAAGTATCAGGAAAACAGCATTCTAGAGAGAATTACTGAGCCTGAAAGAGTTATAATGTTTAGAGTACCTTGGGTAGACGATAACGGCAAAACTCAGGTAAACCGTGGCTTCCGTGTACAGTTTAACAGTGCTATCGGACCTTACAAGGGCGGTCTAAGACTTCACCCATCTGTAAACCTAGGCGTTATTAAGTTCCTGGGCTTTGAGCAGATTTTCAAAAATTCACTAACAGGACTGCCAATCGGCGGCGGTAAGGGCGGCTCTGACTTTGACCCTAAGGGCAAGAGTGACAGAGAAGTTATGGCTTTCTGCCAGAGCTTTATGACAGAGCTATGCAGACACATTGGTGCAGACACAGATGTTCCTGCAGGTGACATTGGTACAGGTGCTCGTGAAATTGGCTATATGTTTGGTCAGTATAAGAGAATTAAGAATGTTTACGAGGGCGTTCTTACAGGTAAGGGCCTATCTTACGGCGGTTCTCTTGCCAGAACAGAGGCTACAGGCTATGGTCTGCTATACCTAACAGAGGAAATGCTAAAGCAGAACGGTCACGACATTGCAGGTAAGACTGTATGTATCTCCGGTGCAGGTAATGTTGCTATTTACGCTACACAGAAGGCTACACAGCTTGGTGCAAAGGTTGTTACATTGTCTGACTCAACAGGTTGGATTTACGATGCTGAGGGTATTGACCTTGACGCAATTAAGGAAATTAAGGAAGTTAAGAGACAAAGACTTACAGAGTACAAGAACTACCGTCCTAACTCAGAGTACCACGAGGGTAAGTTTGACTGGTCTGTTAAGTGTGATGTTGCTCTGCCATGTGCTACTCAGAACGAGCTTCTTGAGGACGATGCTAAGAGACTAATCGCTAACGGTGTTATTGCTGTTGCTGAGGGTGCTAATATGCCTACAACTCTAGAGGCTACAAAGCTTCTTCAGGAGGCAGGCGTACTGTTTGCTCCTGGTAAGGCTGCAAACGCAGGCGGTGTTGCTACTTCTGCTCTTGAAATGAGCCAGAACTCAATGCGTCTGTCTTGGACATTTGAAGAGGTTGACCAAAAGCTTCAGGGTATTATGGTTAATATCTTCAACAACATTGCTTCAGCTGCTAAGAAGTACGGTTTTGACGGCAACTATGTAGTAGGTGCTAACATTGCAGGCTTTGAGAAGGTAGCAGACGCTATGATCGCACAGGGTGTTTAATTAAAGAATTATCCTTATAACATATCTAAAAGGGTGGCTGTTGATTTTATTGACAGCCACCTTTTTGAATATATACTTAATAATAAGCTAAGGCATAGTTACAGTTAAGTAATGCATAATATTAAACGGCGCAGTAGGGCAGACTTACGGGTATACAGTGTTATAATTCTGTTCCCAATGTAGTGTTATATTAACAAGGAAAATAAGATTACCAATGCTATACTGAACTGCGCTTGTACGGTAGACAAAAGGAGGTGCTTTTATGCTTGGTGCTATTATTGGCGATATTGTGGGCAGCCCTTATGAGCTTGAGGTAAATAATATAAAAACCGTAGATTTTCCCCTTTTTAGCAGTAACTCACATTTTACAGACGATACGGTTATGACTGTAGCTGTGGCTGAGGGCTTAATAAACGGCTGCAACGATTACGAAAAAACAGAGCTGCAGGTAATACGGTCAATGCGGAGGCTTGGGCGAGAATACCCAAATGCAGGATACGGTTATAGATTTAATCAGTGGCTTTATTCCAACACTCCACAGCCCTATAATAGCTTTGGCAACGGCTCGGCTATGCGTGTGTCATCTGTAGCTTGGCTGTACAACAGCATAGCGGAGGTTAGGCGCTTTGCAAAACTTACGGCGAAGGTTACGCATAATCACCCGCAGGGTATAAAAGGGGCCGAGGCTACAGCTGCGGCAATATTTTTAGCAAGACAGGGCAGAAGCAAGAGTGAAATAAAGAAATATATTGAAGCAGAATTTGAATATAATTTAAACAGAACCTGCGATGAAATTCGTCCGGCATATGTCCGCAGTGAATCCTGTCAGGAAACTGTACCACAGGCAATTACAGCTTTTTTGGAGGGTGACAGCTTTGAAAATGCTGTAAGGCTGGCTGTTTCCCTTGGCGGTGACAGCGACACTATAGCCGCTATAGCCGGCAGCATAGCAGAGGGCTTTTATGGTATTCCGGAAAATATCAGAACTAAGGGGCTGTCATTGCTTGATGATAATTTAAAAGATAAGGTTATGCAGCTTTATAAATATATTTATGGTAATGCTTAATGTCGCTTAAACGGATTTGTGAGGCGATTGCTTGCTTATATATACCGAATAATAGGTAATTTGTGAATAATTTATTAAACATAGTCTTACCACTTGATTTTTACCATAAAAAGGTTTATTATATCTTTAGCACTCGAGGATAAGGAGTGCTAAAGATATAAGATAATCCATAGGAGGAATAATATTATGACAATTAAACCATTGTTAGACAGAGTAGTTCTAAAGGCACAAAAGGCTGAAGAAACAACAAAAAGCGGTATTGTTCTTGCAACATCTGCTCAGGAAAAGCCACAGTTTGCTAATGTAGTAGCTGTAGGCCCGGGCGGAGTAGTAGATGGTAAAGAGGTTACTATGTATGTGAATGTTGGCGACAAGGTTATTACAAACCAGTATTCAGGCACAAATGTAAAGCTTGACGGTGAAGAGTACACAATCGTTCGTCAGTCAGATATTTTAGCTGTAGTAGAATAATTTTATTACAATATATTTAGGAGGAAATGAATTATGGCTAAGCAAATTGCTTATGGAGAGGATGCCAGAAAGGCATTAATGAATGGTATTAATCAGTTGGCAGATACAGTAAAAATTACACTGGGCCCTAAGGGCAGAAATGTAGTTTTGGATAAAAAGTTCGGCGCACCGCTAATTACAAACGACGGTGTTACTATCGCTAAGGAAATTGAGCTTGAGGATCCGTTTGAAAATATGGGTGCACAGCTTGTTAAAGAGGTTTCTGTTAAAACCAATGATATTGCCGGTGACGGTACTACAACCGCTACGCTTCTTACACAGGCTCTTATTCGTGAGGGTATGAAAAATGTAGCGTCAGGTGCAAACCCAATGATTCTTAAAAAGGGTATCCAAAAGGCTACAGATGTAGCTGTAAAGGCTATTGAGGATAACTCAAAGCAGATTAACGGCTCGGAGGATATTGCAAGCATTGGCGGTATTTCTTCAGCAGACCCTAAGATAGGTAAGCTGATAGCAGAGGCAATGGAAAAGGTTACTACAGACGGTGTAATTACAGTTGAGGAATCAAAAACAGCTGAAACATACTCCGAGGTTGTAGAGGGTATGATGTTTGACCGTGGCTATATTGCACCATATATGGCTACAGATTCAGAAAAGATGGTCGCTGAGCTTGACGATGCACTAATTCTTATTACAGATAAAAAGATTTCTAACATTCAGGAAATTCTTCCATTGCTTGAAGAAATTGTAAAGACAGGCAAAAAGCTTCTGATTATTGCTGAGGACATTGAGGGCGAGGCTCTTACAACACTTGTTCTTAACAAGCTTCGTGGCACATTTACCTGCGTTGGTGTAAAGGCACCTGGCTTTGGTGACAGAAGAAAAGAAATGCTTCAGGATATTGCTATTCTTACAGGCGGACAGGTTATTTCTTCTGACCTTGGCTTGGAGCTAAAGGATACAACTCTTGACCAGCTTGGCCGTGCAAGACAGGTTAAGGTTGACAAGGAAAATACAATTATCGTTGACGGTGCAGGTAACTCTGAGGATATTAAGGCAAGAGTAAACCACATTAAATCTCAAATCGAGCAAACAACATCTGACTTTGACCGTGAAAAGCTTATGGAGCGTTTGGCAAAGCTTTCAGGCGGTGTTGCTGTTATTAAGGTTGGTGCCGCAACAGAAATTGAAATGAAAGAGAAAAAGCTAAGAATCGAGGACGCTTTGGCTGCTACAAAGGCTGCTGTTGAAGAAGGTATTGTAGCCGGCGGCGGTACTGCACTGCTGAATGCTATTCCTGCTGTTGAAGCTGCTATTGCAGAGGCAGAGGGTGACGAAAAGACAGGTATGACAATTGTTCTAAAGGCACTTGAAGAGCCAATTCGTCAAATTGCCGCTAATGCAGGCCTTGAGGGCTCTGTAATTGTTGAGAAGATTAAGGCTGCTAACAAGGTTGGCTATGGCTTTAACGCTCTTACAGAAGAGTATGTAGATATGCTGTCTGCCGGCATTATAGACCCTACAAAGGTTACTCGTTCAGCACTTCAAAATGCAGCGTCTGTAGCTTCAATGGTTTTGACAACAGAGTCATTGGTAACAGACATTAAAGAGCCTGCTGCAGCTGCTCCTGCTGCTCCTGATATGGGCGGTATGTACTAATAAAAAAGCATATAATATATTACAAGAGGTAATATAGCATAGAATAAAAGCCGCTCGGGCTTTGTGCTGCACAAGAGAAATGCAGTACAAACGCCCGGTCGGTTTTTGCTTTATATAACTTTGTCTAAAATTTTTACTTGGGTAATAGGCAATTACAGCTGATAATATGGTAAAAAGTGTAAGTAGATTTATTACAGGGGATAAGACCGGTCATATAAAATGACACCTACCTTTTAAAAGCTTACAGTAATTTAGAAGCCTACAGTGCTTATGTCAATATAGAAAACCCCTCGGCATATACGAACTCGCATAATGCCGAGGGGTTAAATTAACCGATTAATCTACTCTTGTATAATATGTATTTAGTATTTCTTCAAAAAACTTGTCATTGTCTACATTGTATTCGGCATATTTTTCGCCCATAACGGCTTGACCTGGTATTTTAACTATGTTTTCGTCAGAGGAAAAACCGTTTGTCACAAACAGGCTTGACAGGTATGTAATTTTAGCCGTATCAATATCGGTCTTACAGTAGTCACTTATGCTGTTGTAAAGGCTTATAGGAGTAGTTGGATCCTTTTTAGTAAGCTGAATAGTTTGGTTGATAAAGGAATCAATATAACTCTTTTGTCTTTCCATTCGCAGCTCGTTTTGTTCAACGCCGCCGCTAACATCTCTGCTTCTTACATATATTTCCGCTTGCTCACCTTTTAAGGTAACATTGGCACCCTTTTTCAAAGCAGGGTCGTAGCTGCTAAGGTCTTCTATAACATTTACATTCACACCGCCTACGGCGTCATTCAGTATAGGAATAACATCAAGGTCTACCGACATATATGCATTCACCGGAATGCCAAAGAAAAGTCGTGAAACAGAACGCTTTAGGTTATCGTTGCTGGTGTCACCGCCGTCACCGTATGAGTGTGCCAGACATATCTGCATTCTTTCTGTACCTTTAAAATTGCCGGCTGTGTCACAAATGTTTACATCAACCATACTGTCACGGGAAACATTATACATAGTGTATTTTCCCGTATCTGTGTTAAGCGACAAAACAAATATGCTGTCAGCTTGACCGCCTGTACCCACAACGCCCTCTCTATGCTCGCTTGTTTCCTTGTCAATGCCGGCAAAGAGTATTGTGGTAACATTTTTATTGTATTTGTATTTGTGACCGTCATATATTATGTAGTCATCCTCTGACTTTTGCACACTTGAAGGCACGGCAATGTTCTTAGAGGCATTTTCATTATCACCCAGCATACTGCTTTTTCCCATAAACAGCAGAACAACCAGTGTGATTATAGCTATTAACAAAAGTGAGGCTACAACAATTCCCAAGGTAACAAAAAACTTAAAAGCCTTGCCCTTTTTCTTTTTTACTTTTTTGTTTTTATTTAGCGGCTTGGCGTATTTCGCAACCGGAATATTGTCATCGTCTTTGTTAATTGAAAATTCAACCTTTTCACGCTTTATTTTGCTGCGGTGAATATGGCTGCCGACAGAGCTTTCGTTATTCTGCTTGGTTGGTTCCTGATTCGGTTGCTGATTGGATTGGCTCATCTTTAATTAACACTCCCTGTACAAGGTATCTTGAGGTTTCTATGTCACCCAGGCAGGTGCTTAGGGTGATAATTTTGTCATCTGCTGTAACATTCAGACTGCGTGTGTTGTACATCATAGATGATGTTGGATTTTGTGCGTAATCTAAATATTCCCGGAATACTTTTTTATCCGAAAAATCAAATGAATACAGCAAATGCCTGTCATCATATTCGTAGGCCGAGAAAATTTCATATGTAAGGGTTCTGTCAGGCAAGTAAATATATATGTATTTATTTGCATCAAAGAAATCCTTATCTCTAAAGCTGTGCAATGCCCTAAACATAGTTCCGTTTTGCATATTGTGACCGTACAATACTGTATTAGGATCCGAGAAATCCTTTTTATTCAGCTTTTCGGTGTATATACATCCGGCAAAGGCACTTTCTTTGTACATATTGTGATTTAGGTAGTAAGAGTCGTCATCACCCGGATATTGCGCAACAGGGTAGTCTATGGCAGTGTTTGGTATTTTAATCCACGCATACAGGTCTGTGTTAATTTCCCACAGCTTTGTAAAGTTAATGCTGCCGTTTACGGTGTCGTGCACCTCCTTTGGTGCAACATTATCCGGCGGTGCGTCAGGTGTGTCACCGGTAGCCGCTGTGCTTTCGGTGGCTTTTTCGGTAGGGCTGTTGGTAGGCTGCTGCAGATTTTCATATTCGTGACCGCTTGTATAGATATTAAACAGATACCAGCATATATAACCTAAACCGCATACTAAAAGTACTATAGCTATGGTTAAAATAACCCTGAAAATTGTTTTATTTTTTTTCATAGTAAACATCCTTTGTTTGCAGTTAGCATAAAAGTGAGTATAATAAACAAAAACCACGCACTAAGCGTGGTTATGTGTTTTTAATAAAATTATTTGCTTAGCTTTTTCTTAGCTGTTACAGCAACGCCGCCAACTGTCAAAACACCCAAAGCGACCAGAATTGCCGCCGAACCGTCTAAACCTGTTTTAGGTGAGGTCGTTGCCGGACTTGCAGAGCCGGAAGAGCCGGATGAGCCGGATGGGGTAGAAGCATTGGCAGGGCTAATATTTCCGGTTGGAACAGTAGCACTTGGGCTGTCAACTGCTGCTGCGGAAAATGCACTGCAGGTCAAAACTACTGCTGCAGTTAAAGCGAAAAATAACCTTTTCATCATCAGTTACCTCCTATATAATAAAAAAGTCTGTATGTGCCTAAAAAAACACTGCACATTTGTTGACATTTCACTTTAAACATTATATCATCATTAACTGTTGTTGTAAATAGTTTCAGTAATTTATTTTATTAATTTATTAAAAAAATCTGTATAAAAGCAGTTATAAATATAATAATAACCTTGAGTTCAGTCCATAGTTATTTATATTAAAATATGCAATAGCCCGAGGAACTTAATTTTTGTGCAGCAGGTTGCAGCTTTATAAAAGGTGAAAACTTATAAATTATTAAAGAAATGTAACTTGACGAAACAGAATAATGGTGCTATCATAAACTCAAATATAAAGACAAAAGCTGTGATAAGGACAAGATTTACTTAAACGCTTTTTCAGAGAGTGCTCTGTATTCTGCAATGAGCATATAAGTGCCTGTAAGTTACCACCTTGGAGCTGTGCGCCGTGTTCAAGGCGTGCCGGTGAACACCGTTATATGTATCTAAAGGGTATGGCTTGTGCCGTACTGAATTTGGGTGGAACCACGAGTTATAGCCTCGTCCCATTTGCGGGACGGGGCTTATTTAATTTTTCAGAAAGGATTGATTATTAATGGTAAGCGTTGAACTGAAAAACGGTATTGTAAAGGAGTTTGAAAATGGCACTACCGTAGCGGATGTTGCCAAGTCATTAGGCGGCGGCATTTACAAAAATGCCTGTGTATGCAGGGTGAACGGCGAAATAAAGGATTTAAGAACAGTTTTGGATAACGACCAAAAATATACTGTTGAAATACTGTCCTTTGATAATCCGGAGGGTAAAAAGGCCTTTTGGCATACTGCGTCGCACATTTTGGCTCAGGCTGTCAAAAGACTGTATCCACAGGCAAAAATTGCCATTGGGCCTGCAATAGACAACGGATTTTACTATGACTTTGAGGTTGAAAATCCATTTTCAGCCGAGGATTTGCAGAACATAGAGAAGGAAATAAAGTCTATAGTAAAAAGCGGCATAGCTATAGAAAAATTTGAACTTGCTCCTGACGAGGCTGTAAAAATGCTTGAGGATATGGACGAGCCTTATAAGGTAGAGCTTGCTAAGGAGCATGCCGACAAGGGAGAGGCAATCAGCTTCTATAAGCAGGGCGACTTTACAGACCTGTGTGCCGGTCCTCATCTAATGAGCGTAAGTACAGTTAAGGCTGTTAAGCTGCTAAACTGCACAGGCGCATATTGGCGCGGCGACAGCAACAACCAGCAACTGTGCCGTGTATATGGCGTAGCATTTCCAAAGGCTTCTATGCTTGAGGAATATTTAAAGCAAAGAGAAGAGGCTGTTGCCCGTGACCACAACAAGCTTGGCAGAGAGCTTGAGCTGTTTACAACATCTGATGTAATAGGTCAGGGCTTACCTATTCTTCTGCCTAAGGGTGCAAGAATTATTCAGCTTTTGCAGAGATTTGTTGAGGATGAAGAGCAGAAGCGTGGCTGGCTGCTTACGAAAACACCGTTTATGGCCAAAAGCGACCTTTATAAAATTTCAGGCCACTGGGATCACTATCAGGACGGTATGTTTATATTGGGAGATCCTGAAAACGATAAAGAGGTATTTGCACTTCGCCCTATGACATGCCCGTTCCAATATCAGGCATATTTAAACAGAGGCCGTTCATACAGAGATTTGCCTTTGCGTTATAACGAAACATCTACATTGTTCAGAAATGAAGCCAGCGGCGAAATGCACGGACTGATTCGTGTACGCCAGTTTACAATTTCAGAGGGACATTTAATGTGTACCCCGGAGCAGCTTGAGGACGAATTCAGAGGCTGTCTGGAGCTTGCAATATTTATGCTGAAGACCTTAGGCTTGTATGAGGATGTATCATACAGATTCTCACAGTGGGATCCTAATGACCGTGAAAAGTATATAGGCACGCCTGAGCAGTGGGACGAGGCTCAAGGCAAAATGCAGAAGATTCTTGACCATCTTGAAATTCCGTATGCTGTCGGCGTAGGCGAGGCTGCATTCTATGGCCCTAAGCTGGACATTCAGATTAAGAATGTATATGGCAAAGAGGATACTCTTATTACAATCCAGATTGACCAAATGCTTTCAGAAAAGTTTGGTATGGAATATGTTGATAAGGATGGCGTTAAGAAAAATCCGTATATCATTCACAGAACATCAATAGGCTGTTACGAAAGAACACTTGCCTTGCTTATTGAAAAATATGCAGGTGCATTCCCAATGTGGCTTGCTCCTGTTCAGGTTAAGCTGCTTCCTATTGCAGACAGACATATTGACGCACTGAAGGAAGTAAAGGCAAAGCTTGACGCTGTAGGCATGCGATGCGAAATTGATACAAGAAGTGAGAAAATAGGATATAAAATCAGAGAGGCTCAGCTTGAAAAGGTTCCGTATATGATTTTAATGGGCGATAAGGATATTGAAAACAATACGATTTCCGTCCGTTCAAGAAAGCACGGCGACCTGGGTGCATTTACTGTTGAGCAGTTTATTGAAAAGGCCTTGGAAGAAATTAACAGCAAAGCTATAGACTGACATTTACTGCCTTTGTATTTAAATTATAACGAGAATTGTATGAAGAAGAAAATAAGAAAAGAGGTGTGTTATGTCTAGTGCTGCCAAAAAACTTCTTACTTTCATTATTATTATGCTTATTGCCATTGCAGCTATAGTCGGCTGTGTATATGTACTGACAGAGCTGGGGCAAAGTAAAAAAAGCAGCGTTTCTTCAAGTATTACACCTGAAATATCGGCTGCACAGGTAAATAAGGAAGTTATTGAAGAGATAGGTTACGAGGACATAAGCGAGCTTGACAGCGGCGACATTTCCGGTCATATTGATGTTCCGGAGGACAGTGTCACCCAAACATCTATTTATATAGCCGATTCAAGCTCATCGGCAGTTGAGCTTGCCTGCTTTAAGCTGAAAAACCCTGATGACAATAAAGCGATACTGGAGGCAATATCAAAGCACATTGCCTTAAAGCTCAAGGGCTACAGCCAAAGCCCAAAGGAAAGCGAGCTTATAAGAAATTATGTTACCGACACCTGTAACGGCTATGTTTTTATGGTCATTTCCGAAAGTCCGGAGGCGGCCGCAATGGCCTTTAGAGATGCCGTAAACAATAAAAATTAAAATTGCTTTCACCCTACAGCTGAAAAGTTGTAAGGTGAAAACACTAAAATATAAAGCCAAGGCAACCTTACAAAGATGCCTTGGCTTTTGCTGTTCAATATTTTCTTGGAAAAAATCTAAGTAATTGTATCAAAGTACAAACAGTTTTTTATGTATACAGGTTAGCTTAAAGCTTAGTTTATTTAATTTCAACGAAGATTTCGTGTGCCATTACATCGTCTGCCTTTGTAACGGTAATAACTAAATTTTTATATTCAAGTGTGTAGCCAACCTGCGGAATTGTTCCGCTTATTTCAGCCAGCCAGCCGTTTACTGTAGCCGCCTCTATGCTGCTGTCGCTGTCTAGGTTAAAATAATCCATAAAGCTTTCTACAGAGGCGTTGCAGCTGACCTTGTACTGCTTGTCGTTTATTTTTTGAAACTCTGTAACCTCGCTGTCGCTTTCGTCCCATATTTCGCCTACAAGCTCCTCCAAAATATCCTCCATAGTTACTATACCGGCGGTTTCGCCGTATTCATTTATAACTACAGCCATATGAGTATGGTTAGTCTGCATTTCCTTAAACAGTACGGAAAGGCTTACAGATTCCGGTACAAACACCGGCTTCCTCAAAATATTCATTAGCTTAAAATCACTGTCAAGGTAATTCATCAAATAGTCCTTAATATGAAGTATGCCCACAATATTGTCAACATCACCGTCAAACACAGGAATTCTTGAGTAGCCGTTATTTTTTATAACATCGTCAATTTCCTTTTGTGAACTGCCAAGGGAGAGAAAAACTATTGATTTTCTTGAGACCATAACATCCTCAGCCGTTTTGTTTTCAAGCTTAAAGACATTTTTAATATACTCAATGTCATCTGCCTTAAACGAGCCCTCGTCAGCACCTGCATCAAGCAGCAACACTATGTCTTCTTCAGAAACAGGCTCCTCTTTTTCCTTAGGATTAATGCCGAATATCTTTAAAACCGCATTTGTAGATATAGTCAAGAACCAAATTATAGGTCTTAGAACTGCGGCTAGAAAAGAAATAACACCGCAAACGGAGTTTGCAAGCTTTTCCTTGTGCTTCATAGCTATTCTCTTGGGTACAAGCTCACCCAGCACAAGGGTAAAGTATGAAAGTATAAGTGTAATAGCTATTACAGCTACAGTGTTAATTGCACCTGAAAATTCCGAGGATACATTAAAGGTCTTAATAATAAAGTCAGACAGCCCTTGGGCAAAGTTATCAGCCGCAAACGCTGAGCCTAAAAAGCCTGCCAGCGTAATGCCTATTTGTATGGTGGACAAAAAGCGTGTAGGCTCGGTAATAATTTTAAGCATCTTTTTTGCCTTTTTATCGCCCTCGTCTGCCAAAGCACGAACCTTTTTTTCGTTAAGTGAAATAACCGCAATTTCGGTAGCCGCAAAAAATGCGTTAAGTAATATAAGTATAAGCTGTAATAATAATTGTTGTAGCATTAATTAAAAAATCCTCCATCATAAGTTGCATTAATTATTTTACCGTTGTTAAGTATGTGTGCATACTAACACAGCATTATACAGCTGTGCCTGCTTTTAAAATACAGACAGGCAAATGTTGTGAAATACTGCCTGCAAACAAAAGCTATGTAATTAAAACAATACATAGGGGATTGTTTAATAAAATGTGTTGTTTTTATGCTTCGGGGAAGCGGCTCCACAGTTTCATCTCCTTCTTTTGGTTGATACTAATTAAATTGTGGAAAATAATTTTGATAACGATTATATTAAAAATTAAGTAATCTGTCAACAGGAAAAATAAAAATTTTTTATTTTATACAGTCTTAAATAAATATTATTGAATATTTGCTTAAATTTATTCCTAAGTCTTGACACCTATGAGAACATATTGTATAATACTATACGCAATTGTATGCAAAATACCCATGCCTTAGGCGGATGGGAGGGAAGATAAATGGCAGAAATTAGAATTAAAGATAACGAGTCTCTTGAGAGTGCTTTAAGAAGATTCAAGAAGCAGTGTGCAAGAGCCGGCGTTATAGCTGAGGTTCGTAAGAGAGAGGCTTATGAGAAACCTTCTGTAAAGCGCAAGAAGAAGTCTGAAGCAGCTCGTAAGCGTAAATTTAAGTAATTTTACTTATTTTTTACTTAATTTAGTAGACAAGGGACGGGCATTGCCCGTCTTTTTGTTTTTATTAAGCCGTATTTTAGGAGTGCCACAGTAATGAAGACATATTTCTTTAAAAGCCTGCTTGACATATCGGCAGATATCTTAAAGCAGCTGAATACAGAGTGCGTGTTACTTGACATTGATAATACAATAAAGCCCTATGGTGCCGACAGTATAGACAGTAAATATGTAAATTGGATAAACAATGTAAAAGCCCACGGTATAAGAGTTGTATTATGCTCTAATAATTTTTATAAAAATGTTAAACCTATTGCCGACTTGGCAGACTGCGACTTTGTTTCGTTCTGTCTTAAACCGTCGCCGTATGGCTATATAAGGGCGTATTTTAAATTTAAACTGCACCGCAAAAGCATCTTGGTTATAGGCGACCAGTTTTTTACGGATATTTTAGGCAGTAAGCTTTTATTTTTAAAAGCATTTATGGTTGAGCCAATTTCCCTTGAAGCAGAGGGTACAACGGTAAAATTAAGAAGAAAATTAACCTCCGGCTTTACTAACAGAATAAAAGCCAGAGTAAATCCATATATAAAAGAGGAATAAATATTATGAATAAAAAGGTTTTGTTGCTTTTAGGTCCTAACCTTAATTTGGTTGGAATAAGAGAAAAGGAAATTTACGGTGAAACAGCGGCAGACGCTATTGAGCAAAGTGTTGTTGCATATGGAAAAGAAATCGGTATAGAGGTTGATGTATACCAAAGCAACTGGGAGGGTGCTATAATAGATAAAATTCATGAGGCCCGCACCAAATACGACGCCGTAATAATTAACCCGGGCGCATTAACACACTACAGCTATGCAATCAGAGATGCTATTGCAGGCGTAAGTATTCCTTTTATTGAGGTGCATATGTCAAATATCCATACCCGTGAGGAATTCAGACATAAATCTGTTACAGCACCTGTATGCGTGGGGCAGATTGCAGGCTTTGGCGCAAAGGGCTACAATATGGCACTGGATTATATTAAGACTGTTTAAGTCTGTATGGAGGCGCTTAGCATGAAAGAAAGAATAGAAAAGCTTCAGAAAAATCTAAAGAACAGTACCCGGGGCTTTTTAATTACATCAAATACCAACCGCTATTATTTTACCGGCTTTAATTCATCGGCAGGCTGTGTTCTTGTTACTGAAAGAAACGCATATTTGCTTGTGGATTTTAGATACGGCGAGGCAGCAGAAAAGTCGGTAAAGCACTGTAAGGTGGTTGTTTTTAAAAGATTGTACGAAAGCATACAGGAAATTTGCAGCAAAGAGAATATAAAGGAGCTGTTTATTGAGCGTGAAAGTGTTACCGCAGCACAGGCGGAAAATTACAAGAACGCCTTTGCAAGGTTTGGAACAATTGTTTCAGACAGCAATATGCTCGATGCGCTTATAAGCAACCTAAGGCTCGTAAAATCAGCCGATGAAATAAAATTTATGGCAGAGGCACAAAAAATAACCGAAGAGGCATACACAGAGGTTCTTAACTATATAAAGCCCTGTGTAACCGAAGCACAGATATCACTGGAGCTGGAGTACCTTATGCGTAAGAAGGGGGCAGAGGGTGTTTCCTTTAGCCTTATTACAATTACCGGTGCCAATACATCACTTCCTCACGGCGTGCCAGGGGATAATCTCGTAAAAGAGGGCGACTTTTTCCTAAGCGACATCGGGGCACTTTATAACGGTTACCACAGCGATATGACACGCACCGTTGCCGTACACCACGCTGACGAGGAAATGAAAAAAATATATAATATTGTACTGCAGGCACAGCTTGCTGCACTTAAAAAGGTGAAAAGCGGCGTAAAGACATGTTCTGTTGACAAGACTGCAAGAGATATTATTTCAAATGAGGGCTACGGTGAATATTTTGGTCATTCTACCGGTCACGGTGTTGGCTTGGACATACACGAACAACCAAATGTTTCGGTATCAGGTGAAACTATTTTGAGCAATAATATGGTTATTACAGTAGAGCCGGGAATTTATCTGCCAAATAAATTCGGTGTAAGAATAGAGGATATGGTGCTTGTAACAAATAACGGCTGTCATAATTTTGCAGCACTAAGCAAAGAGCTTGTTGTTATATAAATAATGTATTAAGTTAATGCGGAGATGTTTTTTTATTTAAGAACATCTCCGTTTGCTGATTTAAGTGCAAATAAAGACTTTCTTATTTGTGAACAAAAGCATAACAAAATCATACTATATATTAAACCGTATTATAAATTATAACTGCCGCCGATACAAACGCTATTATAAAAATGAGGCTGTATTAACAGGTGGCTTGCACAAATACAGAGAGGTACAGTATGATTAATATAAATAAATTTGGTATAATTGGCGGTGACAAGCGACAGCTGGCCGCAGCAAGGGCTATTGCAAACGACGGCTACACAGTTACTCTTAGCTGCTTTGACAAGCTGGATTCAAAGCTTTACAGCTTTGCAGGCTATGAAGAACCGGAGGACTGTATAAAAAACAGCGAGGTTATTATTTTGCCTCTGCCTGTAACCAAGGACGGCAGAATGTTAAATACCCCGTTTTCGGATAAAAGGATAGCCCTCAATAATAGATTTGCTCAGCTTTTTAATGGCAAAATTGTATTTAGCCCTATGAAAGATAAGCTCCTGAAAACGGGGGATTATTGGAAAAATATAGAAGTATATGACTTCTTAAGTCGGGAAGAAATGCAGGTTTTTAATGCTGTACCTACCGCTGAGGGTGCTATTGAAATTGCAATGAGGGAGTACCTTGGTACTATTAACGACTCAAGGTGCCTTGTAACAGGCTACGGCAGAATAGGTAAGGTGCTTGCAAAAATGCTTCGAGGCTTAGGTGCAAGAGTATATGTTTCGGCCCGAAGAAAGGAATCCTTAGCATGGATAAAGCTAAACGGATACACTCCCATTGACAATGCAAACCTAATATCCGGCGGAGAATATGATTTAATATTTAATACGGTTCCTGCAAAAATACTGGACGCACATATAATGGCAAAAATCGCAACCAATGCCTTAATTATAGATCTGGCATCTGCTCCGGGAGGAGTGGATTTCGACAGTGCTAGGAGAATGGGCATAACGGCTATTCACGCATTATCACTGCCGGGCAAGGTTGCACCAAAAACATCAGGTGAAATAATAAAAAACACTATTTTTAATATTCTTGAGGAGGAAAAGGCGTGAGCAGCACAAAAATAGCTTTTGCCATGTGCGGCTCGTTTTGTACCTTTAGTAAAGCAATACCACAAGCACAGCTGCTAAAAGAAAAAGGTTATGACATTATACCTATAATGTCGCAAAACGCTTCAGCCACCGACACCCGTTTTGGTTTGGCAAAGGATTTTATAGAAAAGCTGGAGAAGATTTCAGAAAAAAAGCTAATTAATTCTATTAAGGATGCAGAGCCGCTGGGGCCTAAAAATATGTGCGACGCTATGGTTATAGCACCCTGTACAGGCAATACTTTGGCAAAGCTTTGCAACGGTATAACAGATACAAGCGTAACAATGGCAGCCAAATCGCTTTTAAGAGTGGGTAAGCCCATTATTTTGGCACTGGCAAGTAATGACGCATTAGGAATTTCAGCACAAAATCTTGGGAAAATATTAAATTACAAAAATATATATGTAGTACCTCTTAGTCAGGACGATGTAATAAAAAAGCCAAATTCATTGGTGGCGGATTTTTCTAAAATAACTACAGCTGTTGAGCTTGCCCTAAAAGGCAGGCAGCTGCAGCCTATATTCTTTTAAAAACAAGGCAGAAGAACAGCCGGTGCCGTTCTTCTGCCGCTTTTATGCTTAATTATAAAATTATACGCAAATTTTTGTATAATTGCCTGCTATAACAGAAAAAATATATTTTCTATGCTTTTTAGAAATGTGCGGTTGCATAAATACAGGTCATTATATTATATATTAGTAAATAATTAGTGTTGCAATTTTATGGCATATTATGTATAATGTATTTGTATAGTGCGGTTTAGAGCCGCTATAATAATTAGGAGGATTATAATTTATGATTACAGCAGGCGATTTCAGAAACGGCGTTACCTTTGAAATGGACGGACAGGTTGTTTCAATTATTGAATTCCAGCATGTTAAGCCTGGTAAGGGTGCCGCTTTTGTAAGAACAAAAATAAGAAATGTAATTACAGGTGCAGTAGTTGAAAAAACATTTAACCCTACTGAAAAATTCCCTACAGCTTACATTGAGAGAAGAGATATGGAGTATTTGTACGAGGACGGCGACCTGTACTACTTTATGGACAACGAAACATACGAGCAAATGCCTATCGGTAAGGATGTTCTCGGCGACAACTTTAAGTTTGTTAAAGAGAATATGGTATGTAAGGTTCTTTCATACAAGGGCAATGTTTTCGGTGTAGAGCCGCCAACATTTGTTGTTCTTGAGGTAACACAGACAGAGCCTGGCGTTAAGGGTGACACAGCTACAAATGTTACTAAGCCGGCTACACTTGAAACAGGCGCTGAAATTAAAGTACCTATTTTCATTAACGAAGGCGATAAAATCCAAATTGATACTCGTACTGGCGAGTATATGTCAAGAGCATAATGCGTGCTTACAGGTAAAGGAGATTATAAAATGACATTATCAGAAAAGGTCGCTTATATTAAAGGCCTTGCAGAGGGACTTAAGCTTGACGAAAGCAAGGACGAAGTTAAGGTTATCAATGCTATAGTTGATGTTTTGGAAGAAATGGCTAACGGTATTTCAACAGTTGCAGATACGGTTGACGATGCGGTTTACCAGCTTGACGAGGTTGACGAATGCCTTTCAGAGCTGGAGTCATATGTTTATGACGACGATGCATTTGACGATGACGATGACGATTGCGGCTGTGCAGACTGCTGTGACGATGAGGATGAAAATGTTTTCTATGAGGTTACTTGTCCTACCTGCGGCAAAGATATTAATGTAGAAGAAGATGTTCTCCTTTGCGGCGAAACAAAGTGCCCTAACTGCGGCGAGATTTTAGAATTCGATTTCAGCTCACTTTGTGACGAAGATGAAGACGGTGTTTGCGGCTGCGGCTGCGACGACTGCTCAGACGATAATCATAACGCTTGCGATTGTGAATAAGCGTTATTTGAGTATGGCTTTCTGTAAACAGTCCGAATAAAGCCATAAAAAGATAATTAATTTATACAAGCGGTGACGACTTGAGCCGACCTCAAAAGGTTAGACTAAGAATCTAACGATTTGGAGGTCGGCTTTTTTATGGCTATGCAACAACCTATACGGTCGGATTCTTCGGTACCAATATCAGTCAGTACGGCTTTAAGCTCAGGGTACGGCATAGAGAAGCGTTGCGTAAGATAACGCAGAGACGCTGCAAGCTCACCATCAGGGCCTCCGTACTGTGAAAGAATTATCTGTGCCATTTTAGGGTTTGGATTTTTTATATTAATCGGGAATTGCAGCTTTTTTTCATATTGCCACATATCAGCATTCCTCCTCTGTTGTTGAATCCCACGGCCATGGGTTGGAAATCCACGCCCATCTGTTCCCATTTTCGGCCGAGGTGGTCAACGGGCCATAATTGTTTTCATATTCAAACTTTAGGTCAAGTGACTTTTCTTCATATTCGCTGATTTTTTTAGCTATGGCTGTATTGTTGGGATGAGTATCTAAAAATAAATGCATATCCACAAGAGCAAAGTCTATGGTTGCAATTTTGTTCATTAAAATATCTCGTTCTGTCATTTTTTATCACCACATCCTTTAAAGGGCTTGTTTAGCGTCGGAAACATTGTGCCAATGACAAATCCATGGTCAGATGAATATAAATTATCATCATTCTGATACGGAACATATGCCATTGTAACTGTTGCATCCTTTGGAATAGGGGGAATAATTTTTTCGCTTTTGTTCAAATTGTAAATTTCATCTATCATTTTATATCTCCTCTCAAATTTAGGCTTATCCTATACTATGCACAGAATTTTTATTTGTTAATGCTTTTAAAACAGGTATAAATTCTGACAGGATTTTAAAGGAGTTTTATTATTGAATAACAATACAAGGTAAAACAGCCGTGATTTTTATCATAAATAATGGAACTATTGTACATTTTTTTGAATAATTATTTGTTGATTATATTAATATACAAAATTTAGCAAAGTTGATATAATTAACCTATGTAGTTACGGTTTAGATATGCAGTAACTATATGTGGCACTTATTTTGAAAGAGAGGTTTACAAGATGAATGAGAAAAAGCGTTTCGGCAAAAAGCTGCTTTCTATTGCTTTGGCAACAACAATGGTTTCTTCCGTTGCAGTTGTTGCAGCAACAACGACAAGTGCTTCTGCCGTAACAAACAGCAGCGTATCTACGAAGGCTGTACAACCAACCACAGGTGACGCATCTACCTTTAGTTGGGACAATGCAACAGTGTACTTCCTGCTGACAGACCGTTTTTACAACGGTGACAAGAGCAATGACCATGAATACGGCAGAGGTCTGGACCAAGACGGCAATGTTGTATCCGACGCTGACGCTGACAAAACGGGATTCTTCCAGGGCGGTGACTTTGCCGGTATCACACAAAAGATTGAGGATGGTTACTTTAACGACCTGGGTGTTAATGCGATTTGGCTGTCAGCACCTTATGAGCAAATTCACGGTTATGTTGTAGGTGGCGACGGCTCAAAAAGCTTTGCACACTACTCCTACCACGGTTATTATGTTCTTGACTACACAGAGTCAGACAAAAACTTCGGTACAAAAGAAGAATTCCGTAAGCTGGTAGATACAGCACATAGTCACGGTATTCGTATCGTTATGGACATAGTAATGAACCACTCAGGCTACAACAGCTTGAAGGATATGGTCGAGTATGGCTATGGCCCTGTAGCGAGCGGCTGGGATTCATACTACTACCCACATAAAAATGTAAACAACCAAGATTACCACAGCTTTATAGACTACGATGACAGTCCATCAGCCAGAACAAGCTGGGCAAAATGGTGGGGTGCCGACTGGATTAGATGCGGCTTGCCGGGATATACAAACGGCGGCGGCGGTGACTTGACCATGTGTCTTGCAGGCTTGCCTGACTTTAAGACTGATCAGTCAACAGAGGTAGGTATTCCTGAAATTCTGAAAACAAAATGGACCAACGAGGGTACATACAGCTCCAAGGTTGCCGAGTACGGCGCTACAAACACTGTTACAGGTTATTTGTCAGACTGGCTTGCAGAGTGGGTTCGTGAGTTTGGTGTAGATGGTTTCCGTTGCGATACTGCTAAGCATGTTGAGCTGGAGAATTGGAAAACACTAAAGCAAAAGTGCGTTAAGGCTTTAAAGGACTGGAAAGCTGAAAACCCTGACAAGAAGCTGGACGACCTTGACTTCTGGATGACAGGTGAGTGCTTTGGTCACGGAGTTGCAAAGAGTCCGTACTTTACAAATGGTGGCTTTGACTCAATGATTAACTTTGAGTTCGCTTCTGCAGCAGGCAGCAGCAGTATTCCGTCAGCAGGTAATGCTGAAAGTGTTTACAGCAGATATGCAAGTTCTATTAACAATGACCCAACATTCAATATGTTGAGCTACATTTCTTCACACGATACAGTAATTGCTCAGGGCGACAAGAAATACAACGGTTCATTTATGCTAATGCTTCCTGGTGCAATACAGATCTACTACGGTGATGAATCAAACAGACCTCAGATTCCAATACCTGCAGGTTCATCAGCTTCAGCAGGTCACCAGTTAAGAAGCTTTATGAACTGGGATACACTGGATCAGGATATATTGTCACACTGGCAAAAGGTAGGTACCTTCCGTAACAAACACCTTGCAGTTGGTGCAGGTCAGCATAAACAAATTTCTGCATACAGCTCAAGCACCGGCTACACATTCTCAAGAACATATGACGACGGCAATATTCAGGATTCAGTAGTTGCAACATTGTTTGCTCCTAAGAACACCAGCTTGGCAGTTAATGTTGGCTCAGTATGGGGCGACGGTACAGTTGTTACTAACGCTTATGATAACACAACTGCTACTGTAAGCGGCGGTAAGGCTACATTTAACACAGGCGACAATGGTACAATCCTAATTGAAGGCCCACAGTCATCTATTTCTATGAGTCTGAAGAGCACAGAGGGTACAAATTCCTTCTATGACTCTACTACTCTTACTCTTAAACTAAAGGGTGCTGACTATGCAACAGTTACTGTTGACAATGGCACACCTTTCCAGATTAAGAATGGCGAATCATTTAAAATCGGTGAAAATTCACCTGTTGCAACAAAAATTAATGTTTCACTGACAGCTTCAAACAGCGAAGACACTGTTACAAAGACTTATGTTTATACGAAAAAAGATCCTAATGCAGTAGTAAAGCTGTATTTTGATAACACTGGCTATAACTGGAGTAGAGTTTACGCTTACATTTATGATGAATCAAGCAAACCTGTTGTTGAAAACAGTGCTTGGCCTGGTCAGGCAATGACATTGAATCCATCAACAGGCTACTATGAAATTGAGGTTCCGGAAAATCTGCTAGGTGACGGCGGTAAGGCTATTTTTACCGAGGGTTCTTCATCAGCAAACAGATATCCTTCAGAGACGCAGGGTGGCTTGTCAATAAGAGGCACATCTCATAAGTTCTCTCAGGGTAATGTTTGGGAGGAATTTGAAATTACTAACCCACCACAACCAACACAGCCAACACAACCAACACAGCCACCACAACCAACACAGCCTACTCAGCCACCTGAGCCGTCTGTTACATATATGATTGGCGATGTTTCAGGTGACAACGATGTTACACTTGTTGATGTTCTTATGTCACAAAGAATTTCGCTGGGAATTATAGAGGGTACAAAAGCTCAGAAGCTTGCTGCAGATGTAAATAAGGATGGTGTAATTTCAACCACTGACCATGTGATTATGCTAAGATATATGGTTGGTTTTGAAAACACATACAATCTTGGTACAATAGTATCCGGAGGAAATACAAACCCTACAGAAGCTCCTACACAGGTTTCTGGCAATACAGTATATCTTGACTTCTCTGCACTGCAATCAGGAAATGAAAGATTTGCAATTTGGACTTGGCCTACAGGCGGTGAAGGTCAGTGGGTAAATATGACTAAGAACAGCTCAGGAATTTATCAGGCTGAAATGCCTAATGGCTGCACAAATGTTATATTTGTAAGAATGAATGGTTCAACCACAACAAACAGCTGGGATAATAAGTTAAACCAGTCAGCAGACCTTACATATGACAGCAGCAAGCCTACTTATAAGGCTACAAGCTGGGCAAACAATAGCTTCAACGGTAGTTGGTCTTAAGATTTAAATAATTATTTTTATTTCTAGGTTCACTTAGAAGACTTTAAACGCAGCAGGACGCTTTTGCCGTCCTGCTGTTGTTTTATATGTAAAAAAGCCTGCGGATAAATTTACATTATCTTTTTGTTCTTTGCAAATTAACAGAAAAAAATCTCATAAGCTATTGCCATTAAATTTTGTTTAGAGTATAATATAAATTGTATTTGTGTTCATTTTTTAACAATCTAAGGAGGACAATAAAATGAAAAAAACAGAACAACTATATGAGGGTAAAGCTAAAAAGGTATTTGCAACAGAAAATCCTGACTATTGCATTGTATCATACAAGGATGATGCTACAGCTTTTAATGGCTTGAAAAAAGGTACAATTATTGGTAAAGGCGTTGTAAACAACAAAATGTCAAACTACCTTTGCAAGATGCTTGAGAAAAAGGGTATTCCTACTCATTTTGTTGAAGAGCTTAACGATCGTGACACTGTTGTTAAAAAAGTTGAAATTGTGCCGCTTGAGGTTATTGTTAGAAATAAGGCTGCAGGCAGCTTGTCAAAAAGACTTGGTTTGCCTGAGGGTACACCTATGAAAACAACTGTTCTTGAGTTTTGCTACAAGGACGACGATTTAGGCGATCCAATTGTAAATGAGTATCATATTTTGGCTGCAGAGCTTGCAACTAAGGAAGAGGTTGACAAAATCAGCTCTATGGCTTTAAAAATAAATGAAATTCTTCGTGATTTCTTTAAGAGTGTAAATATTGATCTTATTGACTTCAAGCTTGAGTTTGGCCGTTACAAGGGCGATATTATACTTGCTGACGAAATCTCACCTGATACATGCCGCTTCTGGGATGTTAATACACAGGAGAAGCTTGACAAAGACCGTTTCCGCAGAGATATGGGCGGAGTAGAAGAGGCTTATGCCGAGGTTATGAAGCGTATTGGCCTTGCTTGATTTAATACAAGGTAGTTTTAATTAACCAATTAATAAATGTCATGAGGTGACCCGATATTGGCTTGTAAATTTGACAATGTTCCCGTTGAAGGACTTCACGAGGAATGTGGTGTGTTCGGTATCTACAGTGACGGCACTCTTAACCCTGCATATGCCTGTTACAATGGTTTGCTTGCTTTACAGCACAGGGGACAGGAAAGCTGCGGTATAGCCGTAAATGACTGCGGCGTTATAGATTACCATAAGGATATGGGACTTGTTTCTGAGGTTTTTAACAACAAGGTTCTTGATTCGCTGCCTGGTCAGATGGCTGTTTCTCATGTAAGATATTCTACAGCCGGCGGAAGTGTTCGTGAAAATTCACAGCCCCTTGTTATGCGTTATGTAAAGGGCGTAATTGCCATTGCACATAACGGTAATCTTACAAATGCTGTAGAAATTAGGCGTGAGCTGGAGCATCGTGGTGCTATATTCCAAACAACTATCGACTCCGAGGTTATAGCCTATGTTATAGCAAGAGAGAGAATAAAAAGCCACTCTGTTGAAGAGGCTGTAAAGCGTGCAATGTACCAGATTAACGGTGCTTATTCACTGTTGGTAATGAGCCCGAGAAAGCTTATTGCAGCTCGTGATCCATACGGTTTTAGACCGCTTGTTATGGGTAAGATTAACGGTACATATGTATTTGCCAGTGAAACCTGTGCTTTAGACGCCTGCGGAGCAGAATTTGTAAGAGATGTTGAGCCGGGCGAAATTATTGTTGTAGATGAAAACGGCGTAAGATCTATTAAAGATCACTGCGGCGGCAAAAAAGGACTTTGTGTGTTTGAGTATATTTATTTTGCACGCACAGATTCCGTTATAGACGGTATTAGTGTTTATGAGTCCCGCAAGCAGGCCGGCAGAATTTTAGCAAGAGAATTTCCGGCTGACGCTGATTTGGTTATAGGCGTACCGGAGTCCGGTATAGACGCCGCTATAGGCTACAGTGAGCAGTCCGGTATTCCGTATGAAAAGGGCATAGTAAAGAATAATTATATAGGCAGAACATTTATTAAGCCTACCCAGCAGGAAAGAGCTAAGAGTGTGCGTATTAAGCTTAATCCGCTTGGCACATCGGTTAAGGGAAAGCGTGTAGTTATGATAGATGACTCTATTGTTCGTGGTACAACCTGTGACCGAATAGTCAAAATGCTGAGAGATGCCGGTGCAAGTGAGGTTCACCTTAGAATAAGCTCGCCGCCGTTTATGTGGCCGTGCTATTACGGTACAGATATACCGTCAAGAGGAGAGCTGATAGCCTGCAACCACACCATCGAGGAAATCGGAAAAATCGCCGGGGCAGATTCAATAGGCTTTTTGCCTGTAGAGTGTCTACCTGAGATACTTATGCATAAGAACTGTGGTTATTGCGACGGCTGCTTTACAGGCAAATATCCGGCACCTACTACAGAAAAAATGCTGGAGGGCAAAGAGCGTGGCGGTTTAGAGATAAAAGCCCATAAATAATATAGGAGGCATTACCTATGAAAAATACTTACGAGTCACCGCTGTCTTCAAGATATTGTGACAAAGAAATGAAATATATTTTTTCACCTGATATGAAATTCCGTACATGGCGTAAGCTATGGATTGCACTTGCTGAAACCGAAATGGAGCTTGGCTTACCGATTACACAGGAGCAAATAGATGAGCTGAAGGCCAATGCCGACAACATCAACTACTCTGTTGCCGAAGAGCGTGAAAAGCTTGTTCGTCACGATGTTATGTCACATGTGTATGCGTACGGCGTACAGTGCCCAAAGGCTAAGGGAATTATCCATTTAGGTGCAACCTCCTGTTATGTGGGTGATAATACTGACATAATTATTATGACAGAGGCTTTGAAGCTAATAAGAAATAAGCTTGTAACCGTTATTCGCAATTTGTCTGCATTTGCTGACAAGTATAAAAGCCTGCCTACACTTGGCTTTACTCATTTTCAGCCTGCACAGCCTACAACAGTCGGCAAGAGAGCAACTCTATGGATTCAGGATTTACTTATGGATCTTGAGGATGTTGAATATCAGCTTTCAAAAGCAAAGCTGTTAGGCTCTAAGGGCACTACAGGCACACAGGCAAGCTTTTTGGAGCTGTTTGAGGGAGACCACGAAAAGTGCAGACAGCTTGACAAGAAAATTGCTGAAAAGATGGGCTATAACGGCTGCTTTGCAGTATCTGGACAAACCTACAGCCGTAAGCTTGACTCACAGTTTCTGGCTGTTTTAAGCGGAATTGCACAGTCGGCGTCAAAGTTCTCTAACGATATTAGACTGCTTCAGCACCTAAAAGAGGTGGAGGAGCCTTTCGAGAAAAACCAAATTGGTTCTTCAGCAATGGCCTACAAGCGTAACCCAATGCGTAGTGAGAGAATTACCTCATTATCCAGATATGTTATGTGCGATGTTCTTAATCCGGCTATTACTGCTGCTACACAGTGGTTTGAGAGAACACTGGACGACAGTGCAAATAAGCGTATAAGCGTTGCGGAGGCATTCCTAGGCGTTGACGCTATTCTTAATCTGTATGCCAATGTTGCGAACGGTCTTGTTGTATATGAAAAAGTTATTGAACAGCGTCTAAGAAAGGAATTACCTTTTATGGCTACAGAAAATATTATGATGGACGCTGTAAAGAGAGGTGCCGACAGGCAGGTGCTTCATGAGAGAATCAGAGTACATTCAATGGCTGCTTCAAAAGTAATCAAGGAAGAGGGCGGGGAAAATGACCTGCTTGAGCGTATTGCAGCTGATGATGCTTTTGGTGTAACTTTAGATGAGCTGAAATCAATCATTTCTCCTGAAAAATATGTAGGAAGAGCTCCGCAGCAAACAGAGGAGTTCTTAAACGAGGTTGTAAAGCCTGCTCTTGAGCCATACAGCAGCATTGCAACAGAACAGGCAGAAATTAATGTATAATATAACCTCCCTGCTATTTGGGAATATTTAAGGAGTGAAGAAAAAATGGTAAAAGCTATAGTAGGAGCCAACTGGGGCGATGAGGGTAAGGGTAAAATTACCGATGTGCTTGCCTCTGAATCCGATATAGTTATTCGATTCCAAGGTGGCAGTAATGCAGGTCATACTATTGTAAACAATTACGGAAAGTTTGCACTGCATCAGCTGCCGTCGGGCGTATTTCACAGCCATATTACAAATATTATAGGTAACGGCATTGCTCTAAGCGTTGAAAACTTTGTAAAGGAAATGAAGGAGCTTGAGGAGCGTGGCGTTCCAAAGCCTAATATTCTTATTTCTGACAGAGCACAGATTGTTATGCCTTATCATATCGCTTTCGACTGCTATGAGGAGGAGCGTTTAGGCAAAAATTCTTTTGGCTCGACTAAAAGCGGTATTGCTCCGTTCTATGCTGACAAGTATTCAAAAATCGGTTTTCAGGTAAATGAGCTTTATGATGATGTTGATACACTTAAGGAAAAGATTAAGCGTGTTCTTGAGATTAAAAATGCTACATTAAAGAATCTGTACGGCAAGGAACCAATTGCGGAAGAAGAAATCTTCAACAAGCTTATGGAATACAAGGATATGCTTGCACCATATGTTGCCGATACCTTCTCATTCACATATGACGCTGTTAAGGCGGGCAAAAGCATTTTGCTTGAGGGACAGCTCGGTGCACTTAAGGATACTGACTTTGGTATATATCCTATGGTTACATCGTCAAATACAATAGCCGGTTACGGTGCTGTAGGTGCAGGCTTGCCTCCTTACGAAATTAAGGAAATTGTTACTGTTGTAAAGGCGTATTCAAGTGCCGTGGGTGCAGGTGAATTTGTTTCTGAGATTTTCGGAGAAGAGGCAGATGAGCTAAGACGCCGTGGCGGTGACGGCGGTGAGTACGGTGCAACAACCGGCAGACCTAGGAGAATGGGCTGGCTTGACTTGGTTGCAACACGCTATGGCTGCAGAGTGCAGGGTGCTACACAGGTAGCTTTTACCGTTCTTGATGTACTGGGCTATTTAGACGAAATCCCTGTATGTGTTGCATATGAGCTTGATGGTGAAAGAATAGACTATTTCCCATCTACAACAAAGCTAAAGAGAGCAAAACCGATTCTTGAAAAGCTTCCGGGCTGGAAATGTGACATTTCACATATTACTAAATATGAAGATTTGCCGGAAAACTGCAGAAGGTATATTGAGTTTGCTGAAAAGCATATCGGTGTTCCTATAACAATAGTTTCTAACGGTGCTAAGCGTGAAAATATTATATACAGATAATTAATTTTTAATTTAACTTTTTATTCTTTATATTCGTTAATCAGTCCCACAGTATGTCATATACTGTGGGGCGTTTTTTTGTTTAAATAGGAATTCGGAAAATTTTCTCCGCATAAAAAACCCCCTCTGCATATAGCCTTATGCAGAGGGAGAATAAAACAAAACTAAATTAATGCTTATTTATCAGCCGAATACATTGTTAAATGGCTGGTCAGCGTAAATTCTCTCGATAGCTCTTGCAAATGTAGGAGCTACAGGAAGTACAGTAAATTTGTCGATAAGCTTTTCGCCTTCAACAGGTACTGTGTCCAGAAGAACAACCTTTGAAATAACGCTGTTCTTAATTCTTTCAATAGCAGGGCCGGAAAGAACAGCATGTGTAGCACAGGCTGTAACGCTTGTAGCGCCGCCTCTTTCAATAAGTGCAGCAGCCGCATTGCAAAGTGTACCGGCTGTGTCAATCATATCGTCAACAAGAATAACCTTCCTGTCCTTAACATCACCGATAATGTTCATAACCTCTGAAACATTTGCTCTCTGTCTTCTCTTGTCAACTATAGCAAGGCCGCAGCCAATTTTATTGGCAAAGTTTCTTGCTCTTGTAACTGAACCCAAGTCAGGAGAAACAACTATGTAATCGTCCTTATCAGTGCCAACCATTTCTTTCATATATCTTGCAAGTAAAGGTGCACCCAAAAGGTGGTCAACAGGAATATTGAAGAAGCCCTGAATCTGGTTAGCGTGAAGATCCATTGTAAGCAGTCTGTCAGCACCGGCAGTTGTAATAAGGTCGGCAACTAATTTAGCTGAGATTGGATCTCTTGGCTTAGCCTTTCTGTCCTGACGAGCATATCCGAAATAAGGCATAACTGCTGTAATTCTTGCAGCAGAAGCTCTTTTCATTGCGTCAATCATAATCAAAAGCTCCATAAGGTTGTCGTTTACAGGGTCACAGGTTGACTGTACAATAAAGCACTCAGATCCACGAACTGATTCGTTAAGCGAAATCGCAATTTCACCATCGCTGAAGGTACAGCAGTCTGACTTACCCAGTGGTAAACCCAAACCGTCTGCAATACCCTTAGCTACTGTAAGATTTGAGCTTCCTGCAAAAATTTTAATGTCTTTACCGTGAAAATTCATGTAAATGTCCTCCTAGATATTCAGTTACACAAGAGTGTAATAAAATTTACTTTAGTTTTGTTAATAAAAATACAGACTGTTAATATGGATATTTACCGTACTTGCTTTTGGCAATATCATTCAGCTCTGCCAGCTGAGCAGGGTCGTTTGCTCCAAGCACGGTGTCGGCTGAGGCGGCAGTATATGCGCCAACGCTTTTGCCGTTATCAAGCAGCAGTTTTAGTGCGTCCGGCAGGTAATATTCCTTTGCGGCGTTATTTGCTTGAATTTTGTCAAGCACACTTAAAAGGTCGGCCGTGTTAAACCAAAAGCCACCGGAGTTTACTTCATTAATAGCAGCCGTAGCAGCATCTGCATCCTTTTGCTCTACAATAGCTTTTAGTGAGCCGTCAGGATTTCTTACAATTCTGCCATAGCCCGTAGGGTTGCTGACCTTAGCCGAAATAACAGTAGCACTGTTTTTCAAAGCTGTGTGCTGCTTGTAAGCATCTTCAATCGTTTGGCTGTCCATAAAAGGTGCGTCGCCGTTTAGTATAATAACATCGCCGCCGTGTTCTGTCAAAAATTCCTTTGCCATCATTACTGCGTGACCGGTACCAAGACGCTCAGCCTGGTAAACAGTAGTTATTTTGTATGGCAGACCTGCCGCAAATTCCTCTATACATTCCTTTTTGTAGCCCTTAACAACGCAGATGCTGTCCACACCGCTTTTCCTTAAAGCGTCTATAACCCATTGCAACATAGGCTTTGACAAAACCTGTGACAAGGTTTTAGGCTTGTCAGATTTCATACGCTTACCCTCGCCGCCGGCAAGAATAACAGCACATTTATTTGTCATAATGGAAAATCCTCCGTTATATTGATTACTGAAAAAAGAAACAAAAGAATTTAGTTAATTTTTTCACATACATTTATATTATCTCATAGTTAAAAAAAATTTCAACCCTTTTCGACATAAAAAATATGAAAATTATAAATTTATTACTTTTAACAGGAATAGTAAAAAACATATGAAATAAATTAATAAAGTAGACATACGGCACTGTAGCTTAATTTGACCGTTGTATGGCATATTTTATTTTGATATGCTTTAGAGGAGTTTTCAAAGTAAAATTATTGTTATAAATTGTTATTTAATGATGTAATAATAAATGAATTTTTTTGTACTGTTAGAATTAATGTTAAAAATTTTAGAAAATTTATAGTAAATTAGCAAAAAGGTATGGTAATTTTTAAAAGTATTTGTTATAATAACTTTTAGACTTAGTATAAAAGTCAGCTAGTAGTGTGCCGTATATTGCGGTGCTTAATTAAAACTTTTCTTAGGAGGAATTGTCAAATGGCAAACAAATGGGTATACCTTTTTAGCGAAGGTAATGCTAACATGAGAGAGCTTCTTGGTGGTAAGGGTGCAAACCTTGCAGAGATGACACACATTGGTCTTCCTGTACCTCAGGGCTTTACAATCACAACTGAGGCTTGTACACAGTACTATGAGGACGGTCGTGAAATCAACGATGAGATTCAGGGACAGATCAACGAGTACATTGAGAAGATGGAAGAGATTACAGGCAAGAAGTTCGGTGATAAGGAAAATCCATTGCTTGTATCCGTTCGTTCAGGTGCCAGAGCTTCAATGCCTGGTATGATGGATACAATTCTTAACCTTGGTTTAAATGAGGATGTTGTTAATGTAATTGCTGAGAAATCAGGCAACCCTCGTTGGGCTTGGGACTGCTACAGAAGATTTATTCAGATGTATTCTGACGTAGTTATGGAAGTTGGTAAGAAGTATTTTGAAGAGCTTATTGATAAGATGAAGGCTGATAAGGGCGTTACATATGATGTTGAGCTGACAGCTGAAGACCTAAAGGAGCTTGCTTCACAGTTTAAGGCTGAGTATAAGGAGAAGATCGGCGTTGACTTCCCTGATGATCCTAAGGAGCAGCTAATGGGTGCTGTTAAGGCAGTATTCCGTTCTTGGGACAACCCTCGTGCAAATGTTTACCGTCGTGACAATGATATTCCATATTCATGGGGTACTGCTGTTAATGTACAGTCAATGGCATTTGGTAATATGGGTGATGACTGTGGTACAGGCGTTGCATTTACAAGAGACCCTGCTACAGGCGAGAAGAAGCTTATGGGTGAATTCCTAATTAACGCACAGGGCGAGGATGTTGTTGCCGGCGTTCGTACACCTATGCCAATTGCTAAGATGGAAGAGGAATTCCCAGAGGCATTTGCTCAGTTTAAGGAAGTTTGCTCAACTTTGGAGAACCACTACAGAGATATGCAGGATATGGAGTTCACAGTTGAGAACAAGAAGCTGTATATGCTTCAGACAAGAAACGGTAAGAGAACAGCTCAGGCTGCTCTAAAGATTGCTTGTGACCTTGTTGACGAGGGTATGAGAACAGAGGAAGAGGCTGTTGCAATGATCGACCCTCGTAACCTTGATACACTTCTACACCCACAGTTCGACACAGCTGCTCTAAAGGCTGCTACACCTATGGGTAAGGGCCTAGGCGCTTCTCCTGGTGCTGCTTGTGGTAAGGTTGTATTCTCAGCTGAGGATGCAGAGGCTTGGAACGCAAAGGGCGAGAAGGTTGTTTTGGTTCGTTTGGAAACATCACCTGAAGATATTACAGGTATGAAGGCTTCTCAGGGTATCCTAACAGTTCGTGGCGGTATGACATCTCACGCAGCCGTTGTTGCTCGTGGTATGGGTACTTGCTGTGTATCAGGCTGTGGCGACATCGCTATGGACGAAGAAAACAAGAAGTTCACACTTGGCGGTAAGGAATTCCACGAGGGTGACTACATTTCTATCGACGGTACAACAGGTAACATTTACGACGGTCAGATTCCTACAGTTGACGCTAAGATTGCCGGTGAGTTCGGCAGAATCATGGCTTGGGCTGACAAGTACAGAAAGCTAAAGGTTCGTACAAACGCTGATACACCGGCTGACGCTAAGAAGGCTAGAGAGCTTGGCGCAGAGGGTATTGGTCTTTGCCGTACAGAGCATATGTTCTTTGAAGAGGACAGAATTGCTGCATTCCGTGAGATGATCTGCTCAGATACAGTTGAAGAGAGAGAAGCAGCTCTTGCTAAGATTCTTCCATATCAGCAGGGCGACTTTGAGGCTTTGTATGAGGCTCTTGAGGGTAATCCTGTTACAATCCGTTTCTTGGATCCACCTCTACACGAGTTCGTTCCTACAGAAGAGGCTGACATTAAGAAGCTTGCTGATGCACAGGGCAAGACAGTTGAGGAGATTAAGACAATCATCAACTCTCTACACGAGTTTAACCCAATGATGGGTCACAGAGGTTGTCGTTTGGCTGTTACATATCCTGAAATTGCTAAGATGCAGACAACAGCTGTTATTCGTGCTGCTATCAATGTTCAGAAAGCTCACAGCGACTGGACAGTTAAGCCTGAAATCATGATTCCACTAGTTGGTGATGTTAAAGAGCTTAAGTATGTTAAGAAGATTGTTGTTGAAACAGCTGACGCTGAAATTGCTGCTGCCGGCAGTGACCTAAAGTACGAAGTAGGTACAATGATCGAGATTCCTCGTGCTGCTCTAACAGCTGACGATATCGCTAAAGAGGCTGACTTCTTCTGCTTCGGTACTAACGACCTAACTCAGATGACATACGGCTTCAGCCGTGATGACGCAGGTAAGTTCCTAGATGCTTACTATGACGCTAAGATATTCGAGAACGATCCATTTGCTAAGCTAGACCAGGTTGGCGTTGGTAAGCTAATGGATATGGCTATTAAGCTGGGTAAGCCTGTAAATCCTAACCTGCACATTGGTATCTGCGGTGAGCACGGTGGTGACCCATCTTCAGTAGAGTTCTGCCATAAGATTGGTCTTGACTATGTGTCTTGCTCTCCATTCAGAGTTCCAATAGCTAGATTGGCTGCTGCTCAGGCTGCTATCAAAAGTAGGTAGGAGTTCTCTTTCCTTTGAATTACCGCTTGGTTTCAAGGAAGCAGAAGCCTATCGAAAGGCTAACGGCAAGTATGTGAGAAAAAATCAATGGAGAGATACCACCGTAACCGTGGAAATCGACCTTGATTGACAACACAAATAACGATAAGCGTATCATTAGAAATAGTGATACGCTTATTTTTTTGCACATTTGTTATTTTCCCTTTCCTTATATATAATAGTATTGTAAGGAGGGTTTTATATGAAAAGCAAGCGATATATGTATTTAGACACCGAGCAACACAGCACCTTGCTCCGTTGCCTTGTGGAGTTTAAGAACGACCTTGTCCGTCAAGGCAGAACCGCCGATATTGTTGATGAAGTAATCCTTAAAGTGATGAACGCTCCCGTGAAAAAGTTAAGAGTATGACCTACATAACCGCAGAGCCGCTTATTCCAAAAGAATAGGCGGCTTTTTCTATTCCCCTACATAGCCGATCATTCGCCGTGGTCGGCTAAATCTGTGTAAAGGAGGACACGCAAATGGCGAAAACAAAGGTTATTGCCGTAGCAAACCAAAAGGGCGGCGTGGGTAAAACCACAACCGTGTATAATCTCGGAGCCGGTCTTGCGATGCACGGCAAAAAGGTCTTGCTTGTGGATGTTGACCCACAGGGCGATTTAACCAAGATGTTAGGACAACGCAAACCCCACGATATGCCGTTGACCCTCGGAAACTGTATGAACGATATTGTTGCAGGAAACGAGGTCACGGAGCATCCGGAAATCCTGCACCATTACGAAGGCTTTGATTTTGTACCCGGCAACCGTACTTTGTCTGCGGTGGAAACGGGACTTGTCAATGCGTTCAGCCGTGAAACCGTATTGCGACAGTATATTGACAGCGTAAAAGACGGTTACGACTATGTGTTGCTTGATTGCCGCCCGTCCCTCGGTATGTTGGTTATCAATGCTTTGTCTGCATCCGATTATGTGCTTGTACCCGTACAAGCGGAGTATTTTGCGGCGGAAGATATGACCGAACTACTCGGCACGGTACGGCAGGTAAAGCGGCAGATCAATTCTAAGTTAGAGGTAGGAGGAATATTCTTGACGATGGCGAATGACACCAACTTCCGAAAAGACGTGGTAAAGGCTATCAAGGAGAACTACAAACGGCACTTTCCCGTGTTTGATACGGTTATCCCCGCTACCGTAAGACTTGGAGAAATCAGCACCAAGGACAAGAGTATATTCAAGCACGACCGGGGCGGCAAAGCCGCAAAAGCGTATGCAAACTTGGTAAAGGAGGTGCAAGGAATTGGCGAAAAACAACGTATCCAGCCTTCTGACCTCAGTAGATGAGCTTTTTACCACCCAAGAGGAACGGGAGATTGCTCAACGAGAAACCGTAATGGATATTCCGCTAACGGAAATCAGCGACTTTCCCAACCACCCGTTTAAGGTAACGGTGGATGAAAAGATGCTTGAAATGGCGGACAGCGTAAAGCGGTACGGGGTGTTAGTCCCTACCATTGTACGACCGAAGCAAGGCGGCGGTTATGAGATGATTGCCGGACATAGGCGTAAAATGGCAAGCGAGCTTGCGGAGCGACCGACACTTAACTGTATTGTCCGTGATCTGACCGACGATGAAGCCATTATTATAATGGTGGACTCCAACCTGCAAAGAGAGGTTATCTTGCCGAGTGAAAAAGCGTTTGCCTATAAAATGAAGTTAGACGCTATGAAACGGCAAGCAGGCAGACCAAGCAAAGATAATTGTGCAACACCGTTGCACAATTTTGACGGCAAGCGAAGTCGAGAGATTCTTGCAGAGCAGACGGGCGAAAGCCACGAACAAATCCGTAAATTTATCCGTCTTACTGAGCTTATCCCCGAATTGCTTGATATGGTGGACGAAAACAAAATTGCATTAAGACCCGCCGTAGAGCTTTCCTATCTTGCCGAAAAAGAACAACGGTTACTGTACGAGGAAATCGGGTACTCCGATTGCACACCGTCCCACGCTCAGGCAATTAAAATGCGTAAGTTTGCAGAGCAAGGTCAATTAAACGCCGAGGTCATTTCTTCTATTATGCAGGAGGAAAAACCGAACCAAAAGGAGCAGTTTAGGATGCCAAGAGAAAAAATCAGCAAGTATTTTCCTGCGGGGACGCCTGCGGAAAAGATTGAGGACACCATTATCAAGGCGCTGGAGCTGTATCGCAGACGACAGCGTGATATGGAGCGTTGATGTGACTACCAAGGGGTTAGTGTACCCTTTTATATCAAGGGGAACGACGGTGGTCGTTTGCTCCCCCTCTCCACACCTCACCCCCTCAAAAACCTGCTGTACCTGCCGAAAAAAGAGATATTATCGCAGACTTGCAAATTATCGAAATCTCCGTAAACTGAAAGCCAAAAGGAGGTTTTACGATGAAACGCATATTTTTGATTTTGGCAGTTATCCTCATTCTCTTAACAGGCTGTAACAATTCGACGGAATTATCGGATACGCCTACGGAGAGCATACCCGCTATTGTGATAACGGAAACGGTCACAACACCCACTACCGAGAACGAAGATCCGAAAGGGACAACTGATATTGCTGATGCGGCATCTTCTTTTTCGGCAAGTAAAGAAACCGAAACGACCAAACCCGAAGAAACAGTAAGCGAAACAAAAAACTCCGTGAACACCGAGCAGCCTGCTACAACCAAGAAAAAGGAAACGGCAACTACTACACCTACCGAAACAAAACCCACTGTAACTACTACTGAACCAAAGGAAACCGAACTCGCAGAAACACAGCCGATTGAGCAACCGCAAGAGAATATACCCGAAACGACCATACCAACCGAGAATAAAAACGAGCCTACGGAAGAACAAACACCCGAAACAAAAGAGTCACACAAAGCTTTTGATATTGACTATTGGCTCAATTACGCAAAAAACTATGCACAGAGCAAAGGTCTTGTTTTAGATGCTGCCGCAGTCGATTGTTGGGATAATCCCATACGAGCAGGTTCACATTGTGTCTATCTTGAACGAGATATACAAAGCCGCTTGAACCGATATGCAAACGATGAAGATATAACCGATGTTTGGATATGGGCAGAGTCTGTCGGAAACGATTGTTACGATATTTATATCGGTTACGCTTAACAAAATAATCTAATGAACGCACCGTGAAAAATCGGTGCGTTTTTCTATTTCAAAGGAGGATTTTTATGAAAAGTAAATTCTTTAAGAAGGTTACTTCGGTATTTCTTGCCGCAGTAATATGTCTTTCTAATTTTATCGGCATAGGCTCAATAACTGCCTTCGCCGCAGAAAACACAACTGATGAGGTTGTTATGATTGCTTTCCCACGTGAGGGCGATGAAAACTTCAGCGGAGCTTGGGGGCATAACGGACTTCGCTTTATGAATGGATGGTATGAAGACAAGGTAACAAGAGAAACGATTTATACCATCGGCTCGTGGACAGGCAATGTGTGTTATTGCATTGAACCCGGTACACCGCTTAACATTGGCGATGTTATGACAAAGCGTGATGAAAGTTATTGGGACAATTACCCATCAACCTATAATAAAACAATTTCTGCCGATGAAATCAAATTGTTTATTGGTCGAATTTTTCAGTATGGTTATACGGGTAGTGTAAGTAGCGAGTGGCGCACTCAAAATGCAAGCGACGCAGACAAACTTGCACACATTATGGCAACACAGACTCTCATTTGGGAAACAGTTGTCGGTGAGCGTGACGGCAACTTTAACCACGTTGATACGGGTAGCTATGATGCAGTAAACGACCGTGTAAGCAAGAACCATCCGCTTTACAGTCAATATATCAGCTACTACAACAGTATGGTATCCCATATGCAGAAACACTCCAAAGTACCGAGCTTCTTTGCGAAGTCTACTTCTAAGGCTCAGGATATTGAACTTGAGTGGAACGGCATAAACTATTCCACTACACTCACCGATACCAATAACGTGTTGGGTAATTATTCTTTTTCCGCAAGTGAATCGGGTGTTGATTTCTCCGTGAGTGGTAATAAGTTGACTATCACAGCAACCAAAGCACCTACAAGTAAAGTGAGCATTACCGCAACGAAGAATGATTCCGTGCGAAAAGGCGTTGTTATTTGGTCTGATGGTGTTTTGTCGCCCGGTAAAAATCTGCAAGACTTATCAACATTTGCCGCAGAAGTAAACGACCCCGTGAGGGGTTATCTCAATATCAAGGTCAGCTTGGGTTCTGCCAAAATCGTTAAGACCTCTGAGGACGGTAATGTGTTGGGCATTTCCTTTACCATTACCGGAAACGGTGTGAACAAGACCGTAAAGACGGGTTCTAATGGCGAAATCGTCATTGATAACCTTAGTCCCGGCACTTACACCGTTACAGAGCAGTCCATCAATTATTATGAGCCGCAGCAGTCTAAGACTGTAACGGTCGTGAGTGGACAGACGGCTTCTGTGAGCTTTAAGAATGTTCTCAAGCGTAGCGATTTGAAGGTCATCAAGACTTCCGAAGATAATATGAATGAGGGCGTTAAGTTCCACCTTTACGGCAAGTCCACTTCGGGACAGACCATTGACCTTTACGCCGCTACCGATAAAAGCGGTGTGGCTATGTTCAAAGATGTGCTTGTAGGCACAAACTATACCCTTGAGGAAGTCGAAACCGCAGAAAGATATATTATCCATGATAGTCAGGTTGCGGTTATCGAGTGGGAAAAAGTTACCGAGAACGACTTTTATAACGAACTCAAGCGTGGCGGTCTCAAGGTCGTTAAGACCGCTGAAGATAATCTCGTTGAAGGACTCAAGTTCCATTTGTACGGCACTTCTCTCAGCGGAATTAAAGTTGATGAGTATGCAACTACCGACAAGAACGGTGTTGCCACTTTCAAGAATATTCTCATTGGCTCTAACTACACCATTGAAGAAGTAAATACCCCTATCCGCTATGTCATTCCCGAAAGCCAGAGTGTAGTCATTGAGTGGAACAAAGTGACCGAGAAATCTTTTGAGAACATCTTGAAGAAGTGGAGAGCCGATGTATTCAAGCTCGACTCAGAACTTGCCGATAATAATGGCGGTAGTAGTGGTGTTCCCGTAAAGGTTCTCTCTATTGATTCCGATGAAATGGTTGAGGACTTGGGCGGTGCTTATGGAAAGACTCAGGGCGATGCCACTCTCGGCGGCGCTGTGTACGGTGTATATAAGGGTGAAACTCTTGTAGACACTTATACAACCGATGAAAACGGCTACTTTATCACCGACTACTATGTATGCGGTGATGATTGGAGTATCCGTGAAATCTCTCCGTCTGAGGGTTACTTGCTCGACACTACCATCTATCACATTGACTGCTCGGCTGAAAACTACACCGTAGAACTCAACACCGAGTATCCCGATGTGTATGAGGAAATCATTAAGGGCAATATCGCCATTATCAAGCATACCGATGAAGGCAGCACGAAAATCGAAACACCCGAAGAAGGTGCAAAGTTTGAGATCTTCCTGAAAGCCGCAGGCAGTTATAAGAACGCAAAGGAAACCGAGCGTGATATTATCGTCTGTGATGAACACGGCTTCGGACAGACAAAGATGCTTCCTTACGGTGTATATACCGTGCATCAGGTTAGCGGTTGGGACGGTCGTGAGTTGATGCCTGACTTTGATGTGTATATCGCACAGAACGAAACAACCTACCGTTACCTTATCAATAACGCCAACTTTGAGAGCTATGTGCGAGTGGTAAAGGTAGATGCGGAAACTGAAAAGACTATCCCTTATGCGGGTGCAGCCTTCAAGATTTATAATCCTGACGGCGAGCTTGTAAAAATGACTTTCACTTATCCGACACCTACTACCATTGATACCTTCTACACCGATGCCAACGGTTCGCTCGTTACCCCTGAAAAGCTCCCTTACGGCAAGGGTTATTACCTTGTGGAAGTCGAAGCTCCTTTCGGGTATGTGCTTGACACAACTCCCGTGTATTTTGATGTAACGGAAGATAACTCTACCGCCGAAGAAAGCGGCGTTACTGTAATCAAGGTCAACAAAGCGAACATTGCACAAAAAGGCACGATTACCGTTACAAAGCAAGGCGAGGTCTTTTTCTCCGTTACCGAGCTGGACGGCGTGTATCAGCCTGTTTACGAAATCAAGGGGCTTGCAGGTGCGGTATATGAAATCACCGCAGCCGAGGACATTGTGACTCTTGACGGCACGACCCGTTATACCAAGGGTGAGGTTGTCGATACAATCACCACGGCGGCAGACGGAACTGCTGAGAGCTGCGAACTTTATCTTGGAAAATACCAAATTTCCGAAATCACAGCGCCCTTTGGAATGGTGCTCAATAGCGAAAAGGTTGATGTGGAGCTTGTTTATGCCGGACAGGAAATTGCCGTTACAAGCACCGCTGCCTCTTTTGTCAACGAGCGACAGAAGATAGAAATTGACCTTGCAAAGAACCTTGAAATTGACAAGCTTTTCGACATCGGCAATAACGGTGAAATCAGCAAGGTTCAGTTTGGCTTGTATGCGGCTGAGGATATGACCGCCGAGGACGGCAAGGCTATTCCCAAGGACGGACTTATCGAAACCGCCTACTGTGATGAAAACGGCAAGATTGCCTTTGTAACAGATCTTCCTGTAGGAGCAAGCGTGTATATCAAGGAAATCGCAACCGACGCACATTATATTCTCTCCGATACCACTTATCCCGTAGTCTTTGAGTATGCGGGACAGAATACCGATACCGTAAAAATCAGCGCAAACGACGGTGCTGCCATTGAAAACGAGATTATCCGTGGCAACATTCTCGGCAAGAAATTGGACGAGGACGGCTTTGCCATCTGCGGTGCGCTGTTCGGCTTGTTCCGTGAGAATGAAACCGAGTTTACTGCAGACTCCGCATTGATGACCTGCGAAAGTAACAAAATCGGTGTTTTCCTCTTTGAAAGCGTACCTTACGGCGGATATTTGGTGCGTGAGATCAAGGCGGCTCCTGCTTTCGTGCTGAACGAAAACAGTTATGCCGTAACGGTGAGTGAGAACGGAGAAACGGTGGAAATCGTCATTGAGAACCGCTTTATTGTCGGCTCTGTGCAGACCACAAAGGTTGACAAGGACTATCCCGAAAACAAGCTGGCGGGTGCCGTGTTTGAAATCTATGTGGACGTGGACGGCAACGGAGAGTTTAATGCGGAAATCGACCAGCTCGTAGGCGAAATGACCGAGGTGGAAACGGGCGTTTACCGTATGGATAACCTGCGATATAACGGCTATTTCCTTTACGAAAAGACTGCACCCGAATTTTTCAACAAGGATGACGGCTACTATTATTTTGAGATCACCGCAGACGGTGAAACCGTTATTGTTGAAAACGAAGCAGGTGTTGGATTTACGAATACCGCCAAGGTTGGCTCCCTTAAAATCGTAAAGACCTCCTCCGACGGCGTTGTGGAAGGCTTCTCCTTCCGTGTCACCGGCACAAATGGTTATGACGAGGTATTCACCACCGATGCAAACGGTGAAATCATCATTGAAAACCTCCGTATTGACGGTGAGTACGTTGTATCCGAGGTATCCGACGATAAGAACACCGATTATATTCTTCCCGAAGATAAGACGGCGGCAGTAATTGAGGGTTCCGTTACCATCGTAGAGATGCACAACGAACGCAAACCTGAACCTATACCCGAAGTGCCTGACTCTCCGCAGACGGGCGATAACAGTAATCTTCTTCTTTGGTTCGGCTTGATGGGTTTGTCGGGTGCATCCCTTATCGGCATTACCCTTTACAGCAGAAAACGACACAGAGAGGAGATGTAAACCGTGGATGTTAAAACAATGATAGGGTTAGGCTTATTCTTGGCGGTAGGTGCTTTGCTGATTTACTTCCGCATCCGCAACGCCAAAAAGAAATAACCCCGTGGGGCGGCTGAAAAGCCGTCCTTTTTACATACCGATAATTCAGTAAAGGAGATGTAAGCAATGGAACAAGAAAAGCGAATGGCGGAAAACTACGAGATTAAAAACGCTTTCCGCATTGGCAAAAGCGAGGTTGTTTTCGGGGTGGATGAGCACAGCGAAAACCCGTTTTTCTGCGGCTTTTGCGAAAAAGAAAACCTTATCGTTATGGTTCGTGAACGGTACACGGAATGTATGGTGGGCAATGACTACATTGGTATGTTGGAAATCTTTTCCGACCGTGTGAAAGTGCTGACCGAAAAGGTACGGGCAGAGTGGGCAAAAGTTACCGTTCCCCGCACACCTATCACACCCGATATGTGTTTTCCCAACGACTACGATAAAAACATCGAAGGTCAGGTCGTGGCAATCAAAAAGACAGTGTTTCGCCCCGAATATCAGAGCGCCGATCATCAGCTTGTCTATGTTACGGGCGGCAACGGAGCCAAGGGCAACCCCCACGGCAGAGCGTGTTTCTGTAAAAATCTCTATACGGGCAAGGAAAGCCGCTTTGAGCGTTACGAGGTCGAGGGTATTGTTAAGCCGGAGTGTATGCCCGAATGGGCAAAGGAACGGCTTGCGGAAATCCACAAGCAGATACAAGCCGAAAAAAAGCACAACGGAGGGAGGAACGATAATGAGCAGAACCAACGCAGGATATACCATTACCGACTCTATCTTCATCGGCAAGGCAGAGTTTGTAATCGGATATAACCCTTCATTCCCTGCGCCGTATGTCACTTGGGAATGTAAGGACGGCAATAACTACTTTTGGGGGCATTATCTGACCGAGAGAAAAGCCGCCGAACGAGATTTGTTAGAACGAGCACAGACCGAACTCAGCTTGCAGGAGCAGCAGAAACCGCCGCAGACACAAAACAAGGATAAATCTGTCCGAGGTGATGACCGATGACCGAGCAAAAACGCATCATCTGGAGCAACGACCTTGACTATGAGGATTGGCGTGAGGACTTGGAGGCGGAATACCCCGATATGACCGAGAGCGAGCGTATTGCCTTGATGTATGAAATCAACGGCAATTACCTTGATGACGAGCGCAGTAATCTCAATGTGCAGTTATCACAGCCTATTCTTGTAATTGCCGACCTTGGGTTGTGGCACGGCAGGCGTATGGGTTACAAGGAAATTGACAGCGGTAACATCAAGGACTGTCTGTATTCCGATACCGACTATGTGACTTGGTACGTTGACCGATTGGGAGATCTTCGGTGTGATGCTGCACACCACGACGGCACGAACCATTACCTCTACCGCACTTATAAAGCAGGTGTGAGTGGAGCACAAATCGACAACCTAAAAGAGAAATTATATTACGGCACGGCGACCCGCACCGATATAACGAGATTGACCCGTAGGCTTGGCGATGATATTGCCAAAGTTTACGGGTTTTCCATTCCCCGAATGGTGCAGACAACCGACCGAGGAAGGTAGGAATTGATTATGGGACAGTACCCCTCTATAAAACTGACAATGCACCTGTCAATGTTCAATCTGCTTATGACCGTTTTGGAGAAAAACGCAGAAGCCGTACCGCAGGAGCGTGAACGGGAACGGGCAAAGGAATTGATTGAAAAGCGTATGCGGTTCAGCCGTGTGTATTCCGATGAGAACGGTGATTACGTCAGCGTTATTATGTACGACAGCGAAGCGGCGGAAACGGTATGGCAGCTCCTTGTTGCCAGTACCAATCACTACGAGGTCACAAAAGACTATACAGAAAAACTCAAACGAGGATAAGGAGGTGTTACGATGGCAAGCAAATATGAGATTATTACGGCGTTATACCGTGAGAGCGTAAAAGGGCTTGCTAAAAACCATCATACTTGGACGGCGTTTCTTCACTCCGCTTGTTATAACTACCGCTTACCCTTCGACGAGCAGGTGTTGATCCACGCACAGCGGCCCGATGCGACGGCTGTGCTTGAAATCGAGGGTAAAAACGGATGGAATCAGAAGTTTGGCAGATGGGTCAACCGCTATGCCACAGGTATTGCGGTGTTTGACCGTCATCACGCAGGACGACAAAGGTTAAAATACTACTTTGATATTTCCGATACCCACGAAAGCCGCTTTGCAAGACCGGTGCCGATATGGGAATATAAACCCGAATATGAGGCGACGGTCATTGAAGCGCTTGAAAACCGCTTCGGTGAACTGAGAGATAAATCCGATCTGCAATCGGCATTACATTCCGTTGCGAAAAATGCGGTTGAGGACAATCTTCCCGACTATCTCTCCGAACTGATCCGCTACCGTGCGGACAGCTTCTTGGAGGATTACGATGACCTTAACGTAGAGGTTATCTACCGCAGATTGCTTGAAAACAGCGTTGCCTATATGCTGATGTCAAGGTGCGGCTTGGATGTGGACGAATACTTTGAGGTTGACGATTTTAACGACGTTATCAACTTTAATTCTCCCGACACGATGAACACACTGGGCGTTTCTACAAGCGATATTGCCGAAAACTGCCTTGGTGCTATTGCCTTGACCGTAAGAAATCTGCAACGGGAAGAAAAAGAGGAAAATCGCACATTTGCGGAAAATGCCGAAAAAGAGTATTCTATTGTCAGCAAGCCGAAAACTATGAGCGAAAGGAGTATTGAAGATGGAACTGACCTACACGATGAAGAACGGCTATCGTCTGCCGAACCTGTTGCCCCCGCAAGAGCCGGAGGTTCACCTTGGGAAATACGCATTGCTTCGCAGAAGGTATCTGCAACAGAACCGAAAAGTGAGGTTCACCAATCTGCTGACGTCGGGCAAGCTGAACGAGCACCTGATGGAAGTGGACAAAGCGGCAAACGAGAGGATGGAACTCTTGGTAGCACAGATGGCACAAGCCGAGGGCATCACGGAGGAAATGAAAGCCACCGATCAGATAAAATGGGTGGGACTGATGAACAACATCCGAATGTCGGCGGAGGAACAAGTGCTGAAAGAGTTGATTTACGAATAAACGGCGAAAACGCAGGTGGTGAGGAACTACCTGCGTTTTTGGATGAAAGGCTCATTATGGGTATCATCGCCAATAAAGAGGATGACCTTAAATTCAAAAAACACCAAATTGAGCTTTTCTTCTCGGTTCACACAGACCCGAAGGAACGGGCGGAATATCTTAAATCTGCGTATCACGACCGATATACCGAGGTTATTTTGGACGGTGGTGTACGGTGCGGATATAAACCGCAGGAGGACGGACTTCTTATGTGGGAGGGTGCATACCTTTCCCGCACCAAGGAGTCCGTTTTTTCGTGGGATTGTATTGTTGGCTTTACCGACCAACTTATCAAGAAAAAGGAATATTCTCCCGGTATTATCAACCGCCGAACAAAGAAACTGCCCCCGCAGGACTCTAATCAGCTAACCCTTTTTGACGTATTCGATATGGGTGCGGCAGAACCTTCCGAGGAAACGCCGCAGTTATCCCTTTTCCCCAAGTGGGAGGCTTCACAGCAGATCATTGATGAAACCCTCTGCATCGGAGCCAACGAGCGTAAAAGCCTTTTGGATATTTGCGCCCGCTTTATGAAAGATATGTCCGTAGAGGAAAACGCCGAATGGCTGAAAGAACATTACGGCACAAGCGGTACGGGATTCTTCTTTGAGGGTCGCAGAATTGCCGTATGGTACGATGAAAACGGCATCCGTATAGGTGAGGGTAACACCGCCCAGCGTTCCACGGCCACGGTCGTCACTTGGGAGCAAGCCGCAAAGCGTATCCGAGAACTGCTTGACCTCGGACGGTATATTCCACAAAGTCTGATTGATAAAGCGGCAGAACACGAATACGAGCAGGTTGCATTAAATCTCCTGTATATTACCAACGATTTTTCCGATAGAAATGCCCCGTATAACCAAGTTATTCAAGGCGTTATCAATCAGCGGGGCGGCTATCCCGTTATGACGGAGCAACTTTCAAATTTGCTGAAAGATCAAGATGCGCTTGCTCAAATTGTGAAGGAATGGGAGGTGTTTACCGCCGCCCATAAAGAAAACCCTGACCTTTTGCGGTTCCGTTGGTATCGACCGCAAAAATGGTTAGAGCGTTTGCGAAACCTTCAGCGAGAGCCGGTCATTTTCCAAGCCGAAGAAGGCTTTGACCCCAAGCGAAAACGATTTATCACCAAGGATGAGTTGGACAGACTCTTACGAGGTTCGGAACAGCGTTCCGATTACCGCCTTGGTGTGTATTCCTTTTTCCGTACCCACAAAGATACAAAAGAACGTGAAAAATATCTTCGTGAAAAGTTTGCAACGGGCGGCGGCACTTACGACGGCAATGCCTATACCAACCACGATGGAAAAGGATACTCCTTCAGCCGTGGGGATATTATGAGTCCGTTTGCAAAAATAACCTTATCCTGGGCGCAGGTGACGAAACGCATCACCGAGCTGTATAACCGTAATTCTTTCCTTACCGAGCAGGATAAGGAAGGTATGGCGGAGTATGAACTTCGTGAGCTTGGGCATATCGTTCACAACGGCTTTTTTGGTGCTTCGGATGAACACCCCAAACCGTTCACCGATAATGATACGGTGAGATATTGGGATAATGTAAAATCCGTTGCCGAGCAGTTAAAAGACCCCAACCGAGCAGAGGTTATCTATACCACAATGCTCCTGCCTTTATGGGAAAGTACCCTGCCCAACGACCGCTATTATGAACACCGCAAAAAGGCGGTTGAAGCCTTACAGCAGTATCGTGACGGCGTGTTCTCTGTGTTTGGAAACGGTCACAACTTATGGTTGGAGCAGTTAAAGAAACAGCCGCAGACCGCAGAACCCGAAAAGCCGATGAACCCTATATTGAAACGGCTGACGGAAAATCGGGCAAAATACCCCGAAGCAATCATCCTTTTGCGTGTTGGTGACTTTTACGAAGCCTTTGATGAAGATGCTCATATTCTTGCGAAAACCTTTGATTATACGCTTACCTCCCGTCCGTTGGACGGTGAGCGCAAGGCTATGGTAGGTTTTCCGCAGCATATCTTTGAGAAAAACATTGATAAGCTGATGAAAACGGGTGTCCCGGTGGTTGTAAACTATCCCGACGGCAAAACGGACATTTACCCCGAACCCGTACAAAGCAAAGAAACAGACGGCTCCAACCGTGAGGTGGATACGCTCTGCAAAATCCTTGACCGCTTGGGTATTGATGATATTACCATCGAATACGAAAACGGCGAGCTTGTTGCCCGTGATGAGGATAATGTATGGTACAGTAAGCAGTTATACGATTTCCTTGCCGATGAAGCCTTTGTCTATACCGAGGATGGCGTATTGGGAATTGAGGACGAACTGCTTGCCGACTTTGCGGAGCTTGCCAAGCGGTACGGAATTGAGATTCCGACCTACAATGCCGAAAAAGAACAAGAGGACGTGCTTGATGATGTTGACCCTGTCGCCATTCGTGAGAAACTTGCCCAAAGCGGTATCGTAAACGGTGAGGTAGTGGATGAGGATGCCTTAAACAGCTCACCCTTTATCCGTCAAGTTACGGCAGATGCAGAAGCGGCGCAGGAAGAAGCGGAAACACGGATCGTTGCAAGGTATCAATCTGATAATGAGATTATCGTAATACAGCAGCATCCTAACGGTCAGTTTTATAACCGCTATGGTTATGACGAGAATACGGATTTTGCCAGCTCTACCGCAGGCGGGTTTGTTACTCTTGATGAAGCGGAAAAATCACTCCGTTCCCATCGTCCTATGGCAGTAAAGGTTGAGCCGAGCATCGCAATACCAACCAACCTTGCGCCGCCCAAGCCGAGAAAAGAGCGTGTGCGATTTACCACCCTGCACCCCGAAATCCCTGCGGAACAGCGTCACAATTTCCGTATTACCGACCCTGAACTCGGATATGGTACGCCAAGCGAGAAATATGCTGCCAATGTAGCCGCCATCCGTCTGCTTAAAAAGATCGAAAGCGAGGAACGGCTTGCCACTCCCGATGAGCAGGAAATCCTATCCCGCTATGTTGGTTGGGGCGGTCTTGCGGATTGCTTCAAGGAAGAACACAGCCGATATAACGAACTGAAAAGCCTGTTAGAACCCGATGAATATGCCGCAGCAAGAGCGAGCAGTTTGACCGCCTTTTATACCTCTCCCGTTATTGTGGAGGCAATGTATAAGGCACTCGGACAGATGGGGTTCAAAAACGGCAACCTCTTGGAGCCTGCCTGCGGTGTCGGTAACTTTATCGGTATGCTCCCCGAAGGAATGACGGGCGGCAAAGCCTACGGTGTGGAACTTGATAGTATCTCCGGCAGAATTGCACAGCAGTTGTATCAGAACAGCAATATTGCCGTGAACGGCTTTGAAAAAGTGGAAATGCCCGACAGCTTCTTTGACGTAGCAATCGGCAACGTGCCTTTCGGAGATCTTCGCCTTGCCGACCGTAAGTACGACAAGCACCATTGGCTCATACACGACTATTTCTTTGGTAAGACCTTGGATAAAGTGCGACCGGGCGGTATTATCGCCTTTATTACGAGTAAGGGTACGATGGATAAGGAAAGCTCCGCCGTGCGTAAATACCTTGCGCAAAGAGCCGATCTGATCGGCGCTATCCGCTTGCCGAACACCGCCTTTAAGAAGAACGCCGGCACCGAGGTCACAAGCGATATTATCTTCTTGCAGAAGCGTGACCGCATTATCGACATTGAACCCGATTGGGTGCATCTTGATACCGATGAGAACGGCATTAAGATGAACAACTACTTTGTAAAGCACCCCGAAATGGTACTTGGCGATATGGTAATGGAGTCCTCCCGTTTCGGTATGGAGAGCACCTGCAGACCCTATGAGGATGCAGACCTTGGCGACCTTTTGAACAACGCCATTTCCAACCTTCACGCAGAACTGACCGACTATGAGGTGGACGAACTTTCCGACGAGGAAGATTTATCTATTCCCGCAGATCCCAACGTGCGTAATTTCAGTTACACGGTAGTGGACGGCAAGCTGTATTTCCGTGAAAACAGCCGTATGCACCCCGCAAATCTCCCCTTGACTACCGAGAACCGTGTAAGGGGTATGATTCTCTTGCGAGATTGTGTGCGGCAGCTCATTGAGTACCAAACCGAGAACTATCCCGATGAGATCATCAAGCGTGAGCAGGAAAAGCTGAACACCCTTTACGATAATTTCGTAAAGAAATACGGGCGTCTGTTCACCCGTGGCAATAACCTTGCTTTCCGTGATGATAGCAGTTATTGTCTGCTTTGCTCCCTTGAGGTACTTGACAATGAGGGTAACTTTGAGCGCAAGGCGGATATGTTCACCAAGCGTACTATCAAACCCCACGAACCCGTAACCAAGGTTGATACTTCAAGTGAGGCACTTGCCGTATCCATTTCCGAAAAGGCGTGTGTGGATCTTGAATATATGGCAGAGCTGTCCGGAAAGACCGAGGAAGAACTGATTGCCGACCTTAAAGGCGTTATCTACCGTGACATTAAGTGTCCTATCAATACGGAGGAAATCTCTCCTGCCCACCAAGAACTTGATTTTTATGACTTTGTAACGGCAGACGAATATCTGTCGGGCAATGTGAGAAACAAACTGAAAATGGCACGGGCATTGTGTTCGGTATTACCCGCCGAAAAAAGAGCAGAAATCGAGCATTGTATCCCTGCTCTGGAGGCGGTACAGCCCGAAGATCTGAGTGCGGGTGAAATCAGCGTCCACATTGGAACGCCGTGGATACCTGCCGAGGTATATCAGCAGTTTATGTTTGAAACCTTTGGTACGAACCGTTATGCCCAGGACAGAATGGGTGTCCTTTATTCCCGCTATAACGGTACTTGGAATGTTACTAATAAGAGCGCCGACAGCAGTAATATCAAGATTACTACAACCTACGGCACCAAGCGTATCAATGCCTATCACATTTTTGAGCAATGCCTAAATCAGAAGGATGTACGCATCTTCGATACGGTCATTGAAAACGGCAAAGAGAAACCCGTGCTCAACAAGAAGGAAACGGCGATTGCCCAAGACAGACAGGAGCTTATCAAGCAGAAGTTTGTGGAATGGATATGGCGGGATATTGACCGCCGTGAGATGCTTTGCAAACTCTACAATGAAACCTATAACTCCATTCGTCCCCGTGAGTATGACGGTCAGCATATCCGCTTTACGGGTATGAACCCCGAAATCTCTTTGCGACCGCACCAAATCAATGCTATTGCCCATATTCTTTACGGCGGTAATACCTTGCTTGCCCACGAAGTAGGTGCAGGCAAGACCTTTGAAATGGTTGCGGCAGCTATGGAACTGAAACGCTTGGGACTCTGCAATAAGTCGATGATCGTCGTGCCGAACCACATTACCGAGCAATGGGCGGCAGAATGGTTGCAGTTATATCCTGCGGCGAATGTGCTGATAGCCACCGAGCGTGACTTTGAAAAGCAAAACCGCCGTAAGCTCTGCGCCCGTATTGCCACCGGCGATTACGATGCCGTTATTATCGGTCACAGCCAGCTCCAAAAGATACCGATGTCAAAGGAGCGACAGCAAGCCATTATCGAGCGACAAATCGAGCAGGTTATGATCGCCATTCAGCTTGCCAAAAAGGAAAAAGCCGAAAACTTTACCGTCAAGCAGATGGAACGCACTCGTAAATCCCTTGAAACAAGGCTTGAACGGCTCAACGATATTGAGCGTGATGATACTGTGACCTTTGAAGAACTCGGTGTTGACCGCTTGTTTATTGACGAGAGCCACTATTTCAAGAACCTGTTTCTTGCCACTAAAATGCGTAACGTGGGCGGTATCGCACAGACCGAAGCACAAAAGTCCTCCGACCTCTTTATGAAATGTCAGTACCTTGACGAAATCACCGAAGGTCGAGGAGTTATCTTTGCAACGGGTACGCCTATCAGCAATTCAATGGTGGAACTCTACACCATACAGCGATATTTGCAGTATGGACTACTTGATGAATTGGGACTCCAGCATTTTGATGATTGGGCGGCGAACTACGGTGAAACCACCACGACCATTGAGCTTTCCCCCGAAGGTAGCGGGTACAGACCGAAAACAAGGTTTTCCAAGTTTGTCAACCTACCCGAACTAATGGCTCACTTTAAGATGTGCGCCGATATTCAGACGGCGGATATGCTCAAACTCCCCGTACCCGAAGCAATATTCCACAATGAGGTTATCAAACCCTCCGACCTGCAAAAAGAAGCCATTGCGGGACTTGCGGAACGAGCCGAAGCGGTGCGTGGCGGTAACGTCGATCCGAGCGTGGATAATATGCTCAAAATCACCAACGACGGCAGAAAGTTAGCACTTGATATGCGGCTTTTCAATCCGCTTGCACCCGATGATGAAAACGGCAAGGTTGCCACCTGCGCCCGTAACGTATTCCGTATATGGGATGAGGGCAAAGAGGAACGGACAACGCAGCTTGTGTTCTGCGACCTTTCCACCCCGAAAGGCGACGGCAGTTTTAACGTCTATGAGGATTTGAAGCAGAAACTTGTGGAGCGTGGCATCCCGGAGGAAGAAATCGCCTTTATTCACGATGCCAATACCGATGCCCGTAAAAAAGAACTGTTCGCCAAGGTTCGCTCCGGTCAGGTGCGTATCCTTATGGGCAGTACCCCGAAGATGGGTGCAGGAACCAACGTGCAGGATAGGCTTGTGGCACTCCACGACCTTGATTGTCCGTGGCGACCGAGTGACCTTGCACAGCGCCTTGGCCGTATTGTACGACAAGGCAACCGCAATAAGAAGGTAGATATTTTCCGCTATGTTACCGAGGGAACCTTTGACGCATATCTGTATCAGCTTGTAGAAAACAAGCAGAAATTCATTGCACAGATTATGACGAGCAAGGCTCCCGTCCGTATCGCATCCGACGTGGACGAAACGGCGCTGAACTATGCCGAGATCAAAGCCTTGGCAACGGGTAATCCGCTGATTATTGAGAAATGCACCCTTGATATGGAGGTAAGCAAACTAAATATGTTAAAGGCAAGCTACCTCAATCAGAAATATGCCTTGGAGGAACTTGTGCTGCGTAAGTACCCCGCAGATATGAGCGAGGTACGGGAACGCATCGCAGGCTATGAAAAGGACTTGGAGATCGCCCGTGCTCACCCGAAAATAGAGGACGGTTTTACAGGTATGGTGATTATGGGCGTAACCCATACCGAGAAAGAAACCGCAGGTAAAGCCATCATTGATGCGTGTACCCGTATGACAGACCCCGATGCCATCCCCTTGGGAGAGTATCGGGGTTTTACTATGACCCTATCTTATGACGGGCAGGCTAATGAATACCGCATTACGCTGAAAGGTGCGCTTTCCCACACGGTTGTTTTGGGTTCGGATATTTACGGCAATATCACCCGTATGGATAACCGCATTGACGGCATTGAAGAACAACTGAAAGTGCTGAATGAAAAACTTGCGGATATTCAAACGCAGCTTGAAAATGCCCGTACCGAAATGGAGGCTCCCTTCGCCCGTGAAACGGAGCTTGCAGAGAAAACAAGGCGGCTCCAAGAACTCAATGTCCTACTCAACTTGGATGCCAAGGATAAAACCCTTATGGCAGATGAGCCGGACGAGGGCGACAAGGTTGCACCACGCAAAAATGAATATGCAAGGTAAAGGAGGTCTTTTATGGGATATGTAACACCGGAGCAAATCGCAAAAGCCAAGGAAATGGATCTGCTGACATACTTGCAGACGTTTGAACCAACCGAGCTTGTAAAGGTCAGCCCAAACACCTACTGCACCCGTGAACACGACAGCCTTAAAATATCCAACGGCAAATGGTGCTGGCACTCCCGTGGTATCGGCGGCAAAAATGCTCTCAAATATCTTATAGAGGTTAAAAACATTCCCTTTACCGAAGCGGTGGAGATCATCACGGGACAGGCGGCAGTAATGCCGTCTGTTTCTCGCTCCACCGCTGTTCAACCGCCTAAACCAAAGGTGTTGCTACTACCCAAGGTTAACCGAAGTGCAACGGTAGGTTTTAACTATCTGCGAAGCCGTGGGATTGATGCGGAACTGATAAACCATTGTATCCGCACAGGACGGTTCTATGAGAGTTATCCTCATCACAGTGCTGTGTTTGTTGGATTAGATAAGGAGAATAAGCCACGGTACGCCACCATCCGAGGTATAGGAAACGACTTTATAGGCGAAGCCAACGGCAGCGATAAGCGGTATTCCTTTTCCTTTCCCGCCGAGCACAGCGACACCTTATGTCTGTTTGAGTCCGCCGTTGACCTGCTATCGTTTGCCACCCTTTTGAAGCTCTACGGCAAGCCGTGGAACGCAGATCATCTTGTATCCTTGGCAGGGGTATATAAACCCAAACAAGAGATACGGGACAGCTCCTTGCCCCTTGCTCTGAGTCAGTACCTTTCCGACCACCCGAATATCCGTACCGTGCATTTATGCCTGGATAATGATATGGGCGGTCGTTTGGCGGCAGATACCTTAAAACTGTTGCTCCCCGAAAGGTACGGCGTGGAGGTCAAGGAGCGTTTTCCACCGAGGGGCAAGGATTATAACGATTACCTCTGTGACCTGCTTGGGTTACAGAGAACTACACGAAAAGCAAAGGAGAATACGACCAATGAAAGAGTATGAAGTAAGCATTGTTGAAACGCTGAAAAAGACCGTAACGGTCGAAGCGGAATCCCCGGAGGATGCCAAATATCAAGTGCAAAAGGCTTGGGGCAAAGGTGAATATATCCTTGATGCCGACGATTTTTCGGGGTTGGAATTTGAACTGTCGCCCTACCAAGTGGATATGCCGTATCACGAAATGACAAAACTTTTCCGTGCGGCGGAACGAGCCAAGCAATCGGTAAGCGGCTATATCGTATTTACCGCCGACAGCTTTGAAAAGCCGTATGCGGAGGATGCACGAACCTATGGTGTGTCGAGCAATAACAAAGCCTTTCAGGAAGGTATGGGCGGCTATTCCATTTACGGATCCTCCCTTGACGGGACTGACCCATGTGTGCGGTTGGAGCGATATATGGCGGTCGAGAAAGGCGGCAAGGACGGTTGGAAGATCGAGCGTTGCTATATGATGAGCGACGTTGTGGAGCAGACCAAACCTCTGCTTCAATCCAAGCAGGACAAGGAACGCTGATTTATTTTCGACAAGTAACAACGGGCGACCGAATGGGAGAACGAATATGCACTATACCAGCAAGCATCGCCTTTGGTCACCCAAACGCAGACTTGTTAGGGATAATCCCTAAAACCCTTATGAAAGCGAGTGATGTAATGAACAATCTTTTACCCTTTATAGCAGGCTACATCTGCGGCGGTGCTGCAGGTGTATTTTTTATGTGCCTATTTCAAATAAACCGTAATGAAAGAAAGGATGACGAGCAATGAGAAAACGAAACTGCCGTGTGCAGGTAAGACTTGACCGTGACGAATATCAAGCGTTTATGAAGTCCGTAAAAAAGACGGGGTTATCCCAAGAGGTGTACCTTCGTCATCTTATCAAGGGCGAGGTGCCGAGAGAAGCACCGCCCCCGGAGTATTTTGATTTTATCCGTGAACTCCATAACGTAGGAAACAACCTTAACCAAGTGGCGCAGAAAGCTCACGTGCTGAATGTCATTGACGTAAAGCGTTATGACGAAAACTGCCGCCGTTTGGAAAAGCTCATCCGTGACGTAACGGCGGCGGTTATCCTCCCTGCAAAGAGGTGGTGATTCTATGGCAACCACCTCCATCTGGAGCGTGAAGGGTTGGCTTGGTAAATTGGTTATCTATGTAGAGAACCCTAACAAGACCACCAATCCCCAATACTACGAAAAGGCGGAGCTGACCGAGAAACAGGCACAGACACTTTTGGACGTTATCGACTATGCCGCCGATCCGAGCAAGACCGACTCTGCAATACACGATGAAAACATCGAAACCCATCAGCAGTTTGTAACGGGTATCAACTGTTTACCCGCAACTGCCCGTGATGAAATGCAGGCGGTAAAAAGACGCTTCGGGAAAGAGGACGGTGTTATAGCATACCACGGGTATCAATCCTTTGCCCCCAGAGAAGCCGACCCGAAGACAGCACACGAAATCGCGATACGGCTTGCCAAAGAATTGTGGGGCGAAAAGTATCAAGTGGTGGTTGCCACTCACCTTGATAAAGAGAACCATCTGCACAACCATTTTGTAGTCAATACCGTGTCCTTTGTTGACGGCATCCGTTACCACCGCACGGGTAAGGATTACCACGATATGCAGGTGGCATCGGATAACCTTTGCCGTGAGTACGGCTTGTCGGTGATCGAGAATATTCAGTACGGCAAATCCAAGCACTACGGCGAATGGAAAGCCGAGCAGGAGCAACGCCCCACGTGGCGAGGATTTATCAAAGCGGATATTGACGAAGCTATCCGTATGTCATTGACCGAAAGGCAGTTTTTCCGTCACTTGGAGGAAAAAGGCTATGAAATAAAAATCGGCAAGGACATATCGGTACGCCCCCAAGGAAAAGAGCGTTTTGTAAGGCTTATGCGAAACTTCGGTGAGGAATATTCCATTGAGAATATCCGCAGACGGATACTGTCGCAGTATATCCCCGAAAAACCTCTTGCAGAGCCGGAACACAAATCCCGTCATTACCGTATTCAAGGCAGTATGAAAACCGTCCGTAAGATTACAGGCTTTCGGGCATTGTATTTTCATTACTGTTATAAACTCGGCATCTTCCCAAAGGACAGACCGCAGAACCGAAAACGGCTCCATTTTCTCCTTCGGGAAGATCTGCTGAAGCTCAATAATATTTCACAGGAAGTAAGGTTGCTTGTGCGGCACAAAATTGATACCGCCGAGCAGCTTTCTTTATATAAAAACGGATTGGAGGTGCAAATTGAAAAACTATCCGCCGAGCGTAAGGCATTGTATAAAAAGCAACGCACCGTCAAGTACCAAAGCGACCCTAAACTTGCCGAAGCCGTGAAGAAAGAAATTGACGGCTTGACCGAGCAGTTAAAGAACCTGCGGAGAGAGGTGCATTTGTGTGATGACATTGCCCAACGTTCCGGTGTGATAACCGAAAAACTCAAAACCGTCCGAGAGGACGAGCAGAACCAAGGAAAGGAGAAACAGCAAAATGAACCCATCAGGCGACGCAGCTGAACAGGTAGTCCGATTAAGTCTTGAAGGTGTTGAGGTCGCTGCCAAAATTACAGGTAGCGCCGCAAAAGAGGTTGCCGCACTTTTATATGCCACCCTCAAAAATCGAGATAAGAACAAAATCAAGGGCAAGCAAAGTCTGACCTCTATGCTCAAAAGCGGTAAGGAGCTTTCCATATTCTCCGTGAAAAACGAGGATATGAAACGCTTTGTAGCAGATGCCAAAAGGTACGGCGTTGTGTATTGCGCTCTGCGTAATACCAAGGATAACCCGTCGGGTGAATGTGAGATTATGGTACGAGCCGAGGATGCGGCGAAGATCAACCGTATTGTTGAAAACATCAAGATTGCTACCGTCACCAACGAAGAAGCAATCCGAAGCGAGGTTGAAGGCGGTATCCACGAAGCACCTACCGAGCATACTGCACCCGAAAGAGGTGTACCGGAGCGTAGTCCCGATGACTTGCTTGTGGACGAAATGTTAGACCAACCCAAGAAGAAACCGGAGGTAACACACCAAAACCCCCAAGCGGCGAGGACGACAAAATCCCGTCCGTCCGAGCCTTCCTCAGAACGCAAAGCGAGATCCGACGAGGGTGCAGTTAAAGCCGACCGTCCTTCCGTTAGACAGGAATTAAGGGACATTCAACGTCAGCAGCAACGGCAGGAAACGGAAGCCCGCCGCAGAGAGGAACGACCCACAAGGAGCAATTCTCAAAAACGTTCCCCTCAGCACAGGCAACCTGAGCGAAAAAAGAAACCATCTAAATCGAAAGAGAGGTAATTTATAATGGCAAACTTTGACGATATTTTGACCGCCCCCGTAGAGGAAAAGAAACATCCAAGTCCCCGCCGCCGAGCAGGAAAACGACGTATGAACTCCGATGAATGGGCGGCAAAGAAAAAAGAGGAACGTCTTGCCGCTTATGAGTTGGCGGATAAGACCACGGGCGAGATCTTCGCAGACGGAAACCGTTTTACCGAATATCTTGACCTGCAATCTCGCCTTGACCGTTATTCCGTCACCAACGTTTTGCTTGTGTTGGCTCACAACCCCAATGCAACACAGCTTCGCTCCAAGGCGAGCTGGGCGGAAGAAGGTGCATCCATCCTCCAAGATCAAAAGGCAATTCCCATCATCGAGCCAGGAGATAAATTCTACCGTGACGATGATACGAGAGGAACCTACTACAACGTGAAATGGGTCTATGACATTTCACAGACCGATGCCAAGGCGGAACCGACACCCTCCGTCAACCGTGATGAAAGGCAGTTGCTTTCGGCGCTGATCGCAAAGCGACCCGTTCCCATCGAGCTTACGGACAACATCGAAACAGGTGCGGTATACGATGCTGCTCAAAAGAAAATCTTTGTCCGCAAAGGTATGGATGCTCCCGATATTTTCCGTAGTCTGTCCCTTGCCCTTGCCCGTGCGGAAATGGCGATTGATACCCGTAATTTCAGTAAAGATAATGCGGATTTCAAAGCCTACTGTGCATCCTATATGCTCTGCCGTAAATACGGCATTGATGTCAGCGGATACGATTTCCGTGAGATGCCCGACGTAGGAGGTGCCGAGCCGCAGGCTATCCGTGGCGAGCTTTCCGAAATCCGTGACGTGACGCGTACGATGTCTGCCCGTATGTATAAGGCAATGGAACAGAATAAAGTGCAAAGCCGCACCGGACAGGGGCGTGATGAACGATGATGGAGCGAGAGGAAAGACGGGTCTTATCCCTTGACCAATATCAGCACGGCGTTATCGTCAATGCCCTTAACGATAAGCGAAATGACCTTATCAAAGAGAAGCGCCCCACCGATATTGTGGATGAGGTCTTGTTGAAAGCACTTGACGCACCGAGAAAAAAGGTGCGTTGCAAGGATGAACGGTAAGACAAGTCCGTGGCTTTATCTGCTCGGTATTATCCCTGCCGTATGGTTAGGTTTGCTGATCGCTCCTGCGGTCAGCGGTGGATTGATGGAGATTGTCACACAATTTCCGATAATGTTGGAAAACCCATTGAAAATAACGTGGTGCGAGGACAGCTTGAAAACTGTCCTCGTTTTCATTTTCGCTTATGCAATGGGTATCGGCATTTATATCTCCACCAAACGAACCTACCGCCGTGGCGAGGAACACGGCTCGGCTAAATGGGGCGTTGTCGAGCGTATCAACAAAAAGTACCGTGCGAAAGAGCCGAAACCCAATAAGATCTTAACGCAAAACATCCGTATCGGATTAAACGGCAAGAAACACCGCCGTAACCTTAACACAGTAGTCGTGGGCGGTAGCGGTGCGGGTAAAACCCGTTTCTATGCCAAGCCTTGCATTTATGAAAGCATCACCGCAGGCAAAGACGGCGAATTTTGCTCCTTTGTCTGCCTTGACCCCAAGGGCGAATTGCTCCGTGACTCCGGCAATCTTCTCAAAGAGTGCGGTTATGAAATACGCATACTTGATCTTATCAATATGCAGAAAAGCCATTGTTATAACCCGTTTGTATATCTGCGGGACGATGACGACGTGCAGCAACTTGTAACCAACCTGTTTAAGAGTACCACGCCGAAAGGCACACACAGCAACGACCCCTTTTGGGATCAGATGGCGGAGGTTCTGCTGAAAGCATTGGTGTTTTATCTGTTCCACGAAGCACCGCCGGAGGAACAGAACTTCCCGATGGTAATGGAAATGCTGAGAGCCGGTGACGTGCGTGAGGATGACCCGTCCTACGAGTCCCCCCTGGATATTCTGTTTCAGCGTTTGGAAATGGACAATCCCGACCACATTGCGGTGAAGTATTACAAGGACTACCGCAACGGTGCAGCAAAAACCATTAAATCCATTCAAATCACCTTGGCGGCAAGACTTGAAAAGTTTAACTTAACGTCGCTTATCGGTCTTACCTCCACCGACGAATTGGACTTGGCATCCCTCGGAGAAAAGAAGGTAGCGTTATTCGCCCTTATCTCCGACCGTGACAAATCCTACAACTTCCTTGTATCCATTCTTTACACCCAGCTTTTTCAAATGCTGTTTGATACGGCGGAAAACAAGTACGACGGTTCGCTCCCCGTACCCGTGCATTTTTTGATGGATGAGTTTGCCAACGTGTCGCTCCCCGATGACTTTGAAAACATCCTTTCAACGATGCGTTCCCGTAACGTGTTTGTATCTATCATTTTGCAGAACATCGCACAGCTCAAAGCCCTGTTTGAAAAACAATGGGAGTCCATCTTGGGCAACTGTGACGAGTTTTTGTACCTTGGCGGTAACGAGCAGAGCACCCACAAGTACGTGTCGGAATTGCTCGGCAAGTCCACCATTGATACCAACACCTACGGCAAGTCAACGGGACACAGCGGCAATTACAGCACCAACTATCAAAACACGGGACGAGAGCTGCTGACCCCCGATGAGGTGCGTATGCTCGATAACTCCAAAGCCTTGTTGTTTATCCGAGGGGAACGCCCCGTGATGGATGATAAATTCGATATTTTGAAGCATCCCGGCGTACACCTTACTCCCGATGGTGGCGGCAAAGTGTACGTTCACGGCACGACCGAACACGCCGTTGCCGGCATTACAAACATTGTGGTGAAAAAGAAGGACAATATCGTGTCGCAAAAATATGAAGCGACAGAACCCGTAACCCATTATGAGCTTCTTTCCAACGAAGAATTGGAAGCTATATTTTTATCGAATCAGGAGGAATAGTCTTATGAAAAAGTCTATTAAGAAAACCAACGAAACCCGTCCTCTGCCTATGGGCAAAAAGACCCGCAGAGCATTTACTGCCTACGTCTGCCTTGTGTTGACGGTGTTTATGGTTAGCACCATGTCCGTGACCGCATTTGCGGCCACCAATGACCCGCTGACCGTAATCGACAATCTCTCAACCTTTATTTTCGGTCTTATCCGAGCCGTGGGTATTATCCTGCTCGGTTGGGGTATTGTGCAGATCGGTATCTCCCTCAAGAGCCACGACCCTTCGCAGAGAGCAAACGGCTTTTTGACCTTGGCGGGCGGCGTTATCATCACCTTTGCCAAGGAGATCCTTGATCTTATTATTGCTTGACGTAGAGAACGGACGGGGCGGCACTCACCGCCCCGTTCTGACTACTGAAAGGAGGAACCTAAATGAGTGATAATTGGGTCGTACAAAACCTCGAAAATGCACTCGAAACTTGGAACGAAAAATTAGCGGAAATATGGACACTTATCACACAATCGCCCGAACAGTTTAAGGGCGGAACGATTTGGAACGTAGTCAAAGATATACACGGCGCAGTACAAGCCATCGGACTTGCCTTGCTTGTGTTATTCTTTGTGATCGGCGTAATGAAAACCTGCGGCAGCTTTGCCGAAGTGAAAAAACCGGAGGTTGCTCTAAAACTCTTTATCCGCTTTGCCATTGCAAAAGGCGTTGTCACCTACGGTCTGGAGCTGATGATAGCACTCTTTAATATCGTACAGGGTCTTATCTCTCAAATTATGACCGCCGCAGGTATGGGAACGGCTACACGGACGGTATTGCCGTCCACCATCGTAACGGCAATCGAAGATTGCGGATTTTTTGAGAGTATTCCGCTATGGGCGGTTACGCTTATCGGCGGTCTGTTCATTACGATTTTGTCTTTTATTATGATTCTGACCGTATACGGTCGTTTCTTTAAGCTGTATATCTACACGGCGATTGCTCCCGTTCCTCTGTCCACCTTTGCAGGTGAGGCAAGCCAACAGGTCGGCAAATCCTTCATCAAGTCTTATGCTGCCGTTTGCTTGGAGGGTGCGGTTATCGTTCTTGCGTGTATCATCTTTTCGCTGTTTGCCGCATCACCGCCAACGGTTGACCCCAATGCTGCGGCGGTATCTATGGTGTGGAGTTATATCGGAGAGCTGATATTCAACCTGCTTGTGCTTGTAGGCACGGTGAAGATGTCCGATAGAGTTGTCCGTGAAATGATGGGTCTATAAGAGGTGCAGTATGACAAACACAGAATTATTTGCAAAGCCGATAGAAGAAATCACGCACGACCCGTTTTTCAGAGTGGATAACTTCAAGGATGAAAAATGGTACGGCGACCTTAAAATGTTTCTTTCCATCGGGATATGTTCAACGACCAAAAGAAAGTCCGATGAAATGCAAAAAGCATTAAAGGTGTTAGGGTATTCTTCGCATACGCAGGAAAAGGACGGCAAGCTGTTTCTGCTCCCCGGTGCAGAGCGCCCCCGAACAACACCGCCCAAAGACTATGAACGATAGGAGGAGTAATTTTGGAAGTTAAGATCAACAAAGAAATCCGTGAGTACACGGAAAATATGTTTTTTGGATTGTCGCTCAGACAATTCGTTTTTTCTGTTTTTGCCTGCGGTGTTGCCGTGGGTATTTATTTTGGACTGCGTAACATCCTCGGCACCGAAACGGTGTCTTGGGTGTGCATCCTCGGTGCAGCTCCCTTTGCCATTATGGGTTTTGTGAAATACCACGGTATGACGGCGGAGCAGTTTGTGTGGGCGTGGATTAAATCGGAGATTTTACTGCCCAAGCGATTAGTATTCCGCCCCACAAATCTCTACTATGAGTCCCTGCAGGAGCAGTACGCAGTTAAGGAAAAGGAGGTATTGAAAGGCAATGATTAAAGCCTTGCAAAACATTATGAAACAGGACAAGGAAAAATTCAGAGTGCCAAAGGGTGTCCAGGATGCCATTCCGGTGCGCACCATTTGGAAAAACGGCATTTTCCTTGTCGGTAACAACAAGTACAGTAAAACCTTTCAGTTTACCGATATAAATTACGGCACGGCAAGCGACGAGGACAAGAAAACAATGTTTCTTGCGTACAGCGAACTGCTTAATTCCTTTGACAGTAATGCTACCACCAAGATCACTATTGTGACCCGTAAACTGAACCGTCGTGACTTTGAAAGGAATATCCTAATCCCCGAAAAGAAAGACGGTCTTGACCGTCTGCGCCGTGAGTATAACGATATGCTGATGGATATTGCATCGAGTTCAAGTTGTATGATACGGGATATGTATATCACCGTATCGGCGGTGCGAAAGAGCTACGAAGATGCAAAGAACTATTTTGCCCGTGTCGGCTCGGAAATGTCAATGCTCCTGTCCCGCCTTGGTTCCCGTTGCAAGGAACTTGATGCAGATGACCGCTTGCGTATTCTCCACGGTTTTTACCGTCACGGCGAAGAAGCGGACTATTGCTTTGACCTTCAGCAGAGTATGAAAAAGGGTCACAGCTTCAAGGACTATATCTGCCCCGACAGTATGGAGTTTGAAAGCGACCATTTCAAGGTCGGTGAACGCTTTGGGCGTGTGATGTATCTTAAAGATTATGCGTCCTTTATCAAGGATGATTTTATCTCCGAACTGTGCAGTATCGACCGTCCTATCATTATGTCGGTGGATGTGATACCCGTTCCCACCGATGAAGCGGTGCGTGAGGGCGAAAGCCGCCTATTGGGTGTAGAGCGCAACGTGGTGGACTTTCTGCGAAAGCAGCAGAACAACAACAATTTCTCCGGCACAATTCCGTATGATCTTGAAAAGCAACGTGCGGAAATCAAGGAGTTTTTGGATGACCTTACGAGCCGTGACCAGCGTATGATGTTTGCCAATCTGACCTACGTTCACACGGCGGAAACTAAGGAGCAGCTTGACAGTGATACCGAGAACGTGCAGACCTTCGCCCGTCAGCGTATGTGTCAAATGGCAACGCTGAAATTTCAACAGCTTGACGGACTCAATACGGCTTTGCCTATCGGTGTGCGAAAGATCAACGCTATGCGAACCCTCACCACCGAGAGTTTAGCGGTGCTGATGCCGTTCCGTGTGCAGGAAATTATGGATGCAGGCGGTATCTTTTACGGAGTCAACGCCATCTCCGGCAACCTTATCCTTTGCAATAAATCCAATCTTCTCAATCAGTCGGCGTTTATCCTCGGTGTTCCCGGTAGTGGTAAATCCTTCTCGGTTAAGGAACTTATTGTCTTTATTGCCCTTGCCACCAATGATGATATTTTGGTTTGTGATCCTGAAGGAGAATATCAAAACTTGATGAAGGTTCTCGGAGCAGAGATTATTAAGATTTCCGCAGGCAGTCCTCATCATATCAACGCTATGGATATGGTGGAGGGTTACGGCGACGGCAGTAATCCCGTTATCGACAAGTCTGAGTTTGTGCTGTCGCTCTTTGAACAGCTTGACCCAAGAGGAATTGACCCACACGAAAAGTCTATTATCGACCGTTGTGTGGATGCGGTGTACCGTGAATATAAAAAAGGCGGTGCGGTGCCTACGCTCCGAGTACTGCGTAAAAAGCTCTTGGCACAGCCAGAGGAAGAAGCACAGCGCCTTGCTCTGTCATTGGAACTTTTCACTTCGGGCAGTTTGAATGCCTTTGCCCACGAAACCAACGTTGACACCCAAAATCGTATGGTCGTTTACGACATTCACGATTTAGGCCGTCAGCTTAAAACAATGGGTCTGCTCGTTATCACCGATGCAATGCTGAACCGTGTTACCGAGAACTGGCGTAAAGGAAAACGCACCCACGTTATCGTGGATGAGTTTCATGTGGTGTTTGAAAACGAACATTCCGCAGAGTTTTTCTCATCTGCTTGGCGTCGTTTCCGTAAGCGTAACGCATACCCGACCGCCATTACGCAGAACGTGGAATACTTGCTGGACTCCGTTGAGGCAAGCACGATGCTTTCCAACAGCGAATTTATCGTAATGCTCAACCAAGCGGCAAGTGACCGTGAGAAATTGGCTGACAAGCTCAATATCTCCGAGGAACAGTTGGGATATATCACCAACGCCGAAGCAGGCTGCGGTCTTATCCGCTATGGTAGTGCGCTCGTTCCGTTCAAAAACAGATTTCCCAAGAACACCGAGCTATACAGGCTAATGACCACCAAACCCGGTGAGAATTTATAAGGAGGAAAACGCCTATGGCAGACATTAAAACAAGGGATATTGTAAAAGGAACGGTCAAAACTCTTGACCGTTCCGCCGTTGCGACCGAGCGTATGAAGTCTGCCACTGTCCGAACCAAGAATGCCGCCGAGCAGAGTGTAAATGGCAACGAGGTCAGCGCCCAAGAGTACGGAGCCAACCGTGTAGAATCGGCAGTAGAAATTGCTACCGCCGAGGGAGTTCGTCAATTCAACAAGCAAGGTAAAAATGGGTTCCGTAATGCCAAGAAAAACGCTCAAAAGGTCAAAGAGAATTACAACAAGCTAAAAGACCTCAAAAAGACCAACAAGCCGAAAAAGGCAACGGAACAGGTTGCGAAAACTGCTAAAAATACTACTCAGCAAACGGCAAAGACGGTGAAGGCTACGGGTAAAGGCTCAGTTAAAACGGCACAAGCCGCAGGTAAAGGTACTGTCAAAACGGCACAGAATACCGTTAAGACCGCCAAAGCCACGGGCAAGGTTGCCGTAAAGACAGCAGAAACCACCGTAAAAACGGCGAAGGCTACTGCCCAAGCCACGGCAAAAGCAACAAAAGCGGCAGCTGCAGCGGCGAAAGCGGCAGTCAAGGCAACCATTGCCGCCATCAAAATTGCCGTTAAAGCCATTGTTGCCGCTGTTAAATTGGCAATAGCCGCAGTTAAGGCAATAGCGGCGGCTATCGCCGCAGGCGGTTGGGTTGCGGTGGTTGTGATTATCGTTATCTGCTTGATTGCCCTTATCGTCGGCTCTTGCTTTGGTATCTTCTTTTCAAGCGAGGACACGGGTAGCGGTCAGACAATGCAGACGGTGGTGCAGGAAATCAACACTGACTACCAAACGCAAATCGAAACCACCAAGAATAACATTGCCTACGATGTGTTGGAAATGTCCGGCTCCCGTGCGGTGTGGGCAGAAGTATTGTCCGTGTATGCGGTAAAGACCACAACCGATCCCGATAACGCTCAAGAGGTCGCTACGATGGACGACTCAAAAAAGGCTATCCTAAAGGATATATTTTGGCAGATGAACGCCATATCCTCCCGCACCGAAACCAAGACAGAAACGGTAATAACCGAAACCGATGACGGTCACGGAAACATCGTGCAGACCGAAACGACGGTAACACGCATCTACCTCTATATTACCGTGACCCATAAGTCCGCTGATGAAATGGCAACACAGTTTGGGTTTAACGCCGACCAAAAGAAGCAGCTTAACGAGTTGCTTTCCGAGGATAACAAATCCTTGTGGGCGGCGGTGCTCTATGGTATCAGCACAAGCGATACGCAAATCGTATCCGTGGCTCTTTCCCAAATCGGTGAAGTGGGCGGTCAGCCATATTGGAGTTGGTACGGTTTCGGCTCAAGGGTTGAATGGTGTGCCTGCTTCGTGTCTTGGTGTGCTAATGAGTGCGGATATATCGACACGGGCGTTATCCCGAAATATGCAGGCTGTGTAAACGGTGTGCAATGGTTCAAAGATAGAGGTCAATGGGTAGACGGCTCTGCCGAGCCTGTCGCCGGAATGATTATCTTCTTTGATTGGGACTCTCCCGATGGCTCGTCAGGACCGCAAGACGGTCTATCCGACCATACGGGTATCGTTCAGAAAGTCGAGAACGGAAAAGTTTATACAGTGGAAGGTAATTCCGGTGACAGTGTATGCACAAGGGAATACGCCATCGGGCATTATGAAATCCTCGGTTACGGCATACCCGCATATTAAACAGCAGGAACAAGTCTATTTTAGGCTTGTTCCTGCTATATTACATAGATATAATTATTGTGGCACTATAAAAACAAAATCGCACATTTGATATTATTTTTTATTGTGGGTATGATAAAATAAAAAAACAGGAGTGACCCATTATGAATAGCAATTACATTGATTTACCTACTCGTATTAAGAAAGACTTTTCGGAAATAAACAGCAACATTGTTATGGATTTGTATAAAACAAATAAGCAATATGCTGAGTTACAAAATGACGTTTCCAAACTAAAAAAACAGTATCCTTTTATAGACAGAATAATAGAAGAAAGCGGAGAAATGAACCTTTCTGCCCAAGAGCACAATATACTTATTCAGTATTTTCAATTATCACGTCAAATGGAAAATATGGAGAGAAAACATATTTATTTTTGTGGACAAAAAGATATTATTGCTTATCTAAAAGAACTCAAAGCCTTTTAATGAGAAAAAGAAAAACAGAGGTTTTTCTTCCTCTGTTTACTCTTTTGCTTTGCATAACCCGTTAACAGTTGCTTCTATAACGGACAGTTCTTTATCGTCTAATTTGTCGAGCTGTGCGTCTAAGCGTCTGCGGACGGAACTTTTTTCGACTTCTTTTTTAGGAAATATGTATTCATCAACTGAAACGTCAAAGATGGTTACAAGTTGAATGAACAATTCTAAACTTGGATATTGACCCTCGTTTTCGATAGCTTGTAGATGTCTTGGGTCGTAATCAACGATACGAGAAAGTTGTTCTCTTGTCATCCCCTGTGCAGTTCTTGCTCTCTTAATCGCTTGCCCTATTGGCATAAAATCGAAGTCGAAATCGTTGTTTCTATCGTCCATAAGCTCACCACCTTGCATTGATATAATAAATCTATTATATTTTACAGAAACGAGAGCTCTTATTGAACGATTTGAAATCTCTTATAATAGGGTATTTCATATCTACATAGAAGCGATAAGAATTCAGGTTGTGAAAAATAAAGTTGAAATCGTCTAATGTTAAACCAACCTTGAATCCTATTATAGAGGGCAAGATACAAAAAAGATACAATTATATGTTATAATAAAATCAGAGGTGAACGAAGTGAATAAAATTTTAATTGTTGAAGATGAGCAGTCCATAGCCGAAATGGTTAAACTGTGTCTTTGTAAAAACGGATATATGTGTGAAATAGTGAATGATGGAATGGCTGCAACCCAAAAAATTGAAGAAAAAAGATATGATTTAATATTACTTGATATTATGTTGCCTGATATTGACGGATACGATCTAATAGAATATATCAAACAGTTTGATATACCTGTTATTTTTGTTACTGCCAAAACTTCCGTGCCTGATAGAGTAAAAGGGTTAAAACTTGGTGCTGAGGATTATATTTCAAAGCCGTTTGATTTAGAAGAATTATTGGCACGTGTAGCTACTGTACTCAGAAGATTTCATAAGACTGATAATATCCTTGAAGTTGGTAAAATCAAAATTGACACTCTGGAACGCACCGTTCTGCTAGACGGAGAACTTGTAGTTTTACCTGCCAAAGAATATGATTTATTATTGTATTTGGTACGGAATAAAAACATTGCATTATACAGAGAAACCATTTTTGAACAAGTGTGGCAAGAACCTTATCTTGGAAATACTCGTACAATAGATCTCCACATTCAAAGGTTGAAGAAAAAACTTGATTTAGGCGATGCCATTGAAACAATATATAAGGTTGGATACAAATTTAGAGCGGAGAAATTAAAATGAAATTATCATATAAATTTTTTTGCATAGCATATATCATCGTTCTCCTTGCGACGGGTGTTGGCGGGATACTTATTATCAATAATGTAAACAATACTCTTTGGAATACGCAAGTAGAACGTGTAAAGACCACCGTAAACTATGTAGCAGACAGTTTTTTGGCTTTCGCAGATGTTTCTTACAGCGAAATAACCGGAACGCATAAAAACAATATAGTCCGTCAAATAAAGGATTCTTTAGATAATTCCGTGGTGGAGATTGAAATACATACATCACAAAATGCAACAAGTGAATATACGGAGATTGATGACAACAAGTGTGTATCTCAGTTTATTAAAAAGGATGACCTAATCCTTATGGAATCAGTATGCAAAATTGACACCGAAGCAGATGTTTATTATCTCGTTGTTTACTCGGATTTCACGGAAATACAAAAACAATGTGGTTTGTTTTGGAACAGTTATGGCATTGTCGTTTTTATCATATCTGTTATAAGCGGATTGTTGATACTTGCCTCAGCGAAAAAAATAACAAAACCTTTGAGTTTACTTACCAAAGTTTCGGATGAGGTCGCATTGGGCAACTATGGAAAAAAAGTTGATGTTAAAAGCTCTGATTACGAAATCGCTGCTTTATCCGAAAGTTTTAATTCTATGTCATTAGCTATTGAACAAAAAATTAAAGAGATCAGAGAAGAATCGGAAAAACGTAATATCTTTGTGGCTGATTTTACTCACGAAATGAAAACTCCGATGACGGCTATCATAGGATACGCTCAAATGTTACGTTCTTACGACCTGAATACAACGGAGAAAGACCAAGCAGCGGAAGCAATATATAATGAAGCAAAGCGTCTTGAAAAACTATCATTACAATTACTGGATTTATACGTGTTTCAAAATGAGCAGATAGAAATGGAAAAACTAAATCTTTTAACCATTGGAGAACAGTTAAAAGCCACTCTAAAACACTTATCCGAAAAGTACGATGTTTTATTTTCCATTGATTTTGATGATGACACAATATGTGCAAATGGCGTGCTTTTGCTTTCACTTCTTTATAATTTAGTTGACAATGCTTTTAAGGCATCAGAACCTCAAACTACTGTTAAAATTTATAGCAAATCATCAAATGATATTGTTCGAGTTTTTGTCGAGGACAAAGGCAGAGGTATTGCAAAGGAAAATATTAAACTTTTAACCGAACCATTTTACCGTGAGGATAAATCCCGTTCAAGAAAATTTGGTGGTGCAGGTCTTGGATTGTCCTTGTGCAAAGAGATTGCAACACTCCACGGTACGGAGCTTTCTTTTGAAAGTGAAAAAGGTAAAGGAACAACCGTTTCCTTTAATTTGAAAAAAGGCGGTGAGGAAGGTGAATAAACTAAAGAAAATCGGTATATTTGTATTATTAATAATTTTGACTGTTTGTATTGTTTTTTTGCCGCAGCTTATGAGTGAACAAAACGAAGAAAAGTTGTTAAACCAAAAAATTTATTGGGACTACAACATACGTGGTGGCACGAAAATAACAAGTAATCAGGTCGCTGAGCTTTATTATAATCGTGAGATACGTATTGGTACTTACAATGATGTTTCTTTAGATACAGAAAATCATGATCCATCCTTGATGCAAGAAAAGTCATTTGAATTATTTGAAACTGTTTTTGAAAACAATGAGCCTATTTGCGAACACATAAAAATGGTAATTACAAATGGAACACCACATTATTCTCAAAGTAGCACCTTAATCAAGTTAGATAATCAACCTATTGCACTAAATTTTATAGATGTGGTTATAACATCGGGCGATTTCGAGCTTGAATTCAATTATGAGGAAAAAACAAAAACATTAATATCCCTTTCTTGCCCTTCTTCATCTTACTACCTAAATTATGGACAGGAAGATCCATCATTTATAAATTCATTAGAGTTAGCGGTAAAAAACTATTATGAGAATCAATTAGGACTTGACATAAATGAGTATTATTATTTAGAGGAATGGGCATGTAAGAAAGATGATATAAAAGAATATTATACAGAGTTTGGAATTTTACAGTGTCCAATCGATGTAAAAGAAAAATAAAGATGATTACAGAATATACAATTTAGATACAGATTGATACAATTTACGATACAAGCCTCCCGTATGATTTGGTTATAGATCATACGGGAGGCTTAATTTATGGAAAAATTACGATTCTATATCAAAGCATAAGATTAAACCTCAAGATATTAATTGCAAAAAGAAAGGTAAGGTATGTTATGAGAATTTATATTAAAAAAATAATTAGTGTATGTATGTTGGTTGTATTGGTGTCTGCTATGATGACAGGATGTTTTCCTACAACAGAAAATAAGCAAAACTCTAATTCTTCCTTATCGGGAGATAACTCATCAGGAGCAAATAATGAAAATGATGTAAGCGAATTTCCAACTTACATTGAGGATAGGGATGTTGAGAAGCTTACAATTAAAGCCAATGTAAATATTCCGGCTGATTTTGACATGAATCAAAAAGTGTCAATAGCTTCTGCAAAACCAGTGACTTGGGACAAAGAAAGCATTGTTTCCGGTATTTCAGATGGACGTCAAATTGTGGATGAATTTTCAGACGAAATGACTGGACCGGATGACCTCTTTTATTCCTATATTTTTGATGACGAATCTGATTTAACATTTTCTTTAGGGACTGTATCTTATCGCACAGAAATGGAGATTGAATACAATTACACGTATTATTTCGATAATTATAAAAACTTCAAGGAAAAAGATACGCTTAAGAAAATTTTCAATAATAAAAACATAGATGGAATTGAAAAAAGTGACGCTGTATACAATGCAAACCAGGTTATATCCTTGCTTGAGATTGATGATATTCTTGGAGAACCACAAATCTATTCAATGGATGCTGCTACAGTAAATCAACTACAGGATGAATATGATACAAGAGATAAATATGGTGAAAAAGTTAGTAAATGGGGTTACGAACAGGATGCATATCTCCTGATATATCCTGTTCTTTATCAAAATATTCCTTCGCTAAGTATTATGAACGCTACTGGTGAAAACGAATTTATATCCTCATCAAGGGTTTATTTCATTTATGGTAGAAATGGATTGATTGCATTTGAAGTGTCTGGTGTTTTTGATGTAAAAAGCACAATTCAAGATTCATATATTTGCTCTACATTAGATGTTGTTCAAAGTATTAAAAAATCTTTTGAAAATATTATTTTAGATAATGAAATCGAAATTACAATGATCAAGCTTGGATATATAGCAAGATACGATTTTGATAATTTTACAGAGTGGAGAATTGAGCCTGTATGGTTTATCGACGGAAAATATGGAAAATGTAAAAACTCGTTATCTGATATCATAGATATAAAAGAGAATTTAGAAGGCCAAAATTATACCGCAATAATTAGTGCGGTAAGCGGCGAAGCTATCCCTTTGGTTTCCATCGGAGGATAATAGTCTTATGAAGAGTTTGTTTGTATCAAGCCTAAAAAGGGCATTTGTGTCAAAATGGTATATCGCTTCAATTATCGCCACGGTATTCATGTGTTATGTCAGTTCTCGTGAATATATTGATGGAATTGGAACAAATTCAGTGTATACCATTGATTTGATGATTCATCTGGGAATGTTCAAAAAAGTAATGGTTTTCTTTTCTTCTATTCCTTTTGTCACAGTTTATTGTCAAGATTGCAATTCGGGTTATATAAAATCGATTATTGTGCGCAGTGGCGAAAGAAACTATGCATGGTCAAATGTAGTAGTATGTGCACTTTCCGGATTCACTTCAATATTTGTGGGAATTATGACTTATTTTGGTATGGTTTCGTTTTTCTGTCCACCACAGCCATACGAAACCCCGGATGTTTATAGCTATATAGCGTTAAACAGTCCTATTTTATATGTATTTCTAATTGTCAGTGTGTTTTCATTATACGCCACAATGTGGACAATTGTAGGACTAACCTTTTCATCGGTTCTTCCGGACAATTATGTTGCACTGGGTTCACCTTTGATTTTTGGTTATCTTTTAGAAGAAATGACACTTGGTTTACCTCCGTATTTAAATTTATATAATCTGAGCCATTGTTTTGCCGTGTTTGATAAATCACCTCTGTTGAATTGCTTTTATACAATAGGCGTATTTATTTTAATAATGGCAATATCAGGTTGTATTTTTTCACATTTTGTAAAAAGGAGGAGTAGAAATGAAATGGTTTAAATCTATTTTTTCCATAGTATTACAGAATTTTAGAAAATGGAAATACGACTGTCGAATATGGATAGCTCTATTCATTGTGTTAATTTTCATTCATTCTCTTACAAAAGGGCTTTCTGATATTTGCGATTACACAGGTGTAAAATCATCGCCGTGGATATTTCCTTTTTTATATATGCAATATTATAAAAAAATGTTGTTTTTCTTCCCTTTGATTTTGATTTTCAGCAACGCTCCGTTTATTGATAAAAATCAGCTCTATGTACTTATCAGAACAGGCAGAAATAAATGGTGCATTGGTCAAATGCTTTATATTGTGGTTGCATCTGCTCTGTACTTTGCCTTTGTTATGGTGTTCTCTATTGTATTAAATTTAGATTGTATAGAGTTCACGGGAGAATGGGGCAAATTGCTCAATACACTCGCCAATACAACTATGGGGACTAAATTCCAGTTAGGATTCAGTCCTGAAAGAAATGTTATTAATATGTTCTCTCCGATTAGTGCGATGTGGTTTACATTTTTACATTCTTGGATTTCCGGAGTGATACTTGGTTTTGTAATATTTCTGTTCAATATGAAAATAAAAGGTAGCGGAACTTTTTTGGCATCATTTTTGCTTGTGTTTAGTGCGGTGGCAGCAAAACAAACTTCATTAGTAAAAATGTCTCCGGTGTCTTGGAGTACCTTGAATTATATACAATTAAAACCTAATGATGGACTACCAAGCTATGGATATATAACTGCGTTCTATATGATTATGCTGTTAGTGTTGTTTGTAATAATTCTGTACTCTTCAAAAAGATACAACTTTGATAAAGAACTAAAAAGATAATGGAGGTGGCATTATTATGTGCGTTGCAATAAAAATTGAAAATGTCAATAAATCATTTGGAGAAACAGTTGTCCTTTCAAATGTAAATATTGAGTTCGAGAAAGGTAAAGTTCACGGACTGATAGGTAGAAATGGTAGTGGTAAAACTATGCTGATGAAATGTATTTGTGGTTTTGTACCACTATCATCCGGACAGATTATGATAAATGGAAAAACATTAAAGAAAGATTTTGATATGCCGAAAGACATTGGCGTTATTATTGAAACCCCCGGCTTTTTACCATCCTATAATGCATATAAAAATTTGAAATTCTTAGCAGATATACAAGGAAAAATCTCAAAGCAAGAAATCTATGACGCAATAAGTAAAGTAGGTCTTGACCCTAAAAGTAAAAAACACGTTGGAAAATATTCGTTGGGTATGCGTCAGCGTCTTGGTCTTGCACAGGCTATAATGGAAGACCCTGATATTCTTATCCTTGATGAGCCTATGAATGGTTTGGATAAAGATGGCGTTGCAGATATGAGAAATTATTTACTCGACTTAAAAGCGAGTGGAAAGACAATTTTGATAGCTTCACATTCAGCAGAAGATATTGATGTGTTGTGTGACACAGTTCACGAGATGGATAAAGGTGTGCTTACTACCATAAGGTCAGGAAAAGAATAAGATTTGATGTTTGGCAGAGAAACTTAACAATTTAATCTTGGATAGGAATGCACAGAACGCTTGGTTATAGTCAAAATATTAAAATAGACGTTAAATAAAAAGCATAATATACTGACATTTAGCCGATGACTTGTGTGCCACATCACGCAACATCGGCTTTTTTAATATTGACTTAGTTGTATATCCCACTAAATAAAAAAACAGTTGTTTAGTGGGCTGTATTTTCACGCTTAAAATAAAATTTGATTACCCTCTAAACCTGTTTGAGTTTGGAGGGATTTTTTATGTGTTGGTCAAATACCAACACGCTGCTTATTAGAAGCAGCGAATACATATAGAGTGTCACACGGGAATGAGGATTTTCTGTTAAAAAAATTCTCGTCTGCTTGTGGCACTCTTACATTTTACAAGTAGAGATTTCTCATCCATATCATAGATATAATTATGCTTATTGCCGTAGGGGTATTTATGCCCTTGCGGCTTTTTGCATTTTATCAAACAACAAACCAACTTCCGGCGCTGGTTGCCGCAGTCCTCCCGTCAAGTGATTTTCTAACCCGAAAAATCACAATAACAGGAGGAAAAACGAATGGATGTTTACCGTCCGAAAAAAGATCCTCGTCCTTCACGCAGAAAGGACAAGGACAACCCCTACGAAATTTTTAGCGTAGGTATCAACACAGAAAAACCGCATTTCTATGTTTCGTTCAAAGATGGACAAGGTGTTCAGATTTGTATGGAGATAGACAAAGCGGTATTTGACCTGCTTGACCGTTTTGAGTTGGACGACCTTTCCTTCCTCAATGAATGGGACAGGCATATAGAGCACAGTGAGTTGACCGAGGTTGCTTTACACACAAGAGCCATTGCAGACATTGAGAGCGTGGAGATTACCGCCTACAAGAGTATGCGAAACGAGCAACTACGCCGAGCAATAGCGGCTCTCCCCGAAGTACAGCGTCGCAGGCTTGTAATGTATTACTTTGACAGTCTTACTTACGAAGAAATTGCTGAAAAAGAAGGTTGCACCCACCCGGCTGTAATCAAGTCTGTAAGAGCAGCTATTTCCAAACTCAAAAAATATCTAACTAAATAAGGTTACAATTTAGCCTTTAAGTGAGGAAACAGGTGAAGGACAGCGGATAGTCCTTTACCTGTTTTCCGTTTACATAGCGGTGAATGGGTTGTTCCTTGACAACCGAATACCCATTCATCAAATACTTTCCTATTGCTATTGTGATGAGCATAAGCCACGTTAGATACTGCGCCACGATCTGCGCTGCAGGGAGCGAGAAACAGTAGTCTATAAGCATTGGGTAGCTCCCGATGCGGCAATGACAAGCAATGGGGATAATGATACTCCCGTCCAGCCACAGTCCGAGCGTGATAGCGAGTCCGGCGTGAAGCCGTCGCAGGCAATGGGGGCGGTTGCGTGAGAACCACGCAAGGGTGAAATTCCCGTGGAGCTGATACGCTGTCAGCCGTTTGATGACTTCCCAACAGAAAATCGGGGTGTCGAGGACAAATAGGTTTTCTTGAAATAAGGTCAAACGGCAAGACGGGTCATCAGAACGGGAGTATTGTTTATATTCCTCCGACCTTAATACTGTTTTATCGTTTGACCTCCTACATAGGCAAAAGCCTAAATTTCAAAGGAGGTCTATTAAATGGAAAACAAGACTACATTCAAACGGGGGGATATGTTTTATGCGGATATGCCGCAGGGTGTCGGCTCCGAACAATCGGGATACCGCCCGGTTATCATTCTGCAAAATGACGTGGGCAATAAGCATAGTACCACAGTTATCGTAGCACCCCTCACAAGCGTTTCTCACACCAAAGCGAAATTACCTACCCACTACACTATGAAAGCTGAAAATGGTCTTGAGAAGCCTTCTGTTGTGCTTTTGGAACAAATACACACCATTGACAAGCAAAGGCTTCAAAGGTACATCGGCAGAGCAAGTGACAAGGCACTTGCGGGCATTGAATATGCCCTTGCAATCAGCTTAGGGTTTATCGACCCCGTAACCAAAACAATCGAAATCGGTCTGTGTAGCACCTGCAAGGATTTACTCTCCAGAGCAGGTGCTTTTTCTATTGAAAGCAAAAACACCCCCTGTACCTGTTCCCGTTGCGGCTTTCCCAAGGGTGCGGTGTATAAGATAAAACAAAAAGGAGGATCATAATGGGCAACAAAAAAATTGATAACCTTTATGCTGCATTGATGCTCATAGAAATTCTCCTTGAAAAAGGCTTAATCAACCAATCCACCTATTCCAATATTGTGAAAAATGCAAAATCGCACATTTAACAAACGGAGCGATTTTTACTACAATATAATCATCAAAGATTGGAGGTATGAATATGAACACAGCAGTAAATCAATTTAATTACAGATTTAAGTTGACGGACTACGCAATGTTTGACCGTAACCGTCAAAGGAGAGTAGCAATTTACGGACGAGTATCGACCGAACACGAAGCACAGTTATCTGCTTTGGAAAACCAAATGCAATGGTACGAAGATCAAGCTAAGTATCACCCGAATTGGACGGTTGTCGAAACATATATTGATGAGGGCATTACCGGCACACAAGCCAAAAAGCGCCCTGCTTTTCTCCGTATGCTTGAAGATGCACGGCAAGGCAAATTCGATCTTATCGTTACAAGAGAGGTTTGCCGTTTCGCCCGTAATGTGGTAGATACCCTTGTGGTAACAAGAGAGCTGAAAAGCATCGGTGTCGAGGTCTTTTTCATAGATGATAACATCTGGACGATGGATGGCGACGGAGAGTTGCGTTTGTCCCTTATGGCAACCTTGGCACAAGAAGAAAGCCGCAAAACATCCGAGCGTGTAAAGGCAGGTCAGAAAATCAGCCGTGATAACGGCGTTCTCTACGGTAGCGGTAATATTTTGGGTTATGACCGTGTGGGGAGCACCTATGTCATCAACGAGGAACAAGCCGAAACGGTGCGTATGATTTATGACCTTTACTTGCAAGGCTACGGTTCAATGAAAATTGCAAATATCCTAACGGAACGTAAACGCAAAACGGCAAGCGGATTGGTTAAGTGGAGCATATCGAATATTATGAGAGCAATCCGCAACGCCACCTACACCGGAACCAAGTGTTACAATAAATCCCGAAGCAATAATTTTTTGGAGCAAAAACGTATCAATAACCTTGATATGTCCACCTATGAATATGTCGAGGGCGATTTTCCTGCCATTATTTCAAAAGAAGTATGGGACAAAGCACAAGAGATACGAATGAGCCGTGTCAAGCCGTCTTTGGTATCGTCGACCAAGACTACGCATAGCAAGCGTGACTCAAAAGATATATGGGTCAATTTACTGCGGTGTTCGTGTGGATCTTCCTTCCGCAAAAACAAGTGGCACACCAAAAACGACGGTGGAATTTCTTATGGCTACCAATGCTATAATCAGTTAAACAACGGCAATAAGAAAAAGCGTGAAGAACTTGGGTTAGATACTGAAGGTTTTTGCGATAGCCGTATGATAGCCGATTGGAAACTTGATTTTATGGCAAAGTCCCTTTTGGAGCACTTGTGGACGGACAGAAAAGAGTCGGTTTTACTTGCACTTGACCTTATAAAGAGGTATTATCGGGACGAGCGAGTAACAAGTGGCAAGGGCGATACTACCGTTATTCAAGCAAAGCTCAACAAGGCTACGAGCCGATTGAAAAATCTGATCGCAATGCGGGCAGATGGAGAAATCACCAAGGACGAGTACCAAGCAATGCGTTCCCCGGTCGATGCCGAGATACGGGACTTGCAGAGAGCCTTGGAAGAAGTACCGAAGGCAGAAGGACACGGCAATGGCTTGGATTTGGACGGTATTACCGCAACTTTACATTCCCTTGTTGATTTCAGCGAACCAACCCTTAATCACGATGTAATCAATAAGTTTGTGTATCAAGTAACCCCGACATCTGACACCTCTTTTCATTGGTATATAAACTTGAACGGCAATACGAAAGCAAGAGCCGTATATACAGTGGAAGGACGGAAAAAGAAGAACGTTATCAAGTTAGAGGAAATCGAGGAGATTTCCTCGTTACATAGGAAAGAGAACGAGGATGCAACAATCCTCATTCAAACCCCCCTTGTATTTGCCTTACTTCACAGGCTGCTATTGCAAATAAGTAATTTATTAGTTAATACAGTAAACAGCGAGGTTATACATTTGTTTGTGTATAATTATCGGTTGAGCTTATAAAACATTTATCCGCCTGCTGCAATTTCTTGCAGCAGGCGGATTTTTAAATCCTTATAACGCTTAGTAACAAAGCAGGGGGGAGGCAAAAGCAACAATAAAATCCCCATAGAACTATTTTTGATAGCTGCCCTTTAAATAATACAGAAGAAAGACTTTTGCGGCTATAACGCAAATGTCGTCCACTAAAGATATGTTCTGTAAGAGTGTAGAAAATCCCCTTAGAGTCTAACCTAAAACTACTGTAATTTTAAGTGTAGCCTCTAAGGGGATTATGAAATATATCAAAGCATTTTAAAATGAAATTTCTAATTGTATAAGTCTGTAGTTTATGAATTACAGTGTGTCATCTAAAAGCTCTTGATAGTATTTTGAATAATCTGTTCTATTTTCCTTAATAAATCTAATAGCCGATGATGGGTGAGCGTTCAAAACACCGGTAAGCAGATATGGAATGTCATATCCCCATACATTGCCGTCCTTTTTAAGCTGCAGCATATGCTTTTGAACAAAGTCCATAATTGGTACAAGGCTATACCTTGGATTTCTCAAGAAGCCAAGAAGAGATTCCGTAAAGCAGTTGCCGGCACCTCTGCCCATACCGCTTACTGTTGAATCAAGGAAGCTGGCACCGTGTCTAAGTGATGTAATTGTATTTGCAAAAGCAAGCTGCTGGTTGTTGTGAGCGTGAATACCAATATTCTTTTTGTATTTATCACCAATTTCAACATACTGGTCAGCAAGTTTAGCTATCTGTTCAGGATAGTATGAGCCAAAGCTGTCTACCATATAGATTACATCAACGCTGCTGTTGGCAATTTCCTTAAGGCCGTTCATCAAGTCCTCACTGTTTACCTTTGAAACAGCCATAATATTGCAGGAAACCTCGTAGCCCTTTTTCTTAGCGTCCTCAATAATCTCTATTGCTGCCGGAACAGTGTTAATATATGTGGCAACTCTTATTAGGTCAATAGGGCTGTCTGCTCTGTTGATTATGTCACGCTTATGGTTTGTTCTGCCAACATCAGCCATAACGGAAATTTTTAGATTAGTATCGTTATCTCCTACAATCGCTCTAATGTCATCGTCTTTACAAAACTTCCACTTACCGAAATCACTCTCATTAAAAATATCGGTAGAAGCCTTGTAGCCAAACTCCATATAGTCAATACCTGCCTTTATAGCGGCATTATACAGGTCTTTAACAAATTCATCTGTAAAATAGAAATTATTTACCAAGCCTCCGTCTCTAAGGGTGCAGTCCAAAACCTTTAAATTCGGACTGTAGGTTACTAGGTTTGCTTCAGTTAATTTTGCCATTTTATTTCCTCCTCAAGTTATCTATAGCACTTTAACACATAAAAGTGTAACGCTTTTATGTGTTAAAGTGCTACTTACAGAAATACACACGCACTTCCTTACATATTATATAAACAGCATCACAATTTGTCAATACATATTTATTTTGATTTTGACAGATTGTGACGCAGAGCCTTTTTTATATATCCGATACTGAACCTATTGCGGAGGAATCTTAAACAAATACTCGTTATTTGAATTTGAATACTTAATTATATGATTAAGTACAAGCAGATAGGTACCGTTAATTATATACGGTCAAAATCTTGACTATACCCATAGTTTATGGTATCTTAAACATATACATTGTTTCACAGAGTATCTGTTTTATTTTTCTGAAAATGCAATCCTTTTAAGGTGCATTTTTAAATATAATTGATATGTTGTAAAACAAATAGCTCTCTGTACCGGGGGATTATTTTTATCAGGAGGTTAGTTAATGAATATTAAGAGTGAAGCTATTTTGGTTATGGACTTTGGCGGTCAGTATGCACAGCTTATTGCAAGACGAGTTCGTGAGCAAAATGTATATTGCGAGATTAAATCATACAGAACAACTGCCGCTGAAATTTCGGCTTTAGGATATAAGGGTGTTATTTTTTCCGGTGGTCCTAACAGCGTATATGCCGACAAGGCACCTAAGTGTGACCCACAGCTTTTTGAATTGGGAATACCTGTTTTAGGTATTTGCTACGGAGCACAAATGATGGCTAACTCCTGTGGCGGCGAGGTTGCCAGCTCTGCTGTAAAGGAATATGGCAACACCGAGGTAGCCTTTGACAACACAAGCATTATGTTTAGCTCTGTATCTGAAAACAGTGTTGTTTGGATGAGCCATACCGATTATATTTCAAAGCTTCCAGAGGGCTTTAAGGTTACAGCACACAGTGCGGACTGTCCTGTAGCTGCAATGGCAAACGATGAAAAAAAGCTATATGCAATGCAGTTCCACCCTGAGGTTCAGCACACTAAAGAGGGTAAGCAAATGCTGCATAACTTCCTGTTCGATATTTGCAGCTGCACAGGCAACTGGGAAATGTCATCATTTGTTACTACAACAATTCAAAGCTTAAAAGAAAAAATCGGTGATAAAAAGGTTCTATGCGGACTTTCGGGCGGTGTTGACTCCTCTGTAGCAGCACTTCTTGTTCACAAGGCTGTAGGCAAGCAGCTAACCTGTATATTTGTTGACCACGGTATGCTCCGTAAGGACGAGGGTGACCAGGTTGAAAAGGTTTTCAAAGAGCAGTTTGATATGAACTTAATAAGAGTAAATGCTCAGGAGCGTTTTCTAAGCAAGCTTGCCGGTGTTTCAGAGCCTGAGAAAAAGCGTAAAATTATCGGTGAAGAATTTATTAGAGTATTTGAAGAAGAAGCAAGAAAAATAGGCAAGGTGGATTTTCTATGTCAAGGTACAATATACCCTGATGTTGTAGAAAGCGGCGTAGGTGAGGCCGAGGTTATTAAGAGCCACCACAATGTTGGCGGCTTGCCGGAGGATGTAGACTTTACCGACATTGTAGAGCCACTGCGTGACCTGTTTAAGGATGAGGTTCGCAGGGCAGGCTTGGAGCTTGGCATTCCTGAATTTTTGGTATGGCGTCAGCCATTCCCGGGTCCGGGCTTAGCTATTCGTATATTAGGCGATATTACCGAGGATAAGCTTGACATATTAAAAGACGCAGATGCTATTTTCCGTGAGGAAATTGCAAATGCCGGATTAGACCGTGAAATTAACCAATACTTTGCAGTGCTGACAGGTATTCGCAGTGTTGGTGTAATGGGTGACGGCAGAACCTATGATAATACAATTGCCCTTCGTGGAGTAACAACCAACGATTTTATGACTGCCGACTGGGCAAGAATTCCATATGACCTGCTTGCAAAGGTATCAAGCAGAATTATAAACGAGGTTAAAAATGTAAACAGAGTAGTCTACGATATAACCTCCAAGCCACCGGCTACAATTGAGTGGGAATAGTAGTCAAAACGCCGCAACCCCGCATAGATACTGGGTTTTTGAAAGGCAAAATGTCCTCGTGACAACATCTGAAAATTATTCATAAATAAAGAGCTAACAGATTTCTGTGTCTGTTAGCTCTTTTTGTTTTGCCTATTTACATATTTTTGAGGTTATCATTGAAACGCTTCACCATATCGTCGCTGAAGTCCTTTGACTGAACCTTAGCCCAAGTTTGTGTTGTATCGAGTTTAGGATATGTATAACGCCATTCGTCATACTGTTCTTTTGTAATTTCTCCGTTTCTGTATTTTTCAGCCTGTTCTGCCTAAGCGGTAATCTCAATTCATATCTTACCGATATTGAACAGCAGGCGCAAGACCTTTTTCTCCGGCTGGTAAAAGAACTTGCCGAAAAAGAAAATGTAACAGAAAAGCTCAAAGCAGAAAACGCAATGTTGTGGGTTCAGAAGATGAATAATATCCAAGCGAGAGCTATGGAAGTTGTAAACGCAGATTTAATCTACGTATAAAAATTACGCCGAGTGTGGCTCTGAAAAATAGCTACACTCGGCGTTTTTTTAATATCATATTAAAACGGTAAGTCGTAGTGCTGAGTATTTTTTGCATTTTGTAATTCGTCAATATATTCTTTTGGACAGTTGAACAGGAATTCCTGAAGTGAGGCACACAGCGAGTATTCCCGTGGGTTCCCATAGCTTGTCCAACTGGATTCATACACAAGGTCATTTTGAATCAATAACTGCAAACAACTACCATAATTTTCAGAAAGCGTTGAATAAAGTGTATTTTTGCTTTCCCAATTTTTAATGCTTTCAATTTGTCCCTCTGCCATCCAACGAGCTCCGAAGTTGCATATTCTCTCGTCAACAATATATGCAATAAATAGCGACATCATTTCGCCCCAGCTATCGGAAGTCCATAAGGATTTGAATGAGTTGACGGCTAATTTGGTATGAGAATTTACGCACTCTTTTAATGCGGGAATTAACGAGTCTGCGTTAGCAGAGTATTTTCGGAATGCCTCAATTCCAAATTCCAATGTATCATTGTTAATTGCACCGCCATCAAAGGAGGACAGCAAATCAAAGGCGTTATCGACATTTATATTATAAATTTCATTTTTATGTAGCCAATCAGATACAGCACTTTTAGAAATTTTGCGCACGTTTTGCTGGAGTATGTAATACAGAACGATTCTCTCATCATCGGTTGTGATTTCTGAAACATCTATAGTCGGTAAAATCGCAGTAGTCAGTTTTGATGGCTCTCTTGATTTTAAAAA